>Ga0209919_1000005_pt1 | contig 187698 bp, 191 predicted proteins | sample SalPon2A_C_D2_MG_FD_185721 | JGI IMG/M metagenome (GOLD analysis project Ga0209919, IMG submission 185721) | Soil microbial communities from South San Francisco under conditions of wetland restoration - Salt Pond MetaG R2A_C_D2_MG (SPAdes)... | ecosystem: Environmental > Terrestrial > Soil >... | reverse complement strand
CAATCTCAATGAGAAGGCATGTCAATGCGAACGGAAAAACAGCGACCATCCATTTGCGGCTTTGGCTGCTTTGAAGCTGGACGCGTAATGAATGGGCTGAACAAGTTTGTCCATAAGTTCCCTCATGGCAGACAGCCACGAGCGAAGGAGTAAGAAGAGATGGCAGTTCCAAAGAGAAAAACGAGCGCATCCAAGCGCAATATGCGCCGTGCGCATGACAAGATTGTTCCGGCTGGCATGAGCGAATGCCCCGAGTGCGGTGAAATAATGCGTCCGCATCATGCTTGCCCACACTGCGGTACCTACAAGGGCCGCGAGCTTGTGGCCTCTAAAGAGGGCTAAATCATAGCGCAGCTGCAACCTGCCAGCGCTGGTCAAGCTTTTGGCTGAAGCAGGAAATATGGAAACTGGTACGTCGAATGTCTCTGCTGTAAAGGGCGGGGATGTTTGCGTGTTGGTGGATGGGCATGGCGGGGATGATGCTCCGGTCATGGTTCTTGATGCATTGGCTCTGATGTTGAAATCATCGGCCAAAGCGATACCTGCTAAACTGATTCTGGGCGTTGTAGGCCAGCCGGATGTGATCGCTCCCTTGTTAAAAGAACGGGGCATTGATGGTGTTGTTGAACTGATTCCCTGCACTGACGTGATCGGCATGTGTGATTCGCCATCTCAAGCTTTGCGGCGAAAAAAGGATTCTTCCATTCATGTCGGTGCGCGTATGGTTCGTGACGGTGCATGGGATGCCTTTGTCAGCGCCGGCAACACAGGCGCCCTGATGGCCATTTCCAGGCTTATTCTCAAAACGCTGCCCGGTATTGATCGTCCTGCCATTGCCTCAATGATACCTGCCACAAATGGCGGTTGCACTTTGCTGCTGGATGCAGGTGCGAATGTCGACAGTAATTCAGATCACCTGCTGCAATTCGGAATCATGGGTTCCTGCTATATGCAGGCTGCAGAAGGTATTGAATCACCCCGGGTCGGTCTGCTCAACATCGGAAGCGAAGACATCAAGGGAACCGACGTTGTCAAAGTAACAGCAACCAGACTTGCCGAATCAGGCCTCAACTTCATCGGCAATGTGGAAGGTACCGGCTTGTTCGGCGATGAAGTTGACGTGGTTGTCTGTGATGGTTTCGTGGGGAATGTGGCCCTGAAGACCATGGAAGGAACCGCACGCTTTCTTGCCTCTAATATGCGTCAGGAACTCACCTCGGGCATCATTGCCAAGGCTGGCGCCTTGCTGGCGCGCAGCGCGCTCATACGATTTAAGGACAAAGTGAACCCCGGCAAGTACAATGGAGCACCATTACTGGGCCTGAACGGAATTGTTGTGAAAAGCCACGGTTCGGCAGATGCGGCCAGTTTTATTAGTGCCATTTCAGTAGCCTACAGAGAAGTTGGAGAACAATTGATTGAGCGTATAACCGCAACCTTGCAGGAAGGACTAGAAGCATGAGTTCACTGCATGTGCATGTTACCGGCATCGGAAGTTATTTACCTGAACGTATTCTGACCAATGCAGATATCGAAAAATTTGTCGATACAAGTGATACCTGGATTCAGGAGCGTACCGGCATCCGGGAACGACATATCATTGCAGAAAATCAGATGACCTCTGATCTCGCTGTTGAGGCGGCCAAGGTTGCATTGGCGGACGCAGGTATCGGTATCGATGATATAGATGCCCTGATTGTCTCTACGACAACACCTGACATGATTTTTCCAGCTACAGCAGCGGTCGTACAGGCCAAACTCGGTGGTAAGGATTTTCCTGCCTGGGATATTCAGGCAGTTTGTTCCGGATTTGTTTATGGCCTGGCACAGGCCGACGGCATGATGCGGGCAGGCATGTTCAAGCGCGTGCTATTAATTGGGGCCGAGGCCATGAGCCGGATTGTTGACTGGCAGGATCGCGGAACATGCGTGTTGTTTGGAGATGGAGCCGGTGCTGTGGTGCTGGAAGCCAGAGAAGAGGCGGGCGGCGTGCTGGGTTCAGTTCTGCATGCTGATGGTTCGTATAGGGATCTGTTAAAAGCCGATCATGCCCATCCCGGAGCCAATCCGGATCACACGTATAAAGGAATCGATTATTCCATTGATTCTGCCGGTGCCGCTGCCATTGAAATGAAAGGCAACGAAGTCTTCCGCGTGGCCGTCACCAAGCTTGGCGAGGTTGTGGGGGAAGTGCTGGAGCATTGCAACATGACCGAAGACCAGATCGACTGGCTGGTTCCGCATCAGGCTAACATTCGCATTATTCAGGCTACAGCCAAAAAGCTCGGCAAAAGCATGGAAAGGGTTGCTGTTACGGTTCCGCTGCATGGCAACACCTCCTCGGCCAGCATCCCCCTTGCCCTGGACGACTTGTATCGCGCTGGAAAGTTACATACCAACCAGATTATTCTTCTGGAAGCTTTTGCAGGCGGGTTTGCCTGGGGCGCCAATCTCATGCGCTGGTCCAAATAGGCGCATCCAAAGGAAACAATGGTGAGCACAGTATTTTTATTTCCCGGTCAGGGTTCACAATCCAAAGGCATGCTTGATGCATTTGCCGGAGAAGCAGTGGTTCTCCAGACGCTTGAAGAGGCCTCGGATGCACTCTCCTACGATGTGAACGCGCTGATACGCGATGATGCCGAAGACAAACTCGGCAAGACAGAGTTTACCCAGCCGGCACTGCTAGCTGCATCAACGGCACTGTTAAGGCTTTGGCAGCAGGCTGGCGGGGTGAAACCCGATCATGTTGCAGGTCATTCCCTTGGCGAATATTCGGCACTGGTTGCTGCCGATGTTCTAAGCTTTACCGATGCTGTACAGTTGGTTGCATTCCGCGGCAAGATGATGACTGAAGCCGTTCCTGCAGGTGTTGGGAGTATGGCAGCCATTCTTGGTTTGACGGATGAGCAGATAGAGAATCTTTGTAGGGACGCTTCACAGGGAGAAGGGAAGGTCTGGGCTGCCAATTACAACTGCCCAGGTCAGTTGGTCGTTGCTGGGCATGCCGAGGCTGTCGAACGCCTGATGCATCTTGCCACCGAGGCTGGGGCCAGGCGTGCCTTGCCTTTATCTGTCAGTGCACCATCACATACCCCTTTAATGCAAAAGGCCGCTGATGCCATGCAGGAACGTTTAAAGGATATCAATTTCAACAAACCCGTCTGCCCTGTATGGAGCAATGCTACGGCAGCTCCGTTAGAGTCGTTGAACGAAATTCGTGCAGCACTTGTCGCCCAGTTGACTTCACCTGTTCGCTGGACCGAAACAGTGCAACGCCTGCGTCGCACAGGTGTAAGCGACGGCATAGAAATGGGTCCGGGCAAGGTGCTTTCCGGCTTGTGCAAGCGCATTGAGCGCGAGATGACGATCACCAACATTACAACACCTGAGCAGCTGCGCGCATGTGCATCTGAATTTAATAGTTGATTACGGGGAGCCGGGATGAACGATAAACCTGAAATGAAAACCGCCTTGGTTACCGGAGCCAGTCGTGGCATCGGATACGTCATTGCCATGCAACTGGCAGAGGCCGGGTATAATCTGTCTATATGTGGAACAACAGCAGCCACCATTGAAAAGGCCGCTGATGTGATTAGTGAAAAGACCGGTGTTGAGGTCTATGCCAAGGCAGTTAATGTATCGGACAGGGAAGCAGTTCAGGCCTTCGTTCAGGAAACCGCAAAAAAATTCGGTCGTCTGGATGTGCTGGTGAACAATGCCGGTATTACGCGCGACAATCTTTCCATGCGCATGAAGCCGGATGAATGGCAGCAGGTGATCGACACTAATCTCTCGTCGGTTTTCTTTGCCATGCAGGCTGCGCTCAAGCCAATGATGAAAGCGCGTTTTGGCAGAATCATTAATATTTCGTCTGTGGTTGCCTCAATGGGCAATCCGGGGCAGCTCAATTACTGCGCCAGCAAGGGTGGTATTGATGCCATGACACGCTCTCTGGCAAGGGAAATCGGTTCGCGCGGCATTACTGTCAATGCAGTTGCGCCGGGATTCATCGCTACCGACATGACCGCTGAATTGGGTGATGAGGCTCAAAAGGCGCTGGCCAACCAGATTCCTCTGGGGCGACTGGGTCAGCCTGAGGATATTGCCGCTGCTGTATTGTTCCTTGCCGGTGATGCTGCTGGATACATCACAGGACAGGTATTGCATGTGAACGGTGGCATGCATATGTAATTTACCGTCAGCCAGCGCTTTCCATGTTGAAACATTTCGTGGATTGAATGGCTGATTTATGTATAGTTTTTCCGTTTCCAGAATACAGGGGATGGGGAGTGTTCAGGCTTGTGCGGGTCAGTTCACTATGATAGAAGCCGCACCTAATTAAATTTCACATTTCGGGGGGACATATGTCTGCAGAAATCGAAGCAAAAATCATCAAAATCGTTGCCGATCAGCTAAATGTTGACGAGGGCGAGATCAATCCTGATTCATCCTTTGTCGATGATCTGGGTGCTGATTCACTGGACACCGTTGAACTGGTCATGGCCTTTGAAGAAGAGTTCGGTGTTGAAATTCCGGACGAGGATGCTGAGAAGATCCAGAGCGTTCAGAACGCCATCGATTACGTCGCTGCCAAGGCTGAATAATAGCTTATGACCAGACGCGTTGTTGTCACCGGCGTCGGCCTGATTACCCCTCTGGGGACAGGCACCGATAAGACATGGAATAACCTGGTTGCCGGTAAATCCGGCATCAGGCGTATTACTCGCTTCGATGCTGAAGCGACTGATATGCCATGTACCATCGCCGGCGAAGTTCCGGATTTTAATGTTGAAGACTTCATTAACCGCAAAGATGCCCGTAAAATGGATACGTTTATCCATTACGGCGTCGCTGCGGCTGATCTGGCTCTACAGCATTCGGGCTTGGAAATCACGGAAGAAAATGCCGAACGCGTCGGTGTGATTATCGGTTCAGGCATTGGTGGCCTGACTGCAATCGAACAAACTATGCGTGCTTATGAAGCCGGCGGACGTCGCAAGATTTCGCCATTCTTCATTCCGCAAACCATTATCAACATGGCCTCCGGCTGGGTTTCCATGCGTACAGGTGCGAAAGGGCCGAATTCGGCCACGGTAACGGCCTGCGCAACCGGCACACATGCCATTGGTGATGCTTTTGACCTCATCGTCAAGGGTGATGCCGATGCAATGATTGCCGGTGGCTGCGAAGCCTGCGTTTGTGAACTTGGCATTGGCGGGTTCAGCGCTTCCAAAGCCCTGTCTACACGCAATGCCGAACCGGAGCGTGCATCCCGTCCATGGGATATTGATCGCGATGGCTTTATCATGGGTGAGGGGGCCGGTGTTCTGGTTCTCGAATCACTGGATTCCGCCAAGGCTCGCGGTGCCAATATCCTTGCTGAAGTTGTCGGTTATGGTATGTCAGGCGATGCCTATCACATGACTGCACCATCACCAGGTGGTGAAGGTGGAGCCCGTTGCATGAAGGCGGCTCTGGCTTCTGCAAAGATTAATCCTGATGAGGTCGACTACGTCAACGCGCATGGAACCTCCACACCGCAGGGCGATATTTGCGAAACTCAGGGAATCAAGGCGACCTTTGGCGATCATGCCAAGAAAGGGCTGATGGTTTCATCCACTAAGTCGATGACCGGTCATCTGCTAGGTGCAGCCGGTGGTATTGAGGCAGCATTTTCAGTGTTGACTCTCCATCACGGTATCATTCCTCCAACCATCAATCTGGATAATCAGGATCCTGAATGCGATCTGGATTATGTGCCGCATACGGCGCGCGAGGTTGATGTGAAGGTGGCGGTCTCCAATTCCTTCGGATTTGGCGGCACCAACGCATCTTTGGTTCTGCGCAAGTTCTCCTGATTTAAAAACTGACTGGATAAGAGCGTGTTATTTCGCTCCATACCGATTCAAGGCCGTGAGCAAAGCGCTTACGGCCTTTTTTCTGCTTATCCGGAACACTTTTCCGCCATTCTGGAAGATCCATCCGGGCATGGTCGCCAGCATCTTGCCTCAAGGGAAGGCCTGCATCATTCGCTTGATGAACTCAACTCCGAGGCTGATTCAAAAGCCTATTTTGCCGAGTTGAAGAAGAAACTTCACGGCTCCCATCAGGATTCACCGGCTATGCGCTGCCTGTTGTATGCGTCCTATGAAGCGGGCAATCTTCTGGAACAGCTACCCGAACCAGTAGCGCAACCGCCGGTGACCGTGTTCCAGGCGTTCTTTCCGGACTACTCAGCCTGTATCGATTCCGATGCCGGAATGGCCCATCTGGCAGCCAGAGATGAGAAGCAACTGGATATGCTGCTGTCTTTCATCATGGAAAAACCACAGAAACCTGCCTGCGAACAAGCCCATGTTTTACATCAATATATGCATGTAACATCAAGTAATAAATATAAGAAAAGTGTATCCAAAGTTCGCGAATATATCGCGGCTGGTGATGTTTTTCAGGCCAACATTGCCCGCTTCTGGCAGGCGCCTTTTCAGGCCGATCAACTGCTTTGTCTGTACGATCAACTGCGCCGCGTGAATCCGGCGCCGTTTTCATGCATGGCTCGCATCGAATCGGATAGGGGAGTTCTGCATCTCCTGTCGGCCTCGCCCGAGCGCCTGTTTCGCATCCTGCCCGATGGTGAAGTGGACACGCGCCCGATTGCTGGCACTAGGCGGCGAGGCGAGGGCGATGATGATGAAGTTCTGAGCGCCGAGCTTCTATTGTCTGAAAAAGAACGCGCAGAGCACATCATGCTGGTTGATCTGGAGAGAAATGATCTGGGCAGGGTGTGCCAGCCGGGCAGTGTTGAAGTGAATGAACGCATGGTGATTGAACGCTATGCCACCGTGCAGCATATCGTTTCCAATGTGCGTGGAAAGTTAGCCGAGGGCAGGAATGTGATCGATGTATTCAAGGCCATGTTCCCGGGCGGCACCATCACCGGCTGCCCGAAGATTCGTTGCATGGAGATCATCCATGAACAGGAACAGCGCCCACGTGGCCCGTACACCGGCAGCATCGGCTATATCTCATGGGATGGCTCAGCCGATATGAATATCCTGATTCGCACCTTCTGGCATCAAGATGGCCAACTGCACTGGGCCGCCGGTGCCGGCATCGTCGCCGATTCCGACCCTGAGCACGAACTGATCGAAACTGAGCACAAAGCCGAAGGCCTAATGCGGGCGCTATTTACAAAAAAATAAGGGTAGTTATACCGAAGCTATCCATTGAATGTCCGGTTCTGGCCGGAAACGGTCACTCAGCTAGTTGATATTTCCCGGAAAATACATGCTGGACTTCGCCCACAAGAATGAGGTTGTCAGGCGAGCCGGAAACGGTGACTTCACCGCCGGGCATTTCGATGGTTTGAGAGCGGGTATGGCCTTCGACATGCCAGATGGCGGCAGCTGTGGCGCAGGCGCCGGAACCACAGGCGGGAGTGCGTCCGGCACCGCGTTCGATGATGTCGATATACACATGATCGGCGACCTGGCCGGTGACGATTTCTACATTCCGGTCATGCGGAAATTCTTCAGTTGCTTCAAAAAACACGCGATGCGAATTGCCGATGTCGATATCAACATGAGCTTCGGTCTGATCGGTTACCTTGGTCGCACCCATTTCGATACGGATGCCTTTCTCTGATCGCTCGGCATGCACGATCCTGTCCTTTAGGCTAATTGTGACCTTATCCTGTCCCAGTTCTCTGATTAATAGATCACCCACACAACGCAGGCCATTGCCGCAATTGGCAGCCTCGGAGCCATCGTTGTTAAAGATACGCATGGCTGCATCGGTCTTGTCGCTTGGCAATAACACCAGCAACTGATCGCAGCCGATGCCATAGCGACGCTCGGTAAGATTGCGGGCCAGCGACTCGGTGATTTTAGGCAGGGTGTCTTTCAATCCATTCAAAATAACAAAATCGTTGCCCTGAGCCTGCATCTTGGTGAAGGGGAGGGCGCTCATTTGCGGTGTTCAACTTCAACTGTGGTATAAACGCCGCCGCGTACGTTGAATACGGCCTGCACTTTGATATAGCGTGGATCCAGCAGGCTAATCAGATCATTGGCGATCATATTGGTCACTTTTTCGTGGAAGTGGCCCTCGTCGCGGAAGCTCCAGTAATACAACTTCAGTGATTTCAACTCAACGCAGCTTTGATCCGGCACATAATCCAGCTTGATTTCGGCAAAATCAGGCTGGCCGGTCTTCGGGCACAGGCAGGTGAACTCCGGCGAATCAATGCGGATATGGTAATCGCGCTCGGGATTTGGATTCTCGAATGCCTCCAGATATCTGCTTGGCTTGTTGATAACAGCACCCAGTTTTTCAGTCATTTTTCAGCCCTCAAAGTTCTTGATAATATCGGTGTAGATCGCCGTCAACGTTGCCAGCTCATCAACTGCTACCTGTTCGCCTACCTGGTGTATCGTACTGTTGGTGGTGCCTAGCTCGGCCACAGGTACACCAGCCGCAGCCAGAAACCGTCCATCGGATGTGCCGCCGCCGGTATCGCGTACGGTTTCAATGCCGGTCACGCCTCTAATGCTGTTACATACCAGATCAAGGAACGGACCATCAGCAGTCGAGAAAGCCATTGCAGCATGCTCGAAGGCCAGTGTTACATCGCAATCCTGACAGGCCACTTTAATCGAGGCCTGGATGCCGTCAAAGGTATTGCCCGGATTGTAACGGATATCAATCATCGCATCGCATTGGCCGGGAATCACGTTCGTGGCCCCCGTGCCGCCATTCACGTTGGTGATCTGGCAACTGGTTGGAGGGAATCCATCGGCCGGGGTGCCCCAATCAATGGCAGCAATACGCGCAAGAGCAGAGGCAGCGTGATGAATGGCATTGTCGGCATCCTGCGGATAGGCGGAGTGCCCCTGCTTGCCATGAAAAATTGCTCGAACCTGTACCGCGCCACGGCGCCCACGTCGAATCGTGTCGCCAACCTTTTCAGTGCAGGATGGCTCACCGACAATTGCTACATCAGGCAGCGTACCCTTGGCTTGCATATGTTCGATGATGCGGATGGTCCCGTCGATCGACTCACCTTCCTCATCGGATGTAATCAAAAGCTGAATGGTTGGCAGTGGGGTATAATCTGCGCAGAGGTTTGCCACGGCAGCAATCCAGCAGGCAATGGCACCCTTCATATCCTGAGCGCCTCGCCCATGCAGAATGCCATCCAATATCTCACCGAAAAAAGGGGCATGAGCCCATTTTTCAACCGGCCCCGTTGGTACTACATCCGTATGGCCAGCAAAGGCCAGCGTGCCTTTCAGCTCACCCGGACGGGTATAAATACTGTTGGTCACGTCCCCGGAATCAACTTCAGTGCGCACAAATCCAAGTGGAGCCAGCAGGGAGGCGATGTAATTCTGGCAACCGCCATCAGCGGGCGTTACTGACTCGCGTTGGATCAGCTTTACGGCAATATTGGTGGCGATTTCAGACATGCCGGAACCCTAATCAAAAGCGGCTGCCGGTGGTACTGCTTATCTGAATTTAATCAGACTAAAGCCAATCAGACCTTATCTATTCTATGAAAACTTTCACAGCGTCGCTCAATGTTGGTAAACAGTGAACAGCTTGCGGCCAGATCTTCGATGGCAATTGCCGCAGCCCCGGAGACATGCTTATAAGTCTCCATGTACGTGGTTCTCCCATCTTTGCGCCGTACATAAAGTTTACCTTTAAGGCCGGTCTGCTGCTTGACCAGTTTCAGCCAGGCCTTCAGTTCATCCATGACCAGCTCATTGGCATTGTACCAGATGAACAAGGAGAATTGCTTATCAGACATGACAGGCCTCATGGAGGGTTACAATCGAACCACTTTCCAGTGTCAGTGAGGCCTTGGACTCGGCGACTTCGACGGGCAGCAGGGCTATGCCGACACAGGCTCCCTCATGGTCAATAGCGGCGGATTTTATTTCACCAATTTTGGCCGTGGTGAAGATCGCACAGGGGAGCGAATCCGGCCGTTCTTCGATACCTACCCGGTAGAGCTTCTTCTTGATGCCGCCCCGCCAATGCATGCGGGAGGTTATTTCCTGGCCGACATAACACCCTTTTTCAAATGAAACCCCAATGAATTCGATCAGGTTGGCATTGAGCGGATGTATGGCTTCATCCCAATCGACACCAAAACACGGGATGCCTCGAATAATACGCATTGCTTCAAATTCTTGCTCTGACACCGCTGCATCAGATGAGCTCAGAATGGCCTGGATGTGAGCTTTCGGGGCAACCACCCAGAGGCCGCGCGGATCGCTTGGCATCACCATGGCCAAAATCTCAGGCGTATCCATCCTCTTGCTGGCCAGCCAGGACATCCCGGGGCCCTTTACACCGAAGGCATCATCCAGTCCCTGCACAGCATTCGCACCCTGTATGGAGCATACTCCGAGGCTATCAACGACGCCGATTCTGAGTTCGGGAGAAAGGGCATATTGACGCAACCTGCCGACTGTTTGCACCGCATGGCTTTTCGGTGTTAACAGAATCAACTCACCATGATTCCCTTCAATAATATACAACTCGGTGACGGCTTTACCCTGCGGAGTAAGGAGGCATGCATGGATACCCTGTTCGGGGGTGAGTTGGCCAATGTCCTGCGTGATCTGCCCCTGCAGATAATCCCTGATCCCACCGCCTGATGCCTTGAGTACAGACCATGCTTCGCGCGCCCCCATCACATACGATTGAACCAGTCGTTCAGCTGTTTCCTGGCTAAGGCTTGGCAATCCCTGAATCATGTGGCTGACGCTAGCAGTTAGATCCGGGGCATTCTATGATCCAACGTAAAGGAGAGTTTAAAAACCACCTGTTATATGACAATATAAGCGGGCATTTTTCTGCCGAAAAGTTACTCGAATACGCGCTTATAAATATCTAATTTAACAAGCGAAGTTAACAAATTTGGCCCGCCGGATCATGCCAAATAGCTGCATCTGTTCAGTTTTTTGATAGTCTGATGCGATGGTAGATGTCTATACCCGAGTGCTCAACTCAGGTATGATTCCGGCCCGCAAAAGTTCGGATACAGTATACTACCCTGGAGGCGCAATGAGTTCGACGGAAGCCCAAATCAAAAACAACAATGCCAAGGCGGAGCAACCGTTCCCCAATTCGCGCAAGTTGTATATTGAAGGCTCTCGCCCCGATATCCGAGTACCCATGCGAGAAATTTCACTGTCCCCGACACACACCAAGACGGGCGTTGAAGAAAACCCATCGATTCTGATTTACGATACCTCAGGGCCATATACCGACCCGGATGTAACCATTGACCTTGAGAAGGGGCTTACACCCATTCGAGCAGCCTGGATTGAAGAGCGAGGTGATACAGAAACCCTGGATGGCCTGAGCTCCGTATACGGGCAGCAGCGGCGGGATGATGCCTCTCTGGACTGTCATCGTTTTGAACACACGCGCCAGCCGCTGCGTGCCAGGGCAGGCAAGAATGTGTCACAGATGCATTATGCCAGGGCAGGTATCATTACGCCGGAAATGGAGTTCGTCGCCATTCGTGAAAATCAGCGACGTGAACACCTGCGCGAGATCACCAAACAGCATGCCGGCGAAAGTTGGGGCGCATCCATTCCGCGCGTCATCACGCCTGAATTTGTGCGCGACGAGATTGCCCGCGGCCGGGCCATTATTCCGGCCAACATCAACCACCCTGAACTCGAACCTGTGATCATCGGGCGTAATTTTCTGGTGAAAATTAATGGCAACATCGGCAATTCAGCCGTGACTTCAAGCATCGAGGAAGAAGTCGAGAAGATGACTTGGGCGACCCGCTGGGGTTCGGACACAATCATGGATCTCTCGACCGGTAAAAATATTCATGAGACACGTGAATGGATCGTGCGTAATTCTGCAGTTCCAATCGGCACGGTACCCATTTATCAGGCGCTGGAAAAAGTGGATGGCGTAGCAGAAGACCTGACCTGGGAAATTTTTCGCGACACACTGATAGAGCAAGCGGAGCAGGGGGTGGATTACTTCACCATTCACGCAGGCGTACTGCTGCGCTATGTGCCGCTTACTGCCAAGAGGTTGGCAGGTATTGTATCCAGAGGTGGTGCCATCATGGCCAAGTGGTGCCTAGCGCATCACAAGGAAAACTTCCTTTATACCCATTTCGAAGACATCTGCGAAATCATGAAAGCCTATGATGTGTCTTTCTCGCTTGGCGATGGCCTGCGTCCGGGTGCGATTGCAGATGCCAATGACGAGGCTCAATTCAGCGAGCTCAGAACACTGGGTGAGTTGACGAAGATTGCATGGAAACATGATGTACAGACCATGATCGAAGGCCCTGGCCATGTGCCGATGCATATGATTAAGGAAAACATGGAAGAGCAACTCAAACACTGTGATGAAGCACCATTTTACACACTTGGTCCACTGACCACCGATATCGCCCCGGGCTACGATCACATAACTTCCGGTATTGGTGCAGCCCAGATCGGCTGGTATGGCTGTGCCATGCTTTGTTATGTAACACCCAAGGAACATCTCGGGCTGCCCAATCGCGATGATGTAAAAGCAGGCGTCATCACCTACAAGATTGCGGCTCATGCGGCCGACCTCGCCAAGGGACATCCCGGTGCACAGCAACGCGATGATGCGCTTTCCAAGGCACGATTCGAGTTCCGTTGGGAGGATCAGTTTAACCTGAGTCTTGATCCGGATACCGCGCGTTCCTTTCATGATGAGACTCTTCCCAAGGATAGTGCCAAGGTGGCCCATTTCTGCTCCATGTGTGGCCCCAAGTTCTGCTCCATGAAGATCACTCAGGATGTACGTGATTATGCCGATGAGCATGGCCTCGAAGCCCTCGAAGCCATTGATGCTGGCATGTCGGAGCAATCCGAAGCGTTTAATGAAGGCGGCGGTGAGATTTATCGTAAGGCCTAGTCTATAATCGAGTTGTAGGTTAATAATCCCCGGAATTCTCAAGGAGACGAACATGCTCAAGGCACGTGATATCATGAATCCCAAACCTGCATACTGTCAGATGGATACCCCGCTGGCAGAAATCGCCCGTCGCTTTGCCGAAGAAGATTTGTCCGGGCTATTGGTGCTGGATGATGACAAGCGGCTATTAGGTGTGATTACCGATTCGGATCTGATTGACCAACAGGCCAACCTGCACCTCCCGACCGCTCTGGCTGTATTTGATATGGTTATTCCTCTGGGCGAGGAGCGCTTTGAAGAGGAAATCAACCGCATGCAGGCGATGACAGCAGAAGACCTGGTGAATCCGTCTGTGAAATCGGTACAGCCTGACGCCAGCCTGAATGATATCGCTACCATCATGTCCGACGTTCAGGTGCATCATCTTCCGGTACTTGAAGGTGATACCGTGATTGGCGTGATTTCGAAGCACGATGTTATCAGCGCGCTGGCGCAACGAAGCGCCGGATGAGCCACCTGAGTGATAAGAAAAAAGCTTCATAACGAAGCCGAAACCGTTGATTTTGCTGCCAAATTATCTCAATCGCTAGAGCCCGGATCAGTCGTTGCGATGCACGGGGATCTCGGAGCTGGAAAAAGCGTCTTCTGTCGGGCAGTGATGAGGGCTTTGGGTGTCACCGATGAAGCCATGCCGAGCCCGACGTTTGCCATTATCCAGGAATATGAGGGCAGCGGATGCAAGGTCGCCCACATGGACTGGTACAGGTTACACGGGGCGGATGAACTGGAAGGCATTGGCATTCGAGATTACATGCAGCCACCCTGGATTTGCCTGATCGAATGGCCTGATCGTTGCCCTGAAATGCTGGATGGCCATACCATCCATGTGGCTCTTTCCTGCACCGACAACAGCCCTGAGGAACGGCTGGTCGAAATAGATGACTCCCCACTATAAATCATTCAGTTTGGATTGGGCGACCATCTTGAGGAAGAACAGTTTTCACCCAGAAAAGTACTATGTTTCGGCAAAGGCCTCTTGGTAATCAGCAATGGCCGCCTCAATAACCTCGGTTGCATGTGTATAGCCATACGGTGTGCCAATGGAAACCTGACTGGCTTCATTGGGCTTGAGCTTATAGGTCAAAAAATAATGCATCAGGCGATCAATAATCGCAGGTGGGAGTTCGTCGATATCACTGATTCCTCCCCAGATGGGGTCGTCCTCAATCACGGCTATGATCTTATCGTCTGCTTCGCCATGGTCGCACATGGGCAGGCCGCCAACGACACGGGCATTCAATAAAATTTCTGTTTTGGAAATAGGCCGTTCGGTTATGACGCAGATATCAAGCGGATCGCCATCACCGCACTTGGCCTCCTGCATAAGGCGACCAACGCGGTCTCCGCAATATGTCCGTGGGATAAAACCGTACAGGGAAGGGTGCTGGGATGAAGAGCGTACAGAACGATCCACACGCAGGTAACCTGTCACTTTATCCACCTCGTATTTCACCATATCAAACGGACAGATCTCGATGAATGCGTTCACCACACGGGGATGACCCGGTCCAACCTCCAGTCCATGCCACGGATGGGGCCGCCAGCGGTAAAAAGATTCAGTGGGATCCATCGGATGGGATTTAGAATGTGAAATAGCCAGCCTCCATAAATACGTGATTAAAAAAAGACAATAAGCGCTGAGGGAACTCTTCGCAAGCTGATCTCCCGATTCCTTCACATGCTGCACCAATGCGATAAATAAAATCCAATTCGTTGGTAAATGACTTGCCCTGGATTAGCCTGCATGCATGCTGATTAAGCAGGATTCCCACCATGCTCATGCTTCGCCAGAAACAACGCTGAAGAAGCGCATCGTCCGACTGGCGGCAAAGCACGGTTTTGATGCATGTCATTTCACACTTCCGAAAATAGATGCGAAGTTTGCTCGGCACCTGGATAAATGGTTAGCCACAAGCTTTCATGCCGATATGGCATGGATGGCGGAAAGCGAGCGCATTGCGCTACGAAAAGACCCCCAATCCATGCTTGATGGGGTGAAGACGGTAATCTGCGTAGCCATGTGCTATACCCCGCCCGCTTATACATTGTCGCATGCAGAGAATGCCTCTGACAAAGGTGTGATTTCTGCCTATGCCCATGGCGATGATTACCATGATGTGATGAAAAAACGGCTGAAAGCACTGGCTCAGGATCTTGATGCGCTGCAGGGTAAACATGATCAGCGGATTTATGTTGATACAGCACCCGTGCTGGAGCATGCGTTGGCTGAATCTTCGGGTCTTGGCTGGCAGGGCAAGCATTCGCTGACGCTTAGCCGGAAAACCGGATCATGGATCCTGCTGGGAGAGCTTTTCACGACAGCGGTAATCGAACCGGATGAGGCCAGTGAATTTCATTGCGGTTCATGTACTGCCTGCATCGATATCTGCCCGACAAAGGCAATCGTTGCACCCTTCATGGTTGATGCAAATCTTTGTATATCCTATTTAACCATTGAGTACCGTGGATTTATTCCGCGTGAGGTGCGGCCCTTGATGGGAAATCACATCTACGGCTGTGATGATTGCCAGATGGTTTGCCCATGGAATCGGCATGTAGCAGCACCCGAACCCGATCTCCTGACTCCAAAAAGGGAGAATGTTTTGCCCGAGCTTGCTAGTCTGCTCCAGATGGATGAAGTCGATTTTCGCGCCCGCTTCGCCAAAAGTCCGGTTAAGCGGTCGGGCAGGGCGGTGCTGCAACGGAATATATGCATCGCCATGGGCAATGCCAAAGATGCTCGATTTTCGCCAATGCTTGTAGAGGCACTCAAGCATGATTCTCCTCTTGTACGTGGGCATGCGGCGTGGGCGTTGGAGCAGTTGAATGCAGAGGGTTACGAAGAAGAAATACTAGCCGCGCTGGAAGCGGCCAGATCGTCCGAAGCTGACGAACAGGCACGTGAAGAGATGAACATAACTATTGAAAACATAAGGATGTAATCATGACGGCTCCCAAGGCATTTATTTTTGACCTCGACGGCACACTGGTGGATGCTTTGCCGGACATTCAGGCCAATGCAAACCGTGCACTGAAATCGCTTGGCTATGATTTCCAACTGAGTCTGGAGGAAACTCGCCCGCATGTTGGTGGCGGTGCACAGAAGCTTGCCTCTAATGTACTCGCCAAGCCGATGGATGATCCGGATACGATGGCTATGTATCACGCCTTTGCCGATATCTACGAGAAACATCCGGCTGATTTCAGCAAACCGTTTCCCGGCGTAATGGAAGTTCTCAATGAACTTAAGGCGCGTGGCATCCCGATGTGCTGTGTTACCGCCAAGCCAGCCAAGGCCCGCATTAAGGTGCTGGATGCACTCGGGCTCACCGAATATCTGACTCTGGCATTATCGCCAGAAGATGGCTTTGCCAAAAAGCCTGCGCCGGACATGCTTGATGAATGCTGTCGAGCAATGGGTGTTAGTCCCTCTGATACTGTGATGGTTGGCGACACACGCTTTGATATCGAGGCGGGTTTTAATGCCCATTGTCTGAAGGTCTGCTACTGCGAGCATGGCTATCAGGACCTTCCTGAAGAATTCGAAGGTAAAGTCGTGCGATTAAAGCTCTTTACCGAACTTCTTTCGCTTCTCGATGACTAAGAAATTAACCGGCATCTACGGTATTTTGCCGGATGGTTTGGAAACGGCAGATTTGCTTAGCAAAGCAGAACAAGCCCTGAAAGGGGGTGTTCGCATTCTGCAATTGCGCGACAAGAACCTCGGCTTCAAAAAGACGCTGCAGCGGGCACAAAAATTACGCGAATTGACCTCACATTATGGCGCCAGGCTGATCATCAATGATTCTGTACAGATCGCCCTTGAATCACAGGCAGATGGCGTGCATTTGGGACGGGAAGATGAAGCCATGCGGCTGTCGCAAGTACGTCAGGATGTGGGAACCCAGCTGTTGATTGGCATTACATGCCGGGCTGACGCCGCCTTTGCCAAGTTTGTTCTTGATGGCGGAGCTGATTATGTCTCTTTTGGTGCCATCTGGACGACGCATTCAAAGCCTGAAGTTCCTGAAATCGGTCTGGCGAGACTGACCAAGGCTCGGCAGATGTTTCCCGAAGCGAATATCTGCGCCATCGGTGGCATTGATCAAAGCAGGCTAGCCGAGGTTAAAGCGGCCGGAGCAGATTGCGCCGCGGTAATTTCCGGACTGTTTGCGGCCAAGGATATCGAGGCCGAAGCCAAGGCTATGGTTGAAACATGGGCAAAAGCATGAAACCCGTATGTCTGGCCATTGGCGGCTCTGATTCATGCTCGGGTGCGGGCATACAGGCTGATCTGCGAATCTTTGAGTGGTTGGGTATCAAGGGATGCTCTGCAATTACGACCCTGACAGCACAAAACCCAAGAGAAATAATACATATCGAGCCTGTGCCGCTGGCACATCTGGATGCTGAATTGCAGGCCGTTTTCGATTATTACGATGTGGCTGCTGTCAAAACAGGGATGCTGATGGATGCAGAACATACGGCTGTGGTGGCTGCTTCTTTGCAACAAAATCATGCAGGCAGGCCATTTGTGCTGGATCCGGTGATGTTTGCCAGCACGGGGACGGAACTGCTTGATGAAGGGGGGCGTAATGCACTGACGCATGCACTGATTCCAAGCGTTTCATTGATTACTCCCAATCGTGAAGAGGCAGCATTTTGGCTGAATCATCCTGTAAATCGTGCGGAAGAAGATGCTCTTACATTGGCCAAACAACTTGATACGCCAGTCCTTCTCAAGGGCGGGCACGCTGAGGGCGATGTGCTGAACGATGTGTTCGCCTCACCAGATGGTTCGATCAAGGTGTTTCATCACAAGCGCAAACCATGGGATGAAGATAAACGACATGGGACCGGCTGCCGCCTTGCCTCAGCCATCACCGCACATCTTGCGTTGGGTGAAGGACTAATCGAAGCTATCGAAAAGGGAATCAGCAGTTCGCAAAAAGCCCCATAGCGTTACCTTGTCACGTTATCATTGTTTCTAAGAGAACGAAAGGGTAGAACTTGCTTCCATGGCACGGGAAAGATATCGCATCACTTCATCAGATCACTGGTTTGCCAGGCGCTGGATTGAGAAAAAGTTTTCTCATCCTCTATGGCTCGGAGATCAGAAAACCTATCAGGCGCAACAGGCCTTTGATCAACTGGATGATCTTGTCGAATCACTGAATAACTGGTGCGAGCATTGGCTGGGCTCTGCTGAATGGTCACAGATGAAAAATGCCATTCGCGCATCGCGCCTAAGGTCTCGTGAACATGAAACCAAAAACGTTACCTTGTCACGTAATGCATGGGCTATTCTCGATTTTTGGGCAGAAAAAGACGGATGTACTCTTTCGGAGGTAATTGAAAAGCGATTGGGGTAATCGATTCCCTGCGACGGAACAAAAACCGCGTTGCGGGTTACCTGACTAGTGGGACGTCACATTCCCGGGGTTAGCAATCGATTTAGAAGGTTTTATCTCGCCAAAAGCCGACTCATAACGCGCCACATTCTCCTGAAGCGCTGCAACAATTCGTTTTGCATGTGAAGGAGAAACCAGTACGCGCGCATTCACCACGCCAGCTGGCGCTGTCACCAAAATAAAGTCGAGAACAAACTCTTCCTGGCCATGTGTAACCAGCATTTGATTGGCATACACGCCTCGCTGGACCTCAGGAGGCATCTGGATTTGCAATCCCTGCGTTTGATCAGACTTGTCGTGCGATTCGTTATCCATGAAAATCCCTTTTTCATTAAAGTGCCCGTAAGGTTAAGCCAAGAAGGGCAGGTAATCACGCCCATTCCTTCCTGAGTCTATTTGCCTAGAGAAGACTTCGCCTCAAGGTAAAGTCCCTCAAGCTCGTCCAAAGGAGTAGAAGCCATATCAAGGTTCCTGCTGGAGGCCAAGGTCTCCATTGCACGAAAACGGTTACCAAACTTACGATTTGTATGCATCAGGCTTAATTCAGCATCGAGATCAAGTTTGCGAGCCAGGTTGGCCAGTGTAAATAATACATCCCCGAATTCGTCCTCAATGCGAGTCTTGTCGGCATGGTTTCGCACCTCGAATTCAAGCTCATCAAGCTCTTCACGCATTTTTTCAATCACATCTGAGGCCTGCTGCCAGTCGAATCCCACGCGCGCCGCACGCTGCTGTTGTTTCTGGGCATATTTCAAAGCAGGCAAGGGGGGGATGCCATCCATCAAGCTTTCCCTTTCCTTGTGCTCGCTATCCTTTAAATCATTCCATTGCCTGGATAGATCATCTGTTTCGGTTTGTGCGAATACATGCGGATGCCGATAGATCATTTTATCGATCAATCCATCAATCACATCACCGAGATCAAAGGCGTCAGCTTCTTCAGCAAGGCACGCATAGAAAGCAACCTGAAGCAACAGATCCCCAAGCTCGGCCTTCAGCGGCCGCCAGTCGCCGGTCGCCTCGACGTTATCTATAGCCTCAAGAACCTCATGAACTTCTTCGAGAGTATAACGACGCAGGGAAGTAATGGTCTGCTCAGCATCCCACGGACATTCTTTGCGTAACACTTTCATAAGTGCTTGCAACTTATCGTAATGATTACCCTTGTTATGAATTCTCTCTGGCATGCGCTATCGATATAACTTTACATAATATTCATTATGCGACGTTACATATAAAAGGAAAGAAACTAAAGCCAGAGCATCCATGGGTCATCCCCCCTCAGCCCGCCGCATCCCCAGGGCCCTCATGGCGTTAGAGAAGACCTCTTCCTCAAAAGCAATTTCAGAAACAACTTCAATGGGAATGGTAATGACGTCAACATCTTCATCTGCAGTTACCGTTGCTACGGGAAGACTCATGCCCGAAGTGGAAATCTCACCAATGACCGAATCTGGTTTAAGGTTACCAATGAGGCCGACGTCAGCACTTTCAACCCGCACAGAACCTTTAATCAGAATAAATAACCTGTCATTAAACTGACCTTCCTCGATCAAAGCCTCATCTGGCTTGTAGTGCCTAATTTCAGCTACATCCGTTAACGCTTTCAGGGATTTCTCGGATAATGATTTAAACAGGCTGTGGGAAATTAAGCGATCACTCATCGGTTGCCTCCAGAATTCTCTTTTAGAATTGTAGATGAGATGGCCATGGTCGTCTATGACAGGCAATAAAAAAAGGGCTGCTAGTGCAGCCCTTAAATGGTACTCCCAAGGGGAATCGAACCCCTGTTTCCGGCGTGAGAGGCCAGCGTCCTAACCGCTAGACGATGGGAGCCTGATTTTCAGGAGGGCGATTTGTACTGTCATTGACGCCGGCAGTCAATGATCCGATAAGGCTCTGTAGTGTATGAATGAGAGAATCTCCGCTCAATTGCTGCTTCACCAGATAAGCATCAGCACCTGCTTCTATGGCACGCATACGATCTTCCGGGCTTTCGCGGGTTGAAATAACCAAAATCGGCAGATCTTCATATTTACTTTCGTTCCTCAACTGTCGCACTAAACCGAAACCATCAAGCCTTGGCATCTCAAGGTCTGTCACCAAAATATCATACTTGCCCAAGTGCATTTTTTCACGCGCATCAATGCCATCGATTGCTCCATCAACCTTGAAACCAAGCCTTTCAATCATGGCCATTTCAACCTTACGCGCGATAATTGAGTCATCGACAAGAAGTACATTCATATTCGCAGTTTTGAATAAAGGTGAAACCTCTGTCTTATCGTCAAGTTCCTGCCCTGTTGGCGCGGTGCGGCCCATCTCCTTCATGCCGTACGGTTCAATCAGCAAGAGTACCGACCCGTCTGCATTGATCGTGTTACCCATTATACCTACGGTTTGATAGCGCTTAAGATAAGGGTCAACCTCCCTGACGATGACCTCGCGCTCCTCGTACATTTCATCGACAAGGATGCCCACATAACCCTCAATATGCTCAGCAATGATCACATACGGAGCAGTTGGCTCAGGTTCAGAGCCTGGATCAAGAAGTGATTCACGCAGATCCACCAGTGGCACCAGGTGTTTGGAATAGCGGATAAAATCCTTATTACCAGCGCCTCGCTCAATCTTTTGTTTGTGCAGAGGCACAACCTGTTCAATCATATGCGTTAGCAAGCCAAGTCGCTGATTGCCGATTCTGAACTGTAGTGCCTGCTGAACAGCAATACTGACAGGCAGGGACAAAACAAAGCGCGTGCCCTTCCCTACTTGAGAGTGAATTCGAATCGATCCCGTTAGTTTTCGAACGGTATCCTGAACCACATTCATACCAATACCACGGCCTGAAACATCATCGACCTTTTCTCGAGTCGAAAAGCCGGGACGAAAAATGAGCTCAAGAATCTCCGCCGTATCCATTTGATTGGCCTCAGTCTCTGTGGTAACCCCTTTTTCGACAGCAGATTTGCGAATAACTTCAGCATCCAGACCCTGACCGTCATCAACCACTTCAAGCACGATCTCACTACCGCTCTGTTTGGCCATAATTGTCACCTGCCCTTCTTCGGGCTTTCCACATTGCCGGCGAATTTCGGGGCTTTCGATGCCGTGAGATACTGCATTATTTAGCAAGTGTACCAATGGCTCGACCAGAGTTTCTGCGACACCCCGGTCCATCTCAACCGATTCACCACCAACAAGTAGATTTACTTTTTTACCGCATCGAACGGCAATATCACGAACAGACCTTGGAAAGGTAGAAAAAACACTACTTAATGGACGCAGCATCAAACTGAGAACCTGATCTCGCAAATCATCCAGCATGATATGGGTTCGAGTCTGATTATGGTGCAATTCTTCGGAGAAATTACGTGCGGCCCTGACATGACGGTCCATCTTTTCCTGTAATCCATCGATTGCTTTCTGCCGTTGAACCTCGTTCCAGTCCGCAAAGTAGGTGGCAAACTCATTCAAATCACGATGCAGCCCCCGAACCCCCTGCAGAAGACCAGTGAAGCGCTGCTCACTGTTTTCACCCATGGCCTTTTCGGTGCTCAACTCAACAATCTGGTTTGATAGCTGATTCAGTCGTTCAGCATCCACACGAAGATATTGCCCCGAGGCTTTGCGCTGTGCTGCATTTTTCATTTCAACCTGTGAAACATCAGGCTTGAAATTATCCAGATTATCCAGCAATCCACCTTCGTGGGCGATCATGCCGGCAGTTTCCAGAATATTGCTATCGGGCAATTCTGTAGCACTCAATTCAACAGGTATTTCACCAGAAGCCGATAAACCAGTGCTGGTGCCCCCCTCTGGCTTCTTCTGGTGTTCATGGCGCCAGGTCTGAGCTTCTTCGGCACCGATCATGGGCTCTTGGGCCGCTGGCTCTACAGAAGCCAAAGAATCAGATGTTTCCGCCTCGGGAGTCTTCCCTTCTTTCAATTGATTGAATTTGGTTTTTAGTGGTGCAACTTCGAGCCTGAATTCGCCCTCAGGATCCTGCAATCTCTTTTCAAGCTGATCATGCAGATCAAAAAGGAACTGCACCATTGTAGCATTCCGGGCTTCCGGCACACGGATAAGGTATTCCATGGCATCTTCAAAAAGATGCCCGATATCGCCTACATCCTGTACACCTAGCATCAAGGCAGATCCCTTGATGGTGTGAGCATCGCGTCGCAAGGCAATCATTCCTTCGTCATCAAGGGAGCCGGCCTCAAAACGGACAAGGCTACGGTTGATTGACGCCAGGCGCTCCCTCGCCTCATCAAAGAATGATGCGAGAAATTGACTTAGATCAAAGCCTGACACAGAAGATCGTCTTAAATCAGACGCTGCAAATCATCAGCGGCCTCAGTCAGTCGATAAGAAGCCTCTCTCGAGGCCTGCATTTGCTGAGCCGAGTCATGCAGCAGTTCTGAAATCTGCTTCATGCCGCGCATGAAATCCTGGTTACTGTCGTTTTGCCGACTGGTGGCTTTTGCAATGGTGCGTACAGCCTGACTGGTTTTCTCGGACATTGTCTGCATTCTCTGCAGCACATCACCAGCACGCTGAGCAATATCCACGCCCTTGCCTACTTCCTCCAGTCCTTCGCGTGTCACGGCAACCGAATCCTGAGTTGACCGATGCACGTCATTCACAATTGTTTGAATTTCCTCAGTGAATTGGCGAGTACGATCTGCCAAGCGTCGCACCTCACTTGCCACCACAGCAAATCGCTTGCCGAATTCACCGGCCGCAGCCGATTCGATGGATGCATTCAATGCCAGCAGATGTGTTTCATCGGCAATTTCCTGTACTGCATCAATCGACTCGAGAATCTGTTCGGCCTTTTGTCCGGCAAAGGTCACTTTATCAGCAATGGCGTTCACTTCTCCACGAATCATGCCCATGGATTTAATTGCGAGACCCACAGCATCCACACCTTCGGTGGCAGAACTCGCTGTAGCCCCGGCAATCTTTTCAACACTGAGCGAAGTAGCCGCAATTTTTCGGGCTGAATCGGACATAAGCCCAAGTTCCTGCGCGATCTGTTCAACAGATTTTGCCTGTGTGTCAGCCGCTGCTGCCTGTTGCTCCACTGAGTTAAGAATGTCGCCAGCCGCAAGCGCCACGTTCTTAGCCACGTCTGTAATGGTTCGAGTTACCTTATTCACGAAAGATCTGTTAAACCAAGTCAGCAAGATGATGATGAAGATAATAATGGCAAGAATGATATAGGACTGAGTGTCCACCTGGTCCTGTCTGGTCTGGGTATCATGCTGCATGCTTGCTGTCATTCCGCTGGCCACACCATCAAGCTTTTGCTGGGCCACAAACACCAGATTTTGAGCCACCACGGCCACGTTGTTGGCTTGCCCAAAAGGAATTTTTTCGGTCACGATATCATCTGCAATACCAGTAACCTCACGCATCAGACCGAGCACCTGATCCAGAATTTTCTTGTTTTCAGTTGTCATACTGGGAAGTGATGAAACTTCACTGTACAGCTTCTGAAACTCCTGCTCCGCCTTCTTCAGCTTCGGCACGTCTTCCTTGTTTGCCGTGAGGGTGAAATCATTCAGGGGCAAAAGGACGTTGGATAACGAACCCTTGAACTGTTCGAGTCGGATCTGATCTTTATATAACCCGCCCAACGAACTCATATTTTCTTTAGCCTGTTGAAAGGCTACAAAAACGGTGGAAACCAGCACCGCAAAAAACAAAAGTGACAAAAGGAAGTTCCTGTTTGCCTGTTGGCTTAACGTTGCCTGTTTCTTTTTTCCTGAATTACTGTCCATTTGATTCCCCTTTCCCACTATACTGTCAGCGCCTGTATCGCGTGTCATTTTGTCTGTAGCCTGCTTGTTTATCAAGTAAACGCCTGTTCACAGCAACTTCAACTACAATTTTCTTAACCCTTTAGCTAAACAATCCCGCACTATTAAACATATCGTAACTCCGCCCATCAATATCCATCGTCCCGCAGCTAGGTTCACTGGCATCGACATCGGCCGGCTCCGGTATTTGGTTGCTATTGATTCTGTACAGTTCATGCACATTATCCACCCACATTCCAAGGTGCATTTTAGCGTGTCTTAACAAGACAAACCTGGTATACGGAGTCACCACTGGATTAATCGCCGGCAATTGCATCACTTTGCTAGGATTAATGATGCACACGATTTGCCCTCGTACATTGGCCAACCCCAATATATGCTCCGGACCCATCGGCACGGGAGTTAAAGGCAGCGGCCGGATTATTTCACTAACCTCGGTTGCCTTTATCAACAGCTTCCTGCCGCCCACATCAATCAGCAGGATATCCTCCTGCTCAGTATCAATCAGCGTTTGCATAGCGCTATCTTCGCCCGGCATCTGCTTGCTCGCTATATTTTCATCTGAGCCATCGGCATAAATATCATCTGCCATCGACTATTCCTCCTGCACGGCCTGACGTATGCGAGCATACATGGCCAAGGTTTTTTTCACCCTTGCCTGAAGTTTCATCGGCTCTACCGGTTTGCCGATATAGTCATCGGCACCTACCTCAAGCCCAAGCACCTCATCCTCTTCGCCCCTTTTTGACGTGAGCAGTACAATGGGGGTGTCATTGAAATGCTGCTGCTCACGCATTCGACGCACGAGTTCCGGGCCAGTCATGTTCGGCATATCACAATCGGCAATAACCAAATCCGGTTTCATCCGCTGCATCAAATTCCAGGCTTCCAAACCATCTTCAGCTTCTGCTATCTCGTAACCCTCCGCTTCCAGCACGAACTTGACCAAACTTCGAATGCTGCCTGAGTCATCAACGACAAGAACAAGTGGCTTGCCATCCGCCTGCCTCTTAACTGTGTGCGCATCCTCGACGCTTTTGCGCATCACATCCAGCGGCAATACCTGTTTATTTTCTCCCAGGCGCTCACGCAAGCTAAAGCCTTCAGGTGCAGTCGCTGCCCGCATCACTTCCTGAAGGCTGGTAAGCCCCTGCAGTGCCTTGGAGATGCCGTCGGTAAACATCGTCAGCATACCTTCATCCCTGGCAGTCTGCATCAGTTCGCGGTCATGAGCGCCATCCGCCACGAGTGCGCGCAAGCGGTCCGTCATGCTCAGGACTTCATGAATGGCAATTCGTCCTTTATAACCGGTTTTCCCGCACGACTCACAACCCTGACCCTCAAAGAATTCAATATCGTCGGGGAAGTCAAAACGCCGAGTAATTTCAGCATCGACAGGGACTGCCTGTTTGCATCCGGGACAAAGTCGCCGTACCAGTCGCTGGGCGACAATAAGAGTGACTGAGGATGCAAGAAGCGCTGGTTCTATCCCCATTTCAACCAAGCGGGTAATCGTCGATGGCGCATCATTGGTATGCAGCGTGGACATTACCAGGTGTCCTGTCTGAGCTGCGTGCAGAGCTATAGCTGCTGTTTCCTGATCGCGGATTTCCCCCACCATCACAACATCTGGGTCCTGACGTAAAATCGAACGTAGAGCAGAGGCGAAGGTCATATTCGCCTTCGGATTCACCTGTACCTGATTGATACCCTTTATCTGGAATTCAACAGGATCCTCAACCGTGATGATATTGTTCTCCTCGCTTTGCACATGATGCAGAAAGGAATAAAGGGTCGTTGTTTTTCCGCTTCCAGTCGGGCCGGTCACCAGCACTGCTCCAGTTGGCCTTTCAATGCATTCGCGAACACGTTGCTCTGCAGAAGGCGCAAACCCAAGCTTTTCCAGACTAAGTGACAGGCCGCTTTTATCCAGAATCCGGATAACCACCTTTTCACCATGCATCGCCGGCAGGGTAGACACCCTCATGTCATAGCTTTTTCCCCACAGCTTGATGCGGGTACGACCATCTTGTGGCGAACGTGAATTTGAAATATCCAGACTCGACATAATCTTGATACGTGATGCCACCAATTGATGCACATTGGAAGGAAACTTCAAGCTCGGACGCAGGCGTCCATCCACTCTCAAGCGAACAATGCTCTGTCGCTCGCCGGGTTCGATATGTATATCAGAACTGCCGGTTTTCATCGCCTGAATGATGATGCCGTTAACCAATCTGACGATCGGTGAGTCTTCCGCTCCTCGCTTTAATTCATCAAGGTTGGCCGGTTCTTGTTTATGGTCCCCGGTTTCAGTATCTGCATCCAGGTCTCCGCTATCGTCAAGCGCCTGCATGGCGGCATCAAAAGCAGCATCACCCTGAAAAATTTCACGAATTTTTTGACTAATCAGATCCGGGCGCGCAAAAACCGGTTTGACGCGCTTGCCCAATTTAAAACGCAGGTTGTCCAGTATATTGAAGTCGACAGGATTATCCGTGGCTATCACCAGGTCATTGCCCTGCACTTCCAGCGGTATGAATGCATAATCAAGACACAGTTTTTCATTGCAAAGCTTTACAGCTTCCTCGGTTGGCTTGAACGATTCGATATCAAGATAGGGCACCTTGTACATCTTGGCCAAGGCAGACAAAACGGCATCAGCATCAATGTTCCGCATCTCCAGCAGGGCCATCAGAATGCCCCCCTTTTTGCCGGTTTCGCTTTGCATGGCTTCGGACATCTGATCTTTTGTGACCAGGCCAGTCGCCATCAATTCACGCTGTTGCTTTAAAAGCATTGCCAACTCATCGAAATCCCCCTCCCAATGAACCAGTAAACGTTACCATGACCCGGCATGGACGCAAGGCGTTTGCCAGCAGGCTCTGGCCATAGTTTAAAAACCGGATGCCACTAACCGCTTTACCTGTCTGGTTGTGTCGCTAGCATCCCAGAAATGACAACTGATCTACCACGGAATCGATCCGAATGCGCAAGCCGTTTCTTTCGTGCAGCGTCTGTTATTCTGTTATGTACATTTTCTGCTGCCTGCAGCCAGAACCATCCGGACGGCAAGAACGGGTTTAAGCATCAGGAATCAGATGTGGCCGTTGTTGAGGGTTCCACGTCTGCGCAGTCATCGGGCATCGAATCCGACCCTTTGTTATTGGGCCTGAATGGCGATGATATCGCAGTCTCTCAAGCCATGGCCAAGCGTGATTATCTACTACATTGGCAGGCTGTTGGTGAGCGGTCCCGATATGTGCGCCAGCGTATTGTTGAAACCATTGAAAAAATGGGGGCTCCACTGGCCTTGCAGGTTATTCCGGTTGTCGAATCAGGATATAACCCTTATGCCCTTTCACATGCCGGAGCCATGGGGCTCTGGCAACTGATGCCACGTACGGCTCACGGGCTTGGCATTCGGCCCAGCAAACACATTGATGGGCGGCGCAGTGTAGAGCAGGCCACAGAAGCTGCCGTCACCTACCTTCTTGATATGAACAAACGTTTCAATAGCTGGCCATTGGCCATCGCAGCCTATCATATGGGTCCAAATGGCCTGTCCCGGCGCCTGAAGAAAACACCTTGGCAGGCAAGTGACGGTCTTGATGCCCTGCCTGCCCCGGCCATTACCAGAGCATACGTCAAACATATCCTCGGACTTGCATCGCTGTTAAAGCTGCAAACCATCAGTTTTCCGGAACCTTACGAAACCACTGCCATTCAATTGAATCCGCCTGTGGACATTGAACAATTAAGCCTTGCCTGTGGCATGGACAAGCATGACATCTTCTTTTTCAACCCCGGGCTTAATCAGGCCCAGTACCTGACTCGTTCAATCGAGGTTTATGTGCCTCTTGAGCTGCTTGCTTCCATTGACACCCAGGTGCAACTGACAGGGCCGAAATATGTCAAAACCACAGTGCAGGCCGGCGACTCCATGTGGAGCATTGCCCATCAACATCATATCACAGTGGGCCGGCTTAAACACCTGAACCCGGGCGCAGGAAGCATCCTCAGGCCGGGACACCAGCTCACTGTTCCAGCAAACCGCCTTGCGCGCGCTACAGCCAGCGCCAATCCATTGCTCTCTCAAGGTCGTCGTATCCATTATAAAGTACGCTCCGGCGATTCATTGTGGAGCATTGCCCAGCGTTTCGGCACGACTGCAGAGGCAATCGCCCGCTTCAACCAGTTATCCCGGCGTGAATTAATTCGACCTGGAGACACCTTATGGGTTCTGGCACGCATTCGTCGCCCAAGCTGATTTTTGTCGTATCCCTGTTCCTGCTGACTCTGTCGGGATGCAATGCAACGGACAAACCGGCAGCGGATTCATCAGAGAATTCGATAGGCCTTGCAGACAATACCCCCGCCATTGGTGACCGCCTGATTGGTGCCAGCATTGGCGATGCTTCCAATCTAATTCCGATGATTGCGGGGGATGCGGCCAGCCATGCCATTGCCGGCCAGCTTTACCTGTCGTTGCTGAAATATGACAAGGACCTCAACCTGACCGGACAGTTAGCCAGCTCATGGGAAATTGCGCAGGATAACAAGGCGATCATTTTTCATCTGCGCGACAACCTGCACTGGACCGACGGGGTTCCATTTACCTCATCAGATTGCGTATTTACCTTGCATCTTATGCAGGACGAACACACGCAGAGCGCCTACAAAGCCGACTATGAGCTTGTTACAGGCGTCGAGGCCCCCGATGCGCATACGCTCATCGTTCACTACAGCGAACCATTCTCCCCGGCGCTCGCATCATGGTCATCTTTGGCCATCCTTCCCAAACATGTGTTCGAGCATGAGGACATCATGAAGACGGGACTTTCTCGCCACCCCAAGGCAACGATTGGCCCTTATCAACTGGCTGATTGGCAATCACAACAATCGATACTGCTAAAAGCAAACCCCGATTATTATGATGGCCCTGTCTGGATCAGCGAACGGCTCACCCGAGTAATACCGGATCCGGCCACCCAGTTTCTCGAACTTTCGGCCGGGCGCCTTGATTCTATGGGCCTGACGCCGATACAGTATGCCAGACTTTTTGATAGCAAGCCGGAGTTGAAGCAACAATATCAACGTTATAAATACCTGAATTTTGTCTACACCTATCTGGGCTTCAACCTCAAACGAAAGCCCTTTGATGATGTTCGTGTCCGACGGGCTATCGCCTATGCCATCGACCGCCAGGAGATCGTTGATGGCGTCCAGCTGGGTCTTGGAGAAGCGATTGCCAGCCCGTACAAACCCGGAACTTTCTGGGTGAACAAAAACCTTAAGCCACGTTCATATCTTCCTGATATGGCGAAGAAACTTCTTTCTGATGCGGGATGGAAAGATTCAGACGGGGATGGCTTTCTTGATAAAGATGGAAGCAGGCTTTCCCTCACTATCCTGACCAATAATGGGAACAAGCAGCGTGCCGATACTGCCACCATTATCCAGCAGCGCCTGAAAACGGTAGGCATTGAGGTCAAAGTTCGGCTGGTGGAATGGTCCGCCTTTATCGAAAACTTTATCAATAAGCGGAAATTCGATGCCGTCATTCTTGGCTGGTCACTATCGCCTGATCCTGATCAATACACTATCTGGCATTCATCCCAGACCGGCCCCAGACAGTTTAATTTCCTCTCTTACAACAATAAAAAGGTGGATGAAGCGCTTGTAGCCGCTCGCCGCACCTTTGATCGCAATGAACGCAAGCAACTGTACGACATCATGCAGCAGGAAATCTATCAGGATGTGCCGATGGTCTTTCTTTATGCGCCCTATTCCCTGCCTGTCATGCATAAACGCGTTCGCGGTGTTAAGCCGGAGCCTGCCGGTATCGGTTATAACAGCGAACATTGGTATGTGCCTAAATCACTACAGAAGTATCAGGTGAACGCCATTCAACCATGAGGTGATAACACATGGCTAAAGATTCGCCTCAAACCGGAGCAATCCCACTTTAGCCATGGGGGCACCATCCACACCACCCGGATTGATGATCCACTGGTATGAAGGTTGCAGCGCGAGCCAGTCGGCCAGTTGCAGACGAAGTGTAGCCTCAATATCCTTTTCGATACCTGCTGCTGTCTTGGCCTGAGCTACAGCAACGCCCAGTTGATCATGCTCTCTGGAGGGAATGATTCCTGTGAGATTCAAACCAAAGCCCCGATAATCGCTTACGTCATTGCGATCTTTCGGCGCGTGGCCTAACTGAGCAAAGAAACCGGCATCCCCGCCCTGCCATTGGGTTAAACTTAAATCGAATATGCCATAATAACCGAAATCGTGGTTAAAACTCCTGCCGGCATATGTGTGTTTCGCTGTATGTCGCCAATAGCCTGCCTTGGCCGTCAAGCCCTCCATGTGTGCGCCGGCCTCTGCTACCAGCATCCGGCCCTCCCCTGCCCTGAAACCTCGTGTTGTAGCATCGCCATCATAGACTGCGGCCTGCACATAAGCCGATTTGATCGGCTGGATGCGAATGCGGCCAGCTAATCCAGCCTTTGAAAAAATTGACGTCGGAACATTGACGCTGATTTCAGGCCCAATGCCAAAGGATGAGTTTATAAAAAGGGCAGCATATTCAGAAACATAAAACTCTCTGTTCATATCGTGCAAACCGAAAAGTAGCGAAAGTTTCCCAGCAGCAAACTGCTGCTCAAACCATGCCTCATACACAATGAACTGATCGGGTGCTTCAATGTTCGAAGCCGTCTGCAAATCACCAATCACATTGGCAGACGGATCACCCCCATGGTTACGCAGTCCGGAAACAAAAAGAGTGCCCCCAGCCCATAAACCGGCCTTTTCGCTGTCAATGCTCAGACTTATCTCAAGGTCGTCATGGTAGACGCTCTGCTTTGGCACAATTCCACCTGCCATGTTCCTAACCAATTCTCCTGTATAGCCAACCTCGAGGTCTATGCCATGATTTTGCAAATATGGCCGCACTCCACCCCACTCTCCGGCTATGCCTGGCTGATGAAGGATCCCTGCATCTTGTTCCGAGCCATCCGTTTCATTAGCAAACGCAGACGCGGTCAAACCCTGGGCCAGCAGAAGAGGTTGGTCGCCAAACAACAGCATGGCGCCAAAAATAAATACTATTTTTTTCATGATGAATTCCCTGCTCAAGATAAACATTCTGATCGAACCCCTATGATTCACAGTGAACAACAGAAGTGCAACTTTCCTGTCCTGAAAATAAAAAAGGGGGCGAAAGGCCCCCTCTTCTCATTTCGTCTTTCGAGCAGTTAGTGGCCCGTACTCACATTGGCATAAAAAGCGATGCCGTTTTTTTGGTCCTCATACAATTCGATCCAGCCATCAAACCCCTGGGCCGTATCCGGCAGGGAGGCTGGCGGAATAATAGCAGTAATTTTCTGGGCCGAAGAACCTCCTCTGAAAATCCTGCAAAGGCCACCAATGGTATATTCGGGTGATGAACCCTCGCCCTCGATACGAAGGGTAAGGCTGCAGTTAATGCCGTTGTCTACCATCCCTTCCTTACCCTCGCGCAGAACATCCTGCTGGAAGTTGAGGACATCGCCGTCAACCGCATCGGAGGTGTGAGAAAGAATCAATATCTGCGCACCTTCCATCGCCTGGATGAAATCACTGAATTTACCAGCCACAATCGGGTCAAATTCAAACCCCGGCTGGTTTTTCTGGAAGGCAGCAAAATTGATATGCCTTGCCTCCCCAGCCTGAGCCTGCAATGACCAACCGATCAGACAAATAAATGCGCAAAACAGTATTTTCCTACAGCTAACGTCCCTTCTCATTAATCCTCCCCCACTTGTTGTTTTTAATTTATAATTAATCAGCCTGGTGCTTACAGTTCCCGGATACTGGCCATGGCATCTGTCATCATCTCATTAATCTTGGACATCATGGCTCTGCGCATTCGATCGACATCTGTTTTCGGCATGCCTGCTTTTTCCAATTCATCAAGTTCCTGCATGCTGGCCATGGCGTCCCGGAGTTTTTTCAGCTCCAGTCGAACCCTGTCCATGCCGCCTTCCGCAGCCATGAGAGTTGGCACCGAAATCCCTTTGATACCCGCAGACACGCCATTACCCATGAAAACAGCAAGCAGCAATGTCATTGCAATGAATAGACCTTTCAATGGATCCTCCCCCGAGCTTTTGTACAGATTTGAACTGTGCTGAAGCAAGGGGTTTTGTCAATGCCACATGAAAAAATAGGAATTATTATGATTTGTTGCCAATGCCGAATGCAAATAGAGAGTCTGTTATCATGACATATTCAGGCTAGGATGCCCGCATGAGGCAATATCTGATGCGCCGCCTTTTTGGCATGTTCCCGCTACTGCTCGGGATCACCGTTATTTCTTTCGGGATGATGCACCTGGCGCCGGGCGAACCGGCAGTGGTCGGCAATGAATTCAATCCAAAGGTGGCGGCACAGGATATCGAACGTCTGCGTGCATACTACGGGCTGGACAAGCCGCTATATGAGCAATATTGGCATTGGCTGCAGCGTCTGGCTGTGCTTGATTTCGGCCAGTCTTTTTCCTCTGATGGTCGTGCTGTGCTGACCAAGATTACAGAGCGTCTGCCCGTAACACTCTGGATTAACATTCTTGCCATCCTGCTTATCCTCGTCATTGCCATCCCGATGGGGGTAGTCAGTGCCGTCAGACAAAATTCATGGCTTGACCGCAGCATGACGGTATTCGTATTTATTGGTTTTGCTATCCCCTCATTCTGGCTGGGTTTACTGCTCATGATCCTGCTCGGAGTAAATTTAAACTGGCTACCGGTTTCCGGACTACATGACTACAGCTGGCGGCAGATGGGCTTCTGGGACCAGCAGATTGATCTTCTCAAGCATCTGGTTCTGCCCGTGTTTGTTTCAGCCATCGGCGGGCTTGCCGGCATGAGCCGTTTTATGCGTAGCGGTATGCTGGATGTCATCCGTGCCGACTACATTACCACCGCACGCGCCATGGGTGTGTCTGAAACGGATGTTCGCTATCGACTGGCTTTGAAGAATGCCTTGTTGCCGATTATCACATTACTTGGCCTTTCTGTTCCGGGCCTGATCGGCGGCTCGGTCATTGTCGAGCAACTTTTTTCGCTGCCCGGCATGGGGCTTCTGTTCTATGAAGCCGTACTTTCACGGGACTATCCGCTGGTCATGGGGATTACGGTGATCGGCGCTGTGCTGACCTTGCTGGGCAATCTGATCGCCGACCTATCCTACGCTTGGGCCGACCCGCGCATTCGCCAACGGGGAGATTCCTGATGCGAGTATATACTGAGCATGGGCTGATGGTTGCCGGAGGCATCATCGTCCTCTTCGTTGCACTACTTGCCATACTTGCCCCATGGATCGCACCCTATGATCCAACATCCATTCATGTCCGGGATATTCTCCTGCCACCTTCATGGCAGCACTGGTGTGGAACCGACACGCTCGGAAGGGATGTGTTTTCACGCATGCTTTATGGCGCACGTGTTTCGCTCGCAGTGGGTTTCGTGGCCGTGGGCATTTCGCTGATCATCGGCCTGATACTGGGAGCAGTTGCCGGTTATGCAGGGGGTCGCAGCGATGCACTGCTGATGCGAGCCACTGACATGGTCCTGTGCTTTCCGACCTTCTTTTTGATTTTGGCTGTGATCGCCTTTCTTGAGCCTTCGATCTGGAATATCATGATTGTCATCGGCCTGACCTCCTGGATGGGCATAGCCCGGCTGGTCAGAGCCGAATTTCTTAGCCTGAAAAAGCGCGAGTTTGTACTGGCAGCCCATAGCCTTGGTGTCCCTGCGATACGCATGATGTGGCGTTATCTTTTGCCCAATGCCATGGGACCGGTACTCGTTTCCGCCGTGCTCGGTGTAGCCGGTGCAGTACTGGTGGAATCGGGCCTGTCCTTCCTTGGGCTTGGCGTGCAACCGCCGGATCCATCCTGGGGAAATATACTCACCGAGGGGAAAGACAATATTCAGATTGCCTGGTGGCTTTCACTTTACCCCGGACTGGCGATCCTGATCACCGTGCTTGGCTATAACCTTTTGGGCGAAGGGCTGCGCGACCTCTTTGATCCGAAGCTGAAATGAAGCATTCAGATGATATCCATTATATGCAACTGGCGCTTGCAGAAGCTGCAAAGGCCACAGCCCGTGGCGAAGTACCGGTAGGCGCCGTACTGGTGCTGGCAGATGGCCGTAAATTTGTCGCGCATAACACACCGATTTCGCTTCACGACCCATCAGCCCATGCGGAAATGCGTGTCATTCGCGAAGCTTGCCAGACAGTGGAAAATTACCGACTTGCCGAAGCAACACTGTACGTCACGCTGGAACCTTGCGTGATGTGTGCCGGAGCTATTATCCATGCCAGAATCGGACGGGTCGTCTATGGAGCCAGCGATCCTAAGACCGGAGCGGTCGAGTCACTGTACCAGATACTGTCTGATGCAAGACTGAACCATCAACCCGAGATAACCCCCGGAATCATGAGTGAGGCATGCAGTACACAGCTGAAGGACTTTTTTAGAAAAAAAAGAAGAAATGCAAAAGAGCCAAATAGTTAAACAAGCCGGTAAATCTTATTCCTGAGGTTTGTAGCCCCTGGCCAGAAGGAAGAATTCAGATGAACCTTTGCGGCTTGCTTCAGGTTTGATGTTTTTGACCTTGGAGAAACTTGATCCCAAATCACGCCGGAAAATATCATACCCTTCGCCCATAAAGGTCTTCATAAGTAAATCGCCGCCCGGACGGAGATATTGACGGGCAAAATGCAGGGTCATTTCGTTCAGGCCAATCATGCGCATCTGATCCACCAGTTTATTGCCACTCATTTCCGGGGCCATGTCCGACAACACCAGATCAACAGGGCGGCCCTGCAGGGCCTGTTCGAGTTCCGCCTGCCCTTCGGGTGAATCGAAATCTCCCTGAATGATGGCGGCCCCGTTAACCCCCTGTAAAGGCAGCAGGTCAATGCCTACCAGCAACCCTTTCGGCCCCAGGCGATTGGCAATCTCCACACACCATGAGCCGGGAGCACAGCCCAGGTCCACGACAACTGCATCAGCTTTAAATTTCAGCGCGTGTTGATCCAGGATTTCCGTCAGCTTGAAAGCGGCGCGTGATCGCTTTCCCTCTTTCTGGGCTCGCTTTACATGCGGATCATTGGCATGACGCTGAAACCATGCGGATGTTTTACGGGCGGCTTTGCTTTTTGAACTGACTGCCATGATTTTAATCCTTCATCCGCCAGCCGGCACGCCATAAATACCAGCAGGCAAAAAAGGTCAGAGCAGCTGAAGCGATGACGATGGCCATTGAGGCATAAGGGTCGGTATCGCCCAACCCGAGAAAGCCATAGCGGAACCCGTCAATCAGATAGAAGAACGGGTTCGCGTGGTTGATGCGCTGCCATATCTCCGGCAATTGGCTGACAGAATAAAATACACCTGAAAGAAATGTCAGCGGCAGAATGATAAAATTGGTCACCATGGCAACGCTATCGAAATCCTTTGCCCACATGCCCCCGATAAGCCCCAAACCACCCATAATCAGGCTTCCGCACACCCCATAAATGGAAATTAAACCAATGTGTTGCAAAGATATATCGACAAAAGGCATCAGCACGCCGAGAAAGACGGTTGCCACAACTACAGCGCGGACAACGGCAGCCAGAAGAAACGCCGAGACGGCTTCAAGCGCCGAAAGTGGCGCCATCAGCAGATAGATCTGCATGCCCATTACCTTGCCCATAATCATGGAACTGGATGTGTTGGCAAAGGCATTCTGCAACATAGACATCATGGCCAGGCCGGGAACCAGAAAGGTGAAATAATCTACGTCCATGCCGGGAACATGCCTGTCTCCCATGGCGTAACGGAAGATGATAAGATAGAGAAAAGCAGTCAGTGCGGGTGTGACAATTGTCTGCATCTTCACCTTGAGGAAGCGGCGCACTTCGCGCAGAAAAAGGGTTCTGGCACCCAGCAGGTTCATCGATTGCATACATCTTCCTCATGGCTTCCGGTCAAACGCAGAAACACATCTTCCAGATCCTCTTTGCGTACGCCTGCATCCAGAGGTGGTCCAAAACGCCCGACCGCGGCTTCATAGGTTGTATGAAATGTAGTTTGGCCCTGTTGCAGGCGGGTTCCCGACAGGGTCAGGCAAATACCGTCCTCTGTCAGTCGTGGCTCAAAACTTGAGAGCGCAGCCTGATCGGCTGAAGTTAATTCAACATCCTTGCCGTATTTCAACCAGAGATGAGAAGAAGCGACCTGCTGCATCAACTCATGCATGGGCCTGGCGGTCAAAAGTTTCCCGCGATCAATGATAGCAACATGATCACAGAGTTCCTCGGCCTCATCCAGATAATGGGTGGTTAGCAGAATGGTTGTGCCCTTTTTATTCAATTCCCGCATGAAGCCCCATAAACGGCGACGAAGCTCCACATCCACTCCGGCAGTCGGCTCATCCAGAATAACTAGCTCAGGCCGGTGTACCAATGCCTGTGCCACCAACAAACGTCTGCGCATACCGCCGGATAGCTGGCGAGTATTTTTACTGCTGTGTTCGGTCAGTTCCAAACGGTCGAATAATTCATCAATCCAGTCATCATCAGGTTTGCAACCGAAAAGGCCGGATGTGAAATGGAGAACTTCGCGCGGCGTGAAAAACGGATCAAACGCAATTTCCTGGGGCACAACGCCCATATGACGTTTGCACCAGGCGCGCTCACTAAAAAGATCATGGCCAAGCAGGGCTGCACTTCCACCACTTGGGCGGACAATGTCGGCAATGATATTAATCAGGGTGCTTTTCCCCGCCCCATTGGGGCCCAACAGTGCATAAAAACTGCCTTGTGGCACATCCAGTGACACATCTTCCAACGCAGTTTTGCCATTGCCATATATTTTATGGAAGCCTCTGACCTCTAGTGCATGCATGGCGTTATCCTATACAGGTTGTTGTGAACAGGGAAAACATGGGGCAATTCGTCCCATGAAAATGAAATATTAAGAGGGAATCAGTCCGCGTTAATAACCGGCATTAGCGCAACCCGCACCGGCTTCACTAGGGGTAAACGACTTACCACAGCCACAGGTGGAAGCTGCATTTGGATTGCGAATAACAAAAGACTCCCCCTGAATGGATGTCTGGTAATCAATCTCAGCCCCGTTCAGCAGGTTCAGACTCATTTGATCAACAAGTAACTTCACGCCGCCGCTTTCCACAACGGTATCGTTATCCTTGATTTGATCGTCAAAGGTAAAGCCATATTGAAATCCTGAGCAACCGCCGCCGGAAACAAAAACACGCAGGTTCAGCGCATCATTCTGTTCCTTCTCCAGCAATCCTTGTACCTTTTCGGCTGCTGCCTGAGTCAATACCACTGTCATGTTTCACCTCTCATGAATACCTGACCGAAATTATCGGGTATCGTCATGTAAATCGCAAGCTTTTGCATATCCCACTTGCTTCCCTTGCCAAGTTATGTTCGCAGGTAACAATGCGAAGCTATGCGTTTTCTTTTTTTCATAATGCTGCTTCTTTCAGCCTGTTCCCCAAACTCGGATATTCGAGAAACCCGCTTTATCATGGGCACACTTGTAGAATTCACGATTGCAGGCAGCAATCGTGAAATTGCTGATCAGGCTCTCATAGAAGCAACATCTGAGATGCAAAGAATTGAGGATGCTTTCACCATATACGGAAATGCAGTCAATGCGGTCAAAGCATTCAATGCCACTTCCCCCGGCACCCCCGTAGAGCTGCCTGAGGAAGTAGCCACCATACTTTCAATTTCTCTGGATGTAGAAAAGAACAGCAAGCACGCCTTTGACCCTTTTTTGGGGAAATTGAATTTACTGTGGGGCTTTTCAAACGACATATTACCCACACATCCGCCTTTAGCGGCAACCGTCAACGATGCCAGACCACCAAGCCAATGCATCCGCCTCAAAGATGATAGTAAATGGATTCGCACTGACGCTCGCTGTGTGCTTGATTTTGGCGCCATTGCCAAAGGTTATGCCATTGACCGGGGCATTGCCATGCTCAGAAAACATGGAATTCAGAACGCCATCATCAATGCTGGAGGCGACATACGGATTATAGGTTCGCACAATGGCAAACCATGGCACATTGGCCTGCGTCACCCCCGCAACAAGGGAGAAGTGCTCGGCACCCTGTCGCTGGTTGGCGATATTAGTATTGTAACCTCAGGTGATTATGAGCGGTATTTTGATTATGAAGGAAAACGATATCATCATATCCTTGATCCCCAAACCGGGTTCCCGGCAACAACCAGTCAGAGCGCTACCGTGATTACGCAGCAAGCCACGCTGGCAGATGCGTGGAGTACCGCACTGTTCGTTCAGGGAGAATCGGGATTGTCGATGATGAGCAAACTCGGTTATGCAGCCATGACAGTGGATCAACAGGGACGCATTCATATGAACAAAGCAATGGAAAGCATATTCATTCCGGCGAAATAAACCCTCTGAGCACTTGATATATTGGCGCGGTAAACACTTGCAGCAAGCCATATCGGCTCCTATGCTAGGCATAGTCGCTCACCAGTAAGCGGCGGCTATTTTCGGGAGGGATCAATGGACGTTTCAGAATTACTGGCATTTACGGTGAAAAATAATGCTTCGGACTTGCACATTTCATCCGGAGAGCCTCCGTTGATACGTATCCATGGAGACATGACCCGTATTAAAATGCCCAATCTGGAAGCACGCGAAGTACAGGCCATGGTTTACGACATCATGAATGATACCCAGCGCAAGTTGTTCGAAGAACATATGGAGCTGGACTTTTCATTTGCACTTGGCGATATCGCCCGCTTCCGTGTAAATGCATTTATGCAGAACCGCGGCATGAGCGCGGTATTCCGTGTCATTCCCAACGAAGTGTTCACACTCGAACAGCTCAAATCTCCCGAGATCTTCGGCAATATTTCAATGACACCGCGCGGACTCTGTCTCGTTACGGGCCCAACAGGCTCTGGTAAATCAACGACATTGGCAGCCATGGTTGATTACCGTAATCAGGCTGAACGCGGCCACATCCTGACGATTGAAGATCCAATTGAATTCGTGCATCGCTCGAAAAGTTCGCTGGTTTCACAGCGTGAACTGGGTCCCCATACGCATTCCTTTGCCAATGCTCTGCGAAGCGCCATGCGTGAAGATCCTGACGTTGTTCTGGTCGGCGAGTTGCGTGACCTTGAAACCATCCGCCTGGCCCTCACAGCAGCTGAAACAGGCCACATGGTTTTCGCTACATTGCATACGTCATCAGCTCCGAAAACCATCGACCGTATTATTGATGTGTTCCCCGCTGCCGAGAAGGACATGGTTCGCTCGATGCTTTCCGAGTCTCTGACAGCCGTCATATCGCAAACCTTGATCAAAACAGCCGATGGTACCGGTCGTGTTGCAGCCTACGAAATCATGCTGGGGACAACAGCCATCCGAAATCTGATTCGTGAAAATAAGGTACCACAGATGGTTTCCGTCATGCAGACCGCCTCGCGCGAAGGCATGCAGACGCTCGACTCAAATCTGCAGCAACTGGTTAAATCGCGTAGAATCACCCAGCAGTCAGCGCTTGAGAAAGCCAATAATAAGAAGCTTTTTGGCGGTGGTGCAGTCTGATACGATTAGGACTTCATTTTGAGGGGGTTGTTGCATGAGCGCAAATGAACCACAAAAACTGTCAATCAAACAATTATTGATGGTGATGGTCAAAAAGGATGCTTCTGATCTTTATGTCACAGCTGGCATGCCTCCAGCTTACCGCATCAACAGCGTCGTTTATCCGGTCAAGCAACCTCCGCTCAATGCCGTTCAATGTGAGCAATTGGCTAATTCAGCAATGAGCGAAAAACAACGCGCCACATTTTCAGCAGAATATGAAATGAATCTGGCACTGGCATACCCCGATCTGGGCCGCTTTCGTGTCAATATTTTCCGTCAGCGCGGCCATATAGGCATGGTGATCCGGCAGATTAAAACGGTTGTCCCCACCCTTGATGAGCTCGGTCTGCCCAGAGCATTTCATGATATTTCCATGGCCAAGCGTGGCCTCGTTATTATGGTGGGAGCTACCGGGTCCGGTAAGTCGACATCTTTGGCCGCCATGATCGACTGGCGAAATTCGAATCAGGCTGGACATATCATCACCATTGAAGATCCGATCGAGTTTGTGCATGAACATAAAAAGTGCGTCATCACCCAGCGTGAAGTAGGCACCGATACCCATGAATACAAGACGGCGCTGAAAAACACCCTGCGTCAGGCACCTGACGTAATTCTGATTGGTGAGGTGCGGGACCGCGAAACCATGGAGCATGCGCTTGAGTTTGCCGAAACAGGCCACCTCTGCATGGCAACTCTGCATGCTAACAATGCCAATCAGGCACTTGAACGCATCATGAACTTCTTTCCAGAGGAGTCACACCCCCAAGTAAGCCTGAATCTTGCGTTGAATCTAAAGGGTATTCTGTCCCAACGTCTGGTTAAAACCCCGGACGACAAACGCTTGCCTGCTATTGAAATCCTTATTAACACGGCTCGCATCTCCGATCTCATTACCAAGTGGGAAATCTCTGAAATCAAGGAAGCCATGGCGGCAGGCAAGAACTACGGCATGCAAACCTTCGATCAACATCTGTTGCAGTTATGGCAGGAGGGTAGGATTTCCGAGAACGAAGCGATACTCCATGCCGATGCCGTCAACGATCTGCGCCTGCGCATCAAGATGGCCAAGCTGGAGGGCGAAGGTGGCAGCAACAGCATCGACCAACTGACAAGTGGCAATGAAGGTGGAGGTCTGAGTATCTGATGGCTGACTGGCACCTAATCGACGACCTTCTTTTGGCCGCAAATAAGCACAAGGCATCCGATCTCCTTATCAGGACAGGCGACAGGGTACGCATGCGGATTGATGGCTCTGTCGTCACTGTATCGCCTGACAAAGTACCTGAGCCGACGAGAGAGCAGGTTGTCGAAATGATCCTTCACGTCAGCAGGCATGTGCCGGATGCTCCCGAGATCGAAGCCATACACAATTTCGATTTCCATTATTCCCTGGAAAATGTCGCTTATTTCCGCATGCATGTGCTAAGGACGAATGATAACTTTGGTATTGTAGCTCGTCTGATTCCGCAAAAAATACCAGGCTTTGATGAACTGCACTTACCGCCCGTCATACGCGAAATTGCCAATTACAAAAACGGCTTAGTCGTTATGGCAGGTGCTACAGGCTCGGGAAAGTCCACGACACTCGCAGCCATGCTCAACTACGTCATCCAGCAGCGCCCTGTCCATGCCGTCACCATGGAAGATCCAATCGAATATCGCTACAGCACACATAACAAAGGAACAGTAAGCCAGCGCGAATTAGGCAGAGATGTTTTGAGTTATGCCCAGGGCCTCAATGATGCGCTGCGGGAAGCTCCGGATATTATTGTGGCGGGTGAAGCCCGTGACAGGGAAGTTATCCAGCTGGCCCTACAGGCAGGTGAAACGGGCCATCTGGTCATGGCAACCGTACATGCCACAACTGCGATCGGCACCATGCAACGCATTATGTCATCGTTCGGCCTGGACGAGCAGGATGCCATTCGAGAGCGCCTTGCCCAGAACCTTCGCGCCGTTATTGTGCAGAAGTTATTACCTGCAAAATCCGGAAAAGGTCGCGTTGCAGTTCTGGAAATCATGATCAAGAATGCTGTAATCAAGCACTTTATTCTTGATACAGACCGCTGGCGTGAAATCCCCAGAGCCATGGAAGAAGGCAAGATGTTGTACGGCAGTCAGACGTTTGATCAACACCTCCAGCAACTCGTGGAAGATGATATGATTACCTATGAGGATGCCCTTGCTGACTCGGTATTTCCGGAAGACTTTGCTATGCGCATGGGCAAAGAATAATTTTAAAAAACGTAAGCGTTTATTCTTTGCCGACCGAACGAATAGCTTTGGCAATCGCTTCAGAGCAAAGCCGTATTCCGGCTTTGCCTTCAACTGCCTCAGGTAGAATGATCGGTTCTCCAACGACAACGCATGCACGGCTGCGGCGCAAAATAGGGCGCCAGATGTGAATATGATCATATGGCCACACCCCGGATATGCGAAAAGGAATGATCGTGGCTCCCGTTTCTTGAGCTATCAAGGCGGCTCCTGGATAAATTTTGTGTAAAGGGATCGGTGGGTTGGCTGCTCCTTCAGGAAACAGACATAAGACATTCCCCTCTTTCACCGCCTGAATAGCCTTACTAAGCGCATATCGGTTGGCTCCGTTCGGATTTACCGGTATTGCTCCCGTTGTATTAAATAACCAGCGTGCATACCACATACTCTGGTGAAACTCTCGAGCCATAAGAAAGCATAGCGGCCGATTGCTTGCGGCCTGGATAAGATTTGGGTCAAGTCCACAAATATGATTACCAACGAGGATCACTGGCCCGTCTGGGAGATTGAAAGTCCGGGGCGGAAGCCGGTGCCAGAGGCGGCAAAACAGTCGATTCAGCAGTCGCAGAAATGCATTAGGACCGCGCCGCCCATTCTCTACTTTATTTGGAATAACCTTCCCTCTTTGCATTGACGCAGCTTGCTCCATCGCCCGCTACAATTCAATCGGGCGATGCAATGTTCAACGCCTAAGCAGCGTCAATGACAATACCACCACCAAGGAGTTCGTCTCCCGCATAGAAGGCGGCAACCTGACCGGGTGCAGTCGGTTTCTGCGGCTGCTTAAATACCAGTTCAATTGTTTCATTATCCAGGCTTTCCAGCTGACACACAGCAGGGCGCATTTGATAGCGAAGCTTGGCTGTAATCGGCTCACCCGATTCAGGCAGGCGAATCCAGCTGATATCTCCTACCCGCACCCTTTGAATCATAGCGTCTTCGGGATGTGCCACAGTCACGCGGGCGGTTACACCGTCAAGCCCAACTACATGCCACGGGCCATCAGGTAATCCGAGCCCCTTTCGCTGCCCAAGCGTAAAGTGGGCGATGCCCTTATGCCGCCCGAGAATATTGCCTTCGATATCGACTATATCGCCTTCCCTGAATCCTGCGGTTGCTCCCTCCCGCTTCAAAAAGGCAATGCGATCACCAGCCGGAATAAAACAAATGTCCTGACTTTCATGTTTTTCCGCAGTCGGCAAGCCGTAATGCCGGGCCAATTCACGCGTGGCATCTTTGTGCAGGTGGCCAACGGGAAAAATGATACGCTCAGCCTGCTCGCGATTGGTGGTGGCCAGAAAATAACTTTGATCCTTGCCCTCATCCTCTCCTTTCAGGATGTGAATCCCGGAGGCATCATCCTGACGCTGAACATAATGGCCGGTTGCAACATAGCGTGCACCGAGCTGATCAGCCGCTTCCAGCAGTGAGCCGAATTTAACGAAACGGTTACAGCGTTCGCAAGGATTCGGAGTTCGGCCCGATTCATAATCCGCAATAAACGGCTCAATGACATCCCGTCTGAAATTGTCGCGCATATCCATGGCATAAAAAGGAATACCCAAGTGGTCGGCGACCCGCCGTGCATCATAGGAGTCCTCCAGCGCGCAGCAGGATCCATGCCGGTTCACTTCTTCCCTGGCATAATCCCAGACATTTAGAAACACGCCGATCACATCGGCTCCTGCATCGCGTAGCAGTGCAGCCATAACCGATGAGTCCACCCCCCCGCTCATGGCAGCAATGACACGAACGCCCTTCAAACAGGATAGATCTGGAGTCGGGGTGGTCTGAGTGGTCGGATTCAGGCTGGGCATGGGGCGCATATTAGGGGAAAAGCTCAAATCTTCACCCCTCAATTTCCCTGATGTCTATGGTGTAAAGGTTTATTGCCGACCAGCTTCAAACGAGGCTTGGCTTAATCCGAACAAACTACCATCAGCTTGCGGCTTGAAGCCATGAATACGCGGCCCGCTTACTGCGATGACCGGTTCGTACCAAAGGGGAATGTAAACCATGTCATGATACATCTGATGCTGCACCAATCCATACAAACGCTGCCGCTCCAGTTGCTCCTGACTGGCCGAAGCCCGATCGAGCCAATCGTCCACCTGCTTGTTTGCATAGCGCCCTCGATTCGCCCCATAGGGAGGCCACATGGAAGAATGAAGAATCCATCGATAAATATCGGGGTCGGTAATACCAACCCACGACAGGGAAAACACCTGAAAATCACCACTCTTGATTCTTGCGTAAAAACCACCCCACTCCAGCGATTCGATGGAAACCCTGATGCCTATCTTCTCCCACATGGAGGCGATTGCCGTAGCCAGCCGAATTCTTGTGGGGTCGGTGCTGGTTCGATAAGTCAGGGAAAAGCGCACACCTTCGGCATCGGCAGGGAACCCTGCCTGATCGAGCAATTCAATGGCTCGCTCCGGATCAAATCGACCTGAAGGAAGGCTTGCAGCAGCCCAGTGATCAGGGGCCAGAACAGTTTCGGCTAGATCAGGTAAATCTGCAAATAGGGCGCGCTTGAGCTGGCCTCGGTCCAGAGCCAATGCTAAAGCCTGGCGCACCCGGACATCCTGCAGGAACCGGTCGTGCAAATTCAAACCGATATAAGAAAATGTCGTCGATGGTCGCGTCTGAATATGTATTGCTTCCTGCTTCCTGAGATAAGGTAGCAAATATGGCGGCAGATCGTTCTGAATAAAATCCAGTTCACCACGCGCTATCTTCAGCATCCGGGTCACCGGATCCTTCACCTCAACAAAACGGATGTGATTTACCGCGTGGGGAAGAGCATCCGGATTTACCCTTTCCAAATCCAGCTCATTCGATTGCCAATGTAGCAGACGATAAGGCCCACATCCTATCGTAGCTCGTGCATGCTGGGGTTTCATCGCCAGCGACTTGGGTAAAATACCGACATTCAGCCGAGTCAGAAGCGATGCGTCGGGTTTGTTCAGAATCAGTTCAACCTGATCCTTCCCTTGAGCATCTACCCGCTCAACCGCAGCAAAACCTCCCTTCAGTGGGCTGGCAAGTTTTTCATTTAAGATTGCCCTGAGCGTCGTCACAACATCGGCCGATGTGAGTGTCGAGCCATCATGAAAGTGAATGCCGGGCCGCAGCCAGAAGTGCCATAGCAGAGGCGAAGGATGCTCCCAGCGCAGAGCAACATCCCCCTGAACATTAAAATGCTCATCCAAGCGCACCAGTCCACGATGGAGAAACTGTTGAATATGCATGGAGGATGCATCGGTCGCATAGCGGGGATCAAGGGAAATGGGCATTTGCGCCATCCCCACACGCAATAATCCGTCAGACTGTGCCGCCCCATCGTGACATGACACCAAAAACAGCATCACGGTTACCAGCAATGTCCGGATCATGCCGGCTCCCACAAACTGGCAGCTTCCACATGTCCGGCGTAGGCAAAAAGGTCGAATGCACGCAGGGATTTCATTTGGTATCCATGTGCTGCAAGCAATGCACCATCGCGAGCTCCTGCGGCTGGATCGCAGGAAACCATGATGATTTTCTTTGGCATCAAATGCTGAATGTTGCTACAGATTCGTTTTGCCCCTCGGCGAGGTGGATCCAGTATCAGGACATCTGCTCCGATATAGGGCTCCATGTTAAACTTTTCAAACAGATTGGCCGCTTCAAAGTGGCTGCTGATGCCCAGTTGTCTGGCATTTCGTGTTGCCGCACGAACACTGGCCTCGGACAGCTCAGCCCCATATATCGTAGCCCCGGTGGCTGCTGCCAAAGGCAGGGAAAGGTTCCCTGCTCCACAGAAAAGATCAGCGATTCGACTGGACTGACCGCTCCATTGCTGAATCTGCCGGATCAAATCCTGGTTTCCCTCAAATTGCCCTTGAACAAAATCGTCCGGGCCAATCTCCAGCTGTATGGATAGAATGCCTGCCGGCAACGCATCATGTAAACGCTTAACCGGCCGATTTAATGGTCGGGATATCCCATTGCTTCGCCACCACCATTGAATATCCAGGCCCACCTCAATGCCATGAATCAGACCTGCATCGGGTTCGACATTCGACTCCAGCACCACATGCATGCCATCGGTGAGTTGAATCGCTTGTATTGAATCCATGCCTCGCAAATTCCGCTGTAGCAGGAACTGGTGTAAACGCTGCAGCTCTGTTGTTAATACCATACAGCTTTCATGGCGTACAAGACGATGACTGGCAGAGGCAAAGAAACCCGGAAAGGAGCCATTTTCATCATGGCCAACCTGCCATTGAACACGCCGCCGCTTCCCAAAACTTTTTTTTTGTAGTTCTGCGGGAATCCACTGCGTATCAGGCCTGATAAGCTCTCGGAACGCTTGTGTTACCCAAGCGGATTTCTCGCTTGCATGCTTGTCCGGACTCAAAAACTGGAGAGCGCATCCGCCACATTCGCCTGCTACCGGACATGCGGCATTGATACGCTGGGAGGCAGGCATGATCACCTCAACAATTTCAGCGCGCCTCACGCCACGGCGCCTGGGGAGTTCCCGAACCCGGACGCGATCCCCGGGAATGCCTTGCAGAGCCAGCAGGGAAATATCACCACTATGAATCAACGACTCTCCGCCGGGTAGCAGTTTTTGAACTACGCCTTCAAAAGTGGATCTATCAGAGGAGCTCGTGCTCACCTAGGGCAAAAGATCTATCGGACCGATGGTGATAGGCTCTGAAGAACGAAAACGAACACGAACCCCTTTTACTTTCCCGATCGACTTTGCCACCTTAATGGTCACAGGGCTGTCAATGTCACGATCATTACGTTCAAACATATCATGCCATTTTCCTTTCTCATCCTGCACGTTCAGGTCAAAACTTCCGCCCGTGAAATCAAGCCGCCCGACACTTGCCTTCTGGATAACAATGGTCGAAACCCGCACCGGGTCGTCCAGATACAGGCGAAGCTGGCCCTTTTTAAAGGTATGCAGGGTTTCCTTCCAACGGTAATCCTTCAGGTCTTCGAAGAATAAGCGGCTCTTGCCCCGGAACTCATGCGATGATTTTTCATCCGCGCGTGTGCCATCACTGCGCATCAGTTTATGAGGCACTCGGTAGGTCACCGGATATACTTTTGGCTTCGCCCTGACTCTTGGTTTGGGTTTGGGCTTAGCCTTAACGACTGGTTTTGCTGCTACGACAGGTGCTGGCGCAGGTGGCTCCATCTGCTTGGTAGCAGAAGTGGTTTCAACCGTACTGGTATCCTTTTCTCCGCTCGTGGCACCTGAATTTTCTGGAGCAACCGCAAGAGCAGGTCTGGAGGCAGTGTCAGAGGTCTGTTCATTCGTAACAATCGTTCCTGATTGCTGTTCGGCCACATGGATAACACTTGCCAGCACCCAGCCAAGGCCGGCCAGAACACCCAGAAGAACAGCCCATGTCAGGGGTGCGTGCCAGCGTTTTTTCTTGTCCACTGCGGCTGCCACAGTCTTTTTTGTAGAGGAGCCTGTCTTCTTTTTCTTCAACCCCATGGTTCGGCGCAGACGTAAAAAAACCGCATTAAGAAGGCCCTTGGCAATTTCGGAATTACTTTGTGGATCCGATGGTGGTGGAATTTTTATTTCGTGTCCTGCCACGGAATTTGCTTCCTGAGTCCCGATTTGCAGTAAAATCTGATGCACGGCATCGCAGGTGGCAGGACGATCAGCAATGTTCTTTGCCAGCAGATCAAGGATCAGATTGGAGAGCATCTTTGGTAAAGTCGAATTCAAGGTGATGGGGGCAACAGGATCCTGGCGAATCTGTTTCTCCATGATTTCAAATTCACCCGCCCCATTGCCGGAAGACTCAAAAGGCAGTTTACCGGTGCACATCTGGTAAAGAAGAATTCCAAAGGAATAAAGATCGGTTCTTGCATCCACGGGCTGGTTCAATATTTGCTCAGGAGCCATATAACGGAATGAACCGACAGTCGCCCCGCTTTGGGTCAGATCATCCTCTCCCTTGGATGGCTTAGCCAATCCGAAATCCATCAGTTTGATAGATCCATCTTCTGATAATAACACGTTGGCCGGTTTCAGGTCCCGATGTACCATGCCCAGTTTATGGGCAGCACCTAGTCCATTGAGAATGGCTTCGGAAATACGGAGGATATCTACCAGCGTCGTATGCTGATGATCCCTCAGGTACTGGCGAAGATTCATGCCATGCACCATTTCCATCACCAGCGCCATGTGTTCGCCATCTTCATACAGCGATAACAAGGTCACCACATTCGGGTGAATGATTTTTGCATGCATCCGGGCTTCACGCCGGAATCGTTCTTTGAGGTTCTCATGTTGCAGCAGATGTGGATGCAGAACCTTGATGGCAACTTCACGACCCAGCTTTTCATCCTGAGCCAGATACACAACACCCATACCGCCTTCACCAAGCTTGGATACCAACCGGTAATGACCTAAAGCGGACTGACTCTCGTCCCTGTTGACCGCGGCTCCGCAGTTTTTACAGAGTCCATTTTCTACCGGGCCATCCACTCCACACGAAGAACATTTCATGTTTGTGATTGTTGGTTCCTGCAAGCTGTTGTCAAGTGATTCAAAGCTATTATTGGGCCTCTTGAAAATGGATATTGATTGATCATGGAGAAAGAATATCGCGCAAGCGATTGAATTGACCTAAAAATGGAGGCGTGGAGTTCAGGCCAGCACTTGCCTGAACAAATACTTTGAACATTTCACCCATGCCAAAGGGTAAAAGCATGCGTCTTGCCTGCGTCATCATTTTCAATGATTCAGCGTCGGGATTGGCCGCGAGCGCTTGAACCTTCTCCTGCACAAGCGGCGATTGCGCCAACCATGCCCCCTGGGGCATCCAAAGCAATGGTTGCAGTCCGCACGCTGTTCCTGCGCGCTGCAGGGCGGTGAAATCGACATGCGCGGTGATATCCTGCTGTCCGGGGTTTTCGAGGACTGTATGCACAGCTTGATGCTGAAAGTGAGCCAGCAAGGTCCCCTCCTCCCGATTCGGCCGATAATATTCCTGCTCTGCATATCCATAGTCGACACAAAATGTGTAACCGCGTCCAACCACCGAGGCCAAATCCCGCTGCCATGAATACAGATCCGGGTTCCACTCACTCACATATCCATCAGGAAACTGATTGCGCACCCGCTCCGAAATCCCGGGTCCGTCAAGTAACGGCAGCGCTCCATCCAGCCATATAAACCCACCATCATAGCCAACACCGCGCTCAAGAAATTCGCCGCTTTTGTAGCGAAAGCACCGCACCGGAAAGGCATCAGGCAACTCATTGCTAAAAGCGAGGACATTCTCAAGCTCACCAACCTCGGCAAGCGTTGAAACATGTTCAATGCTGAATCCCGAATTTGTGAACAGCTCTTTCTGTTGTGTCTGCAAGTGTCTGCTGTACTCAACTTCAATAATACGACTTGGCATGTTTATGTTATGCTTGGCGAGTTGATTCAGGACGCCGACTAGAAGCCGCCCGGACCCACCACCCTGCTCAACCAAGACCCATTCGGTCGGACAGCCCAGAGCCTTCCAGCCCCAAAGTAGAAGATCGCATAAGCCAAGTTCCAGCCAGGGCCCCAGGTCCGGTGCCGTAACAAAGTCTCCATGGTCACCAAAAATGTCCTTCGTCTCGTAATATCCGAGACCCGGTTCATACAATGCCGCCTGCATAAATGCGTTAAATGGCAACATGCCACCTGCATCGTGAATGCGTTGAGAAATGATCGTTTCCAGTATCTGTTTATCGGTCATGGTTGACGCTTGTATGCTCCCTGACTAACGTATCGGTATCCAAAAACAACCAAGAGGATACACATGGCTTCTGATCTTATTATTCATGTTAGCGACGACAGTTTTGATGCGGATGTATTGAAAGCTTCCGGCCCTGTGGTCGTTGATTTCTGGGCGCCATGGTGCGGCCCGTGCAAACAAATCGCCCCGATACTGGACGAAGTGGCCGCCGAGAAGCAAGGGCAGGTTACCATTGCCAAAATCAATATTGACGATAATCCGAATACTCCCGGAAAATACGGCGTACGCGGTATCCCGACTCTGATGTTATTCCGCGACGGCAATGTGCAAGGCACCAAGGTTGGCGCAGTGAACAAAGCCAAGCTGACAGAATTTATTGACGAACACATGGCCTGAGTAAGGCTCAATGATCGAAAAAGCAGGGCTTGCCCTGCTTTTTTTATGAGCCATCTCGATAGCATGCGAAACGACCCTCTGCATATCGTTCTATTTGAACCGGAGATTCCACCCAATACCGGCAATATTGCCAGGCTCTGTGCCTGTACAGGGAGCGTCCTGCACCTTATTCACCCCCTTGGCTTTGAAATCACTAACAAACATCTGAAGCGCGCAGGTCTGGATTATTGGAAACATGTGCAGATCCATGAACATGCTGACTGGATGTCTGCAAGGAAAACAATTGGTTCTGATCGCAACTGGTATGGCATGAGTTCAAAGGCCAGTCGCAGTTTGTGGGATGTGAAATTCCAGTCAGGCGACGTACTTGTATTCGGCCCTGAAACGCGTGGCCTCAGTCAGGAGATTCTGAATGATTTGACCCCTGTCTGCATCCCCATGCGCAGTGATGCGCCCGTCCGATCACTGAATCTTTCCAACGCCTGCGCTATTACTGTTTTTGAGGCAATAAGGCAACTGCAACACGGTTAACGAATGTAATTATCCACTGCTCGAACATGTCGATGAAAAGACTTTAATAATTAGCCTGAAAAGACAACCTTTTTTCTCACAAGCATCATATAACATACTGTTTTATAATATGAAAATTAAATGCCTAAAAATTGGTCAGTAAAAATTGCAAGGGTTCCCTTTCAGCCCTCGCAACAATCCACGGCAATCCATCCACAAAGTTATCCACAGTAATTGTGGATAGAGTCACCAATCGCTTTATTCGCAATGACTTGGGCCATGCCGCTAATATTTAGAGCTTTACGATGGGCGAACAACGGACATACTTGGCCGTATGAATTGGACGATTTCAAACCAGCTCACCATGGGACGCGTTTTCCTCATTCCACTCTTCATCGCTGCGTTTTATCTGCCGGACTCTCTTGATTATTATCTGTCTGCGCTGGTTTTCTCGGTAGCTGCCATAACCGACTGGCTGGACGGATATCTGGCCCGGTCACGCAATGAGGTTACCGCTTTCGGTCGATTCCTTGACCCTGTTGCCGATAAACTTCTGGTTGCCGCAGCTCTCGTCCTGCTGGTCTCCGATGACCGTGCGCCTGCGGTGCTTGCGATCATTATCATTGGGCGTGAAATAGCCATAGGTGCCCTGCGCGAATGGCTGGCTGAACGTTCCAGTGTCGTGAAGGTCTCATTGCTTGGAAAGCTTAAAACCATGATTCAAATGATTGCCATTGGTGCCCTGCTAATTCACAACACGATTGTTGGCCTAGATTTTCATCTTATAGGCATGGCACTGCTCTGGGTAGCGGCGATCCTCACGCTCTGGTCCGGTTATGAATACATTCATAATGCCTGGCCTGAACTGATTCAGAAGCCCTCAGCAGAAAAAATTAAAGACGCGACCGAATAAGCCCTTCAATCTCTCCCCGTTGCAGGACAACCGGATTGCCACCCATGCTTCCACCGCTGATATTGTCAATGAGCCGGGGAATATCTGCCTCTGTGATACCATATGTCGACAGGCGCGGGATATGTAATTCCTCAATCCAGTCTTTCAGCAAAACCAACAGTGCTGCTCTTGCCCCCTCATCGCTCAAACTCTCATTGTCTGCCATCAGCCGTCCCGCTTCAGCATAGAGCATCAAGGATTCATGATCAGGATCCCTCGAAACCATAGCTTCGATATTAAGCTTCACCGCTTCATAAAGCATGGTTGCACAGGCAACACCATGCGGAATCGGAAAGAACGCACCTAGCGGCGAGGCCAACCCATGCACGGAACCAAGACCGGCGTTGGCCAGCGTCAGGCCGGAGATCGAGGATGCGTATAACATGCTACTCCGTGCAGCAAGATCATCCCCCTGTCGGAACGCCTGAATAAGGGCATCCCTTATACCCTTCAGGCCGCTCAGGCAGAGCGCATGTGTCATGGAATTGGCTTTGCAGGATACGAACGACTCCAGAAGCTGGGTAAAAGCATCCATACCACATGCCGCTGTTACATCGGCAGGACAGGAGATGGTGAGTTCCGGGTCGAGAATCACGTGGGCCGGGACAAGCTGTTCATCTCGGAACGACTTCTTGAAGCCATTCGTGCCTATGACCGAAAGAACCGCATTCTTGCTTGTTTCACCGCCGGTTCCGGCAGTCGTCGGCACGGCAATGAAAGGCGTTGATGGCCCATAATATGTTTGTCCTGTCCCTACCCCCTCAAGATAATCCATCACAGAATTAGCACTTGGAAGCAGGCCGGCAATGGCTTTGCCTGCATCCACTGCACTTCCCCCGCCAATTGCCACAACGCAATCCGGCGACATCCCGTGATACCGGGTAACAGCTTCATCCACCAATTGGGGTGAGGGCTCACCTGTCACCCTCACGCGATACACCTCAAAATTATCCTGTAATTCGGCCCATAGCTGTTGGCATAATGGCAGGGAATCAAATGAATGCCCCCCGCTGACCACCAGTACCCGGTTACCATATTTTTTTAACAGGCCGTTCAATTGCGTGCGACTGCCGGCACCAAAATGGATATGCGGTGTGGAAGCAAAAGAAAAAGGCTTTATCATGCTGGTATCGTATCGATTATCTGCGGCCATTGCATCTCCGCAGCTATAAAAAGGCAGGCGCCATGAATCATGTAGAAGCCAGTGTTGAGTTTTATTTCAAGGGCATACGCCACACGCCAGCGGCCATCATAAACCTTGATGAATGCATGCGTCACGAGGAACCGCTCGTCCATATCTATAAGGCGCTCGCCGCAAGCAATGGCATTGGCAGCTATTCCCACGAATTCGATGTCATGGTTCTTGAAGAACTGTCTTTCGATCACGCGACCGGTCTTGCCACCGCATTTATCAGTAATGGCAAGTTTGATTTTGAGGGATTCGAAAAAGCATGGCTGGCAGAAAGAACACTTCGGGTACTGCAACCGATCGCATCAAAGTACCTTGGAGTCGATGACCTTGAGAAGCATCCGGATATCAAGGCCGCTCTTATGGCTGCCTATCAAGCGGAATGAAGGCAGAAATAACACAGCCAATTCCGAGCACAATTCAACAATCTGAAATAAACTGGCTATAGTCACTTCTTCATAGTGCCGCGTATGATTGCCATCGGGAGATAATAATTATTATGGGCATGTCACAAGAATCATTTCTGGCAAGTTTTTTCAAAAGTGAATCTACTGCTGGTATTGTCCTGTTTTCCGCTGCGTTGTTTGCCATGGTGATCGCAAATTCGCCATTCCAGGCATATTACGCCTCCCTTCTAAATACTCCGGTAGAAATCCGGGCAGGCGCGCTGGAGATCGCAAAACCCCTGTTACTTTGGATCAATGACGGATTGATGGCCGTGTTCTTTTTCCTGGTTGGACTGGAGCTAAAGCGGGAATTGATCGAGGGATCCCTTTCGGATAAAAGAAATATCATCCTCCCTGCTGCAGGGGCAATCGGCGGCATGGCTGTTCCGGCTCTGATTTACACCTGGTTTAACATCGATAACTCAACGTACATGAAGGGCTGGGCTATCCCGGCAGCAACGGATATTGCTTTTGCCTTGGGAATATTACTCTTAATGGGTTCGAGGGTGCCCGTCAGCATAAAGATATTCCTTACCTCGTTGGCAATTTTTGATGATATCGGGGCAATCATCATTATCGCCATTTTCTACACAGCCAATATTTCATTCACGTCACTCGTGGTCGTCGCTCTCTGCCTGCCTGTTCTTGCATTACTGAACAGATGCGGAATCGGAGCAAAAAGCGTGTATGTCATGGTTGGTATTGTCATGTGGGTGGCGACATTAAAGTCCGGGGTACACGCCACATTAGCCGGCGTAATTTTGGCGATGTTTATCCCAGTGAAGCTGGAAACCGCCACGGGGCAATATTCTCCGCTAAAAGATATGGAGCATGACCTGCAAGCCCTTGTGACCTTTTTCGTACTCCCGCTTTTTGCATTCGCCAACGCTGGCATCAACCTGAACGGCGTTGGCGCCGACGATCTTTTGCATAGCGTGCCAACGGGTATTGCACTAGGGCTTTTTATTGGAAAACAGGTTGGCGTATTTAGCTTCTGCTGGCTGGCAATCAGGGCCAAATTAACAAGCCTGCCAAAAGGTATGTCTTGGTCTTCATTATACGGCACCGCAACGCTGTGCGGCGTTGGTTTTACCATGAGCCTGTTCATAGGATCTCTGGCTTTCGAAGAGACGGGTGTCGATCTTTTGTTTGATGAGCGCCTCGGCATCATCCTCGGCTCCACCATCTCAGGCATCGTCGGTTATATCATCTTGCGAATCAGCCTGAGGTCTAATCAGCTGACAACCAGCAGCTGATAGAGCCTGTTTCAGTCAGAGATGGATGATATGATCCCTGTCAGGCCCGGTCGACAACATCTTCACCGGACATTCGCACACTTCTTCAATACGCCGGATAAACGCGCGGGCTTTTTCTGGAACTTGATCCATTGAGGTGGCACCGAAAGAGGATTCGCTCCAACCCGGCATCGTTTCATACACCGGTTTGCAATTTTTAAGAGCCGCTGCATCGGCCGGTATGGCTTCCAGCCTGTTGCCATTCAGTTCATAACCGATGCACAGCTTGACCTCAGACAGGCCATCGAGCACATCCAGTTTGGTGATGGCCAACCCGGTCACACCGGCAACGCGCACCGCATGCTGCACCACCATGGCATCAAACCAGCCTGTACGACGCGGACGCCCTGTTGTTGAGCCGAATTCCTGCCCTTTTTCGGCCATGTAGCGGCCAGATGCATCTTCCATGCCTTCGGCATTGTACAGTTCGGTCGGAAATGGCCCTGATCCTACACGCGTGGTATAGGCCTTACAGATGCCAAGTACTTCATCCACCATGCCCGGCCCGACCCCAAGGCCTGCCAATGCCGCACCGGCAACAGTATTCGAGGATGTGACATAGGGATAGGTGCCGAAATCAACATCCAGCATCGTTCCTTGCGCGCCCTCGAAAAGGATCGTGTCACCGGCCCTATGCCGCTTGTGCAGAATCAGTGAAACATCGGCCATCAGTGGCAACAAGCGCTCACGTGCCAGTTCGACTACCGCATCAACCTCAGTGCGGGAAACGGGCTCGACTTTGAAATACTCGGTCAATTGGAAATTCGTCCACGCCAGATTTTCTTCCAGCTTGGCATCAAGGCCTTCGGACACAAGGTCGATCAGACGTATGCCCCGGCGTGCGGTCTTGTCCTCATAAGCGGGTCCGATACCACGTCCTGTGGTGCCGATCTTCCCCGTTCCCTTGGCTGTTTCTCGAGCTGAATCAAGAGCCCGGTGATATGGCAGGATAAGCTGACAGCGATCAGAGATTCGCAGCCGTTGGGCGACCGGAATCCCCGCCTTGATCAGCGTGTTCATCTCCTCAACGATAGTTTCGGGCGCAACCACGGTACCATTGCCAATCAGGCACAGGGTGTCGTCATGCAGGATGCCCGATGGAACCAGATGCAGTACGGTCTTCTTGTTACCAATAACAAGAGTATGGCCGGCATTGGGGCCACCCTGAAAACGGGCCACGATATCCACCTTGGGGGCCAGCAGATCAACGATCTTGCCCTTTCCCTCATCACCCCACTGGATGCCAATTGCAATTGTGTTTGCCATCTTCAACCCCATTCCGTTCACATTCATACTGCTCGCGCCCCTATATCCATCAGGTACAGAGCAACAACACTTCAAACAGCCGTTCAGAGAACCACTAAAATAATCTCAACCGAGCACATCCAGCCAGGACCATAAATCACAGGAAAACCCTGTTGCAGGCATATCGCGTCCATGTGCAGCCATCATGGCGTCATAGCGCCCGCCATAGAGCAATGCCTGTGGTACGCCTGCCGCAAAACCGGCGAACAGAATGCCGCTGTGATACAGAAAGCGTGGCATCACGCCCGCATCGGCGAACACACGCACTTCACCATTTAAACGTGATTCAACTACTTTGATTAGCGTCAAAAGATCCTCTGCCGCCTTATCAAACGCATCATTAATCTTGCCTTTCATCGAAATGATCCAGCTCTGGTCTGCCTGACCACTAGCGATGCAGATCAAACCCTGCTCCGCCTCACTGGACAATCCTTCCCCCTGCATGGCTGCACGCAAATCATCCGGAGAGCGCCGGGCCAAAAGCTCGGTCCAGTCATCCAGCGGCTTGCCGGATTGCTTCACCAGTGCCTTGAGCAGGCCGATATGGCCAACCTGCAGCACCGGTTTGGAAAAACCCGCCACAAGCAATGACTGAGCAGCCAGATGGATCACCTCAACATCGCCATCGGCACCGGCAACACCCATACACTCAATGCCTGTCTGCCACTGCTGCCGTGAACCGCCACGCTTGTCCGGGCGAGCCAGCACAACCGGTCCGGAATAATGCAGACGCAACACATCGGATGAAAGCAGTCTGCTGGCAGCAATACGGGCAATCTGTGGGGTGATATCCGGACGCAGGGCTAACAGGCCCGCATCGGCCGGATCGGAAAACACAATCGTCTGGTCGGCCAGAAACCTGCCTGCACCTGATGCAAGGGATGAAGGCCGCTCCATTAACGGCGGAATCACTTCCTCATAGTCAGCACCTTCGAACAGATCAGCCAACTGGCGCTGCAGCTTGCGTAACGCTTTGGCCCTGGAGCCAAACACATCATCAAGGCCAATGATCGGGCGGGACATCATGCGTCGTCGCCAAGCTCGGCGTAGCGAACCATAATCATGTTCGGCAATGCAGCCAGTCTCTCGAGAACATCGGCATCGGGTGCAGTGTCTACCTGAATCAGCGCGACTGCGTTATTGGTATCCTCCCGTCTGCCAAGGCGGAAATCACCGATATTGATATTGGCTTCGGCCAGAATGGAACCGATGGCTGCAATCACGCCCGGCCTGTCCTCGTTCTGCACAAAGATCAGATTACCCTTCGGCGCAATCTCTACCTCACAGGTATCAAAACTGATCAGCCGTGGACGTGTTTCGTCAAACAGCGTGCCGGATACACAGCGATAACCCTCATCGCCCTCAACCTCAAGTCGAATCAGCGTTGAAAAACTGTCGGATGACTCGCGCGCCGATTCGCTCACCTCAATGCCGCGATCCTTGGCCAGCATGCCTGCATTCACGGCATTCACCTCTTCCATGCTCTGCGACAACAGGCCCTGCAACAAGCCATTGATCAATGGCTTGCGATTGATGCCGGCGGCATGTCCTTCAAAATGAACCTTCACGTGGGAATAGCCCGGCTTCATGGTCTGGCCGAGGAAGCTTCCCATGCGTTCGGCAAGCAGCGAGTAAGGAGCCAGCAGACGCTGCTCTTCCTCCGACAGCGATGGCACATTGACGGCATTCTTGACGATTGCATTTAGCAGGTAATCCGCCATCTGTTCTGCAATCTGCACAGCCACATTTTCCTGAGCCTCATCGGTTGAAGCGCCGATGTGCGGTGTGAAGCTGATATTTTCGAGTTCAAACAACGGGCTTTCTACAGCCGGCTCATGCTCAAACACGTCCAGCGCCGCAGCACGCAAATCGCCTGATTTGCAGGCCTCATACAGAGCCTTCTCATCCACGATGCCACCACGGGCACAATTGATGATGATTCCGTTTTTCATGCGCCGGATGATATCTTCGTTGATCAGGTTGCGCGTCGCATCCAGCAGCGGCACATGCACTGTCAGGATATCCACGATATCTGCCAGTTCCGCCACGGTTTCAACCTTGGTGACGCCCATGGCAGAAGCGCGCTCATCGGAAATAAACGGGTCGTATACATATACGGACATATGCAGCCCTTTCAGGCGGTCGCAGACAATCGCGCCGATATTACCGGCACCGATCACGCCTGCCTTCTTTCCGGTCAGTTCCATGCCCATAAAACGGGATTTTTCCCATTTGCCTGCGCGCGTCGAGGCAGAAGCCATCGGAATCATGCGAGCAGCCGCCACAATATGCGCCACGGCCAGCTCAGCCGTGGTAATGGTGTTTCCAAAGGGTGTGTTCATCACCACAACGCCACGACGGGAACAGGTCGGCACATCCACGTTGTCCACGCCGATGCCGGCGCGACCAATGACCTTCACATTTGACGCCGCATCAAGAAGTTCGCCCTTCAGCCTTGTTGAGGAACGCACGGCAATGCCGTCATACTGACCGGCAATCGCAATCTTCTCTTCATCCGAAAGCCCCGGCTTATAGTCCACTTCAATGCCGCGCGCCTTGAAAACCTCAATAGCACGCGAGCTCATTTTATCTGCTATCCATACCTTGGGCATCTGCTCAGGCCCCCTTGGGGAAGCGAATCATCGGATGCGCCAGGCGCAGCATCACACGTTCTGGGACGGCCATCGGACCGGGGGAAAGCAGATGTTGTTTAATCACTGGAGACTCCGAAGTTTGGATTGCACTCAATGCATGAAAACGAAACCGGAGTGCGCTGGCACTCTATAGCCGACACAAGGAGGGTCAATGCAGAATTGTTTCACCTCCTCTGTTTGAGCCTTGTTTCCGGGCGAATTTCTCATGCACTTTATCGCAGACGGCTGCTAGTCTGCCGCCATGTCACAATCCATTACTCAATATATCAGTACACCAAGCCAGTTGGCCAAGGCATGCGAAAGCATCGCTGCCTGCAAGGTGATCTGCGTAGACACCGAATTTCATCGTGAATCCACCTACTATCCAGAATTTGCACTGATGCAGATATACGGAAACGGGGAGTGCTGGCTAGTCGATCCCATTGAACTGGACGATCTTTCCCCTCTGTGGGACATCCTCTGTGATGAGAACATCCTGAAGGTATTTCACGCAGCCCGGCAGGATGTCGAGATCATCGTCAAGGAAGCCGGACGCATGCCGCTCCCCCTTTTCGACACCCAGGTCGCGGCAGCCCTCCTCGGCTATGGCCAGCAGGTCGGGTTCGGCAATCTTGTGCAGCGCATTACCAAGAAAAACCTGCCCAAGGGTGAATCCTTTACCGACTGGAAGGCGCGCCCACTAACCACGAAGCAACTTGAGTATGCAGCCGATGATGTCATCTGGCTGATGCCGGTTTATCAGCATTTGCAGGAGCGTCTTGAGGCCCGCGATCGACTTACCTGGTTGAACGAAGAACAGGCCACGCTGTGCAACATCGACACCTACAATGCTGATGACCAGACAGTGTTCTGGCGGGTCAAAGGCTCCAACAAGCTCAAGGGCAAACACCTTGCCGCCCTGCGTGAACTGGCCGCATGGCGTGAACGCATGGCAAAAGAGCGCAATATTCCACGCCGCCGCATGCTGGCCGACGAACCGCTGCTCGAAATCGCACGCCGTGACAACATCAACGTCGAAACGATGGAGCGCATGCGAGGCCTAAGCACCGGCGTCATCAGGCGCTTCGGCGAAGAGATCATGCTGGCATGGGAACAGGGTATCAACTGCGATGAGGCTGACTGGCCGCAGCTTTCCCCACGTTCGCATAACACGCCTGGCACAGATCTGCGCATGGAGCTTCTGGACGCACTGGTGCAGCTGAAAGCGGATGCGGGCGATATTGCTGCCCCCATCCTTGCCAGCAAATCGGATATTTCCGCACTCGCTTCGTGGGGACACCGCTGCAAGGGCGAGCCCCCGGCCGTGGATTGTCTGCATGGCTGGCGACTTGAACTGGTGGGCCGTGATTTACTCGGACTGCTCAATGGGGAAATCTGCCTGCACCTGAACCCGGAAACAGGGCTTCCGGTGATCATGCCTCTTCCCGGGAGGGCTGAGCAATGAAGCTCTGTTATTCAATCGATGCGCTCTCCCCTGCCGGCGATAAGGCATGGCGATTGCAGCAGGACCATACCTGGCGTCCTTGCGCCTATGCCGAACCCCTGCAGACAGGCGATGCCCGGCTTACCGATAATCTTGAGGTGGAAGACTGGATTGGCAGGCGCCTGAAGGAGGCCAAGGAAACCGTTCTGGCTCCGCAGGCCAAGGCCGGAAAATTCGATTTCCTGATGCGTGGTATATTCGCGCATGCAGTCATGCACCGGTTGTCCTCGGCAGCCATTCCCGACTATGAACAGATGGTCAAATGCGTTGCCACGCTTGAGCCCGGTACGCCTTGGCTTCTGTATCTGGATGCCGGGGGAAGCTTCAGGGCTATCGATACACAAACAACCGGGATTATCGGCAATCTTGATATTGCGGTACGCGGTGAGATCGCGTCTGCCGAAGCCTATGTCGGTGAGAAAGCCGCCTCTGATGAGGCGCTGATGCACCGGACATGGGTTCAGTTCCTGGGAGGCTGGCTGGAGCACCTGAAATCTTCAAACATGGGGGTTTTTGTGCCCGATGTGGAAAAGCTTAAAGAGGCGAACGACTATCTTGAAGCCATCAGGGTGTGGACGCACGAGTAATGCGCATCATCACGGCCAATGTAAACGGCATCCGGTCTGCCGGAAAAAAAGGCTTCTGGAGCTGGTTTGCAGAACAACAGGCTGACGTACTCTGCCTGCAGGAACTCAAGGCGCATGAACACCAGCTTCCCGCTGAGGCATTGCCCGAGGGCTACCACGCTTTTTTTCATTTTGCAGCCAAGCCCGGTTATTCCGGCATAGCCCTGTATTGCAGGGAGAAACCCGAGGCCGTCTACATCGGCCTTTCCGCCATCGATCCGGATGCGGACTGGTCCGACATGGATGAACAGGGCCGCTTTGTGATGGCCGATTTCAGCGACTATTCAGTGATCAGCACCTATTTTCCTTCCGGCTCCAGCTCCAGCGAAAGACAGGCCGCCAAGATGACCTTTCTGGAGCGCTTTCTGCCAGTCATGCAACGCCTGAGAAATGAGAGTAAAAAACTGATTGTGTGCGGCGATATCAATATAGCGCACCAGCCGATTGACCTGAAAAACTGGCGCGGCAATCAGAAGAATTCCGGATTCCTGCCGGAAGAGCGGGCCTGGTTCGGCAAATGGCTGGATAGCGGTTACGTGGATGTGTTCCGCAGCCTTAACCCGGATAAGGAACAGTATTCGTGGTGGTCAAACCGCGGCAAGGCACGGGAAAATAATGTCGGCTGGCGCATTGATTACCATGTATGCTCGGAAGATATCGCGAAGCACTGCCGGAATGTTGAAGTTTATACCGGGTCCTGGTTTTCGGATCATGCCCCCGTCACGGCGGACTTTGATTTCCAGGAATAAACCCGGGAATGCCTGGCTCCTGCTACTGATCTGGGCTTAAGATCGACATCGTCGGGCACAGCTGTGGCACAGGCATGCGCCATTCCGGCCTTTTGATCTTAAGCGTCGGCACATATTCCGGGCTCAGTTCTTGCATCCACACCGGTTTATTTGAACAAATGTCAGGTTTCGACCACCACCCAAAAGAATGTTCAGCAACCCATCACGCATTGGGCTATAGTCAGTCTATGATGATGAATGAGGCTGGCGTTTCAATTTCACCTTGGCCAGAAACAGGGCCCCGGAGAGATGATGTTAGAAGTTAGCCATAAGGAGCTGGACAGCATTCTGGTACAGATCGACCAGGCCATTGATAATCACGACCAATGGTATGATCAATTGATGCGAACCCTTATCTGCAACCTCCCGCCCGACCAGCGCGATCTTGAAAAGGAGGCGCACAAGTTATGTCGCTTCGGTCAGTGGTACTACCAGTTTTCGAATCCTGCATTGCGCAGCCACCCCACCTTTGCCGCCATAGAAAATGAGCACAAGCAATTGCATGATCAGGTTTCAAGCTTGCTGCAGCGATCCACAATGGTGGACACGAAAATCGACGTAAAAGTCTTCGACCAGTTTGCCAATACGCTGCAACGCATGCGCTTGCAGCTGTTTTCGCTGAAGCATGAAATCGAGGGTGACCTTAACAACCTCGACCCCCTGACAGGTACATACAATCGTTACGGCATGCTGGCCATGTTGCGCGAGCAACAGGAGTTGGTTGCCCGTGGCTCCATCAGTTGTTCGCTCGCCATGCTGGATATCGATTTCTTTAAACAGGTTAACGATCAATATGGACACAGGATGGGAGACCATGCTCTCGCAAACATCGCCTCAACACTGCTCAAGGGTTTACGCCCCTACGACAAGCTCTTTCGCTATGGCGGTGAGGAATTTGTCATCATGTTTCCCAATACGCCTGTAGAAATGGCCCTTCTGGTTGCCGAGCGTATGCGAAAGAAGGTTGAAGACACACCAATCGATATCGACAACCTGCCCATCAGGATAACAGTTTCTATTGGTATTACAGCCATTGACGCAAATGCCAGTGTCGAAAGTTCGATCTCAAAATCGGATGCAGCCATGTACGCGGCAAAAGAGAGTGGGCGAAATCAGGTTAAATTATGGGAAGCATCGATGCCAGGCAAGTGAGCGCTGCGCATCATTGGGCTGATGAAGCTATGCCTGGCAGACGGTTCCTTTGACTTCGATTATTTTTTTGCCGGCAAAAACGGCGCGCATTTCACTGCGGTGAGCTTGTTCCATCTCCCGTTTTTTTTCAGTTTAACCATACTCAATGAACCGCCCCACACGCAGCCCGAATCCAGACCCAACACATGCGGCTGATCGGTAACCAGGCCCATGGCCGCCCAATGCCCGTAGACAACATTGCATTCATTACGCCAGGCAATTTTATCGTGTGCGAACCAGGGTTTGTCGAGTTTTTTGCTGCTCTGGCCCGTGCGCACATCCCAGTTGAATATGCCTTCTGCCGTACAGTAGCGCGCCCGCGTAAACACGGCCGCATCGAACAGTACATGGGCAGGATCCTCGTCTGATGGTTCCTGAACAGGGAATTTTACATGATGCAACTGCCTGCAGAACTCCTGCCAGTGTTCACCTTGCAGCTCACGCTCAACGGCCCGTGCACGGGCAATGGCTTCGGCAAGATTCCAGCCCGGATGCAGGGCTGCATGAACCATGCACCAGCGCCGCGATTCGTCGAAATGCAGCACAGGCCTGTGCCGCAGCCAGTCGATCAATTCATTGCGGTCAGGGGCATCAAGCACATCCTTGAGCATATCGCGGCCGTATACCGTGCCGCCGGAAGCGAGTTCGAGCAGGTGCAGATCGTGATTGCCGAGAATACAGATGCAGGCATCGCCGAGTTCTTTCAGAAAACGCAGGGTTTTCAGTGAATCAGGGCCGCGATTGACCAGATCACCAGCGCACCACAGCTTATCCTTGGCGGCATCAAAGCCGACCTTCTTAAGCATTTTTCTCAGCGGTTTAAAGCAGCCCTGAATATCGCCAACAACATAGATTGCCATTATTTATCCGATGATATGTTGTATTGATGCCTCAAACCGAACACCCTGCTTCCAGCTTGCGGATAAAAAAATCCGCGTAATGACTGCCGGCTTCACGCATGGCCGACAGGGGTACAAAAACCACCATGCATTCGATGACCGAAATGGCACGCCAGAGACTCGGCCCGCCTTCAAGGCTTCCGCTGGCCAACAGCCAGTCCCCATCACAGAGTTCCTTATCAGCGCCATGCTGGTCAACAATGTACATGGTTCCCGAAATAAGCAGGATAAAGTCATCCACCCTGTCCTGATGATCAAATAACACGGAACCCGGCCCATACGTGCCCGAAAACGCATGCTCAAGCATCGCATCCTGATCCTCGGGCGATATGTCCCTGAACAAGGGATTGGTAAAGAAGCGGACAAGTCCCCAGCGGTTGAGCCCGATATCATGCAACCGGTTGTACAATTCGGGTAATCTTTTGATGATTTCCCCCGTCATGCTGCGATTGAGCCGACTCACTTCTACGTCCTCATCGGCAATGACCGATGCAACACGCTGGGCGCCGAAGATAAAATTGATCTCACCGAAAAAAGCGCCCGGGAGAATTGTGGCAAGTTTCCTTTTCTCGCCTTGCTCATCCTCATTCACCACGGACAAACTCCCGCTCTTCAACAGGTAGAGATAGCCATCCTCATCCCCTTGCCTGCAGATCGTCTGGCCAGCCGAATAGTTCAGTGCTTCGGCAAGCTCGGAAAAAATAACCCGGCATTGGGGGGGAAGCGATTCAAATGTTCCAGGCTTGTTATACATCGGATCCCCTCCCTCCTGTCAATTTCATCAGCAAGCTATGTTGCTTAGCATGATCAATTTATATGCATTCGACAAGCTCAAAGCCCTTCTGATTCGGCTCAATCTGCATAGAGTGCCGGCATGCTTTATTTTGACCGGCTTACACTCAGACGCGGCAGCAAGGTGTTGTTTGAACATGCCAGCTTCACCCTCCATGCAGGCGACAAGCTCGGCATCACCGGCGCCAACGGCTGCGGCAAATCCTCGCTCTTCGGCCTGATCCTCGGCCAGCTGGAAGAGGATGCCGGCAGCTTCAGGATGGATGCACGCCTCAGCATCGCGCATGTGGCGCAGGAAACCCCTGCCCTGCCCATCCCGGCGCTGAAATACATCATGCAGGGTGATATCGAACTTACCGAGCTTGAGCAGCGCATTGCCGAGGCCGAAGCGCATGGTGATGGCACGTCTTTAGCCAGGCTGCACGAACGCATGGCCGCCATCGACGGCTATGCGGCGCCGGCCCGCGCTGCCCGGTTGATGCATGGCCTCGGCTTTGCCAGCGGCGAAGAGGATATGGCTGTGGCCAGCTTTTCCGGCGGCTGGCGCATGCGGCTGAATCTGGCGCGGGCACTGATGTGCCGCTCCGATCTCCTGCTGCTTGATGAGCCGACCAATCATCTGGATCTGGAGGCTGTGATCTGGCTGGAGAAGTGGCTGCGCAGCTATACGGGTGCGATGCTGCTGATTTCACATGACCGGGATTTCCTCGATCGATGTGTCACACTTGTCGCCCATATCGAGCAGCAGCGTTTCTCCCTGTATACCGGCAACTACTCGGCCTTTGAGCGCATGCGCAGCGAAAAGCTTGCCCAGCAGCAGGCGGCACACGAAAAACAGCAGACCCAGATCGAGCATATGCAGAGCTATATCAACCGCTTCCGGGCCAAAGCCACCAAGGCGCGCCAGGCCCAGAGCCGCATCAAGGCGCTGGAGCGCATGGAGCTGATTGCCCCGGCCCATGTCGACTCGCCCTTTTCCTTCACCTTCATCCATGCAGGTGTCGTGCCCAATCCGTTGCTCAGGCTGCACAAGGTAAGTGCCGGATACAGCGATCATACGGTTCTGAAGAATCTCTCAATGAGCCTGTTGCCCGGCGAGCGTATCGGCCTGCTCGGGCCGAACGGGGCCGGCAAATCGACCCTGATCAAGCTGCTGGCCGGGGAACTGGCACCGAAATCAGGCTCCAGAGAGTGCGCCAAGGATCTTCGCATCGGCTATTTTGCCCAGCACCAGCTTGAGCAGCTACATGATGAACTCACGCCTGTGCAGCATTTACAGATGCTGGATGAGCAGCTGTCGGAAAAAGAGGCGCGCACTTATCTCGGCGGCTTCGCCTTCCACGCTGATATGGCCACCTCCCCTGTGGAGCCGTTCTCAGGCGGCGAAAAGGCCCGGCTTGTGCTGGCAATGATCGTCTTTCAAAAGCCCAACCTGCTGCTGCTCGATGAACCGACCAACCATCTGGATCTCGATATGCGCCACGCGCTGTGTATGGCTTTGCAGGACTTCGAGGGCGCGATGATTCTCGTGTCGCATGATCGACATTTGCTGCGCACAGTCTGCGACGAGCTTGTGCTGGTAGCCGATACACAGGCAACCCCGTTCGATGGCGATCTGGGTGATTATGCAAACTGGTTGCTGGCGGCGCGTGATGCCGATGGCGAACCGGATCAATCAGCCAATGCCGCAGGATCGCGCAAGGATGAGCGGAGAACCCGGGCGGAACAGCGCAAGGCACTGCAGCCTATTCGCAATAAAATCAAGAAGTTGGAATCAGAACTTGATGCGCTGCACCAGAAGAAACAGGCGCTCGATGAAAAGCTTGCCGACCCTGAGCTTTACGACCCAACCAGAGTAGATGAGCAAAAATCGCTAGGCATGGAGAACAGCCGCCTCATGCAGCAGATTGATGAGAAAGAGGCCGAATGGCTAATGGCTGGAGAAGAGCTGGAAGCAGCGGAATAGTCCACCTAGAACCTTCATCATGCCCCCTTCTTTCAAGCTGGGCGAATGACTGCTTCCGGCCGAAAGCAGTCATTCACAACAGGACTTGTTTTGCTGTATTGGAGGGCATGGAACATCTCCATAAGAACAATAAACACAGCAGTCCCCTGCTTTAGGCTTAAGAAGAGCATGGCATGATTCGCATTCATAAAACCACTGGCATGCATCGGTCGGCATAATCTCTTTCTTGCTGTATCCGCATTCCGGACAGGTAATGGTTGATTCAGTCGAGATGCCTTTAGCCATCGGCTTTATTCCCCTCAAAGAGAAACTGTAGCCTAAAACAGACGTATCCCTGAACGTTTATTTGCGCTTGATGGTCTCGGGATATCGCTTTCTGCTAGGCTGGCTTCATGGACAGGCACGAGACAGAACCGAAAAAGGACGAGAACAACATGACGCCTGCCGGGCGCATTGCCTTCGGCTCCATTTTCATTCTGTTCGGCATCTTTCCCATGCTTGCTGCCTTCGATATCGGGCCTTTGGGCGTGAAGGATATCAATGGCCCACCGTGGCTCGGCTTTGCTGCTGGCGGGATATTCGTTGCCGGGGGTCTGGCGGTCATGCTGCAAAAGACACCCTTGGCGAAGGTGTTGGGGCTGCTGATTCTGGTTGGCCTGGCGGCTATCGGGAACTGGATCGGGTTTGGCGTTGGAGAGCGCGTTTGTACGAGTAATTTCGATTTATTTGGCTATGCGGGCGAGCATTCGGGGCTGGCCTGCCGCATCCCGTTCGGATTTGGCGCTATCGTCATGGATGCGATTCTGTTTTACGTTTTGATGACAACGCTGCAGAAGCTGCTGGGCGGGCCGCCACAACTAGCAAGGCTGCTCAAGCTGGCCGAATGGGGAATCTGGATTTCCCTTTCGCCAATTCTCATCCCTGTCGTGCTTTTGCTCATCGGCAAGTCGGCACTGGATGCGAGTATCACCCGAATCCGTACCGGCGAGTGGCCGCGAAACGAGGCCTTTATCGCGCGTCAGAAGCGAAAAGGCCTGCTTCGAAAGATGCCGGGCAACAGTAAACCCGATTAATTCTGGCTTTGCCCCTCGCTTAATCCACCCGCACGTTATTCACAGCATTCATCAAGGCAGGGATAAATTCGGCAAATTCCGCCCCCATGATGGCGAAATCGGCATCGAACTGTGCGATGGCATCGTCACCGGCATCGGCTTCTTCCACAACCTCGGTATCAAAGCGAAGACGCCGGATGGACAGATCATCATACAACACGAAGGAAAGCTTCTCCTGCCAGTTCATGGCCATTCTGTGCACCCGTTTACCGGCTTCGACATGCGCACGGATCTCTTTGGTGTCCACATCCACATGCTTGCAGCGGATCACGCTCACCAATTCACCACTGGCCCGGAACTCGCATTCATCTTCAATCGAAAACCATTGCGGCAGGCTGTTGGCCGAGCGCATCCACTCGGTCATCGCAGCTTCCGGCGAAATATCGGTCTGTGGCAGCACCACATTCAACGTACCCAGGCTTTTCCTGAGCAGTATGATCAACTCTTCCGCCTTTTTTGCCGAGGCGGCATTGACGATCAACCAGTCGTTTTTCGGGTCAATGTAGGCGTAGGTATGGCTGGCCTTGACCAGTGCACGCGGCAGCAGCTCCTGCATCACCTGATCCTTGATATCCATGCGTTCCTTGCGGCCGACCGGACGACCGGCCTGCTGTTCGATCGCGAATGCCTTCTCCTGCACCTGTTCGCGGACCGTGGAAGACGGAACCACCTTATCCTCCCGGCGCAGGCAGAACATCAGCCTGCCATCGGTCTGATGCACCAACATCTGCCAGTCCTGACCCAACGGCCTGACCCATCCTTCGCAGGAGAGTTCCATCTGGCCGCAGTCACGTGCCTTGTGCTTTTCCAAGGCTTCATGCAATTGTTGCGCGGTCATCTTGAACGGCTCTTCAAAACGGTAAAAGTGTATATTTCTAAACCACATAGAATATTTTCCTATAGTATAACTTTAATTTAATGGAAGCTTTTCAGAGAGCCTGCAATGTAACAAGTAAGCCCTGTTCTACAAGCTGTCATTCTCAGTCCGCAGGAACATTCCCCGCTCAGGATTTCGTGCTGTCCGGTTCTTCTACAAGGCGGATGCCGTCATCAGCGATCGTGATCATCTTGCGCTTGAACAGCGAGCCAACCGCCTTCTTGTACATGCCCTTGCTCAGGCCAAACAAGTCCATGATCTCATCCGGCGGTGTTTTGTCGGACGTGGCGACAAAGCCGTCCTGCTTGCGCAGCGCCTTCAGCACAATATCGACGGCATCATCGGTCTTGTCGCGCCCTCTTTTGTGCAGGGTCAGATCGATCTTGCCATCCTCGCGGATGTTTTTGATGAAGCCTTTCAGGTGCTCGCCCCGCCTCGGTGGCGTGACCACTTCATGGAAATGCAGCAACCCCCAGTGAGAATTGTTGATGATGATCTTGTAGCCAAGCTCGGTCTTGTTGGCCACAAACATATCGACAGCTTCTCCTACATCAAAATCGCCCTCGGATTCATCGTAGAGAAAATCGTTCAGGCGGGCCGAGGCAACAATCCTGTTGCTGTCTTCATCGAGATAGGCACGCACAACATAGCGCTTGCCCTCTTCCATCTTCGGTTTCTGCTCGGCATACGGAACCAGAAGATCTTTCATCAGGCCCCAGTCAAGGAACGCACCATGATGGTTGACCGAAACGACTTTCAGGTTGGCAAACTCACCCACCATCACATAAGGCTTTTCAGTGGTGGCAATGATGCGGTCTTCCGAATCACGGTAGATGAACACCTCAATCTCGTCGCCGGGCACACAACCCGCGGGCACATAACGGGCAGGCAGCAGGATTTCGCCCCAGCCACCGTCATCCACATCACCGCCGTCAAGATAGAGGCCGAAATCGACCTCCTTAACCACTTTCATCCTGTTCAGCTTGCCTATTTCAACCATTAAAGACCCCGTAAGGTCGGGGATTCTGCATGCATCATCATGCGCTTCATATCACTAATTCATGCGTGCCCTGAAAACTGTATGCAGAAATACAGGTGTTTGCTTGTATATCTGATGCTCGGCACTAACATCGCCGTTTTTCAAGTCACCTAAAGATTTATAGGATAGCGCATTGATTTCCACATCCGGCATTACCATGCAGTTCGGGGACACACCCCTTTTTGAAAACATCTCGGTTAAATTCGGCGATGGCAATCGCTATGGCCTGATCGGCGCCAACGGTTGCGGCAAGTCCACACTGATTAAAATTCTTGGTGGCGATCTGGAACCAACATCCGGCAATGTGATCCTCGATAAGCATGAAAGGATCGGAAAGCTGCGTCAGGATCACTTCGCCTTTGAAGACTGTACTGTGCTCGATACTGTCATGATGGGCTTTGAAACGCTTTGGCAGATCAAGGAAGAGCGCGATCGCATTTATGCCAAGGAAGATTTCACGGATGCAGATGGCATGCGCGCCGGCGATCTGGAAAGCCAGTTTGCCGAACTCGATGGCTATAGTGCCGAATCCAATGCCGGCGATCTTCTGCTCAGCATGGGCATCCCGCTCAAAGTTCATAACGGCCTTATGAAATCCATTGCACCTGGCTTGAAACTGCGTGTGCTGCTTGCACAGGCCCTGTTTGGCAATCCGGAGATTATTCTGCTGGATGAGCCCACCAACAACTTGGACCTCAATGCGATTCGCTGGCTGGAAGGCGTAATCAATGCACAGAAAGGAACCATGATCATCATCTCGCATGACCGGCATTTCCTCAACAGTGTCTGCACGCATATGGCCGATCTGGATTATGGCGAACTGCGTGTTTATCCGGGCAATTACGATGACTACATGGAAGCGGCAGCCCTGGTTCAGCAGCAACTGCTTACCAGGAATGCCAAGAAAACAGAAGAGATTCTGGAGCTTCAGGCCTTCGTGCGCCGTTTCTCGGCCAATGCATCCAAGGCCACACAGGCGCAATCACGCGCCAAAAAGCTCGATAAAATCAAGCTTGATGAAGTTAAGCCTTCGAGTCGCGTCAGCCCATATATGCGCTTTACCCAGGACAAGAAGCTTTTCCGCGTCGTGCTTAAAATTAAAGACTTATGTAAGGGTTTTGATGACAAGCTGCTTTTTGAAAACTTCGATTTAACCGTACCCGTTGGTGAACGCGTTGCTATCATTGGCCCCAATGGCATTGGCAAGACCACGCTATTGCGCTGTCTGGCCGGTGATCTGGAACCAAACTCCGGCGAAATAAGATGGTCGGAAAATGTTAAGATAGGCTATTACGCGCAGGATCACTCGGCTGATTTTGCTAAACCTGTCAGCCTGTTTGACTGGATGGCTCAGTGGAAGAAAGAAGAACATGGCGAACAGGAAATTCGTGGCAACCTGGGTCGCATGCTCTTCTCCCAGAATGATATAAAAAAGTCGGTCAAGGCACTCTCCGGCGGCGAACAGGGACGCATGCTCTTCGGTAAGTTCATGTTCCTGAATCCCAATGTCATGCTGCTTGATGAGCCCACCAACCATATGGATATGGAATTCATCGAATCACTGAATACGGCGCTGGAAAATTATCCGGGCACCCTGATCTTTGTCAGCCATGACCGTGAGTTAATCTCTTCAGTCGCCACGCGCATCATTGAACTGACGCCCGAGGGTATTGTGGATTACCATGGTACGTATGAAGAATACCTGAACACTCAGCATATCGTTTAAGCGGGTTCAGATGCGCGGAGAAAACATACCCGGAACAAGCACGGCCATGCCCGTGGCCATCCGCAATATGCTTAAGGATAGCCGTCTGGAGATTGATTGGGATGACGGCCATAAAAGTATTTATTCGCATGAATTCTTGCGCATTGAATGCCCGTGCGCCGGCTGTCGCGGCCATACACCCGATCAGGCCAAAATCATCACCGGCAAGGAAAATGTGCGTGCCTCGCATATTGAATTGACAGGGAATTATGCGATCCGAATCGAGTTTGATGATGGCCACAGCACAGGTATATTTACATTCACCAAACTGCGAAACGAATTGTGTCAGTGCTCTGCCTGTCAGGGTGAATAAACTCGCAGATTCGATGCATGCAGACACAATGTGCATCCCACCCGCATGATTGCGAATTACGAATAGAACGCTTAAGGTAACTTTCATTTTCCGGCATGCATTATCGGCCCTTCACAAGCATTCAAGGAGACTTTGGACATGATCAGGCGAATTTTCTATGCAGCAGTATTGTGTTTGAGCTTGCCCATGTTGAGTTACGCTGCACCCGACTCCCAGTCGAATCTGGATATCACCAGAATCAACCTTGATATGGAGAGGCAGTCAGCAGAGCTGGTGAGTTCATTGCTTGAGAAAGATCAGGTAAAATCCGACCATCTTTATAAGCTGATAAGCTCCAATCTTAAGAAGCTGCAAAAAATCCACGCTCATGCCGATTTCAATGAACGCCGTGCACGTGAAATGATTATGGTGGATTCCTGGATGCGGCTGATTTCTCTCGATTTAAAACACGGCGCATGGATTGGGGCTGCCATTGCAGCCAACCAGATGCGCGGAGAAATTATCCGATTTACCAGCTTTTCAAACAGGACAGTCAGAGATCTAGCCTGGATGGAATACCTGAGCCGCGATGTAATGTTGCTAAGCATGGAAAATCCGACGGACAATCTGGATCTGATCGGGTTCAGAAAGGAAGCATTGAGTCAGGTCTGGCAACATGTGCGGGTAGACATGATCAAGGATTTCCGCAACAAACCTCTGGTTGAACGTGGCGATCAACTGATGCTGAAAATGGGAAATGCATCCAATGCACTGTTGCTGCTCGAGTTTACCAAGGGAGAACTGGCACTTGTGGATGAGCTTAAAAAAGTATCCCCTGTAATCAAACAATAGCTTCCCGGGGAGAACGTTTCCGGAAGCCACCTAACAAAAGGATCACGCCTCTGCGCTAATCGTGCCGATCGCGCTATCCAGCCGATCCAGCCAAGCGAGCGGCGGACTGAAATATTTGCCATGCAGGCGCTTAAACAGAATAACATGCTGTTCATCTGCAATATCCGCCAGCGCTTCCAGACCCTTATGCTTTACAGCAGCCTCGCGGATATTATGACGGAACGCGCATAGATCGTGATAAAGACCCAATTCATTCTGAATTTTCCTGAGATCGTCGACTGCTTCAAGGCATTGGCTGTTCCAGTCACCGAACGCCTCAAGCAGGTAGCGCATCTGTTTGATGCTGATGCGGCATTTGTGCAATCGCTTTTCCGATGCCTCATTTTCCGTCGCGCCGATGATGTGGCCGAGTTGATCGGAGAGCGTGTCAAAGCGTTGGCACAAAGCGGCATGACTAGTTGCAGAGAATCCGCATTCGGAATCATCCCCGCGACGGATAACATCCAGTTCCCGATATAGCCTTTCACTCAGGGGCAGCCAGGCATCCTTGATAAACATTCCTGTTTTCTTTGTAACCTTTTCGAGCTGGCGGCGGATATGCTTCCTGTATTTCCGCACGGCATGCGAGGGGTGCTTTTGTTTATCAAGCCTGAGAGAAAAAACCTGCAGGTCGCGGTATCCGTTGGTGGCCGAGGCCAGCGCCTGAACTTCTAGGATTAGTTGAGGATCAAATCCGTACGGCGAGGCATAAACCATCAACCAGCTGTGCAGCCCCCTGAGAGCTACGCGAAAATCGTGAACAGCCTTGCCCTTTCTGTCGCATTTAGCGGCTGATTTGTCGGCTTTTCGAATGAATTTAGCCAGTCGGGTGCGGATATAATCATCGGAGAAGGCTGTGAGCGGGGATCGCATCAGTCACACCTCCGGCCGGGGAACCTCTGCCAGGCAGCACTCATCGGTTATCCCGGATACAGTTCAGAAATGCCTCCCCGAACCGCTCCAGCTTGGCCTGCCCCACCCCATTCACCTGCAGCATCTCTTTGGGTGTCCCGGGTTTTATCTGGGCCATATGTATCAGGGCCGCATCTCCAAACACGATATAAGGCGGCACATTCATCTCATCAGCAATCTTCTTGCGCAGCTCGCGCAATGTTTCGAACAGCGCCTCATCATGCGGTGAATCCATACGACGTTTCTTTTCGTTCTTTTTCGATCTGGCGCGGATGCGAGGCTTGGCCAGTTCAAGCTCCATCTCGCCGCGCAGCAGCGCTCTTGAAGAAGGAGTCAGCTTGAGCACCGAATAGTTCGCCACATCCTGCAGCAGGAATCCCCGATGAATCAGCTGCCTGAAGATTGCCGACCACTCCTCCTCGCTTCTTTCCGATCCAATACCGTATGTCGAAAGCTGGTCATGCCTTCTCTCCCGTATGCGTTCATTATCGGAACCGCGCAGCACATCAATCACATACTTCATGCCAAAGCCCTGATTCAGTCGATACACGCAGGAAAGGGCCTTCTGCGCCTCCTCCTTCGCGTCGAAGGTTTCAGGCGGATCCAAGCATATATCGCAATTGCCGCAACCACCTTCGGCCACGCCCTCATCGAAATAATTGAGCAGCACACGGCGCCTGCAGGTGGTTGCCTCGGAGAAGCTGATCATGGCGTTGAGCTTGTGAATTTCGATCCGCTTCTGATTTTCGTTCCCGCTTAGCTCAATCATCCGGCGTGCCGCCACCATATCCTGCGTCCCGGAGAGAAGCAGCGCCTCGGAGGGAAGCCCGTCGCGCCCGGCCCGGCCGGTCTCCTGATAGTAGCCTTCAATATTCTTTGGTAGATCGTAATGCACAACAAAACGGACATTTGGCTTATCGATGCCCATGCCGAAAGCAACCGTCGCCACCACGACATTCACCTCATCTCTCAGGAATGCATCCTGCACCCGCGCCCGCTCGGCGGCCGGAAGCCCGGCGTGATAGGCCGCTGCCCTGACACCAAGCAGCATCAATTTCCCGGCCACCTGCTCCACACGCTTGCGGCTGAGCGCATAGACAATGCCCGCCTCGCCTTTGAATTTCTCCATGAAGGCTGCCAGCTGCTTGAGCGGCTGATGCTTCTCCAGCACGGAATAACGAATATTAGGCCGGTCAAAACTTGCGATATGATGGCACGCGCTCTCAAGGCACAGCACCTGCACAATATCCTTGCGTGTCTGGGCATCTGCCGTCGCGGTCAAGGCAATCATCGGCACCTTAGGAAAATGAACTCTGAGACCGCTGAGGCGCTGATATTCAGGCCTGAAATCATGCCCCCACTGTGAAACGCAATGCGCCTCATCTATGGCAAAGAGGTTGATATCAATATCCGCCAGCCGCGCCAGAAATTCCTCGCTCATCAATCTCTCCGGCGCGATATACAGCAGATCGATTTCATGGGCGTGCAGCTTCGCCAGCACCTGCCTTGCTGCCTGCGAGGCCAGGGATGAATTGTAAAACTCTGCTGCGACCCCATTGGCCTGCAAGGCATCCACCTGATCCTTCATCAACGAGATCAATGGCGAAACAACAATCGCGACACCCGGGCGAACCATTGCGGGAATCTGGTAACAGAGTGACTTGCCGCCGCCTGTCGGCATCAGCACAAAACTGTCCCGCCCGGCAATCAGGTCGGAGATAATCTCCTGCTGGTTGGGCCGGAATGAGTCATAACCGAATGTTTCCCGAAGGATGGTGAGTGCTGATTGGATGGAAATCTCCTGTCTAACAAGCTTATCTTTCATAACGGCAGTCTTAGTGCCCCTGGGATCCTGATCCTTGCCGCGCTTTTAATTGTGCCTTTAGGTGTTTTGCCGCCAATGCATAGCCGCCATTGGCAGCATCGAGAAAATGGACATGGTCAGTGTTATAATCCCTTACCAGGCACGTCACCAGGGATGACTGGGTATAATGCAGCCCATAGACAACTTTGCCCAATGCATGTTGTTGTTCAAGAAACGCTTTTAACTTCTCCCGCTGCTCGACCCGTCCTGAAACAACCATACGCAGGGCCTCATCAAATTTCCGGTAATCGGTATTGGCGATAAAATTCTTTTTATAGCTGCCCCAGTCGGTCACATCAGTTTGAATATTTTTGTACATGAACCATTTGCCGGTGAATATTTTTATCTCCAGCAGTGCAATGTAGATCCAGCGTTGAAGGAACGACAGAAAAGTAGTTCGAACGCCGATTTCCGAAGCCAGAGTCCGAAGCGAAACCGCCAGTTTCATCTGTTTTTCCCTCACCGGATGATGACTGTTTTCGTTACCGTAAATATTTGTGAAGGCAGTGAAAATTTCATCGAATGTCTTTTCCTGAACCTGTGCATCACATGTGGTTGCCTGAACCAGAATCGCGACAACTTCTTCATGAGGACTCGGAATTTCGTTCCAGCGGCACTCAAACCCTTCAAAACTCGCTCGCGGTACAATGTCCGCATCATCGACCAGAAAAGGATTGTCAGGCATGACCGCTTTCACCAATGATTCGGCGTAGCCCAGCCCGTCACCCATAAACATGGCTTGCTGGTAATGGGGAGTGGGCTGGAACCTAGCAACTTTCACCTGATGTCCGCGATCCAGAATTTCCTGCATGGGAACGATGCCAATGCGCAGACTGAGGTTGAAACTTTCCTCTGCCATCAACCTGGTAGCAACCAGTGCCGATTCAACCGCCTGCCTTTTTGACGGAGGGAAACATATGGTGGCGCCGTCGCCACCGAACACATAAGGCACTCGAAGCGGGGCAACAGCATTCAGGAGCGCAATAATCGATGCCGCGCCCAGTGCGTTGACCTGTTTATACCTGCCCTCCTCGATGGCTTTTGTAGAGCCCTGCACATCGGTTATGACAACAAACCAGTCTTCTGGAAGCGCGGTGTAACATTGCGCATCGGTAAATTCATTAAAAACCGAAAACCCGGGCAAGTCGGAATAAAATGTTTCCGTATTCAAAGGGCCACGAGCTGCAGTATCAGATTCATTATTACTCATGCCGTCCTCCTCCCTTACCCGATAGCCACATTATGCTGAGAAGATCACGATGTCATGCCCTGTTTTAGCAGTCAGACCTCTCCCGAACAGCCCCTCAAGGTGCATTGTGCCTGTAGCCTGTCTAGAGTAGGAAACACCATGACAAACAACGATATACTACGTCGCATTCGCTATGCTTTCGACTTTGGCGACGCGAAAATGATTTCCCTCTTTGCGCTGGCACTTCATCCGGTAACCCGGGAGCAGATCAGTGCCTGGCTGAAGAAGGATGATGATCCCGCATTCCAAGAATGCAGCGGCACGGAACTGGCCAGCTTTCTTAACGGCCTGATTATCGACAGGCGTGGCAGGAAGGATGGCCCCCAGCCCGAGCCAGAAAAGCATTTGAACAACAATATCATCTTAAGAAAGTTAAAAATCGCATTGAACCTGAAAGACGATGACATACTCGAGATTCTAACGCTGGCTCGTTTGCGCCTCAGCAAGCCTGAACTAAGTGCCTTTTTCCGCAATCCGGCGCATCGACACTACCGGGTGTGCAAGGATCAGGTCCTGCGCAATTTCATCACCGGCGTACAGCTTAAGGAACGTGCCAAGAATGATGCAAAACCCGACGCCAAACCATCTCGCAAAACAGATACAAAAGCTAAGGCCGAAACGCCATCAAAAAACGACTTTCATTGGGATTCGATTTCCAAATAATTACAAAGAAGACCCTGTCAGCAATCACCTTGAAAGATGCAAACGGCCTTTCACTTCAGTCCAAAGCGCTGAGTATGCCTCAGCCGCTCGTCCGTGGGGTGCAAAGGCGAACACAGGCTCGCGTCGCTCAGCCATCTGCTCCACCTCGCTCATATTGGGCACAAAGCTTTCAAGCATCCACGGCCGCATGCGTGATCGTGACTCAATCACTGCGTTGTGCAGGTTCTTGCGCCTGTCCACCATGGTCAGAAAGGCAAATAACTGCAAATCGGTAAGCGATCGCTCTTTTCGGAAATCAATCAGCATCCTCAGGGTTCGCAAAGACAGGATTGATGGCAGAGTCGGAACCAGCAGCGCATCAGATGCCTGAAATACAGCCTCGGACAGCAGGGACAGGCCTGGCGGGCAGTCAAGAATAACCACATCGTAATCATCATCGAGCGGCTTGAGCACCTTGTGCAACCGCTTCAGCGGATGCTTTTCCTCATGCAACAGCACATCAACATTGCGATAGGAAAAATCTGAAGGCAGTAAATCGAGCCTTTCATATCGGGTCGGGTGGATGAGACCTTCTGCATCCGACTTGCCGCGCAGAAGCTTTTTACCGTGCGCCTTGCCCTTCACCTGCAGGCAATAACCTGCAGCACTCTGAGGATCAAGATCCCACAACAACGTCCGTTTACCTTCACTGGCCGCTAACCAGGCAAGATTCACTGCCGTTGTTGTTTTTCCAACCCCACCCTTGATGTTATAGGAAGCGATAATCCGCAATCAGACATCCTCATCCGTCTGATCAGAAATGGCAGCGGAGTCGGTCAAACGCTTAGGCAACTCTTTTTGTGTTTTCCCAGCCAGTTTTCCAAGCTCATCAATCTGTTTAATCACATTTCCCCGGCCGGATTTGATACGGCCATGTGCAGTATCATATGACTCTTTTGCCTGTTTTAATCGTTGGCCGATCTCTTCAAATGCCGTTACAAAATCGACTACCTTGTCATGCAACAGGCCAGCTCGGTCGATCAACTTGACGACATTCTCACTTTGCCTTTCGTAGCGCCACAGCTGTTCGATCAGTTTCAGTGTGGCATATAGCGTGGACGGGGTCACCACAGCAACCCGCTTTTCAAAGGCTGACTCAAAAATGCTGGCATCAGCCTCAATAGCCATCAGGTAAGCACCCTCGATCGGCACAAACATCAGTACATAATCCGGAGTATGCACATTGGGAAGGTGTTCATAGTTTTTTGATGAAAGCCCCTGAATATGACTTTTCAGACTTCTTAAATGAGCTGTCAGAGCCACCTTGCGATTATCCGCATCCGTGGCCGAGATGGCCCGCTCGTAATCTGTAAGCGACACCTTGGAATCGATGATCACCTGCTTGTCGCCCGGCATATAGACAACGACATCCGGCCTTAAACGCCGCCCATCTTCACCGGTGAAGGATTGCTCGCGGGCGAATTCCTTGCCTTCGCGCAGGCCGGAGGTTTCCAGAATCCGCTCAAGGATCATTTCGCCCCAGTTGCCCTGAGATTTGCTTTCACCCTTTAATGCCTGCGTCAAACCAACGGCATCCTCGGACATCTGCCGGTTCAGCTTCTCAAGTTGGGCCAAATGCTCCTTCAGCGATGCCCGATCCTTGGAATCGTTGAGGTGAACCTCATCGACGCGTTTGCGGAACTCACCCATCTGTTCGCGCATAGGTTTAAGAATTTCATCGATACCGCTGCGGTTCTGCTCGCTAAAGGCTTTGCCCCGCTCCTCGAATATCTGATTGGCCAGTAATTTAAACTCGTTGCCGAGCTTCTGTTTAGCATCTTCAAGCAAAGCCAGCTTTTCCTGTGAATTCTTGCGCTCTTCGCTGAGCCTGATTTCCAATCCGGTGATCTCCGATCTGCATCCGGAGAGTTCTCTGTTCAGTGCTTCAATGCGCGATTCGCCGGCCGCCAGTGAAACCTCCAGCTCGGCAATCTTTTTTTCGGAGTATTGCTCGCGCTCACTCAACGTAGCATGCGCCACTCTGTGATTGGTGATATCGCGCAAGTGGGCATCATTCAGCTCATGCTGGGCTTCAATATCCTGTTGCAGGCTGCCTATTTTCCTGTACTGATTGTGATAGGTAAGCAACCAGCCAAGCAAAAGAAGCGCTGTAATCACCAGCAACCCGATGGCTACCGGCTCACTCAACACCCCCCAGTCAATCAAAACTTACCCTTTCAGGTGACCTGAAACAGACGCCAGAGCCTCTTTCAGTTTATCGGGTTCGGTACCACCGGCCATTGCCATATCGGGTTTTCCGCCACCCTTGCCACCGCAGATCATGGCCACTTCTCGTACGATGTTGCCCGCATGATACTTGCCAACCAAATCGCTGGTCACACCTGCAATCAACTGCACCTTTGGACCATTCTTCATGCCGAATACAATCACGCCGGATTTAAGTTTACCCTTGGCCTTATCCATAAAGTCACGGAAATCGGCAACACCTGAAACCTCGGCAGCAAGCAGTTTTACGCCATCCACATCGACTGCAGTACTGATCAGATCATCAAGAATGCCCGTGGACTGTTTCGCTTTCAGGCTGCCCAGTTCCTTCTCAGCCTCTTTCAACTTGGCCTGCAATGCAGCTACCGCATCGGCTGCCTCAAACGGCCGCACCTTCACTTGTCCAGCCACCTCATTCAATTGATTCACATCAGCAATAAAGCTTTTGTAGGCGGCTTCACCGGTGACCGCTTCGATACGGCGCACACCCGCAGCAATCCCGGCTTCTGAAATAATCCGGAACGGGCCGATATCACCGGTACGTGATACATGTGTACCACCGCAGAGCTCGGTAGAAAAACCGGCCGAAACCACACGCACCTCATCCCCGTACTTCTCGCCGAATAAAGCCATGGCGCCTGAGGCAATGGCCTCCTCCTGGGTCATCAGATTGGTATCAACCGGATCATTAACCCAAACGGCTGCATTGACTCGCGCCTCAATCTCAACCTTCTCTTCAGGCGAAACAGGCTGGTGATGCGAAAAATCGAAACGAAGCCGTTCGGCACTCACCAGCGAGCCGGCCTGCTTCACATGCTCTCCCAATACATCGCGCAACACTGCGTGCATCAGATGGGTCGCCGTGTGGTTCCGGCGGATAGCATCTCGCCGTGGCCCTTCAACTTCGAAATGGGCTGTCACGCCGCTCTTGATTGAACCCTTGGTCACCTTGCCGACATGCACGAATAGATCTGACAGCAGCTTCTTGGTATCGGTCACCTTGAAAACGGCATCCCCGACAGTAATCAGGCCTGTATCTCCGGCCTGGCCGCCAGACTCGCCATAAAACGGTGTCTGGTTTGCAATCATCCAGCCCTCTTCGCCTTCGGAAAGACTGTCTTTAGCTTCAGCATTCTGAATCAGTCCGGTAATCACGCCCTCTGCAACCAACGTGGAATAACCAAGGAATTCCGTCGGACCGTGTTCTTCACGCAGCTCATACAATGCTTTTGGAAGCTCAGATTCGCCGCTTCCGCCCCATGCAGCACGAGCCCGCTGGCGCTGCTCTTCCATGCAGGCCTCGAAGCCTTCCATGTCGAGACCGATGTTGCGGTTTCTCAGGATATCAGCAGTCAGATCGGTCGGAAATCCAAACGTGTCGTACAGTGTAAACAGGGTTTTTCCGGGAATCGTACCCCCCTCGCCCGCATCATCCACGGCCTGTTCCACCAGCTTCAGGCCCTTATCCAGCGTCTTGATAAAACGCTCTTCCTCAATCCGGAGAACCTGCTCGATATTAGCCTGAGCCTCGACAAGCTCGGCAAAGTGATTTCCCATCTCCCGAACCAGTGTATCAACCAGCTTGTAGATAAATGCGTCGTCCATCCCCAGTAGACGCCCATGGCGGCAGGCACGGCGAAGAATACGGCGCAGCACAAAGCCGCGACCTTCATTGGATGGCAGTACACCATCGGCCATCAGGAATGAAACAGAACGCAGATGATCAGCCAGTACACGCAGGCTGACATCCTGTTCATCATTCTCGCCAAATTTGACGCCGGTCACATCGCAAGCTGCGGCAATCAGATTCCTGAACAGGTCAATGCTGTAGTTGTCATGAGTGCCCTGCATGACAGCCGCCATACGCTCAAGACCCATGCCTGTATCGACAGAAGGTTTCGGCAAGGGGTTCAGGTTGCCCGCTTCATCGCGGTCATACTGCATGAAAACCAGATTCCATATTTCGACAAAACGATCACCATCTTCTTCCGGCGTGCCCGGAGGGCCACCGGGGATATGCTCGCCATGATCGTAAAATATTTCAGAGCATGGGCCGCATGGGCCGGTATCACCCATCGACCAGAAATTATCCTTGGCGCCAATGCGTGCAATGCGATCAGTCGGAACACCTATCTCTTTGGCCCATATATCATAAGCCTCATCATCCTCTTCAAACACCGTGACAAACAGGCGTTTGGGATCAAGTTTCATCTCAACCGTCAAAAATTCCCATGCATAGGCGATCGCCTCTTTCTTGAAATAGTCGCCGAAGGAAAAATTTCCCAGCATTTCGAAAAAGGTGTGATGACGAGCCGTATGCCCAACATTCTCAAGGTCGTTATGCTTGCCGCCGGCGCGCACACACTTCTGGCTGCTCACGGCAGTAGCATAAGGGCGGGACTCATTGCCAAGAAAAACATGCTTGAACTGCACCATACCGGCATTGGTGAACATCAGGGTTGGATCACCATGCGGAACAAGTGAGCTTGAAGCGACCACTTCATGCCCCTGCCCCGCAAAATAATCGAGAAACTTTTTACGTATTTCCGACGTCTTCATTCCTAATCCTCATCCAACTCTAATCAGACTCATTTAAAACTCGCAGAATCGTAGCAGCATCATAGCCCTTATTCCGCAAGAATCTTGCTTGGCGCTGCCATTGCCGCTCGTCATCGCGATAGCTCGCCTGTGGATCCCGCTGTGCCAAAAGTCGGCGACATGCATCTTCGGCATCGAAATCGGATTTTATTTCCTCAAGCACCATGCTCATTGCCGAAGCATCGGCGCCTCTCATTCTCGCTTTTTCTGCTGCCAGCCAGGGTGATTCGCCGCGCTGCAGGCGTGACCTTAAAAAGGACTCGGCAAAACGCGCCTCGCTCAGGTAATTTTCGTCTTTTAACCTGGCCAGGACAGTCTCGACACACTCAGACGCAAAGCCCTTGCCCGCGAGCTTCTGCCTGAGCTCTGCCGTGCAGTGTTCGCGGCCGCCCAAATAACGAATGGCAGCATGATATGCTGCCAGTTCATCCTTATCCAAAATGCTTATCCTGCGTTAATCAGTCTTCTTGGCCGCTTTTGGCCTAACAAGACCGAGCTTTTCACACACCCCGGCTTCGACTTCATCCAGCATTTCAGGATGTTCCTTCAGATACTGAATGGCATTCTCGCGACCCTGCCCGATGCGTTCGCTGCCTTTGGCATACCAGGCACCGCTCTTGTTCACAAAGCCATGCTCAACACCCATATCGAGAACTTCCCCGGCATGAGAGACACCTTCGCCATACATGATGGAAAATTGAGCCACCTTGAACGGAGGTGCCACTTTATTCTTCACCACCTTGACCTTGGTTTCGTTGCCCAGTACTTCATCACCCTTCTTGATGGAGCCCGTGCGCCGAACATCCAGCCGCACCGATGCATAAAACTTTAGTGCATTACCACCGGTGGTGGTTTCCGGATTACCGAACATCACGCCAATCTTCATACGAATCTGGTTAATAAAGATAATCGTGGTCTTGGAACGGGAAATCGAACCGGTCAGCTTGCGCAGCGCCTGACTCATCAGACGGGCGTGCAGGCCCATATGCGAATCGCCCATATCGCCTTCAAGTTCGGCCTTCGGAGTCAGGGCGGCAACCGAGTCAACGACAATAATGTCGAGCGCGCCAGAGCGGGTCAGCATGTCCACCACTTCGAGCGCCTGCTCGCCGGAATCAGGCTGACTGACCAGAAGATCATCAACATTGACCCCTAGCCTTTCTGCATACGCAGGGTCCATAGCATGCTCGGCATCGACAAACGCTGCCTGTCCGCCAAGGCGCTGGGCCTCTGCCACGGCATGTAGGGCCATGGTCGTTTTACCGGATGATTCAGGACCATAAATTTCGATCACACGGCCCCGGGGATAGCCACCCACACCGAGTGCCGCATCCAGCGCAAGGCATCCGCTCGGGATCACATCCACGGCGACCCTCGCCTGATCTCCCAGACGCATAATCGTGCCCTTGCCAAACTGTCGTTCAATCTGGCTCAGTGCAGTGTCCAGTGCCTTGCCTTTCTCCGTAATATCCATTCCTTACTCCTTCATTCTATGTGCATCAATCCCGCGTGCAGCCAATGTAAATGTTTCCAGCCTGCGATATTGTGGCCCCTCGGGCCTTAAAATCGATTGAAACAGGCACACCTGACTCGCTCTCCAAGTCAATTCGGGAAGTTCTGGCATAGCTTCCCAAACCCTGTCCGGCAAAGCCAAGCCGTGCCCCTGATATCGAGCCATTGTGACATGCCCACGAAACGGGGCTTCCTTCGCCAAAAGCTTGCGAACCGTAACATGACCGGCCCGTCGACAACAACGGGCAAGATGCCTCAAATGATGCCCACCGTACATTTCGTCAACGCCAGCCCAGAACACCTTCGGGCGTGCCGGATTTGGGAACACGCCGACACCTGCAAATTGTAAATCGAGGGTGGCGCCAATAGCCGCGCATTCCATCAATTCCTCAGCCAGATCATCAACATCCTGTCCATCCACTTCGCCGTAAAAAGCCAATGTGACATGCCACAGTTGAGCCGGCACCTCACGCCACAAGGCCTGATCAAGATAACGACCAGCCTCATACCACCATTCCAGCATGGCATCCCTGATTTCTTCTGGTAATTCGAGAGCTGCAAAAAGACGCATATCCGGAGTTTATACTCCTTTTTAATCGTTGCATTCTGGTATGCAAAACCATTCCCCTGCTGAAGTTCAGGCTACATCAGGGCAGGCAAGTATCTGCAGAAAAGCTTCTCGGCTTATTTCGCGCGCCCCCAGGCTGTCGAGATGCGCGGTATAAAACTGGCAGTCAATGATCTTCCAGCCTTCTACCAGGGCCCGATCAACCAGATGCGCCAACGCCATCTTGGAGCCATCCGTCTGGCTGCTGAACATGGATTCGGCAAAAAACACTTCCTTGTGCAACACCCCGTATACGCCGCCTATCAACTTCTCCTGCTCCCACACCTCCAGCGAATGGGCCAAGCCCTGCGCATGCAGACGTTCATAGGCCTGAATCATCTCAGGCAATATCCACGTCCCGTTCTCACCCGGCCGGGGGATGGTTGCACAGGATTGAATGACCTCTGAGAAGGATTCATCCCAGCTGTGTCGATAACAATTCCTGGCCAAACGGCGACGCAAACGGCTGGAAGTATGAAATTCGCACGGAAACAGCACCATGCGCGGGTCGGGACTCCACCAGAGTATGGGTGATTGTTCGGAGAACCAGGGAAAAACACCGCTGCTGTAGGCGGCAAGAAGGGTTTCCGGCTCAAGATTTCCGCCGACGGCCAGCAAGCCGTCCTCATCAGCCGACATCGGTGATGGAAACTTGATGCTCATTGCATATCCAGCCGGAAAGAATTGAACATTGAAGCCCCCTGCATCCGTTCAGGATAGCGCTGGAACAGACAAAAAAAAGAGGGCCGCCATCAGGCGACCCTCCAGTGACTCATCAGCGGGTAAGAAAACTCAGGACAACACCTTATCGCGCAACGCATCAGACATAAATACGCCAACCACGCGCCAGATCAGCAGGCTGCCATCCTTGGCGATATTAAGCGTCAACTGCATATCAGGGTTCTCGTTGCTGGTAATAACGACAGACATGTGACTGTAAGCCCAGTGTTTTGTCTGCCAGTCAACATCAGCAAACTCCAAACCATCAAATGTCTTTTTGACCAAGCCGGACTTAACCAAGATATCCACCAGATTGTCAGGGCTAACCTGAAGTTTCTGACTGGTAACCACCACATCCATGGATGCGGAATACTTATCGTTGGGATCTTTCTTCACTTCATCCAGAAGTCCGGGCATTTGTGCAAGCAGGGTACGGTTGGTTTTTTCAAAATTAATTCCAGCCAGCATCTTTTCTGCATCGTTGGCAAGCACACCGTCATGCAGGTTCGACTTGGTGAAATACAACCCGCCATAAGAGGCCAGCACCAGCAAAAGCGCACAGGTGGCATAAAAAAGGACCATTCGGACTACATTATTCTGTTTTCGATATTTTGTTCCCTCAAAGACATCGTTGCGGGTCTTAATATCCCGTATAACTTTGCCCTCATGCATCTCGTGTTCAGCCATCACTAACCTCCACTCCAATTCGTAAACTGAACGGAGTCTAGCGTAAGATGTAAATCAGATGCAATAATTGCGATCCATGAAACTTTGAAACAGGCATGGATCCCTTCTTCATGCATATAATCAACATTGGTCACGGCAGGCTGGATGCCGCTTCACACAAGCGAGCATGGGCCTGTTGCATGGCAATATCTACCGACGTGCCGCATTCACTGGCAGGAATCAGGCGGTCGAAATACATGGCGAGTTCGAGAGTGTTATCAATCATGCCTGAAACCAAAGCCACCTTTTTGTCCAACTTTCGGGCTTCAAGTGCCAATTGGCAGGGTAGCTTTCCCTGCAGGGTCTGCGCATCGGATCTACCCTCACCCGTGACCACCCAGTCCGCCCACGCAATGGCCTTTTCAACATCAAGCATCCGCATCATGTACGTAGAGCCGGACACAATATCCGCCCCCAGTAACCCGAGGGCAAACCCAAGGCCGCCAGCGGCACCACTGCCCGGCATATCCCGCTTTTTCTGCCCCACAGCCTGCTCGCATTGATCGGCAAAAGTGTTCATGGCCATATCCACGCCTGCAAGCTGAGCCTGACTGATGCCTTTCTGACCTCCAAACATCAGGGTTGCTCCGGATGGACCGGAAAGTTGCGATTGCACATCAGTCAACACCGTCAGTTCCATACCCCGGAACTCAGACAAAAGATCGCACATATCAATTGAACAAACCTGAAGTAATCCGGCAAGATCAGGGGATACACGCTCTCCGTGCTTATCCAAGGCCTGCATGCCAAGCTGCATCAACATACCCAGGCCGCCATCATTGGTTGCCGTACCGCCCAGCCCGATAACAAATCGGCGGATGCCTTCTTTCCTCGCATGCAGCATGCATTGACCCAAAGCTTCGCTGCCTCGCTGCATGATAGATATCGAGCGCATTGCGGGCAGGTTCAACCCGATCAACCGGGCCGATTCAATGCAGGCCACATCTTCTCCATTACCCTTCGAACCTTTATCTTCATAAACAATATATTCACATTTATAATCAAGTATTTGATTGTCTATTGTTAAAGTTATACTACATGTTCTCTTACGGGCTTTTTTTTCCTTCAGGGCCTTTTCCATCACATCCAATGTTCCCTCGCCACCATCTGCCATGGGCATCATGCGAACAACAGCTTGCGGGCTTGCGCTTAATATCCCCATACGAATTGCCTCAGCAGCCTGCTGGCTACTCAGGGAGCCTTTGAACGAATCCGGTGCAACCAGGTAATTCATTCGTGATCTTCGAAAAACCAGCGCACCTCTGCCAGGTCGGCGCAAATCGGAGCTGCAGGAAGGTTGGCTACAACTTCACGTCCATAGCCCTTTTGGTACAGGCGGGAATCCAGCAGAGCCATTACGCCTCGATCTGAAGTCGAGCGGATCAGGCGCCCGGCGCCCTGACGAAGCGTTGCAATCGCTTCAGGCAGCTGAATATCCCGAAAGCCGTTGCCACCGCTTTCCTCACAGCGCGCTATTCGAGCCTGTAAAAGCGGATCGTTGGGCGGAGCAAAGGGCATTTTATCGATAATCACAAGACTCAGCGATTCTCCGGGTACATCCACACCCTCCCAAAAGCTGCGAGTGCCGCACAATACCGAATGCGTATCACGCCGGAATGTTTCGAGAATGGCGTCCCGGCTCCCACTCTCACCCTGGATTAGAACCTCCCAAGGCAAACGCCGCGACAGCTCTGGCCCAACCCTGTTCAAAACCGACCATGAGGTGAACAATACAAAGGCCCGTCCTCTTGAAGCCCTGATAAGCGTTTCCATTTCATCGGTCAGGGCCTTGATGCCCTGCTCGCTGCGGGCATCCAGCATGTGGCGCGGCAGATAAATCATGGCCTGTCGGGCATAATCAAAGGGCGAAGGATGAAAAGTTTCCACCGCATCCTCCAGACCCAGCCTGTCGCGGGCATATGCAAAGCTTTGCGACACGCGTAACGTGGCTGACAAAAGGATAAATGCAGCCAGCCTCTGCCATAGATGCTCGTTCAGCACGGGGCCTGTTTCAACCGGAGCAAGCGTATGTCGGCGATGCTCTCCAACGCCATCACTCCAGCTGATAAAACCATTGGGAGGTTGCTGAACCATCCGGATATCAGCCGCAATCTGCACAGCCCTGTCGCAAACCTTGGCAAACTCCTCGTTGCGCTCGACGCGCTGCTCAATGCTTTCTACCACCAGGTCCCAGGATGCCTGCAGACTCTCCAGCCCTTCCTTCAGAAATGCTTCCAGCACTGTTCGTCCGTGATCAACGAGCTCTTTTTTTAATGCCGGCTCATCACCTACCTGATCCAGAAGTGCCTGGGCATCATTCAACCACTGGATAAAACGTATGCGGGTCAACTGAACACCGAAATGCTGGCAGGCCGTTTCCGGCAAAGCATGTGCCTCATCAAGAACATAAACATCGAACGGGGGCAACACCTCGCCGAAATCGCCCGATTTTAGCGCCGCATCAGCCAGCAGAAGGCTGTGATTGGTTACTACGATATCGGCCGATTGTGCTTTTTGCCTGGCCTTCATCAGTGGACAGCGCTCAAAATCAGCACATTTGGACCCGCTGCACTGGTCTGCAGTCGCCGTCACCATCGGGCCGATACCCTTGGAAAACACGTCAAACGGAAGCCCGGCCAGATCCCCGTCCACCGTTTTTTCAGACCACTCCAGAACCTGCAGCAACGATTTTCGGGCCCACATTTCCAGCTGGCCGCTCGAGATAAATCGCTGCAATCGATTCGGACACAGGTAATTGGAGCGCCCTTTAAGCAGGGCAATGCGACGACCTGCACCCAACGCCTTTTGCACGGCCGGCAAATCACGGTGCACAAGCTGATCCTGCAGGCTGCGTGTATGGGTTGAAATAAGGATTTTATCCTGAGATCGAAGGGCTGGAATAAGGTAGGCGAGCGTCTTTCCGGTTCCTGTTTCGGCCTCGGCCAAAAGAATGCCCCCATTCTCAATGGTTTCGGCAATTTCCCCTGCCAGAGCAATCTGCTCGTCCCGCCGTACATATCCCGCCAGCCCGGCGGGCAACGGCGAACCCGCGACAAAATCCTCCCGAACGCGTGCGCTTAGGCGCTCAGGCATGTTTAGATAAATTCAAAGGATGCAAACACGCATAGCCGCCTTCTCCCAGACGGTTGTCAAATCCCGCGCAATCTTCTTTCGCATAAGCGCAACGAGGTTTAAAAGCGCATCCGGTATCAGCCAGGCCTTCATCAGCGCCCATGGGCTCAGTCAAAGTCACGCGCTCATCAGGATGCGAAATCGGTCTTGCCTGCAACAGAGCCTGGGTATAAGGGTGATGGGGCGAGGCGAACACATCGGCTGCATCCCCATGCTCTACCACGCGACCTCCGAACATGACAGCAATGCGATCAGCGATGTGACGCACGACAGACAAGTCGTGCGAAATGAACAGATAGGCCAATCCACGCTTTTCCTGAATATCTTTGAGAAGATTAAGGATCTGCGCCTGCACAGACACATCCAGCGCCGATACCGGCTCATCAAGGACCAGCACCTTCGGCTCAACTATAAGGGCGCGGGCAATACCAATCCGCTGCCGCTGTCCCCCTGAAAACTGGTGCGGATAGCGATCCATGCCGGATTCATCCAACCCGCACAACTGCATGGTTTCAGCCACCTGGTCGCGCCGAGCTTTGGTAGACATTCCGGGTTGATGTACCCGCAGTCCTTCTGCGACGCTTTGCCAGACCTTCATACGAGGATTCAGGCTGGCAAAGGGATCCTGAAATACCATCTGAATATGCCTGCGCATCGGGCGCAAAGCACCTGCGCTTAATGAAGTCACATCTGTATCATTCCAGTATATCTGCCCTGACGTGGCGGATAAGAGGCGCATGACCAATCTTGCCGTTGTCGATTTTCCACTACCGGATTCGCCGACTATCGCCAGCGTTTCGCCAGCATGTAAATCGAAGGAAACTTCAGCCACAGCCCGTTTATCCTTGCCGATAGCTCGAAACATCCCCCCAGCATGAAACACCTTGTCCAGGCCCCTGACCTTTAAAACCGGATCGGAACTCACAAAACCTCCGGGACATGAATGCAACGGGCGACATGCTGGGCATCCGACCATGCTTCAGGCGCTACTGGGGCATTACATTCATCAGTAGCCAATGAACAGCGTGCCGAAAAACGGCACCCGTGGCTCCAATGCCCTGGAGCAGGTACCTGCCCAGGGATTACAGGCAAGGCTCCTCCAGTCTCACTGACCTCGGGCCTGCAACCCATCAGGGCTCGCGTATAAGGATGGGCAGGTTGATCAAAAATAGCCTTCACCGAGCCGGCTTCCACAATCTGGCCGGCGTACATCACCGCGACATCGTCACACATCTCAGCAACCAGCCCAAAATCATGCGTAACCAGCATCAGACCGAGTCCGCGCTCACGCTGCAAACCTCTCAGCAATGCAATTATACGCTTCTGCACCGATACATCGAGCGCCGTTGTCGGCTCATCCGCAATGATATAATCGGGATCGGCAGCCATAGCCATGGCAATCAACACGCGCTGCCGCATACCTCCGGAAAGTGCATCGGGGTACTGCCTGAGCAACACCTCGGCGTCCTGCAGGCCGACATCGGCCAGCAACGATAAAGCCCGTGCCTTGGCCTGAGCCTTATCAAGAAGCAGATGCAGCCGGATCACCTCGGTCAATTGGCTGCCAATGGAGAAGACCGGATTCAGCGCGGTCATCGGTTCCTGGAAAATCATGGCCACCTTGCCGCCACGCACACGACGCAGGACTTCATCCTGCATGCTAAAGATGCTTTGGCCGTCGAGCAGGATGTCCCCGGCCGTACGCTGCACTCCCTGATACTCTCCGAGTCGCAACATGGATTGAGCTGTAAGGGATTTCCCGCAGCCGGACTCGCCAACCAGGCCAAGAATCCGACCCGGTTCGAGCTTCAACGATACGGCTGAAACGGCCTCCACCGCCTTTCCATTGATGGAAACGGACAATGCTAAATCGCGAATTTCAAGCATGCCGGCAGTGTGACGCATGCTCACCATGGTTTCCAGCACAAAGGGACAGCACAAAAGAAAAAAGGGGCCGCACTCAACGACCCCTATTGTTGCAAATTCACTATCCGATTAGCAAAAGCTATTGCATAACTTTGTTGATCAACTGTCTGGCTTCAGCAAGTTTTTTAAGATCTTCCTCGTTGGGAAGCATTTTCTGCAGGCTAACAAGCATCTCATGGATGGCCACATCATGGCTGATAGTATCTCTGTAAATGCTCTTATGGAGCACATTGGCGGCCAAGCTCTGAATCTCCTGAAAATCACTCAGGCGCGTAATCTGTTCTAGGGTATCCCGCATCTGGGCATGTTCAACGATCAGCTTTCGGATGGCCTTGATATATTCAATGTCGCCGGCGCTGCGACGACTTGTTTCCAGAAACAACAGAGATTCGGCTAAACGTCTCTCAATCAATTTATTCTCCTGCATCATTGGCTTGAAGAAGCAGAATGAAGAATACGAAACGCTCATCATTCAATCTGGAATGCGCATCACAATATCCAATCAAAGAAGAAAACCGGGATGGTATTCACACCAATGCCTAGAATTACCGTATTTTGAGGGATAAGGACCCTGCTGCATACACCTTATCTGTGAATTCATTCACATTCAGGGGGAGACATGGTAATAAGCCATTTCTGGTGAAATGAGATTGAATATAGATATCGTAACTATATGTTATATTGGCTATAAGTTAGAATGCCTAATAAATGTGCAAGCGATATTTACTGGCGGTCTTTCCAACATTTAGGGCAATTCCCAATATTATCCACAAAGTTATCCACCGCTGTGTGTGGAAAAAACTCCAAGTCCTTTACATGCAATGACTTAGCCAAAGCAGCTGCATCAGGGCATACCCATGCCGCCGCTAATCTACTGACAACCTTTTCAGATCATCACGGTATCTTGCCGCATCCTCAAAACGCAAATCAGCGGCCGCCTCGGTCATCAAGCGCTCCAGTTCGCCGACCCGCATCAAACGTTCCGCTTCAGTCAGCGGTTCGGGTTCAGCAACTTCAGGAATATGTCCGTAATCCATTTCATACACCGATCCCATGATATCCTTGATCTCAGATTTAATTGTTTCGGGGGTGATACCATGTTCGGCATTGTACGCCAGCTGAATACCTCGCCTGCGTTCTGTTTCGTGTATGGCTCGCTGCATGGAGTTGGTCATGCGATCAGCATAAAGAATCACCTTGCCATCAACATTACGCGCTGCCCTTCCTATGGTCTGGGTAAGCGAGCGCTCAGAGCGCAAAAATCCTTCCTTGTCAGCATCAAAAATGGCAACCAGGGCCACCTCCGGGAGATCTAGGCCCTCTCTCAGCAGGTTAATACCGATCAATACATCAAACACGCCCAGACGCAGATCTCGCAAAATCTCCATGCGCTCCACAGTAACGATATCCGAATGCAGATAACGAGCCTTCATATTCAGGTTGCTGAGGTACTCGCTCAAGTCTTCTGCCATACGCTTGGTAAGGCATGTCGCCAAAACCCTGTAGCCCTGTTTGATCACCGCATTGGCGGCAGAAACGAAATCATCAACCTGCGTTGTTGCCGGCCGCACCTCGATCTCCGGATCAACAAGGCCGGTCGGGCGAATCACCTGCTCGACGACCACCCCTTCACACTTTTCAAGTTCATAGGGACTGGGTGTCGCGGAAACATAGATCGCTTGGGGAATGACCGCCTCGAATTCGTGAAATTGCAGCGGCCGGTTATCCAGAGCACTGGGCAGGCGAAAACCAAAATCGACAAGTGTTGTCTTGCGAACCCGGTCACCTTTGAACATACCCCCTATCTGCGGTACGGTCACATGCGACTCATCAACCATAACCAGCGCATTATTGGGCAGGTAATCCAGCAGGGTTGGCGGCGCTTCCCCTGCATTACGGCCGGTAAGGTGACGCGAATAATTTTCCACGCCGGTGCAGTAACCAACTTCCTGTATCATTTCCAGATCAAAGATGGTGCGCTGTTCCAGTCGCTGGGCTTCAACCAACTTGTTCTGATCGTGCAACTGGGCCAATCGCTCTGCCAGTTCCTGCTTGATATCGCCCATGGCTCTGATCAGTTGATTGCGAGGCGTTACAAAATGGCTTTTTGGGAAAACGGTATATTTATGCAGCGATTCAATTCGCTTGCCGGTTAGTGGATCAAAGCGGCTGATAGCGTCGACCTCATCACCGAAGAACTCTACACGGATAGCAAAATCCTCAGCATGCGCAGGGAACACCTCCAGCACATCACCGCGCAACCGGAATGTGCCGCGATGGAAATCCATATCATTGCGCTGATACTGGAGTTCCACGAGCTTGTTGACGGCTCTCCGCTGATCCACTTCCCGCCCCACTTCAAAATACAAAAGCATGTCCGAATAGGCTTCCGGACTGCCAAGACCATAAATACAAGAAACCGAAGCGACGATGATGACGTCCTCTCGCTCTAGTAATGCCCGCGTGGCCGAATGCCGCATGCGATCGATCTGCTCATTAATGGCAGAATCCTTTTCGATGTATGTATCCGATTGAGGAACATAGGCCTCGGGCTGATAGTAATCGTAGTAGGAAACAAAGTATTCCACCGCATTATCAGGAAAAAACTGTTTGAATTCGGCATACAACTGCGCTGCTAGGGTCTTGTTTGGGGCGAGAATAAGGCTTGGTTTCTGGGTGCGCTCAATCACGCAGGCGATGGTATAGGTTTTACCTGATCCGGTTACGCCAAGAAGTGTTTGATGGCGACGACCCGCCCTCACTCCTTCGACAAGTTCAGCTATTGCCCGGGGCTGATCCCCACGCGGTTCATAATTTCCGGCCAGTTTGAATTGCATGGCCGCATGCTAGACATGTCGCAGAGCGAAAGCAGCCATGCATGACAAACGGGGCCATATGGCCCCGTCTATTCACTCTAAATCGGCTAAATCAGAAAGGCCACCAGCCCTTCTTCTCTCCCTTTTCGTCACCATCATCCTTCTTGCTGGACTTGTCATTCATATCACGGTGCTCGCGGTCGGCATCACGCTCATGTTCCCGTTCGCGTTCGTGATCGCGCTCCATATCGCGATGGTCGCGCTTCATGTCTCCCTTTTCATGCTTCTCGGACTTTTCATAGCCTTTTCTGTCTGAATCAGCCATGGCCGGAGCCATATTGACGGATGCAGCGAATAGAGCCGCCACAAGCATTGCAATGTATTTCATACACACCTCCTAGAGTGGTTAAACAAAACTAACAATATCAACACATCACGCAACGTGCAGAAACTCAACCGCTGGGGGGCTAAATTTTCACGTAGTGCAGAAACTGGCTGATCCGCCCCGCCCTGATACCGCGTGACTCGAATTTTGTCTGGAGACGATCCGGATCCCGTTCAATAAAGCCGCCCTTACCCGCCACATTGGTCAATCCTGCCGTTGCATCAAGAATATCCCGCATCCATTCCGCGAGATCGGGTTTGTCGCTGGCCAGCTTGATAAACCCTCCCTGCTTCAGGCGCGAAACCAGCAGTTCAGCAAAATCCTTCTGAATAATGCGGCGCTTGTGATGCCTGGCTTTGGGCCATGGATCGGGATGGTTGATAAAAATACCATCGAGCTGCCCTTCGGCCACCTGATGCTCCAATACAAATTGTGCCGGCAGTTGCGTGATACGAGTCCGCTCAATGACGCCCGCATCATCGAGACGTGCGACCGCCTTGGCCACGCCCGGCAGGTAGATCTCCACCCCGACCAGCAACCAGTCCGGGTGCGCCTCTGCCAGATGCACCAGAAAATCGCCGTTGCCGAAACCAATTTCCATGATAATCGGTGCATCAGCAGGAATATCCGCCTGTGCCAACCTTTTGTCCTTCGGAAGGCCGATAATAGGCAGCCACTTCAACAGCCGTGCCTCTTGACCAACGGTCACAAAGCCATTCTTCCGCCCATGCGTTCGCAATTCCTGCTGGCTAAACTGATCTCTGAATTCTTTTGAAAGTCGCATATGCGAAACCTATCAGCGCACCTGAGCCTCTGCCATAACAGCCAGCACATACCTGCTTTGGGTACCCGCGTATCAAACGGATGTGATTGAAATGCGGCATATCCTCAGTTAATCAGCGACAATGGAGCTGCGAACTTCGCCAGCTTTTGCATCGCCGCAAAGGCGGGCAACGAGGCGCAAAGAAAATTCGACGGCAGTGCCGGCACCGCGGCTGGTGATCAGAAAATCATCTTCAACAACGCTATCGTTCACATAAACCGCGGATGGTGCCTTCGCCTTAATTTCCTGCTCGCATGACGGATACGAAGTAACACGCTTGCCTTCCAGTATGCCGTAAGCAGCCAAAGCCGTCGGAGCCGCACAAATCGCTGCAACCGATTTGCGTTCATGACGCAACCGGGAAACAAGCGCCTTCACATTGGCATCGTCTCGTAGCAGGTGCGCATTCGGCAGTCCACCGGGCAACACCACCATCTCCCAGACATCGTTCGTAACATCCGGCAACGCCGCATCGGGCTTAATGGTGATGCCGGAGCGACCAGTCACCGGCTCGCCATCCAGGCTTGCCATGCATACTTCAACTCCGGCACGACGGAGTATGTCGACCACTGCTACAAATTCGATCTCCTCCACTCCCTTGCTGAATGGAACAAGTACTTTTGCCATGTTCATGCCTCCTTGATTTTCCATTCTGACGGCATCTCTCCACCAGATGCCCAGCAAAAAGCAGCCATCATGCGCTCCAGCGTTGCTGACTCACGGGCAGCAGGCTGCCCCTGCAGTATAGCCGCGAAACGCTCGGCTATTACATCGAGCTCGGCTATTTCTTTCGGATAAGGCTCACATCCCGAATCCGGCAGATCGAGCATGCGAATTTGGCTCCCCTCCTGCATGGCCACCACTTTCTGACGATCCGCATACAACTCTGGCTCGCCTTCAGCCCCCATGAAGATCATTGATCGAGGCTGATGCAGCAGTGCATTGGCGCCAGCCATCTTCTCTGCATAGGGAGTGTGAAAAAAGCCATTGAGCTGTCCTTCACATCGCAATGGATTGAGCAAACGGGCCACAGTATTGGCAAAGGTGCGAACACCAAGGCGTGGCCTCAGGTTATAAATGCGAAACAAGGGCGGGCAGAGATCGGCCAGATCGGTATAGACGATGCCGTCGTGAGCCAGAACATTCAAGGCGGCATCTAGGCTTTCCTCTCGCCGCACACCGGCTGTGTCCAGCCTCTGCCAAGCGCTGACGCGCCCCTCGATTTGCTCCACACCATGCACGAACACTGGTATACCGGCATCGCGAGCCTTCAGTGCCGCCGCCAGATGCACAGGGGCGGCACGTCGCTTGCCGGCATAACAGGGAAGATCAACGCAACCGGCTGACCCCTTCACCTCTCCAAAACCGGGAATCAATGTGCGGGAAGCATCAACAAAACCGGCAATCTCTTCCGAGGTCTCACCTTTCATGCGCTGACCAATCAGAAAAGCGCCCATCTGCAATTCATCAGAACCCTCAAACAAATGCAACAAAGCATCCCTCGCCTCATGTTGGACCAGATGTTCGGAGCCATATTTTCCCCGGGCGATGCGCCGGATATAGGATGACATGGTATGATTCATAAGCCTATTTAACCCGCAGTTGCCTTGCCTGGCAATCAGGTCGTAATAATGATCTATAATGGACAATTTCAATGCCAGACTGGAGATCACCATTCAGCATTTCAATGGTTCCATTCAGGTGTTACATTGCACGTTAAACCCGTAGTAAGTGATTGTCGCATCTTACGCGTGGAGGTTTTGCCATGCTTTCGAGTGAAATGAAAAAAACCGTGGCAGTTATCCTGGCAGGTGGAACAGGTACCCGCCTGTATCCCCTCACTGACCACCGGGCCAAACCGGCCGTTCCGATCGGAGGAAAATATAGGATTATCGATTTCACGCTCTCCAACTGCCTGCATTCTGACATTCGCCGGATTCTGGTGTTGACCCAGTATCGTTCGCACTCGCTGCTGAAACATCTGCGTAATGGCTGGAGCGTGCTGTCCCCGGAAATGGGCGAATATATTACCGCCATCCCGGCCCAGATGAAGGAAGGCGAACACTGGTATCAGGGTACAGCCGATGCGGTTTTTCAGAATATTGATTTACTGCGGTGGAATGATGCGAAATACGTGATTGTCCTTTCGGGTGATCATGTCTACCGCATGGATTATGCCGCCATGCTGCGTCAGCATACTGCACTTGGATCTGAGGCGACTGTTGCCTGCATTCCCGTAAAGTTGTCCCAGAGTCAGAGCTTCGGCGTGGTAGAAATCAACAGTAATCTCTCGATCTGCGGATTTATCGAGAAACCGGAGCGGCCCAAGTGCATGGAAGGCCAACCTGAACATTGCCTCGCCTCGATGGGTATATACATTTTCAACAAAGATAAACTAATAAATGAACTAATTGAAGATCAGAATAATCACGAATCCAACCATGATTTCGGCAAGGATATATTGCCGAAATGGGCAGCTCAGGGAGGAGTATCAGCCTATATGTTCGGCGGCCACACAGGCCGAGTATCGGCCGATAGCTACTGGCGCGATGTCGGGACACTTGATGCATACTTCGAAGCCAATATGGATTTGCTTAAGCCTGTTCCTCCCATCAACCTGTATCAACAGGATTGGCCCATTCGCACCTATAACAGCCAAAATGCCCCATGCCGGACAGGACCATCAGGTTCAGGGATACCTGAAAATCTGGACAATGTCATCATGGGAAGCGGTTCAACCATAATTGGTGCCAATGTGAGAAACTCAATTTTATTCAACCACGTACATATCGAGGCCGACGCATCCATTGAAGACTCGATTATTTTCACGGACGTGAGAGTTCGCGAAGGAGCAATGCTACGGCGTTGCATAGTCGACAAGCATGTTGTTATCCCTGCCCATGAGCGTATCGGCTTTGATCATGAGAAGGACAGACTGCGATTCAAGGTATCTGACGGCGGCGTCACAATCATCCCCATGGGCTATCAATTTAATGGAAATGGCAGCGACTAAACCATGCGCTTTCTGCTGTTGCAGCACCTTGCGAGCGAAGGCCCGGGGCTGATCGCAGAAAGCCTCCGAGCAGCTCATCACGAGCTTAAAATCATCGAGCTGTGGCGACAGTCCCCTGAATGCGATTTGGACGAATGGGATGGCCTGATCATCATGGGAGGCCCCGCATCCGCAAATGATACGCATTTACCCTCGATTACTTCGTCACTTGACCTGATCCGTACAGCCATCCAATGCAATACACCCATGCTGGGCATCTGCCTTGGTGCCCAATTGATGGCAAAAGCAGCTGGCGGCACCATTCACCAATCGCCGGTAAGGGAGTTGGGCTGGTATCCCATCTATCCTGCGAATCAGGCAGTCGATGATATTATTTTTAACAATCTTTCTTCAGATCTTAGAGTGTTCCAATGGCATGGAGAAACATTCGGCTTGCCCGGCTCCGCTATCCATCTGGCCACCAACCCGAATGTTCCGAACCAGGCATTCCGGCTGGCGCGAGGACAATACGGGCTTCAATTTCATGTGGAAATCGATCTGGATATGATCGATGCGTGGATCGCAGAAGGACCAAGTGAGCGTGAGTTTCTAGGTGCTAATGGCCTGAGTGCTTTACGAGCAGAGACTGTCGAATATATACAAGACATGCGGTATTTCGGAGCAGAGATGATGCGATCATGGCTGGAGGAAATCCAACGTCTTCATGCATAAAAAAAGCGGCCCGTATTACACGGGTCGCTTTTTCCACATCCTCGAAATCTGAGAATTAATGGTTGGCCATATCCTCTTCCGGATAAGCACTGATATTGTGGATAGAGCGGTCTGCGCCGTGAAATTCATCCTCTTCACTCAAGCGAATGCCTATGCTGGCCCGGATAATACCGTATACAATGAACCCACCGGCTACTGCGATTGAAAGGCCGGTCAGCGTACCCACCAACTGCGCCATAAACGTTACGCCACCCGCACCGCCCAGTGTCGTAGATCCAAAGATGCCAGCAGCAATACCGCCCCAGACACCTGCGCCGCCATGCAGCGGAATAACGCCAAGTACATCATCAATTTTTAGTTTGATCTGAATGAATTTGAAGCCGTAAACGAATCCACCGCCAGCAACCAAACCGATAATCAGCGCGCCTACAGGGTGCACGATGTCAGAGCCTGCACAAATCGCGACCAGGCCAGCCAGCGCACCGTTGTGCACAAAACCCGGATCATTCCTGCCGGCAACCAGAGCGGCCAACAACCCACCCACCATCGCAAGCAATGAATTCATCGCTACAAGACCCGTTGCAGCCTCCACTTTGCCCGCACTCATAACATTAAATCCAAACCAACCGACGCAGAGAATCCATGATCCCAGAGCTAAAAATGGAATATTGGAAGGTAAAATAGCCATGGCCCTGCCATCCGGGCCATAACGCCCTCTGCGAGCGCCAAGCATGACAACAGCGCCTAATGCAATAAAGCCGCCCATGGCATGCACCACTACCGAACCGGCAAAATCATGGAAAGCAGCTCCAAAACTTGCTTCCAGCCATGCCTGATAGCCGTAATTGCCACCCCAAACCAGCCCTTCATAAAAAGGATAAATCAGAGCAACAATCAACACTGTTGCCAGAACGTTTGGCCAGAAGCGAACACGTTCGGTGATCCCTCCGGAGATAATCGCCGGAATGGCTGCTGCGAACGTTAATAGAAAAAAGAAGTGCACCATCTCATAACCATTCGAAGCGCCACTCAGGGTATTCAGTTCCGATACCGGGCTAAAGAAGGTGATACCGTAGGCCACAGTGAAGCCAACAAAAAAGTAAGCGATCGTTGAAAAACCAAAATCAGTAATCACACGCACAAGGGCATTCACCTGATTTTTCCTGCGCACTGTTCCAACTTCCAAAAAGGCGAATCCTGCATGCATCGCCAAAACCATGGCTGCGCCCATGGTAAGAAAAAATACGTCCAATCCTGCTGGGTTCATTCGTCTCCGCTCCTTTTAATTATGCATCATGTTTAAATAGTTTTTTTAACAGCATTTGCTGGCCTGCCAGCATGCGCGCATGCATCATCGGCTGCAGAATTGCTGTCTGCTTCTCGGTATGCTTGATCATGCGCATGTGCTCATTCAAGGCATCAATCACATGCTCAAACGGTACCTTCATGCGCTCAACAATGCCTGCAACACCGAGCATTTCACTGATATCAAGTTCGTTGACAATCGCATCGAACAATCGTCCTATAGCGCGCACTTCATTGTCGAATCTGGCATATGAAATCGTGGTTTCAGCTCCCTTGAACGCAACTCTAGCAAGTTCGCACACCATTTCATCCCATTGCTCAGCCTCTATCCCCTTCTCCTCCGCTTTGGCCATCAATGCCATCAACCGGTTATAAAGTTCTGCAGCTGAATCATCCTGCTGTAACTTTTCGTATACCTGCAACACAGCGCCCATTAATGCCATCAGGTTGCGTAGCGAATACAGGGCATGCCTGATTTCAAAACGCCCTTGCTGCACAGCCGGCGAAGTCGGGCAAATAACAAAACGTGCATTTGGAATTGGATCAATACTGGTTTGCCCACAAAGATAGAATGAGCCCTGATAGATACGCTGACCGAACACATCCGACCCCACCATCTTGGATATTTCAGGAACCTGCAACGGTTTGTCCCAGAGCGTGACAGAGTAGGTCAGTGTTGGGATAAGTAGATCTTCATCATGACCGGGCTGAATTTCGTCAATGATAGTATTCCGGCTCACCCGTACCGGGTCATCCGATTCCGGACAAATCCAGATACCGAGAAAATAGAAATAACTCGATGCCAGCGAATCATCCTGCAAAGAAATAATCACGGTGGCCGGCTTTTTATGGTAACTGACATCAAAAGCCATGATGTCATCATTCCAGCTCATTGCGGCATCTTCAACGCCGAGCAATGAAAGCAGGGAGATACAATTGCCGACAAACATTTCCCGGCTGGTATTTTCCTTGCTGTAGGCCCATACCCGACCGCAAAGCGGCAACTTGTTCGGTTCAAAGATTCTGTCATTCAACGATAACGCATGTAAAAGCAATGAAGATTTCATTCTATCTCCTTCCCTAAATAGGATTCAGGGACGGAGATAACTCCGTCCCTGACCCTATGTGGCAGACATGACATTTCTATACCGGGCGAAACTTTATGTCTGCCACAAACTACCTGATACAAGCCACTTACAAAATAGCGTAGTGGTCCGCATCATTGATCAAGCTACATGTTCACCATGTGATGCCTGATCCAGACCCATCCGTTCGTCTTCCTCACTGACGCGCAGACCAACTACGACATCAATAAGTTTGAGGATGATGAAGGTAACAACAGCACAGTAGGCAATGGTGGCCAGAATAGCTTTAATCTGGACAAACACCTGGGAACCGATTGTCATACCTTCTGCCAATCCTGCTCCGCCGAATGAGGCTGAAACGAAAACACCGGTCAATACAGCACCAACGATGCCGCCGATACCATGCACACCGAATGCATCCAGTGAATCGTCATAGCCCAGCGCCTTCTTCAGGAATGAAACAGACAGGAAGCAAAGCACACCTGCTGCTGCACCAATCGCCAGCGCGCCCATCGGACCAACGAAACCGGAAGCTGGGGTAATAGCTACCAGGCCAGCAACAGCACCTGAACATGCGCCCAGCAAGCTTGCCTTCTTGAAGACGATGAACTCAGCCAAACACCAGGCCAGTACAGCCATGGCTGTAGCAACCTGAGTCACCAGCAATGCCATGCCGGCAGTACCATCTGCAGCGAGCTCAGAGCCGGCATTGAATCCAAACCAACCAACCCACAGCAGCGCAGCACCAATCAGTGTCAGGGTGAGGTTATGTGGCATGATCGCTTCTTTCGGATAACCGGTGCGCTTGCCAAGCACCAGTGCACAAACCAGACCGGCCACACCAGCATTAATATGCACAACAGTACCACCGGCAAAGTCGAGTGTTCCCATCTCGCCCAGGAAACCACCGCCCCATACCCAGTGAGTGATCGGAGCATACACAGCCAACACCCAGATACCGGTAAACAGCATCACCGCTGAGAACTTCATGCGCTCAGCAAAGGCACCGATAATGAGTACCGGAGTGATAATCGCAAAGGTCATCTGGAAGGTAGCAAATACGGTCTCGGGAATGGATCCTGACATAGCAGAATAACCAACGCCGGAGAAGAACGCCTTGCTAAGGCCACCAATAAAGGACGAACCTTCGCTGAAGGCCAGTGAATAACCGGCAACAACCCACAATACGCTCATCAGTGAGGCGATGGCAATCGTCTGCATACACATGGATAGCACATTCTTCTTGCGCACCATGCCGCCGTAAAACAGCGCTAGGCCAGGCAAAGTCATCAAAAGCACCAGAGCGGTAGCAGTAATCATCCAGGCTGTATCACCTGAATTCAGTGTATCTTCGGCAAATGCCAAGCTCGGCGTCAACAGCGCCACTGGCAGCACGGAAAAGAGTTTTGTCATTATTTTTTTCATCGTATTCCCCCCTTTCCTATAGCGCATCCGCATCGGTCTCACCGGTGCGAATACGAATTACTTTTTCAACTGGGCTGATGAAAATCTTTCCATCGCCGACCTTTCCTGTCTTAGCTGCCTCTACAATCGCGCTGACGGCAGCATCCACCTGGTCGGCAGCGACCACAATGGCAACTTCTGTTTTGGGAATAAAATCCACATTGTATTCGGCACCACGATAAAGCTCGGTATGCCCCTTCTGACGGCCATGGCCGCGCACTTCTGTAACCGTTAAACCGGAAACACCGATGTCGCCGAGTGCATCCTTCACATCATCCAGCTTGAACGGTTTGATGATGGCTCGAATTAATTTCATAAAATCATCTCCTTGTGATTCGTTGTATTCGGATTTGCAGTTAGAAGGGGGATGTGACCATCCCCCTTCTTTGATGCATTACTTAGTAGGCAAAGTTTACAGCTGCGACAAATTCGTTGGTCACAGCCGCGCCATAGATGTAGCGGTTGCCATCGCTGGCTTTCTTGATTACAGGGATAGTAGCGGTCAGTGAAGGGGTAAAGGCCACATCTCCAGCCTTCATTTCCTTGCTAACACCAAGCGTCACCAGGTTGATGCCGCTCTTAAACATATCCAGACCACCTACCACGGCACGATTCACTGCATCCTTTTTCCACTTAGCATAGGAAACGGTTCCGGAAACATCATATCCAGCCACTGTGGTGGAGGCACCAAGGTCAACCCATGTATCGCCTTTCAGATACCACTTGTTCTTGCTGTCTTTGACGGTGTAATAACCGGTCAAAGAAACCGGGCCATAGGAAAGACCTGCATTGACTTCAGAAAAGTTAGCTGCCGAGTCATACAGATAGGTGTAACCGATATAACCGACGGAATAATCCACTCCGCTGTCAGCAATGCTTCCTGAATAGTCCAGGGTCCAGTCAAACTCAACCACGTCTCTGCCCCCGAACTGAGGAGCAGTTGAACCATAGGCATTGGAGAACCAGACACCGGCAGACAACCCGCCAAGAGACGCTCCAACATCACCCTGCACAGCAGGCTTGCTGGCCGTCTGTGGTACACCACGCCATACATACTGACTGGCTACGCCGAGATCGCCACCGATGCTCAGATCTTCTGCCTGTGCTGCAGTTGTGCTCAATCCCATGCCAAGCGTTGCGGCGGTAAGCATGGAGAGATAGATATTTTTCATTTTCATATAGATACTCCTGTTTTGGTTTTTTGAGGCATGCTTGAAACCGCATGGCCCGACTTGCTTTTGATAAAGCATCTATTGTGCCAATCGTGCCAAATATTATTATTCCTTATTTTTCAAATGTTTATGAAATGTACAGGGGTTTGCCAATTGATTGAATGTCTATTTATTGGGCATTAGTGCATATATTTTATGCATACCGCGGCCAACTTGACCCAATAGCCATTCCTGCAGAATGATGATTTCGTTGAAATGAAAAGTTAGGGTGCAGGCTTACTAAATATAAACAGGACTCGATATGCATATTGATTTCACTTTCGCCCCGTGGGGCATGGTTTTTGCAGCATTCATGTATGTGGTTGGAAACGGTATCTGGATGACGCCTATAGCCCGTCGCAACGCATGGCTGGGTTGGCTCATGTGGACCTTATCTGCCATAGCTATACTGGTATTAGGAGCGGCTGTTGAAATCCGCCTGGGTGGCGGTGATGGAATCTGGGATCAGCTTTCCAAGGTTAATATTGAAAATCATTGGATTGTCGTCACGCTTTACGCGCTGATCTCCGTTCCTGCCTCGGCTTGCGTATTATTCCGCCAGGAAACCGGGTGGACCCGACTTGCGGTCTGCGCTGCAGCTCTACTCGTATTTATCCCCTTGGGTGCACAATTAAGCGATCCGGATAATGGCCGAATGGCTCTGAGCCTCGGCATTACCATTGCTGTAGCTGGCCTGATGTGGTTCTGGTCTCTGCTCTTTGACATTGAACCGGAACATCTGAGAAAAACTGTTCCCGTGGAGGAAATGGACGCATGAAGCACTCTGAGGCCATCGCCAAAACCCTCGTTGAAGCACTGCCCTACCTGCAACGTTTTGCGGATCAGACCGTCGTCATCAAATACGGCGGTCACGCCATGGTGGAAGAGGAACTCAAATCCAGTTTTGCCACCGATATCACCCTGCTCAAGCAGGTCGGCATCAATCCTGTGATTATCCATGGAGGTGGGCCACAGATTGGAGAGCATCTCAAAAAGATCGGCAAAAAAGCCGAGTTTATCGATGGTATGCGCGTAACGGACAGTGAGACGATGGACATCGTCGAGATGGTTCTGGCCGGACTTGTTAACAAGGAAATCGTGGCTAACATCAATAAGGCTGGAGGAAGAGCTGTAGGCTTGTCAGGCAAGGATGCAGGCCTGATCTGCGCTCGCAAACTGAAAGTCACCCGAGATGCGCCAGAGATTGACGTTCCTGAAATTATCGACCTTGGTCATGTCGGCAGTGTACACAGCGTAAATACCGGAATTCTTGAACTACTGGAAAGTGATCGCTTCATCCCGGTGATTGCGCCCGTGGGTTATGACAAGAATGAAGGGCAAAGCTACAATATTAATGCTGATCTTGTAGCAAGTGCGATTGCGCAGAAATTGGGAGCAGCCAAGCTGATACTATTAACCGATGTAACCGGTGTTCTGGATAAGGAAAAAAACCTCATTTCCAAATTGACCACTGAAAGTACCCGAGAGCTGATTGCATCAGGAACCATTTCCGGCGGCATGATCCCCAAGGCTCAGTGCTGTCTGGACGCAGTTGCCGGGGGTGTGGATCAGGCGCATATTATTGATGGCCGCGTACCGCACGCCCTGCTACTGGAGATATTTACCGATTTGGGGGTTGGCTCAGTATTTTCCGCCAGCTGATCTGAAATAATAAGCTTGCCAATTGCCACTTCTGGAAACGCAACCCGGGAATGGCTTTTTCCTGTCTATGCGTTGGCTGGCAAACCCGAACATTCGGGACACGTGCCTGACCATACCCTGCTTTCACTTTCAATCTTCCAACGCTTAAGGGTCAGTGGTGTGGACTCGACACTGCTTGCAGGAAGATCACTTACAGCACCACATTGTCGACAACTGGCGTGATCATGGCGCTCTGTTTTGCTGTCATAGATTGATTTGCCATCAATATAAATCTTCTTAAGTAAACCAGCCCGTTCAAATTGGTCCAAAGTCAGGTATATTGTATTCGGAGATAAGGATGGCATGCCTTTATGCAGAACCTCATATACTTTTTGAGGTGACATGTGTGTTGGCTCGGCCAGCATCAATTCCGCCACAGCCATGCGCTGGGGCGTAATACGTAGACCATGGGCTCTTAACCTGGACTCAATGTCGAAAGCTGCAATTGGCACTGTCATTTATAGTATTCTATCCTAGATAGGATAACTTGACAAGGTGTCAGGCCAGTCTAATATCTTGTTTAGGATTCATTACTAAATAGACAAGGAGAATGATATGCTAAAAATCATAGCCGCAAGTATCGCCATTTGCACAGCTTGCATAGCCGGAACGCTCTCAGCCTCAGCTGGTGAAATCCCGGATGGCATGGGTGTACTGCCAACCCAGGTTACATCCCCTGCCGGCAACCCTATCACGGCAGCCAAGGTGGAATTAGGCAAAAAACTGTATTTTGAACCCGCCATATCCAAGAGCGGTGAATTTTCCTGCAACTCCTGTCACAACCTTGCAACCTGGGGTGTGGACAATCAGCAGTTTTCCATTGGCCACAAATGGCAGCGTGGCGGCCGCAATGCACCGACCGTTCTCAATGCCGCATTCTGGTCAAAGCAGTTCTGGGATGGCAGAGCCCCACAGCTTGAGGATCAGGCCAAAGGCCCGCCCTTAAATCCAGTGGAAATGGCAAGCGACAGCGAAAGTGCTGTGGTTACCCGGCTTAAGAAGGCCGGCTATGGCCCATTATTTTCAAACGTGTTCGGAAAGAATTCAGTCAACTACGACAACATGGCCAAAGCCATCGCTGCCTTTGAGCGAACCCTCATTACCCCGAATGCACCGTTCGACAAGTATGTCAGGGGTGAAGGCAAGCTATCTAAAGCGGCCATCCGCGGCATGAACAAGGTTGCCGATATCGGCTGTACGTCGTGTCACTCCGGCCCGCTGTTCACCAACAATGAATTCGTAGCATTCAAGTATGGTTCCGACACCGGGTTGAAAAGCGTTACCGGCAAAAGCGACGATGACCATGTCTTCCGCGTTCAGTCGTGGCGCAACGTGGCCATGACAGCGCCCTACTTCCATGACGGTTCGGCAGCCACCCTGGATGAAGCTGTGAAGACCATGGCCAAGGTTCAACTCGATACCACGCTGAACGATAGCGATACGGCCGACATCGTAGCCTTCCTTGAAACCCTTACCGGTGACGCGCCGAGAATTGAACTACCGGTCCTGCCGAGGCCATCTGGCCATACCCTTATCTGGAAAGAATAAGGGTCTATTATAAGCAAAACGCCCGCGCAATGCGCGGGCGTTTTATTGCATGATAAACGAAGTGATATGTGTCAAAGGATGCGTGCCAGTTGTACACCAATCCATGTCAGCATCAAGCAAACAATGACCTGCCCCATCACATTGGCAGCGGCCATGCCAAGTGCACCTTCCTGCAGCAGGCGAATCGACTCAAGCGAATAGGTTGAGAACGTGGTGAATGCACCCAGGAAGCCAACTGTAACAGCCAGGCGCAGCAATTCCCCGGCGGTAGAGCGTTCGATCAACCAGACAAACAGGAAACCAAGCAAAAGGCTACCCAAGGCATTAACAGCAAACGTGCCCCAAGGAAAAGCCCCGCCTGCCATCTTCTGGACGCCTGATGCCATCAGCCAGCGCATCACTGCACCTGCTGCGCCCCCAACTGCCACTGCCGCAAGCTGCCTAACCATGATTCACCATCACATTAACCATTCTGCTTCTTTTCCTCCCGCCGAGCCTTGAGCCACTGGATTCGCTCGCCCAGCGTTTTTTCAAAACCCCGTGAGGTGGGATGATAGAGGGAAATAGCCTCCATGCCATCGGGAAAGTGCGATTGCGCCACAACAGCATCGTCAGAATCGTGTGCATACTGATAGCCTTTACCGTGCCCCATCTCCTTCATCAGCTTCGTCGGTGCATTTTTGAGATGCACTGGAACATCAAAATTCTGGCTTTCTTTTGCAAGGCGTCTTGCCGTTTTTTCAGCCATGTAGGCGGCATTACTCTTGGGCGCAAGGGAAAGGTAGATTACCAACTCAAACAGTCCCTGTTCCCCTTCCGGAGATCCAAGAATCTGGTACATCCGCTGTGCATCGAGTGCCAGAGTCAGTGCCTTGGGATCTGCCAGCCCAACATCCTCGGTAGCCATACGTATCATGCGCCGCGCCAGATAAAGCGGCTCCTCGCCCGACTCCAGCATGCGCGCCAGCCAGTAGCAGGCGGCATCGGCATCGGAATCACGCACCGACTTGTGCAGCGCCGAAATAAGATCGTAGTGACCATCGCCATCCCGATCATACTGCCCCTGTCGGCGTGTCCATTGCTGGGAAGTGGCTACCTCATCCCAAACCTTGGCTGCATCAGCTTCGTACAGGCTCTGCAGGGCGTTCAAGGCATAGCGAGCATCCCCATCACTGGCACTGGCCAGCCATGCAAGAGCCGCATCATCAACAGCAAACGCCGCCGATTCCTGTTGCAGCAACGCCATGCCACGCTTGAGAATACGCTCAATAGATTGGTGACTCAGGGGTTTAAGCACAATGACGCGGCAGCGGGATAGCAATGCATTATTCAAAGAAAAAGAAGGGTTTTCGGTAGTAGCGCCTACGAGAACAAGAGTCCCGTCCTCGATATAGGGAAGCAGAACATCCTGCTGTGCCTTGTTGAAGCGATGAACCTCGTCCAGAAAGAGCAAATAGCTGCGCCCCTCAGATTTGGCCCGATCGACCACTGCCTGCACCTCTTTCTTACCTGCCGAGACAGCAGATAATTGCTCAAAAGGCATATTGGCGGATTCAGCCATAATGCGGGCCAGTGTGGTCTTGCCGACGCCAGGAGGCCCCCAGAAGATGGCTGATACCGCCCTGCCCTCCTTCAGGGTGACGGTGAACCAGGAATCGGCATCGGTCAGATCATCCTGTCCAGCCACATCGTCCAGAGCTTTCGGACGCAACCGCCAGGCTAATGGTACGGACAGCGCGGAAGCAGTCTCTTCAAAAAAAGAAGCTTGCCGTTTCATGCACTAGCCGGTTTATTCAAGCCGATTGGAGACCGACAGCATGATTGCCTGACGGCGATCTCTGTATGTGCCTGCGTAGGCACCAGTTGCTGTCTTATTGGCAAAAAAGGTATAGCTGTAGGCCAAATCCACATGCATGCCGGATAAGGCTCCACCTGCACCGATACTTAGCTGATGACCATCCTGATCAGAAAGCACGGGATTAAAGCCTGCACTTTTGTTGGCCCCCTGATCATAGGCATACCCGAAGCGGAATTGCGTATTTTCACGCCATGTCCAGGTCAGGCCGAGCGCTGCCTTCAGCGTATCCCTGAGGTTCAGGGTATTGGCCTGACTGACCGTGCCAGCAGTGGTCACGACATTCATATCCTTAAGTGTTGACCATCGGCTCCAGCTTACATCACCTTCTAGGCGCCAGACATCGGTAAAATCGTGCGCCACACCCAGCGTCAGCATGTCCGGAAGCTTGATTTTCAGTGTTTCATTGACGTTGCCAGACAGGCTCACTCTGGAGCCGGAGCGCAGCATCGCTCCCACCGACCAGGCCGGGGCCGGTTTCCACAGCGCAGACACATGACCACCAAAACCAGCGTAATCCTTGCCTTTAAATGTCACAGCTCCCTGCGTCAGGCTGGCCCGGGTTAGATACCAGTCAGCGCCAACGCCAATGGCCAACGTGCTGCTCACCGCATAAAAAGAATCAAAGCTGGCATGATCAACAGAAATCTTGGTCGTACCCGACGGCGAAACTCCAAAAGGCGTGCCCCAGGTGTTATTCACCTGATACAACGGCGCAAAACCAAAACCGAATCCCAACCGCCCATCGTGCGGCATCCAGCCCATATACAGATGGCCGACTGTTGGCTCTTCGCTCCGGTTAGGAGCAATGCCGCCAGGAATTTTAACGGAGTTATTGCGATAGTTGAGCAACACCCCGGCGCCAATCGAAATGCCATCCTGCCATGCAAGCCCGGAAGGGTTGTACATGATTGCCGATGCATCATTGGCAGTCGCCACAAAAGCATTGGCAACGCCTGCTGCTGCGGCTGATTGATTGGCCTGATAAAAGCCTGCCGCATGCACCGGGGAAGAAGCTGCAAAGAGTACTAGGATGAGTATCCAGAATCGTTTCATATGATTTCCTGTAAGTTCAAATTAAGGCTTCGCGCGGATATCGAGCACATCCACACCCGGCGGAGGCGAAAAACTAAATAGATTCTTGCTGGGCGCAATATAAGCGCATTCGATCAACTGCATGCGATTGGTATTGCCCAGAACATCATCTCGCTCAATGTTGATCAACGTGCCATCCTGCCGAAAACCCAGCCAAACGCGAGAGCCTGCTGCCAGTTCAACCAGATAGCGTCGCAGGCTGTTTTTTGCATCAAATCTGTATTCGACAATACTGATATCCTTCAGTGATAAACGACCATCAAGCAGGCGCATCACAACCGGATCAACCGCCTCCAGATCGGCAAGCTTTTCTGCCTGCATCAGATCGGGTTCGTAATGCCAGATCACCACACCATCCCCTACATACAGCTGATCGTATGGCTGTTGATACTGCCATCGGAACATTCCCGGCTTACGCACGGCCAGCTCACCGCTGTACAGCTGGCTACTGCCATCCGCAAACAGCATGCGCTGTTCAAATCGACACTGGAAGCCGGGCAATTCACCCAGTCTGGCCAGACTGTGTTGAAAAAACATCTCGGAGGATTCTTCTGCAGCGAGCGACCCGATACACAGGCCAACACATAGAAGACATGCTGAAACAAACATCCCTGCCCGGGCAATTATCATTCGATCACCCCGCCACCTGCGGCCGATGATCTGGCCAGAACCTTGCGCGTACCACCGGCACCTGGCGGCGTCACCAGTCCTTCATGTTCCATCTGCTCAACCAGCCTGCTGGCCCGGTTATAGCCGATGCGCAAATATCGCTGCACCATTGAAACAGAGCAGGTGCCTTTTTCCACAACGAGCGCCACAGCTTCATCATATTTATCGTCCAGCTCATCATTGCCCGAACCCATGTCTCCGCCATCGGCGCTGGGCGGAGCTTCAAAAACCTCTTCTCGATAATCAGGTGCACCCTGAGACTTCAGATGCTCTACCAGATCAAGCACCTCACCATCAGAAACAAAAGCCCCATGCACGCGCCGCAACTCACGGCCACCACTCAGGAACAGGCTGTCACCTTGGCCCAGCAACTGTTCCGCACCCATCTGGTCAAGAATAGTTCGGGAATCAATCTTGGAGGACACCTGAAAAGACATACGGCTCGGCAAATTGGCCTTGATCAGCCCGGTAATCACATCCACGCTCGGCCTCTGTGTTGCCAGAATCAGGTGCAAGCCTGCTGCACGCGCCTTCTGCGCAATGCGGCAGATAGCCATTTCCACTTCCTTGCCGGCTACCATCATCAGATCTGCCAATTCATCGATGACAATCACGATATAGGGAAAAGATTCGCCGCCGTCTTTTTTCTGTGCCATGGCCTTGTTGTAGCCATCAATATTACGCACCTTGGCATCACTCATCAGCTGATAGCGGCGATCCATTTCGTACACAGCCCAGGCCAGAGCCTTGGCTGCCTTGTGAGGATTGGTCACCACAGGAACCAGCAAATGCGGGATATCATCATAGACCGACAACTCGAGCATCTTGGGATCAACCAGGATCATACGCAGCTCTTCGGGCCCATGCGTCATCAGCAGGGAGCAAATCATGGCATTGACCGACACTGACTTGCCTGACCCGGTGGTCCCTGCCACCAGCAAATGCGGCATTTTTGCAAGATCTGTCACGACCGGATGGCCTGCAATATCGACACCCAGAGCCAGAGGCAGGATCTTGCGCTTGTCAGCAAACTCGGGGCTAGCCAGCACCTGCTGCAGCACCACGCCCTCACGGGTCTCATTGGGAAGCTCGATACCAACGGCATTCTTGCCGGGTATATTGCCGGCTATTCGCACACTGATCGCGGCCATGGCACGGGCAAGATCATCCTGCAAAGCAATCATCCGGCTTACCTTTGTGCCGGGAGACGGCTCAAATTCAAACTGGGTGACGATAGGACCGGGTTGCACGGCGATCACCTGACCTTCGACCCGGTAATCAAGCAATTTCTTTTCCAGCATACGGGCAATAGCTTGCAACGCCTCAGGGTTATGCTGCTTCTGGTTTATCTTTGGTTTATTGAACAGGCTCAGCGAAGGCAATTTGAACCGGGAAGACTTCGGTTCATTCAAGGCAAGTTCTGTTTGCTGTTCCTGTTGCGCGCGTCTGGATACGACCACCCGGGTTGGCGAGGCCACTTCGGGTTCGGATTGCGCGATATGCTCTGGACGGGTTTCGCGTGTTTTTTGACGCACCTCTCTTGCTTCCATGCGCTCCTTGCGGGTCGAAGCCTTATCGCGCAGACCGGACATAAGCCGGTGCAACAACTTTGCCATGGCTGCCAACAGCAAGGCGATCTGGTTGAGCAGCATCACCATCGACAAATGCGAGGCACTTACAAGACTGCTGACAGCCAGTGTCAGTAGCAGAATATCCCTGCCGACCGCATGAAAAGGCGCTGTCAGGGCGCCGGACAGCATACTGCCCAATGCCCCGCCGGCGCCAGCTGCAGGCGCTTGCAATAAATGATACACATCGAGTTGGGCGCTCACATGTGCATGCAACAGTGCAGCGATAGCAAGTACGAACGGCAGCCAGAAAAGCGATGTCCAGTGACCCAGATATGGCTTTTTTCCCCATGCGATGCGCACAGACAGAAGTAGCAACAGGCATGCCCATAACCAGCTAGCATAGCCAAACAACTGATAGAGAAAATCCGCCACATAGGCGCCAACCATGCCCACCGTGTTGCTGACAGGGGCGGTCGTCTGGTGATTCAGCGAAGGATCAGCGGGCGTATAGCTGAATAATGCCAGTGCCAGTACCGCCACGATGCCGGCGAGCAATAGCGCCAACGATTCCCTTGCCAGATCCCTGATCGTCACCGGTCCACCCTCTACACTGCCAGCACGACAGGCAATACCATCGGCTTGCGCCCGATTTTTCTCTTGCACCAGCGACGCAGGAACAGCCTGACTTCTTCCCTGGCTGCATCCGTATCGCACAGGGTTTCATGATCCATGGCTTCCAGATATCTGCGTAAATCTGCAGCAGCCTCGAAGAGGACTTCCTCGCTGACTGCTTCGTGCAGCACGCCGCGCGCTGATAATTCCGGATCGGCAAGCAACTTCCCCTCATGCTGGCTGAGAAGCACAGTTGCCGAAATCATGCCGTCTTCTGCAAGGATACGTCGATCGCGCAACACGATACCATCAATCTCATCGCGGCTTTCACCATCAACAAAAACGGCGCCTGCGTGAAAAGTGGCTCCGAGCCGGATACCCTTTCCATCGACTTCCACACTCTGTCCGTTTTCGGCAATGATGGTATTTTCATAGGCAATCTTCGAGGCCAAAGCCAGATTCCGATGTTCGATCAGATTGCGGTATTCGCCATGCACCGGATAAAAATACTTCGGACGTGTCAGCTGCATCATCATTTTCAGTTCATGCGACTGGGCATGCCCTGATACATGCAGCGGCGCCTGTCCGGCATGAATCACCCTCGCCCCGCGCCGGTAAATATGATTGAACAGCCCGGCAATAATTCGTTCGTTTCCGGGAATGTTGCTGGAGGAAAAAATAACCGTGTCGCCAACACCAAGCTTGATGCCGGTGAAATGGCCCTGTGCCAGACGCGCCACGGCTGCGCGTGACTCTCCCTGTGACCCGGTCGCAATAATAAGCAACTCGTGGTCTGCAATGCCTTCGGTTTGCTTGATATTCACAAGACAACCGGCGGGGACATTCAGGCGACCGAGATCATTGGTAATGGTCATGTTCTTTTCAAGCGAGCGTCCTGCCACGGCAACACGGCGGCCATTGGCGACAGCAGCATCCACAATCTGCTGAATACGGAACATGTTCGAGGCAAAGGTGGTAACAATCACCTTGCCTGTACATTGAGAGATGGCTTGCTTCAGGGCGGGTCCAACAATGCGTTCAGAAGGGCCTGAGCCGGAACGCGTGGCATTGGTCGAATCCGAGGCAAGTAGCACCACCCCCTGGTCGCCGAGCTGGGCGAAGCGGTGTACCGCTGTGAAGCGTCCGTCAATCGGCGCCGGATCGAGCTTGAAATCACCAGTGTGCACAATCACGCCCATGCGTGTATGGATGGCAATGGAGACCGCATCCATGATCGAATGGGTCACCGGCACACCCTCCACCTCAAAAGGCCCGACCTGCACCTTGTCGCCATTATCAGGCATGGTATGCAAATCGCCCTTATATCCGGTTTCCGAGAGCTTGCCGCGCACCAGTGCCAATGTCACATCGGTGCCGTACACCGGCAAATGCAATTGCGGCAGAAGATACGGGAGTCCGCCGATATGATCTTCATGGCCGTGGGTAAGCAAAAGCGCATGAATATTCAGTCCAAGCTCGTTTAGTGAAGATATATCGGGAATCACCACATCCACGCCATGCTGGCCCGGTTCGGGGAAACCCATGCCGCAATCGACAATGACAGCATCATCATCGATGGCATACACCATCATATTCTTGCCGAATTCACCGACTCCGCCGAACGGAAAACAACGCAGGACAGGATCAGCCATCAGGCTGCCCCTCTGCTGCCCGGCTTGATCGCTGGCAGAAGACCTTCCCGGCACAACGGACACTCATCGGCAGCATGCGTTTCAACGCGCAACTGAATGGCTGTTTCATGCGGCACGTCAAATCGATCCTCCGCATCGGGGGCTCGATCCACAACGGCCAGCACCTTAACAGGCCTGCCTCCATGCTCACGAACGACATCCATGCATTCCCGTACCGAGCCGCCCGTGGTGATCACATCTTCGACCACCAGAAGGTTCGCATCCTTCGGAATCGCAAACCCTCGGCGCAACGCCATCACGCCCTCCTTGCGTTCGGTAAAGATAAAAGGCTTTTGCAGCAGGCGCGCTACTTCCTGACCGATTACCAGACCACCAATCGCCGGTGCAACCACCATATCAATGCTGCTTGCATCAACCTTGTTGATCAGCTCTTTTGCCAACACAGTGGCATTATCGATATTCATCAGCACCAGCGCCGACTGCAGGTAACGCCCGGAGTGGCGGCCGCTGGAGAGCACAAAGTGGCCGTTCAGCAACGCTCCGGCATCTTCATACATGGCCAAGATTTCATATTCGTTCATTGGTTCTTCCCTTATTTGTCTATGCAAGACTAGCATTCAAAAAAATTTGGCGGAGTGTAGCAGTTTCCCCGCCGGCAAAGAACCTTGCACCTTGCGCGGCATCATTTGCTATAATTATTGCATGATTCAGGCTGATTCAAACCATCCCGGGAACATTAAAGCCGTCCTGCTTGATCTGGACGGCGTCCTGTATGTCGGCGATGCCATGATAGAGGGAGCCGACTGCGTGGTGAATCACTTGCGCCAACAGAAATTTGAAATTGCCGGCCTGACCAATACCACCACCCAGTCGCGCAGAATGATCGCCGACAAACTGCTCTCCCTCGGCATTGCGCTTGCCGGAAATGAGCTGTTCACGCCGGCAGCCCTGGCCGTGCATGCCATCGCCGACAGATCGGCCCGGCTGTATATACGCGATGCATTGCATGAGGACTTTGTTGGGATCCGACAGGATGCGGCACATCCCGAAGTCATTGTCATGGGCGATATCGGCGGCGAGGGCTATCCCCCTGAGACTCTTCGTGAAATTTTCCTGCATGTCATGGATGGAGCCGAGATCCTGGCCCTGCATAAAAACCGCTTCTGGCAAAAACCGGACGGCCTGCATCTTGATCTCGGTACCTTCGTCTCAGCCATTGAGTATGCCACGGGCAAACAGGCCACCATCCTCGGCAAACCCTCAGCTGATTTCTTCCATGGCGTTTGCAGAGCGTTGCATACACCACCCGAACAATCCCTGATGATCGGTGACGATATCGAATCCGACATTCTCGGTGCGCATACTGCAGGCCTGCAAACCGCCCTCGTCCACACCGGCAAATATCGCCAGGATTTTGCCCAACGCATCATGCATGCACATCATTTCAAGCCGCAGCTTGAATTGCCGTCGATTGCCGATTTATTAAGCCAGTTAAGCGTTTGAATCCTTCGACAGCGCTTCCTGCAGTTGGACAATCGCCTGATTGACACTTGCTGCCTGAATCTGCGCACGATCCCCCGAAAATTGATAGCGGTGGCTAATGCATGCCTCACCGGGCATCGCAACGGCCATCCACACCGTGCCAACCGGCTTGTCCTGCGTGCCGCCTCCAGGACCTGCAATGCCACTGATCGCAATACAGACGGCATGCGCATCGGGTTGTACTCCTCTACTGCCACCTGCGGCCATGGCCTCAACCACTGCACGACTGACCGCACCATGTGCCGCAATCAGATCAGCCGCCACGCCAAGTTCCTCGCCCTTGGCCCGGTTGCTGTATGTAATCCAGCCCCGATCCAGCACATCCGATGCTCCGGCCACCGAGGCAAGGGCTGCTGCAACACCTCCTGCCGTACATGATTCAGCCGTGCGCAGGATTAGGCCACGCTGCCTGCACGTCTCAAGCAACCCTTCTATCCGCGCCTGCATGCCGGATCGCATCAGGCGTATCCCCAGAGTGTCAGGATAGCCAGCACCAGACCGCCTCCCATCAGGCCGGCCATGACATCATCGGCCATGATCGACCACCAGGCCGGCCCCATATGTTCAATTTGCCGAATGGGAAAAGGTTTAAGCACGTCAAACAACCGGAATGCAACAAACGCCAGCACCATATTTAGCACGGATAAGCCAAAAACCATGACAATCAGAGCCAGCGCCAGCCATTGCCCAACCCACTCGTCTATCACAATCCAGCCGGGATCGTCGGCTGCAAGGGTTGGCAGCACAATGGCGCAAACGGCGCACCCGAGCAGAAGCAAAAGCAATGCGGCAACCAGCAACCCGGATACGCCAACGCCATCAATCAGCAGCCAGGCCACCGGCAGACAGGCAAGGCTGCCCCATGTTCCGGGCATTTTCGGCAACCACCCGCTGCCAAGGCCGGCTGCCAGCCAGCGTGCAAGCCACTGGCCGCTATCGATCGGGCCTGAGGATTTAGGCAAAGTGATCATAACCCGTCGTGCCGATCTCCTGCATATCAATCTGCCTGTCCTGCACCCTGAGGCTGACGCCGCTGCCGATGGCGCAACGGCCGATCCTGACCGCAAAACCTTCGAGAAAACGCATCGATTCGGGTGCTGTCAGCAGCAGCGCATAATCCTCACCACCGGTTGCAACAGCTTTGATTGCATGGGCTTCGCCAGCCTTTTCGCACAGGATGTCCCATCCGGGCAGCAGCCCCAGATCTATATCCATGGCAATACGCGAGGCATCAGCAATGTGCCCGGCATCCTGTAGCAGGCCATCGCTTATATCGATGCAGCATTTCACGCCCAACTCGCGCAGCCGGACCCCTGCTTCTAGCTTGGGCTTGATCTCATCCAGATAATGCACGAAATATCCCGACTTCTTGCCACCCATCCACTGCTGCAGGCCCAAGCTGTGAAAGCCTATCTTGCCGACGATCCAGATGGCATCGCCTTCATTCGCTTCGGATCGAAGCATGGCCGCGCCTTCCGGAACCTGTCCTGCCACAGTCACAGATAAACCATTCACCGGCGCATGGCAGGTATCACCACCGGCAAGTTCAATATCGTAGCGCTGCAAAGCAGCCGTGGCCCCTTCGGCCATTTCGCACACACACTTGCTGTCCCGCGCCATCACATTGAGCCACACATTCATGGGTTTTGCCCCCATTGCGGCAAGATCGGAGAGTGCCGCGCATACCGCCCGATCGGCAGCCCTGGACAAAGGAAAATCATGTGGCCAGTGGATACTTTCAATCGAGGAGTCCGTGCTGACCACCAGCTCCATTCCCTTATCAAGCCGGTGTACGGAAGCATCATCGCCGATGCCCACGCGCGTCCCGGCGGCGGGATTGCCTCCCTGGCCGGCAAAACAGGCATGAATAAGATTAAATTCTCCGATCCCCATGACTCGAATAGTGCGCTAGAATAAAAAAAAGGCCAGTTTGAAGCGGCCGGGGGACGACGCTTATGCCACTGCAAGCCATCCGGACAGATATCACACTGCTTTCTGTCGATGCGATTGTGAATGCCGCCAACAATTCGCTTCTGGGAGGTGGCGGTGTGGACGGCGCCATCCATCGCGCTGCCGGGCCTGATTTGCTGGCCGAATGCCGTGGCATCGGCAGCTGTCCGACCGGTGAGTCCAGAATCACGCACAGCTATCAATTGCCTTCAAAATGGGTCATTCATACGGTCGGGCCTGTATGGCAGGGAGGTGAGTGCGGGGAGCAGGAATTGCTGGCGTCATGTTATCGTAGCAGCCTGCAACTGGCCGCACAGCATGATTTGCAATCTATTGCGTTTCCTGCCATCTCCACAGGTGTATATGGCTATCCGGGAAAATTAGCAGCAGTGATTGCCGTGCGCGAATGTCATCATTTTCAATTGAGGAATCAGCGGCCAACTGACATCTATTTTGTCTGTTTTGATCCCCAAGCCCTGACGATTTACGAAGCCCTGTTAAAGCAGAAGTAAATCCACAACCCTATCGTTCGGCAAATCGAACTGTGCGGGAATAAGCGCCTGTCGAAGGCCCTGAGAAAGGTGATGTAATTAATTCAATGTGGGAATGCAGGGCTTTGAAATCGATGGGCTTTTCAAACAGCCTGACATCACAGGTGCTGATCCTGTCCACCAGTTCCTGATTGCCGAAGCCGGTCACGGCAATGATCGGAATTTGATGGCCAAGCCTGCGAACCTCACAAACCAGGTCGCAGCCGTTCATCTGGGGCATATCAAGATCGGCAACCAATAGATTGAATCCGGCATCAGCTTTGTTAAACAGATCCAGTGCCATGCGCCCGTTTTCCACACCCGTCACGTCAAATCCGTACAAGCTGATCAGCTTGCACAGGACCCGACGAACGCATTCCTCATCTTCCGCAACCAGAGCCCGTTTTATTTCAGGATGGGTCATGCAGGCACCCTTGCCTGGGAGCCAATTGCAGGCAGCCCCTCAGGCAGTCCAGCCATGAATGTTGCACCCATGCCGCGACTGAGATTAATGCTGTGCCCATTGTTTGCGAGATAGAAAAAACCTTTGCAGCCTCCCAGTTCGTGAGCCAGCTTTTTCCGCTGTGCATCTTCCATGGGAGCAATGGCATAGGTTGTAATGGATGGATAATGATGATGGCAGAATGTCATCATGGCCAGGCCTCCCAAATCGACTGCGTCAATATCGGCAATCACAATATCCATCTTTTCGTTGAGAATGCTGCTGTACGCCTGGCTGTCGCTATGAACCACCTGTATATTCCAGCCGCACTTACCAAGCAATGTTGAAAGCTGGCCCCCGACGGCTGTATTTCCGGTCAGGATCAGGCAATTTTTCACAGGCATTCCCCGGGTGATGTGTCCGTAATCATTCCCGGCGCTCAAGGCTGGCCGCCATTCGCTTTCTTCTCCCATCGTTGATGCTGCAGAGCTCATGCTAACCGACTTCGGTGTGCTCATCTTTTCCCCCGTGTTGTTCAACCGCCATCAGGAGGCTTGATTTGCACCCCCTGTAATCGCCAGCCTAAGAAACGCTGCCTCGGGCCGGTATGGGAATAATTCTTATTTTCCAAAAGCAGATGCTTTTGCATTCATTATCATTACTCCTCAAGCGCGGATTGACTGGTTCGCTCTACTTCTTGTTTCCTCAGGTGGCGCGTTGCCGGAATAGCTTTTTTCGTTGCGTTCGGCACCGTTTTTCCCTCGGGAAGCCCTAGAACGATGGCGCTTATCTCTGCCGCCATACCGCGATTGCAATCAATGATGGCGCTGTTGTCTCTGGTGTAAAAAAAACCACGGCATCCTCCGGTTGCACAGGCCAGTTTTTGTAAAAATAAATTGTTTTCAGGGGCAATGCCGTAGGTTGTCACCAAGGGATAATGCCGGTGACAATATTCCAGAAAGTCCAGGCCAGCCAATGGCTGTGCCTCGATATTCGCCACGACAACATCAATGGCGTCCTTGGATAGCCGTGCATATGCCTGCGTACCGCTGTGAACCATATAGATCTGCCAGCCGCACTTTTCTTTCAATAACGAAGAAATCTGACGGCCTATACAGACACTCGCGCATAAAATAAGGCATTTCTTCTGCGTCTTTTCCGTCATGGTCTGGGGTCCGGATCGTGGACTGTGCTGTTATCGGCCATCTGCTCTCCCGCGCAACCCGGTCATAAGCTGAGTACGGGAACTGCCATGATTGGAAAGGCCCCCTATGTATCCAGGTAATGGTGAGAATAGAAAGGGATGTACAATACCGATATTGGAATAATTCTTATTTTTACGCAAAGTCGCCCGTGTCCGGCAAACTTGGGCAGGCGCGGATCGAGAGGTTACTGCTAGTGTAAAATACCCATCAACGATGCCACCTGAGCTAGTTCGACGGATGTCGTCACGGCAAGTTTATCCATGATGTGCTGCCGATGCGTATAGACCGTCTTCTCACTCAAATGCAGGCTATTGGCGATATCGGCCACACTTTGTCCATCCGCCAGGCGCATGCAGACTTCGAGTTCCCGCTTGGTCAGAATCTTCTGACTGTCCAGCCGGATCGATTCTGCAGGCATCTCCACTCCCGCTTCGGGATCAATGTAGCGGATGTCCTGCATCACACTGTCAATCGCAGCCAGCAGCGCTTTGGCCCCGCTACTCTTGCAGACAAAGGCACGGGCACCCATCTGCAAGGCCCGTTCCGCCACCATGCCGGTATGCATGCTGAGCATCAAAATATTTGCCAGAGGGTGGTCCTGCAGGATGCGCCGCATCGCCTCAAGGCCACTTATATCCGGAAGAGAGATATCCATGATAACGATATCGGGAAGATAGCGCTCATAATCGCGGCAGGCCTGTTTGCCGCTGGTCGATTCCACCACCACCTGCATGCTTCCGTCCTGTTCCAGAAGATACCGGAACCCGGTGCGCACAACCTCATGATCATCGACAATCTGTATGCGAAGGGTGCGCATCCCTAGCTACCCTGGCCGTAATCAAGCGGAAGAATGGCCTCAATACGCACACCACCTTGCGGCATATCGGTCATCAGAAACGTGCCTCCCAGAGCCTGTACCCGCTCGCGCATACCGATCAGGCCCATGCCTTCGGATGCGCCCTGCACATGCAGCCCCTTGCCATTATCTCTGATTTCAATCTGAACATGGCCTCCGCGCCCGGCATGCGGCGGGATATTGTTCAGGATGATGTCCACACTCCTCGCCTTGCCATGACGGTAGGCATTGGTCACGCCCTCCTGCACCAGACGGTAGATGGCGATGGCGTGCATATCGTCCAGATCATCAATCTCGCCCTCCGCCTGTAGGGAACATTGCATGCCAAAAAGTTCCCCCGTTTGTACCGTCAACTCACTCAGGGCGGCATGGAGGCCAAGGGCATCGAGAGTGGCCGGCCTGAGCCGCATCAGTGTGGCATGGCTGGCATCGAATGAGGCCTTGGTATCGCGAACAATTTCTTCGGCCATGGCACGCAGCTCATCACCTTCTGCATGTCTGGCAAGATACTCCGCCCGCGCATTGATGCTGGTCAGCAGTTGGCCCAGCTCATCATGCAGATCGCGGGCAAGCAGACGCCGCTCTTTTTCCTGCACATCCATCAATTGCCGCATCAGCCTCCGGTTTTGCTTCAACAACAGTGCCTGCTCAGTCTCCGCCTGCCTGCGCTCGGTGATATTCCTGTAAATGATCAGAAAGCCAGTCATCTCATTGCCTCTGTAGACAGGCGTGACATTACTTTCTATGAAAAACGGTGTGCCGTCCTTCGCTTGCGCCTGCAGCTCAACACCCTCAAGGCTCTCTCCCTGCAATGCCCTGGCGAACAGGGCACTCGCTTCAGGAACCGTAGATGCCGGCATAAAGTCCAGAAAACATTTTCCCAGGACCTCATCCGGCTTGTAGCCTGTATTCCGCTCGTCTGCCGGAGAAAGGTAGGTGAACCTTCCCTGCAGATCCGTCATCAGGATGGCATCATAACTGCTCTGGGCAATGCTCCTGAACATTTCCTCGCTTTCCTTGAGCGCTTCCTCCGCCCTCTTGCGTTCACCGATATCGCGCAGAATGCCCTCTACACCAGTCGGCTTTCCGTCCCGATCTGTCAATAAATGGGCCGTGACAGAGGCGATTCGCGGGGAGCCATCCCTGTGAACAAGAACGACATCGAAATCATTCACCTGCCCCTTCTCCATCAGCATAGTTAGCACTTTGCTGCGATCCTCCGGGTCAGCATAGAAATCCGTCACCTGCCTGCCAAGCAGCTCTTCCTGACTATAGCCGGTTTGCTTCAGGCAGGAGGGACTGACAATCTGAATCCGTCCTTCCATATCCGCCTTGTAATAGATGTCGAGCATGTTTTCGAAAAGCGCGCGATACTGTTCCGAATATTTCTTCAGTGCTTCCTCGGCTATTCTGCGTTTACTGATATCGTTCTGAACCGCGACAAAATGCGTGATTTCGCCCTGCTCGTTTTTGACCGGAGCGATGGAAACGGCCTCCCAGTAGAGGGTGCCATCTTTGCGTTTGTTGCATACCTCATACTCCCATATCCGGCCGGCAAGAATAGTTTGCCACATGTCCTTGAATACATCGGCATGCATTTCACCCGATTGCAGGATGCGGGGGTTCTGGCCAATGGCTTCCTCGCGACTAAAACCGCTCATGCGGCTGAAAGCCGGATTGACGTATTCAATCGTTCCCGATACATCCGTGATGATGATGGAGGCTGAGCTATGCTCAACTGCGGCAGAGAGTTTCTGGATCTGTACATCCCTCTGCCTGCGCTCGCTGATATCGGCAAGTGTGGCGCATATGAGGGTGTTGCCATCTTTCTCGATAGTGCGGCAGTCCATTTGCACATGCACGGTGGAACCATCGCCATGCATCAGGGCCAGCTGGCAGCCATGCTTCCCGGCATGTTTCGATGCCCCGGTAAAATGATACTGCCAGCGGCCGGTGTCCTGCGGCGTGACAAAACCGATGAAGGGACGGTCAAGCATCTTCTCTCGCGCCACGCCCAACAGCTCGGCCACGGTAAGGTTTGCCTCCCCAATAAGGCCTTCGCTATTGAGCGTCAGAAAACCGACCGGGGCAAAATCAACAAGGTCGGCAAGGCGCTCACGCGATGCTTCGCCTGAAACATGTGCCTGTCGCAACGTGTCGCTCTTTATTTTTCCAACCACGATGCCCCCCGTTGACAGATGCCCTGAAAAATACGCCATAAAGCATCAACGCATCCGGTTGAAATCTTGCCCCTCAGGGCGTGCATAGTCCAGCCGGGTGCTTATCTCGCCCCGGACCCATACCCCGCCTCAGTCTTGACCTCCTCAGCCCTGCAAGTGTATGTTGGATTGGATTCGCCATGGAAGTTGCTCTGTTTTCACCTTAAGGAGGCAAGGCATTCATGTTTCATATCGTTGATGACATCCCGGAACTGCGGGAGATTCTGCAGGCGCTGATTAAGCATCAGGGTTATGAATCCATGACCTTCGATTCGGCAGAAACCTATCTGGCATATTTCCATTCGCCCGCTTTTTCGCCCCCGGTTGCCATCATTACCGATTTCATGATGACAGGTGCGAACGGCCTCGAACTGATCAGAACAGTCAGGGAGAGATTTCCTTTTCAGAAGGCCGTGATTGTTTCCGGCACGCCGAGCGCAGAACTCAATGCGCATTTCGAATCCTGCCCCTGCTATTCGTTAACCAAACCCTACCGGGCCGAAAAACTCTTTTCGCTGCTGCAGGCCCTGATCACGTGTGAGCACGAATGCGGCACCGATGCGGACGGCTTTGAAGCCACATGTAAATACGGGCTTGAGCACGAATGCCCGTTTTATCCGCACAAGAGGGCTGCATAACAACCCCTTCCATCCGCCAGGATCGAGGATTGATCAGGAAAAGAACACAGCCAGCCAGATGGTATTTGCATCCGCCTTTGTCCAGACAACACGGTGCTTGCGATGTGCATCCAGCAGCAGGAAATCGCCCGGCTTAAGCGAACGGACAGGCTCGCCCTCGAGCTCCAGGCCCGCCTCCCCGGCAAGAAGTAGCACCCACTCATGCTCGGGCTGGTCGTACCAGAATCCATCCGGCGAGGCATGGCCTCTGGAAACTATGCGCTCAATGCGGATACCGGAAGCGGACAGCAATGTCTGCGTTATTTCTTCCGGCAGCTGCGCCGGTATCCGGTCAAACAGGTTATCGACAAGCATGGATTGCCAAGGTCTGGTTGTCAGAACCTGCGGTCAAGCGTTCTGGCCTTATCGCTCTCGATATTGCCGTCCATGCCTTCGCCCTTATTCAGTTCGGGCTTCAGATCATCTTCAACCGCCTTCTTTTCGCCTTTCTTGAGCACGGCTTTCGGCTTTTGCGCCTTAACCGGTTTAGCCTGCTTTGCAGCGGGTGCTGCACGAACCTCTGAGGGCTTATGCGGTTTCATGGTTTTCGTCGGAGGCTTTTTCATCACAGGGTGTGCATTCCGGACTGCTGGCTTCGCCACCTTGTTGTCGTGGTTTTCCCTTGCCGGCACCGGCTGCGCCCTGTATTGCTCCATATGCCGGTCTGTGGGGGCAACCTGCCTCGCAGGTTGCTGAAAGGATGGCTGCCGGTGTTCCAGCTTCGGTGTCACGCGCGGCTGGCGCGGCGCACTGCGGACGCCACGCGGAAACACCGGTTTCGGATGCGCTTCATAACGATCGGCCCGGAATAGCTCTCTGCCATATTCATAGCCGCGCCAGAACTGTTGATGGCCATAACCGCTGCACACACCCAGATAGGTCTGATTGCTCTGGCCGACATACAAGCCCGATTCATAGCTGCAGTAATAGCTCACGCCCTGCAGCCAGCCTTCGCGATAGCCCCGGTGATCGGGCCCGATGCCATAGTTGCGGCATACATTGGCAATCTCCCGACCCCGGTCGTTCTGCCCTGCCTCACCGTCGCGCAGACCCGCCTCATACCAGTCGTCATTCATGCATGCCTCAAGCGCAATGACGCTTGCATCGCTGCGTTCCTCTTCATGCCGCAGGCGTTCCAGCTCATGCAGAAGTTTGCGCCGATTCTGCACATCCTTCTCAGCCGGCAATGAGCGCTGCACCCGCTCAAGCTGCTTCTCAACACCTGCGTGGGCCCCGCGCGCACGGCGCACATCAATGCCGAGCCGGTAGTAATCCTGAAACAGGCCTGCCGAACCGGCCGGACACACACCGTTATAGCGCTGGCCGCCAAGGCCGAGGCGCACGGCATTGTCGGGTGTGCAGTATTGGCGCACGCCCTGATCCCAGCCGGAAAGGAAATCGGCCTCCACATCCTGCGGACAGATATTTTTATAGGGCTGCCCGACACTGCCGATGCGGTAGCCGTTGTCGGCCGTGCAATAGCGGCGGATGCCCTGCTCCCAGCCAACCTGATAAGCGGCATCGTCGGGGATGATCTGATATTCGCCACAGCTTTCGCGATGCTTGGCCAGGTGGCTGTAGTGGATGCCGCGACTGCCTTCGCTATACCCGATTGCCTGCCAGTCGGCGTTCTCGCAATCCTTCTTCGACATCGAGGAGCAGCCGGCAAGGGCCACAAGGAATAGGATCAGGATCGGGGAAAAGAATCGTTTCATGCGCACCCTCCGTGAACATCAGCTGCTAGCAGACTGCACCGGCGGCAAAAAACCGGCAAGTGTCTGGTGATCAGTGGCCGCCGTGCCTGGCGGCATACTCGTCCATAAAGATACCCGAGATCGTCACCTCGGCCAGCGCCAGCAATGCGGCGAGTATGAATACGCCGATCAGTATCTTTGTCGAAAGGTTCATGGCTCCCTCCTCCCTGCTACAGACCCCATTTATGGCGGCTGAGTTCAAACAGCAACTGCCGCCGCTCCTTCTCCGGCATACTGCGCAGGGCAGCCAGATACACTGCCTCATCCTCGGACAACTCTTCCGAGAGGTTCACCGCCTGCCGCTGCACATCAGCAGGCAGCTGGTTGAACAGTCGCAGTGCCGCAGCACTCAGGTTTTCGGGGTTCATTATGCCATAAGTTCACCTTAAATCCGGATCGCGAACAAGCCTTTACTGCGGATTGAAGCCCCTTTCCCTGATTGCAGCATTTACGAGTGCCGCAGAAAAGCTCAGGCTTTCATCCCTATCGATTTCAATACAAGGAGCAGACAAGCGATGAGCGAACAATCGACAAGCGAAGAAATCAAGGCACATGTATCAGATGCGAACATCTGGAAGCGACTGCTGTTCATGATCCTGTTTACCATCCTCTACTCGGCAGCAGAGATCGTGCTGTGCGTTGTAGTGCTATACCAGTTCCTGGCAGTCCTTATTACAGGAAGTAAGAATGACAAGGTGCTGTCCTTCGGTGCGCAGCTATCCACCTACGTCTATCAAATCGTGCGTTTCCTGACCTTCAACACCGACGATCAGCCCTACCCGGTCGCCGACTGGCCTTCGGACAAGGCCCTGGCTGAAAAAGCCGAGGCAGCGGCAACTGCCAAAGCAGCCGCTAAACCGGCAGCGCGCAAGCCTGCTGCAAAGAAGGCTCCGGCCAGAAAAGCCCCGGCAAAAAAAGCCGCCCCGAAGACTGAATCTGCGGATTCGGCACCTAAAGCAGAATAATTAGCTTCTCCAGATACAAACCGGGACATGGGTGGCGCAAGTGATCATCCGGGCGCAAGGCATGATTGATTCAACAGGCAGGATGCAATCTGCCGGCTCGAAAAGAGCTGGCTGCCTTTTCCTTCTGTGCGCTGTTCTCCTAGCTGGATGCAGCGTGAAGGCCCCCGTGCTTGCGCAGGGAGAACTGGAGGCTCAGGACAGGGAAAAAGCGGCGCAGCTGGAAATGCTGTTGGAAGGGCTGGGTCAGAAGGTCGATGTCAGGGAAGCAAAACTGCTTGCCCGCGATTCCATCAGGTATGCCTACACCCTTAGTGAGCGCTATGATCTTGTCTGGCCCCCACTATTGCATAATACGCTGGTCAATGTCGGGCTGAAAGATCGGGGCCTGTGCTACCAGTGGGCGGATGATATGCAGGCGCATATGTTGAAATCGGGCTACAAAAGCTTTGATTTTTATCTGGGTGTTTCTCATCCGGGAAGCTATTTTGAACATAATACCCTAGTGGTGAGTGCTAAGGGGGCAGGATTTTCTCACGGTGTTGTACTTGATCCGTGGAGGGATTCCGGAAAGCTGTTTTTTGCCAAGATAGACGAAGATCCCAAATACGTCTGGGATCATAGAGAAGAATGAGAAGGCCTTGCTTGAGCCCGGTAGCCTTTGAGAGAACCTTTCCCCTTCCAAATCAACAGCCCTACTCGCCGATATCCTCATTCCAAAGTTCGGGATGCTCGGCAATAAACTGTCGCATCAACGCTTCACACTCGCCATCATCCACTACTGACACATCAACACCACGTGAGCGCACATAGGCCTCAGGCCCGCAGAAGGTCTTGTTTTCACCGATCACCACCCTTGGGATGCCATAGAGCAGAACCGCCCCGCTACACATATCGCACGGGGAGAGTGTGGAATAGAGCGTCGCCCTGCGATAATCCGCCGCAGTCAGCCGACCGGCACGCTCCAGACAATCCATCTCCGCATGCAGCACCGCACTACCCTGCTGTACCCGCCTATTATGCCCGCGCCCGACAATCTTCCCGTCAATCACCAGCACCGAACCAATCGGGATTCCGCCCTCAGCCAACCCCAGCTTCGCCTCGTCGATCGCCGTTTGCATAAATTTATCCATAATCCACTTCCCTGATGCTGATATTTTTGGCTCCGCAGACGGAGCAATGGAATCGATGCACTTCCTTGCGCAGCCCTTCAACAGATTCAAACGGCGTTCTCGGCAATATCTTCGCCACATCCTGCTGGAAATCACAGGCCGCACAGTAGAGGAAAAATGTCGTATTGTTTTCTACCATATTTAACCCCCTGCCTCCCCGCTTGCCGGGCTTATTTGCCGCTTTTACCTTCCTTTATCAGTTCATCGCGTATCGACAGCAATTCCTGTTTACGCTCTTCGCTGGCCTCGGGGTAACGCATATTGAGTGATTTAAACGTATCGAGAATGACTTGGGAAATAATCAGCCGGGCGTTTTTCTTGTCGTCGGCGGGCACGACATACCAAGGCGAATCCTTGCTGCTGGTCGCACTCAGGCATTCCTCATAGGCGTGCATGTACTGCTTCCAGAACTTCCTCTCTTCAATATCGCCAAGACTGAACTTCCAGTTCTTTTCTGGCTTATCGATGCGTTTAAGAAAGCGCTTGCGCTGCTCTTCTTCTGAAAGGTGCAGAAAAAACTTGATGACCCGTGTGCCATTGCAATGGAGATGGTTCTCCAGATCGACGATGGAGCGGTAGCGTCCCTGCCAGATGGTTTCTTCATCGAGCAATCCGTCCGGAATCCCCTGACTGCGGAGAATCTCCGGATGCACCCTAACAATCAGCACCTCCTCGTAATAGGATCGGTTAAAAATGCCGATCCGGCCGCGTTCGGGCAAGCACTGGGATGTGCGCCAGAGAAAATCGTGCTCCAGCTCCATGGCACTCGGATGCTTGAAACTGAACACCTGGCAGCCCTGAGGATTGACACCTGACATCACATTGCGGATAGCGCCATCCTTCCCGGCTGCGTCCATCGCCTGAAAAATCAGCAGCAAGGCATAGCGGTTGGAGGCATAGTGCAGCCGCTGCAGATCGCTCAACTCATCGACCTGTTCTGCGAGCATTTTTTTGTATTCCTTCTTCGATGCATATACTGGGTCCACCTCAGTCGGCCATGTGTCGAGCTTGACCTTGTCGCCTTGCTTAACCCGGAAATCCCTGGAATTAATTTTCATCTTCATTGCTCCGTTTATCATTCCTGATCTCGCGCTCAGCCTGAAGCCAATTCTGTTCCTTGTGGCCATCGCGGTGGCCATGTTGCTCATAGCGTTCATAGGCACGTTGAGAAATCTGCGCTGTCTCATCGACCGGTTTCTTATCCAGCAGCGGCACGGCCGTTGGATCAAACACCCGGTACGCCATCAGTTTCACCCGGTCGCTGACTAGGAACCACAGCAGTGCATAAGCCCACACAAACAGTGCCCACCCCCAGCTGAGAGGTGTCATAAACACGCCATAGACTGCGATCAGCGTCGCTATTATTTGTGTGCCTATCACCGCCATTAGCAGAACCTTTGCGGGGCGTATGGACCAGAATGGGCCGCGAGTACGCGTCAGGAAAATCGTCAGGTGACCGGCTACGGAGAGCATCAGGTACATGAGCGTCTGGAGATGCGGGTGATCGAGATGATAGACACGCTCACCGAGGTAAAACAGACCGAACGCCGCCACGGGTCCGATAAGGCCGAGCACTGTGGCAACCCCGAGCACCATGCGCATGTTCCATGACTCAGGTTTGTCCTTGTAGTGAACTTTGTCATAGGCAATAGACAGAATGGCGCCATCGTTGAGCAACGCCAGCATCACGATCATCACCGCCGTCAATGGATAAAAGTTGAAGATCATGATCGCCAAGGTCATGAACAACAGCACGCGTAGGGTTTCGGCGATACGGTAGATCGCGTAGCTGTTCATGCGCTGGAATATTTTCCGGCTTTCCTTGATCGCATCGATGATCACCGATAGCCCCGGCGTCATCAGCACAATGGATGCAGCCGCACGCGCCGCATCCGTAGCGCCGGAAACAGCGATTCCGCAATCTGCTTTCTTCAGCGCCGGGGCATCGTTCACCCCGTCACCCGTCATGCCGACGATGTGACCGCGCTGCTGCAGGACATCAATAATGTGGAATTTGTGTTCGGGGAACACCTGGGCGAAACCGTCCGCGCTTTCGATAGACTCCGCCAACTGCCCGCTCTCATATTGACTGGTATCGCTGAAACCGCCGGCATTGAGGATATTATTTCCCAGGCCCAGTTGAGCGGCGGTTTCGCGGGCGATGGCGAGCGCATCGCCGGTCACCATCTTGACGTTGACACCCATATCCCGCGCTGTTGTGATGGTGGCCCGGGCCTGTTCACGGGGTGGATCGAACATCGGCAGCACGCCCATAAACTGCCATTGGCCTTGCTGATCCGCCCGCGCCACTGCCAGAGAGCGGAAGCCACGCACTGCGAATGCGTTGACCGCCCCATCGACGGCGGACACCACCTCATCGGCATTGTCCGAGATTTCCAGAATCACCTGTGGCGCACCCTTGGTCACACTGAACTCGTTGCCATCCGGACCCCTGACGCTGGCCTCCGTGCGTTTGTGCACCGGATCGAACGGCATGAAATGCACCACCTGATAACCATTCAGATCCTGATCATCTTTCAGGGCGCCGAGCACGGCCAGATCGATGGTATCGTTACTGGCCGCACGCGAGGCCAGCGCGGCGCTGAGGATAACCTGATCGGCATGGATATTGTTGACGCAGAACGGGTCTCCCAGTGTGAGTTTATTCTGGGTCAGAGTGCCGGTCTTGTCCGAGCACAGAATATCCACACCCGCCAACTCCTCGATGGCAGCCAGCCGGGTTACAATCGCCTCTTTTCTGGCAAGCAAGCGCGCGCCGACGGCCATGGTTACCGATAGCACCGTGGGCATCGCCACGGGAATCGCGGCGACGGTCAGAACCAAGGCAAACTGCAGGGTGGTGAGGATCGGATCGCCACGGAACAGCGCGACGATAATAATCACCGTTACCAGGGCCACGGCAAGGATGATCAAATAATTGCCGATCTTCAGTACGGCGCGCTGGAAATGGCTGGCGGTCTGTACGCCCTGTACCAGCTGCGCTGTTTTGCCGAAATACGTGCTCGATCCCGTGGCATACACCAGCGCGTCAACTTCGCCGGTACGGATAATAGAGCCCGAGAAAATCGCATCGCCGGATTGGTGGCTGACGGGCAACGATTCGCCTGTCAGCGCGGACTGGTCCACTTCGATCGGATCACCATCTAGCAAGCGCGCATCAGCCGGCACAATATCGCCCAGACGAAGATGGATCACATCGCCCGGTACCAGCTCGCTCGCCGCCGAGTTCGACCATCTGCCGTCGCGTTTCACCCGAGCCCTGAGCGCCAGCTTGGCCTTGAGCGCCTCAATGGCGTTTCCCGCCTGATGCTCTTCCCAGAATCCAACCACGGCATTAGCCACCAGCAGGGTGAGGATGATGAAGAAATCCGGCCAATGCTGAGCCAGAGCTGAAAGGATTACGGCCACTTCGATCATCCACGGGATCGGTCCCCAGAAATAGCTGAGAAATTTCAGGAAGATATTGGTTTTCTTTTCTTCAAGCTCGTTCGGCCCGTATTGAGCCAGCCGTTTCTGCGCCTCGGCCTGACTTAAGCCCTCCGGCGACGACTCGAGTTTCTTTTCCACTTCCGCCAGCGGCAGGGATTTCAGATCATCCTGCACATCACTCGTTGCCTCAGCCTTGGCGCTGCTCTTTAGATCCGGCTTCGTTTCGGCCGTCTTGGGAGTATCGGTATTGGTTTCCATCATGGCGATTCATCCTGTTTGATAACAGATATGAGTATAAACCAAAACAGGGTTTTATGTATGCAATGTCTCGTGAAGGCCTGCTTGATTGGGAAAGAAAAAGGGCCTGTGATTTCTCACAGACCCTTGTAAATGGTGCTCCCTGAGCGATTCGAACGCCCGGCCTTCTGATTCGTAGTCAGATGCTCTATCCAGCTGAGCTAAGGGAGCCTTTTTCTTCTAAAGCGGGCCGAAGGGTAATGCCTTTCAACCAAACTTTCCATTCCGGATCATCCAAGCCGAACAATTCCGGAAACTTCGCATACAACCAGCCTGTATAAACCGGCTTGCCATCGCGGCTTATTCTCACGAAGGCGGCGGGATTATCCACATTTTCATCGTTCAGAAAAGCCTTATTTTGAATCCGCAATCCTGAGGCTAGACCGAGCAACTGGATTTCCCAACCTTCAACCTTGGCAGCTGCACCGAGCGCAACGCGAACAGGGAAAAGCTGGGTTGTATCCTTCTGCAACCAGACGAATTCGGCATCGCCCGGAACCAGCGCCGCCCATTCCGGCAGCACGAGATCCTGCTTACCGCCATGTGTATCTTCAGGAACCTGCAACGGCAGCTGCCATTCGATTTTCGAGGCCTTGTGGTCATCGCAGGCGTTCAGCAGCAATACCGAGACACAAGCTAGGGGCAATGCAATAAACCGGATCGATTTCATCTGCTTCATCATATGGCCGCGCATCCTGCCATTGGGTGCCCGGAGGTTAAAGGATTGTGTTTGACCTTTCTTTGATCACCCCCGTTCATATAACTGCCGAGACATTCGACGAGAGGGATTACTCGGACCATCCATGGTTTTCGCCCCCTCCCCTTCCCCGCGGTATAAAAAAAGAGGCCCCACATAGGTGGAGCCTCTTTTATTAATGCTGGCGGAGAGGGAGGGATTCGAACCCTCGATAGGCTTTAGACCTATACACCCTTAGCAGGGGCGCGCTTTCGACCACTCAGCCACCTCTCCAGATCGTCAATTTATTGCCGCATGCAAAGCGCGGGACAACGAATACGCATGCTTCTTCGCTGCCCCGCCCCATTGCGTGGCGGAAGGGGTGGGATTTGAACCCACGGATGGTTTCCCATCGCCGGTTTTCAAGACCGGTGCATTCAGCCGCTCTGCCACCCTTCCAGAATCGTCAGCGGGATACCCCGCGAGATTCGGGGCGGAAAGATAGCATGGAGACTTCATAAGGCAATGGCGGAAAACCACTGCAGAATCCATGTCGCCATGCCCTCTGAAAAACAAAAAAGCGGCTCTTAAAGAACCGCTTTTTGTATACAGTACCGACCTCTTACAGCTTGTCGGATTCAGAGGCCAGATAGGAAGCAACGCCATCGGCGGTTGCAACCATGCCCTTGGAGCCTTTCTTCCAGCCGGCAGGACATACTTCGCCATGCTCTTCGGTGAACTGCAGGGCATCAATCATGCGCAGCATTTCATCGATATCGCGGCCGAGCGGCAGATTGTTCACCACCTGATGCTGAACCACGCCATCCTTGTCGATCAGGAAAGAACCGCGCAGCGCCACATCGCCGCCGAGCAGATGATACTGATCACCCTCTTCATCCTCGATGCTGACGTTGTTCAGCAGCACATCGTAATCGGCCGCAATGGACTTGGTCAGATCAGCAACCAGCGGATAGGAAACAGCACCGATGCCACCCTTGTCCACCGGCGTATTGCGCCATGCAGCATGGGTAAACTGTGAATCCACGGAGCAGCCAATCACCTGCACACCGCGGGTCTCGAATTCCTTGATGCGATGATCAAAGGCAATCAGCTCTGACGGGCAGACGAAGGTGAAATCCAGCGGATAGAAAAACAGCACCACATATTTGCCTGCATAATCGGAAAGGGAAAAATCTTCTTTGATCGAACCATCCGGCATTACTGCATTGGCAGTAAAATCCGGGGCTGCTTTATTAACCAGAACGCTCATATTCAACTCCTTGAAGAATCAGATGTTATTATAGGGCCAAGCTTAGGCCTTTTTACCGCAATCAACCACCCTACTTTTTCTCGGGGTTATTTTCGGGCAAGGTGAATTCGATGAAGATATGGCGCGCTTCCGGCGCCAGGCTGCTGACATCATGTTCAAGCCCCGCACGAATGGCATTGAGCTTACGCATGAAACGCACGGCATGGGCGATTTCCTCCGCACTCATATCGGCAAACATCGTTTCCTCGCGCAACTCCAGCTCCGCCATCAGCAACGTATCCTGCGGCGATAATACGATGCTGTTGATGCGCTGCACATGCTGCACCTGCCGATCACTCTGCCACAGCCGCTGGGCGAGTTCGTTGACCCCGTCATCGGATCGGTTGAGCAGGTATTTGCGATTGGTGGCGGCAAGGAACCAGGCCAGCGCCCCCATCAGGATACCAATAAAGATGGCCGCCAGCCCGTCGAACAGGGCTGATCCTGTCATCGCGGTCAACAGGATACCGGTAAAGGCCAGCCCTAGACCGAGCACAGCGGCGGAATCCTCGATCAGCACGGCAAGCGTGGTCGGATCGCGGGTTTCAACAAGATAACGGCGCAGGGATTTACCGGCTGCGACCGCCTGCCGCCTGAATTCCGTGAAAGCCACGATAAATGAATAGCCCTCAACAAGCAGGGATATCCCGATAATGAGAAACGGCAACCAGGAGATCTGCGGCACATGCTCATGCCGCAGTTGATCAGCTGCATGCATAATGGTGTACACACAGCCGAGAAAAAAGATCGTGACGGCGGAAACCAGATTCCAGAAATAACGCTCTTGGCCGTAGCCGAAATGATGCTCGGTATCGGCCACCCGCTGCGAACGCCTTAAGCCCAGATACAACAGCCCCTGATTGGCGGTATCGGCCAGTGAATGCACGGCCTCGGCCAAGAGGGCACTCGAACCTGAATAGAAGAACCCGACAAACTTGACCACGGTTACAAAACTGTTGCCGGCGACGGCTGTCAGCACTGTTTTCATCGATCCATGTGACATGCGATAACATCTCCCTCTGGTCCATCGCTGAACCATGAACGGTATGCTCGGGGTTTGCGCTGCACTAGGCAACCATCTGAGGGAAGGTTAAGCTGCAAACATGTGGACCTACCAGCATACCGACTTTTACGTTCATCAACTCCCGGCCCTGAACGACAACTACATCTATCTGATCGAAGCACACCATGCGCCTATCCTGGCGGCAGTTGACCCGGCTGAAGCGCAGCCCGTTGTGGATGCCTGCAAAAAACTCGGGCGGAAACTGACACATATCCTGAACACCCATCACCACTGGGATCATACAGGCGCCAATATGGAGCTGAAGCAGCAGTATGACTGCGCCATTGTCGGCAACAGGCATGATGCAGAACGTATCCCCTGCATCGACACCGGGCTTGAACCCGATTCATCCTGGCAACTGGCCACCGAAGGCGGCGACTCGCATCTGGATGTACAGACCATCGATGTGCCCGGCCATACTCTCGGCCACATTGCCTACCTGATCGATGATGCGCTGTTTTGCGGCGACACACTCTTTGGGGCAGGCTGCGGACGCCTGTTTGAGGGCAGCCCGGAGCAGATGTGGCACAGCCTGAATCGTCTGGCCCGGCTGCCCGCCTCCACACTGGTGTACTGCGCACACGAATACACGCTGGCCAATCTGGATTTTGCCGCGGCCATGGATGGCGACAATCCGGAACTTGCAGCCCGCCAGCAGCGCGATACTGCCACGCGCAGGCAACAGCAGCCGACCATCCCCTCCACAATCGGTGTGGAAAAAGCCACCAACCCGTTCCTTCGCCCGCTTGATGCTGAATTTTGCCGCAATTATGCCGAACGAGCCGGCATTGCAACCGAGCCCTTAAGCGTTTTCACGCATGTAAGGGCAAGCAAGGATCAGTGGTAAGTCACCAGGGAATAGTGCGCCCTGCCCCCAAACCTGCAATGACTCAAGCCACCCGGAAAACGCCCCGGACAAACCGGACCTGACCCTCTTCAAGGCTGCGCCGCGCGTTGCCGGCCTTCTGCGCAAGATCGTCCACAAAGACCGACAGTCCCAGTTGCCCGGGCACGGCAGGCGTCGCATTCCCGGCAGTCCTGCTCAGATGGATTTCGCTAGTATCCTCGAACAGCTCGGCAACAAACCCGCAACCGCTGAGAATCAAGGACATATCTTCGGCCGGGACAAGGAAGCTGTCGGCAGGATCAGTTGCCCACGGAAGAGGAAAGTAGGACGTCGCCAGCTTCCCGGCGGCCATCTCCTGAAAGGCATAGCGGCCGCCGGGCTTGAGGACCCGGTAAATCTCCCCGTAAAGCCTCTGCTTATCGGCGATATTCATGCCGACGTTTTGCATCCAGACGACATCAAATGAGCCGTCGGGAAAAGGCAGCTCAAGGGCGCTGCCCTGATGCACGTTAATCCTGTCCTCAAGACCGGTCAGCCGGTTCAGCAATGCTGCACCGGTGCAGTAATCGGTGGACATTTCGATACAGTCGACACGGCATCCCACCGCGGAGGCAAGCAACCGGGCGGAACCGGCCAGTCCGGCTCCGATATCAAGGACGCAATCCCCGGCCTGAATCTTCGCCGCCTCCAGCAACTCGCGTGAAGCGCGAAGTCCCCCCGTGTGAAAATGGTCCAGCGCACCCAGCTCCTCGGGCGACAAGCGCCGCTCGGGATTCAATCCGACGGCACGAATGCTGGCCAGAATTCGTTTCTCAATGTCACTGGCCGAATAGTGTGTTTGCAGCGTAGACATGCGATCCTCCTTCTGGACCCCGGAAAACTACGATGATGCCGAGCCGGGATCCTCGATTTCGATATTGCGCAGGAACACGGCGCTGTCTTCGGGGATGGATGTATTGATGTACATGCCCGAGCCCAGCTCGAATCCAGCGGGACGCCCGATGCGCGGCACCAGGCTGATGTACCAGTGGAAATATTCGGCCCCGGCCGCTGATGGCTTCTCGGAGCGGATCACGAAGTTGAAGCTCGGATTATCCAGCCCGATGAACAGCCTGGCCAGTACACTCTTCAGATGCGTGGCCAGATCCTTCATTTCCTTGTCATAAATATTGCCAAAGCTGGCGCTGTGCCGCTTGGGGAATATCCAGATATGAAACGGGGAAAGCGCCGCATAAGGAATGAAAGTTACAAAATGATCCGTGTCCAGGATGATTCTTTTGCCGAACGCAAGCTCATCGGCCAGTGACGCACACATCAGGCATTCGCCGGTATCATCGAAATAACGCAGGCCTGCATCCAGCCTGTCCCTGACCTGCATCGGTGTGACCGGCATTCCGATAATCTGCGAATGCGGATGCAGCAGCGATGTGCCGGCCGACTCACCGTGATTCTTGAAGATAATGACATGCTCAATCTCGGGATACTCATACATGGCCTGGAAACGATCGCGGTAGGTGCGAATCAGGGCGATTACCTCATCCTGTGACATTTGAGCGACATAACGATTGTGCTCGGGCGATTCGATCACCACCTCATGCCGTCCATAACCGCCCATGCTGTGGCTGCGCCCCTCGTTTTTGCGGCTTTTCTCTGCATCCATTGAAAAGGCGGAGAACTTGTTCGGCACGACCCGGATCTTCCAGTCGCCATCGCATGGCAGATGCATGATTTCGCCTGGCGTCTGATCCTCATGACCTGGGCAGAACGGGCAGTTCTCATCATAGGCCTCGGGTATGTGATTCGGTATTTTCCTGCCGAAAGCATCCGGGCGCAGGGCACGCTCGGTGGCAATCACCACCCACTCGCGCGTAATCAGGTTCAGTCGCAGCTCAGACATGACAGCACTCCCGTTCGATACATACGATAGCGGCAGGCATCGGCATCAATCCCGGCGCAATTTGTCCGATACCGCCATCGGGGTCGGATATCTCAGGATAATCAGATAAGGGGAAACAAGGAACGTGATCAATGTTGCCAGCTGGATCAGGTTGGCCGCATCCGTTCCAATCACCCCCATGCCCGTCGCAAGATAGGCGATGAGCAGGGAGAATTCACTGGATTGCCCCAGCCTGACGCCGACCTCGGTGGCGCGCTGGTTGGTCTCGCCGGACTTGAGCAGCAGATAGCGGTAAATCCACGGTTTGACCAGTAGCACCACAGCCGCAAGTGCCAGCGCCGGCACGATCACCTCGCCGAGCGTGACCAGCTCAAAGCCCGCCCCGACGGAAAAAAAGAACATGATCAGGAAGAAATCGCGCAGCGGTTTCAGGCTCTCGGCGATAAACAGCGAGATCGGACTCTTGGCCAGCACCACGCCTGCTATGAACGCACCGATTTCGGGCAACAGGTTCATGGCCTCGCCCAGTTCGGCCATACCCAGGCACCAGCCGATGGCCAGCAGAAAGATGTATTCCTTGATCTTGTCGAAGCGCCGCATCAACGGGATCAGCAGCCATGTTTCCAGCGCGAAGGCGATTGCCAGCAGCAGCGGAAAGGCGAGCAGCGGGAAGCTCGCTTTGACCCAGGACACATCCCCTTGCCCCAGCACCTCGATAAACTGCAGCACCAGGATGGCCAGCAAATCCTGCAGGAGCAGCACACTGATGATAATCTCACCGGTACGCTGGTGATGCAGCACGGTTGTGGGCAGCAGCTTCAGGCCGATAATGGTACTGGAAAACACCAGCGACATGCCGATCAACAGGCTCTCGAGAATATTCATCCCGAACAGCGAGGCGATGATGCCGCCGACGCAGACAAACAACAGCGAACTGACCAGCGTCAACAGCGCTGATTCACGCACCATCGTTGAAAGCTTCTGTAGCGGCAGATTCAGGCCGAGAAGAAACAACAGGAACAGGATGCCGATATTGGCCACCTGATTGACAAAATAGGAGTCCGGCACGACATCGAACACTGGCCCCAGCAGGATGCCCAGAACCACATAACTGACCAGCATCGCCTGCCGCGCCAGCAGCGCCAGCGTGGCCAGCACGGCGGCGCCGAAGAAGATCATGAAAACGGTAAAGACGAGGCTGTCAGTTTCCATCTATGATCGGGATCGTAGTTTCAGTCGGCTCGCAGACATGGCTTGATTGTAGCACGGCAGATGATTCCCGTCGCCCGTGAAAACCATTCCGGCACGACAGAGGATGCTGGCTCCCATTACGCTTTTACCTGTAGTCTGGGCTCATGCATGCATGGCTGGACATCCATATACTGATCCTGATCATCGCTGCCAATGCGGCCCCGATCCTTGCCTCCCGGATTTCCGGCAACCGGCACGCGGCCCCTATCGATCGCGGCTACCTGCTTGCCGACGGTCAACCGTTGTTCGGCACATCGAAAACATGGCGCGGCCTGATTGCAGGACTGATATTACCTGCCCTGTTGGCGCCATTGATCGGCCTGGATATCGTCATCGGCAGCATCACCGGACTGCTGGCCATGTCCGGCGATCTGCTCGCCAGTTTCAGCAAGCGTCGACTTGGCATGGTATCCGAATCCCGCGCTACCGGGCTCGATCAACTTCCAGAATCGCTGCTTCCGGCCCTGGCTGCAAGCCTGTGGTTGCCTTTGAACTGGGTAGATATCACAGCCGTTGTGGCCGTATTCATGACGCTTGAGATGCTTGCTTCGCCCCTGCTTTTCCGGCTGGGGATTCGCAATCACCCCTACTGATTCCTTGCCTGAGGCGGTGGATCACGATTTCAGGCGGGCAGAAAAAACGAATATCAAGGATGGATGTGCCGCATCCGGAGGAGGTATAGCCATGCATGTCGCCATGCTGCCAGTCACCACGGCAATACCGGCGCGGACAATGGCAGTCATAGGTCATGGCATAACCTCCGGGAAGACAGACCTGCCCGCCGTGGGTGTGCCCGCATAGCATCAAGTCCACCTCGGCATGCGTAGCCTGCCGGTAGATCTCCGGCGAATGCGCCAGCAGAATGACAGGCGCTGCACTCGGGACCCCTTCCATCGCCTTGGCCAGATTATCGACACGGTAGTAATGTGGATCATCGATACCGGCCAGAAACAGCCCCCCTTCCAACTCAACCGATTCATTGAGCAACATGGAAAGGCCCATCTCCTCGAAGGCCGGGGCCATGGCCAGACAATCGTGATTGCCAAGCACGCCGAAGCATCGTTCGGGCAGATGCGCCCTGAGCTTGCCCATCGCCTCAACGACCCTGTTGATACCACCGTATGTCCGGGCCCTGAAATCCCCGGTCAACACAGCAATATCCGCAGTAATGCCATCCAGCGACCTGATCAGCGCATCCACGGTGTCTTCCGCCATATCCAGATGTAAATCGGTCAGATGCAGTATTGAGAGTCCATCACAGGCAGCGGGCAGTCGATCAAGCGGGATCTGGCGGTCGACAATCCGATGTTGACGCGCCCTGCGGCGCCCCAGAATACCGATGCCGGTCACTCGGAGAAAAAAGCGGGCAAGTTTCTGCCCCGAAAGCCAGTTCTCCGGATTCAGCACATGGCCGTGGCCGAAGACTTCAACAGCATGGTCCTGTTCAATGCCCAGCCTCTGATTCAGGTGTAGACGGCCCAGCCGTTCACTCAGGGCCAGCAGATCTGCATGCGCCGGCTTGGGCTGCAGGTAGCGATGCATCAGTGCCCTATCCCATCCATTCGCATGCTATCCCCGCAGGTGTTCCAGCATGCGGGCACCCAAAAGGGTCGGGTTGTGCTCCACCGCCACACCGGCCGCCTCAAGCGAGGCAAACTTGGCTTCAGCTGTGCCCTTGCCGCCTGAGATAATCGCGCCTGCATGCCCCATACGTTTGCCGCTGGGCGCTGTTGCGCCGGCGATAAAGGCCACCACCGGCTTGCTCACATGCTGCCGGATAAAATCGGCGGCATGCTCTTCGTCGGCTCCCCCGATTTCACCGATCATGATGATGCCGTCGGTTTGTTCATCCGCTTCAAATAATGCCAGCGCATCTATGAAATTCATGCCGTGGATCGGATCGCCGCCCATGCCGATGCAGGTACTCTGACCGAGTCCGGTTTCGGTCAGTTGTGCAACCGCCTCATATGTCAGGGTGCCGGATCTCGAAATCACACCCACACGCCCCGGCTTGTGGATATGCCCGGGCATGATGCCGATCTTGGCCTGCCCAGGTGTAATGATGCCAGGACAGTTTGGTCCGATTAACACCGGTTGTTTCGGCATCTCCCGCAAACGGGCCTTAACGCTGAGCATATCCAACACTGGGATCCCCTCGGTGATGCAGGCAATGAGGCCGATACCGGCATCGGCTGCTTCGATGATGGCTGCGGCAGCAAACCGTGGCGGCACGAAAATCACGCTCGCCTCGGCACCTTCCTGTTGCACGGCATCGGCAACCGAATCGAACACCGGCCGCTCCAGGTGTGATTGCCCGCCTTTGCCGGGCGTGACGCCGCCGACAAAGCATGTACCGTAGTCGATCATCTGCCCAGAATGAAAACTTCCCTGCTTGCCGGTGAATCCCTGACAGATCACACGTGTGTTTTTATCAAGCAAAACGCTCATTGCAGTGCTCCCGCCGCCATTTCCGCCGCCTGATCAAGATCGACCGCCCAGCGCACATCAAGGCCTGCGTCCTTCACAATCCTTCGCCCCTCTTCTTCATTGGTGCCGACTAACCGCATCACCACCGGCACTCGCATCGGGTGCGTCTTGATCGCTTCAAGCAGTCCATTGGCGATAATATCGCAGCGCACGATGCCGCCGAAGATATTTACCAGCACGGCTTTCACATGTGCATCGGAGAAAAGGAGCTTGAAAGCCTCAGTTACCGTTTCAACACTCACGCCGCCGCCGACATCGAGAAAGTTGGCCGGCTTTTCGCCCTTCAGCTGAATGATATCCATCGTGGCCATGGCCAGCCCGGCGCCGTTGACCATACAACCGATATTGCCATCGAGGGCGATGTAATTCAGGGCGAACTTCGCGGCTTCCGTCTCGCGCGGATCCTCCTCATCGGCATCGCGCATCGCGGCTGCCTCCGGCTGCCGATACAGGGCATTGTCATCAATCGAAATCTTGGCATCGAGCGCCACCAGTTCACCAGAGCCTGTCAGAATAAGCGGATTCAGCTCCAGCAGGCTGCAATCGCGTTCACTGAATGTCCGGTAAAGAGACTCTGCCACCTCCGAAAATCGGCCAGCCGCGCTGCCGGACAATCCAAGGAATGCGGCCATGGCGGTACAGTCGCCATCGGTCAGCCCAGCATCCACGGCAATGGCGCGGGTCAGAAGCTTTTCCGGTGTCTTGGCAGCGACTTCCTCGATATCCATGCCACCGGCAGGACTGACAACAAAGGATATGGCCTCGGCATCGCGATCCACAAGCAGGGAAAGATAAAATTCACTGGCAATATCCACCCCTTCCTCGATATAGACCTTATGTACCTGTTTGCCGGCCTCTCCGGTCTGTTTGGTGACCAGCAGTGAGCCCAGCAGCGCATCTGCTGCTGCACTCACATCTTCCTTTGATTTGCATACGCGCACACCACCGGCCTTGCCGCGCCCACCGGCATGGATCTGGGCCTTGACCACCCAGACCGACTCACCCAGCGCTCCGGCTGCTGCAACAGCCTCCGCGACAGATGTTGCCAATATGCCGCGCGGCGTGGGTACACCGAAGGATTCGAGTATGACCTTGGCCTGATATTCATGAATATTCAAAAGACTTTCTCCCTCGCTAATTAAGGATACAGCAACATTTCAACGAACTGGTCTTGTTTAAAAATGACCCATGGCATCAACGGTCTGCACGAGTTCAATGACTGCATCCATGGAATGATGCAGTGCTGAGGCCTCATTCTCCGAAAGATCCAGCTCGATCACAGCCTCCACACCACTGCCGCCAAGCTTGCATGGCACGCCCAGATAATAACCGTTCACGCCATATTCCCCTTCCAGAAAGGCGGCACAGGGCAAGATGCGTTTCTTGTCCTTCAGGATGGCCTCGGCCATTTCCACAACGGCTGCTGCCGGCGCATAAAAGGCGGATCCGGTCTTCAGAAATGCGACAATCTCCGCCCCGCCATTGGCCGTGCGTTCACAGATGGCATCGACACGCTCTTTGGCCAACAGTTCTGTAATCGGAATACCCGAAACCGTCGAATAACGCGGCAACGGCACCATGGTGTCGCCATGCCCACCGAGCACGAATGCATTAACGTCTTCAATCGAGACATCCAGTTCATCTGAAATAAATGCGCGCATGCGGGCTGAATCAAGCACGCCAGCCATGCCGATCACGCGCTGCTTGGGAAACCCTGACACCTTCAACGCTGTGTACACCATCGCATCTAGCGGATTGGTCACAACCAGGATCACACAATCGGGCGAATGCTGGACGATATTTCGCGTCACCTCCGAAACAATCCTGACATTGGTGGATAGCAAATCATCCCGGCTCATTCCCGGCTTGCGGGCAATGCCTGCGGTGATAATCACCAGGTCGGAACCGGCAGTATTCGCATAATCCTGCGTCCCGTGAACCACTGCATTGTAACCCTGAATGGGTGATGCCTCATGCATATCCAGCGCCTTGCCCTGTGGTACGCCTTCCACAACGTCGATCAGAACAATATCGGCCAACTCCATCTGGGCGGCCAGAAACGCCGCCGTTGCCCCTACATTGCCGGCGCCGACGACGGTTACCTTCTTGCGATGAAACCCCGAATTTCCTTCAGACTTTGTTTGCGACCAACGCATGCTGACACCTCTCCCTGAACCGCTTGTTTATTCCCAAACATAGACCCGCCACCAGCGCTTGTCGAACGCTGCATCGGCGTATGCTAGCTTGCCTGCATGGGCGAGAAAAATACCTCCAGCCACCTGCCAGTCGGTTTATTGCCGAAGAGCCTGTTTACGGTTTGCCAAAGCATTGGCAAGGCCGGCGGCCGGGCGTGGCTGGTGGGCGGATGCGTGCGCGATATGGCCTTGGGCATCAGTCCCAAGGACTTTGATCTTGAGGCTTATGGCCTGAATGCCGAACGGCTGATGGGTGCCGTATCGCCGCTCGGAAAATGTCAGGCGGTAGGCAAGCAATTCGGTGTACTCAAACTCTGGCATCAGGGATTGGAAATTGATATTGCCTTGCCCAGACAGGAAAGGAAGACCGTTGCCGGTCACCGCGGTTTCGAGGTCAGCTGCGACCCGGATCTGACACCTGAGGCTGCCACACTGAGGCGGGACTTCACGATCAATGCGATGATGCTTGATCCCCTAACAGGAGAGTTGCTCGACCTGCATCATGGGCAGGAGGATCTTAAGAACAGGGTTTTGCGGCATGTATCGCCTGCATTTGTCGAGGATCCACTGCGACCACTCAGGGGCATGCAGTTTGCCGCCCGCTTTCAACTCGAACTAACTCGGAAAACTGCAGATTTATGCCGCCGGATGCTGCCTGAAGCATCCACACTTCCGGCTTCAAGAATATGGCAAGAATGGCAGAAATGGGCCCATGCTCCGTCTCCCTCCTATGGCCTGAAAGCCCTGCACGACAGCGGCTGGCTTGATCTCTACCCTGACATCAAGGCACTTCTGGATTGCCCTCAGGATCCAGGCTGGCACCCGGAAGGCGATGTCTGGAACCATACGCTGCAAGTCGTTGACTGGGCTGCCCGGATTGCACAGCGCAACGGACTTGATCATGAAACGCGCGAACACCTTCTGTTTGCTGCGCTCTGCCACGATATCGGCAAACCGGATACGACAGTGACCTACGACGACGGACGCATTGGTTCACCTGGGCACAGTGAGGCAGGCGTCGAGGCATGTAAGCAATTCCTGCAATCTATCCATGCCCCCGGACGCATTGCAAAATTCGCAGACCCGCTGGTTCACAACCACATCACCCATCTTCATGGAGGGCCATCTGCGCATGCTGTGCGCCGACTCGCTCATCGCCTGAAACCTGCGAATATAGAACTATGGGAGATGCTGGTCGAAGCTGATGCATCAGGGAGGGCGCCTGCCCCGGCATCCCGTCCGGCATTGGCATGGCTTGATCTGGCCGTAGAAATGCAGCAGCACAAAAACGAAGCAGCGCCGATCCTGACCGGTCAAATGCTTATGGAAATGGGAGTATCACCGGGCCCGGGGATGGGGAAGCTGCTAAAGACGGCCTATGCGGCGCAACTCGATGGAACCATTCATGATGAGACCTCCGCGATCCACTGGTGCCGCCGGCAGCTGGATTCGGCATCGGAAACGGATACCTCCGGCACGTAACCGGGCAGCGATTATTGTCCGCCTACTTCAGTTGGTATATTTATTTCGATACGTCGCGCAAACCACAACCCGACTTCAAACAACAGCAGCATCGGAACCGCCAGCAGAACCTGCGAAATGATATCCGGCGGGGTCAGGATGGCGGCGAAGATGAATGCCCAGACAATCACAAAGCGCCGTTTCTCGGCTAATTTTGCAGCGCTGACCAACTGCAACCTGACCAGCAGGATCAGCACGACGGGTATTTCGAAACTGATGCCGAAGGCAAACAGCAGCTTGAGAAACAGGGACAGGTATTCTTTCACGGCCGGCATGGCCTGAATATGCTCGGTCGCAAACCCAAGGAAAAAGGTAAATATCAGTGGAAATACGACAAAATATGCAAAGGCGCCGCCCGCCAGAAACAGCAGCACACTGCTGGCAACCGCCAGCCTGAAAAGTTTCTTTTCATTGCTGTACAGGCCGGGAGCTACAAACGACCAGACCTGATAAAAAGTCACCGGTGATGTCGCAAACAGGCTCAACAGCAGGGCGATTTTGAGATAGGTAAAAAACACGTCCGGTGCATTAAGAAAAACCATGGAGGCACCAGCCGGCAGGGCCTTTAACATCGGTTCAGCCATGAATTCAAACACCGACGCAGACCAGTTCATCAACACCATCACGCCCAGCACATAGACAATCAGGGACAGACGCAATCGCGACTGCAATTCCTTTAAATGGGCAACTAAATTCTGCCCAGTCTCATTCATGCCCATTGCGCTCTTTGTCAGTTTCCGGAACCGGCCTAGCAAGCTCGGCATCCTCTATATCTGCCGGCTTATGAACCGACTTCTCAACATCGTGTTTCAGGCCGTTATAATTTTCGTGCATCTCTCCGGCCACATCCTTGAACGGCTCGGTATTCTGCTCAACCTCACGGCTTATTTCCCCATGCATTTTCGACCACCAGCTTCTGCCATGGCGAACCCAGCGTCCTACCTGACCGAAAAACTCCGGCATACGCTCGGGCCCGACGACAACAAACAGCAGGACGCCGATGACGAGAAGTTCAAGTAAACCGATATCGGGCATACGAATGACTTATTCTTTTTTATTTGTTGAATCCGAATCGTCTTTCGATGAAGGCTTGTCATCATCCGACATGGTGTTACGGAAATTCTTAATGCCTTTAGCCAGTCCGGCCCCGAGTTGGGGCAGCTTGCCAGCCCCGAACAAAACAATCACCAGCAATAGAATAATCAACAGTTCCGTTGTTCCAAGTCCGAACATATTTTACCCTCCCCAAATCCGGCATTGCTCCGCCTATAAGCTGGCCGGAACCCTAGCTTAATCGAGCCCGCCAATACCACACTTTATAAGTCCATCGACATTGAATGTCATATGCAGGACCAATCTGCAAATGGGTATGATCTCCTGACGCAGGACAGGTGTCCTGCAAGACGCCTGATCCGGCTTGCATCCCTGTTTTACAAACCATAGCAGATTGGAAATCTTGTTTGCATACATCCGTTCCCATAAAACTGGATTTGTAATCAGCATTGATCAATACCCGACGAAAAAGCTCAAGCATTTGAAGCTATTGCTAACTTTTTCGTCAGCTGTAGACTGCCCAAAAAAAATTACGGGCGGTTTTTTTTATGCCAAAATACAAACGCTTTAGCGAAACATCAGTCAGTGAAAAAATTCTGGATTCGATGTTCCTCATCACCATAGGCATCGCCTACCTTTTCGCCCTGCTTAATCTCTATTACACCCATCAGGGGCGCGACGGCGTTGAAGGCCTTTCGATTCAGGATGTGGTTATCGCCTATTATGGCAGCCATAACCAGACGCGACTCGGTGCCGCCATCAATGGACCGATGGCACCCAACCTGCCGAACCTGGCGGCCAAAACAGAGATCCTCGACTGGATCAACCATGGTGCACCGGAAGATGAGTTTAATGAAAAGATTCAGCCCATTCTGGAAAATAACTGCGTCATGTGCCATTCGGCAGAGAGCGGCATGTCCATTCCACACTTCGACTCATATAACAATGTCGTCAAACTGACCGAAACAGATACCGGCGCCACCATCCCGGCACTGGTGCGCGTATCCCACATCCATCTGTTCGGCATTGCCTTCATCCTGTTCTTTGTCGGACGTATTTTCCTGCTCTGCGAAATGAATGTGACGTTGAAACGAACCTATGTGGCACTGCCGTTCATCTTCCTGTTGCTGGATATTTCATCCTGGTTTATTACTAAAATAATCCCCGACTTTGCCTATGTGGTGGTTCTAGCAGGTGGGCTGGTCGGAACAACGTTCGGCCTGCAGATTCTGATCTGCCTGTACCAGATGTGGCTCTACAAACCGAAGTCCATACCGGTAGAAATGTAATATCGGTGTAAAGTTTAATCCTGTAGCGCAATCTCTCCTCCCGGACAGTTGTACAAACAAGGATTATAATTGCTCCAGAAGATATTTCTGAAGGAGCCAAAAAAGGAGAAAACCATGAAAAAAATTATTGCAATGACAATTGCGGCCGCCTGTTTCGGTCTGACTTCCCAAGCGGCCATGGCCGATGTAGATGTCGGCAAGATTTTCAAGAAAAAATGCAAGATGTGCCACAGCATTGAAAAGAAGAAAACTGGCCCGGCATTCAAGGACATGAACACGGATCCGGCTGTTCTGAAGGCTGCTCTTACCGAGGGTCGCAAGTTGATGCCGAACTTCAGCAAAAAACTTAGCGGTGAAGAGATTGATGCCATGGTGGCATTCATCCAGAGCAAGCAGTCTGCCGCTGAATGATAACCAGGTGCCCTTCACCGGGCACCCCTGTCAAAAGCTAACGCTTGCGCTAAGATTGCGCGTGGTAAATAGTTAGCGTTTGAAAAGTAAGCACTTACTGTCTCGGGAGGAGAGTCTATGCGAACAAGAAATACTTCAGGAATAACCCTTTCTATCGGCCTTTCGCTGGCCGCCTTGGCAATGGCGATGTTCACGCCCATGTCTGCCTCAGCAGCTACCAGCATGGATGGCAAGGCCCTGTATGAAGCCAATTGCGCCATGTGCCATGGCAAAACCGGAGAAGTCAGCGACTATGGCAAAAGCCTGAAACCGTTTCCTGCTCGCAATCACCGTGCCATTGCCGGTCTTGTAAGCCGCGACGAACTTCGCCGCATTATCACGTACGGCATCAAAGGCACAGCCATGACGCCGAAAAAATATTCCCTTGATCCACTGGAAATCGAGGAAGTCATCGATTACATGAAGACTTTTGACTATCAGCCGGACTTGGCCAATGGCAAAAAGCGCTTTAAAGCAGTGTGCTCATCCTGCCATGGCATGGACGGGCGAGCGCAAACCGGTGTTGGTGCTAAAAACCTCGTGTACACCAAGCTGAACCTGAAACAAATCGTCCACACCATGCGCTATGGGCGTCCGGGCACCCTGATGACCAGCAAGAGACACCAGCTAAGCAATACTGACATTGCCGATGTGGCTAACTATGTCTATTCACTTCGCTATCTCGCCAACCCGGCGAAAGGCCAGAAGCTGTTCAGCAAGAACTGCGCGTCCTGCCACAGCACACCGCTCAACATCAAGCTGATCGGTAATGCCGCCAGCAGGCGCACCATCGCAGATACGGATGACCGCGAGCTTGACCTGCGCATCCGCCATGGACGCCATGTTGACCGGGCCGGAAAGAAGGTCGAAAAGCTGTCGGATAATGACATTCAGGATATCATTGCCTACATAAGGAACTACAAGAACTGATGAACGAAACAATAACCGGATCCGGCGCCTCCCATCTGGGGGGCGCTGATCTTTTTGATCTGGCTATGATCAGAAAATATGACAAGGCCGGGCCCAGATACACTTCGTACCCAACCGCCCCGATGTTTCATGACGGGGTTGGTCATCGGGCCTACGCAGAAACCCTAAAGTCGGCCGCCAGGGCCGATGCGCCATTGTCGCTGTACATCCATGTCCCATTCTGCAACACCGTCTGCTATTACTGCGGCTGCAACAAAATTGTTACCAAACAATATGAACGTGCCGAGCCCTACCTTGAACTACTGATGCGCGAAATCGATATGGTGGCGGACCAGATGGCTGATGCGAAAGGCGATTGCAAACGCCCTGTTACGCAATTGCATTTTGGTGGCGGAACGCCAACTTTTCTCAATGACGATCAGATTCGCAGGCTTATGGACAAACTGCGATCACGGTTTCATTTTGTTCCTGTACCCGAGGGCGAATTTTCTATTGAAATCGATCCCCGCGAATGCAGTGAAAATACCGTAAAAACCCTGCAGGAAGTCGGCCTGAACCGCATGAGTATGGGCGTGCAGGATTTCGATCCCGTCGTGCAGAAGGCGGTCAACCGGATCCAGAGCAAGGAAGAAACCCTGCGCGTGCTCAATGAAGCGCGTCAGCATGGCTTTGAATCCATGAACATTGATCTCATGTACGGCCTGCCGCACCAGACCGTGGACACGTTTGACCAAACCCTCAACACGATTATTGATTTCAGCCCTGATCGAATTGCCCTGTTCAATTACGCGCATCTGCCGCACATGTTCATGCCGCAACGTCGGATCGACGAGGAAGCAATCCCCACACCGCAGGAAAAGCTCAATATTCTTGAGCACAGCATCAATAAACTCCTGGATGCAGGATATGTATTTATCGGCATGGACCATTTTGCCAGGCCTGATGACGAACTCACCATCGCTCAACGTGAGGGCAAGCTGTACCGCAATTTTCAAGGGTACAGCACACAGGCTGACTGTGACTTGATCGGACTGGGAGTTACGTCCATCGGTTATGTGGGCGGAGGCTTCTTCCAGAACAGGAAGGAAATGGACACATACGCAGAGGCTATTGAGCGTGGAGAATTTCCGGTGTTCCGCGGGTATCAATTATCCGATGAAGATCAGCTACGTCGTCAGGTGATCATGCGCCTGATGTGCGACTTCTCTCTAGAGTTCGCGTCTTTCGAGCAGCAATTCGGCATCAGCTTCAAGGACCACTTCGCAGACGGGCTGGAAGATTTGAAAGACATGGTCAAGGACGGGCTGGTGGAACTGCGTGAAGACGGCCTTACCGTCCTGCCTGCGGGCCGCCTGTTGATCCGCAACGTTGCCATGGTCTTCGACGAATATCTGCGCAAAAAATCAGAGCAAACAAGCTTTTCCAAGGTCATCTGACAGTTCGTTTAATGCCACCCTGAAAGCCCACGCATAAACTCAAGCTCTCAGGCAGGAAACCCGATTTTTGCATCCTCGATATGAGGGCGGTCGACCCTGAAATCATGCAAGTCCAGTCCGGGGACCTCCCCTGTCATCCAGCGACTCATGATATCCGCCGTACCGGGCGCTAAGGCCACACCATTGCGATAGTGCCCTGTAGCCACCCAAAGCCCCGGACGATTTTCAACTGGCCCAAGATATGGCAAACCATCCGGGCTTCCCGGCCGGAAACCCATCCACTGTTGTTCCACCTCAGCCTTGGCCAGTGCGGGGATAATTCGGGAGGTTGCCTGCATCAATTCGTGCATAATCTCACTGGTATTTCCCCGCACAAAACCGACCCTCTCCATACTCGCCCCGATCAATACCCTGCCATCCTGACGCGGCACAAAATATGCGTCGTCATGCTTGATGATATGGCGAACCGCCCCGGGTTCCGTTTTAACAAGGGCGATCTGCCCTTTCACAGGCTCCACTGATATATTCAACCCCATATCGCGGGCCAGTTCCCCACTCCAGCTACCTGCCGCCAGCAATACGGCATCCGCCTCGATCCTGCCACCATCCGCAAGCTGTACGCCGGCAACATGCCCCCCTGCATCTTCAAGCAAGCCGGTTACTTCAGCACCTTCCCGTACCTCAATCGAAGCCAGCGCGAGGGCCTTACGAACCGCCTGTAGGAGGCGTGGATTGCGTACCTGCCCCACATCTGGCCAGAGCAACCCGCCGGTCACACGCTCTGACAGCAGCGGCTCGCTTTCCATCGCCTGTCCTTGATTCAGTTCGTGCACAGGCCAGTTGAACTTGTCAGACCACTGCAGGGCTTTGTGCCGATGGTCAACGCCATCATCATCAAAAAATGGGATCAGCAATCCACAGTTAAACCACTCGATTGAATTGCCTGTGAGCTGCGCGAGTTCATCACTCAACGCCGGATACATGGCCAGACTCTTGTTAACCAGATGTGTAAAACTATCCGGATAAAGCCATGGATGAATCGGACATAAAATACCGGCTCCGGCCCAGGATGACTCATGCCCGAACCTGCCCCTTTCAATAATCATCGGAGTCGCACCGCGCTTGTGCAAATAAAAGGCCGTCAGGCTACCGATGACACCGCCTCCGATGACAGCGACCCGCATCGGCTCTTTTCCATCTTTGCTTTGCACAATCGCCTCCCATGCCGTCAGTAACACCAGACTTGCCCGATTCGCCGCATGTCGCCACCATGCCGACATGCATGACTCGGCCACATCAAAGCGTGAACTTCACCAAGCCTATCAATACTGCCTGTCTCTGGCACGGCAACATTATGAAAATTTCCCTACTGCCTCGCGTCTTATTCGCAAGGAGCTTCGCCCTGCTGTAGCTGCCATCTATGCCTTCGCCCGTCACGCCGATGATCTTGCGGACGAAGGGAAAGCAAAAGCAGTTACGCGACTCAAACAACTCGATGCATGGGAGACTCTGCTTGAACGTTGTGTACAGGAAAATCTGGATCAGCCCATATTTCTTGCCCTCGGCGACAGCATTCGCAGACATCATCTTCCTGTAGAACAACTTCACAATCTGCTAATCGCCTTTCGCATGGACACCAGCCTGCATGCATACGCCAGTGAAGAAGAACTGATGTTTTACTGCTCGCATTCGGCCAACCCGGTCGGTCGCCTGATGTTGGCGTTGCATGAGGTATGCAGCCCGGAGGCACTTCAGGCTTCGGATGCCATCTGCACAGCCCTGCAACTGATCAATTTCTGGCAGGACTTGTCCATCGATCTGCCACGGGGACGATGTTACCTGCCGGATGCATCCCTGCAGGCCAACGGCCTGTCAGCACAGCAATTGCTGGACTGGGCAAAGGCTGGCGAACTCGACTCTGCTGAGCACAATGCAGCCATCCAGCCCGCGCTGAAGATTGCCTTGGATTCAACCAGGAAAAGGCTCTCTCAGGGGTTTTCGCTGCTGCCCTGGCTCCCTTTCCGGCTTCGTCTGCAGATTGCTGCCACCTTGCACGGAGGACTACGCATGCTGGACAAGATAGAGCAATTGGATCTCCCTCTAGCAGAACGTGTTTCGCTGAGTTCCGGCGACTGGTGGAGGCTTGGCATCAGCATCCTTATGGATACGCTGATTCCAACAAAATCATTGCGGGCTCAACCGGCATGAACAGGAACTGCGTATGAACCCACAGCAATATTGTCTCGATAAAACCCGTGGTTCCGGATCCTCTTTTTTTTATGCATTCCTCTTTTTACCGGAAGAGAAACGCCGGGCCATGATGGCCCTTTATGCCTTCTGCCGTGAAGTCGATGACATTGCTGATGAAGTCAGCGATCAACAGGTGGCACTTACCAAGCTGGGCTTCTGGCGCGAGGAACTGGGCCGCATATTCCAGGACAAGCCGCGCCACCCTGTGGGAAAGGAATTGAACTGGGCACGCAAACATTTCCCTCTTGATGAAGAGTTGTTGCTGGAAATCCTGGATGGCATGCTGATGGATATTCAGCACCTCCCCATTCTGAAGTCTTCGGATTTATCCCTGTATGCTTATCGGGTGGCCGGGGCAGTCGGTTTGCTATCCATTGAAATATTCGGCTACACCGAACGCGGAAGCCGCAATTTTGCAACCTCCCTCGGTGAGGCGCTACAACTGACAAATATCCTTCGCGATGTGAGCGTTGATGCACGGCTCGGACGCATCTACCTGGCCCAGGATGACCGTATCCGCCATAAGATTAGTGATCAGGCCATCAAGAATGGTGATATGAGCGGATCCTTACCTGAACTTCTGAAAGAGTACGGTGACAAGGCCGAGGCTGCCTATCAACAAGCACTTGATGCATTGCCCGATGCCGATCGGGAAAGTCTGCGCCCCTCACTGGTGATGGCTGCCATTTATCACGCCTATCTCAAGCAGCTCAAAGCCATTCATTTTGATGTCTGGAAACAACCGGTAAACATTCTTCCCATACATAAGATGTGGATTGCATGGCGGGCATGGCGCTATGAGAAAAAAGCTGGAAAGTCACGCCGTCCATTGCGATTGGACTTCTGAGAACAGAAGGACGATACCGATGATTGCTGTCATTGGGGGGGGAATAGCTGGCCTGACAGCTGCCATTCGTCTCGCTGAGCTGGGACATCGCGTAGAACTATTCGAGGCAGCGCCATCGCTTGGCGGCCGAACCCGCTCATTTTATGAAAAAACCATCGGAGAGTGGTGTGATAATGGCCCACATCTTCTTGTTGGCGCGTATACAGCCACACAGGGTTTGCTTCATGAATGTGGTGCTGCGGATAATATACATTGGCAAAAGAGCCTTGACCTGCCCCTCTGGGACAAAAACCGTGGCCACCTAAGGCTTCGGCCAACGCCATTTCTTCCGCTGCCTCTGTCGCTGATGCTGGCCTTGGCAAGGCTTCCGGATCATGGCATCAAATCAGCCCTGGCCCTGACCAGGCTTGCGGGCCACGCAGGAAAAGCTTCCGAACAATCAGTCGAGCAATGGCTTACCCGACTTCAAACGCCAATGCCTCTGGTACGGGATCTGATTGAACCGCTTTGCCTGGGCGCTATGAACGAATATCCAGCTACTGCCCCCGCCCTTAGTTTCCAGCGGGTGCTGGAGGAAAGTTTTGACCACCATCGGTCAGCCAGGCTCGGGTGGTTTAAGCAACCCTTATCAGAAGCATTGGTGCAACCATTACAGGCTCGGGCCGAACAGCTCGGCGTCGGCATCCAAACTGGCAGCATGATCCATTCCATGACACCGTATACCGGTGGAATCCGAGTCTCCTGGGGCTCCAGTGGGAAAGATTTCGACAAGGTAATCCTTACCACGCCTTCCTGGGTCAGCAACAAGCTTCTGGGGATAAAAACGCCCGTTGAATCCAGACCGATATGTAATATCCATCTGTGGTTCGATGAACCCGTGCATCCCGGGATACCTCCATGCCCGCCTCTCATCGGCGGTATTGGCACGCGCGGTCAGTGGTTCTTCGATGTTTCCTCGCAAATGTCCCGGGCATCCAGATTCCATCATATTGCCGTGGTCATCAGCGCTGATTTTCTGGATACACGCAAGGAAGACCTGGTCGAACTGGCTGCCCGCGAGTTAAGGATGATATGCGGAATTGCACACCCTTTGAAACCAGTGCATGCCAGAGTGATTCAGGAGAAACGTGCGACAGCGCTGACACGTCGCCCTGATTCGCTGCAACAACAAGTGCCGGAATGTTTGATTGATGCCTCCGAGAGGCCTCATCCCGGCGACCTTCCAGCGACGATCGAAGCGGCTGTCCGGCGAGGTGAACAGGCAGCAAAAATCTGCGCCATGTCACAGTCCTGACACAGATAATTCACCCCCTTCTTGCATCATTTATTGCCTGAATGTACACACTGGAATTCTATATATATCACTTTAATAATGTGTTGTATATGTTTGTTATATTGTATATTTATTAAATGCCTAATATTTAATCAGTATCATTCAGAGGCTTCCGGTTTGGCTTTCTAATGAGCATTCCTGCATTTCATCAACACAGTTATCCACAGTCTCTGTGGATACATTGAGCTAGCCTTTGCAGGAGAACGATATTGGACCAGAAATGCTGCTTAGCAGAGGATATCCCCTACCCGAATCAAGCAACCGCGCAATTCATAGGCATCAAAGTAATCGGATACTTGAACTTGCCGGACTCCCTTTTATGATGGGCTAATCATGACTCACACCTCATCCAAAGAATTTCGCTCCCATGGCATTGCTGATCTCGTCATCGGTGAGCTTGACCGCGCGCTGAATAACATCTTCTGTCGCCAACGAAGTTCACGCCCTTACCCCCCGACCACAGCGGAGAAGCATGCCGCAGCCACGGCCTTGTCTGCGGATCAAAAGCAATTTGCTGCCGGCCTGATGCGCGTCAATCATGCTGGAGAGATGGCAGCTCAGGCTCTCTATCAGGGGCAGAGCCTGACGGCCCGGGATCCAAAGCTGGCCGAGAAACTCAAACAAGCCTCCATTGAGGAAAGTGATCATCTTAACTGGTGCCGTAATCGCCTTGATGAGCTTGATGCCCGTCCTTCTATGTTTGATCCATTCTGGTATGCGGGCTCCTTTGCTATCGGCATGGCTGCGGGTATCGCTGGTGACAGATGGAATCTGGGCTTTCTTGCCGAGACTGAGCATCAGGTGGTAAGACATCTGGATAGCCATCTTGAGCGGCTGCCACAAACTGACAGCCGTAGCAGAAGCATTATTGAGCAAATGAAAATTGATGAACAAGGTCATGCTGAACTGGCTGAAAATCTAGGCGCTGCCAATCTCCCGCAACCGATATTATCCTGCATGAAGCTGACAGCCAGAATTATGACCACGGTAGCTGAAAAGATTTAAAGGCAACAATATAAAGCGCCATGCCTGAACATGGTCAATGGATGATATAAAAAAACAGGGCCTGATAAACAGGCCCTGCAGTTCTCCCCCCCCCCTTATGCTCTCAGGCAGCCTTGCGTGTCAAATGATCCTGCATGTAGTGGGCCATTAACTTAAGTCGGCCAACAGTCACTACCTGACCTGTCTGTTCATGAGACCTCTTGACGAAAATGGCATCCTCACCACGAATCTCCACTGAGGTGGCTGAAGCAACATCTTTCCCTTCGGTGGAAGCGACTGCTTCGATATAATCCTTGATTACCTTTTCTGCATTCTTCATATCATTGACCTCCTGTTGGTCTTTGTGCTGCCAGTGTATCTGCCTTTCATGAAGTAAATGTGACATGAATCAACATCTTTGGATGTCTAGCTGCAACCACCTTGATGTTATCTTATCAACGCCGGGCTAGAGGCTTCTACCATGCTTGGAGCCATGACGTTCCCACACTTCAATGTTAAACTCGGCCCATATATTTCCACGTGAGGTAACATTCATGTCAGGACATAGTAAATGGTCCACAATCAAGCACAAAAAAGCTGCAGCTGATGCAAAACGCGGGAAGGTTTTCACCCGTTACATTAGGGAAATTACGATTGCAGCCCGTGGTGGCGACGACCCTGATGCCAACCCGCGTCTGCGCGCAGCCATTAATGCCGCCAAGGGTGTTAACATGCCCAAGGATAATATTGAGCGCGCCATAGCCCGTGGCGCCGGTGGTGAAGGTACCGACAATATCGAGGAAATTCGCTACGAGGGATACGGTCAGGGCGGTGTAGCCATTCTGGTCGATTGCATGACCGACAATCGCAATCGAAGTGTATCCGATGTGCGCTCTGCCTTTACCAAAGGTGGAGGAAATATGGGTGAATCCGGCTGTGTAAGCTGGATGTTTCACCAGAAAGGACAATTTATATTCGACCGGGAACTGGCTGACGAAGAGCAGATTATGGACATTGCTCTGGAAGCCGGCGCTGAGGATGTACAGGACATGCCCGAGGATGGCTGTATCGAAGTACTCAGCGCACCGACTGACTTCGGTGTCATTCAGCAGGCGTTTGAATCGGCCGGATTAAATCCTCAGGTTGCAGAAATATCATGGATTCCTGAAAACACCATCGCAGTCGAGGGCGAAGCGGCAGAAAAGCTGCTTGCCATGATTGAGAGGCTGGAAGAACTGGACGATGTGCAGAATGTATATGCCAACTATGATATATCCGATGAGGAACTGGCGCGTATCGAGGGCTGACCCGGCATGACTCGCAGCATCCGCCTTCTCGGTGTCGACCCCGGCTCGCTTAAAACCGGAGTCGGCATTATTGATGTGCGGGGCAACCACCTGCAGCATGTGCATCACGCAGTCATCCGGTGCGGAAACGGCGATTTTGACACGCGACTGCATTATCTTTTTGCATCATTAAAGGATGTAATCACTGAATTCAAACCGCACGCAGCTGCCATTGAGGATGTATTCGTGTCCAAGAATGCCTCGTCAGCACTGAAACTCGGTCAGGCACGCGGCGCACTGATTGCCGCCTGCGGTGAATGCCAGGTCAGGGTAAGCGCATACTCTCCGACTCAGGTTAAACAGGCTGTCGTCGGCTTCGGTCGCGCTGAGAAAGCACAGGTTCAGCATATGATCCGCTTACTGCTGCATCCGCCCGAGCCGCTGGGTGAAGATGCGGCCGATGCACTTGCCGTAGCCATTTGCCATGCGCATCATGCACCCATGTTGGGTAAAGAACGGGCAGAGAGAGGTGTATCATGATCGGCTGGCTCAAAGGGAGTATACGCGAACTTGATCCTGCCGGGTTGATTCTGCTCGATATCGGAGGCGTGGGTTATGAGATTTCGGTTAGCCTTCAGACCCTTTGTAAATTCAAACAGGGAGATGTGGCCGAACTTTCCATCCATACCCATGTACGGGAGGATCAAATTACCCTTTTCGGCTTTTCTGATCGAAGCGAACGTGGACTTTTTCGCAAACTGACTACCGTTTCAAGCATTGGAGCCCGAATGGCGCTGAACCTCATGTCAGGCATGCAGACAAGTGAACTGATTCAGGCTATTGAAAGCGGCGATGATGATGCCCTCTCCCGCACACCGGGAATTGGTAAAAAAACGGCACAACGTTTGATTCTCGAGTTACAGGGCAAGCTCGGAGGCAGCGTCGGAATCATCAGCCCGGCCGGCAACCAGGCTGCCGATGTCCGCTCGGCTCTGCTCAACCTCGGCTATAAACCCGTCCAGATTGATGCAGCACTCAAACACGTTGAAACATCCGACTTCGAAAGCATGTTGCGGGCAGCCCTCAAGGCTTTGGTCTAGGGTGCGCAGATGAATGAGGAATCTCTGGAAAGCGGACGGCTGCTCGATAGTAATCCCGAACATGGTGACAACCTGGATGTTGCCTTGCGCCCCAGGGCATTGGATGAGTACGTCGGACAGGAAAAAATAAGGGCGAATTTGAGCGTTTATATTCAGGCCTCAAAAGCACGCAGCGAACCGCTTGACCATGTTCTTCTTTATGGTCCTCCCGGACTTGGTAAAACCACGCTGGCCAACATCATTGCGAATGAAATGGGTGTCAATATACGTTCCACTTCCGGGCCTGTGATTGAACGGCCGGGTGACCTGGCGGCCATATTAAGCAATCTGGATGCAGGCGATGTGCTGTTTATCGACGAGATTCACCGGCTCAGCCCTCAGGTTGAGGAAATTCTTTACCCGGCCATGGAAGATTTCCAGCTGGACATTGTGATCGGCCAGGGCCCTGCAGCCCGCTCGATCAAGATGGATATACCCCGCTTTACCCTGATCGGGGCCACAACGCGCGCCGGACTTCTGACCAACCCGCTACGTGATCGTTTCGGCGTCATTGAGCGTCTGGAATTTTACACTCATACAGAGCTGGCCCGTATCGTTGAGCGTTCAGCAGGACTTCTGAATATCCAAACCGCCGCTGAAGGGGCGATGGAGATCGCCAAGCGCTCACGCGGAACCCCCCGCATTGCCAATCGACTGCTGCGCCGTGTACGCGATTTTGCTGAAATTGAACATAACGGGGAAATCAGCCGCAACGTTGCCGATTCATCGCTGGTTCGTCTGGAAGTGGATCACCTGGGCCTTGATCAGATGGATAGAGCACTCCTTGCTGTCATAATTGATAAATACAACGGTGGGCCGGTCGGCCTGGATACGCTTGCCGCCTCTATTTCGGAAGAGCGTGACACCATCGAGGATGTGCTTGAGCCCTATCTGCTGCAAGAAGGGCTGATCAGCCGCACGCCGCGCGGACGTACTGCTACCCCTCTGGCCTATGCCCACATGCAACGTGAATTGCCCGGTCAGGGGCTTCAGGAAAGGCTGCTATGACAGGTATCAGGTTTAGTTTTCCGGTGCGAGTCTATTACGAAGATACCGATCATGGTGGCGTGGTCTATCATGCCAATTATCTGAAATTTCTGGAAAGAGCGCGCAGCGAATTCATGCGCACGCTTGGCATTGAACTTGATGTTATTGACGAATCCCACGGGATCCTGTTTGCACTCACAGAAGCTCAGGTCCGATTCAAGAAACCTGCCCGTTTTAATGATATGTTGATTATAGAAACCGGCCTGGCCTCGCTTGGTGGCGTACGCCTCTCGTTTGAACAGTCCATATACCATCAGGACAGCAAGCAATTGCTGGTTGAGGCGACAATTGATCTTGCCAGCATAGACCGCGCAGGCAAGGTCAGGCGAATGCCGGCACCAGTGGCACAGGCGCTATCCAACCACCTTCTTCCTCAGGAGCATGCATGACTCAGGATTTATCCATACTACAACTTGTCCTCAATGCGGGCATCGTCGTCAAGGCAGTGCTGGTGCTGCTCATCTTTCTATCCTTTGCTTCATGGGCCATTATTTTCAACAAATGGCGTATGTACCGGAAGAGCCGCATTGAAGCTGAATTATTTTCACAGGCATTCTGGGGCGGTTCCGACATGGATACAGTGCTTGCCGGAATCCCGCAACAATATCCGAATAGTCCGCTACCCAATATTTTCCAGGCTGGATACCGCGAATTCATGCGCCACAAGAGGGATGCAGCGCAAACCCAGAGCATTAACAAAATCATCGCTGCCGGCGGCATGGATGGCATACGCCGCGCGCTTGATGCCGCCTTTTCACGCGAAATGGAACAATTGTCCCGACATCTGGCATTTCTGGCTACTGTCGGCTCCACCTCCCCTTTCATCGGCCTGTTCGGAACAGTTTGGGGCATCGTCAATGCCTTTCAGAGCATTGGGCTGACGCACAACACTTCCCTTGCTGCCGTTGCACCAGGAATCGCAGAAGCACTTGTGGCCACAGCTTTCGGGCTGGTTGCCGCCATTCCCGCAGTTGTCGCCTACAACAAATTCACCTCAGACCTGAAACGCATGGCCGCCAATATGGAGCAATTCTCCTCTGAATTCCTCAATATTATTTCGCGCCACATCAAGGAGTAAGGCATGTGGGCAGGAAGCAGTAAATGGGGGAAAAATGCCGAACCGATGAGCGAGATCAATGTCACGCCTCTCGTTGACGTGATGCTGGTTCTGCTGATTATCTTTATGGTAACAGCGCCTCTGCTTACCCAGGGTGTGAATGTTGATCTTCCGGATGCCGATTCACCACCGATGCAGCAGAATATTGAACCACTCGTGGTTTCGATTCGGGCTGATGGCAAAATTTACCTGCAAAAACATCTGATTGAGCTCAAGCAGGTGGCGCCTCGCATCAGTGAAATGCGCAAGCAGAAGCCGGACTTGCCTGTATTCATACGCGGCGATGCCAAAACACCCTATGAACAGGTTGCCAGAGTCATGAGCCTGCTGGAATCAGCCGGCATCAGGAAAGTAGGCCTTGTCACTGAACCCGGCCGTTAATGCACAGGCAGACAAGGCTGCTCTGAATGGCCTTGATCTGCTTGTTGCCATTATTCTGCATGTGCTGGCGGTAACAGTGATTGCCACGCTTGCGTTCTGGCAGGCACAGCACCACATCGAACCAATGAAGCGCATTGAAGTGGCAATGATTTCCGCCAAAACGCTGGCCAAAATGCAACATCAGGCACGCACCAAACCAAAGAGAATCCAGCCGCCCAAAGTAGCGCCGAAGCCCGTGCCTACTCCGAGCCTCAAACTCAAAAAGAACAAATCCGTTGCGGAAGAAGCATTCGATCCGTTTGCGCCGCTTGTCTCCAGCACCGACAGCAAACAGGCATCGAAAACCCCGCGCGCGGAATTGGCTGATCTGGCGGGGAAGCAGTTGTCGCAGAAGGAAATGGTTCGGTACATTGCGTTGATTCAGGCAGCGGTTCAACAGCACTGGAAAGTTCCGGCCAGCACCAGTCATACGACCGACCCATTGGTGGAAATGCGCCTGCAGGCCGATGGATCCGTTGCTTCAATCACAGTACTTGAAAGCTCGGGAAGCAAAATTCTGGATGATTCCCTGATACGTGCTATTCGGGCTGCAGAGCCATTCGAATTGCCTCAAAAACAGTTTGAATTTTTTCGCGTCAACCGTATCAGATTTCACCCATTGAACTGAATAATCCCACCTTGTACCACCGGCAATGAAAGGTTAGAAAGCCGCCATGCGAATTCTTGCCCTTTTATTCATGACCTTCTTACCCTTCCACCCCATTCAGGCCGCCGACTTTGATATATTTCAGTCAAGCTATGAGCCCCTGAAGCTGGCACTGCAAGTCAGCGCCGACGAAACGCTGAGCAATGAACAGAAGCTCTTTTACCATGTGATAAAAAATGACCTTAACTCCAGCCAATCATTCAAGAGCGTGGATCCACTTGCTTTTCTGGTGACCGCAGAAGAAGCATGGCGATCGCTTGAATACGGCGACTGGCGCATTATCGGTTCGGATATCCTGGCCATGTGCCAGTTGCACGCCGTGAAAAATGGCTGGCAGGCAGAACTGCAGGTGCATGACCCTTTTCGGGAAAAGAAATTGCTTTCTATCAGTATTGAGGGCCCTGCAACCGAATTAAGGACACTGGCTCACCGGGTAGCCGACAAAATTTATTCCGCAACGCTGGGCTTGCCCGGCTATTTCACGAGCCATATGTTGTATGTAACAAAGCACGGCGACGTTTCCGACCTAGTTTACATGGATCAGGATGGTAGCAACCGACAGGTGGTGGGCAAAAACTTCACACTGCTGCTTTCTCCGGACTGGTCACCCGATGGAAGACAGGTGGCATTAAACACATATGTCGGAAACCACCCGCGCCTCGAGTTTTTCGACCTTCAATCTGGCACACGTCAGGCTTTTGGTGATTTTAAAGGCCTTAACAGTACGCCTGAATTTTCACCGGACGGACGTTATGTTGCCGCGACCCTCTCCTATACAGGTGATACTGATATTCACATTTATGATATCAAAAATAAGAAATGGAGCCAGTTCACGCACCATAAAGGCATTGATACTACCCCCACATGGTCGCCCGATGGCAAGCAGATTGCGTTTGTCAGCAATCGTAGCGGCCATCCCCAGGTTTATCGCAAATCACTATCTGGCGGAGAGGCCACGCTGGTCAGTACACTGGGGAACTACAACACTTCACCTTCATGGTCGCCGAGCGGAGAGCGAATCGCCATGGTTTCAAAAAAAGACTGGGCTTATGCCATTGCCACGGTTCGCATTGATGGAAGCGACATCCGTTATCTTGCTACCGGACAAAGGGTTGAATCTCCCGCCTGGTCACCGAACGGGCAGATGTTGCTGTATGCAGCCGAGGAAAGCGGCATTCGGCGCATCTACAGAGTCCCAAGCTGGGGTGGAAAACCTGAGCCAATCACGTCATCTGGCACAGATGCATCGGATCCGGCCTGGTCGCGAAAATGATCTGAAAATCAGACCCGCAAAGTATAGGTTGCAGATTGATTCATTGTTGACTACAAATAGTCTAATGTCACTATACGACATACCAACGAACCCTTAGGGAGGAAGTATGAATTCAAATCGTTCAATTAAACTTGTCATGGTTGCACTGGCCTCGGCCGCCTTGCTTTTCGCCGGCTGTGCCCAGCAAAAGAAATCCGTTAGCGCAGAGCCTGCCAAGCCGGCTCAGAAAGTAGAAACTGTTAAATCTGTAAGCAAACCTTCAACCAATTCTGTCTATTTTGCTTTTGATAGCGCCGAACTAGATTCATCTGCACAGGCAACCCTAGATGGTTACGCAGCCTGGCTGAATGACAACCGCAACGCCGACATCAAGATTGAAGGCAACTGCGACCAGCGCGGCAGCCGTGAGTACAACCTTGCTCTGGGTCAGGAACGTGCTGACAGCGTCAAGAATTACCTGAGTGCACGTGGCGTAAGCAGCAGTCGTGTTGACACCGTATCCTTCGGTGAAGAACGCCCCGTCTGCAATGGTACAGGTGAAGCATGCTGGGCTCAGAACCGCCATGCGGACATTGTCGCCCGCTAAACATTTCAATCAGGTTCATTTGAAGCGGTCACCGGTTTATCCGGTGGCCGTTCTTTTATTGTGCACCCAGTTTATCGGCGGGTGTAGCACAACCCAGAATCAACGCGAGGCTGTACAGCAACAGCAATCTATCCACGATTCTCTTGACCGACTGGATGCCAGCATTCAACAGTCAACGCAGGCATCACAGCTATCGGCACTCGAATTATCCACCCGCATTGATAAGCTGGAACAACGCATCCAAAGTCAGCAAGCTCAGATTAATGCCCTTTCGAAAACTCAGGAAGTTATCAGGCAGCAAAAACATGTTGCTAAACCGCATCTATCGTCCTCTGCCAAGGCCAGCAAGGTATCCGAAACCAAGGTGACATCTATTCAGGCGCCCACGCTTGTAGCTTCGACCGCAACTGAGCCGGCACGCAATGCCGATGAGGAAGAAAAGAATGCCTACACATCCGCCTACCTTTCACTGAAAAGCGAACGATACGAAGAAGCCAGCAAGGCCTTTACCGCCCAGCTACAAGCCTATCCCAACGGGGAATATGCCGATCAGGCGTGGTACTGGTTGGGTGAAAGTCAATTTTCCCAGAACCTAAACAAGCAGGCCATAGCATCCTTTAGGCACGTCATCGACAAATTCCCTGACAGCGGAAAACACGCTGCAGCCATGCTCAAGCTTGGACAGGTATATCAAGCCACTGGCAAGGAGAGAGAGGCTCGCAAGTACTTCAACAAGCTTATTCACCTGCATGCTGACAGCACAGCCGCAGAGCAAGCGCGATCGGCACTCGCAGCCATGCAAGCAAACACTTCCACGAGGGAGAAATAGTTATTCCGGCTTCTCCCCACCGACTTCGCATTCATGAAATTTATCAAAGTATACAAGGTGAGAGCAGCTTGGCTGGCATGCGCTGCACATTTGTGCGTCTGGCAGGCTGTCCACTTAATTGCACCTATTGCGACACACCACAAGCTATTCCGCGTGACAGCGGTGATTGGATGCCCATTAAGACCATCCTCGATCAGGTCAAACAATTTGCCAATCCGCTGACCCTTGTAACTGGTGGAGAACCGCTCGCACAACGGGATTGTATGAACCTGCTTGAGCAGCTGACAAAACTTGACAGCATCGTGCAACTGGAAACTTCGGGGGCACTGTCTATTGCCAGGGTTCCAGCGGCCGTCCGACGCATTGTTGATATCAAAACGCCAGATAGTGGTGAATGTAATAGAAATTTATTACAGAATCTTGCGCTGCTTAAATCTGGCGATGAACTAAAATTTGTTATCTGCAGTCGCTCCGACTACGAATGGAGCCGGCAATTCGTTCAGCAGCACAGTTTGGGATTGAACGATATTCCCGTTCTTTTTTCCGCTGCCTGGAGCCACCTTCAGTCACGGGATTTATGTCAATGGATTCTGGATGACCATCTGCCGGTGCGCATGCAAGTACAGCTGCATAAGGTCATCTGGGGGGCGGAGGCTACGGGTGTCTGAAGTGATGAGTGATTCGAATATTTCTGCCGTTGTCCTGCTTTCCGGCGGACTTGATTCCAGTACCGCGCTGGCCTGGGCCATGCGAAAGCAGGGGTGGAAATGCCACACTGTCGCCTTTGACTACGGGCAGCGTCACCGTAATGAACTTGATGCATCAGCAAGGATTTCGCAAGCCCTTGGTGCTGCAGATCATCGGGTGATTGAGGTAGGACTGCGAAGCATTGGTCATTCAGCCCTTACCGCGGACGTTCCGGTACCCAAGGACGAGGCCAACAATAAAGGCATACCGGTCACCTATGTGCCAGCCCGGAATCTCGTTTTCCTTTCCCTGGCAACAGCACTTGCCGAAACCGTTGCCGCAACACGGCTGGTGATCGGGGCCAATATTGTCGACTACTCGGGTTACCCTGATTGCCGTCAGGAATTTCTCGATGCTTTTGTCGAAACGGCCAACCTGGGCACCAAGGCCGGCGCTGAAGGAAGCCGTCTGGAAATCTCAGCTCCGCTGATCCGTCTTGGGAAGTCCGAGATTATATCGCTTGGACTGGAATTAGGGCTCGATTACGGGCTCACAAGATCCTGCTACGACCCTCTGCCTGATGGCATGCCCTGTGGCCACTGCGATTCCTGCTACTTCCGGCAACAAGGGTTCAGGGAACTTGGAAAAACTGACCCCCTCCCTTATCCGGATTCGGGGACATACTGACTTTTCAATCAGGCTTCAAACCTTTACACTGACGACCGGGATCAGGGTGGAGTTGAAGATTAACAGGAGGTTGTTCTTGCAGCGTCGCGCCCGTTTGATGTTTTTCTTCGTGATCACTCTCGGGGGACTTTTCTCGGCCAGTGTGCCACTCTTTGCCGAGGATCAGGTTTCACCGGAATCCATAGCGAAACAAAAATCTAGCTGGGTTCTTCCACCTCCCTCCTTTCCAGCCGAGAATCCATACAGCGACAGCAAGGCGGAACTTGGAAAGATCATCTTTTTTGACCCGCGACTGAGCCACAACAAGAATTTTTCATGTGTCAGCTGTCACAATCCCGGCTTGGGATGGGCCGATGGAATGGATCAGTCCGTGATCGATGGGCGACACACCATGCCGCGCCATACGCCGTCTCTGATCAACGTTGCCTACCGTAAAAATCTTTTCTGGGACGGCAGAGCCACCAGCCTGGAAGCGGCCATATCGGAACACCTGCAGTCCATATATCCTGACAGGCGCGAACTCATCGAAGAAATCATTGAAATACCGGAATACCGGAATCGCTTTTCCTCAGCATTCGATAATGCACAAATCTCACTGACAACTATTTCGGCATCCCTAGCGACTTTTTTGCGCACAATCATCCAGCGCGATACACCTTTCGATCGCTGGATACAGGGTGACTCGTCAGCTATTTCAGCTGAGGCCCAGCGAGGCTTCGCTCTTTTCACCGGCAAAGCCAGATGCATTAAATGTCATACCCCGCCAACATTTAGCGATGAAAAATTCCATCATAGCGCCATGAACACGATTGATCCGGGACGCTATGAAATTAGCCATATGTTAAATGACCGAAATGCCTTCAGCACCCCGCCCTTGCGCCAGATCGGCATGACGGCGCCATATATGCATGCGGGTCAAAAACCAACATTATCGTCGGTAATCCGGTATTATAATGGCGAATTTGCACAGCAGAGTGAAGAGATGGGCAGCCAGTCATTGAATCTTGATCAACAGGATATGGATAGCCTGAAAGCCTTTCTGGAATCCTTGTCAGGCAGTATGCCGCCTGTGACCTATCCGACCTTGCCAGTAAAGCCCCAATAGGCAGAAAACATCTAGGACACTTGCAGAGAGGCGGCAAGTCCCTTGTGAACCACTATTCCATCCCTGATGTTGACACCTCTTGCCAGTGCCGGAGAAAAATCAAAAGCCTTATCCAGCCCGAGATCAGCGAGCTCAAGAACATACTGCAGCGTTGCCGAAGTCAGTGCCTGCGTGCTGGTAGCAGGAACAGCCGCAGGCAGGTTTGGCAGGCAGCAATGCAACACGCGCTCCTCGATATATACCGGTTCAAGATAAGATGAAGGGCGGCTCGTTTCGCTGATGCCCCCCTGATCAATCGCCACATCAACAAATACACTCTGGGCCTTCATCAAGGCTATTTCGGTTCGGGCCAGCAATCGTGGGGCATGAACGCCAGGGATCAGCGTGGCTCCAATGAGCAAATCGCATTCCGGCAACAGCGATAGCAGTAGCTCATGGCTATACACCTCGACTTCAATTTCTGGCATGGCTTTGGTCAGCCTCTCGGATCGCTTCCTGTCTGCTTCCAGTATGACAACCCTGGCTCCAAGACCGGATGCAGTCATCGCTGCGTGCTGTCCCACATTCCCACCGCCAAGAATCAAGACCGTACAAGGCTGAACATGTGCAATGCCTCCAGGCAGCCTGCCCATACCGGGAAATGGGGTGGCATTTTCCTTTTGCAGAAATCGCGCCCCCAGCTGGACAGCCACGCGCCCTGCCACCTGGCTCATCGGTGCCAGCAATGGAAGGCCTCCATCATCTAATTGCACCGTCTCATAGCCGATCGCACATACTCGTTGACGGATCAATTCTTCTGCCAGCTCAGGGGCAGCTGCCAGATGCAGATAGGTGAACAGAATCATTTGTGGGCGCAGAAAAGGATACTCTCCCGGCAGTGGCTCTTTAACCTTGACGACAAGTTCTGCCTGCCATGCCTCAGCAGCCGTTTTGACAATTACCGCGCCTGAATCAAGGTATGCCGCATCGGAAAAGCCGCTATCCGCCCCAGCGCCAGCCTGCACACGAACCGTGTGTCCGTTTACTATCAACTGACGAGCACCTTCCGGGGTTATAGATACCCGGTGCTCCCTGTTTTTAATTTCTTTGGGTATGCCAACTAACATGCTCGCCTCTGGACTCTGGACGCTTGGACAGCCGCCAACGTTCAGGCAAGTCTAACAGAAGAACAGGTGAATGAAGCATGTGACCTGCTGTACCACATCCCGGGTCCATCTCAGGTTTCAGCGGTACGGCTTTCTTTCCTTGCCCTGATGCGCTCTTTTTTGTCATCGACGGCATGGGCATCACGAGGCTTCCTTGGCAGCGGCCGATATATTTCCACTCGTTCATCTTCCTGCAACGCCTGATCTTCCTTCACCAGTTTGGCAAAAATACCGAGTTTGTTGAGCTTCAGGTCGATTTCAGGATGTGCCTCAAGCATACCGCTCATCTGTACGGCCTCAACGGCTGTCGTCCCTTCCGGAACATCAATTTGTTCAACAAACTGTTCATGAGGAAGCGCGTAAACAACCCAGACGCGCATGCTAGCTGTCCTGGCGCCGTGATACAGCGCGTTTTTCAAATGCATGAACCATGGATTTGCAGGCAGTGGTAAAAATAGGGCTGGCTATCATATCCATCATCATACTGCGAAATTCAAATTCGATCGAGAAATGCACGCTGCACTGATTTTCATCTTTTTCCTCAAAGGTCCAGATGCTCTCCAGAAACTTGAAAGGACCCTCAAGCAGTCTAATCTCAACAAGCTTGTAGGGCACATATCGATCAACGGTTTGAAAGCTGTGATGCACGCCAGCCAGATCGGCTACCAACTCGGCCGTCAACTCACCATCATTTTGTTGAAGAATTCTGGACTGGGCAACCCAGGGCAAAAACTCGGCATAGGCATCAATATCTAGAACAACATCAAACATATCCCTGGCCGAGCAGGAAATAAGCCTGGTTTCTTCGAACCCCCGCATGCTTAGCGCTTATCCCCTGCGGCATAGGGATTTGAACTTGATGTAAACTGAAACCGGATCGGTACGCCGTCCAGTTTGAACGTCTGTCGAAACGATTGCTCCAGATATCGGCGGTAACTGGTTTTCAAGCCGTTCGGCCGGTTGCAAAAGATCTTGATACAAGGCGGGCGTGTGCCAATCTGGGCCGCGTATTTCAGTTTGACCACTGCACCATGGTCGCTCGGTGCATGTTGCGCCTCCTGAGCGTCCATCAACCATCGGTTCAACTCACCGGTGCCTACCTCAAAATTATTCCTGCGGCCTGCCTTGATCGCCTCGACAAGAAGGCTCTTTACACCCTTTCCCTGTTTTGCAGTAACGCGATGAACAGGAACGCCCGACATGCCGCGCATACGAAAATCCAGACGCTCGACATAATGCTCCCATTCCTGCTTGTTCAGCAAATCGAGTTTGTTGACGGCTACAACCAACGCACAGCCCTCTTCCAGAGCTAGTGACATCAAGCGCATATCCTGCTCAACGATGCCTTCGCCTCCATCGAGCAGCATCACAGCCACATCCGCCCGGCCAAAAGCCTGAACAGCCTTGACCCTGGCAACAAATTCAATCACATCGGAAATACGGCCATGCTTTCGCTGGCCTGCCGTATCAACCAAGCGCACAACACCATTGCCGTAAGGCAATTCGCTATCTATGGCATCGCGAGTTGTACCTGCAATGGGACTGACCACCATGCGATCCCGGCCCAGCCATGCGTTGATCAGCGTCGATTTTCCAACATTCGGACGGCCGATTACGGTAACGCTGGCAATCAGATTATCTTCAGCCTCTCCGTTACCCTCTTCGATATCAGGCAATACGCCCTCAAGTCGCACCAGAAAATCACGAATACCCTGCCCATGCGCAGCCGATACTGCTTCCGGCTCGCCCATGCCCAATGCATAAAATTCCATGGCCACATTCGGCTGTTCCGCCTTGTTAACCACCAATACTGCAGCCGCATGATGTCGCCTCAGCTTATCGGCAATCGCTGTATCCACGGGAAGAAGACCCGCCTGAGCATCAACGACAAATACAACCACATCGGCCACAGCAAGTGCGGCTTCCACCTGCGCATCTATCGCCGGTTGCATCGTGTCGTGAGTCCCCTCGCCAATACCGCCGGTATCCACGAGCACCACACTGCGCTCCCCCAGCTGGCATTCCCCCTCCAATCGATCCACGGTCACCCCTGGGCGATCACCGACAATAGCCTTACGCTTGCCCAGAATGCGATTGAACAAGGTTGATTTTCCAACATTGGGCCGCCCGACAATGGCGACCACCGGCAATCTGATCCTCGGCTTGTCTGCCACATGGGTAGGGATAGAAGTCATAGAAAATCCGTTAATCTAGTTCAGCTGAAACAGCGTGCCGAGGCTATTGCGCACCAACACACCATTTCCAGTCGCAACCGGCGTACGGTCAATACGTCCTGGAAGCTGAATATCCGCCAGAACCTTTCCTTCGCGGTTCAACCGATACACCTTGCCATGCTCATCTGCGGCCCATAATTCATCATGCCACAATACAGGGCCTGTCAGTTCGCCTCTGGAAAGCTGCTGTTTCCAGAGCGTCTCACCGGTTGCAGCATCAAGGGCGCTCAGTGCCCCGGAAGCATCGGCAGTAAATAGTTGGGACCCCATCAACAAAGGGCTCGACTTGAGGGACAAAGTACGATCAATCAGCCGGCTTCCATCAAGCTTCGAGAGAAAAACAAGATCGCCCTGGAAGATAGGCACCAGCAGCATGTCTTCTCTGGCATTCGATTCAGCAGCAGGAATCAGGGCTGGGGTGGCAACCGGAACACGCAGTTCACTTAAGACTGCGGCTTTACTGTTCAGTATCAGCTGCCGCTTCCATAACAGGCTGCCACTGTCGGGCTTGAGCGCAACAACATCACCATTGCTAAAGGCCGCAAACACCTGTCCGTCGCGGACAAGTGGTGCCGGGGTCAAGCGCATGCTCAGCCCTCCGGTTATGCCACTGTAGCTCCATAGCTTGTTTCCATCAGCGTTAAAACGATAAATACGATTGTCTGCCGTCTGAATGACAAAACCATCCTCCAGTGCAACAGGCTCCGATATCAGTACCGAGGGCAGGTCCTGACGCCACAGGATCACGCCACGCGCCACATCAAGTCCATAAAGATGGCCGCCCACATCACCCACAATGGCTGTCCCATTCGACAACTGCAGTCCACCTGACTCACAGGCATCTTCCAGCGCAATGCGGTTGATTTCACGTCCCTGAACATCATAAATGCGAACACGCCGATCCTGGCTTCCGGCTACAATGAACTCTCCGTCAGCAGTATTGGCAATAAAAGGAAGACTAAACCCGGATGGCGAGGCCGGGAGGCGCTGATCCAGATCAACCTGCCATTGTATGTCGATACCATTGGCATGCTCGGCCACGGCAAGCGGGGTTAAAGCTGTAGCCTGGCGAACAACCGGCTCTTCCTCGTCAGCCCACCACGAACCGACGGTTGAACAACCGGAACAAACAAACAAGAGCAGTATGCACAGAGTTTGAGCACATACGCTGCCTTTTACAAAACGGGCCATCAGGAAGCTTTGGCGTCTACGCCAGTGCCGGAAAGCATCTCTTCAATCTTGGCCTTCAGATCATTATCAAGCGATGGTGCATCCAGTGCCTTCTGAAGATGCGCTTTGGCTGCTGATGCATCGTCACTGGATTGTGCGAGCAAATACTGGCGCAACTGTTCGTACTCCTTGCCGACAGGAGCCTCAAGTTGAGCGCGAGCTCCTGCCTTGTCACCTGCCTCAAGCTTGATTTCGGCAATATCCAGTCGCGCCTGCCACTTCCATTCTTCCATGGAGGCCGACGCATCGATAACAGCCTGCAAATGGGTTTCAGCGTGCTCGCCATCGAGCCTGGCCAGCTGCATTTCGGCCAGCGTGGCATAGCTGGTGCCACCGAACTCACTCACAACCTGATCCATCAAAATCTTCTTCTTGGAGCCATCCTGCTCCACCAGTGCCTGTTGATACACGGTTGCAGCAGAGGAACGCAGCGATTTGTTATGCTCAATCCACAAGCCACCGCCAGCCAACACCAATATAACGACAATGACGCCAGCGGTTAAAGTCTGAGTATTGGATTCAAGCCACGCAGTGATTTGTGCCGAACGCATATCGCGCTTTAATTCGGCCATTTCCTCAGCAAGCGGCGCGTTATCAATTTTCTTGTCGTTCATATAACTTCTCCATATTTAAATCTGCAGAAACATTTAGGGACTTTAGCAAGGCCTGCGCAAGCTAAAAGCAGGCTATCCCCTGTCAATCACCGTCAGACCCAGCCTTTCAAATCTCAATTGTCTTCAGCAAGAGGGTCATTTCGACGCTCCAGAACAATCGACAACACGCTTTTCACAAGAGCGGCCATCGGTATAGCTACGATAACCCCAACAACGCCCCAGACGGCACCAAAAACGAGAATAGCCACAATAATGGCAACCGGGTGCAGGTTCACCATCTCGGAAAATAGCCACGGTACCAGCAGGTTGGCATCCAGCGCCTGAATCACGCCATAAGCAATCACGCTATACAGCGCCATATCGGACCATCCCCACTGGAAAGATGACAATAGAATCACAGGAATCGTCACCACGGCTGCGCCCACAAAAGGAATCCAGACGGAAAGACCGGTCAATACGCCCAGCAACAGCGCATATTCATGCCCCATGCTCCAGTAAACCAGATACATGGCGATACCAACCGCCATGGCTTCCCAGAACTTGCCCCGAATATAGTTACCGATCTGGTGGTCGAGCTCCGCCCATACGCGATTCAGCAGCATGCGCTCCTTGGGCAGAAACTGTTGGGCCCAGACGATAATTTCCCGTTCGTCCTTGAGCAGGAAAAAGACCAACACAGGCACAAGTACCGCATATACAAGGAGCGTAATCATGCCCGGAATCGAGGCAATGGAAAAAGACACCAGCTGCCCCCCCCACTCCTGCAGCTTTACGGCTCCTGCAGCAATAAGATTCTGCAGATATTCCGGGTTCATCCAGTCAACATAATTCACCTGCAACTGATGCAAATTATCCCGCATAGCCTGTACATATTGCGGAGCGTGACTGACCAGGCGCCCGATCTGCTCCGTTAACAACGGAAGCACGGCAAGAAGCAAGTACAGCAGCAATAGAAACGACACCATGCCGGTAAGGAAGATTGCCGGCAGCCGCGGCACCTTGCAGCGACCCAGCAGATCAACCACCCCATCCAGCACATAAGCAAGAGCGATGGCGAGAAACACAGGTGCCAGAATCTGGCCGAAGAATATCAGGATGGAAAATATCACCAGCAATGAAGCCAGCAGCATCACCAGTTCCGTATCAGCCAACCGAAGGCGAATCCATTCTCTGAATTGATTCAAACAGGCTCCCCGGCGACAGGTTCAGCAATGGCTGGCCGAGCACCCAGCGCCACCAGCAACACGGCAATGATTGTTGTCAGCAAATGCAATATCGCACTCAACCCATGCCACATGCCGAAAAGACGGCGCTGCGGGTCATCGCGCGCAACATCTTCAATTGGCCCCATCTGCAGCTTAATATCCGCCATGATTGAAGACAACACAAACTCATTCATCGCCACCAGGGCTACAACAACAAACAACAGAATCCAGCGCCAGCGGTTCGCTTTCGTATGCTTTCCCTGCATGCGCTTCCAGAAAAAGGCGAGAGCAACGGCAAGCAGAAGGATCGAAATATTGGCAGCATGGAAGATTTCACCTGCCAGCATCCCCGCCAGTGAAACGGAGCCCGCCTTGGCAAACAGTACTGGCGCCACTACATATCCGGGCACAACAAGAAGCGCCAGCATCATAGCCAGACAAACTCTGGCAGCACCGATACGCACGCATTCAGCCTTCATTGGGCTGTTCCACAAAGCCGCATTATGCGCATTTTTCGCAACGCCCTATACATACATGATGGACTGAACTTCATACTCACGTTCGCCACTCGGCGCCTGCACGACAGCCACATCGCCGGCTTCTTTGCCAATCAGGGCACGGGCAATCGGAGACGTAATAGAAACCTTTCCAACCTCAATATCGGCTTCATCAACGCCCACAATCTGATAGGTCACTTCGGTTCCCTCGTTGACATCAATCAGTTCGACTGTCGCGCCAAACACAATCCTGTCGGCAGAAATGGTTGCCGGATCAATCACATGTGCACGTGCAAGCCTGTCTTCCATATCCTTGACGCGTGCCTCATTGAGTCCCTGCTCTTCCTTGGCCGCATGATATTCGGCATTCTCCGACAGATCGCCATGCGCACGCGCCTCCTCAATAGCTGCTACAATCCTATGACGGTTTTCACCCTTCAAAAATTCCAGCTCAGCTCGCAGCTTTTCCATGCCCTGCCTGGTCATTGGAACACGTTCCATCAATTCACTCCCTGATTTGCTGATGCATTATGATAGTCCTGAATGCTGCGCACAGCCGTCACATCCGATTTTTCAACGATGGCTGCTGCGGCCGCAAGTCCGCCGGCCATGGTGGTAAAATAGACAATATTGCGATTCAGGGCAGCCTGCCGGATCGACTTCGAATCCTTGATGGCCTGAGCGCCCTCTGTCGTGTTAACAATCAAAGCGACTTCATCGTTGAGCAACCGGTCGATAATATGCGGCCGCACACCATCGGTGACCTTGGCTACCTTCTCGGCCTCAACACCGGCAGCAGCCAGCGCCGCATGAGTTCCGCCCGTAGCCAGTATCACAAGCCCTGCCTGCCTTAGCTTCTGGCCAAGAATAACCGCCTGCTCCTTGTCAGCATCTCGCACTGAAATAAAGGCTCGGCCTGAATCAGGCAGGCGCACACCGGCCCCCAGCTGCGCCTTGGCAAAGGCAGCAGGAAAACATGCGGCAATACCCATGACTTCGCCCGTTGATTTCATTTCAGGTGAAAGCAGAGGGTCAACACCACGGAATTTCACAAACGGGAAGACCGCCTCCTTAACCGCCCGGTATGACGTAGGCTGCGGGATGTCATGGATTCCCTGCTCATCAAGGCTCTGACCAGCCATGATACGCGCGGCAATCTTGGCTAGAGGCTTACCCGTCGCCTTGGAAACAAATGGCACCGTACGCGATGCGCGAGGATTCACCTCAAGCACGTAGATGGTTTCACCCTGAATGGCGAACTGGATGTTCATCAGGCCCTTCACATTCAGCGCCATACCCAACATCTCGGTCTGGCGGCGCACCTCGTCGATGAGTGGCGCGGCAATGGAATGTGGGGGCAGGCAGCAGGCCGAATCACCTGAATGCACGCCAGCTTCCTCGATATGCTCCATGACGCCGCCGACAACAACGCGTTCGCCATCGGCCAAGGCATCAACATCCATTTCAATGGCGCTGTTGAGAAAACGATCAAGCAGCACAGGATGATCATGGCTAACGCTTACCGCCTCGGTCATGTAACGGCGCAAGCCGGTCTCATCATGAACAATCTGCATGGCGCGACCGCCAAGCACATACGAAGGGCGCACGACGACCGGATAGCCAATCGAAGCAGCCACCGACAGTGCCTGTTCAAGCGAACGAGCCGTGCCGTTTTCCGGCTGCTTCAGATCTAGCTTGTGCAGCAGCTTCTGGAAACGTTCGCGATCCTCAGCCAGATCAATCATATCCGGGGAGGTACCAATTATGGGAACCCCTGCGGCTTCGAGTGATTCAGCAAGTTTCAGCGGTGTCTGGCCGCCAAACTGGACAATCACGCCATACGGCTTTTCAACCTCGACAATGGCCATCACATCTTCAAAGGTCAGCGGCTCAAAATAGAGTCGATCCGAGGTATCATAATCGGTGGAGACAGTTTCAGGGTTACAGTTGACCATGATGGTCTCGTAACCGTCTTCGGAAAGGGCAAATGCAGCATGCACACAGCAGTAGTCAAACTCGATACCCTGACCGATTCGGTTCGGACCGCCGCCCAAAACCATGATTTTCCTGTTTTCAGTGGGCCTTGCCTCGCACTCCTCTTCGTAGCAGGAATACAGGTACGGTGTATGCGCTTCAAATTCAGCGGCGCAAGTATCCACACGCTTGAAAACCGGCACAACACCCAGAGCGGTTCTGGCATGCCTGACATCATGTTCCGAACAACCCAGCAATTGTCCCAGCCGCAAATCTGAAAGCCCTTCACGTTTGGCATTGCGCCATTCATCGGCCGAGAGTTGATCAGCCCGGCGTCCAACCAAAGACTGCTCCAGCTGAACGACCACATTCACTTCATGGACAAACCAGGGATCGATATTGGTAATTTCATGCACACGTTGCTCAGACCAGCCATTCTCATCGCCGAGACGCAGGGCTTCGGCCACCCACCACAACCGCTCAGCACCCGGCACCGCAAGTTTTTCCTGCAGGAAAACGCGAATGTCGGCCTCACCATCGTCGGGCAGCTTGAAGTCAAAGCCACAGGTGCCGGTTTCGAGCCCACGCAAGGCCTTGCCAAACGATTCAGTAAATGAGCGCCCAATCGCCATCACCTCACCTACCGATTTCATCTGCGTGGTCAGGCGTGAATCAGCCCCCGGAAACTTCTCGAAAGCAAAGCGCGGCAGTTTGGTAACCACGTAATCGATAGTCGGTTCAAATGCGGCGTAGGTTTCGCCCGTAATATCGTTGCGAATTTCATCCAGTGTATAGCCCACTGCAAGTTTCGCGGCGATTTTTGCAATGGGGAATCCTGTTGCCTTGGAAGCAAGCGCGGATGACCGGGAAACACGCGGATTCATTTCGATCATGATCAGGCGGCCGTCTTTGGGATTCACAGCAAACTGTACATTGGAACCACCGGTTTCGACCCCGATCTCGCGCAGGCATGCAATCGAGGCATCGCGCATGCGTTGATATTCCTTATCGGTCAAAGTCTGTGCGGGCGCAACCGTGATCGAATCTCCAGTGTGAACACCCATGGGATCGAAGTTTTCAATGGAACAGATAATGACGCAGTTGTCGTTCTTGTCGCGCATCACCTCCATCTCAAATTCTTTCCAGCCGATAATGGATTCCTCTACCAGAATTTCGTCAGTCGGGCTGGCATCAAGGCCGGATGCGGCAATCTGATCGAATTCATCCGGATTGTAGGCAATGCCGCCGCCCGATCCGCCGAGCGTGAAGCTAGGACGAATAATGATCGGGTAGCCGATTTCGCTGGCCAGAGCCCTAGCCTCCTCCATGGAATGGGCAAATCCGCCACGTGCCATTTCCAGCCTGATATTGTCCATGGCATGCTTGAACAGCTCGCGGTCTTCGGCCTTGTCAATCGCCTCGGGCTGGGCACCAATCAATTTAACATCGTACTTGTCCAGAACTCCATGTTTATGCAGGGACAAGGCAGTATTCAGAGCTGTCTGACCACCCATGGTAGGCAGGATGGCATCCGGTCGTTCCTTTTCGATGATTTTTGCGACAACTTCCCAGGTCACCGGCTCGATGTAGGTTGCATCGGCAAATTCCGGATCAGTCATGATGGTGGCTGGATTGGAATTAACCAGAATCACCCGGTAGCCTTCTTCTTTAAGGGCCTTGCATGCCTGTACCCCGGAATAATCAAATTCGCATGCCTGCCCGATCACAATTGGGCCAGCTCCAAGTATCATAATGGATTTAATATCGTCACGACGCGGCATACGGCAGGCTACTCCTCGGGGAAGGTAAAGCGCTCAGGCTTCCTCTTCCAGACACAGAAAACGGGTAAGCACATTACTCACCCGTCATTCCGCCAACTCTAGCGCAGGCGGCGGCAAGGGAAAAGGTGCAAACCGCCATCAGGCGATTTGCACTACAGTCGGCTGAAATCAACCATATCAAAGCATGGTCGTCCTGCTGCAGCCGGAATTATTTCCTATTCAGACCTGAATTCGGGCCCACGCTGATATTCTAAGGGCGGAAAATAACGCAAGACAAGGGTGGAAGCGTCATTTCAATGGAGTGCGGCTGGTTCATCCATGGATGCTCTTCTGAAGTCACAGCACCGGCATTACCCATATTCGAACCGCCATAGACAGATGAGTCCGTATTCATGATTTCACGGTATTCTCCGGCCAGAGGCACGCCAACACGAAAGCCCAACCGTGGCACAGGCGTCATATTCATCACCACCACTACCGGCCCGCCATTCTTGTCGCGACGGACGAAACTCAGGGTTGATTGACCGGCATCATTGCAATCAATCCACTGGAAGCCGGCTGGATCGAAATCAACTTCATGCAGCGCCGGCACATCCTTATACAGATGATTCATGTCGCGCATCATCAACTGCAAGCCTCTGTGCGGCATGAAATTCGCCTGATCCCATGACAATGAGGTGTCAAAATTCCATTCCGGCCACTGGCCGAATTCAAGACCGTTAAAAATAAGCTTCTTGCCCGGATGTGCATACATATAGGCATACAGAAGCCGCAGGTTGGCGAATTTCTGCCAGTCGTCGCCCGGCATCTTTTGCGGCATGGATCCTTTACCATGCACCACTTCATCGTGCGAGAACGGCAGAATAAAGTTCTCGGTAAAGCCGTACACCATTGAGAAGGTCAATTCGTTGTGATGATAAGAGCGATGGATGGGTTCATTTTCAAAATATGCGAGCGTGTCATTCATCCAACCCATATTCCATTTCATCGTAAAGCCCAGTCCGCCCAGATAGGTAGGCCGCGATACCATCGGCCAGGATGTCGACTCTTCGGCCATCGTCACGGCACCCGGAAACTGCTCATGCACCAGGCAATTGAACTGTTTGATGAATTCAACGGCTTCCAGATTTTCTCGGCCGCCGAATTTGTTCGGCATCCATTCACCCGCTTCACGTGAATAATCCAGATACAACATCGATGCCACCGCGTCCACGCGCAGGCCATCGAGGTGATACTTGTCCAGCCAGAACAGGGCCGAGGCAGTCAGAAAGTTGCGCACTTCATTGCGACCGAAGTTGAAAATGTACGTACCCCAGTCCTTGTGTTCACCCAGTCGCGGATCTTCATGTTCATACAAGGCAGTGCCGTCAAAACGCGCAAGACCCATTGCATCCTTGGGAAAATGCGCTGGCACCCAGTCGAGAAACACGCCGATCTTATTCTGATGACAATAATCGACAAAATAGCGGAAATCGTCCGGCGTACCAAAACGGCTTGTGGGCGCAAAATAACCCATGGTTTGATAACCCCATGAGCCGTCGAAGGGGTACTCGGTAATCGGCATCAATTCGACATGCGTATAGCCCATCCACTGGCAATATTCGACCAGTTGATGCGCCAGCTCGCGATAGCTGAGATATTCGGTGCCATCGCCACCACGGCGCCATGAGCCTAGATGCACTTCGTAGATGCTCATTGGTTTGTCGGCAGCCTGTGTAACCGGCCGCGCCTTCATCCAGGCCGCATCATGCCACTTATATTTCTTCTGATTATGAACGACGCTGGCGGTTGCAGGGCGCATTTCCATCTGCTGCGCATACGGATCGGTCTTTTCAAATACATCCTGGTGCTTGCCACGAATTTCAAACTTGTAGACTTCGCCTTCGCACAGACCCGGGATAAAGATCTCCCAAATACCGGATGAACCACGCGCTCGCATCTGATGTTCACGACCATCCCAATGGTTGAAATTCCCGATCACACTGACGCGTTCAGCTGCCGGCGCCCACACCGCGAACCCGACACCGGATATTCCGTCAAATTCGCGCACATGCGCACCCATGATGTCATACTTTTGGTAATGATTGCCTTCACCAATCAGATACAGATCCATATCGCCGAGAATCGTTCCGAAGCGATACACATCATCTTCTTCCCACGTGTGCCCTTCATGATTTTCAATGCGGAAACGGTAAGCCGAATCAAAATCACCCGCAGCCCACTGCACCTCGAAAAAATCCGTTCCTTCCAATCGCGGCATCGGAACTGCCTTGCCTTTTCCGGGCACCAGCCACATCTTTGCTGCTCTGGGCTTGAAAGCACGGACCACAACACCTGATTTAGCTCCCGGATGCCTGCCCAGCCATCCAAACGGATCATGACTCCGGGCCTCAAGAACAGCCCATGCTTCATTCGATAGCTTCAGTTTAGCTTTCATAGCAAACCCTCTTTATTCAAGAAATTCAAAAGACCCTTCAAACATGCGGATAATAAACAATCAGGTGATAACAGTCGGCTCGTCGCGACCGGTCAACTCACGCAAGTGCGAAACATAACCCGCTGCGGAAATCAGATCGGCAAGGGCCTCCTGGGCATCCAGCCCGTGCCTTCCAGCATCAGCCTCATACGATTCAAGATATAGCCTCACTGTTGCCCCGCTCGTGCCGGTTCCGGAGAGACGGAAAATAATCCTCGACCCATCTTCGAAAAGAATCCGCACACCCTGATTTTCACTGATGCTGCCATCAACCGGATCGGTATACGAAAAATCATCGCATGTTTTCACGATCCTGTGCGCCAGCGATTGTCCTGTAAGACTGGCAAACTGATCACGGACATTCTGCAACACCTTCTCTGCCGCACCACTGTCCACGCCTTCGTAGTCGTGACGTGAATAAAAATTACGGCCGAATTTCTGCCAATGCCCCTTGACGATATCAGCCACCGAATCACGCCGAGCTGCCAGTATATTCAGCCAGAAAAGCACAGCCCAAAGGCCATCTTTCTCGCGCACATGGCTAGAGCCTGTTCCGAAGGACTCTTCGCCACACAGCGTTACTTTTCCTGCATCCATCAGATTGCCAAAAAACTTCCAGCCGGTTGGTGTTTCGTAGCAATCCAGTCCCAGAGCCACGGCTACCCGATCAGCTGCTGCTGATGTCGGCATAGAGCGGGCAATGCCTGCGATGCCGCCCTGATATCCCGGCGCGGCATCGGCATTGGCTGCAATGACAGCCAGAGAATCGCTCGGCGTGACGAAGAAGTGGTTACCAAGAATCATGTTTCGGTCGCCATCGCCATCTGAAGCAGCACCAAAATCAGGAGCATGGTCGCCATACATCTTTTCCACCAGCTCATGCGCATATGTCAGATTCGGATCCGGATGACCGCCCCCGAAATCCTCTTTTGTCTCACCGTTCATCACAGTGCCTGCGGGCGCACCCAGCATACCCTCGATGATCACTTTGGCATAAGGGCCGGTCACCGCATGCATGGCATCAAAGGCCATGGTAAAGCCCCCGGACAAAAGCTCACGAATGGCATCGAAATCAAACAGCGACTGCATCAGTTCTGCATAGTCGGCAACCGGATCAATTACCTCGACATGCATCCCCCCTAACTCGAAATCTCCCATATGATCCAGATCGATATCCTCTGCATCAAGCATCTTGTAGGTGGAAATCACCTGCGTGCGGGCATACATGGCCTCGGTCACACCCTCTGGGGCCGGACCGCCATTGCCGATGTTATATTTAATGCCGAAGTCTTTATCGGGTCCGGCTGGATTATGGCTTGCTGATAAAATAAGGCCGCCGAAGGCCTTATGTTTGCGAATCACGCATGAAGCTGCCGGGGTCGATAAAATACCGCCCTGCCCGACCAGAACCTTGCCGAAGCCATTGGCAGCGGCCATTTTCAGAATAATTTGAATTGCCTGTCTATTGTAATAGCGGCCATCGCCACCGACCACGAGTGTTTTACCAGCGAAATCGCCAATCACATCAAACGTTGATTGCACAAAATTTTCAAGGTAATGAGGCTGCTGAAACACCTTCACCTTTTTCCTAAGCCCGGAAGTGCCCGGCCGCTGCCCCTCAAATGGTTTGCTGCTCACCTGCCTGATTTGCATCCCCAGCCCCCCTTGCCATGCGCATCCTACCCCATGCCTCAGGCAAAAGCATCACGCCATTGATGCGATATTGCAATGCCCATTGCCAAAAATTTACGTTTCATACTCAGTGAGTGCCTGTTAGCATCCGCTTGCACAATTCAACTATTATTTTTTGTTTTGTTGATACCAAGGGGGGGTGGCCATGGGCCTGCAAATGGAACGAAATATCAGTAAACTGACAGCTAACACTGTTGCACTGGTGCTAGCAGGAGGGCGAGGTTCGCGCCTGAAGGATCTGACCAACTGGCGAGCAAAGCCGGCTGTGCCCTTTGGTGGCAAGTTTCGCATTATTGATTTTCCGATGTCCAACTGCATTAACTCGGGCATTCGCCGCATCTCGGTTCTGACTCAATATAAATCTCATTCCCTGCAACGACATCTGCAGAGGGGCTGGAGCTTCCTTTCCGGTCAGTTTGGGGAATTCATGGAAGTGCTCCCGGCGCAGCAACGCACCGGTGAAGGCTGGTACGAAGGCACAGCCGATGCGGTTTACCAGAACCTCGATATTATCCGGCATTATAATCCGGAGTATGTCGTGATTCTGGCCGGCGATCATATCTACAAAATGGATTACGGTAAAATGGTTGCGGCCCATGCTGCCAAGGGAGCAGACATTACCGTGGGTTGCATCCCGGTTACTCTGGCAGAGGCCTCGTCATTCGGTGTCATGGACATTGATAATGATAACAAAATTATCGAGTTTGCAGAAAAACCCAAGAACCCCAAGTCCATGCCGGGCGATAAAACCCGCGCCTTGGCCTCCATGGGTATCTATGTATTTTCCGCTGCTTACCTTCGCCGCCGCCTGCAGGAGGATGCAGCAAGCTCTTCCTCAAGCCATGACTTCGGCCATGATCTTATCCCCCATGCCATCGAGCATGACAAAGCCTTTGCCTTCCGCTTCATGAATGGCAACACCGGTTCCCCTGGCTACTGGCGTGATGTCGGTACCATTGACGCCTACTGGGAGGCGAATCTGAATCTGGCCGACCTGACACCTGATCTGGATATGTATGACAAAAACTGGCCGATCTGGACCTACCAGGATCAGTTGCCGCCTGCCAAGTTCGCCTTCGATGATGATGACCGGCGTGGTTACGCGGTAGACTCTCTGATATCCGGTGGCTGCCTGATCACCGGTTCGACCGTGCGCCATTCCGTGTTGTTCTCAAGTGTACGCGTGCATTCTTATTCGACCATCGAGGATTCTGTTATTCTTCCTGAGGTTGAAATTAAACAAAACTGTCGCATTAAGCGTTGTGTTATCGACAAGGGCGCAATTGTCCCTGAAGGAACCGTCATTGGTGAGGATCCGGTAGAGGACGCCAAACGCTTTTTCGTCAGTGAAAATGGCATTGTTCTTGTTACTCCTGAAATGTTGGGACAAAACCTGCACGAGGTTTGATATTCAGCATTTATATGTCCTTGATATCTGCAGGCGCGGCGCGAGCATGCGCCTGCATTTTTCTGCAACTGTTGTGCCGGCAGAAGGCGGCATTGCATGAAAGGAACTGACAGTGAACACTCGAATTCTATCGGAGAACCTATGACCCGACCCCTATCTGTTGTTTTTTACTGGCACATGCATCAGCCATTCTACCGGGAAGCAGACTCAGGCCGCTACCACCTGCCCTGGGTCTACCTGCATGCGATCAAGGACTATACCGATATGGCGGTTATTCTTGAGCAGAATCCGGAGGCTCACGCCGTCATCAATTATGTTCCGTCCCTGACAGCCCAAATTGAAGACTATGCCAGCAGCCTGCGTCTATTCCTTGATGGCATTGATAACAAACTGAATGACCCGTTGCTTTCGGCTTTGGCCAATAATGCCGGTTCATTTTCCAGAAATGAAAGGGAATATCTGCTTGATACCTGTTTTCGCCTCAATCACGAACGCAACCTGCATCGCTACCCTGCCTATAGCAGGCTTTACAATCTCGCCGAACATGCCAAAGCGCATGAGGGTGAAGCCTATCTTGGTGGGAATTATTTCACCGATCTTGTCACCTGGTATCATCTGGGATGGCTGGGTGAAACAGTTCGCCGCAATAATTTTGTTGCCCGCCGCTTGATTGAGAAAAGCCGCGATTTCAGCTTTCAGGACCGTCGCGACCTGCTTACCCTGATTGCAGGGCTGCTGAGCGAAATACCAGAAAAACATCGCGCCCTTGTGAAGGCAGGGCGAATTGAACTCACCACAACCCCCTATGCCCACCCTATTATCCCGTTGATGCTTGATTTCGAATCAGCTCAGGCCACCGTGCCGGATGCATTGATTCCAGAGGAACCATATCCCGGTGGCCGGGAGCGTGCCATCGAACATATTGAAATGGCCAAGGTAAGCCATAAAAAGCTGTTCGGCAGCGTTCCATCCGGCATCTGGCCTGCAGAAGGCGCAGTTTCTGAGAAAACCCTGGCGCTGTTGGGAGAGGCAGGCTTCAAGTGGTGCGCAACGGGGGAATCCGTTCTGCATCATTCACTGAAGTTCAATCTGCGTGAGCAGCAGGGTAACCGCGACCTCTATCACCCATGGCTGGTCGGCAAGGGCAAGCAGGAAATCTGCTGTTTCTTCCGTGATGACCGCCTATCCGACCTGATCGGTTTCGAATATTCGCGGTGGCGCACAGAAGATGCCGTAGCTAATTTCATGCATGAACTGGCCGACATCTATCACCGCACCCAGGGTATGGATGCGCCCATCGTTGCCATCATCATGGATGGTGAAAATGCCTGGGAGCATTATGACCAGAACGGCCTTCCCTTCCTGGAATCCCTGTATCAGTCGATTGTGGATCATGAGGATTATTCCCTGACCACATTCAGTGATTATCTAGCAGCTCATCCGGCCAAGGACAGGCTCAAGCACATGACGCCCGGTTCCTGGGTATACGGCAATCTGTCCACATGGATCGGTGACAAAGCCAAAACGCGCGGATGGGAACTGCTGATTGAAGCCAAGAATGCCTATGATCGTCATTTTCCAACCCTGACCCATGAAAAGCAGGAAGAGGCTACGGAACAGTTGCGCATTTGCGAGGGTTCGGATTGGTGCTGGTGGTTCGGCGACTACAACCCAGGCGCTGCAGTGCGTGATTTTGACCGCCTGTACCGGCAGCACCTTGCCAAGCTTTATCAACTTCTCGGGCTGCCGCAGCCAAAATCCCTCAGCGAATCCATATCCCGTGGTGGAGGCTCAGCCGAGGGCGGCGGCGCTATGCGACGCGGCGGTGCTGATGCGTAACTTTCGACAAAGCCCATGCATAGCTGGTTAAAAAGACGCAGCTCAGCGGTTCTGCTGCATCTGACTTCTCTTCCAGGCCCCTTCAAAACGGGAGTCTTGGGGGAAGAAGCACACATGTTTATCGATCGCATTGCGGCAGCGGGCTTCAGCGTCTGGCAGTTTCTGCCGCTTGGCCCCACGCACGCGCACGGCTCTCCTTATGAAAGCCTTTCCTCCTTTGCCGGCAATCCTGACATGCTGGATTTACGGGAATGTGTAAAATTCGGATGGCTGGACCCCTTCAGCTTTGACAATTCGGATCATGCCCAACTGCGCGCTGAGGCAGGAAGAGGATTCTGGCAGCATGTAGATCGTGACCCTGAGCTTGCCAGCACTGTGGCAGCCTTTGAGCAGGCACAAGCGGACTGGCTGCTGGATTTTTCATTGTTTGCCGCACTAAAACAGGTTTATCGCGACCGCCCCTGGTGGGGATGGCCGGAACCGCTGCGAGATCGCGATCCGCAAGCCCTGCGTCAGGCTCGCATTGATTATGCTGAGCTCATCATGCAGAGCGTATTCGAGCAGCTTTTATTTGAGCGCCAGTGGAACGCCCTGAAAAGTCAAGCCGAAGCAAATGGCGTGCAGTTATTTGGGGATCTGCCGATCTACGTGGCCCATGATTCTGCCGATGTCTGGTCTGATCAGCGGCTCTTTACCATTAACCGTATCGGTCTTTGCGATGAGGTTGCAGGCGTACCACCCGACTATTTTTCGGACTCAGGCCAACGCTGGGGGAATCCGTTGTACCGATGGGAACTCATGGAAGCGGACGGGTTTACCTGGTGGGTTCGCAGAGTACGCCGCCAACTCGATCGCATGCATATGCTGCGTATCGACCATTTCCGCGGACTGGAGGCATTCTGGGCCATTCCGGGCAACAGTGAGGATGGCGTCATCGGCGAATGGCGCAAAGCACCCGGCAAGGCCATGTTGCAGGCACTCAAGAACGCCCTTGGTTCCTTGCCCATGGTTGCAGAGGACCTTGGTATCATCACCGATGAAGTAACTGCTCTGCGCGAATCCTTCAAGCTTCCGGGCATGAAAATTCTGCACTTTGCCTTCGGCGGCGATGTTGACAACCCATACCTACCTGCCAATCACGGTGAAAATTCAGTGGTTTATACAGGCACTCACGATAATGATACCACCATGGGCTGGTATACATCCATTGATCAAGCTACCCGGGAGAATGTGCTACGCAAATTGGATATCACAACCCCTGACATGCCCTGGACACTGATTGAAACAGCCATGGCATCCACTGCCCGGCTCGCCGTGATCCCCATGCAGGATCTGCTCGAGCTCGGCTCCGAGGCACGCTTTAACACGCCGGGCACCCTGGATGGAAACTGGCATTGGCGCATGGAGCACCTGCCGTCATCCAAAGCGCCCTGTTGGACACGTTCCCTCGAACTGAACGGGAAATACAAACGCCAAGCCAGCTAACCCTGACTGCGTAGCATCGGCCAGCATCGGTTGGAATTCAGTTCTTCCGACTAAACTCGTCCAAGGGCGCAGGTTTTGTTTTTCCCGGCTATCTTATCGCCGGACCGGTCTCGAAGATCTCTTCCATCTTATTTGCGCAGTGCTGAAATGCAGCCAATACGGCCGGATCAAAATGGGACGGCATGGTACGGCCATCCCCTTTGCATATGATCTCCATAGCTCTTGCGTGCTCGAATGGAGGCTTGTATGGGCGCTTTCTGCGCAGCGCATCGTAAACATCGACAAGCTGCATGATGCGAGCAGACAACGGATTTTCTTCGCCCTTGATCCCCCTGGGGTAACCACCCCCATCCCAGCGCTCGTGATGGCCCAGGGCGATATCCCGGCCCATCTGAAAAAACGGAGACAAATTTCCTTCCAGGATCTGGCCGCCGATCGTGGCATGAGTTTTCATAATCTCCCTCTCTGCAGGTTCAAAACTTCCGGGCTTGAGCAGGACATGATCCGGGATGCCGATCTTGCCGATATCATGCATGGGGCTGGCATAAAAGATGGTGTTAGAAAAATCCTCATCCATACCCAGCTGTTCTGCCAGCAAACGTGAGTAGTGACCGATGCTTTTCACATGCGCGCCAGTTTCATCATCGCGAAACTCTGCGGCACGAATCAGCGTATAGATCGACTCGATGAATGAGTTATGCAGTGCATCTTTGACCTGTTTACGGCTGGTCATATCCTCAACCACGCCATCAATAATAACTTCGCCATTTTCTTCACGCCTGTCGATGGAGCGGTCGTAAAACCACAGCCAGTTGCCATGCGCATCCCTGATCCGGTATTCCACCCCAAATGGATCACCGCCATTGAAGTCACCAACCACCTTCGCTACACGTTCCTGATCATCCGGATGGATGGATTCCTGCCACAAATATGGATTGGCGTAGAGGTGCTCCATGGAATAGCCCAGTACGTTTACAGCCTGTTGTGAGTAGTAAATACCGCCACGTTTGTCGCTGAATGAATAGATAACGTTGGGAGACCCTTCCACCAGATGCTGATATCTGGCCTGGCTATCCTGCAAAGATTGATACATTGCCTGATAATCCATCAGACGTGCATTTTCCCTTACCAGACCCGCATAGGATGCCCACTGTTGCATAACATGGGCCAGTTCTTTGGCGTTCACCGGCTTTTCCATGTAATCCACTGCCCCTTCATGCAGAGCATCAATGGCATTTTTCTTGTCGGCATAGGCTGAAATCATGATGCACGGGCAGGCAGGGTGATTTTTTCGTATGTGTTTGAGGATATCGATGCCGGATTTTCCGTTCAGCTTCATGTCCAGCAGCGCCAGATCTACATGCGTCTGTTGCAATTGTTCGATGGCGCGATTGAAGTAATCAGCCTCGATAACGTTGAATCCGGCGTGTTCCAGTATCGCGCGGTAAGCATGGCGTGTTGAATGCTCATCCTCAACTATGAGAACAGTACGTTGCATCAGATTCCCCGCCCCTGCCGATCTTAATATCAATAAGCGAACCAGCCAATCTTAATATAATCATGAACAGCATCCTCTGACAAACGGAAATAACCCACCGTCCAGGTATTACCTGATATGTTCGAGAAATATATCCGCGCAAGCTCATAGCATTCATTACTATACTGAAAACATTCGGGCCCTGCTTGAGGGTTCATTGTGTCTATCCGATGTGCTTGCTCCAGAAATCAGGCGATGGCGACCTTGTGCTGGGTTGCACGTGCCACTTCGACATAGTCGGTTATTTAAGGTTGCTACGTTTCATAAGGGGGTATTAAGGATACCTTTTTATTCGTCTATACTCTTTCAAGGGTGGCCCAATGAATGATACTCAATATTGCTAAAATGAACCTCTGGGAAAGATCTAATATCTCATCTACTGGGAAATTCACCGAAAAGATATTGATTTGCGGGCTGCTCTTAACCAGCTGCTCCATTGCCCACTCTCCAGAGACTGGCTCCAATACCTCCGTTGATACATGCAGGAGCCTCTTTCCCGGATAGCTGAATCTCCAGCGCGGCCGGGGCTGTCTGCCTCTGCTCCGCTTTAATCCCCAGTGCTTCATTTAAACTCAAAGTAATGTCGCCTCCTGTATAGGTTGCTTTGGCCTTGAAATGAATGAGCGGGAGACCAGCCGCCGCAAATGCCTCATCCATAAACCGATCCCGCTCCACCCTGTTGCCCTGCCTATGCGATTTATCGTCCAGTTCGATTGCGGCAA
>Ga0209919_1000004_pt1 | contig 193304 bp, 171 predicted proteins | sample SalPon2A_C_D2_MG_FD_185721 | JGI IMG/M metagenome (GOLD analysis project Ga0209919, IMG submission 185721) | Soil microbial communities from South San Francisco under conditions of wetland restoration - Salt Pond MetaG R2A_C_D2_MG (SPAdes)... | ecosystem: Environmental > Terrestrial > Soil >... | reverse complement strand
GGCTTCCTGGAGCGGATGCTGGCCCTGGGCGTCACCACGGTGGAGGCCAAGAGCGGCTACGGGCTCGACCTCCACCAGGAGATCAAGCTCCTGCGGGTCTACCGCCGCCTGGCGGAGCGCGTCCCGCAGGCGCTGGTGCCCACCCTGCTGGCCGCACATGCGGTGCCGCCGGAGTACGCCGGGGACCGCGAAGGCTACGTGTGGCTGGTGTGCGAGGAGATCGTCCCCGCGGCCGCCGAGGAGGGGCTGGCCCGTTTCTGCGACGTGTTCGTCGAGGAGGGGGCGTTCACGCCGGCCGACGCGCGGCGGGTCCTGGAGGCGGGCCGGAAGCACGGCATGGCGCCCCGGCTCCACGTCGACCAGCTGAGGGACGGCGGCGGGGCCGAGCTGGCGGCCGAGCTCGGCGCGGTCTCGGCCGACCACCTCGAGCACGTCTCGCCCGCCGGGATCCGGGCGCTGGCGGCCGCGTCCACGGTGGGCGTCGCGCTCCCGCTCGCCTCGCTCTACCTGGGCGCCCCCCCCGCTCCGGCCCGCCGCATGGTGCGGGACGGCGTCGCGGTGGCCGTGGCGACCGACTTCAACCCCGGCTCGGCTCCGAGCTACCACCTGCCGCTGGCCATGACGCTGGCCTGCGTCCAGGGAGGGCTGACGCCCGCGGAAGCGCTCAAGGGCGCCACCCTGATCGCCGCGCGGGCCTGCGGAGAGGAGGAGCGGGCGGGATCGCTCGAGAAGGGCAAGGCCGCCGACTTCGCCATCCTCGACGCGCCGGACGTGGAGACGTGGCTCTACCACCACCGGCCCAACGCCTGCGTCGCCACCGTCATCGGAGGCAGGGTGACATGGCGGGCGGACGCATGAGGCTCTCCTTCCGCTATCTCCTCGAGCCGGGCGGCCTGGCGGAGGGCCGGGCCCTGGTCGTGGACGAGGAGGGTCGCATCGCGGCCGTGGAGCCCGACCCGGGCCCGTGGGACGGTTACCTGGCCCTGCCGGGCATGCCGAACGCGCACAGCCACGCCTTCCAGCGGGCCCTGGCGGGCCGCGGCGAGGCGCGCCGGGGCGAGGACAGCTTCTGGAGCTGGCGCGAGGCGATGTACGGGCTGGCGGAGTCGCTCACGTCCGAAGACGTGGCGGCCGTGGCCCGGTTCGCGTTCGGGGAGATGCTGGCCGCCGGGTTCACCAGCGTGGCCGAGTTCCACTACCTGCACCACGGCGCCGACGGAGCGGGTCCCGCGGACATGGCGGAGGCCATCCTCGGCGCCGCCCGGGACGCGGGCATCCGGCTGGTCCTGCTCCCGGTGCTGTACGAGCGCGGGGGCTTCGGCGAGCCCCTGCGCCCCGAGCAGCGACCCTTCTCCGCGGGAGGACTGCCGGGCTACCTCCGGCTCCTCGCCGGCCTCTCGGCACGGCGGAGATCGGAGGAGGCCGCGCGGGACGGACGCTCCGGACCGGCCTGGAGCCTGGGGGTGGCGCCCCACTCGCTGCGCGCGGTGGATCCCGGGCACCTGCCGGCGCTGCTCGAGGGAGCGCGCGAGGTGCTGGGCGACGCCTTCCCGGTCCACGTGCACGTGTCCGAGCAGCCGGCCGAGGTGGAGGCGTGCCGGGCGGCGCACGGCACGACGCCCATCGACCTCCTGGACCGGCACACGCCCCTCGGGGCGCGCTGGACCCTGGTGCACGCCACGCACGCCACGCCGGGCGAGCTCGTCCGGATCCGCGCCGCGGGCGCCACGACGGCGCTGTGTCCCCTGACCGAGGCGTGGCTCGGGGACGGCCTGTTCCCCGCGGCGGAGCACGTCGCCAGCGGCGGCGTGATCGCGGTGGGCTCGGACGGAAACGTCCGCATCGACGCGGTCGGCGAGCTGCGCTGGCTGGAGTTCGGGCAGCGGCTCTCGTCCGGGGCCCGCGCGCGGCTGGCCGGGGCCGAAGGGCTGGGCGGTCCCCTGTGGCGCCGGTGCGCGGCCGGCGGCGCGGCGGCGCTCGGCCTGCCCGTGGGCTCGCTGGAGCCGGGCCGCTTCGCCGACCTCGTCGTGCTGGACGAGGACGCGGCGCCCTGGCTGGGCCAGGAGGGCGAGGCGGTCCTGGATGCCCTGGTCACCGGGGCGTCTCGCGCGGACCTGGGGGACGTCTACGTGGGCGGGCGGCGCGTGGCCCGTGGCGGGAACCCCCCGGAGGGCGGCGAGGTCCGGGAGCGCTATCGGGAGGTCGTCCGCCGGGTGCGCGAGCGAACGGGCTGAGGCCCGGGGTCGGGGCCGCGGCCGGCTCTCCTCAGGCCTCGATGATCTCCCTTCGCACCGTGAGATCGTCGATCCGGTCCAGGTCGACCGCGACACCGATGCCCGGTTCCTCGAGCGGGACCCGCAGCGTCCCGTCGGCCTCGAGCATCCACTCGGGCCGGACGATGTCGCGCTCCCAGTAACGGGCGCTGGCCGACAGGTCGCCCGGCAGCGTGAAGCCGGGCAGGGAGGCGAGCGCCACGTTGTGCGCCCGACCGATGCCGCTCTCGAGCATGCCGCCGCACCACAGGGGGACACCGCGCTCGCGGCACAGCTCGTGGATGGCCAGCGAGGAGGCGAAGCCGCCCACACGGCCGGGCTTGAGGTTGATGACCCGCCCGGCGTCCAGCTCCAGCATGTCCGCGGCCCGGGCGGCCGACTCGATCGACTCGTCCAGGCACAGCGGCGTCCGCAGCCTCGCCTGCAGCCGCGCCAGGCCCAGGAAGTCGTCCGCCTCGAGCGGCTGCTCCAGGTAGACCAGGCCGAAGGGGTCGAGCTCCGCGAGCCGCTCGGCGTCCCCGCGTCCGTAGGCCGCGTTGGCGTCGGCGCTGAGGGGCAGGTCCGGTCCGGCCGCGGCCCGGGCCGCGGCCACGAAGGCCACGTCGCGTTCCGGCTCGATCTTGACCTTGATCCGCCGGTAGCCCTCGTCCCGGCCCGCGGACACCTTCTCGGCCAGGGCGGCGGGGCTCTCCTGGATGCCCAGCGAAATGCCCGCCGCGACCCGGTCGCGCGTGCCGCCCAGGAGCCGCGCCAGCGGCTCGCCCCGGAGGTCGGCCTCGAGGGCCCAGAAGCTCATCTCGACGGCGGCCTTCGCCATCAGGTGCCCCCGGATGTCCTCGGCGAGGACGGGAGCCACGTCCCGGGCACCGGCGAACTCCCGTCCCAGCGCCCGGGGCGCCAGCCAGCGGGTGATGGCCAGCCACGCCGTGTCGGTGGTCTCGGGACTGTAGTTGGGCCTCGTGCCCGCCACGCACTCGCCCCATCCCACCGCCCCGTCCGGGTGGCGCAGCTCGAGGAGGAAGACGCGCCGGTCGGACATCTCGCCCGAGGAGATGCGGAACGGCTGCCGCAGGGGCATGCTCAGCTCGCGCAGCACGAGGCGGTCGGCACGGAGGGGCGGGATCACGGAGGTTCACCAGGGAGCACGACATAGTGTCCCTCCGGGTCGCCGGGGGCCGGGGGCACGTATCCCGCCACCCGGTAGCCGGCCCCCAGGTAGTGACGGAAGGCGCGGCGCGTGGAGGTGCGCCACCGGCGGGCGGCCCCGGGGTCCCGGTGGCGCACCGCGAGGACGTCGGCCGGGATCGCCACCCGGACCGCCGGGCCGTCGGGGAGCGGGGTGTCCTCCGCGCCGCCGGGGTTGGCCAGCGGCGCCGCGGTGAACCTCCCGAGCTCGGCCTCGCGCAGGGCGCGCTCCGGGTCCGCGGCGTCGAACGGGTCCGGCGCGCTTTCGTCCAGAGGCCACACCACCACGAACCGGTCGGTGCCCAGCCCCTCGTGCAGGTGGCTGCCGGTCTCCCCGTACATGTCCACCACGTAGCGATCCACTCTTGCTAGAAAATGGTTCAGATTGAGGTGTGCATTCGACGACATGATAGGGTCATAGGTCCAGTAGCACGTCCGGATGTCGGCCGCCACGAGCCGCTCGCGCTGGTGTCGCTTCAGGGCCCTCCCCAGGCCCCGCCCGCGGTGGGTCTCCCGCACGGCGAGCATGTGGGACCAGTGCACCGGCCGGCCGTCCTCGAGGCCGGTGAGACCGTACACGAATCCCGCCAGCGCCCCCGTCTCGTCGAAGGCACCCGAGGTGACCCCACCGACGTGCTGGGCGATCTTGAGGAGACTGGCCGGGGCCAGCTCGGTGAACGCTTCCCCCCACACCTCGCGCTGCAGGGCCTCGCAGGCCCGGTACTCGCTCCAGTCTGCGAGGGGCCGGATCTCCACGCGGTCAGGTCCCGCTCTTCAGGTGCCCGGCCAGGAAGGCCAGCGTGCGCGTCCAGGCGGTGTCCGCCGCCGCCTTCACGTAGCGCGTCCCGGACGGGTTGGCGAACGCGTGCCCGGCCCCTTCGTAGACGTACATGTGCTCCGCAACGCCCAGAGAATCCAGGATCTCTCCGAAGCGCCGTACCTCCTTCACCGGAATCGACGAGTCCTCCGCCCCGAAGTGCCCCTCTATCGGCACGCCCAGTCCGGCGAGCTTCGCCGGGTCGGTCACGAGGTGGCCGTAGTAGATGACGGCCGCGTCCAGGCCGTCGGGGAACAGGAGGGCGGTCTGCAGGCTCCAGCCTCCACCGAAGCACCATCCGATCACGCCGATCCTTCCGGCCCCTCGTCCCACCAGGTAGCGGTACGCCGCCCGCAGGTTGGCCTTCGCCGCGGTCTCGTCGACCGCGCGCACCAGCTCCATGGCCTGGTCCGCGGTCTCGGCCACCCGGCCGCCGTACAGGTCCACGGCCAGGGCCGTATAGCCCTCCCCGGCCAGCCGGCGGGCCATGGCGCGGATGTTGTCGTTGAGGCCCCACCACTCGTGGATGACGAGGATCGCGGGCCCGGTGGCGTTCCCATCCCGGGGCGTGGCCAGGAAGCCGGTGAGCGCCCGGCCGTCCACGGTTCCGTACGTCACCGTGGTGTCCGCCACGTCGACGTGGGGCAGGCTCCGCGCCGCCGGGCTGGCGGTGGGGCGGTCCCCGACGTGCTCGCTGGCCACGCGCTCCTCGTAGCGGCGGCCACCCTCCTCGCGGGCCCGGGCGTCCCGCGGGCCGCCGCAGGCCCACACGGCGGCGCTCAGGAGTAGGGTCAGGTAGATCGGTTCGCGCATGCTCGCCTCCGTCGGGTGCGGGAGCGTGTCGTACCTGGGTGGAACCGCGGTCAATCTAATCGGCCCCGCGCCCCGGCCGCACGCGGTCGGGGAGGGCGCCGGAAGGTCACGATGACGGCTACCGCGCCCACGATGACGGCGGCGGCCACCAGCGTGCGAGCCGTGACGGCCTCGCCGGCCAGCAGCCAGCCCAGGAACACGGCCACCACCGGATTCACGTAGGCGTAGGTGCTGACCAGCGACGCCTGCGCGTGACGCAGGAGCCACATGTAGGTGGTGTAGGTGACCAGCGAGCCCATCACGACCAGGTAGGCGAAGCTGAGGAGCGAGCGCGTCGAGGCGGCGCGCAGCGACAGGCCGTGCCCTTCGCCCAGAAGAAGGCCCGCGGTCACCAGGGTCAGGCCGCCGGCGAGCATGTGCGACGCCGTTCCGAGAAGCGGTGGGTCGGCCATGGCGGCGCCCCGCGACCACAGGGACCCGTAGGCCCACCCCAGGGTGCCGACCAGGATCGCGATGCCGCCGAGCAGGGCGGCGTGTCCCCCGCCCGAGCCGCGCGAGGGACCGAGGAGAAGGGCCACCCCGGCGAACCCCGCCACGATGCCGACGGCGACCGGGAGCCGCGGCCGCCTCCCGCCGAAGACGAGCCAGTCCAGGAGCACCATCCACAACGGCATGGCGGCCACCAGGAGGGCCGCCGTGCCCGACGGGAGCACGAGCTCCGACCAGGTGAGGAGGCCGTTCCCGAGTCCGATCATGAGGGCCCCCACCACGAGGGCGCCGAGCCACTGCGAGCGCGACGGCGGACGGGCGCCCTTCAGCCTCAAGAAGCCATACAGGACGCCCCCGGCCACGGAGTAACGGGTCCCGGCCATGAGCAGGGGAGGGAGGGTGCGGACGGCGAAGCGGATGGCCAGGAAGGTGGAGCCCCACACCAGGTAGACGACGGCCAGGGCGACGCCCACGCGCCAGCCCTCCGATCGTTCCTGGATTCCGTCTCCCCCCAACCTCGTCCTCCGCGCCGCGGAACCCGGACCGCCCCAGAGCGGCGCAAGGTCGGGGGGACGCCCCGCGGCGGCAAGGGCCGCCGCCGGGGGCTCAGCCTGGCGGCAGCCGCTTCATGTCGCGGCGACCGGAGGCGACGCCCGCCCCTATGGCCAGGCCGAACAGGATCGCCGATCCCCCGCCGATGACGGGGAGGATCCACGCCACCGGCGCCGCGGCCAGGGTGGCCACCGCGCCGGCCACGAAGGGGGCCGACGGCTTGCGCACGGCATCCACGTAGCGAAGTCGGTCGCGCACGAACCGGCGCACGGCGATGTAGCCCGTCACCACGCCCGCGCCAGCCACGCCCATCATCAGCATCTCGATCATGTTCGTATCACCTCCACCCCGACCTACGGATGCTCCCGAGGGCGGGTTTCAGGGACGGGTCTCGCGGAGGGGCCGCAGTGGCGGCCGGGTCCGTACGGCTCAACATTCCTGCCTCGCAGAGGCTCCGCAACGGGCGCGGGGCGAGCGTCGATCGAGGCGAGCAGGAGAGAAAGAGGGCATGGAGCGACGGGACGCGATGGTCACCCTGACGTGGCAGGACGATTTCCGGCTGGAGGGGGTCACGCGGGGTGGCAAGGTGACGTCGATCGACGGGGACGGCCAGGCGGGCGCCTCGCCCACGCAGCTGCTCCTGGAGGCCATCGGCGCCTGCTCGGCCATCGACGTGGTCGACATCCTGCGCAAGGGCCGCCAGCCGCTGGAGGGACTCACGGTGGAGATGGGGGGCGAGCGGAGGGAGGAGCCGCCGCGGCGCTACACGAGGCTACGCCTGCGCTTCAGGGTGCGGGGCGACGTGGACCGGGCGAAGGTGGAGAGGGCCGTGGCGTTGTCGCTGGACAAGTACTGCAGCGTCTACCATTCGCTCGACCCCGAGCTCCGCGAGACCGCGCAGGTCGAGATCGTGATCGAGCCCTAGGAGGCCGGCGCCGCGCCGCCGCTCAGCCTCCCGTCGTGTCGGCCGGGGCGCCCCCGCTCCGGGTCCACACGACGATCGTGCCGCACGAGCCCTCCTCGAACCGGAAGGCGGGAGGCGTCTCCGACGGACCGTGGTAGACCTCGACGGCCAGGATATCCGCCTCGTTGAGGTCGTCCATGGTCATGTCGCGCATGCGGAGGCCGTCCACGATCAGGTAGGGATTGCAGTCGAACCGGCTGCGGGTGAAGTAGACCGGCGCGCCCTGGCCCAGCTGCCACGGACCGACCTGCACGCCCGGTACGACCCGGAGCAGGTCGGTCGGGTGCTCGGGGGCCAGCTTCTTGACCATCTGGGGCGTGATGAAGTAGCCCGCCGTGCGGTGCATGCGAGCATAGAACCCCTTGAGCTCCTTGGCCTCGGTCGGAGCCGCCTTGACCTCCACGTGGAGCGCCTCGACCTTCAGCACCGTCTGGCTCAGGAGCAGGGTGACGTGCGTGATGGCGCGGGCCTGCAGCCTGACCTGGACCTCCTGGTCGGCGAAGCCCAGGAGGCGCACGTCCACGGGCAGGAGGCCGGCCGGCGCGTCTTCGATGACGAAGTGGCCGGTGCTGTCCGAGTAAGCTCCCAGCTGCGTCCCCTTGAGCGACACCAGCGCGTTGGAGAGAGGGCCCCCCGTCATGGCCGACACCACCGTGCCCTCCAGGGTCGCCGTGCGCTCCCCGGCCCGGATGGCCGTCCCCGCCGTGTCCGAGCCCGCCGCGGCGGCGGAGTCGGCGCCCGACTGCTGGGCCGTGGCGCCAGCCGGAAGGAGCAGGGTGTACAGGAGCCATGCGAGCCCGGCGCCGGCGACCCGCGCCGCACGCCCGTCCCGCCCGGCCACCTCAGTGCCCATCCTGCGTGCCCCCTTCGTGCGTCCACACGACCACGGCCCCACAGTTGTTGCGCCCCTGTTCGTACTCCGCCGGCGTCTCGGACGGCCCGCGGTAGACCTCGATGGCCATGATGTCGTCACGGTTCAGGTCGTCGATCGACAGGCTGGGGCTCAGGATGCCGTCCACGTAGATCGGCGGATTGCAGTTGAGCGTGGCCCGGACCACCCGGACGTTGGCGTGGCCCAGGTTGTAGGCACCGACCTCGAGACCGGGCACCATGCGCAGGAGGTCGCTGGGGTGCTGGGCGTGGCGCTGCTCGATCATCTTCGGGGTGATGTAGAACCCCAGCCCGTGGAGGCGGTGCTCGTCGAACTGCGCCAGCTTGCCCATGCCGGCGGCCCGCTTCACCTCCACGTGGAGCTCTTCCACCCTCAGCACGGTCTGGCTCAGCGAGAAGGTGGCCGTGGTGGTCGCCCCCTTCTGGAGGAGGAGCGGGGCCTTGGCACTGGCGTACCCCAGCAGCGAGACTTCCACCGTGTCCAGCCCGGCCGGGACCCTGGGGATGCGGAACGCCCCGGTGCTGTCCGTGAAGGCACCGAAGCCGGATGTGACCAGGACGACCCGCGCGTTGGCCAGGCGACCGCCCGTCATGGCCGAGACGACCGTGCCCGTCAGGGTGGCCGTCGTGTCGACGGGAAGCTCGCTCTTCTCCTGCCTGTTCTGGGCTCGCAACGGGAGAGCCGAGGCCAGGAGCAGGAGGAGGGGGAGGATCGCCGGGAGGATGGTAGCCGAGGAGCTCCGGTGGCGGGGTCGCGCGTGGGTCTTTCGGGGCACGGTCTCGTCGTCCTCCCGGTGCGTTCGGGGCGCGGTCACGTCCGCCCGGGGCATCGGGCTCCGTGTGTCAGTCCCCGGCCCCCGGATCCCGCGTCCAGACGATGATCGCTCCACATCGTTCGAACGCTTTGAACTCTAGTGGGACCTCTGAGTTCCCCCGGTAGACCTCGAGGCCGGCCAGGTCGGCGGGCTGGAGGTCGTCCAGATCGAAGTAGGGCGCCCGGGCCCCATCCACATAATACTCGGGCACGCAGCCCTTCCGCCGCCCCATCGTCACCGAGATGCGCCCCAGCCGGTGTGGGCCCACGTCGATGCCCGGGACCCGCTGCAGCAGGTCCGTGACGCGGGCCGGGTGCCTGCGCAGGACGTCCGCACGCGTGAAGAAGTAGCCGTGCCCGTGGGCCATGCGTCGGTAGAAGTCGTACAGCTTGCTCACCGGCAGGCTGCGGTCCACCGCGACGAAGAGCTCGGCCACGGGGATCACCGACATTCGCACGGCGACCACGAGGGACGAGGGACGCCGGGGATCGAGATCCACGGGGACGTTTCGGGACCGCATGCCCAGGTACTCGATACGGAGGACGAGGGACCCGGCGGTGAGGCCCCGGAATCGAAACAGGCCGTCCTCGTCGGTGACGGCCGTGTCTCCCGCGCCGACGACGGCCACTCGGGCCCCGGCGACGGGCGCACGGTCGGAGGAGGTGACGACGCGCCCCACCAGCGTGCCCGGCTCCTGCGCCGCGGCCGGGCGGAGGACGCCGGACACGGCCACGAGGGCGGCGATGAGCCCCGTGAAGCCGACGAGGTCCGTGCGGGATGCGAGGCGCTCGTGCACGGCGATACCTCCCTGGACTGGCGCGACCGTCCGGCCTCAGCCACCATAGGAGCGTGCTCCCGGCGGCCGCAAGCCGGACGCGGCCGGGATCCGTCCCTTCAACGGAGTGCGCGCCCGCATCGTTCCATGACCACCCTTGTGCTGGTCCTCGGGGTTGTTCTCATGGCCCTGTGCCTGCTCCTCGTCCCGCTCGGACTGCCCGGCACCTGGCTCATGCTGCTGGTTCCGATCGCCGGAGCGGTCGTGGGACGCGTCGGCTGGGGCACACTGGCCCTCCTCGTGGGGCTCGTCGCGGCGGCGGAGGCCGCCGAGTGGGCCCTGGTGCGCCGCATCTCGGCGCGCTACGGGGGCTCGGGACGCGCGTTCTGGGGGGCGATCCTGGGCGGACTCGTGGGCGCGGCGATCGGCACCCCCGTGCCGGTGGTGGGCACCCTGGTGGCGGGCGTGCTCGGCACGTTCGTGGGAGCGGCGGCGGCGGCGCTGTGGGAGACGCGGCACGCTCCGACCGCGGCCCGGGTGGGCTGGGGGGCCGTCCTCGGGCGGGCCGCCTCGGCGGCGCTCAAGATCTCGGTCGGGGTGGTGGTCCTGGTGGTGGGGGGCGCGGCCCTCCTGGGCTGAGACCGCCGCACCCCCTCGAGACCGCCGCGCCGCAGGCGGCCGGACGGAAGACCTAGGCTCCCCCGGCCAGATGGCCGTCCTTGCGGCCCGCGGCGACGTCGTCCGTCATGTACTCGCCGAACCATTTCATGATGTAGATCTGCGTGCGCAGGAAGTTGGACGGCTGCGATCCGGTGCCGTGATACTCCCGGTTCATGCGGATCATTTTCGTCGGCACCTTCCGGATCTTGAGCGCGTCGTAGAACTCCTCCGTCTGCGAGATCGGCGTGCGCATGTCCAGCACGCCGGTCATGAGCAGCGTGGGCGTGGTCACGTTCCCCGCATAGGTGAGGGGCGAGCGCTCCAGGTGCTCGGCCGGGTCCTCCCACGGGAAGTGGGCGAAATTGTGGTACCAGTAGGGCCCGTCCGTCGTCCCCACGAAGGAGAGCCAGTCGATGACCGGGCAGCGCACCACGGCGGCCGCGAACCGGTGCGTGTGGCCCACCGTCCACGCCGACAGGGCGCCCCCGCCGCTGCAGCCGGTCACGTACAGGTCCTTCGGGTTCACGTAGCCGCGCTTGAGGACCTCGTCCACGCCCGCCATGAGGTCGTCGAAGTCCTTGCCCGGATAAGCGTGCTCGATCCCGTGCACGAAGTCCGAGCCGTAGCCGGTGGAGCCGCGCGGGTTGACGTACAGGACCACGTAGTCGTTGGCCGCGAAGTCCTGGAAGGAGAAGTTGAACCCGACGCCGTACATGGCCCACGGCCCGCCGTGAATGTGGAGGATGAGCGGGTACTTCCTGGCCGGGTCGAAGTCGGGCGGCTTGACGATCCACCCCTGGACCGGGAGACCGTCCTTCGACCTGAATTCGATCTCTTCCAGGTTCCCGAGCTCGACATCGCCCAGGACATCCCGGTTCACCGCCGTGAGCCACCGCGGATCAGGATGGTCCACGGCGAAGGAGACGACGTCGCCAGGGCGGTGCGGAGTGGACATCACCCCGACGGCCGTGCCGTCCTTCCCGACCTCCGACAGCGACAGCACGTGCTCGCCATGGGTCACCCGGCGGACGTGGCCCTCGACGTCGGCGTAGAACACGTCGTGCACGCCGTGGTCGGCCGCCGTGAAGTAGACGCCGTCCGAGCCGGGCGCCCAGGTGACGTCGGAGGGACTCCGGTCCAGGCCCCCCTCGACGGCGTGGGGCGCGGACCCGTCGGCTCCCATGACGTGGAGCTTCTGCACCGAGTAGGTCCAGTGGGAGGAGTCGACCCCGACGTAGGCGATGTGTCTCCCGTCCGGGGACACGACCGGGGAGTGGTCGGGTCCGTGTCGATGGGTGAGCTGCCGGACCTGCTTCGAGGCCACGTCCACCGCGTAGATCTCCGACTCGCGCAGGTGGTAGTCCGCGTCCGGGAGCCGGAGTCCGTCGAAGTAGAGGGTCTTCCCGTCGGGGCTCCACGCGGGCGCCCCATCGTCCCAGCTCCCTTCGGTGACCTGGCGGGGCGTGCCGCCCGTGGACGGGACCGTGAACAGGTGGCGGAAGCCCTTCGGGAGGAAGCCCCGGCGGTCCGCGCGGTAGTCCAGGCGATCCACCACCCGCGGGTCGGGCGTCCACTTCGCGCCCTCGGGGCGGTGCGGCAGGTCGATCGTCCACTTCTGGCGCGAGGGCACGAAGGAGCGGAAGGCGAGCGCCCCGCCGTCCGGGGACCAGGCCACGTCCGAGGCGCTCTCGGTGAGCCGGGTCACCTGCGTCACCGAGCCCGCGCCCGTTCCCTCCATGATGCGGACGTAGACCTGGCGGTGGGAGCCCTCCTCGCACTCCTCCAGGGCGCTGCGGTCCCCGCCGGCCGTGCCGCAGGCCAGGAAGGCCAGGCGGTCGCCCGAGGGCGACCAGCGCGGGGAGCTCCCCTCGACGAGGTAGCGGTTGCGGGTGCCGTCGGCGTTCATGATCCACAAAGCCGACTTGTGGCTGTCGGTCATCGGGTCGATCCAGCTCCGCACGTACGCGATCTCTCGGCCGGAGGGAGACAGCCTCGGGTCCCTCACGCCCTCCATGTCCATGTACTTGTCCAGGGTCAGACGCCCGCTCGTGGACACCGCGCTCGCATCCTGGGCCCGAGCGAGCGTGGAGACGCCGGCGAGGCACGCTGAGGTGGCCAGGACGGCGAGGGCGGCCGCGAGGGTCGCACGGAAGGCGCGGTCGGAGGCGGGGCCGTGCATGGAGTCACTCCCGGTGCGGGTTCCCAGGGAAGCGCGTCCGCGGACGCCGGGGCTCTCACGGAGACCGCCGTGGCGGCCGCCGCAAGCTAGCGGCGCCCGAGGCGGCCGCGAAACCCCCGGGGAGGGCCGAGCACCGGTGTGGCCCCGCGGGCGCCGCGACCCTATCCTCGGAGGCGTCCGACCATCCATTCCGACGGGGGCCGATGGCCAGAAAGCGAAAGTCGAAGGCGAGCGGGCCGGAAGGAGGGCCCGCGGGGAAGGGATCGCCGAAGGGCGGCGCCGCTTCGCCGAAGCGCGGTCAGGCGGCCACCGCTCCGCCCGCGCCTACCAGCGCCCTGTGGGAGTGGACGAAGACGATCCTGTTCGCCGTCGTCCTCTTCCTCGTCGTCCGGACCTTCCTCCTCCAGAGCTTCTACATTTCGTCGGGCTCCATGGAGAATACGCTCCTGGTGGGCGACGTCCTCATGGTGAACAAGGTCGCCTACGGGGCGCCCATTCCCGGGACGCACGCCCGGCTGCCCGGCTACAAGGACCCGCAGCGGGACGAGATCGCGATCTTCCGGCCGTCCTGGGAGCCGGACGTGGACGTGGTCAAGCGCGTCATCGGCGTGCCGGGCGACACGCTGTCCATGCGGGACGGCACGCTCATCCGGAACGGGAAGCCGCAGGTCGAGCCCTACGTGGTCCACGACTCGACCGTGCCCGACGAGACCCACCCGTGGATGGTGTGGCAGTACCAGTTCCTGGCTCCCGGCGTGGACCGGAAGACCTACCGCCCCACGCTGGAGAACTGGGGCCCCATCGTGGTGCCGCCCCACAAGTACTTCGTCATGGGCGACAACCGCGAGCACAGCCTCGACTCTCGCTTCTGGGGTTTCCTGGACCGCTCGCGCTTCGAGGGGAAGCTGGCCTTCCTGTACTGGTCGTACGACACCTCGTCGCCCCGTCCCCTGCCGTTCCTCACGTCCGTGCGCTGGTCCCGGATCGGAGACTCGCCGGGCAAGTAGCTCGGTCCGGCAACCGCCCGGGACAGTGGGTCGAGGCGGCCGGAGCGGAGCCGGTCGCCACCGCCCTCTAGGCCCGCGCCGTCCGCGAGGGCGTGAGCAGGAGCAGGAGGGCGGCCGCGGCCACGCCCACCCCCGCGCCCGTCAGGAACGCCGCCTCCGGACTCGCCAGCTCCCACACGGCGCCGAACAGCAGGCTGGCCGGGAGGGCGGCGAGCCCCACCGCGAAGTGGAAGGTCCCGTAGGCCGTGCTCCGCAGTCCCTCGGGAGCCATCTGGGCCACGTAGGCCCGCTCGGGGGCCTCCGTGAGGCCGTAGAACAGGCCGTACACGAGGAACAGGGCCCAGGCGTGCCACGTCCGCCCGGCCACGGCGAAGCCCACGTACACGAGCGCGTACAGCCCCCAGCCGATCAGGATGGAACGCCTTGGACCCAGCCGATCCGAGAGGAGGCCGCCGGGCAGGTTCCAGGCGGTCTTGGACAGGTTGAAGGCCGCCCACAGGAGCGGGATGGCGGCGGTCGCCACGCCGAGCTGTCCGGCCCTGAGAAGCAGGAAGGCGTCCGAGGAGTTGCCCAGGGTGAACAGGAAGACCGCGCCCAGGTAGCCGCGGAAGGGTGTACCGAACGCCCCGAGCGACAGGCGCGGGCGGGCGGGGCGGGCGGCGCGATCGGCTCCGGCACGGCCGGTTTCAGCGTGGCCGTCGGCCTCCGCGCGGGGACCTACCTCCCGGGTGAGCCGCAGGATGGCCAGGACCGAGAGCACCCCGGGGATCACCGAGAGCGCGAACACGCGCCGGTAGCCTCCGGCCCACAGGGCCATGAGGCCGGCGGCCACGAGCGGGCCCACCACGGCCCCCGCGTTGTCCATGGCCCGTTGGAACCCGAAGGCGACACCCCTGCGGTCCGCGTCCACGGAGCCGGCCAGGAGCGCGTCGCGGGGCGCGGTCCGGATCCCCTTGCCGGCCCGGTCCGCCGCACGCGCGATGAGGAGCTGCCATGGGGCCGTGACCAGCGCCAGGAGGGGCCGGGCCACGGCCGCGACCCCGTACCCCCACGCCGCCAGGGGCTTCCGGACGCCGAGCCGGTCGGAGAGCCACCCGCCAGCCAGCTTGAGCAGGCTGGCCGTGCTCTCCGCGACGCCCTCCACCAGGCCGAGGAAGGCCGCGTTTGCGCCGAGCACGACCGTGAGGAAGGCGGGCAGGAGGGGGTACATCATCTCTCCGGCCACGTCCGCCCAGAAGGAGGTGATCCCCAGGCCGAGGGGGTTTCCGGCCAGTGTTTCGCGCAGCGAGCGTCGGGACGAGGGTTCCTCTGGCATGGAGGGGAGGGTAGGAGGGGAGGGGGCCGCGCGCCACGGGGCGGGCCGTGCCCCTCACGTCGCCCGGTGGGAAGGCGGTCCCCGGCGCGTTAGCTTGACCCGGCCGGAGGGGTGGCAGAACGGCAATGCACCGGTCTTGAAAACCGGCGGGGCGAGAGCCCCATGTGGGTTCGAATCCCACCCCCTCCGCTTCCGCGGATGATCCCGAGCCGTACGACCCCGACACGCCCGCTCTGCCCGTGAACGGGGCCGGGCGTATTCGACGGATCCCGGCCTTGCCCTCCGAAGATAGATGCATATACATGTAGTGTGCGTCACGGGAGGGCGGCTCGCTCCCGCGGGCGAAGCGGCCGATGTCCCTTGTTCGAGGAGCACGCCATGAGCGGAGTGCGGGTGCTAGTCGGTACCAAGAAGGGCGCGTTCATCCTCACCGCCGACGGGACGCGGAAGAGCTGGGAGGTGAGCGGCCCCCACTTCGGCGGCTGGGAAATCTACCACATGAAGGGCTCGGCGGCCGATCCCGACCGGATCTACGCCTCGCAGACCTCGGGCTGGTTCGGGCAGATCATCCAGCGCTCCAGCGATGGTGGCCGGACCTGGGAGACGCCCGGCGGGGAGAAGCTGCCGGACGTCTCCGAGGGCATGCCCACCGGGGTGAGCAACAAGTTCGCCTACGACACCTCCGAGGAGACCGGGAAGCCGCTCACCACGCACAAGTGGTACGATGACACCGACCATCCCTGGGAGTTCAAGCGGGTGTGGCACCTGGAGCCCTCGCTCGACGATCCGGACTCGGTGTACGCGGGCGTCGAGGATGCCGCCCTGTTCCGCTCGACCGACGGGGCGACCTCCTGGCAGGAGGTGTCGGGGCTCCGGGGATACGGCGGCGGCAGCCACTGGAACCCGGGCGCCGGAGGCCTCTGCCTCCACACCGTCCTGCTGGACCCGTCCGATCCCCACCGGATGTACGCGGCCATCTCCGCGGCGGGCGTCTTCCGCACGGTCGATGGAGGGACCACCTGGCGTCCCATCAACCGCGGGCTCGTGTCCAACTACATGCCCGACCCGGAGGCCGAGATCGGCCACTGCGTGCACCGGATCGCCCTCCACCCCGCCCGTCCCGAGGTCCTGTACATGCAGAAGCACTGGGACGTCATGCGGAGCGACGACGCGGGGGACTCGTGGCACGAGGTGAGCGGCGACCTCCCCAGCGACTTCGGCTTCCCGATCGAGGTCCACGCGCACGAGCCCGAGACCGTGTACGTCGTGCCGATCAAGAGCGACTCGGAGCACTATCCACCCGAAGGGAAGCTCCGGGTCTACCGGAGCCGAACCGGCGGCGGCGAGTGGGAGCCGCTCACCCGGGGCCTTCCACAGGAGAACTGCTACGTGAACGTCCTGCGCGACGCCATGGCCGCCGACGCCCTGGAGCCGTGCGGGATCTACTTCGGCACGACGGGCGGCCAGGTGTACGCGTCGGCCGACTCCGGGGACCGGTGGGAGCCCATCGTCCGGGACCTCCCGGCCGTGCTGGCGGTCGAGGTGCAGACCCTGCCGTGAGTCCCGACGCGCCCGCCGGCGACGCCACCCCGCGGGCTGGCGGGGAGGGCCGGCTCGTACGGGTGGAGCTGCCCTTCCACCTGCGGACGCTGGCCCGCGTGGAGGGCGAAGTCGCGCTCCGGGTGGCGGGCGAGGTCACCCTGGAGGCCGTGCTCGACGCGTTGGAGGAGGCCTATCCGGTGCTGCGCGGCACGATCCGCGATCACGTCACGTGCGAGCGCCGGGACTTCCTCCGCTTCTTCGCCGGCGGGCGGGACCTCTCCCTCGAACCGCCCGACACGCCGCTCCCCGAGGCGGTCGCGGCGGGCCGGGAGCCCTTCCTGGTCGTGGGCGCTCTGGCGGGGGGATAGGGGGAGCGCGGCCTCCACCGGTGCGGCGCTTGGGGGGCGACTCGCCTCAGCCCTTCACGGCGATCCCCTGCACCTCGTACCGGGCGTCGAACAGCACGTGGGCCACGCCGATGAACGCGCGCGGCGGGTAGACCTTGGTGAAGTAGGTCCGGTACACCTTGTTGAATTCGGCGTACGTGGAGAGGTCCGAGCAGAACACCTGCACCTGCACCAGGTCGTCCATCGTCATCCCCGCCCGGGTCAGCGCCTCCTTGATGTTGTCCAGCACGCGTCGCGCCTCCTCGGTGGCCGTGGCGGGCACGGTCTGGTCGGGCAGGAGGCCGATCGTGCCGCTCAGGTAGAGCGTGTTGCCGACCAGGACGCCTCCGCTGAAGGGAAGCGTGGTCGTGTCGGTCGCGGCTCGCGGCGCGATGTACTGTCGCTGCTGCGCCTGGAGCGCGTGCGGGGCCACCGAGAGGATTGCGAGCGCTGCGAGCAGGACACCGGTAGCACGGCGAAGCATGGGATGCCTCCCGGGGAGAGGGGGACGAATGTGGCCGAGCTCGCGCTCGATTCGGTAGCGGTTGGAGAGGGTGGCGGCCAGGAGCCCCGCGGCGGCGCCCGCCTCCGCACAATGCAGGAATCCAGCGATGCCGTGGCGTCGATCCGGAGCTGTCATGGGGCCTCCTCCTATGTCTTCCGCCTCATCACCGCAGGGGGTGCACCGTGCGACGACCGGGTGCCTCCACGCACGGCCGCAGACGCATCAGAACAACCCGACCTCCCCTCTCACGCTCGCGATCAGCTTCCGCGGGTCGTAGCCCACGCCCTGGCGGAAGACCATTTCCACGTTGCGCATGTCGGAGATGTGGACGGCCGGATCGCCATCGATGACCACGAGGTCCGCCTGCTTGCCCACGGCCAGCGAGCCGATCCGGTCGGCGCGTCCCAGGTAGATGGCGCCATTCAGCGTGCAGATCCGGATGGCCTCGAGGGGCGTGAGCCCCGCCTCGACCAGGAGCTCGACCTGCCGCTGGTCCGAATAGCCGGGGATGACGCCCCCGTAGCCGGTGGGGTCGGTGCCGGCCAGCAGCAGCCCGCCCGCCCGGGCGAAGCGTCGCTCCATGGCCATGTCCTTCCCGAACAGCTCTGGATAGATGGACGCCGTGTCCTGCTGGATGCGCTCGTAGGTCTTCTCGAACTGCTGCTTCAGGATGGGGTCCAGGACGTCGAGCCCCGGGGGCTGCGGCCGGCCGGGCGTGAAGGTCTCGAACACGGTGAGGGTGGAGGTCACGGCCACGTGGTGCGCGATGAGGGTGTCCACCAGGGCGCCGAACCGGGGCCCGGCCGGGTCCACCCGGTCCAGGGCCGCCATCCCGGCTCGCTGCCCGGGACACTGGTCCGACTTCTTGTCCTCCACGAAGTCGGTGGAGACGAAGAAGCCGTGCTCCAGGTCGTCGATGCCCAGGTCCGCCGCCTCGCGGTACGTCACCGAGCACAGGTGCCCCGTGATCTTGAGGCCGCGGGCGTGCGCCTCCTGTACGGCGGCGCCGAGCTCTGCTCGCGTGATGTTCATGTACGCCTTGAAGGAGGTGGCGCCCGCATCAGCCCAGAAGTCCACCATGCGCTTCGCGTCGGCGGCACCCTTCAGCGTGTACATCTGCTCGAACCGGTTCCCCGCGCCCGTCAGGTAGGGACCGGTGGCGTCGATCCACGGACCCGGCTTGAGGCCGTCCTTGATGGCCCGCGCGATGGCCAGGTCACCGTAGCCGTTCATGTCCCCGGTCGTGCGCATGGTGGTGACGCCGCCGGCCAGGTAGAGTCGCGTGAAGCTCTCGGCGGTGTTGCCGTACACCCCCGGACCGGTGGGATAGAACAGGTGTTCGTGCATCATGACGAGGCCCGGAATCACCGACTTCCCGGCGAGGTCCATCACGTCCGCGCCCGGCGGCACCTTCACCGACGAAGCCGGCCCCAGCGCGGCGATCGTCCCGGCCCGGATGACCAGCGTCTGGTCCGCCCGCGCCGGCGCCCCCGTCCCGTCGATGACTCGCACGTGCGTCAGGGCCACTACGGGGGTGTCCACGGCCACGTAGCGGAGGACGTTGGAGGAGAGGGCAGGCTGCTGCGCGGCGGCGGGTGAGGGCGGCAGGGCGAGCGCCGTGAAGGCGATGAGGGAAGGAGTGGCGAGCGCCGCCGCCATGGTGATGAGCGCCGCGATGCCGCGCGGCGTGGTGGCTCCCGCTGCGGCGGGGCGGTGCGATCGGACGCGTGGCTCGGACATCACGGATTTCCCCCCGAACAGGTGTACGGATCGGTCATCGCTCCACCCTACGCCTCCCGGATCAGCTCGGCGAACGTGTCGAGGTCGATGTTGCCCCCCGACACGACGGCCACGATCGGCCCGGGGCCGGCCTTGCCCGTGAGCGCGGCGGCCACCGGCAGTGCGCCCGCGCCCTCGGTGATGACCCGCGCCTTCTCCGCCATGAGCCGCATGGCGCGCCGGGTCTCGTCCAGGGTGACCACGATCGAGCCGTCCACCACCGGGCGCATGCGCTCCCACATGCGGGGGAACACGCTCTTGCCCCCGGCGCCGTCCACGAACGAGGCCTCCCACGCGTCGAACCGCTGCGGGGCCCCCGCCTCGAACGACCGCGCCGCGGGCGCGGCCGTCTCCGGCTCGGCCCCCCACACGTCGATCTCGGGCCGGAGCGCCTTGATCGCGCTTCCGAGCGCCGTGACGAGTCCGCCTCCGCCGATCGCGGCGACGACCGCGGCCACATCGGGCGCGTCCTCCAGGATCTCGAGGCCCATGGTCGCGTGTCCGGCGATGAAGTCGTGGTCGTCGAAGGGATGCACGAAGGTGCCCTCGATTCCCGGGTACTGGCGTGCCTCGAGCGCTTGCCAGGCGACGTCGTAGGAGACGGGGACGACGCGCGCTCCCAGCGCCCGCATGCGCTCCAGCTTCGAGGTGGGCGCCGTCTCGATGGCGACGACGGTGCAGAGCACCCCGGCGGCCCTCGCCGCGTACGCCACCCCCTGTCCCGCGTTGCCCGCGCTGATCGTCCACACGCCGCGAGCGCGCTCCGCCTCGGGAAGGAGCGCCACGGCGTTGGCGGCGCCGCGCAGCTTGTAGGCGTTGATCGGCTGGAGGCTCTCGAGCTTGAGCCGGATCTCGGGATACTCGGGTCCCAGCTCCAGCCGGACCAGCGGGGTACGCACGACGACGCCCGCGATGCGCGAGCGCGCGTCGCGGATCTCCTCCAGCGTGATGGGTCGGACGGGCTCCAGGGCCTCCGGCATGTCTCGGTGCTCCTCTGGTTCAGATGTGCAGACTGGCCGCGGGCGCCATGCCGTCGCTACGCGCCGACCGCGCTCACCACCTCGGCCTCGCGCTCGCCCTGCCGCCGCTTCTCGGCGCGGTACAGCGCGGCCCCGATCAGGTTGGCGATCACGACCACGACGATGATCTTGGCGGCGAAGCTCGTCCAGCTCTTCACGTCGATGATCGGGAACACCGACAGCACGATGTAGAGCAGCGTCACCGCGAACCCCGACACGGCCGCCAGGCGCAGCCACAGGGGCGCCCTCGCGAACCCGCGCAGGCCGACCAGTGGCAGCGCGAACATGACCAGGTAGCACAGGGCATACAGGACGCCGGCCGCGTTGTCCAGGAGCTGGAAGGCCTCCTGCAATCCTACGCCGACCAGGCTCAGCGCGGCGAACACCAGCGTCACCGCGCCGACGAACAGGATGGAGTTGAGCGGCGTCCGGTAGCGCGGGTGGAGCCGGGTGAACCAGCCGGGCAGGAGGCCGTCCCAGCCGGCCACCATCGGCAGCCGCGCGTTGGCCGCGAACACCAGGTTCACGTTCCCGATGTGCCGCATGAGCAGCAGCATCGTGAGCACGGGGACGATGTAGACCGCCCACCCGAACGACCGGAGCCCGTAGGTGAGCGCCTGCGGGATGGGCGCGATGAGGTCGATCTTGCCCGCCGGCGTGGCCGCCAGCACCGCGCTCGTGCCGAGGATGAACATGAGCGCGATGACCGGCGTGGCGATGAGCACGGAGCGGCCGATGGCCTTGCCGGGATCGCGCGTCTCGCCGGCCAGGATGGCCACGTACTCGAAGCCGGTGAGGGCTCCGAGCGCCAGCTTGCTGAAGATGTTCACCGACAGCAGGTTCGCCCTCGGCATGGCTGCCGCGAACGGGTGAGGGTCGACCACCGTGTGGTGGGTGAAGGCGAAGATCGGCATCGCGAGCAGGGCGGCGAACGTGAGGAGGTGCGCGAGCCCCCCGGCGTCGTGGATCCACTTTCCGATCCGGAGCCCGTACAGGGAGACGAGGATGATCATCGCGACCATGCAACCCGTCACCGCGCCGTCGTACCACTTGGTGCCCGTGAGCCAGTGGGCGCTCGGCCCGAGGACGTAGCTGAAGGTGTCGGCGATCACGACGCCGTACGAGGCCAGGAGGATGAGCGCGAACATCCACAGGTTCCAGGCGACCAGGAAGCCCACCCCGTCGTTGAACCCGATCCTGGCCCACTGGTAGAGGCCGCCCTCGAGCGGCATGCGCCGGTTGAGAAAGATGACCACGGCCGCCTGCGGCAGGTAGAACAACGCCATGGCGAGCAGCCAGTAAACGATCTGCTCGTGGCCGAGCATGGCCGCGGTGCCCACCCACTGTGCGCCCACGATGAACATCACCTGCGTGAGCACGAGATCGACCAGCCGGAGCTCGCGCTTGAGCCCGGCGCTCCGCGAGGCGGTGGCGGCGACCTCGGCGGCGCCGCGGGCTCCGGTTTGGTCAGGCATCGGGTATCGGTGGAGCGTCCGGGCGAATCGGTGGGAGCGTGGTGACGACCGGCCGGGGCGCTGCCGCCCGGGCCGCCGGCTTCCTGGGCGGATCGAAGCTCACGCCGCGGCCCGCGACGTCACCGAGCGGGCACCGCGCATTCCCCGCTTGACGGCTCGAGCGTCTTCCCCACGATGAGCGTGATGTTGTCCGTGCCGCCGTCGTCGAGGGCATCCTGCATGAGCTGCTCGACCACCTGGCGGGCGCTGGTCATGGAGGCCAGCCGCTCCCGGATGCGCTCGTCGGAGACGTGCTTGGTGAGCCCGTCGCTGCACAGGAGGACGACCGTGCCCCAGTCCCGCGTGACGCGCGTGACCACCGGCACGGCCTGCTGGCCCCCCATGGCGCTGGACAGGATGTGCGCCCACCGGCTGCGCTCGGCGACCGTGCGGGTGAGGGCGCCGCTGTCCACCAGGTCCTGCGCGAGGGTCTGATCGCGCGTGATCTGGGTCAGCTCGCCCTCCTGGAAGACGTAGCAGCGGGAGTCGCCCACCTGCAGGAGGTAGGCGTGGGGCCACAGGCCCAGGAAGAGGGTAGCCGTGGTGGCGAAGCGCCGACCGTCGGCCTCCTTCTCCGCCTCGGCCAGGAGGCTTTCGTGGACGTCCAGCGCCGCGGCGTTCAGCATCCTGGAGAACGCCTCGGGATCCTCGGGTTCTACGCTGGCTGCCTCGTGGAAGGACCGCGACACGGCCGAGACGAGTCCCTCGACGGCGCGACGCGCCGCCTGCTCGCCGCCGCCCGAAGAGCCCACTCCGTCCGCCACCACGGCCAGGGTCGCGAGGCGCTCGGCCTGCCACAGCTCGCCCGGCCCTACCGCGAGGCTGGAGCACTCGACGGTCACCCCGCACGACAGCGCCCCGAGGAGAAAGTGGTCCTGGTTGTCCGGACGCACGTTGCCGCGGTGCGTCGCGCCCCAGGCGTCGATGTCCGAGAACTGCGGTGCGACTGTCGTATCGCTCATGCGCACGCTCCGCGTCGGACTGTCCAGAGGACTCCCGTCACTCGACGAGCGCCACGATCGTCACCGCGAGCCAGGCGACCCCGATGAGTCCCAGGAGGACCCGTTCGACGATGGGGGCGCGCTGCCGTCCGCGCTCGCCATGGAACCACGCGATCACCGCCGAGGCGAGGACGGCCGCGGCGACGAAGATCACGGTCAGGAGTTGGCTCTTGGGAGGCAGGAGGTCGTTCAGGGAGCCGACCAGCTGGATGAGGCCCACGCCGGCGCCCGCCACGATCAGGACGATCTGGGGCACGCGCCGCTTGATGAGCTTCGTGAGGTCGTGCTCCTCCGGGTGGCCAGCTTGAGTCCCCCCGGCGGGCGAGGTCTGCTTGGCCAGGGCACGGGCTACGTCCCGGGCCGAGGGGCGGTGGCGCGGCTCCTTGGCCAGGCAGCGTCGCAGGAGGTCGGCCAGCGGCTCGGGCACGTCGGGCCGGAGCTCGCGAAGGTCCCTGGGCTCCTGCTGGAGGTGGGCCCGAATCCAGTCGGCCGCCGACCTCGCCTCGTAGGGCCCACGGCCGGCCAGGAGCTCGTAGCCCAACAGGCCGAACCCGTACATGTCGCTCAACTCGGTGACCGTTACGCCGGTGAGCTGCTCGGGGCTCGAGTGGCGGGGGTCCCCGAGCAGCTCTCCCGTCTGTGTCAGGCGCGGGGAGTCGGACCCGTCGGCATCCAGCACCGCGGCGATGCCGAAGTCCGTCAGGAGGGCGCGGCGCTTCTCTTCGTCCCACATCACGTTGCCGGGACGGACGTCCCGGTGGATGATCCCCTTCTCGTGCGCCGCGGCGAGGGCCGAGGCGACCTCGGCCAGCACGGTGGTCGCTTCGGGCACCGGAAGCCGTCCCTCGGCCTTGAGCCGCTCCTCCATGGTGCGGCCCTTCACGTACTGCATGACCAGGTAGGGCGTCTCGTTGGGGAGACGACCGAAGCGCGTGACCGCGACGGCGTTCGGATGGTCGGACAGCGATGCGGCCGCCCGCGCCTCCCGCTCGAAGCGCTTGCGGGCCGTCTCGTCAGCCGCCTTGCCCGGACGCAGCACCTTCACGGCCACGGGGATGCCGAGGGCCCGATCCTTTGCAAGGTAGACGGTCGCCACGGCGCCGCGACCCAGGGGACGGAGGATCTCGAAGTCGGATCCCAGCGCCTCGCGCAGCGCGTCCAGGGCGCGACGCTCACCGTCGTCGATGGTCGGGGAGGGGGAGGAGGATGTATCCATTAAGCCAACACGATAGTGGGGGCCAGCGCCGGATGGAAGGGCCTTTTCGATCCGTTGCATCGCGCGGCCTCCTCCTGCTCGCATACGGTCTCCCACCAGCATACGGCATCCCTCGCGTCTCCACGTATTGCGTCCGGAGTGCTTCCGAGGCACTCTAGGGAGCGTTGCGGTGCCGTATGGGCCGCGCCGCCCGGCGTAGAGCGCATCGGGCGGCCGGCCCATTCGGTCCCGGTGACCTCGAACGAGATCGGTGAGGGGACGACAGGAGCGCGAACGATCGACAGGTCGGCCGCGCCACAGCACGAGGGAGGCAGCATGGGCAGCGAGGGAGTGGCGGGCGAGCACCCGGCCTCGTCGCGCACGGAGAGCAGGGGTGGCCGCTGGGCCATCCCTCTTGGGCTGGCGGTGGCGGGACTCGCCCTGGTGGGGTGCGGGCCAGGAGGCGCGTCGCAGGCGGGGCAGGCCGGTCAGGCCGCGGGAAACGCGACGATCGTGGCGCGGGCGGACAGCTTCATGGAGGAGTTGGCCGGTCCGCAGTTCTCGCGTCTGAGCCGAGCCCAGCGCTGGCGGGCGGTGGCGTCGCTCGGCACGGGCCTGCCCCCGTCCGGTTTCACGGCGGCCGCCCTGCCCGAGCAACACAGCACGGGAGCCGGACTCCTCCAGGCGTACTGCACGCAGTGTCACTGGCTGCCGACGCCCCAGATGCACTCGGCGGCGGAGTGGCCCATCCTCCTGCGCCGTATGGAGCTTCGGATGAGCCTGCTCGAGAGCCGTGTGAACGGGCCCTTCCTGCAGCGCGTCGGAGGCGAGCAGCTGCGCTCGGCCGTGCAGTACCGGTCCCTGCCGACCGGGGAGCAGATCGATTCCCTGGGGGCCTACCTGACGCGGAACGCCCTCCCCGTCGCGAAGGCCGGAGAGGTACCGTCCGGTCCGGAGGCGGCCGTCTTCATCAGCCGCTGCACGGTGTGCCACCAGACGCCTTCGCCCAAGGCCCACACGGCGGCCCAGTGGGGCGAGGTCGTCCCGCGCATGCAGCAGAACATGCGCCTGATGCAGGTCGACACGTTGACCACGGATCAGCTCAACGGGATCGAGGCGTTCCTCAAGGCGCACGCGGCCCGGGGGCGCGGCGCCGACTGATGTAGACGGCGCCCGACCTCGTCTACAGTTGTAGGCGCGGGCCCCTCACACCCGATGGAGAGTTGCCCCACGTTGTTCGTGGGGAGATTCCCGACGGTGGGGGGGCCCGCGCTTTGTTCTATTCCGGCTGTGAGAATTCGGTCCCGGGGCCGAGGGCCCCGGGCGATGGATGACTCGAACAGTCCGGAGACCGAAAGTGTCGCGACGACAGATAGATCTATTCTGGACGCTGCAGCTCGTGATCGGCGCCGTGCTGGTCGCGCTGGCGATCACCGCCACGAGCGCGGCGGCCCAGCAGGACACCCGGCGCCCCCGAACGGTCACGATCAAGATGGAGAACTTCAAGTTCGTCCCGTCCAACGTGACGGTCGTGCCGGGCGACACGGTGCGGTGGGTCAACACGACCGACACGCCCCACGACGTCGAGTTCGCGAACGAGCCGGCGGGCGGACGACTCTCCTCCCGCAGCTTCCCCACGATCATGGCGGCCAGCCGCGCCGCGTTCGACGCCAAGGGACCGCCTCCCGAGATGAGCCCCTTCCTCGTGAGCAAGGGGGCGACGTACCAGCTCGTGATCGACCCCCGGTACTTCCCGTCCGGCACCTACTCCTACCTGTGCGTGCCGCACCAGTCGTTTGGAATGAAGGGGACGATCGTCGTGACGGGCGAGGAGCCCGCCGCGGTGAGCGCGCAGAACCACTGAGCCGTGCCCCCCGGCGGGTGCCCGAGAGGGGTCCGCCGGGACGGGGCAGGAGCACACGAAGAGGCGGGCCCGCGTCGATCACGGGCCCGCCTCTTCGTTCACCGGTGAGGTGATTCCTAGATCTTGGCCTTCCCGTGGCTCACCGCCCACACGTAGGCCGCCACCTCGAGGAGCTGCTCATCGCTGATGCCTCCCGGGTGCGACACCATGGCGGTTCCCGACACGCCGTTCGTGATGATCTTGACGATGTCGGCGTAGCTCCCATCTCCGTTCTTCCAGGTGGAGTCGCTCAGACGCGGGGCGATCGCGGTCCCCTGGAGATTCTGTCCGTGGCAGGCGAAGCAGCTGCCCGGTCCGTGGAAGATCTTCCGTCCCGCATCGATCATGGCCTCGGTGATCTGGGCGGCCGTGTCGAACCTGGCGTCCTTTCCCCACGTCGCCACCGCCGGGTGCGGCTCGCGCGCGGCGGCCGCTCCGACCAGGGCCAGGGTGAACAGGACGGCCATCGTGGCCGCGAGTCTCACCTTTGTCATCTAGTCCTCCCATCGTGTCTGAGCCGTCGGAGCTCCCGCATACCCCTCGAGCCCGTAGAAGGCGTCACCGGGACCCGGCGCGAGACGCGGTGCGAGCCGTCAAAACATGATCCAGCTCAGCAGGTAGAGCGTGTTGTTGTCGGAAGCCGAGCGTCCGAACCCGTCGTAGTTCGTGCTGCCGCCGTTGAAATCGTTGTACAGCACGTACTGCAGGACGAAGCGCGTGTTGAGCCACGGCATGTAGCCGATCTGGCCCATGAAGCCGTTCGTCTTGGGGTTCCCGGTGGCGCTGCCATCGACCGCCGCGAGGCCGTACAGGCCCGGGTCGGTGGTGCCCGTGGTCGAGAAGGCTCCCAGGGTCAGGCCGAGGCCCGCGTCGTTCCAGTGGTAGGAGAGGTCTCCGCGAACCGTGTTGAGATTGTCCGTGGGGTTGGCCGACTCGCCCGCCTGGTAGGTGGCGTCGAGGGTCTGCTTCTCGTGGATGAACGCGCCGTGCGCGGTCAGCGCTCCCTGCGCCGTGATGTGCTGGTACTGCGCGTCCAGGGCCACGTCGGTGAACTTGTTGGTCAGGCCGCTGATGCCGTTGGGGAACATCTGCGCGTGCAGACCAAAGGTGCCGAGCTCGAAGGAGTTGGTCCCCCAGTCGTGCGTGAGCGCCGCACGCCAGTAGGGCGCCACGCCGCTGATCACGCCCTCCGCGGTCACGTCCGGCGGCTGGGGGGCTCCCTGCTGGGCCGAGCGATACAGCGTGAAGGCCCCGTACAGGCTGTTGTCGAACATCCCGTAGCCGCCCAGGCCGGCCACCTCCTGGCCGAGCGCGCCGTCCACCAGCGTGCCGGCGGAGGGTCCGGGAGCGACCTCGGACGAGGCGTACGGATAGCCCCACGCCGGCGTCGAGTTCCACAGGTCCTCGACCGTCGGGTTGTTGTTCAGGGTCAGTCCGAGCGTCAGGTCCTTCGAGTCCACGGAGCTGTGGGTCGCGAAGCGGAAGTCGGTGTTGTCCAGGCCCAGCGCCGCGCCCTCCGGGTCGTACGTAATCTGTACGAACGAGCCGAGCTTCGGCGCGATCTCGCCGCCCACGAACACGCTGAACTCCTGCGGGAACTGAAGGTCGCCGTTCTGCGTGTCGGGCACCTTCGTGTTCACGACCGAGTATGCGCTCTGGAGCATGAAGGACAGGGGCGGAATCACGCCCAGCTGGAGGGACGTGCCGCCGTTCTTTTTCTTGGCCTGGATCTTCTGCTCACCGCCCATCATGGTGTAGCCGTTCAGCTTGAACTGGCGGCCGAAGGGCGTGAGCTGCGGGAACGCGGTGTGGCATGCCGAGCAGGCCAGACCGGTCTGACGGGAGAAGCTCGGAATCGGAACGTCCTTGAGCGCGATGGCCTTTCCGGCCGACACGCTGGCTTCGCCCGTTCGCGCCCCGGCGAGTACCAGGATCGCGACCAACGAGAGTGGCCCGCCAAGGGCGGCGGAGCTCCTCAACTTCTTGAACATGTCCATTCTCCTTCCGGGGGGTCGTAGGCGCCATGCGGGCCGCTGCCGGTCCCGCCTGTCGGTATACCGATCTACCCTACCCTATGTATGCGTGCTGTAGGGAAATACCCTACGGGCAAGTCGTGCGAAACTCCATTCGGGTCGTCGAAAAGGTGCTCTGCGCCCCCGCGAGGGGGGATTCCCCACACGGCCCTTCCGCGGCCCACCACGGTGTTGCAAGGACCAAGCCCTACAGACGGCCCGCGGCCCGGGGGTTAGCCTGCAGACAATGATACCGGGTCTCATTCTTCCTGGCGGAGCGGATCGATCCGAGACATGAGGCTGCGACCGAACGCTCCAATCGCACGCACCGCCCTCGAGGGGTCGAGAGCCTGTCCCATGTGCCCTCCGTCCCGGCCGGAAGGGAGGGCGCCGGGCCCGACCGCGACCTCGCCGGAGGAGGCCGCCTGGCGCGTGGCTCTCGTCGGGGCGCCCAACGTCGGCAAGAGCACGCTCTTCCACCGCCTCACCGGGCGCTACGTCACCGTCTCCAACTATCCACGAACGTCCGTCGAGGTGACATACGGGGTGGGGCGACTCGACGGACACGTCGTCCGCGTCGTGGACACGCCCGGGCTCTACTCGCTGTCGCCCACCACCGAAGAGGAGCGCGTCTCCCGGCGACTGGTGCTCGAGGAGGGCATCGACGCCCTGGTCCACGTCGTCGAGGCTCGCTGCGTGGCACGGTCCCTTCCCCTGACGCTCGAACTGATGGAGCTCGGAAAGCCCCTCGTGCTCGCCCTGAACATGGTGGACGAGCTCGGACGTCTCGGCCTGGAGCTCAGACCGGACCTCCTCGCAGGTCGACTCGGCCTGCACGTCGTCCCGATCGTGGCGGTGACGGGGCAGGGGGTGGAAGGGCTGGAGCGGGCGATCCTCGGAGCCATCCGCGCGGGTGAGCCGCCCGAGCCGCTGGGGCGGCGCCCCGACGTGGCCGCGGCGATCGAGGCCCTGGAGGGCGCCCTGTCCGGCCGCTATGCCATGCCCCGGCGAGCCATCGCGTCCTTCCTCCTCCAGGGAGATGAGGACACGCGGGCGATGGTGGAGGCCGCCGAGACGGACGGAGGACGGCGGGCGTTGGAGGCTCTGCGCCGGGCCGCGGCCGGGACGCGAGACGGGACGGCCTACCGGTCGGCGGTGGAGCGTCACGAGGTGGCGCGCTCCGTGGCCGGGGACGTGCTCGAGGCCACCGGTGAACGCCGGGTGAGGGTGGCCGAGAGGCTCGGCCGCTGGCTGGGGCGGCCCCTGCCGGGGATCCCGGTGCTACTGGTGGTCCTGTGGCTGGGGCTGTACGAGTTCGTGGGACACTTCGGGGCCGGAATCCTGGTGGACTGGCTGGAGCGCTCCCTCTTCCTGGGTCACGTGAATCCGTTCCTCGAGGGCCTGTTCCGGGGGATTCCCTGGCCGTGGCTACGGGGGCTGTGGGTCGGCGACTACGGGCTCCTCACCCTGGGCCTCCGCTATGCGATCGCCATCATCCTGCCGATCGTGGCCACCTTCTTCCTGTTCTTCTCCGTGCTCGAGGACAGCGGCTACCTCCCGCGGCTGGCCCTGCTCGTGGATCGGCTGTTCAAGAGGATCGGCCTCAACGGACAGGCGGTGATCCCCATCGTGCTCGGGTTCGCGTGCGACACCATGGCCACCATGGTCGCCCGGACGCTCGAGACGCGGCGCGAGAGGATCCTGGCCACGGTGCTCCTCGCCCTGGCGATCCCCTGCTCGGCCCAGCTCGGTGTGATCCTGGCCATCCTCTCGGGGCAGCCCGTGGCACTCGGGCTGTGGGTGGCGGTCCTGGCCGGCACCTTCCTCTTGATCGGGGCGGTGGGGGCGCGGGTCCTGCCGGGGCGTTCGGCGTCCTTCCACATGGAGCTACCTCCCCTGCGCGTGCCGCGCGCGTCCAACGTGGTCCGGAAGACCGCCACGCGGCTGCACTGGTACCTGCTGGAGGTCATTCCGCTGTTCATGCTGGCCAGCGTGCTCCTGTGGGCGGGCCAGGTCACCGGGCTCCTGGGCAGGGTCCTGGACCTCCTCCACCCGGTGGTGGGCGCGCTGGGCCTCCCCCGGCAGACGGCGTCGGTGTTCCTGCTCGGTTTCTTCCGGCGCGACTACGGGGCCGCCGGCCTGTACGAGCTCCAGCGGACGGGCGCCCTGGACATGGTCGGACTCCTCGTGTCGGCGGTGACGCTCACCCTCTTCGTACCCTGTGTGGCGCAGTTCCTCATGATGTGGAAGGAGCGGGGACCGAAGATCGCGGCCGGGATCTTCGCGTTCGCGGTGACGTTCGCGTTCGGCGTCGGATTCGTGCTGAACCTCACGCTGCGGGGGATCGGCCTGTGAGCGCCCCGTCGCCGGCTTCAGCGGCCGTGGCTTCCGGTCGGGCGAGTCGCGAGGTCGAATGCGGCCTGTGTGCTCGCAGCTTCCGGGAGGATCGGGGGCAGCCAGCCTGTGTAGGGTGCCCGCTGGCGCGAGCCTGCCGGTACGTCCGCTGTCCGCACTGCGGCTACGAGAACCCGGTCGAGCCGGCCTGGATGGAGCGGGGCAGGGTGCGGGCCCACGGGAAGGGTGGCGGCTTCCTGCGCCGCATCCTGAACGGACTCGGCGCGGGCCGCCGTGCAGGGTCGACCGGACCAGCGTCTCTGGGTTCGGCGCCCGGGACCGCGCGCGTCACCCTCCTCGATCTCGAGCCGGGAGACCGCGCGACCGTGGCGGGTCTCGAGGAGCCCCGCAGTCCCGAGGGCCGCGCGCTGGCCAGTCTGGGCGTGCTCCCGGGCGTCTCGGTGGAGGTCGTCCAGCGCTATCCGGCGTGGATCGTCCGGGTCGACCAGGCCGAGATCGCCTTCGACGACGCCCTGGCGGCCGGGGTGCGGCTCGTCCCTGGCGCGACGGCGGCCTGACCACCGAGCCACGGCCCCCTCGGCGCTTCAGCCCGCCCGGAGCAGGTCCTGGCGACCCTCGACCGCCAGCAGGCGCTCCTTGTACTCCACCCCGCCGCCGTAGCCACCCAGCGACCCGTCCTGACGCACGACCCGGTGACAGGGCACGACGATCGCCACCGGGTTCCGTCCCAGGGCATTGCCCACGGCCCTCGACGCCCGGGGCCGTCCGATCCGGCGGGCCAGGTCCGAGTAGGCCACCACCTTACCGAACTCGACCTCCCGCAGCGCCTCGAGAACCCTCCGCGAGAAGGTGGGGAGGGTCTCGAGGTCCACGGGGAGGTCGAAGGACTCCCGCTCGCCGGCGAAGTACTGGGTCAGTTGACGCTCCGTCTCGAGCAGGACCTCATCGGTCGGATCGTGCAGGACCGGCCGGCCCGGCAGCAGGTCGTGGAGCTCGGCCTCGAAGGCGTCGTCCCCGGGCTGCTGCCAGGATACCCGGACCAGTCCCCCCGGGGTGGCCGCCACGTACATGCGTCCGAACGGGCTCGAGAAGGCGTGCCAGCGCACCGCCTCGGCGCCCGCCTCCTCCGCCATCGCCGCTCCGAGCAGCCGGAACTGCACCGCCTCTTCCCGGCAGGCATCGCACTCGGCCAGGTGACGGGCCACCGCCACCTCGGCCTCGGGCTCGAGCTCGCCGGCCACGAAGGCCACGAGGCCCTCCTCCGAAACCCAGCAGGGCTGTCCGCTCATGCTCCCGCCTCCTCCTGCCACAATCCGAACAGCTCCGACCGGAGCCGCTTCATCCCCTGGTAGACGTTGCCGCGGGCGCTCTCCTCGGAGCACCCGAGCCGCGCGGCGATGTCGGCGTAGCTGCGGCCCTCGGCCCACCGCATCCATACGGCCTGCCGCTGCTTCGGGGGCAGCGCGGCCACGTGCTCCCGGACCCGGAGGCGGGCTCCCTCACCCAGGCCTTCCAGGGCCGCGTCGGGCGCCGGACGCGCCTCCGGGGCCACGAACAGGGCCCGGCCCTCCAGCGCGCGCCTCCGTCGACGCTCGGAGCCCAGGCGGTCGAGGGCGGCATGGGTGGCGACCCGGTACAGCCAGGCTCGAAGCGCCGGTCCCTCGCGTGCCTCGGGAGGCTTGCGGTGCGCCGTGATCCACACGGTCTGGAGCACATCGTCCGCGGCGTCCGGCCCCGGGAGCAGTCGCTCCACGTGCCGGCGCAGCTCGGCTCCGTGCTTCTCCACCCAGGCCGCGACGGACGCGTCCCGGATCCGGACCGCGCCCCTCCCGCTCACGGATGCGGGTGGGGCCGTCCCGGACCCGTCCATGCCTCGATCATGCCTTCGTGCATCTCCGGTCTCCGTGGATCCGTTGCGGTTTCGCCGCCTCCGCCGCCGCTCCCTCGTTCTCGGTTAGGACCAACGGAGTGCGGCCGGCGTGAAAGGGTCGGCCTCGCTCCGGCCGGGCTCCGCTACTGACGGTCCCGGGCCCGGTCCCCGAGCACGGCCGTGACGCGGACCTCCGTGCCGTCACGCAGGACCGTGATGGCCACCGTGTCGCCCGGGGCGTGCGACCGGAGGGCGGCGGTCAGCGCGTACAGGTCCGAGATCTCGCCGTCCCCGAAGCCGATCATGACGTCACCGGTGCGGAGACCGGCCCGGTCGGCCGGCGAGCCGCCCGTGACGCCGCCCAGGCGTACTCCCGGCTCCGTGAAGGTGAAATCAGGCACCGTGCCCAGGTAGGCGCCATACCCTCCGCCCTCGCCCGCTTCGGGTCGATGGCCGACCCCCTGGACGACCGTCAGGCGCTCCGGTCGGTCGGCCACCCGACTCGCGATTCCGGCCACGAGCTCTGCGACCCGGATGATGCCCGGAAAGTCGATCTGCTGCCAGTCGTCCGAGGGGCGATGGTAGTCCTGGTGGAGATTGGTGAAGAAGTGGAGGACGGGGACGCCCTTCCCGTAGAAGGACGTGTGGTCGCTCGGCCCGAACCCGGCCTGCTGGTAGGCGAGCTCCAGGCCCGGACTCAGGTCCGCGTCCGCGACCAGGTCGGACCACTGCGGGCTGGTGCCGACGCCGTAGACGATGAGCCGGTCGTGGCCCAGGCGCCCGACCATGTCCATATTGAGCATGGCCACGGTCGAGTCCAGCGGCACGCTCGGGTGCTGGACGTAGAAGGAGGAGCCGAGCAGGCCGATCTCCTCGCCCGTGAAGGCGACGAACACGACGGTTCGCCCCGGGTGGGGCCCGGCGGCCAGCCGGCGGGCCACGAGGACCAGGGCGGCCACGCCCGAGGCGTTGTCGTCGGCCCCGTTGTGAATCTCGCCGGCACGCTCCGGGGAGAGGGAGCCGAAGGGCCCGCGGCCCAGGTGGTCCAGGTGGGCGCCGATCACGATGGCCTGGCCCGCCAGCGCTGGATCCGAGCCGGGCAGCACTCCGACGACGTTGACGCCCGTGCCGCCGGGCGCGTGAGGGTTGACGGCGCTGGCCAGAGGAACGGTCTGCAGGTAGCCGCCCGTGCCGCCCGGCTCCAGTCCCGCCTCGCGGAACCGGTCGGCCACGTAAAGGGCGGCACAGTGGGCCCCGGGCGAGCCGGCCAGCCGTCCCTCGAGCGCGTCGTCCGCCAGGTAGCGGACGGTGGCCTCGGGCTGGGACGCGCCGCCCGTGAGACCGGCGGGCGCCGGGCACGCGGCCTGGCCCGCCAGGCTCGCCAGCGGAGCGAAGACCAGGGCCACGACCAGCGGCGCGGCCGAGCCGAGCCGGCTCACGTGAAGTCGGGATCCCTCCACCACCGGATAAGACATGGCTCTACACTCCAGGTCGAAGAGAATTCGAGGGTCGGCTCGGGTCGGAACGTGGACGGTCGTCCTCGCCGCCCTGTCACCGCTGTCGCCGGCTCCGACGCTCGCCGCGGCGGCCGAAGCGGGCACCGTACTTTCCGACACCGCCGCGCCCGTGTTCGTGGCGCCGGAGCCAGGCGAGCGTCACCTGCGCAACCTCCGCATGCTCACCTTCGAGGGTCAGAACGCGGAGGCGTACTTCTCGGCGGACGACCGCCGGTTGATCTTCCAGGCCACGCCCCGCGGCGCCGGGTGCGACCAGATCTACATCATGGACGTGGATGGTGGGGGCCGTCGCCGCGTGTCGACGGGGAGCGGACGGACGACCTGCGCCTACTTCTTCCCCGATGGAAGCCGGATCCTGTACAGCTCGACGCACCTGGCGGCGCCGGCGTGCCCGCCCCGACCCGACTACGGTCAGGGCTACGTCTGGCCGCTGTACGACTATGACATCTTCACGGCCGATCCGGACGGATCGGGATTACGCCGCCTGACCGACACGCCCGGCTACGACGCCGAGGCCACGATCTCCGAGGACGGCAACCGGATCGTGTTCACGTCCATGCGCGATGGCGACCTCGAAATCTACACGATGGACCCCGATGGGGGGAACGTGCGGCGGCTCACCCACGAGGTCGGCTACGACGGGGGCCCCTTCTTCTCGCCGGATGGGCGTCTCATCGTCTACCGGGCTTACCACCCGGCGACGCCGAGGGAGGAGGCGGGCTACAGGGACCTCCTGAAGCGTGGGCTGGTGCGTCCCTCCGTCATGGAGCTATGGGTGATGCACGCGGACGGCTCGGGCAAGCGCCAGCTCACCCACAACGGAGCCGCGAACTTCGCACCCTACTTTCATCCGGACGGACGAAGGATCATCTTTGCTTCCAATATGCGAGATCCCTCCTCGAGGGATTTCGACCTGTACCTCATCGGAGTGGACGGTAGCGGCCTGGAACGGGTGACCACGCATTCCGATTTCGACGGATTTCCCATGTTCTCACGCGACGGCCGCAGGCTCGTGTTCGAGTCCAACCGGCGCGGCGCCCTGCCGGGCGAGACGAACATCTTCGTAGCGGACTGGATCGAACATCCGGGGAGAGGGCAATGAGGAACATACACGCATCGGCGGTTCTCCTGGCGGTCGGCCTGGCCGTGGTCGGCTGCGGCGGCGGCGGAGCCGGGGGGCAGGGCAGCGCCGCCGCGTCGAGCAGCGCCGCGGACACGGGAGCGCGCATGTCCCGCGCCGAGGTCCCGCCCGCCGTGAGCGCGCAGCTGGACAGCGGCAACACGGCCTACCGGGCCAAGGACTACGACAAGGCCCTGGGCCACTATCGGCAGGCGGCGAACATGGCCCCGGAGTTCACGGCGGCCTGGTTCGGCATGTACATGGCGGAGACCGCCCTCGGCCACACCGCGGCCGCCGACTCCGCCAGGGCCCACCTGGGGAGCATGGGTCAGGCCGCGGGCGCCCACAACGTGCCGCACGCGGGCATGATGCCGCCGGCGGGGATGGCGCATCCGGGGATGTCCCAGGGCACGACGGGCGCCACGCCCCGTCACGACTCCACCTGAGTCCGTAGGGGCCGTGCGGGCCCCCGCACCGGGGTTCAGGGCGTGGAGGCGGTCTCGGCCGGGGCGTCCTGGAGGGCGGACCCGAGTCGGCGAGTTTCGGGTCGGCGAGTTCCGCGGCGCAGGACATCTCTCGCCAGGAGCCGCAGGATCCCGCCCAGGCGGAAGTTTCGCAGGAAGGCTCCCGGCGGAAACAGCTCGGCCTTGTCGTTGACGGTGGACTCCGAGTAGGCCCGGATCTCTCCCAGCAACGCGAGCCGGGCCTCCGGGTCGAGCCGGCCCTGCGCCTCCCGGATGCGGCGGCGGAGCGCACGCGCCTCCGTCAGGCGCCGGGCCACGCCGGCGGCGCGGGCGGGCTCGATCCGTCCGTAGCGCAGCTTGAGGTCGTTGAGGCGCTCGGCGGCGTCGTAGGTGGCGTCCACGATCTCCGTCCGGGTCATGGCGTCGGTGTCGTAGTTGAGGATCGACTCCCAGTCCCCCTGCTCGAGGAGCGCCCGGTGCTCGGCCAGGGTGTGGGCGCGCAGCCGGTAGCCGGTGGCTTCGGGGTGCTCGAAGCCGACGCTCCCCGGATCGATGAACGGGCCCATGGGCGTGATGAAGGCGGACACGCGCGCGTCCAGGCGTCGGAAGATCGCCTCGATGGCATCCACGGTGGTCATGACGTGGCGGTAGGATTGTCCCGGGAGCCCGATCATGTAGAACAGGTCGAGCTGCTCGCAGCGTCCCCCCAGGATCGTCTCGATCCCCTCTTCCAGCTCCGCGTTGGTGTAGGAGGCCTTGCCCAGCCTCGCCCGTATCTCCTCGTGGTGGCTCTCCGGTGAGAGCTCGGCGCCCCAATGCGGCAGGCAGGCTTCGACGTGCGCCACGAACGCCCCCGGCGGGGGGCGGAAGAACTCGAACACGAGTCGGTTGGAGACGCCGGTGGCTCTCAGGGCCTCGACGACGGCCTCGGCGTACTTGGGCCCGCCGTCGTTGATGTCCCCCACCAGGAAGATCGGGGCGCGCGTGAGCTCGGCCAGGTCCCGGACCTGGCGGGCGATGGACGCGGGGCTCCTCAGGAGGGGATGCATGCCGGGCATGAAGCCGCGGAAGGCTTCCTCCGAGGCGCCGCAGGTCACGCAGCCCCTTCCGCAGCCGCGCACGGTGAACACGGCGGTGATCGGGTGCCGCCACCAGGCGTGGAACGGGACGTTCGTCCAGAAGTCCAGGCGCCCCACCACCTGCCCGATCATGTAGCCCAGATCGTAGTCGAGATCGTCGAAGGACAGGGGCACGAAGGAGGCCGGATTGACTCTCACCCGGTCGTCCTGCTTCCAGGTGAGGTTCGGGACCCGCTCGAATCGGCGATCTCCCTCCAGCTCCCGGACGAGCTCCAGGAGGCAGGGCTCCGTGACGCTGCCGCGCAGGACGAAGTCCACGGAAGGGTCGCGGATGAGCTCCTCGTGGAAGTAGCTGGCCGAGATACCGCCGAACACGATCGGAATGTCGGGGTGCAGCCGCTTGAGGAGGGCCGCGACCTCGTGACCGCCGTGCGCGTGGGGCAGCCAGTGGAGGTCGATGCCGAACAGCCGGGGCTCGAGTCGCCGCAGGTAGCGCTCGGGCCGGAAGCGCCGGCTCCGCATCATGCGCAGGGCGAGGTTCACGATGCGCACGCGCCGCCCGTGGCGCCGGAGGAAGGCCGCCAGGGTCGCGAAGCCGATGGGGTACATCTCGAACACCGTCGACGACGGTATCACGTCGCTGATCGGGCCGTAGAAGATCGCCCTGCGACGGAAGTCGTAGACGCTGGGAGGGTGGACGAGGACTACGTCGGGGCGTCGCACTGCATCATGCCAGGAGAGCCCACAGGACGAGGACGATGAGCATCGTACCGATCCCGACGGCGATGAAGCCCACCGTCACCGACCACAGGTAGGCCGCGCGCGAGGCCGACGGCACCACCCGCTCCTCGACCCGGCCGTCGCGCCGGAGCCGCTCGTACTCGAGGCCGTGCTCCTCCTGCATGTACTCCGTGGTGGCCCGGCCCGTGAAGATCACGGTGTCGATCGGGAACTTTTCCGGCCGCAGGTGCACGTTGAAGAAGTGGATCGTGAAGATGAACGACGTGGCCAGCAGGGCCTCGTCGCCGTGCACGATGGTCGCGATGTTGAACACCCACCCCGGCATGAAGTGCGCGAAGAAGGTCGGGAACCACAGGAAGAGCCCCGAGGTCCCGATGATGGCCACTCCCCAGAACACCGCCCAGTAGTCGAACTTCTCCATGTAGCTGAACCGCTCGAACTCCGGGTGCGGTGCCTTCCCGAAGAACCACTTGAACATCTGGATGAGGTCGCGGATGTCCCTGGGCTGGGGGACCATGGAGTCCGGCCCCCACAGCAGCTTCTTCGGTCCCTCGACTCTCAGCATCCGGTAGGTGATCTGGATGACGTGCGCGAAGAAGTAGCCGAAGGTGATGATCGCGCACATGCGGTGAATCAGGCCCGCGGCCACCGGGCCCCCGAACAGGTCCATCACCCCGCGGGCCCAGGGCGCGGCCGCGAAGCGCAGCGGCAGCCCGGTGGCGACCAGCCCCAGGAAGGACACGATCACCATGACGTGAAGGGTCCGCTGGAAGCCGGTGAAGCGCCGGATGTACGGGCCCGCGCCTCGGCCCGCGGCGTCCATCGCCCGCCTGCTCATGACGCGCTCCCTCCGCTCGTGGGGGATTCCGCCGCGGGTGCGCCGCCGCCCGGCACTCCGCCCCCGGGTCCGTCGGAGCCGTGTCCGCCCCGCCGGTGCTCGATGCCGTTCCGGATCAGCCACAGCACGCTGTGGATCACGAAGAAGGCCATGACGCTCACCAGCAGCCCGGTCATGAGCAGCCACGGCCAGTACAGGCGCGGGTACCGCGTGCGCTGGGTGGGGTCACCGTGCGCGTAGTACTTGACGAAGTTGGTGTTGGCGCCCTCGTGGCACTGGCTGCAGGTGTGGACCAGGTTGGCCGCGAACACCGTGGACCTGGGGTCCGTGGGGGAGCGCATGTCGTGCGCCGTGTGGCAGTCGCTGCACTTGGCGGCGAGGTTGGATCCCAGCTGCGTCACCTGGCCGTGGTAGGTCTCGAAGTAGGTTTCGTACAGGTGCTCGTGGCAGCTCCCGCACTTCCGGACCGTGCTGCGCTGCCAGGCCGGCCGGTCGGCGCGGACGATCTCGTGCGCGGAGTGGCAGTCGATGCACACCGGCCGCGGGTGCCCCTCGGCGATCCCGGGCTGCGGCGGGTAATCGGGCCCGTGGGCGGAGGCCTCGAACACCTTGACCACGCCGGCGTGGCACTTCCCGCAGGTCCGCGGGATGTTGGCCCGATTGACCGAGGACCGCGCCGAATCGGGCGGCAGGATGAGGTGCGCCCGGTGGCAGTCCGAGCAGGTGGCCGAAACCACGAGCCCGTCGCGGGTGAGCGCGATGCCGTGGACGCTCTTCGGGAAGGCGGTCGCGGCGATGCGGGCCTCCTGGTCGCCCGGCCCCGTGAAGTAGCGCCCGATGATACGGGGGTCCGCGTGGCAGCGGCTACACAGTCCGGCCACGTTGAGGGGGTAGATCGGCGACCGGGGGTCGGTGGCGGCACGGATCCCGTGGCTACCGTGGCACCCGACGCAGGTGGGCGCATCCCCGACCATTTCCGCGTTCCGGGCGTGAATGGAGGCCGCCCAGTCCCGACCCTCCTTCTCGTGGCAGGTGGAGCAGGGGACCACCACCTGGCTGACCTGATGGGGGAAGCCTGCCTCGAAGCCCCGGTGGCAGTCCGTGCACTGCAACGATCGGTGCACGGAGCTGTCCAGGACCGCACCGGTCACGTAGAGGGCCGAGTCCCGCCGCGGACCGGTCGCGTTGGCGGCGAGGAGGTCGTGATCGGCGTGGCACTTGGTGCACTCCACGACCTGCGTGGACGCCGGCCTGGTCGCCTGCGCCGACACCGTCCGGACTCCGACGAGCCCGGGCGCGAAAGCGCCCAGGAGCCAGATCCATCCAACCACGGAGCGCATGTGAGCCTCCCTCCGTGCTAGTGGAATTGAGGCGATTCCTCGCCGCCGCCGGCCGGCACGGCCGCGCGGGTCGTTCCCATGGCCGGCACCCGGTGGCACACGTTGCACGGCCGTCCGGGGTTGTGGTCGGTCTTGTCCGCGTGGCACACCGTGCACACCTGCCGCGTCCAGTGCGTCAACGCCGGGACCGAGGTATGACACTGCGCACACAGGACGTGGTTCTGGCGATCGTGCAGGGCCAGGACTCCGCCCCGGTGGCAGTTCAGGCAGGTGACGGTCGGCTGGTGGTGCTGCGCATGGCAGTTGTCACACTGGAGGTCCCGCGCGCTCATCATCGGCGCCGTGTGGCACGCCGTACAGGCGAGGTTGGCCTCGATGTGGGGCCCGTGCGGGAAGGTCCCCTGGGGCAGGGTGATGGGTTGGGACGGCGCCCCACCCGGACCTTCATGGCAGGTGGCGCAGTTCCGGGGCTGCACGACCGGATGATGACAGGCGTTGCAGCTCGCGGTCGACGCGAGGGTGATGCCGCCGTGGTTCGAGAACGGCGTGTGGCAGTCACCACACTGCAGCCCCGCGCGCAACACGTGGGCCGTGTGATCGAACGACGCGCCCTGGAACGTGCCCTTCTGCTGCTCGATGCCCAGGTGGCACTGCAGGCACATGGTCTCGCTCACCTGCGGGCCGAGATCGACGGTCGGCATCCGGTACGGCAGGCGGCCCTCCTGCACGGCCTGCCGCACGAGCCTGAGGGCCGCGCGGAGGAGCTGATCCGCATAGACCACGTTGTGGGCGCCCTTGCCCTCGCGCACGAACTCGACGTTCGACTGCGCGAGACCGAGGAGACTGTCGGCCACGTTACGTCGCGCCAGGGGGACCGTCGCCGCGGCGGATCGGGCCGCGCTCACCACCGGGGCTACGAGGCCCACCTTCCGCTTCATCTCCTTCTGCCAGCCGGGCAGCACGTTGGCGTACTTGATGCCGTGACAGGAGAGGCACGAGGACTCGCTGGCCACGTTGACCGTGTCGTGTCCCGGAAGGCTCCTGGCCTGGTCGTGACACGCCACGCACGAGACGCGTGCCTTGTACATGGAGCTCGGCGTGCGCTCCACCCCGTGTCCCCCGATGCCGGCGAACATCTTCTGCTGATCCACGTGCACGGACTTGTGGCAGCTCCGGCAGTCCAGCTCCACGGTCGTGGTGAGAGAAACGATGCGGTGCTCGATGGGGGTGTGGCACTGGATGCACGCGATGTTGTGCTGCGTGACGTGAACCGTGTGCAGGAGCGTGGTCTCGTTGATCTTGGCCAGACGCTCGGGCTCGTTGTGGCAGCTCACGCAGCGCGCTTCGTCGACGTTACCCGTTCCGTGCGTGACCTTGTTGTGGCAGGACAGGCAGTCGATCCGGTCCCGTACGAACTGGGGGTGATCGATCACGAATCCCTCGGGAGAGGTGACCCTCGGCGGCGATGGGTGGCACCCGGTGCAGCCGCCCAGGGGCTGGTCAGCCGGCCGGTCCTTGAAGTGACACAGGAAGCAGGTGCCCTCCGTCACGGCGATGTGTGTTCCCTGCACGATCTGCGAGTGGCAGCTCGTGCAGTGGAGCTGCATGCCACGCCGAATCTCCCCCAGATGCCGGGCGTGATCGAACCGGACTCCGTGGAAGTCCACCGCACCCTCGATGAGACGGCTGGCGTGGCAGCCCGATCGCAGACAGGAAGCGTCGCTGATCTCCGCCCACGGCCGCGTATCGTAGGCGCCGGTGAAGTACTTCACCACCATGTTGGCGGCCTGGATCTTCTGGCTCACCTCGGACTTCACCCCGGGCGGGATGTGGCACTTGATGCAGGGCACGTCGCGGTGTGATGAGGTGGACCACGACTGGTAGTACGGCTTCATGATGTGGCAGCTCTTGCAGAACCATGGCTGGCTGGAGACCTCCACGAAGCCGACCGTGCCTACGCTGATCAGAATGACCGCCAGGATGACGATCGGGAGCAGGACGATGCCCCATTGAGCGATCCGCCGGCGTATGGTCGGCCACATAGCCTACGTCTCGGAAGAGTCCGAGTCCCGGTCCCTCTTCCGGAGACCGCGCAGCGCCAGCAGAGCGAGCACGACCGCGGACAGCGACAGGAACCACACCGGGAGGAGCAGGAGCTTGTGCTCCCAACGACTTTCCTGGGTGCCCTTCGCCCGTGAGTCCAGGTCGATCGACACCGACCGCACCCGACGAGCGAGGTCGTCGAGTGTGTCCAGGTTGAGGCGGTGCTGCTTCTGGGCGATCTCGCGGAAGTACGTCAGGCCCGACTTGTACCGGAATCGATAGTAGCCGACGCGCTCGCCGGCCGCGGCCATCTGGTCGATGGCCCGCTCGGCCGACTGGATGTCCGCCGTGGCCTGCACGACGCGGTGCTGGATGTCGACCGCGAACTGGTGAACCTGGGAGTCGGATCCGTGGCACCGGTCGCACGTGGCGCTGATGCTGTCCGCCGGGACGCGTTCGGTGCCGTGGTTGCTGTGGCACGCCAGGCAGCCCGGCAGCTTCCCGGCGCGGGCGGCGGCCCCATGCGGTCCCTTCGCGAACTCCTGCTCGACGAGCACGTGACACCGACCGCATACGCTGGCGATCTCGGTCACCGTGGGCGGCAGCTCGGAGTGCGCGCCGTGACAACCGACGCAGGTGGGCGCCGCGAAGTTCTGGTCCTGGAACAGGGCTACGCCATGCGCGCTGTTACGGAACTGCGCGAACTGGTCCGTGCGAATGTGGTACTTCGCCATGAGCTTCGGGTCCGAGTGGCAGCTCGCGCAGGTCCCCGGGATGTTCGTCGGATAGACGCGGCTACGGGCATCGTAGGGCGGGTAGATGATGTGCGTGCCGTGGCAGTCCGTGCATGTCGGCACGTCGTTGTTGTGCTGGCCGAAGAGCAGTTGCCCGTGCTTGCTGGAGCGGAACTGGGCCAGCTGTCCTGTGGGCAGGCCGTATTCCCGCATCCGGTCGGGATCCGAGTGGCACGAGCCGCACAGCTCCGCCGTGGCCGCCTTGTCCGGCGTGCCGACGAAGTGCCCGCTGTGTCCCCGGGGCAGCGTGACGGCGGCCGGGTCACCGCCGTGGCAGCTCACGCAGGTGACGCCGTGCTCCGCGTGGATCCCTTCGGTCGCCGCTCGCCGCTGTGCCGCGTGGCATGCCAGGCAGCCGTTGGCGGTGTCGGCCGTGGCTCCGGGGACCTGCGCCGGAAGCGTCGGAGCGGTACGTCCGGCAGGGCGAGCCGCAGCCGGCCTTCCCGCCGCTGGTGCAGCGACGAAGGTGGCAGTGAGCAGCGCGGTCAGCACGGCGGCCCTCACGGCGCACCCCCGGAATTCGTCGTGTCCGACCCGGACGTCGCCGGCCGGCTGGCAGGCGCGATACTCGGCAGGGGAGCGCCCGGCGTAGCTCCGGTGGGCTGCTTCTGGAACGGCGTCAGCTCACCCGACGTCGTGGTCGGAATGGAGCGGAGTCGCCACCCGGCCCCCCAGGCGGTCGCGAAGGTCAGGAAGAACAGGACGCCCAGGGCGGCCACGATCGGTCGGCGGCGGAGCCGACGCTCTGGAGAGCGATCGAAGATGGGCAGGAGCACCATTCCGGCTCCGAGCAGCAGGAACGCGCCGAAGCCCCAGCCGCCCAGGTAGTAGATCAGGGCTCGAGAGACGTCGGCCAGGATCCAGGTCGAGAAGAGCATTCCCGGGGGCTGCGCGGGGTTGGCCGGAGCGGCGACCGGACGCGGGAACAGGAGGGCGGCCGTCAGGGCCACGGCCACGACGAGCGTTCCGGTGATCACCATCCGCAGGAAGTGGTACGGGAAGAACGGAACGCCCGTCCTGCCCGTACGGTTCGCGCTCACGCGTGGCGCGACGCCGTGCTTCCGTACCAGGGCGAAGTGCAGGGCCAGGAGGCCGAGCACGAGCCACGGGAGCACGATCACGTGGATGGCGAAGAACCGGCTCAAGGTGGCGCCGGACACGATCGGATCGGCCCGCAGGATCCTGACCAGCCAGCCGCCCACGAGGGGCGTGCGGGCGAGGATGTCCAGTCCCTCGGTCACGGTCCAGTACGACCACTGGTCCCATGGCAGGAGGTAGCCCGTCGCGCCGAACGCGAACACGCTGAACAGCAGGAGCACGCCCACGATCCAGTTGGTCTCACGCGGAGGCTTGTAGGCCGCGCCGAAGAACACGCGGGCCATGTGGAGCAGCGCTCCCAGGACCACGAGGTTCGCCGCCCACACGTGCAGGTCGCGCATGAGCCAGCCGAAGGAGACACCGGACACGATGTGCTGGATGCTCTGGTAGGCCTCCTGCGTGGAAGGACGGTAGTAGAAGGACAGGAGCACGCCCGTGACCACAAGGATGATGAACAGCAGATACGCGATTCCGCCGAACGCTTGACGCCACCCCGCTTCGGGCGAGAGCCGGTGCCGCAGAGCCTTACGAAAGGCCTTGCCGATCGGAAGTCGGGTGTCGAGCGGCCCGTACAGGAGGCCCACGAAGCGGAGGATCACCAGCAGGCTCGCGTCCGTGCTGGCCTTCAGGTCCGCCCACAAGCGGACGAACCATTCCCTGGCGGCCTTCGGGTCTCGGGACATCATTCTACGGCCTCGCCACGTAGACGACGCCATCGCGGATGAACACCGGGTAGTGCTGGAGGGGGATGGTCGAGAGGCCCCGGACCACGTTGCCACGCAGGTCGTAGACCAGGTGGGTGCAGGGTGAGACGATGCGGAGCGACGTCTCGTTCCAGTTCAGGATGCAGCCGTCCGTCGGTGCCGTGCCCTGCAGCGCGGAATACGACTGGTCCCCGGTGCGGACGACGAGGATGACCTGGTCTCCCCAGTTGACGATTCGACTGCTGTTGACCGGGAAGTTGGCCTCCGGCGCGACCTGGTAGGCCGGCTGGAGCTCCTCTAGCTGCAGCGGTCCAGAAGGGATCAGGTACAGCACGACCGCCGACAGGGCGCCCAGGAGCAGCAAGGCGACACTGCCGGCGAGGACGTACTCCCCGAAGGCCGGTCGCCACGCCAGCGGGTCCGTGGCCAGCGGCGAGGCCGTAGGCTCTACCATGGCCGCCGCCCCTGCCGGGGCGACGTCGCGAACGGACCGCTGCTCACGTGTGGCTCCGTGGCGGACGGCTCACTCCTCCCGAACCCGTCCCCCCATCCCACCGTCCGTCCACCACCAGGCCTCCTCATTCGTCCATCGACCCGTTCTTCGATCTCGACGACCCAAGGCCCCGCACGCCCCAACCAGTATACCCGGCCGTCGCGGGGGCCGCATTCCGCGCGACACTCCCCTGGGGCTTCGCCGGCATGCTCCGGTCGTGATGGTAGGGCGCGGACCCTCATGCCAACTCGGTCAGCCCCCGCCTCCGCCCTTGGGGATGGAGAAGTGGCAGATTCCGCAGGAGATCGTGCTGCGGTCGGCGATGCGGTTGGGATCGAAGCCCGGACCGTGCGGGTCGATGCGGAATCCGAACTTCGCGCTGTGACAGCGCAGGCAGGAGCTCTGCTGGTGACAGGAGGTGCAGGTCTCCAGGTTCTGTCGGGCGGCCCGCCCGTGCACGATCAGCCAGTTGGGCTCGGCATCGTGGAAGGCGGGGCTGCCGGCCGTGCCTCCCCGCCCGATGCCCATCTTCTCGTGGCAGGTCAGGCAGAAGGCCTGGGCCGAATGGCACTCCGAGCACTGGACTCGACGCGAGAAGGCGTCGGCGCCGTGTCGGAGCACGTAATCGGGTGGGTGGAAGCCGCCGGTCCGCGGGCCCGCCTGTCCTCCGTTTCCTCGAGAGGTCGTGGACGTCGGGGGCGTGGTGTCCGGCACGGTTCGTGGCCCGGTCCGAACGGTCGTCCGCAGCGAGGCGAACCACACCACCGGGCGCGGCTCGGGCCTCCGCAGCGGGAGACGCTCGTCCCTCGGCGTCGTCGGCTCCCCGGGCCGCGCGCTCGGCCTCCCGAGGCTCATTGGCTCGTTCCCTCCTCCCGATCCGCCCGTGCCGGGGGCGTGGACGGCCGGCGAGGAGGGCACGCCCCCGCGATGGCAGGCCGTGCACTGGACCTTCGTGTGACACGCGGAGCAGTCGATGGCACCCGAGGCCGCGGTCGCCCCGTGCTGGGTGGCGAAGCCCGGCCCGTGCCCCGGCGGCGACGCGTGGATGCGCACCCCGGACGGTCCTCCCTCGACGGCCCCCGGCATCTGCGAAAGGAACCCGGCCCGCGGTCCGCGGTGGCAGGTCGCACAGCTCGAGGCCGCGTGGCAGTCGGCGCACGTGGACAGCGAGGTCCGGGCCGTCGCTCCGTGGGACAGGACCCAGTCCCGGTCGCGATGGCTGGGCGGCTCGGGCCACTGGCCCGCTCGCCCGCGGACCAGCTGTGCGACGCGCGGATCCGGCCCGAGGGCCTGGATCGGCTCCACCTGGGACGCGTTCAGGTGGCAGCGGGTGCAGCTCTGGCGGGCGTGGCACACGGAGCACACCGCGCCCGAGGCGGAGGCCTCCGCTCCGTGCTGGAAGAGGAAGTCGGCCGAATCGTGCCAGGGGGGCTTGGGGAAGCCCGCGATGTCGGACGTCCTCAGGTTCGACGCCCGGGTGAGCGGATCGTGGCACGTGGCGCAGTCGTTCTGGAGCGACAGGTGGTCGGGTGAGTGGCACGCCCCGCACAGCGCCGGCCTGGCCATCACCACCTGCATGGGCTTCGTGCCGCCTTCGGCCTGGTGACAGGTCTGGCACTTCGCGGGCGGCGCCCCGAGCTGCTCGAATCCGGCCGCGTGCTTGGCGTGCGTGAAGTGCAGGTTCGTCCGAGGGTGCTCGGGCGTCGTCCACTCGATCTTCTTCACCGTCTCGCCATCGTGGCACACCTGGCAGAACTCGGGCCCCACGGAGAGCCACTTCGCCGAGTCCCCGCTCAGGATCCCCGCGTGACAGCCGTCGCAGGTCGGGAAGAGTCCGACGTGCCGGGCGTGCGGGAAGGGGCGTTGGACGACCGTCGTGTCCTGGCCGGTCAGGGGCGACCCGGCCCAGGGCCCGCCGGCCAGGGTCAGGAAGGCGAGCGCCAGGACGATTCGTGTTGGCCAGCGCAGGCTCATTGGCCGTACCCCTTGAGGACCGACGCGACCGTCGGCTCGCTGCCGAAGTGGTATCCCACTCCCACGAACATCCGGAACTGCGTCCAGTCCTTGATCGCCGGCCGGTCCGTGTAGGACAGCCGGTAGAAGCCCGCGCTCCCCGTGAACAGGAGGTCGCCGACCGGAGCGGACCCGATGAGCCCCGCGCCGGTGAGCCGCTGGTCACCGAGCCGATACTCCCCGAAGCTGCGGGTGGAGGTGGCTCGAAGGGCGAGCCAGCTCTTCCCGCCGAAGCGACGCCCGGCGGACAGGTCTCCGCCCATGTCCGCCGCGCCGGGCCCGATGTCCGCCTGGTACCGGCCGTTGGCGAACCAGTCGTCGGAGGCCCAGTTGGCGCCGCCGAAGGCGCGCCAGCCCGTGTCCTTGAAGCCCGCCAGGTTTCCCCCCGCCGTGTTCGAGTTCTCGTACCAGCGGTAGCCGCCGCCGGCCTGCAGGTCGAGACCGAGGGAGGGGACCCGCCAGGCCAGGCTTCCGCTGCCGCCGTCGTAGCCGACCGGGTTGAACGCACCCCAGATCGTCCACAGGGGGAAGAAGGGACGGTAGTGCCGATACTCGGCCGTGAGGTCCAGGGTCGGTCGGATGGGCACCGAGACGCGGGCGTGGACCTGGTCGAGCTGCTGGAAGGAGAAGTCGTACCGCCCCGAGAGGTCCACGCTGGCGGGCCCGAGGAAGGCGTGAGCCGTCAGCGCCGCGCGCTCCGAGTACAGCGCCAGGCGGTCGGTCCGGATCACCCGCTGGTAGACCGCCGAACCGGAGAGGCGGCGACCCGCGTGGGCCCGGATCTCGCCTCCGAACACGAGCCCGCGGTCGTTGATCGAGGCCAGGGGATCGGCATCCGAGATCAGCGAGCTGGTGAGCGGCGCGTCCAGGTTGGGAGCCAGGTACCAGCCGCCGTACGCTTCGAGGGACAGGGGCTCGAGGCCGTCCCAACGGGCCGAGAGCCCGTCGTAATTCCGGTAACCCAGGCCGTCGTATCGGTCCTGTCGGCCGCCCTCGAAGTGGAACCGGGAGATATCGTAGCTGAGGTAGGCCGTCATGACCTCGAGCTTGTGACTCGATAGCGGCCACTGCCCATCGCTTCCGTACCAGCCGCGCAGGTGTGCGTGGACCGCCAGCCCCCGGATCCCTGGCCAGGCGGCCACGTGGATCTCCTGGGTCACGGTCGTGAGCGAGCGCACCGTGCCCGACCCGTACCACCGGCAGTACTCGCCCGGGATGCAGGTCGCCACGATGCCGCTGGGGAGCCGCCGCAGAAGGCCCTGGCCGGGCACGGTGGCTTCGGGCACGCTGTCACGGACCAGCGGGCGGAGCTCCACCGAGGCCACGCCCGCCTGCACGTTGGCGCTGTAGCCCTGCGCCTCCAGACCCGCCGGGATCGCGACCGCGAGCACGACGAGCGAGACCAGCTCTCGCCGGATCCACCGCGCACGGCTCGCTCCCACATGGCGTAGGCGCCCGGGGCTGGTCGTCATGGTCTGCGTGAAATGAGGGTTGGAGGGGCGGCTCGAACCGGGCGACGGGCGGCCCAACCGGGGCCGCCCGCCTCCCTGGAATCTCGCACGGACGGCCTCAGTGGACCTGGCCCTTGGCCTTGATGTCCGTGATCTCGGTCTTGATCTGCTGCAGGTACATCGGGCTCGTGCTGGCCGCGGAATACGTGTTTGCCAGCTGGTTGATGCTCCCGTCCAGCAGCGCCGTGAGCAGGAACGGATTGTGGACCGTCGAGCCCAGCAGGCTGACGTACTGGTTGGTGAACCCGTTCGGGTAGTAGCCGGGGTTGTTGTTCTTGTTCACTTCCTCCAGCCAGTTGGCCAGGTTGTAGTTGAACAACGCCCCTTCGGCCGGCGTCAGCACGCCGTCGTTCGGATCGATCGGGCCGCCCGCGCCGTCCAGGTTGGCGTCGATCCGCAGAAGCATCGCATGAAGCGTGTCCGAGCGCTCCTTGACGAGGATCAGCCGCGAGATCAGGACCGACCGCGTCGAGGAGGCGTCACCGTGACACCCCGAGGTCGTGCAGGCATCGAAGCTCCGTGCGGCGGTCGTGATCGCGCAGTCCAGGTTACCCGACGGGACCCCGTTCTCGATGCAGGGGAGCGCGTTGAAGGTGTGGCCCACCGCCGAGAACGCTTCCCCCGTGTCCTTGAACTGTGTGGAGTACGCGTGGACGTGACACGTGGTGCACAGGGTCGGGTTCGCCGTGCTGCCGTGCGTGCCGTGGATCGAGTCGGACTGCGTGAGGTCGAGGTTGGGTGGGAAGTAGCCGGCCGCGCCCACGAGGAGCTGCGCCTCGGGCGCCATCGGGGCCAGGCCGTGCGCGCCAGCGTCGGGCTGCGCCGACCGGTTGTGGCACTGGGCGCACAGGTGCACGTCGATCGAGTTGGTGTTGATCGGGAAGCGGAGCTGGTGCAGGTTCGGGCTTCCGTGCGGGTCGTGGCACACCCCGCACACGATCGGTAGCGGCGTCGACGAATCCTTCTCCAGGTAGGGCCCGGTCACGCCCCAGCCATTCAGCGCGCCCTGGCCGGTGTGGCACTCGACGCAGCCCTCGGTCGTCGCCGCGTGCCCGTCGATCCCGTTGATGAACGTGGCGTGCTTCGAGAGCGCCCACTGCTCCACGAAGGGATGGTGCGTCCCGTTGTGGCACTCGGCACAGCCGTTCGTGAGGCTCGTGGTGTCCGTCTGGACCGCCAGGGATGGGATGGGCTGGCTCGCATCCGGGTTCTCGACGTGCTGAAGTCCCGGACCGTGGCAGCTCTCGCACTGGACGTCCTGGTAGCGGGTGTCCTTTGTGGTCTCCCATCCGGCCGAGTCGGTCGTCGCGTTCCCGAGCTCGTTCACCGTGTGGCACGAGCGACACGTGTCGTTGGCGTGCCCCGAGGCTTCGAGGTCCGCCCACGCGCTGGCGTGCTTCGTCTTGACCCAGCTGGCCTGGACGCCGACGTGGCAGTCACCGCACACCGTCGTCTTGGTCGCTTCGTCACTGTAGCCCAGGAAGTCGCCCGCCCCGGCCGGCGGCTGGTCGAAGAAGGGCTTCTGCTTGAAGACCGTGACCCGGTCCGTACAGCCGGTGGCCAGGACACCGCCGACCACAACCAGGGCGGCCAGGAATCGTGACAGCCAACGAACGGATCGCATAGAACGCTCCTGGGAGCTAGTAGCTCGACGCGTGCCCGAATGGACCGCTCACTCACCGGGCTCCAACGTGACGGACTCGGGATCGGGGCCGGGACAGGCAGACCTCGCGTGCCGAGGTGCTTGATCGCCTGGAGCCACCTGTGTGGCCCTCGGCGTGACACTGGCCGGTCGCGTCGTCCACGACCCGGTCCAGGGGAGTGCAGTCCCAATGCTTAGACGCTTCTATCATAATCGATTCGACCACACGGTGTCGACCCCCTCCGAACGCCCCCTCGTCGAGGAACCGGGGAGGCTCGCCGCGGGGCGGCGAAACTCAAGTACCATTATTCACAAGGCGCCGACGTGGGGCTGTCGGGAACTTCCCGACGGCGTTCGTGGGGAGAACCTGCATCGGGCCCATGACGAATCGTGACAGGGCACTGCGCCCGGAGCCAGCGCCTCGAAACGGTAGCGGATCTCCCCACCGGTCCTGTCGGGTTTTTCCCTACTGCCGCAGGGCTACTCGCGCCCCAATCTGCGCGTGGCCGTCGCGCAGGGTGCGCGCCGCGGTAAGGCGGTGGCGCGACGTCGGGGCGCCCCGGTGCCGTCGTTGCTGAGGTCCGGGAGGGACGTTAGAGTGCAGGGTCGATCCTCCAGGACTTCCAGGGTCGATCCTCCAGTACTTCTAAGGAGCGAGCCGTCATGAATCGTCTAGCTTCGGTCGGTGCCGTCGCACTTCTCTTCGGAGCCCTCGTCGCCTCTCCGGCGGCTGCGCAGGAGAAGGAAGCGCCAGCCAAGCCCGCGGCGTCGCAGTGGAAGACTCCCCCGGTCGTCAAGCACTCGCTCGAGGGGAGAAGCAACTGCGTCATGTGCCACTCGGGCGCGATGAAGAAGGTGCCCGCCATGCCCGCGGACCACGAAGGCCGCACGGTCAAGGAGTGCCTCCTGTGTCACGCGCCGGACGCCGAGGTCCAGAAGACCGCGCCGCCGGCGATCCCACACGAGACGGAGGGACGGAGCGAATGTCTCATGTGCCACAAGCCCGGGGCCATGAAGAACGTGCCGGATATTCCCGCCAGCCACGCCGGCCGCACCAGCGACATGTGTCCGGTGTGCCATCACCCGGCCAAGGCGGAGGACAAGGGCCAGGGGAAGAGCTAGGAGCGGGGCCGGGAGCTCGCGCCATGGGCACCGCGGGGAGGGCCCTTCGTCTCGCGGCTGCCGAGCTCCTTCGGTGATGCGCCCGGTGCGCCTCCCGGCGACTGGCCTTATGCGGAAGGGCATGTTGGGTTTGGTGGGGATCGTGGCGCTGGTGGCGTCCGGGCCGATGGCCACGGGCCGCCTCGCGGCGCAGCAGCAGCCCTCCCCCTCCGCGGAGAGCGCTCTGACGGGCGCCCGGGTCTTCGGCTCCAAGGGCTGCTCGGGCTGTCACGCCATCAACGGGATCGGTGCCCACATCGGCCCGGACCTCGGCCGGTTGGAGGGGCCACCCACCTTCTTCGGCCTCGCCGCCGACGTCTGGAACCATATCCCGGGCATGCGCGCGCGCATGCTGGAGCGGGACGTCAAGCCGTTTCACCTCACGCCGGAGGAAGCCGGCGACCTGGCCGCCTTCCTGTCCACCGTCAACGCGTTCGGCCAGCAGGGAGACCCGCTCCGGGGCGAGCGGTTGTTCTCGCAGAAGCAGTGCATACGGTGCCACCAGGTGGACGGGTCCGGCGGGGTCGTGGGTCCGAACCTGGACTTCCTCAGTCAGTTCGGCTCGCCCATCGTGGTGGCCGCCGCGCTGTGGAACCACGGTCCGACCATGATGCGGAAGATGCGCACGCTGGGCATTCAGCGCCCCACGTTCACCGGCCAGCAGCTCCTCGACCTCATCTCCTTCCTCGAGTCCCGGGCCCAGGCGCCGCGCGAAGGGCAGTTCTACGTGCTGCCGGGGAGCGCGGAGATGGGACGACAGCTGTTCGACGCCAAGGGCTGCGCCAGCTGCCACGACGGGACGGGGCCGGGACACGAGGGACCGGTGTTCACGGGTCGCGGCACGGGCCGAACGCTGATCGACTTCGCGGCGGCCATGTGGAACGAGGCTCCAGCGATGATCGCCGGGATGGAGCGCCGCGGCATGGCGGTGCCGACCGTGGGTCCGGACGAGATGGCCGATCTCGTAGCCTACCTCTATTCCGCGCGCTACTTCTCCACCTCGGGTGACCCCGCCACGGGCCGAGCCTTGATTCGCGGCAAGGGATGTCTCGCCTGCCATACGCTCAACGGAGCGGGGCGAGGACACGCCGGCGACCTGGGAGAGGTCCGTGACCTGAGCTCCTTCCCCGCGGTCCTGGCCGCCCTGTGGAGTCACCTGACCGTGTCCGGGACGACCGCCCCGGACACGAAGTGGCCGTCGCTGACGGCCCAGGAGACGGCGGACGTGGCGGCCTACCTGCAGTCGTTGAGCGCGAGGTCGCGATGAGCGTGCGCGCCCTCGTCGCTTGCTTCGCCCTCGCTCTGGCCGCAGCGCCCGCCGGAACCGCACCGGGCCTCGCCCAGGGAACGCAGGATGCCGCCCCGCCGCGAGGGGACACGATCGCGAACGCCGCCGACACGACGGGAGCGGCTAGCGCCGACACGACGGGAGGAGCGGGAGCCGCGCAGCCGGAGGAGAGTTGCGTCAGCTGCCATCGGTCCCTCGACTCCGAGCGCTTCTCGGCGCCGGCGAAGGCGTTCCACAACGACATCCACGCGAGCAAGGGATTCGGGTGCGTCGCGTGCCACGGCGGCGATGACAAGGACTCCGGCTTCGGCGCCATGGACCCGGCGAAGGGCTTCATAGGCATCCCCTCGCGGCGGGACATTCCGGAGCTGTGCGGACGCTGCCATTCCGACGCGCAGTTCATGAAGCGCTTCAACCCGTCGCTGCGCGTCGACCAGGTCGCCGAGTACCGGACTTCCGTGCACGGCCGCCGCTTGGCGGCCGGGGACACGCTGGTGGCCACGTGCGCGGACTGCCACCACATTCACTCGATCCGCCCTCCGTCGGACCCGAAGTCCAACGTATACCCCGTCCACGTGTCCCAGACCTGTGGCCGATGCCACGCGGATGCGGACTACATGAAGCCGTATGGGATTCCGACGGATCAGCTGCAGAAATACGAGAAGAGCGTCCACTGGGCGACGCTCTCGCAGAAGGGCGACCTGTCTGCGCCGACCTGCAACGACTGCCACGGCAGCCACGGAGCGACCCCTCCGGGCGTGTCCAGTGTGGTGAACGTGTGCGGTCAGTGTCACGCCGTGCAGGCCGGGCGCTTCGAGGCCAGCTTCCACTCCGAGATCTTCAGCATGATCGGGGCTCCGGGATGCGTCACCTGCCACGGGAACCACGAGATTCACGCGCCCACGGACGCGTTCCTGGGGGTCGGGGACAGCGCGGTTTGCGGCCGGTGCCACACGGCCGACAGCAAGGGTGCGCAGGTGGCCACGGGCGAGCGCTCGCTGATCGACTCGCTGGCGGACCGCATGCAGGTGGCGGACTCCATCCTCGGTCGTGCCGCGGACGCCGGCATGGAAGTGAGCCAGGCCCAGGCCAACCTCGGCAACGCCCGGAACGCGCTCATCCAGGCGCGGGCCGCCATCCACTCGTTCTCCGTGGACTCGGTCAGGGCCAAGATCGACCCCGGGCTCGAGGTGGCCGACCAGTCCGCCACCCGGGGCCGGGACGCGCTGCAGGAGCTCCAGGTCCGGAGGCTGGGCCTGGCGGTCTCGGCAGCGCTGATTCTGTTGGTCATCGTCATGCTGGTGCTGAAGATCCACAGGGCCGGGAGGCCCACCCGACCCGGAGAAGGGAAGCAGCGCGGGAACGGAGGTGAGGGAAGCCATGGACGGTGAGGAAGTCCGCCAGGCACACGGGCCCCGGGACGGCTCGCAGCGTGACGGCGCCAGCCGCCGCGAGGTCGTCAACTGGATCCTGGGCCTCGGGGCGGGCGGAGTCGCCGCGGCGGTGTTCTATCCCATCGTTCGCTACATCGTCCCTCCAGAGGAGGCCCAGTCGGCGGCGAACAGCGTGGCGCTGTCCGTGAAGCCCGAGGACGTCAAGTCCAATTCGGGCCAGATCTTCAAGTTCGGAAACAAGCCGGCCATTCTGATTCGCACCCCAACGGGAGACCTTCGCGCCTTCACCGCCGTGTGCACGCACCTGGGATGCATCGTCGAGTACCGCGCGGACCTGAGCCAGATCTGGTGCCCGTGCCACAACGGGCACTACAACCTCCAGGGCATCAACGTGTCCGGTCCGCCTCCCAAGCCGCTCACCGAGTATGTCGTCAACGTGCAGGGTGACCGCATCGTCGTGAGTCGGGGACAGGCCGGATGAGCGGCACGAACAGCAGATTGCGCGCTCTCCGGGCGTGGTTCGACGATCGCGTGGGCATCCTGGGCGAGATGGAACGTCTGGGGAAGAAGAAGCGGGTCCCCCTCCACCGCCACACGATCTGGTACTATCTGGGCGGGATGACCCTCTTCCTGTTCATCGTGCAGGTCGTGACCGGCGTCCTCCTCCTGTTCTACTACCGGCCCAACGCGGAGGGGGCGTACGAGTCGATCCAGTTCCTGATGACCGATGTGCACTTTGGCTGGCTGGTCCGCTCCATCCATCACTGGGCGGCCAACCTCATGATCTTCACGCTGTTCATCCACATGTTCAGCGTGCTCCTCCTGCGGGCCTATCGAGCCCCCCGGGAGATGACCTGGTTCACGGGGGTGGTGCTGCTGGCTCTCGGGCTCACGCTCGGCTTCACCGGCTACCTGCTTCCCTGGAACGAGCTCTCCTACTTCGCCACGACGGTGGGCACCCGGATCGTCGGTGTGGTCCCGTGGGTGGGTCAGTTCCTGCTGGGGGTGCTCCGTGGAGGGAACGACGTCACGGGAGCGACGCTTACCCGGTTCTATGCGCTCCATACCGCCGTGTTGCCGGCGCTGGTCTTCCTCGTGCTGGGACTGCACGTGTACCTGGTCCAGAGACACGGGATGAGCGTCCCGCCCGAGGTGGAGAGCGAGGAGAAGCCGCCACGCAGCATCCCGTTCCTCCCGGACTTCGCGCTCCGTGACCTGGTGGGCTGGCTCGCCGCGCTGGCCGTCCTGGCGGCGCTGGCGGCCTACTTTCCGGCCGAGCTGGGGAAGAAGGCCGATCCGTTCGCCTCGGCGCCGGTGGGGATCAAGCCCGAGTGGTACTTCATGTTCATGTTCCAGACCCTGAAGTACCTTCCCGCCTACATTCTCGGGTTCGAGGGGGAGGCGGTGGGCATCCTGGGCTTCGGGCTGGCGGGATTGCTCCTGTTCCTGGTTCCCGTGCTGGACCGGCCGTCCGTCCGGGGCCAGCGGACGCGCCTGTTCGTGTGGCTCGGCATCGCGATGATCGTCTACATCGTGACGCTCACGATCATCGGGTACGCGGTGAGCCCCAAGGGCTGACGCCTCCGGCTTCCTCGAGCGATGGGGCCGGACCGCGCCTCTTCCCGCCCAGCCGCCGCAGCCTCAGATGGTCCTCCCGCTCGCGCTCCTCGAGCGTGCGCCGGATCTCGGCCGCCTGTCTCGCCAGGTCCGGACCCACGCGCTGCTCGAGGGTGTTGACCTGCCGCGAAGTACGCGCCAGGGCCCGGGCCAGCCTGCGGATCTGCGTCTCCCGGGAGGCGGCCTCGAGGAGGAGCGCCACGAAGTCCTCGAATTCGTCGGCGGCCTCGGCCACCGACGGGCCGGTGCAGGCGGGCGCCACGCCCCGCTCGAACGGAGTGCGCCGGATCCCCGGGGCTCCGAGGATCTCGGCCACGCGGACCCCCCACGTCTCGTGGAGCTCGATCTCGATCTCGGGGTCCCGGCTCGGCCAACCCAGTGCGCGCGCGTCGGCGCCGCCGCGGGCCGACAGCGCCCGCAGGAGGGCCGGATAGGCGGTGGCGGCGCGTCGGGCGAGCCGCGTGCGATCCTCCAGCGCGGGACGGGCGAGCCCGAACAGCTCGGTCACGAGCGCGCTCCGCTTCCGGCTCAGGAGCTCGGCTCCCTTGCGCACGCGGCCCAGCCGGCGGGTCGTGCGCAGGAGGTTCCAGCGTGTGGGGGCGGGGCCTCGCGCCGTGGCCACGGTCAGCCTCCGTCCGCGCCCGGCCGTGCGGCCCAGGTCTCGTCGTCGATGCGGAGCAGCTCGTCGCGGGGCATGGACTCCAGCAGCGTCCAGCCCACGGCGAAAGTCTCGTCGAAGGAGCGACGCCGGTCTCCCTGCCCCAGGAACTCGCCCTCGAAGCGGTCCGCGAACCCGACGGCCCTCCGGTCGGCCTCCGAGAGTCCGGCCTCGCCCACGATCGCGGCGGTGAGTCGGGCCTCGCGGCCCTGCGCGTACAGGGCGTAGATCTGGTCGGCCCAGGCACGGTGGAAGGACGCCGTTCGCCCCCGGCCGATGCCGGCCTTCATGAGCCGTGACAGGGAGGGGAGAACGTCCACCGGTGGAGAGACGCCGCGCCGGTGAAGGTCCCGTCCGAGTACGATCTGGCCCTCTGTGATGTAGCCCGTGAGGTCGGGGATCGGATGCGTGATGTCGTCATCGGGCATGGTGAGAACCGGGAGCTGTGTGAGCGATCCCGTCCCGTCGCGGAGGATCCCGGCCCGCTCGAAGAGAGTGGCCAGGTCGGTGTACATGTAGCCGGGGTAGCCGCGGCGCCCCGGGATCTCTTCCCGGTAGGCCGCGATCTCCCGGAGAGCTTCGCAGTAGTGCGTGATGTCCGCCATGACGACCAGCACGTGCAGTCCGGCCTCGAAGGCCAGGTGCTCGGCCACCGTGAGGGCCAGCCGCGGCGCCAGGAGCCGCTCGAGCGTCGGGTCGCTCGTGCGGTTCAGGAACACGACGGTGCGCTCCAGCGCCTCCCGGTCCTCGAACCGCTCCAGGAAGCCGCGGGTCTCGCGCTCGGTGATGCCGATGGCCACGAACACGACGGCGAAGGGCTCGCCACCGGGAACGCGGGCGCTCTCCACGACGCGGGCGGCCAGGTCGAGCCCCGGCAGCCCCGGTCCCGAGAACACGGGGAGCTTCTGCCCCCGGACCAGCGTGTTGAGGCCGTCGATGGCCGAGATCCCGGTCTCGATCACGTCCGCCGGTCGGGCGCGGCGGACGGGATTGAGCGGGGCTCCCCACACGGGTCGCCACGCCTCTCCGACCGGACGGGGGAGTCCGTCCAGGGGATTCCCGGCCCCGTCCAGGACCCGCCCCAGGAGCTCGAGGCCCACGGGCATGCCGGCGAGCTCGCCCGTGAGCTTGACCCGCGTGCTGGCCGGGGCCAGCCCGTGGCTCTCCTCGAGGAGCTGGATGACGGTGAGCTGCGTGCCCACCTCGATGACCTGGCCACGTCGCGCCGGCTGGCCGGGGGATTCGAGCGCCACCCACTCGCCCAGCACGGCGCCCCGGGCGTCGGGGAGGTAGAGCAGGGGGCCGCTGGCCCCCGCGGCACCGCGGTAGGTCCGGACCGGAGCGGTCACGCTCCCCCCTCGCCCGCCGTGACGTCCCCGCCGGCCGGCTGGTCCCCCGCCGTCCCCTCTCGGCGCAGTGCCGCGATGGCGCTGCGGGCCTCCACGACGCGGGCGGGCAGCTCGTCGGGGCCGGCGCGCCGGACGGCCGACAGGGCGCGAACGGCCGGGGCCAGGTCCAGAGATTCGAGCGCGCGGCCGCGGTCGATCGCCGAGCGCGCCCCGTCCCGCAGCGCGACCAGGAGCCCGGCGAGCGCGTGCGTCCGCGCGAGCGGCGAGAACGCATCCACCGGGTCCACCGCGCTCTGTCCGATGAGCAGCTCCCGCACCAGCCTCGCCACCTGCAGGAGGAGTCGATCGCCGTCCTCCAGCGCCTCGGGTCCCACGAGCCCCGCGACGTCCCGGAGCTCCCGGTCCCTCTCGAGCAGGGTGAGGATCTCCTGGCGCAGATCCGGCCAATCCGCTCCCACCTCGTCGGCGAACCACGCGGCGGTCGGCCCGGCGTACAGGCTGTAGCTCACCTCCCAGTCGACGGCGGGGAACTGGCGCTGGTGGGCCAGGGCGGGGTCGAGCGCCCACAGGGCTCCCGCCGCCCGGAGGGAGGCCTGGGTCACCGGCTCCGAGAAGTCGCCGCCGGGGGGAGATACCGCGGCGACGAAGGTGACGGCGCCCTCGCGCTCCGGCTTTCCGAGGGGAGCGCAGCGGCCGGCCCTCTCGAACAGGGCCCCGAGGCGGCTGGAAAGGTAGGTCGGGTAGCCCTCCTCGCCCGGCAGCTCCTGGAGACGGGAGGCGATCTCCCGCAATGCCTCGGCCCAGCGCGACAGGCTGTCCGAGAGGAGCGCTACCCGGTAGCCCATGTCCCGGTAGTACTCGGCCACCGTCATTCCGAGGTAGGTCGAGGCCTCGCGCGCCGCCACCGGCATGTTGGACGTGTTCACGACCAGCACCGTGCGATCCATGATCGAGCGTCCGCTGCGCGGGTCCTCGAGCGCCGGGAACTCCTCCAGCACCTCGGCCATCTCGTTGCCGCGCTCGCCGCAGCCCACGTACACGACCACGTCGGCCTCGGCGAACTTGGCCAGCGTCTGCTCGATGACCGTCTTGCCCGTCCCGAATCCGCCCGGGACCGCCACCGTGCCGCCCTGTGCTACGGGGAACAGGAGGTCGAAGACGCGCTGGCCGGTGACCATGGGACGGTCGCCGCGCAGGCGGGCGGCCACGGGCCGGGGGACGCGCACCGGCCATGGCTGGGCCAGCCGCAGCTCCGTGCCGTCCTCGAGAGCCCCGATCGGCTCGTCCACCGTGTAGCTTCCGTCCTCGAGCGCGGCGATGCGGCCGGCCGCGCGCGGCGGCACCAGGATGCGGTGTTCGAGCCCGGGCTTCTCGTCCACCGTGCCGAGCACGTCTCCGCCGGCCACCGTCGATCCGGGGCGGATCGCGGCCCGAAACTCCCACCGGTGTTCCCGGGACAGGGTGGCCGCCTCGGCGCCGGGTTGCAGGAACGCGCCCGATGCCCGGGCCACCGCCTCGAGGGGGCGCCCCACGCCGTCCAGGACCGAGCCGGCCAGGCCGGGGCCCAGCTCGGCGGTCAGCGGGCCCCCGGTGGGGCGCGCCGGCTCGCCCAGGCGCAGACCGGCCGTCTCCTCGAACAGCTGCACCGTGGCGACGTCGCCCTCCACACGGATCACTTCTCCGAGGAGACCCGCCTCTCCCACCCGCACGAGCTCGTTCAGGGACGCCTCGCGCATGGGTCTCAGTCTGGCCAGGGCGCCGGCCGCCATCACCACGAGCGGACCGCTCACCGGAGCCTCACCCTGTAGCCGATCGCCCGGCGCAGGAGACGGACCACGTAGGCCTCGGCGTCCTCCGCCCGTGCCCACTCCGGACCCGGGAAGGGGACCACGATGGGAAGTGCCCCTCGCTCCGCCGCGGCCCGCTCCTCCTCGGCGAGCGCCTCGAACAGCCCCTCTTCCATCAGCACGATGCCCACCTCGGGCCGACGGCGCAGGGCCGAAAGCTCCCGTGCGGCGTCCGCGGCGGTCACCGCCTCCTGGACGGGGAGCCCGGCGAGCCGGAAGCCCGGCGCGAGCGCCGGCGTGCACACGATCCGGGTTCGACGCTTCACGCGACCTCGTGGAGCGTCGGCAGCCGCCGGTCGGGCGGAGCGTCGAGCGCGCACCCCCACACCAGCAAGCCCAGATCGTGGATGGAGGCCGCCAGCCGCAGGGCGAAGGCCAGGAACGGCGCGGGTCCGAGGGGGCGGGCTCGCCCGCGCCGCGTCCACGCGACGGCCCGCAGCTCCAGGGACCGCCGTTCCAGCGCCGCCGTCGAGACCGTCTCCCGGAACAGGTCGGAGAGGGGCCCGCCGCCGAAGGTCCCGGACAGCGCGCTCCGGACCCGTTCGGGGTCGGTGCCGCACAGGTCCAGGAAGCGGGCAGGGGAGATCCGCTCCCCTCCCTCCAGGTGGAGACCGTCCGTGTCCCGGGCGCCGGGGGCGCCCGAGAGGGCCAGGATCGACCATGCGTTCCGCAGGTCGATCTCCTCCCGCACGAAGGCCAGCAGGTCTCCACCGCGGCGGGAACCCGCCAGGGCACGGCGTGCGTAGGCCCGGTCCAGCGCGGCCTCGAGGCGGAAGAGGTCCGGCACCGTTCCGCCCGGGGCCGCTCGGAGCGGCGCGGCCGCCGGGTGCCCCAAACGCTCGAGCCGATCCCCCAGCTGTTCGATGGAGTCGCACCGGGCCAGTTCCTCGAGCCGCGGGAGGGGGAGGTGGACAGACGGGATGACGCCCGCAAGTCGGACGGCGGCAGGTGCGCCCTCCGCGGCGCCCCGGAGGAGGGCACGCACGGCGCGCCGGTCCGTGTCGTCGAGGACCACGCGCGCCGCGAGGGAGCGGCGATGACCCATGCGGCGGCGCAGCAGGGCCAGGTGCCCGGCGGCCCAGCGGCGCACCTCCGTGTCCAGCTCGGCGGCCGTGGCCGCCGGCCTGGCGCCGGCCCCCACTCCGTGCGCCGCGAGGTTCCGGGCGAGTCCCGGGACGCTCCGCTCGCGCGCGAGGGCCGCCAGGTCGACGGCGGAGGGGAGGCCGGCGCCCAGTCCCCGGGCCCGGGCGTTCACGTCGCCCCACCAGCCGCTCACGGTCGGTCTCCCGTCCCGGACGGGGGCACGGACGCCGTGGCCCGGGGACCCAGAGCGGCCAGCACGACGATGGCGAGTCGCGGCCGGAGCCGTTCCAGGCGGGCGGCCAGGGTGGCATCCACGAGGGCTCGACCGTCCGCCGACAGGAGCCGGATCCCCGTGTCCGCTTCCGGACAGGACCGGACCACGATGTCCTGCCGGTTCGGGCCGCCGACGCCCGGAGCCTCCAGGATCTCCCGTGCCTCGTCGCGCAGCGGCGCGGCGCACTCTAGCGTGGCCCCGCGCGCGTCCACGCAACGCAGCGCCTCGGCCAGCAGATCGGGGAGCGCGCTCCGGTACCGCTCGGACGCGGCGGCGTCGGGCAGCTCCGCCATCACCGCCTCGAACACGGCCTCGAGAAGCCGCTCGCGCGAGCGCAGCACCCGGGCCCTGGCCTCCCGTCGGGCCGCGGCCAGCCGGGCCTCGGCTTCCCCTCGGACACGAGCCTCGAGCTCGCGGAGGGCGTCCGCGCGGCGCTCCGCGAGGCGAGACTCGGCGGCACGCTCGACGGCGGCCGCCTCGGCCCTGGCCTGGTCGAGCACGCGTTCGACCTCCTGGCGGCCGCGACGCTCGACGGCGTCCAGCAGGGCATCCAGGCTCATGTCGGCGGCCTCAGGCGCCGCCCTGGAGGAGGATCATGAGGGCGACCACGAAGCCGAGGATCACCATCGTCTCGGGAATGGCGATCATGAGAATCACGGTCGTGCTCAGCTCGGGCTTCTCGGCCAGCGTGGCGGCGGCCGAGGCGCCGATTCGCGACTGGGCCCAGGCCGTGGCCAGCGCCGGGACGGCGATCGCCACGGCCGCGCTCATGGTGAGCCACAAGATGTCCATGAACTCAAACGCTCCTCGCGGCCTTCACCGCGTTGGGGTTGGATGGAGGCCCGGGCTCCGGTCGCCAATGCCCGAAGGGCCGGTACTGGGTTCCGCCCGGGCTGAAGAACTTGCCGAAGAACTCGACGTAGTGGAGTCGGAGGCCGTGGATGGTGGGTCCGAACAGCGCCAGTCCGAAGTTCACGAGGTGGAAGAGGAGACCGAACAGGATGCCCACCAGCACGCCTCCCACCGCACCCGCCAGCCGGTTGGCGACCACCGCCATCATCACCGACGCGGTCCCCACGGCCATGATACGGGCGTAGGAGAGAACGTTGCCCAGCGTCGACAGCAGCTCGATGGGGGCCAGGAAGCCCTCCAGGACGACCAGGACCGGGAAGGCCACCAGCAGCGCCACGATCGCCGGGGTGAAGAAGCCGTGCGGAAGGACCTCCACGGCGGCCAGCAGCGCCAGGGCCACCAGGACGAGCATGAGGGCCGAGAGGCCGCGGCCGAGCGACTCCCTCCGGTGACCCCGGAAGGAGGAGACGGCGCCCAGCACCAGCCCCAGTACGACCTGCACGAACCCCAGCGCGATGGCCAGCGCCAGGAAGGGCACCAGGGCCTCCTCGCGGTCCAGGAGGAGGGGACGGAGGCCGAACAGGCGTCGACCCAGGTCGCCCGCGAACTCGCCGTACAGGAAGCCGAACACGATCGTGAACGCGGCGCATGCCCCGGCGATCTCGGCGACGCTTCGCCGCAGGCCGTCCGCCGCTGAGCCGCGGCGCAGGAGCAGGGCCAGGGCGGCGATGACGGTCCCGTAGGCCACGTCGCCCACAATGACGCCGAAGAACATCGGGAAGAACACGGCCACGAACGGCGTCGGGTCGATGCTGCCGTAGCGGGGCAGGGGCAGGGTGCGCGTAATCGCCTCGAAGGGCCGGAAGAGCCGCGGATTGTGGAGGACGACGGGCGCCAGTTCCCCCTGCCATTCCTCCCGGCCCTGGCGCTCCACCACGACCGTGGGCCCGACGCGCTCGTGGAGACGACTCTCGAGCCGGCGCACGGCGTCCTCGGGCACGAAGCCCTGCAGCACGAACGCGTGCCGGCTGGTGGCCGCGCTGGCTCGCGCCTCCAGGGCGAGGAGGCGGTCGTGCTCCGCCTGCAGGCGATCTTCCAGGGGCGCGCGGTATCGGCGTCCGAGCCGGTCGAGGCGACTCCCGAGCGTGGCGAGGCGCGCGTCGAGCGCCTCGAGTCGCTCGTCCGGGGAGCGCGTCGCATCGGCACCGCCGGCGGTGAGCGGCAGCTCCTGGATCCCGGCGCCGGCCAGGAGTCGCTCCACCTCCCCGGTGCGATCGCCGGGGACCAGGAGCACGGCCGGCGTCTCGCCGTCGCTCCGCGGTCCCTCGAGCAGCTCGAAGCCGCCGTCCAGGAGCCGGGCCAGCCCCTCCCGGAGCTCCTGCACGGCCCGCCCGTCCGGGGTCTCGACGATCAGGAAATAGGGGTGGGTCGCCCCGGAGTGCCCGCGCAGCGCGTCCAGACCGCGAAACGTCTCGAGCAGCTCCCTCATGCGCGCCACCCGGGCTCGCTCGTGGCTCCGTCCCACCTGCTGCTCGCCGAGCGCCGCGACCGCGCGGTGGAGGCGGGAGAGGAGGTCGTCGAGCTCTTCTTTCCGGTCGGGCAGGTCCGGGCGGGTTCGTCCGCGGCCGTCCGTGGCGGGAAGCCGCTCCAGGAGCCAGCCGATCGCCTCGATGCGCTTCCGGGTGGTGGCCACGTTCCGGTCCGCCTGCGCCTCCGCCTCCACTCCCGGTGCTTCCGCGGAAGGCGCGCCCCCGGGAGGGGTCAGGGACACCGGCGGGGCCACGTGCAGGACCTCCATGTCCTGCAGCTCCCCGAGCACGGCCTCGAGCCGCTCGCGCGGTCCCAGGATCCGCACCCGCGCCATGGAAACGATCATGCCCCGCCGGCCTCGTCGAAGGCGAGGATCTCGTCGACCACGACGCGCGCGAGCTTCCCGATACGCGTGGAGGCGGCCTCGTCGTAGGCGCGCGCCGTGCCCTCCGATTCGGCCTGCAGGGCCGCCAGTCGCTCGTCACGCCAGGCGTGGATCTCCCGCTCGAGCCGCTGGCCGGCGAGAGCCACGTCGTGGCGAACGTCCTCCTCCGAGGCGAGCGCTCGTGCGCGTGCCGCCGCCACCAGCTCCCGTGCCTCGGTCCGGGCCAGGACGAGGGCCTCCTCCGCCTCCCGCTCGACCTCCAGCAGGCGCCGCAGGGCTCCCGCGGGCGGAATTTCCGCCCCGGATGTGCCGTCGGTGGATGCTTCGCGTGAGCTCACGGTCCGTCCTCGGCTGGGGGGCGGAACGGACGGGGTCGCCGCGGGCCGGGTCGAGGCCGGCGGCACCTCTAGTGATAGGGAGCGCCAGACCGGCCGTCTGTCGGGAGTTGCACGCTCCGGCGTGTGGTGACATCCCGCCGCTCCGCGGTCCGGGGGTCCGGTGGGGGATCTCCCCACACGCTGCGCACGCCTCACGTACAGACAGGGCCACGCTCTTCCCGACAGACGGCCTGTTGCCGGCTACGTAGCATGATGGACAAGCCCGACAAAGCGAACTGGCATTCGACCGGTCCGCGCTACGGAGCCGTCCACGCCGGCGAGCCGCGAGGGAGCGCCATGCGCGGCGGCGGTTCATGATCCGGGAGGTGGGTCGATGTACTTTCCGTTGACCGATCCCTGGGAGCCCGGGGCGACCCTCGGCGAACATCTCCACAGCCGCGGCGTCAGCCGTCGAGACTTCCTCCAGTTCTGTGGCGAGATGGGCGCCATTCTCGGCCTGAGCAGCCTGCTCACGCCGAAGCTCGCCAAAGCCCTCGAACAGCTTCAGCGACCGAGCGTGATCTGGCTGTCGCTACAGGAGTGCACGGGCTGCACCGAGTCGGCGCTCCGCACGTCCCATCCGACCATCGGAGACCTGGTCCTCAACCTCATCTCCCTGGACTACCAGGAGAACCTGCAGGCGGCTGCGGGCTCCGCGGCGGAGAGCGCGCTGCAGCAGGCGATGAAGGACCACCACGGCGAGTACGTTCTCATCGTGACGGGCTCCGTGCCCCTGGCCGAAGGCGGCATCTACACCACCATCGGCGGCCGCACGGCGCGCGACATCCTCGAAGAAGCCGCCGCGGGCGCCGCGGCCGTCCTGGCCGTCGGGGCGTGCGCGCACTTCGGAAGCGTGCAGGCGGCGGCCCCCAACCCGACCCGGGCGGTGGGCGTCGATCAGATCGTCAAGGACAAGCCGGTGGTGAACATCGCCGGGTGTCCACCGATCGCGGACACGATCACCGCCACCGTGGTCCACTACCTGACCTTCGGCCGCCTGCCGGACCTCGACTACGACCACCGGCCCCTGTTCGCGTACGGCGCCAGGATCCACGACCAGTGCTCGCGGCGCGCCAACTTCGACGCCGGCCAGTTCGTCAAGGCGTTCGACGATGAGGCCGCGCGCAAGGCATGGTGCCTGTACGAGGTGGGCTGCAAGGGGCCGGCGACCTTTTCGCCGTGCCCGATCTTCCAGTGGAACGGCGAGACGAGCTGGCCAATCGGGGCGGGGCATCCCTGCCTGGGCTGCACCGAGCGGATGTTCTGGGACACCATGACTCCCTTCTACCAGCGGATGCCCAAGGTCTCGGGCTTCGGCATCGAGAGCACGGCCGACACGATCGGCGCGGCGCTCGCGGTCGGGGCCACGGCCGGCGTGGCGGCTCACGCGGTCGTCACGGGTGTGAACCGGATGCGGCATCGGAAGGAGGGCGCGTCGGGCTCGGGCGGCGGCGGGCCGGACGGCGGTTCCGCCAGCCACGAGGAGGATCGTCATGGCCAGGACTAAGGTCGTCGTCGACCCGATCACGCGGATCGAGGGCCACCTGCGCATCGAGGTGCAGGCGGAGAACGGCATGATCGCGGACGCGTGGGCGTCGTCGACCCAGTTCCGCGGAATCGAGATCATCATGAACGGGCGAGACCCGCGCGACGCGTGGGCCTTCACCCAGCGGATCTGCGGCGTGTGCACGGTCGTGCACGCCATCGCGTCCTGCCGGGCCGTCGAGGACGCGCTCGACATCACGATCCCGCCCAACGCGACCATCATCCGGAACCTCGTGCACGGCATGCAGACCGTGCAGGACCACGTGATCCACTTCTACCACCTGCACGCGCTCGACTGGGTGGACGTGGTGAGCGCGCTGAAAGCCGACCCCGACAGGGCCGGGCAGATCGCCCGCAGTCTGTCCCCGTGGCCCAACAACTCGGGGACGTACTTCAAGGCGGTGCAGGAAAAGCTCCAGAAGTTCGTGAGCTCCGGGCAGCTCGGAATCTTCACCAACGGCTACTGGGGCCACCCGGCCTACAAGCTGCCGCCCGAGGTCAACCTGATCGCCGTGGCGCACTACCTCGAGGCGCTGGACTGGCAGCGCGACGTGATCAGGCTGCACACCATTTTCGGGGGCAAGAACCCGCACCCCAACTTCCTGGTGGGCGGGATGGCGTCGGCCATCAACCTGGACGACACCGGGACCATCAACGCCGAGCGACTGAGCGACATCAAGGCGCTCATCGACAAGGCCCTCGTGTTCGTGGAGCAGGTGTACTGGCCGGATCTGCTGGCCATCGCCGGTTTCTACAAGGACTGGGCGTCCATCGGCGGGGGCGTCCCGAACTACCTGGCCGTGGGCATGTTCCCGGCGGCCGGCAGCGACTTCCGCGACATCGAGCACCTCTACTTCCCGCGCGGGATCATCCTCGACAACGACCTGACGAAGGTGGTCCCCTACGACGAGCAGAAGGTGCGCGAGGAGGTCATGCACTCCTGGTACGAGTACCAGGGAGCGCCGGCGGAGGGGCTGCACCCCTACGAGGGCCAGACCGTGCCGAACTACACCGGGCCCAAGCCACCCTGGACGTTCATCCAGGACCAGGAGAAGTACACCTGGATGAAGGCGCCGCGCTACGACGGGAAGCCCATGGAGGTGGGGCCGCTGGCGCGGATGCTGGTCGCGTACGCCTCCGGCCACGAGGGCGTGAAGGCCCTGGTCGGCGAGGCGCTCGGTAAGCTCCAGGTGGGGCCGGCCGCGCTGTTCTCGACCCTGGGACGCACGGCGGCGCGGGCCATCGAGACCGTGCTGGTCGCCCGCAAGATGGAGGACTGGTACGATGACCTGGTCGGGCGCATCAAGAACGGCGACGTGGCCACCTTCAACGACCAGAAGTGGGATCCGTCCACGTGGCCCGCCACGGCGCGCGGCTACGGGTACCTGGACGCGGCGCGCGGGGCGCTGGGCCACTGGGTGGAGATCCAGAACGGCCAGATCTCCCGGTACCAGTGCGTCGTCCCCAGCACCTGGAACTGCTCGCCGCGTGACGCGGAGGGCCAGAAGGGCCCCTACGAGGCCTCGCTGGTGGACAACCACCCGCTGGTCAAACCGGACCAGCCCATCGAGATCCTGAGGACCATCCACTCCTTCGATCCCTGCATGGCCTGCGGGGTGCACGTCCTCGATGCCGAGGGAGACCTGGTCACCACCGTGAAGGTGCAGGGATGAACGCGGGGCCGGGGGGGGGCGGCGCGGAAGCCGCTTCCAGGGAGACGCGGGACCGGGCGGCGCTCGGCGAGCGCCCCCGGCCCGCCGTCCACGGCTACCGCTGGGTCTACCTGTGGCACTGGCCGATCCGGGCCATGCACTGGCTGGCCTTCGGATCCATCGTCGTCCTGGCCCTTACCGGCTTCTACATCGGCCGGCCCTACTTCATGACCGGGACGGGCAACGCAACGTCCTACGCCATGGGGTGGATGCGCTTCCTGCACTTCGCGGCGGCCGGCGTGTTCGTGGCCACCGGCATCGTACGGCTCTACTGGCTGTTCGCGGGGAACAAGTTCGAGCGCCTGCCGGCGCTCTTCCCGCTCCGGGGCCGCGACCTGGGCAACCTGTGGCGCATGGTGAAGAAGTACCTCATGATCCGACCCGAGCGCGCCCCGCACTACCTGGGGCACAACCCCCTCCAGCAGCTGAGCTACACGCTCGTCTACCTGGTGGGAGCCTTCATGGTCGTGACGGGCTTCGCGCTGTACGGGCTCTCCAATCCGGAGGGCTTCTTCTACGACGCGTTCGGCTGGGTGCGCGAGCTGCTGGGCGGCGCGCAGGGCGTCAGGTTCTGGCACCACGTCATGACCTGGTTCTTCGTCATCTTCTTCCCGATCCACGTCTACCTGGCCATCCGGGCCGACGTGACCGAGCTGGACGGCTCCCTGTCCTCCATCGTGAGCGGCGGGAAGTTCGTTCGAGAGGACCTGGAGTTCGAGGATGAGTGACTCCGCCGCCCGGGGCGCGTTCGCGCCCCGGGCGCCCTCGGGCACCCTGGTGCTCGGACTGGGCAGCCCTCTCATGGCGGACGACGGCGTCGGTCTCGAGGCGCTCGAGGCGCTCCGCTCCGGCTGGCGCTTCTCCCCGCCCGTCGAGATGGTGGACGGCGGCACCTGGGGCATGAATCTCCTCGGGCTCATCGAAGACGCGGAGCGACTGCTCCTCCTGGATGCGATCCACGCGGGCCGGCCGGCCGGGAGCCTCGTGGTGCTCCGGGGCGAGGAGCTCCCGCGCTACCTGTTCACCAAGGTCTCTCCCCACCAGATCGACCTGCGGGAGGTGCTGGCGCTGGCCGAGTTCCGGGGCGGCCTCCCGGCCGACACCGTGGCGATCGGCCTGCAGCCCGAGCGCGTCGAGATGTCGCCCGAGCTCAGTCCGATCGTGCGCGACACCCTTCCCACCCTGGTGGCGGCGGCCGTCGCCACCCTGCGCTCCTGGGGCCACCGGGCGGAGCGGGTCGCGTCCGAGGATCGCACCCTGGATTGGGCGGAGCGCGTCCGCGCAGGCTGATCATCCCGTGCACGAGATGAGCCTGGCCCTCGAGATCTGCCGGATCACCGAGGAGCACGTCGGAACCGCACGCCTGGGGGACGTTCGGGTGGTGGCCCTCGAGGTCGGCGATGACGCCGGCGTGGAGCGGGCGAACCTGGAATTCTGCCTGGAGGCGCTTCTCGGGAGCCCGCCCTTCGGGGCGGCCCGGCCGGTCATCGAGCCGGCTCCGGGGGACGTGTTCAGGGTCAAGTACCTGGAGGTGGAGGATGACGGTCCGGACGATCGACGTACGTGAGAGGGTCATGACCCGCAACGACGAGCTGGCGGCCGACGTGCGCGCGCGGCTGGCGGCGGCGGGCGTGCCGTCCTTCAACCTCGTCTCCTCCCCCGGCTCCGGGAAGACGCTCCTCCTCGAGCGGACTCTGGAGCGGCTCGGGGACCGGCTGCGCATCGCCGTGGTGACCGGGGACGTTCAGACACAGAACGACGCGGATCGCCTGGCGGCCCACACGGACCGGCTGGTCCAGGCGGTCGTGACCAACGGCGCGTGCCACCTGGACGCCCGGCAGGTGACCTCGGCACTCGAGGCCATCGACCTGGAGGACACGGATCTGCTGTTCGTGGAGAATGTCGGCAACCTGGTGTGCCCTGCCAGCTGGGACCTGGGCGAGACCGCCAAGGTGGTCGTGTTCTCCGTGACGGAGGGCGAGGACAAGCCGGTCAAGTATCCCAAGATGTTCCGGATGGCCCGTTACGCGGTCCTCAACAAGGTGGATCTCCTCCCGTACCTGGACTTCGACGTGGACCGGGCCGTCGCGTTCGCACGCGAGGTGAACCCCGACCTGCGTTTCTTCCTGACCTCGGCTCGCACGGGGGAGGGGCTGGACGAGTGGACGGCCTTCCTCCAGTCCCAGGTCCCGTCGACCGTGACCACCTGATGCCCACCTCCCGGGCGGACCCGGCGGGCGGCCGAACCCGTGCAGGAGGGGTGCGCACCGCTCCGCGCGTTCGGGCCCGGCACGCGCGGGAGTCGGTGGTGCCCGCGGACCTGGCGACGTGCCCGGCCTGCAACGCGGAGATCGAGGACCCGGGCGGCCGCCGTCCGGGCTACCCCTTCACGACCTGCGCGTCGTGCGGACCGCGCTACTCGATCATTGAGAGCGTGCCCTACGGCCGCGCCCGGACGAGCATGCGGGCGTTCGACATGTGCCCCGAGTGCGAGCGCGAGGTCCTCACGCCGGGGGACCGGCGGGAAGGATCCCAGACGAACGCGTGCCCCTCGTGCGGGCCACGCGCCTGGCTGGCGGACCCCTCGGGCGTGGAGCTGGCTTCGGGGGGCGAGGCGATCGGGGAAGCGGCTCGACGTCTCCGGGACGGCGAGGTCGTCGCGGTACGCGGCTCGGGGGGCGTGCACCTCGTCGTCGACGCGACGCAGGAGGAAGCCGTAGCCCGCTTCCGTCGACGCACCGGTCGGGAGGCCAAGCCGCTCGGCGTCATGGTCCGCGACCTCGAGAAGGCGCGCCGGCTGGCGTACGTCTCGGATGACGAGGCGCGCCACCTGGAAGCGCCGAGGCGGCCCATGATTCTCCTGCGCCGAAGGCGGGATGCGGGGCTGGCGCCATCGCTGGCTCCCGGACTCGACACCGTCGGAATCCTGATCGCCGACACGGCGCTGCGCCGGCTCCTGGTGCAGCGGGCGGACCGGCCGCTCGTCCTGACGAGTGGGAGGGTGGATGGCGAGCCGCTGGTCGCAGGCATTCGCGAGAGCTTCGAGCGTCTCGGGCACGCGGCCGACGCCTTCCTCCTGCACGACCGTGAGATCGCGGCCCGCTGCGACGACAGCGTGGCCCGGGTGGTCGAGGGCTCGGCGGTGCTCCTCCGCCGTGCCCGGGGCTGGGTCCCCGAAGCCGTGCCGCTCCCCATCGCGACGCCGGTTCCGCTGCTGGCGCTCGGCTCGCGGCTCGAGACCACCTTCACGCTCGCCCGGCAGGGTCTGGCGTATCCGGGCCCGCGACTCGGAGACCTGGAGGAGCTGGGGACGTTGGACCACTTCAAGAGCACGCTCGAGCATTTCGAGCGTCTTCACGGGGTGACCCCGGAGGTCGTCGTGCACGACGCGGAGGCCGGACGCCTGGCGCTGCGCCTGGCACGTGGTTCGGAGGTTCGGGCGGAGCTGTCCGTGCACCACGACCACGCCCACGTCGCCGCCGTGGCCGGCGAGCACGGTGTCCTGGGACGGGTGGTGGGCGTGGTCTACGAGGGCCGCGGGTCCGACGAGGACGGAGCGCGCGGCGCCAGGGTTCTGGTGGCGGATCCGACCTCGTTCGAGAGCGTCGCGCACGTGCGCTTCGAGCCCGTCACCGGCGCCGGGGCGTTCGACGTGACGGCTGTAGACGTCCCCGCCCGCTCCTCCATGGACGGCCTGTTCGGCGCCGCCGCGGGGGTCCTTGCCGGCCTCCGCTTCGAGCGCTACAAGGGCGAGGCCTCGCTGGTCCTCGAGACTCTGGCGGGAGATCGCGGGGCGGCGCCCCTGCCGTTCCCCCGCTCCAGGCGGACGGCCGGGCCGTGGACCCTGGATCCCCGGCCCCTGCTGGAGGCGCTGGCTCGGGGACGCGACCGGGGCGAAGACGTCGGCCGGCTGGCCGCCGCGTTCCATGAGAGCGTCGCCGAGGCCACGGCCGACCTCGTGGGCGCGGTGTGCGCGGAGCACCGGATCGAGATCGTCGCGCTGGCGGGAGACATGTTCCAGAACGCGCGGCTCCTGGTGTCGCTGTCCAGGCGCCTCAGGAGCCGGGGCGTGCGGGTGCTGCGACCGCGACGGATGCCACCCAACGACGGTGCGATCAGCTACGGGCAGGCCGTGGTCGGAGCCGCCCGCCTGGCGCGAAGCGAGGAGGCCTGACATGTGTCTGGGAGTTCCCGGCAAGGTGCTCGAAGTCGATGGCCAGGTGGCCATCGTGGACTTCTTCGGCGTTCAACGCGAGACGCGGCTCGACGTCGTCGATGAGCCGGTCGAGCCTGGCGACTACATCCTCAACCACGTGGGCTTCGCGATCCGGAAGATCCCGGCCGAGGAGATAGGCGAGACACTCGCGCTGTACGAGATGCTGCTAGAGGAGGCCGCCGACGACATGATGGCCGGGGACGTGCGCGGCGAGATCGAGGCGGCCCGGGGGCGCGGCGTGGGACTCGGGGGCGCGATGACCGCCGGGGAGCAAGGGTGAGCGCGCCGCTGGACGCGGGGAGCCCGGCCGCCGGCACGGCGCGGTCCGCGGGCGCGACGCTGGCGGACGAGGCCGCCGAGCTTCGTTTCCGGGATCCGGGCCGGGCCCGGGCGCTGGCCGCCGCGATCGACCGCGTGTGTGGGCAGGTGGGTCGGGCGCCCGTCGCCGTGATGCACGTGTGTGGGAGTCACGAGCAGTCGATCGCGAAGTTCGGCCTGAGGACGCTGATCCCGCGGAGCCTGGACGTGATCATGGGCCCGGGCTGCCCCGTGTGCGTGACCGACGTGCCCGAAGTGGACGAGGCGGTGGCCCTCGCGCAGGACGGCGTGAGGATCGCCTCCTACGGGGACATGCTCAAGGTCCCGGGCTCGGCGGGATCGCTCTCCGATGCGCAGGCGAGGGGGGCCCGTGTCGACGTCGTGTACAGCGCCGCGCAGGCCGCGGAGCTGGCGCGCGACACGGACGAGGAAGTCGTGTTCTTCGCCAGCGGCTTCGAGACGACGGCCGTGGCCACGGCCGCGGTCGTCCTGGGGAACCCGCCCGCGAACTTCTCGGTACTGTCGGCGCACAAGTACATCCCGCCGGTCATGGAGATCGTGGCCGAGATGCCGGGGGCCCGCGTCGAGGGCTTCCTGGCCGCCGGGCACGCCGCCACGATCACCGGCTGGGCGATCTTCGAGCGCTTCGTGGAGCGCCACGGCCTTCCCGTGGTGGTGGCGGGTTTCGAACCGCTCGACATCCTGGCGGGGCTCCTGACGCTCACCGAGCTCATCCGGGACGGCACGCCCCGGGTCGTGAACACCTTCCCCCGTTGCGTGACCCGGGAGGGGAACCGGAACGCCCAGAATCAGCTGTGGCGCGTGTTCCGGACCACGGGCGGACGGTGGCGCGGTATCGCGCACGTTCCCAATGGCAACCTCCGCCTCCGCGACGAGTTCGCGCCCGTGGACGCGCGGCGCCGCTTCGACATCGACGTGCGGCGGTTGTGGGACTATGCCCCTTCACAGCTCACCCAGGTGTGCGTCTGCGGGGACATCATGGCCGGCATCGCCTCGCCCGTGGACTGCCCCCTGTTCGGTAAGGAATGCGCCCCCGACACGCCGGTGGGCGCCTGCATGGTGAGCACGGAGGGCACGTGCCGGATCTGGCACCAGTACGGCGGACACCCGGACCTGTGAGACGGTGACTCCCATGGAGCAGCAGGCGCGCGGCACCACGATCCCCCGACCGACCGCCCGGAGGGCGGCCCGCCCCGACGAGCTCGTGACTCTCAAGCACGGCGCGGGCGGCGTGCCCATGCGCCTCCTCATCGAGGAGACGCTGGCGGCGGGCTACGCGGAGGCTCCCATGGAGGGGGTAGGGCTCGACGCGATGGATGACGGGGCGGCCCTCCCCCTGCCGGATGGCCGCTGGCTGGTGGTGACCACCGACTCCCACGTGGTCCACCCCATTCGCTTCCCCGGCGGCGACATCGGCCGCCTGGCCGTGGCCGGCACGGTCAACGACCTGGCCATGATGGGGGCCACCGAGCCCCTGGGGCTCACCTGCGCCGTGGTGGTCGAGGAGGGATTCCGAAGAACGGAGCTCGAGGCGATCCAGCTCTCCATGCTCGAGACCTGCCGCGAGGCGGGCACGACCGTGATCACCGGTGACACCAAGGTCATGCCCCGGGGCGAGGTGGATGGCCTCATCCTCAACACCGCGGGTGTCGCGATCACGTCTCGGGTGGTGATCGACGCGGGTCTGCAGCCCGGGGACCGAATCGTGGTCACCGGCACCGTGGGGGACCACGGGATCTCGCTCATGGCGCGGCGCCACGAGCTGGAGTTCGACGAGGAGCTCCTCTCCGACGTCGCTCCGATCAACGGGCTCGTGCGCGCGGCGCTCGAGGCCGGCGGCGCCGGGGTGGTGGCCCTCAAGGACCCGACCCGGGGCGGGGTGGCGAGCGCGCTCCACGAGATGGCGGACAAGAGCCGCGTCAGCATCGTGATCGACGAGCCCGCGGTGCCCGTCCGCCACTCGGTGCGAGCGGCCGCGGAGATGCTGGGCCTGGACCCCTTCCACATCGCCAACGAGGGCAAGGCACTCATGGGCATCCGGCCCGAGCGGGTGGAGGACGTGCTGGCGGCCCTGCGCGCCCATCCCCTGGGTCGCGACGCCGCCGTGATCGGCACCTGTGCCGCTGACCACCCCGGGCGGGTGGTCCTCGACACGGGCCTCGGACGTCGGCTCCTCACGGAGCCGGTCGGTGAGCCACTTCCACGGATCTGTTGATCGGACGGGAGGCATAGATGAGCTTCGCGATGGGGACGCTGAGGGCGGCGGTGCGGCGTCGGGTGCAATCGGGCGGCGGGCGCACGTGGGGCGAGCCTCGTCCGCGGCGCCTGCGGGTGGCGGTCCTCACTTCGCATCGGACCCCGGGCCTGGGGGATCTCCTGCGCGCGTCGATGGAGCCCGACACCGGCTTCGAGGTGGTGACGGTGGTGGCGAGCCACCGGGGCTGCCGCGGACTCGAGATCGCGGTGGGCGCGGGAGTGCCGGTGAGCGTCAACGACGTGGCGGAGTTCTGCGCGGGGCGCGGCACGTCGGTGGGCGACCGGTCGGCGCGGCCGCCGTACGACCGGGCCACCCTGGCCATCCTGGAACCCTTCCGGCCCGACCTGGTCCTCCTGTGCGGCTACCTCCTCGTGGCGAGCCCGGTGCTCCTCGAGGCGTTCGCGGGGAGGATCCTCAACGTGCACGACGCCGACCTCCGATTGCGCGACGCGGCGGGGCGGCCGCGCTACCACGGCCTCCACGCCACGAGGGACGCCATCCTGGCCGGGGAGCCCGAGACCCGCACCACGCTCCACCTGGCGACGGAAGAGCTGGACGCCGGCCCCCCGCTCCTGGTGAGCGGCCCCTATCCGGTGCACTCGATGGTGGCCGAAGTGGCGCACCGGGGCGCCGAGGATGTCGTGCGGGCGTATGCCTACGCGCACAGGGGCTGGATGATGGAGACGGCCTGGGGTCCCCTGATGGTGCGCGCCGCCGAGCTGTTCGCGCGAGGCGCGGTCGAGCTCGCCGACGGTGGCTTCGCCGTGGACGGTCGCCCCGGCCCGGCGTCGCTCGCCGACACCGACGCCGCGGCCCTGGCTCCGGTGGTCACGGAGGAGTGGATCGCGTCCATCCTGGGGAGGGGAACCGGGGTGGCGGTCCGGTGAGCCCGGGAGAGGTCGGTTCGGCGCCCGCGAAGGAGCGGCCGGCGGGCGAGGCGCAGCCCCCGGGGCCGATCCGGGTGGAGCACCGGGGCGCGGTGGGCGTCATCACGATCCACCGTCCCGAGCGCTTCAACTCGCTGGACGTGGAGACCGCCCGCGACCTCCGGAAGGCCGGGCTGCAGATGGCCCGGGACGAGGAGGTCCGCTGCGTGGTCCTCCGCGGCACGAACGGCGTGTTCTGCAGCGGCGCCGACCTCAAGTACGTGCGCCAGCGCGGGGAGGAGCGGGACTTCGGCTACCTGCAGCCCGACGGACACGGCCCCGCGTCCGGCTACGGCGAGAGCTTCAAGGAGATCCTCGAGTACCTGCACAGCACCATCTCGGAGATCAAGCGGGCTCCCAAGCCGTTCGTGGCCGCCGTGGACGGCGTGGCCGCGGCCGGAGGCTTCGGACTCGCGATGTCCTGCGACCTGGTGTTCGCGTCCGAGCGGTCCACGTTCGAGTGGGCCTATCCCAAGACCGGCCTGACGGGCGCCGAGAGCTCGACCTTCTTCCTTCCGCGGCTGGTGGGGCTCCGGAAGGCGCTCGAGCTGGTCCTCCTGAACCCCCGTCTCGACGCCCGCGAGGCGCTCGAGGCGGGGCTCCTCACGGATGTGTTCCCCGACGCCGAGTTCGAGGCGCGCGTGGACGGCGTGGCGGAACGCCTCGCCGCCGGGCCCACCCGCGCCTACGCGGTGGCCAAGGCGCTCATCCACCAGGCCGATGGCGTGGACCGGCTGGACTACCACCTGGACCGCGAGCTAGAGGAGCTCGCGCGCATCGCGGACGAGCCCAACTTCGCCGAGGGCCTCGCGGCGTTCTTCGAGAAGCGGGACGCCCGCTTCGAGGGGCGCTGATCGCCCGAGGCTCGAAGCCGGGGCTCAGGCCCCGCCTTCCGCCTCGAGCTCCGCCACCTTCTCCGCCAGGATCCGCAACGCCAGGTCGATCGTGTCCAGGTGCGTGCGGAAGGTCAGGGCCGCCACGCGCAGAACGAAGTGCCCGTCTACACGTGTAGACGACAGGAACACCCGGCCGTCCTCGTGGATGGCGCGCACCAGCGACCGGTTGAAGGCGTCGGGGTCCCCGGAGGCCGGGACCCAACGGAAGGTGGCCACGCTCAGCTGCGGCTCGGGGCCGACCTCGAACCCCAGCTCGCGCACGCGCTCGTGGAAATAGCGCGCGAGCAGGAGCTTCTCCTCGAGGCACGCCCGGAACGGACCCACGCCGTACAGGAGGAGGGGCAGCCACAGCCGGGGGCCCCGGAAGTGCTTGGTGAGCTCGGGCGAGAGCTCGGCGGGGGAGTCGGGCACCTGGGCCCCGGGATCCACGGCGTCCTGCATGTAGTCGGCGCTGTAGCGGTGCGCGCGGTGCAGGGCGGCCCGGTCCTTCACCAGGACGGCGCCGAGGCCGTAGGGGAGGAAAAGCCCCTTGTGGGGATCCATCACGACCGAGTCCGAAGCCTCGATGCCCCGCAGTCGCTCCCGCACATCGGGGCACAACGCGAAGAACCCTCCGTACGCCGCGTCCACGTGGTACCACAGCCCCCGGGAGCGGGCCACCCGGCCGATCGCCTCCAGCGGATCGATCGCCCCCACGTCCGTCGTGCCGGCGGAGGCGAGCACGAGCCACGGTCTGAGACCGGCGGCGCGGTCCCGGTCGACGGAGCGCTGGAGCGCGTCCGGGTCCATGCGCTGCCGCGCGTCCGTGGCGATGCGACGGCGCGGCGCCTCGCCCAGGCCGGCGATCCGCAGCGCCTTCTCCAGGGAGTGGTGGGCCTGGTCCGTGAGATACACGACCGCGCCGGGGACATCGGCGGCCCGGAGCCCGTGGGCTTCCCGGGCCGCCACCACGGCCACCAGGTTGGCGATGCTGCCCCCCGAGGTCAGGTTGCCGGCGGCGTCCCGCGGGTAGCCCACCAGGCCGGCCATCCAGCGCAGCAGCACGTTCTCCATCTCGACCGCGCCCGGGCCCGCGAACCGGATGCCCGCGTATTCGTCGGTCACCGCCGCGAGGTAGTCCCCCAGGGAGGAGGCGTACAGGCCGCCCCCCGGAATGTAGGCCAGGTGGCCGGGCGAAGACGGCTTGAGGCCCGTGTCCTCCACCGCCGACCGGAACAGCTCCAGGAGCTCGTGGAGCGGTGCAGGGCCCTCGGACGGAACGCGGCGCGCGAGCGCCCGCGCCGCGTCCGCGCGCTCCTCGAAGGCCGGGGCCTCGGGCAGTCGCTCGAGGAACGCCTCGGCGTGGTGCACGACCACGTCCCGGATGGCACGCCGCTCCGCGGCGCCGGGCTCGAGCGGCCGGGCTTCGCGCTCCAGCCGGCGGATGCGGTCGATCAGCGCTTCGGCGTCCGACATGGGGTCCGTCTGCACGGGTCGCGGTGTCCGCGCGCGGGGCGCGGGGCACGCTGGCCCGGCAGTCTGCGGAAGGCACGTCCGGACTTCAAGCGGCCGCCGGGGAGGAGCTCCGCCCGGGCGGCGGCGAGGCACATCCGGGAGGGAGGCAAGAGGCTCTTCAGGGACCTTCCGGGGACGCGGACGTAGCGCCTACTCGAAGCGCCACACGGCCACCTCGAGGCGCCGGACTCCGCCCTCCGCCGGGCGGTGCTGGATGAGGATGGGGCTCTGGTAGCGGCCCTGGACGATCCGGCCGGGCGCGTCCCCGCCGGCGCCATCGATCACCGGAAAGCTCACCTGTCGCTTGAGCCGGAACAGCCTCCATGCGGGGGCGGCGAGGCGCGACAGGATCCGGTCGGCCATGGCGCGGCCCACGCCGAGCACGTCCATGACCTCGTTGTAGAGATGGACGAGATCGTACACGGCGTACTCGCGTGTCTTGCCCGGAATCGTGGCGGGGTGACGCAGAAGACGGCGGCCGTGCCGCAGCACGTAGCGCAGCGGGTCGCGCAGCGCCTCGGGCAAATCGTTACGCATGAGCAGCGTCTCCGCCTCGTTCACCGTGAGGCCGGCGTGCCGCTCGGAGGGCGCCAGCCGAAGATCGACCCGACCCGTCCGCACGCCGCGCTCGGCCAGCACTTCCTCGATGTGCTGATACAGACCGAAGCCCGGCGCCTTGAGATTGAAGGAGTCGACCGGGTGCTCGGCGGCGGCCGGGATGGCGACGGTGCCCCGGTACACCTCCGTCTCCTCGCGGTAGCCCACCACGGTCGTGCGGCGCACCCGGCGGAAGTGCTCGTTCACGCCGTCCAGGTCGATGAAGTAGATCGGCGAGGCGGGCTCGTTGCGGTACGTCACGCAGTTGGTGAGGCCCGCACTCATGAAGGTGAGATGTGAGTCCGCGTTGACCGGTTCCTGGGCGCGCTCGGCCGCGGTCAGCTCGTCTCGGAGCTCGAGCTGGTCGTGGTGATAGCCCGCGCCGTGCGGGAACAGGCGGCGGAACAGCCCCACGAGCCTGCCCACGCGGCGCTCGCTGTTGCCGAGACGCGCACACAGCCGCTGCTCCAGGTAGCCCGCGGTGGTGTGCATCGAGCACCACAGGCTGAGGGGGAAGGACCGGAAGAAGTCCTCGTCCCGCGCTCGCACGAGGGCCGCGACGTCGATGACGTCGAAGCGCGAGTCGGGATTGATCTCCAGCGCTACGAGTTGGGGCGAGCTCGCCATGCGCCCGATTCACCCCTGTCGGGAGGTGTCGCTCCGCGGCGGGAACGACGGGGTCTCCGCCGTCCCGATTCCGAAAACTGACCGGCTCAAGCTGGGGGTTCCCACCTTCGAGTGCAAGACGCGGCGCCAGCGAGGTCGGTCACTCCGCGCCGCCGCCCCGAGGACCGGCTGAACCGCTCCACGCTCTCCTGCCCGGCTCGATGGCCGCCGGCAAGCGGGCGGGCTCGTCGGCCGACCCGCAGCCGATGCCCGGAAATCCGAGCAGGAAGCCGACCGCCGACACGTGGCCCGGCTGCGGCTGACGGTGGAGAAGGGTGAGCGTGCGCGGCACCGGGCCGTCCGGACGTCAGAGGGAGCGCGACATGATGATCTCGAGTCCCTCCTCGCCCGCTCGCTCGAAGCCCGTCTTGCGGTAGACGGAGACGGCGGCGTGGTTCCAGCGCTGGACCGTGAGCCATGCGCGGGTCACGCCGCGAGCGCGCCCCAGTCCGAGCAGGGCGCGCACCAGCGTCGTGCCGATGCCGGTGCCCCGGTAGCCCTGAAGCACGAACACCACGAGCTCGTGCGCTCCCCGACCGTCGGGGACGAGGGACGCGTGACCGACGGCGTGGTCCTCGTGCCACGCGACGACGCCGGGCCCCTCGGCGAGCACCGCGAGCCACGGCCGGATCCGCGCGGACCCGGTGGGGGGCAGCCCCTGGGCGCGGTCGGCCGGATCGAACCGCTCGTAGAAGGCCACCAGCGCCTCGGTGTCCTCCCCGGCGGGCCGGATGAAGACGCGCCGTCCGAGTGCGTCCTGGAGCCCGAAGGGAGGGAGCGGGAGGATCTCGGTCGCCGAGCGCACCGGACTCACCGGACGAGGGTCAGCGTCACGGGGGCGTTGAGCAGGAGGTACTCGGCCAGGCTGCCCGGCCGGATCTTGCCCGCCGGGGTGCGCGTCCCTCCGGAGACGACGAGCTCGTCCCAGGGCTCGTGGCCGAGCACGCGGAGGATCTCGCGGGGCGGCTCTCCGGGCAGGCGCCGGACGTGCGCGATGCCCGGCCAGGAGCCCAGCCGGCGAGTGGCGCGCTCTTCGAGGGCCTCGGCCGGCGCCCCCGGGGCCGCGCCGACCAGCAGGACGGCGATCCGGTCCGAGGCCCGCCGCGCTCGCTGCAGGACCCAGTCGAGCGGCGCCAGCGCATCGTCGTCGGCGCCGGTGTCCGGATCCAGCTCCAGCACGACGAGGACGTTCATGCGTGTCCCTCCTTCCGAAGGCATCCCGGGGGGGCCACGCCACGGGACACGAGCGCTCCGGGTCACGGTATGTTTCGGGGCCGTTGGGGGCCGGCGGGAGCCATCCGTGCCCCGGGGGTGTATGCCAGCGAAGTGTGTGCCACCGTGGGTACGGCGCACGGACCCGTTGTCGAGGAGGCGTGCCGAATGAGGGACTGGCCCGGGTCGTACCGGCGGACCGCGATCGTGCTCGCAGGAACCCTGGCTCTCCTCTCCGCCGCGCCGCGGCATCGGGGCGTGGCCGCCGGGCCTTCGAAGGCGGCGCCGGCTCGGGACCTCGCGACCGGCTCGCTCCTCCGGACCGGCGAGCGACTCGAGTACGGCCTCTCCCTGGGCCCCATCCACGCGGGCCACGCCGTGCTGGCGGTCCAGGACACCGAGCCGATCGAGAACGTCGAGGCCTACCGGGTCGCCCTCAAGGTCACCGGCGGAGCGCTGTTCCTGACCCTGGACGACAGCCTGGTGAGCTGGATCGCTCCCGGCCCCCTGCACACGATCCGCTCCGACCGACGGCTGCACGAGGGCCCGGACACCGAGGCCTTGCGCATCGAGCTGCACGGCGCGGACGGACACTACCGGATCACGCCCCTGCCGGGCTCGCCCGCCAGCGAGGCTCCGGGGGAGCGTCCGAGCGGCGTCATGCCGGCGAACCCGCTGGACGAGCTCGGCGTCCTCTTCCTCCCTCGCACGCTCCCGCTCGCGCCGGGCGGCGACTACCGGATTCCCCGGTTCTTTCAGGCTACGGACAACCCCGTCCACATTCACGTCCTCGGACGGCAGAGCCTCCGCACGCCGGCCGGGACCTTCCCGGTCGTCGCCCTGTCGGTCGTCATCCCGGGGACGGGCCTGTTCGGGCCGGGGCGCAAGGCGCGCGTATACGTGACCGACGATGCGGCGCGAACGGTGGTCGAGCTCACGTCGGACACGGCGCTCGGCAAGCTGCGCCTGTACCTCACCGGCCGCTCCGAGACGTAAGGTGGCGCGGGAGATTCCCTACACCGCTCTCCGCGAGGCTCCCACCGGACGGCAGTGGAACTTCCCGACAGCGCCGATCCCGGCCCCGCTCGACATTGGCCTCGTATCCTCAGAGGAGGCCGACATGTCGAGCATCAGTAACGTGGGGCGCGGAGACGCCACCTTCCGCGTCGTGATCGGGCTCGTGTGCGTGGCCGCGGCGCTGTTCGGAGTGGCCAGGTCGGGATGGGCCGTCGCCGGCTGGATCGTCGGAGGCGTCCTGCTCCTGACGGGCGTCGTGCGCTTCTGCCCCGCTTACGCCCTGCTGGGTGTCGACACCTCCGGGGGAGACCGGATGTCGCCGAGCGGACGGGCCGGCTGACCGATGTTCCAGCGCATCCTGGTCCCGGTGGACCTGACCGACAAGAACCGTCGCGCCGTGGAATGGGCGCGCGAGCTGGCCGAGTGGGGTGGGGCCCTGGTGACGCTCATCCACGTGATCGAGCCCCTCGATCTGCCGTTCGAGGAGCTCGAGGACTTCTATGGGGAGCTCGAGGCGCGAGCCGCCACGGCAATGGAGGCCATGAGCCGGCCGCTGCAGGAAGCGGGACTCGAGCACCGCCAGCAGGTGGTGTACGGGGAGCGGGCCCGGGAGATCGTGGAGTACGCGGCCGAGCAGGACATCGACCTCATCGTGCTCAGCTCCCACCGCCAGGACCTGGACGAGCCCACCCGCAACCTGGGCACCCTCAGCCACAAGGTCGCGATCCTGGCCCAGACGCCCGTGCTGCTCATTCGCTGAACCGGGCCGGTCCGGCCCGGTGGCGAGCTCCCTGAGCCGTCGGCGGACCGGCCGCTCAGGCCTGGTCGCGGGCCGGCAGTCTCACGACGTCGCCCGGCTTGAGATCGGCCGGGGTGCCGGCGCGGTTCAGCCGCAGGCTCCCGCCGCCGTCCCGCAGCCGCAGCCGAATCCGTCCCGTGGTCACTTCAGCCACGATCCAGTCCTCGTGCTCGCGTGGTGTAGACGCCAGAACGTCCATCCTGTGCCTCCGGGTTGAGCCCGTGGTGCGTTCGCACATGCCGCTTCCCCGACAGGTCAAGCGTCGTGCCCGGATCCGGGCCGAGAGCTGCTTCCGTAGTTCCTTGGCGAGCAAGGTATTACCCCGATCGCCTCGCGGAGCGTCCTCGCGTAGCGTCTCCCGAGGTGTGGCGCGTGCGCATCGATCCCGCGGTGAACCCGCGGCGCCGGGGCCACCCCCGCTTGGCCGGGCGGTGCCGGAGGCCTAGCTTCGGCGAGCCGACGCGCGGGGCGCCGGCGGTCGGAGCCGCAGCCGGGAGACGACAGCCATGCAGTCCACACTCGAATCCGTTCGCCGCTCCTTCGCCGCCTGGCCACGGGGGCGGCTCCGGGCCCTGCCGCTCCTGATCGGGGTCGCGTCGCTGGCGATGCCGCGTGGCGCCGCCGCGGAGCCGGGCGGAGTCCCGGCCAGGCGGGAGGTGACCGGGGCGGACACGACGGCGACGATCGGACCCTACGACGCGCACGCCGCGTTCGACAACGGCTTCCTCTCCTTTCCCTCGACGCCGACCCGCAGCGCGAACGGCGCCCCCGGTCCCTCCTACTGGTCCAACCGGGCGGATTACCGGATCGAGGCCCGCCTCGAGCCGGACGCCCACCGGCTGGCCGGCCACGAGATGATCACCTACACGAACGCCAGCCCGGATTCGCTGCGCTTCCTGTGGCTCCAGCTCGACCAGAACATTCGGCGACCGGGCTCGCGTTCGGAGCGGACGGCGGGCGCCCGGGGTGGGGCGCTGGTCCCGGGCGAGGGCATGGCGGACCAGCCGGCTCCCGGCCCGGACGCGGAGGGTTACCGCATCGACTCGGTGGTGGTCGTCCAGGGGGACCGCCGCGAGCATCCGGACGTGCACATCGTGGGAACGCGCATGCAGATCCCGCTGACGCGGGCCCTCGCCCCGGGCGGAGGGCGGGTGCGGATCGAGATCGGCTACTCGTTCGTGATTCCGGCCGGGGGGCGGGGGCGGACGGGCTGGATGGACACGAAGGCCGGGCCCCTGTTCGACCTGGCCCAGTGGTACCCCCGCATGGCCGTGTACGATGACGTGCGCGGCTGGAACACGCTCCCCTTCCTCGGAACGGGGGAGTTCTACCTGGACTACGGCGACATCGACTACACCGTTCAGGTGCCCCGGAGCTACCTCGTGGTGGGCTCCGGGCGCCTCCTGAACCCGAACGAGGTACTGACGACGCGCCAGCGAGAGCGCCTCGAGAAAGCCCGCGGCAGCGACGAGACCGTGTTCATCCGGAGCGCGGGCGAGGTCGGCGAACCCTCGACCCGGCCCGCCGGGAGCGGGCCGCTCACCTGGCACTTCCACATGGACCACACCCGCGACGTGGCGTTCGCGGCCTCGCCGGCGTTCGTCTGGGACGCGGCCCGCATCGACCTGCCCGGCGGGCGGCACGCCCTGGCCATGTCGGCCTACCCGCAGGAGGCGGCGGGGGACTCGGCGTGGGGGCGGTCCACGGAGTACACCAAGGGGGCCATCGAGATCTTCTCGAAGCACTGGTATCCCTATCCCTATCCGACCGCCGTCAACGTGGGTGGCCCGGTGGGCGGCATGGAGTACCCGGGCATCGTGTTCTGCAGCGTGCGGGCGAAGGGAAAGGGGCTGTGGAGCGTCACCGCGCACGAGTTCGGGCACGAGTGGTTCCCGATGGTGGTGGGCTCCGACGAGCGTCGTCACGCCTGGATGGACGAGGGATTCAACACCTTCATCGACATCTACGCCTCGGACGCATTCAACGGAGGCGAGTACGCGCCCAAGCGCGATGGGGAGTACGCCCCGAAGGGGGGCAACCCGGCCCACGAGATCGTACCGCTCCTCCTCGATCCGAACGCTCCGCCCATCGACTCCAGGGCGGATGCGGTCACGGGCGCCTACCGCCACCCTGTCTCCTATTACAAGCCGGCGCTGGGCCTGGTATTGCTGCGGGAGTACATCCTGGGACCGGACCGCTTCGACCGGGCCTTCCGGGCGTACATCCGCCGGTGGGCCTACAGGCACCCGCAGCCCGCCGACTTCTTCCGCACCATCGACGACGTGGCCGGGGAGGACCTGGGCTGGTTCTGGAAGGGGTGGTTCCTGCGGACGTGGCGGCTGGACCAGGCGGTGCGGAAGGTCGCCTACGTGGACGGGGACCCCTCGAAGGGCTCGCTGATCACGATCGCCAACCTGGGCCGACTGGCGATGCCGACCACGGTCCGGGTCGAGCAGGAGGGAGGGGCGACCGGCACGGTGCGCCTTCCGGTGGAGATCTGGGAGACCGGCGGGACGTACACCTTCCGCTACGCCTCCACGCGGCCCCTGGTCTCGGTGACCCTCGACCCGGACCACCGGCTGCCCGACGTGCGGCCTGACAACGACCGCTGGACGGGCGGGTCGTGAACCTGCAGCCGCCGGTGGGGCGGTTCAGCTCCGCCGACGAGATCACCGACTGGATCGTGGAGCTCGAGCACCTGGCCGCCGACCCGGCCCTCCAGGACGAGGAGAACCAGGCGGAGCTGCGGGCCCATCTGAACGACGCCCGGACCTGGCTGGCCTGGGACCTCCACCGGAAGGTCGCGCTCGAGGGCCGTGAAGTGACCGAGGTGTTGAGGGAGGTCGGGGCGCACGACCGGCGCCCCGGCGATCCCCCGCCGTCAGGGTCTCAGAACGCGGGCGACAGGTCGAAGCCCACGTAGCCGCCCTTGCCGGGTCTCTGGAACGGCTTCACCCAGTAGACGTCCGCCACGGCGAAGCCGAACAGGTTCAGCCTCCCGCCGAAGCCCGCGCTCGACACGCCGTACTGGTTCAGGTTCAACTTCTGCTCACTGGCCGTGACCGGGTTACGGCCCCACGCCACGCCGCCGTCCACGAACCCGAACAGGTCGACGGGCGGCACCAGCGAGCCCGTGTGGAACACCCCGATCGGCCCGGTCAGCGGGATGCGCAGCTCGGCGTTGGCCACCGCCATGCGGCTGCCGAACAGCTCGTTGTACACCTTGATCTCCGAGCACTGGGAGATCGGCTGGTTCGGGTCGCAGTTGGCCGTGCTGAACGACCCGTAGTTGTAACCGCGCACCAGGGTCGGGTAGCCCAGGAACAGGATGCCGAGTCGATCGTCTCCGGCCCCGCTCCCGTAGCGGCCGTACTGCATGACCCGGCCCGCGAGCGTCACGGGCCAGAAGGGCATGACGTACTCGCGGAGGTCGGCCAGCGCGGACACGTAGTTCAGGGTCCCGGCCGAGGGATCGGCCTCGATGCGGAACCGGTGGCCGAGGATCGGCCCCGTCGGGCCCGAGATCGAGTTGTCGTAGACGAGCGCGGCCGAGGCCGTCCCCTCGGTGAGGGAGCCGGGCTCGCAGAAGCTGGTCAGGAAGGAAGCCGTGTCGGAGCAGGCCGCAGCATTGACCCTGTTGTTGCTGAGCTGCTGGCCGGTGATGTAGTCGAAGATCTGGGTCTCGGTCTCCGCGTGGAAGCCGATCTGCTCGATCCCGCCCTGGAACTCGAGCCGCATCACCGAGCTGAGTGGATAGATGGCCATGCCCAGGGCCCGCCGGTCCGTCTGCCAGAAGTCGTAGATCACGTCCGCGCACACGAGCCGCCCGTTCTGCGTCCCGCAGCCACCCCCTCCGTAGTACTGCGAGAACTGCGGGATCTGTCCGGCCTGGATGCCCCAGTTCAGCCGGTGCGTCCGGTTGACGTAGGTGGCGACCGCGCCGATGCCGTTGAGGACGTTTCCGTTGACGATCTGGAGCTGGAGCTGGGTGATGAGGGAGTGGTTCCCCAGCATGTCACCCCACAGGAGCGCCGCGCCTCCCCCGATGTAGCTCCCGAACGAGCTGATCCCGGCCCCGAGCGAGGGCTGGGCTACGTAGTCCAGGCCGAGGGCCGAGTTGTAGTCGTGACGCTGGAAAGTGGCGGCGTCCGGAAGGCCGAGTCGCGGGTTCCCGAGCAGTGTCGCTACCTCCGAGCCGGCGCGATCGGGGGGCGGCAGCGCCCCGGCGTCGGTGAACGTCGTCGTCGTGTCGGCCGTGCCGGCCAGCACCTTCGGATCGTCGATCCGGTAGACGCTGAACGAGCCGTTCACGAACGCGCTGAACACCACGGCGCCGGTCTCCGACGACACGGACACGGCCGGGCTCAGCTCGGTGATCCCGCCCACGCCCCCCAGCACGTTGGTGACCCGCCGGATCTGCCCCGAGCCCACGTCCGCCCGGAAGAGGTCGGGGATGCCCCTCGGATCGGCCACGAAGTACACGGACTTCCCGTCCGGCGCCCAGGTCGGGTTGATGTTCGTGGCGCTGTCGAACGACGGCAGTCCCCGCAGGTCCCCGCCGGTCGTGTCCACGGAGGCCAGCCGGTAGTGCCCCATGTGCAGGTCGCCCAGGTCGGCCCCGAACCGGTCGGTGACGAAGGCGATGCGGCTGCCGTCCGGGGACCACGACGGCTGGAGCTCGGTGAACTCGTCGTGCGTGAGCCGGGTGACCGCGTCGGTGTCCACGTCGACGACGTACAGGTCCAGGAGGCCGCCCTCCATGGCCACGAACGCGATTCGCCGTCCCTCGGGCGACCAGGTCGGGTTGTACACCTGGCCCAGGTCCTTCATGGGCAGCTCCTTGACCTTGCTGCCCGTGTCCATGTCGTAGATGGCGATGACCGGCTGGTCGCCCGACACGGCGGCCAGCGCGAAGCGGCGGTTGTCGGGGGCCCAGGCGCCCGCCGAGCTCTCCGACTCCAGGTTCCCGAAGTGCGGGTCGAACGCGGTCTTGGTGACCTGGCGGATCACGTGGCCGGTGTTCGCGTCGGCCAGATACAGGTCCATCGAGAACCGGCTCTTGGTGGAGAGGTAGGCCACCCGCTTGCCGTCGGGGCTCACGGACGGACCCACGTTGTACATCACGTCTTTGGAGCCTTCGATGATCTGCCTTCCGAACGCATCCGGCTGGTCGGTGGAGTCGATGAGCGGGCCCCACTCCCGCCGGATGGCGTCGTGCCAGTGCTGGACCACGGTGTCGGCCGGCAACCCGGTGACCACCTGGATGGCCGGTCCGGCCCGACCCGTGCGGAGCGCGGTCCTGTAGATGCGCTGCACCGTGCTGTCACCCCACACACCGCCGATGTAGGCCCACAGGGCCTGGCCCCACCGATACGGGAAGTACTTCCGCGAATTCTCGAGATCTCCGAGGCTCGGGAGCTTCACGTCCTTGCTGCGGAGCGCGTCCCTCACCCAGGTGGCCGTCAGCGGGTCATGGGGGCCCTTGGACAGGTACTCCGCCATGCCCTCGATCATCCAGCCCGGCAGCCCGTTCATGGAGGGCGCCCCGTACAGGGGCGTCGTGGGGTCGATGCCGGAGATGTCGTACTGGAAGGCGTGGACGAGCTCGTGGCCGATCACGTGGTCGGTGGCGGCCAGCGGACCCTGGGAGAACAGGACCACCCGGCGGCGGAAGGGCTCCGTGACGCCCTCGCTCCCGGCCACGTTGGCGATGTTGGTCTGGTCGTACGCCTGGCGCGTGGCGTACATGATGAGCGGCTGGCGCCCCTTGAGGTCGTCGTCCATGAGGCGCGACAGCCGCGAGTACCAGCGCTCGGCCATGCGGCCGGTGTTCTCGGCGAGCTGCTCCTCGCCCGGGTAGTAGTAGATGTCGAAGTGCTCGGTGGCGAGCACCTTGAAGTCGAACGACTTGTATCGGACCTGGTTGCGGCCGAAGTACTGAGCGCGGGCACCGACCGGAGAGAAGAGGGCCGCCGCCACAACCGCGATCACCAGCGCCATCCAGCGTCGCTTGCCTGCCGCCATGCTCCACCGCCTCACGTCGGATTTCCGGCTCGCCCGCGTCCGTCCCGGCCCATCTCCATGGCGAGCATACCCGTATAGGGACCCGCATGGGCAACGTCCGTTCCGCGTGGGAAGTGCCGCGCCCCGAGTCGGGTATCGCGGCGCGCGCCCCGGCTCCACATTGGACCCCATGAATCCGCCCCGCGGACGCGACAGGCCCCCGGCCGTCGCCGGCTCCGGAGCGGTCCCGTCCGGGTCGCTGCACCGGCGCTCCGACGGACGGTTCCGCAACCCGTGGCCGGGTGATCTCCGCCACGGCTTTCTCCAGTTTCTCCGCTGGAGCTTCTCGCGCCGAAAGCTGGAGGCCCTGTTCGAGCGCCGCGACCCGGACCTGTTCTCCACGACCGGTCCGACGCCGCCCCGTCCTCGGGCGGCGGACGGCGAGCTGGCGGTGACCTGGCTGGGGCACGCCAGCGCCTTGCTCCAGCTCGGGCCCGTCAACGTGCTCACCGATCCCATCTGGAGCCGTCGAGCCTCGCCCGTCGGATTCGCCGGGCCCTTGCGCTGGGTGCCCCCGCCCCTCGATCTGTCCGAGCTGCCTCCGCTGGACCTGGTCCTCGTCTCCCACGACCACTACGACCACCTGGACGCCGACACCGTCCGGCGCCTGGTTCGCCTGCAGCCGGCGGCGCGCTGGATCGTACCCCTCGGCGTGGCCGAGCTCCTGTCGCGCTGGGGCGTCCGGAGAGCGCGGGAGCTGGACTGGTGGGAGGATGTCCGGCAGGAGGTGCGCGGCGCCCCGGTCCGGGTCACCTGCACGCCGGCACGACACTTCGCCTCGCGGGGCCTCTTCGACCGAAACCGGAGGCTGTGGTGCGGCTGGAGCATGGAGGCGGGGGGAAGGCGGGTGTACTTCGCCGGTGATACGGGCTACCATCCCGAGTTCGGCGCGATCGGCGGGCGGCTCGGTCCTTTCGACGCGGCCCTGCTCCCGATCGGGGCCTACGAGCCTCGCTGGTTCATGCGCCCCGTGCACATGAGCCCCGAGGAGGCCGTGCAGGCCTGGCACGACCTGAGCGCGGGGAAGGAGGAGCGGGCCGGTGCTCTGGTCCCCGTGCACTGGGGCACCTTCCGGCTCACCGACGAGCCGATGGAGGATCCGCCGGCGCGGCTACGACGCGCGTGGGACGATGCCCGGGCGCCCGGCAGCCTGTGGCTGCTGCAGCACGGAGAGACGCGGCGGCTCCCACCCGGGAGCCGGACGGGAGCCGCGGGCGCAGGAGCCGTCGGGCCCTAGCCCCGCCGGTCAGCCGTGTCCGTGGCCGCCGCCGCCGTGATCCTGGTGTGGACGCGGCTGCCTCGGCGCCGTGTGGACGGGCATGCGGGGCGCGGGACGCGGGGCCGGACGAGATACCGGACGCGGCCGGGCGGGTGCCGGGTGGGATAGGTGCGAACGCTGCACTCGGCTGGCTCCCTGGACCGGGGCCGGGCGGCGGGCCGGCGACGCGCCACGGCTCCGGGAAGGGGTGCGTGGGGTGGAGGACCGGACCACCCTGGGGCTACCCCCGCCCAGGAAGTCGATCCGCGGCGCGGCTCCGCGCTGCCCGGCGGCGGCGACCGCCTCGCCGGCCGGGACGCCCATGGAGGTGAGCCGGTGCTCGAGTCGGCGCTGGGCCTCGATCGCCTGAGCCTCCATCTGGAAGGCCAGGTGAGGCGTCGGCCGCAGGCCGGCTCGGACGAACGCGGCCCGGTCGCGAAGCAACATCGCCGGACCGACCTCCGTGGTGCTGCGGGCATCCCCGAGCTGATCGAGGATCTCCCGGAAGCGCTCGGCCGCGTCCACCGGGTCCCGGCTCGAGGCGCCGGACGTCCTCTTCGCGTCGGTCACGCCCTCACGCTCGTGCCGGGCATCGGCGACCTTGCCGGCCATCACGGTCGAGCCGGGCGCGTCGTCCACGACCGTGGCCCGGTCACGGTCGCGGGGCATGCCGGGTCTCATGCCACGGGTGTCGACGGGGCCCGCCGTGCGCGGCTGCTCCCGGCGCGTATGCGGCCGGTAGCCGTAGCCCCAGCCCCACCCATTCCAGCCGCCGTACGCCAGGCCCGAGCCGAAGCTCGAGTACCAGCCGTAGGGCGTCAGGCCGCAAGGTCCGTAGAAGGCCGGTCCGAAGACACTGAAGTAGGCCGGGTCGGGACTGGCGTAGCAGAAGGTCATCGGATAGCCGAGCAGGGCACGCTCGTACATCATGTAACCCGGCGACATCAGGTAGGCCAGCACGCGATTCTGGTCGTTGAAGAAGCCGTAAACGTCGTAGCTCCAGTCGCCGGCCGGCTGCTCGGGCACGATGAGCGACACGAGCTGGTCGACGATGTCGTAGGGCTCGGCCATGGCTTCCGGGGACTCCAGGAACCGGCCCGCCTCGAGCAGGCTCGTGTCCAGTGGGCGCCGCGAGGCGATCGCCACCAGGTAACCGCGCGTCCTGACGCGCGAGGCGTACACGAACCTCGGGAGCGTCAGCTGCCGGAACTCCTGCCGGTACTGGTCCAGCACCATGTCGGACAGGTCGATGGACACGGAGCGGGCCACCCGCCCCCGCTGGGCGCGCGTGAACGGGTAGAGCATGACGGCGCCGACGTCGGGGTGGACCTCGAACACCGCCACGTAGGCGGGCCCGGACACGCCGACGTGGGCGTACGGATACAGGAAGCCGCCGGTCCCCGTGGCGGCCAGGTGGACCTGGAGCGGCTTCGGATTCGCGGCTCCCTCGGCCTGCGCGTGCAGGGACGAGGGCAGGGCGATGGCCATGCACGCGAGAGCTCCGGCGACCAGGGCGAGCGACCGGGCTACGATGCCACGTCGTGAGGGGTTCATCATGCTAGCCACCTCCGGAACCTGCGCGTGTGTTCCCTCGTTCCAGCCATACCCTCCGAGATCCCCGCCGTTCCTGCCGCGCGCCGCTTCCCGTCGGCCCGGCTCAGCTCCCACCTCCGGTCGGCCTCCGCGGCGAGGACCCGTGGTCCGGGTGCGACGGCCGGGCGTGGCTCGGCGCCCGCCGAGCGGGCGTCCGAATCACCACGGGCCGGGGCGAGGCGGCGCGGACGTGCACCGTGACCGGCGGGGCGGACCGCGTGTCGGAGCCGCGGGGCGCGGCCGGGGTCCGGTGACGGTTCGCATCGGACCTCCCGCTCCTCGACATCACGGGGAGGCCGAGGCGCCGCAGCCGCGCCGCCATGTGCTCGCCCCGCACCCGCTCCCGGCGATGCTGCAGGCGGAGGTCGGCGGCGTGGGCCTGCGCCGTCATGCGCCGCGCCAGGCCCCCGGCGCCGGTGAGTCCCAGACGCGAGAGGTCCTGGCTCCGGCCGCTGAGGGTCGCCGGATCGACGGCGGCCTCCTGACGGGCGTCGGCGACCCGCTGCAGGAGCTCGGCCGTCCGGGCGGTGGACGCCGCGTCGGCCGGGTCGGTGGCCGTCCGGTCCGGCGGCGTGCCAGTGGGCACGCGGGGGGGCACGTTGCCGCGCGCCGGGACCGCGAGCGAGTCTCCCAGGGCCACGGCCGCGATCGGCACGAGCATGGAGGGCTCCCGGCCGCAGGCCGCTAGCCCAGGGACGAACCCGGCGGGGGAGGCGTACAGGGGCGTCGTGGTCAGGGCGGCCCCGCACGCGTTCGGAGCCAGGCCCGCGCCCACCAGGGAAGCGAAGCCGAGGCCGAAGTCGCGCCCGGACTTGGGGAAGCTCACCACGTCGTACGAGGCGCCCACGCCCTGCAGGGCGCCGGGCGCGACCTCGGCGAGGAGAGCACGCACGAGCGGCTCCGCGCCGTCCGCGACCCCACCGGGGTAGGCGAACACGTGTCCGGCACCGAGTCGGCCGAGCCGCAGGGGCCGCTCCGAGGCCACCCCCACGTAGATGGCCCGCGGCCGACGTTGGCTGGCCAGGTCGAACCGCTGCCAGAGGAGCCGACGGAACTGGAGCCGGGCGAGAGCGAGGCGGGCGCTCTTGAGCGAGAAGGCGGTCGTTCCACGATCCAGCGTGCCGGCCCGGGACCCGGTGCCGGGATAGAGGAGCACGGCCCCGATTCCGGGCTCCACCTCGAACACGGCGGCGTAGGCGGACCGGGACAGGTGGATCCGCGCCATGGGCAGCGACCAGCTGTAGGGGCCGAGGACCTCGAGCCGTACGCTCGGAGGCGCGTCCTGCGCCCGGGCGTGGACGGGGCCGGCGACGGCGCAGGCGAGAAAGGCTCCCAGCGCGAGGAGGATCGTGCCGCGAGGTCCGAGCGTCCGGCGTATCCTCATGGCAACCTCTCCAGTCCGATGGCGGAGCTTGAGATTCACTGTGTCAAAACTAATCAACACTTCTTGATCGCGCCACCTTGCGACTACGGATGTAGTTTTTGGGACTCCGTGGATCCGGCGGCCCGGATCAGGATCGGGGCCCGGGAGACGAGCGTGGTCCAGCCCGGCGCCCGGGCCCGAACCTCTACCGCGTACACTCCGTCCGGGATCGACCGGGGCAGCGACAGCGCCTCCCGGTAGGGCCGGAGGAACGCCCCGGCGCTCGGCTCCGCCGTCCAGGCCAGCCGCACCCGCGGGCGGCTCCGGGAAGGAGGTTTCGGGTCGACGGGATCGAAGGATCGGGCGTCGTCCTCCCGCAGCGTGATCTCCACGCGGACCCCGCCGCCCGACGGGAGGCCGTACAGCTCCCAGTAGAGTTCCAGGGACTCGCCGGGACGCGCGACCGGGGCGGCCGCGGGTCCGGGACCGGCGAGCACGAGCCGCGCGGCGACGCCGAGCGGGTCGGCGTCGGCCACGGGGAGGGAGCCGGACGGTGTCTCCGGCGAGAGGGGCGCACGCATGGCCGGGCCCGCCAGGAGTCCCGAGATCGCGGGCGTCCCCTCCGGTGGTCGCCGGAGGTCCACGCCCCGGCGCAGCCGCGCGGCCACCCGGCGTCTCCGGTCCAGGGCCTCGACGGACTCCAGGAGCGCCCGGGCCGGGGCTCGCGCGGACAGCACGCCGCTGCGGAGCGCCGGCTCCAGCGCCTGGCGGCCGTAGGGCTCATCGGGTCCGCCCGCGAGCAGGAGGAGGGCGGCGATGTCGGCCGTACCGTCCGCACGGCTCGAGGACGGCCGGCGAGCCGGGGGCATCGGTCCCGGGAGCGCGTAGGCCGCCAGCACCAGGACCGAGTCGCCTCTCCGGAACGCGATGGTCCGGCTCGGCAGGCGCACGAAGGTGTCGGCGTAGGCCGGAGCGTACCTGGACCGGGGCCGGGGATCGGTCGGCCGCCACGCCTCGGGGGTGAGATCGCCCGGGGGCGTGAGCGGGTCGGCGCGCGGGACGAAGGAGAGGCCGTGCGGGGGATCGTGGGCGATCCAGCTGTCCAGGTCCCCGGGACGCAGCGGGTCCCCCGGCACCCGCTCCCACCAGGCGGGCCATCCGTAGCGGATCGTGAGCTCGGAGAGGTCCTCGCCCCAGCGGACGTCGTACGGCGACGCCGCGTCCGCCTCGAGCTCGCTCGTGAGCCGACGGACGCGGTCCTCCACGCGGCGCTCGTTGCCCGGCTCGAGGTAGAGCGGATCGGCCAGCCACCAGTAACGGCGCTCGAACACCCGGCGCGCGGGGCCCGGGCAGGGGAGCCGCTCGTAGTGGGCCCGGACCTCGCCTTCCAGAAGATCGCCGAGGTCGCTGGAGCGGCAGCGCTCGGTCGGAGACGCGGCGCGGTCGGCGACCTCGAAGGCCTCCTCGGCCTGCCGCTCGCGGCCGAGCGCGTGCAGGGCCATGCCGGCCAGTCGCGAGCACCAGGCGCGCGAGGTCCGGCAGGCCCGCGCGGCGACCAGGGCGTCGGCGGGCCGGCCCGCCTCGATCCCGTAGCGGACGACCTGACCCGAGATCCAGCGCGAGCCCGGCAGCCGGACGAAGGCGGAGTCCAGGCGGTCGAGGAGCCGGCGGCGCAGGGGCGCTATGGAGGCGGGCTCGGGACGCGGCTCGATGCCGTCATCCTCGAACCAGTGGCAAAAGCGGCCCACGCGCTCGGGACAGGGGCCGTAGGCGACGCGCCGCACCGGCAGGCGCCTGCGGCGCTCGCGCTCGAACCGGGCCTGGTCCCGGCGGGCGGCGGCCTCGACGGCAGCGGAGTCCGCCAGGCCGGGCACGGATCCCCGCGCCCGGATCCCGAAGGATGGACGGGCCCCGACGCCGGCCGTGACGAGCAGGAGGCCGGCGACCGCGGCCGAAATGGAGCCGAGGCGAGGACGGTGGGGGCCCATCACCCGCCGAACCTGGGCGCGCCGGAGCGGGTTACTTGCGCCGGTACGTGCCCATCAGCTGGCCCTGGGCCAGGACGTGGCCCTCGATGGCGGACAGCAGCTCCGAACGGGTCGCCGCCGCCCCCAGCTCCGGTCGCCCGTCGAGCGCATAGACCCGGAAGAAGTAGCGGTGCCGCTGGCCGGCCGGCGGACAGGGCCCGCCGTAACCGATCTTCTTGAAGTCGTTCCGTCCCTGGAGGGCGCCGTCCAGGACGGCCTCGCGGGTGGGGACGCCCTCGGGAAGGCCGCTCCGGCCGGCCTCGAGGCCGTACAGCACCCAGTGGACCCAGAGTCCGTGGGGCGCGTCCGGGTCTTCCGCCAGCACGGCGAGGGTCACGGCGGAGTCGGGGACGCCGGACCAGCGCAGGGGCGGCGAGACGTCCTTCCCGTCACAGGTGTAGCGCGCCGGAATGGGTTCGCCTCGCTCGAACGCGGGGCTCTCGACGTCGAGGGTCATGGCGTGCTCCGAAGGCTCTGGAGGGTCGACGGGGGCCGGGGGACCGGCCGCTCGTGAGGCGGGCGGCCCCGGCGAGTGACCGGGGCCGCCCGCGCCGGTGACTCCCGACAGTGCGAGCAGCGGGAGCACGAAGGCGGTGACTCTCGTCCATCCGCCTCTCACGCGATGCTCACGCGGTCTGCGGGTGCTGGGTGTGACCGTGTGGCAGGGCCGTGAACCCGGTCACCATGAACACGAGGCCGACCAGGATGTCGTTCCACCATGCCCCGGCGCCCGAGACGACTCCACCGATGAAGCCCGCGATGAACAGCCAGATGGACACGATGCCCGCCGACCAGCCCTGGCCCGGCTTCTCGCGTGTCATCGTGAAGGCGAAGATCGCCACGATGACGCCGACGATCCAGTCGATCCAGGAGTTCGCGAGACTCGCGAAGCCCAGGAAGGGCGTGACGACCATCCAGATGCCCAGGATGCCAATGATCCAACCGTTCGCCATGATTCCCCCTTGCCACTGTACTGCAGTCCTGCGATCCGTCGGTGGCAGAATCATGCATAGGGCGTTCCGGCGGCTTGCCGGCTCGACAGGGAGCCGCTCCTTTGGGATCGGGCGCGCGACGTGCCGACCATCGGGGCGCGATCCGTCCTCGGAGAGGGAGGGACACATGTCCGGAGGACCCCGTCTCGGCGCCGTCGCCGCGCTCGCGGCCGCGCCGCTCTCATGGCTGGCCGGGCCGCTGGGCGCCCAGGGAGCGCCGTCACCCGCCACGGTGCCGGAGCGCACGGCCTACGCCGCCACGTCGACCACGGCCGACGTGGCGGCCTTCCTGGACAGCCTCCAGGCGCAGGGGGCCCCCATCCAGCTCCGGACCATGGGGCGATCCGCCCTCGGCAAGCCGATCCTGTTCGTGGTGGCCTCCGAGCCGACTGTCGCCTCCCCGGCCGAGGCGGCGGCGTCCGGCAAGCTCGTGGTCTACCTGCAGGCGAACATCCACGGTGGGGAGGTGGAGGGGAAGGAGGCGGTGCAGCAGCTCCTGCGGGAGCTGGCCGGCCGCCGCCGCGCCCTCCTGGAGCGGCTCGTCGTGCTGGTGGCGCCGGTCTACAACCCGGACGGGAACGACGCGCTCGGACCCGGAGCCCTTCATCGACCGGAGCAGCAAGGCCCTGACAGTGTTGGAGTCAGGCCGGATGGTCTCAACCTCGATCTCAACCGTGACTACCTCAAAGCGGAGGCTCCCGAAACGCGGGCCTCCCTGGCGCGGGTGTACGACCGCTGGGATCCGGCCCTGATGGTCGACCTGCACACGACCGACGGCACGCACCACGGCTACCTGCTGACCTACTCGCCTCCGCTCCAGCCCGACGCGCCTCCGGGGCCGCTGGGCTTCGTGCGCGACTCCCTCCTTCCCGCGGTGCGCCGGGCCATGGAACGGGACCACGGCGAGCCCATCTTCGTGTACGGCAACGTGCGCGACCCCAGGCATCCCGAGGCGTGGACGACCTACGCGCCCCTGGCCTGGTACGGGACCAACTACGTGGGACTCCGCGGGCGCATGGCCATCCTCAGCGAGGCCTACTCGCACGCCGACTTCCGCACGCGCGTGCGAGTCTCCCACGACTTCCTCGTGGAGATCCTCCGCTATGCGGCCGAGCACGCGGGTGAGATCCGGCGACTGGAGCGCGAAGCGGATCGGCAAACGACGCTCGAGGGAGCGGGCGCACGGTCGCGACCCGAGCTCGGGGTCCGGTTCGAGCCCGTCAGCCGGGGCGAGGAGCCGGTTCGGCTCGAAGTCATGCGGCCCACGGGAGACTCGGCGCGGGGCCGGCCCGTGCTCGAGCCGACCGGCTCCTTGCGGACGGTCCGGCTCCCGATCCTGGACCGGTTCGGGTCGGCCCGAACCCGGCGCCTGCCGGCCGGCTACTTCCTTCCCGCCTCCGAGGGAGCGACCGCGCGGCTCCTGAGGCTGCACGGCCTGGCGGTGTCCGAGCTCCGGGCCCCGTGGACGGACACGGTCGAGGTGTTCGTGGCCGACAGCCTCCGCTGGGCCGACCGTCGCTTCCAGGGCCACGCGCTCCTGGACGTGGAGGGCCGCTACGAGCGCCGGCTGCGCACGCTGCCCGCCGGCGCCTACTACGTCAGCACCGCGCAGCCCCTGGGTCGACTGGCGTTCGCCCTCCTGGAGCCGGAGGGCTACGGCCTGTTCCGGTGGAACGCCTTCGACCGGCTCCTCGGAACCGAGGAGGGCGCGCTCTCGGGCCTGGTGTACGGGTCGGGTCGGGTCGCGGAGCTGCCCGTGGTGCGTGCGCTCGAGGCGCCGCGCGTGGCGCGGCGGTCGCTGCGCTGACGGCTAGCCGGCGCGGCCTGCATGGCGCTCCCGGTACGTGGCCATGTCGCGGGCGATGATGTCGCGCGCCCGCCCGGCGTCCAGCCAGCCTCCGGTAGCCGTCTCCTTGCCCTCGAGCTCCTTGTAGATGTCGAAGAAATACTCGACCTCCTCGAGCAGATGGCCGGGCAGGTCCGCCAGGTCGCCCGCCTCCCGGAAGCGTGGATCGCCGACGGGCACCGCCAGCACCTTTTCATCGGAGCCCTTCTCATCCCGCATCTCCAGCACGCCGAGCGGGCGGGCCGGGAGGACGCAGCCTGGAAAGGTGGGCTCGCTGACCAGGACGAGCACGTCGAGGGGATCGCCGTCCGGGGCCAGCGTGCCGGGGACGAAGCCGTAGTCCCCGGGATAGTACAACGACGCGTACAGCACGCGGTCGAGGCGGAAGGCCTCGAGGTCGGGGTCGTACTCCACCTTGTTGCGGCTGCCTCGTGGAATCTCGACGATCACGTTGACGACGTCGGGAGCCCGTTCACCCGGAGAGAGATGATGCAGGTTCATGACGGCGGCCTCGCGCTGCGCAGGAGTTCCGGACGGCGGCGGGGTGGCCTCGCGGGCCCCCCGCCTCTGGCGCCGGCCGGGTGCAAGAAGGGCTCCACGATGGGGCCTCTTCCATGACGCCAGGCGGCGGGAGCGCCGCCGTCGGGGCCGGCGGGGCGGGGGACCCGCTGGCCGACCTCGAGCTGCTGCTCAAGGCGCGCTACGGCCTCGTGGTCCTGGAGACGGACGAGGAAGGGCGCGCCGGCTCGCTCCTCCGTCACCTGGCGGACGCCGTGGACCTGCCCCTGTTCACCTGGACCCGGACCAAGGGGCTGCGGCGGGACGGGCTGGAGAGCGCCGTGTACGGGTCGACCGACCCGTCGAAGGCCCTCGCCCACGTGGAGGCGTCGGGCTTCCCGGCCATCTACCACTTTCGCGGCCTGGGGGCCTACCTCGAGGACGACGTGGTCGGGCAGAGGCTGGCCGACGCCGCCCGTTCCTACGCCGACCTGGCGGGTGCCCTCGTGCTGACCGGCGGGAAGCTGGCGCTCCCCGAGTCCGTGGGGGCGCTCGCGGCTCGGCTGCGGCTTCCGGCACCCGGCGTGGCCGAGTATGCGGACCTCCTGGACCGGCTGGTGCGCGACCTGCGCGAGCGAGGGCGAGTGCGGGTCGAGCTCGTAGACGAGGACCGGGCCCGGCTGCTCGAGCGCCTGCACGGCCTCACCCTGCTCGAGGCGGAGAAGGTCCTGACCCGGGTCATCGTCGAAGACGGGCGGCTGGGTCCCGAGGACCTGGACGAGGTGCTGGAGGCCAAGCGCGATCTGGTCGAACGGGACGGGCTGCTCGAGTATCGGCCCTCGGGCGCCGGGCTGGACGAGGTGGCTGACCTCGCGGCTCTCCGCGCGTGGCTCGAGGAGCGCAAGGCCTTCTTCCACGACCCCGCCCGGGCGCGCTCCTTCGGGCTCCCGGCCCCGCGCGGCATCCTCCTGCTCGGGGTGCCCGGCTGTGGCAAGAGCCTCAGCGCCAGGGCCGTGGCGGGCTCGTGGACGCTGCCGCTCCTCAAGCTCGATCCCTCGCGACTGTACAACAAGTTCGTGGGCGAGACCGAGCGCAATTTCCGGCGTGCCACGGAGATGGCGGAACGCCTCGCTCCCGTGGTCCTGTGGATCGACGAGATCGAGAAGGCGTTCGCCGCGGCCGGCGAGGGGGACGGGGGCGTCTCGATGCGCGTCCTGGGCAGCTTCCTCTCGTGGCTCCAGGACCGCGAGGGGGACGTGTTCGTGGTGGCGACCGCCAACGACGTGTCCCGGCTCCCTCCCGAGCTCCTGCGGAAGGGCCGGTTCGACGAGATCTTCTTCGTGGATCTGCCCGACCGCGAGGCGCGGCGGGCGGTCCTCGCCCTCCACCTCGCCAGGCGGGACCGGGACCCGAAGGCGTTCGACCTGGAGGCCCTAGCCGAAGCCACCGAGGGCTTCAGCGGCTCCGAGCTCGAGCAGGTCATCGTGGCCGGCCTGTACGCGTCCTTCTCGGACGGCGAGTCGCTGACCACCGGGAGGATCCTGGAAGAAGCGAACCGAACGCGGCCGCTGTCCCGGGTGATGGCCGAGAAGGTGGCCGGCCTCCGCAGCTGGGCCAGGGGACGAACGGTCCCCGCGAACTGAGGAAGGCCGACTCAGCCCGCCCGGTCGACCACGTAGGCGTTCCGCTGGGCGGCCGGCAGGAGGATGATCTGGAACACGTTGACGTGTTCGGGGGCCGAGGCCACGTAGTGGATGGCCTCCGCCACGTCGTCGGCCGCGAGCGGGCGGAAGCCCTCGTACACCGCGTCCGCGCGCTCCTCGTCGCCGTGGAAGCGCACCACCGAGAACTCGGTCTCCACGAAGCCGGGATCGACGCTGGAGGCCCGAAGCGGCGTGCCCGCCAGGTCCAGGTTGAGGCCCTCGGTCAGGGCGCGGACGCCGAACTTGGTGGCGTTGTATACGTTCCCTCGCGGATAGACCTGGTGGCCGGCCGTGCTGCCCACGTTGATGACGTGTCCGCGTCCGGCCTCCAGCATGTGGGGCAGGAGGGCGCGGCTCACGTAGAGGAGCCCCTTGAGGTTCGTGTCGATCATCCGGTCCCAGTCCTCGGGATCGCCTTCCTGGAGCGGATCGAGGCCGGCGGCCAGCCCCGCGTTGTTGACGAGGACGTCGGGCACGACGCCATCCCGAGCGAGCGCGCCGGCCGACGCCTCGACCGCGGCGCGGTCCCGCACGTCGACGCCGGCCACACGCACGGGCGACCCCGGGTCGTCACCGAGCTCGGCCGCGAGGGTACGGAGGCGCTCCTCGCGCCGCGCCCACAGGACGAGCCGGGCTCCCGATGCCGCGAAGCGTCGCGCGCAGGCCGCTCCGATCCCCGAGCTGGCTCCCGTGACGAGCACCGTGCTGCCTTCCAGACGGCCCATGCTACTTCCTCCCGGTAGGTCGAGCGGCCATGTGACCGCGGGCTCCCGTGTGGTCGAAGGCTCAATCTCGGAACGCGGGCGCCGGCGGTCCAGCGTCGCGTGTGATCCGGGTCCCGAATCGTTATCTTGCCGGCGTGCGGGTGAGGGTGGCCCGCGGTCCAGAGCGTGGCGTGTACGTCCCGCCCCTGTCCTGCACGGCTCCCGGAGGCTTCCATGCTGATGCGTGCCCTTTCGGCCGTATGGCTCCTGTCCGCGCTGCCCGTCGCCGTCCTGGCCCAGCAGGCCGCGGCCGTCCCCGTGCCCCCCGACGCCTCCGGGTCCACCGCGTGGCGCGCCAGGCTCGACGATCCAGCCGCCTCCATCCAGGGCGTCCGCTTCGAGCCCGCGGGCGAGGGCGCCCACGTCACCACCCGCATCGCGGCCATCTTCTGGCGGCCGGCCGACTCGGCGTCGGGAGCCTTCGCCGCACGGGCGACCTTCGCCCAGCTCCGGGCGCCCTCCCGCCCGGAGGGCTACGGGCTCCTGGTGGGGGGACGGGACCTGGGCGGCGCCGACCAGGACTATCTCTACTTTCTGGTCCGGGGCGACGGCCGCTTCCTGGTCAAGCACCGGGCGGGCGGCGAGACGCACGACCTCCTGGGCGGCTGGAAGGCCTCGAAGGCCGTGCGGGCGGCGGACGCGGACGGGAAAGCCACGAACGCGCTCGAGATCCGCGCCGACGCGGACTCGGTGCACTTCCTCGCGAACGGCACGAGGGTGGCCGGCCTCGCCCGCGCGCACGGGCTGCGGACGGACGGCATCGTCGGGCTCCGCATCAACCACCACCTGGATGTCCGGGTGGCGGACTTCGCGATCGAGCGGCGGTGACATCACGGGCGCCATGATCGTCTTACGAACGGATCGAACCAGTAACGGGAGGGGAGCCATGGTCGCACAGGACCGGGTTCGAGTGGGCGACCGGGGGAGTATCGCCGGTCGGATGACGGTCCTCGTGGTGGCGGGGCTCATCGGAGTCCTGCCGGGGTGCGCTCCCAAGCACGTGTCGCGCATCGACCCGAACTCGGTGACCGACCTTTCCGGCCGCTGGAACGACACCGATTCACGTCTGGTGGCGAAGGCGCTGATCGAGCAGAGCCTCGGGGATGGGTGGGCCGAGCGCTACGCGAGTGACCATGGCGGGAATCCGCCCACCGTCATCGTGGGCGGCTTCCGCAACGACAGCTACGAGCACATTCCCGTTTCGACGTTCGTGAACGACCTGGAGCGGGCGTTCGTCTCCTCGGGCCAGGTGCGTGTCGTCGCCAGTCCGGAGGAACGGCAGGAGGTCCGCGCGGAGCGCAAGGACCAGCAGGACAACGCCCGCGCCGACACACGCGCGCGCACCGCCCAGGAGCTCGGCGCCAACTATATGCTCCAGGGGCAGATCCAGTCGATCGAGGACGAGGAGGGCGGCGAGAAGATCGTGTATTACCAGGTCGACGCCACCCTCATCGACGTCCAATCCAACGTGAAGGTCTGGACGGGCCAGCACCGCATCAAGAAGTACATCGAGCGCAAGCGGTTCGGGTTCTGAGGCGGGGAGGCGGCATGGACATCCAGGGTCGATCGATCGAGGAACGCCGTTCGCCGTGGGTGAGGGGAGCGGGCACGCGCGTGGCGCTCGCCGGTGGGGTGGCGTTCTCCCTGTGGATGGCCGGGTGCGCCACGCACCGTGTCCACGAGCAGCCGATCATGGAGAACGGCGACCGGGTCGAGGTCCCGTCGGGACGGGATGCCGCCGATCCGGCGGCGGCCGCGCGGATGGCCGCCGAGCGGGAGAGCGCCGACTCCATCCGGGCCGAGGCGCTTGCCACCTGCTCCGGCGACGTGTGTGACGCCCTCGTGCGCGGAGAGCTGGCGCTGGGCATGTCCGAATCCCAGGTGTTGGCGGCCACGCGCACGAACGCGGCGGCCTGGCGCATCCGGCGCTCGGGCCCGGCGGTGGTGCTGATGCCGCGCTCGCTGGACCACGGTCCTTCGGACGCCGTGGCCGACGTGGCCATGGTGCGGCTGGACGAGGGCCGGGTGGCTGGCTACGCCTACAACGAGACCACGGGCGTGCGGCTGGTCAGCAAGCCCGAGGACGCGACCACGGCCGGCCGGGCCGACGCCCTGGCCGAGCAGCTCCTCCGGGAGGGGGACGACCTGGCGGCGAGCGGCGACCTCGACGGCGCCCTCAACCGCTACGACCGGGCCGACGTGCTCCGACCCGACGATCCGATGATCGGCTACCGGATCGCCACGGTGCTCGACAAGCAGCTTCGCCCCATCGAGGCGCTGATCCAGTACAAGCTCTTCCTGCACCAGCTCGAGCTCGAGAAGATCGAGGCGCGCGGCGACGCGGCGGCGAAGATGGCCGATGCCATCGCCAGGGCGCGTGAGCGGATCATCGTCCTCGAGAAGCGGAACCCGTAGTCCGGCCGTGACGGGCGGGCTCCGGCCCCGCCCCCGGCGCTCCGCGAGGATCCGGGGCGGCGTCGCGCTCCCGGGCCTCCTCGCCTGCCTGGCGCTGTCGGGGTGCGCGGCCCTGCTGCGCCCCTTCGACCGCGCGCCCTCCGGCCTGTCGAGGTGGGATCAAAGCGTCCGAGACGAGCTGGTGGCGGGTCGCTTCGACTCGGCGCTGGCGCTGGCGGGTCCGGATCGGGCCGACGCCGGCGACGACCTGCTGCGGCTGGAGTACGAGGGGATCCTGGCGCACTACGCCGGGATGCCGGACCGAAGCCGGGCCGCGCTCGGCGCCGCGAGCCAACTGGCCGAGGACCGCTACACGCGCAGCCTCTCCCGGACGCTGCTCTCCTTCTTCACCGGGGACAGGACGAGGGCCTACGATCCGCCGCTCGTCGACCGCCTCTTCCTCCACTACTACGGGGCCCTGGACTACCTGGCGACGGGCGACGACGAGGACGCGGCGGTCGAGGCCCGCCGGCTCGAGCAGCGCCTGGCGCTGGCCGGGGACGAGAGCGAGGATCCCGGGGAACGGGGCCTGGCGGCGGCCATGCACGCCTTCGCCGGGACGGTGTTCGAGGCGGCCGGCCGATCCGGAGAGGCCGCGGTCTCCTATCGACTGGCGAGGCGGGCGGCCGGGGACACGACGCGGGACGAAGGCTCCACCCCCGTACCGGCCGCGGAGGCCCGACCGGCGCCGGTGGGCGAGGGCACACGGCCGAGCGTCGATGAGGGTACGGTCGTCGTCGTGCTGGAGCGCGGATTCGTGGCGCACCGGGTCGAGCGCTCCCTGACGCTCCTCCTGTGGCCGGGAGAGCTCACCGCGCTGCGTACCGCGGCCTCCGGGGACGTCTCCGCCCGCCGCCGCGGCGAGACGGTGGCCGACGACGTAGCCCGTCGGTCTCTTGGTCTGGTGCCGGTCTCCGACGGCCCCGGTCCGGGACACGGGGAGGGGAGCGACCCCTACCTTCTGCGGGTGGCCTGGCCCACGTACGCGGCGGGCCGCGTCCCCGACGCGCGGATCCGTCTCCTGGCGCCCGGCGTGGGCTCGGACTCGCTGATCGCCACGGAGCTGGGGGTCGCCGACGTGTCGACCGCCGTGCGCAGCGACTTCGCCCGACAGGCTCCCGGCATCCTCGCCCGCACCCTGGTCAGGGCCGTGGCCAAGCGCGTGGCGGTGGAGGCGGTCAAGAAGACGGCCTCCAGGAAGGATGAGACGCTGGGCGAGATCGTCGGCCTGGCGGCGAACGTGACCAGCGCGCTCCTCGAACAGGCGGACACGCGCGGGCTCGATCTCCTGCCCGCCCGGGTGCGTCTGGTGCGCGTCCGGGTCCCGGCGGGCCGCCATCGTCTCCATCTGGAAGTCCTCGAGCCCGGACGACCGCGTCCACGCTCGCTGGACCTCGGGGTCGTGCACGTCGAGGCGGGTCGGGTCGTCGTCGTGCCCGTGCGGATATGGGAAGGGGGAAGGGCGCGATGAGGATGAAGCGGCGGCGCGGCTCGACGTCGTGGCGCAAGGCCCTCACCTGGACCGTGGTGGCCGCCGTGTCGGCGCTGGTCGCGGCCGAGTTCGTGGCCCACCACGTGGTGGATGCGGACTTCGTCGCCGGCCGGCTGGGCCATCGCCTTGGTCCGCGCTTCGAGGTCCGGATCCGAGACGTGGGCTTCAGCTTCCTGCGGGGCTCTTTGGAGGTGGACGGCTTGCGGGTGCGCCGCGTGACGGCGGATTCGGAGCCGGGCGGCGTGGGTCCCGACGTGCGAGTGGCTCGCCTTCGGATGCGGGGCCTGGACCGGCTGTCGCTGCTCCGGGGGCGGTCGCTGTCCATGTCCGGGCTCGCCATCGACAGCGTCCGCGTCCGGGTCCGGACCCACGCGCTCACTCGCGCCGAGTCGCGGGCCGGCTCGAGGGTCCCGCCCGAGGAACGCCTCGGGAACGCGCTCCCGGCGCTCGACGTCGGCCGGGTGAGGGTGACGCACGCGGACCTCGTGTTGGCCGCGGACGATGGATCGACGGCCGACTCGGTGCAGGGCCTGAGCGTGACCCTGGAGGACCTCCGGACGGGGCCCGGCCGCCCGGCCGGGGGCGATCGGGTGCTGTTCAGCCGCGACGTGCGGGTCGATCTGCCGAGCTACCGGCACGTGACCGCCGACGGACTCTACGTCCTCGAGATGGACAGTCTCGGCCTCTCGACCCGGGACTCGACCCTCGGCCTCGGCGCGCTCCGGTGGCACCCCACGGTGGGGCCTTCGGAGTTCGTGGGGCGCCTCCGGCACCGCGAGGAATACGTCGACCTGGCCGCACGCGGGGTGCGGCTCCGGCACGCGGATTTCGGGCGGCTGGTGTCCCACCACGGCTTCATGGCGGGCTACCTCGGAACGGACTCGGCGCGGCTGTCCATCTGGGACGACAAGACGGTTCCCGCGGCCGCGGACTCGGCGTCTCCGGGCATGCCCACGGACTGGGTGGCGGGCGCAGGCGTGCCGCTGGCGCTCGACACCGGGACGGTCGAAAACGCCACTGTGATCTACGCGGAGACGCCACCCGGCGGCGGTCCCCGGGGCGTCGTGCGCTTCGATCGGGCCAGCGCTCGACTGCTGGGCCTGTCGAACGCGAGGGCGAGGCTCCTCCGCCAGGCCCGGTCCGAGGCCACCGGGAACGGTTCCGCACGGGCGGTGCTCCGGATGCGGGCGGAGCTCTTCGGGAGGGGACGCCTGCAGGCCCAGATGACGGCCGACCTCTCGGCGGACTCCCTGGCGGCGAGGCTGACCGGCGGCCTCGGGTCGCTGCCGGCCGCCGCCCTGGATTCGGCGACGGCTCCACTCGCCGGAATCGGCGTCACGGGCGGCGCCATCGACACGGTCGGCTTCGACCTCCGGCTGGACGGCCGGAGGGCCTCGGGCCGCGTGTGGGCCCTCTACCGGGACCTGTCGCTGCGGAGGGCCGAGCCGGGCCAGGGGCCGCCGGGCCTCTTCGACCGGATCGGCACCGTCGTGCTCGAGCGGAGGGTATGGGACGCCAACCCCGAGCCGGCGGACCGCGAGCCGCGCGTGGGCCGGGTCGACCGCACCCGCCAGCCCGGGGAGACGTTCTTCGCCTATGTGTGGAAGTCGCTGAGGAGCGGGCTGCTGGACGTGCTGAAGAAGTGACCGGGCGCATCTAGCGGGTGAACGCCCCCGCCAGGCCCCCGGACACGAGGCTCGAGACGTTGGTGAGAATCCGGGGCAGGGCGAACCCGCCCGGGGACGCCAGGTAGCGCGGCTCCCACACGGGGCCGAACTTGTCCTTGTATTGCCGGAGCCCCTGGAAGCTGTAGAAATGGTCCCCGAACCGGTAGATCAGCGAGCCGATCCGGTTCCAGGCCGACGCCAGCGGCCGGTTCTCCAGCCCCGAGAGCGGAGCCATGCCCAGGTTGAACCAGCGGTAGCCTTCCTCCCGGCTCCACAACATGAGCTCGACGAACAGGTACTCCATGACGCTCGCCGGCGCGTCGGGGAGTTGTCGCATGAGGTCGGGCGAGATCTCGGTCCGCTCCGCGGAGGTCCACAGGTTGGAGAACGCCACGACGCGTCCCTCGCGGCGGACGAGACCGGCCGGGAAGCGGGTCAGGTACGCGTCGTCGAAGCGCCCCATCGAGAAGCGCTTCTCCCGGGTCGCCTTGCCCTCGAGCCAGGCGTCCGAGACCTCGCGCAGCTCCGGGAGCAGCGACGCAACGTCCGCCGGCGGCCGAATCTCGAAGGAGCATCCTTCCTTCTCCGCCTTGCCGATGGTCCGCCGCAGACCGCGCCGCGAGCCGCCTTCCAGGGAGAACTCCTCCAGCGGGACGCGCGCTTCCTCGCCCAGCTTGAGAAGGGTGAGGCCCATGTCCAGGTAGAGAGGCAGGCGCCGGGGCGAGATCTGGTAGAACACCGGCCAGTCGTCGAACCGGTCGGCCATCTCCCGGAACCGCCACACGAGCTCCGGCCAGCGCTCGGTCGGACCGACCGGGTCCCCGAGGGCGACGCGGCTGCGGCCCTCGGCCCCGTACATGAGGAAGGCGTCGCCTGCTTCGCTGAACAGGAACGCCTTGTCTCCCAGGAAGGCCAGGTTCGCGGCGGCGACCGGCGAGGTGGCCACGATCTCCTCGGCCCGCTCCATCTCGCCGGCCTCGGGCAGCCTCGGTCGCGCGCTCGCCGGCCGCACGAGCCTCAGGATGGCCACGATCAGGGTGACCCCGACCGCCCCCACCGTGGCGCGCAGGAAGCGGGGCGCGTCGCCACGCAGGGCGAAGCGCCACCAGAGGCTCGAGTTGAACTCCACGTGCCGGTACGAGAACAGTCCCAGCCACACCGAGGTGAGCAGGACGATGCCGACGGCCGCGATCCAGCCGGGGGAGAAGGCCTCGCCGAGCAGCGAGCCCTCGCGGTAGAACCGGCCACGGGCCGGGACGAGCACGGCCAGCAGCACGAACAGGAAGCTGGCCTCCTCCCAGTCCAGCCCCTTGAGCAGGGAGAACACGATCCCGGCCACCAGCAGGGGGACGGTCAGGTGCCAGGCCGAGTCGAGCCTTCGCCACAGTCCCCAGCCCAGCACGAGGAGGGCGGCACCCGCCACGCTCGCCAGGAAGTGCGAGGCCTCGATGAGCGGGAGGGGAAGCAGGCGTCCGAGGGAGGCGATCCGCCCCACCATGGAGGGCGTGGCCCCCGACAGGAGGAGGACCGCGCCGGCCACGAAGGTGGCGACCGCCAGGACGTACGGTGCCAGGGAAAGGGTCCACCGACCGACCATGCCCCCCAACCGGGCCACGTAGGCCCGGTGCGTCCGCAGCTCGAGGCCTCCGTACACCACCGAGGCCACCAGCAAGGGGAGGAGGTAGTAGACACCGCGAAACGCCACCAGCGCCCCCAGCACCGCGGCGTGGAGCCCGTGACCCGGGAGCAGGAGGATCAGGGTGGCCTCGAACACCCCCAGTCCCCCCGGGACGTGGCTGGCCAGCCCGACCACCTGGGCGGCCACGAAGATGGACAGGAACGCCGGGTACGAGAGTCCGAGACCCGGAGGCATGAGGACCCACAGCACGGCTGCCGCCAGCGACCAGTCCAGCGGGGAGACGAGGAGCTGCACGACCGACAGGCGCGCCGCAGGAGGGGGAAACTCCCAGTCGCGCACCGAGAGGACGGGCCGCCCGCGCAGCGTCCAGGCGAAGTAGGCCGCCACCACCAGCAGCACGGCGGCGCCGATGAAGCGGCCGAGGGCGCCCCCGAGCGGAGGCGGCAGGAGCCCGGATCCGGCCGCCAGGAGGGCTCCGCCGATGAGACCGACACCGAGCCAGAAGGTGACCGAGTAGAACGCGATCACCTGCGAGATCTCGACGGCCGAGAGCCCCCACGACGAGTACAGTCGGTAGCGCGCCGGCGCGCCCGTGAGCAGGGGGAATCCCAGGCTCTGGCTGAACGCGAAGCCCACGAAGGAGGCCGCCGCGGCGCGCCGGTAGGCCAGCTTCCTCCCGGCGTAGCGCACTCCCAGGTAGTCGTAGACGCTGAGCAGGAAAAAGTTGAGGATCGTGAACAGGAGGGCCAGGATCACCCGCCCGGAGGGCAGGGTCTGAAGGCTGCGGGCGATGTCTCCGGGCCGGTAGTGCCGGAGCTCCCGGTACAGCACCCACAAGGCCAGGGAGAACAGTACGAGTCCGAGGACGGGCTGCAGGCGGTGCAGCAGCCGCCGCTGGGCCTCGGGCTCGGGCCCGGCCTCCGGTCCTGCGCCTGGATCCTCCCGCTCGACGTTGTGCCCGATCAAGCTGTCCGTCCTCCGGGGGGTGCGTGGTGAGGGGCTCGGGTCGCTACGGGACGTAGCTTGTCGAACCGGGGTCGTCTCCGCCACCGGGTCGCCTTCTTTGTGGAGGGATCCCCGACCGTGCTACTGTTGAGGGGTCGAGGAGCCTCTCCGCCCCCAACCTTCGGTGATGGACGCCATGGAGATCCTGTACGCGATCATCGCCTTCGGCGGCGCACTGGCGGTGGCCACCAGCCTGCGCGTTCTGAAGGAATACGAGCGAGCGGTCGTCTTCCGACTGGGCCGCGTGCGGCCGATCCGCGGTCCGGGCCTCATCTTCCTGGTCCCGTTCGCGGTCGAGCGCATGGAGCGGGTGAGCCTGCGCGTGATCGCCATGGACATTCCGCCCCAGGACGTCATCACCCGCGACAACGTGTCGGTGAAGGTGAACGCGGTCCTCTACTTCCGGGTCAACGACCCTCTCAGGGCCATCCTGGAGATCGAGGATTACCTGTTCGCCACGTCGCAGCTCGCGCAGACCACGCTGCGGTCGGTCATCGGACAGGCGGACCTCGACCATCTGCTGGCCGAGCGCGAGAAGTTCAACGAGATCCTGCGCGAGATCATCGACCAGGGCACGGATCCCTGGGGGATCGAGGTCACCGGCGTCGAGGTCAAGGACGTCGACCTGCCCCAGGAGATGAAGCGGGCCATGGCCCGGCAGGCGGAGGCGGAGCGGGAGCGGAGGGCCAAGGTCATCAGCGCCGAGGGCGAGTTCCAGGCCGCGATCAAGCTCCGGGACGCCGCGGGCCTCCTCAGCCAGGAGCCCGCGTCCCTGCAGCTGCGCTTCCTGCAGACGGCCTCCGAGATCGCGGCAGAGAACAACTCCACCACGCTGTTCCCCATGCCCATCAACCTCTTCTCGGGGCCTCTTCAGGGACTGTTCGGAACGCGGTCCGGGTCGGCCCGGGCTCCGGGGGAGGAGGGCGGCGCCGCGGACGCGTCGGAAACCGAGGCGGAGGCCTCGCCGCGGGCGCTGGCCGAGGGTGGCACGCCGGAGCTGTCGGCGGGTGCGGCGGAGCCGTTCCGCCGGCTCGACGAGGGCGAGGGTTCGGCCGAGGAGATCGAGAGCCACCTGGACAAGGCGGAGATCGCCCGTCGGGCCCGCCGCCGCGTCGCCGAAGACGAGCCGGACGGCGATGGCGGGTCCGGCACGTGAACGGCGGCTGACCGCTTCCTCTTCCGGCCGGATCGCAGCCCCGGCGCGCGCGCTCCCGGCCGCGCAGGGCGTCCGGCGGCGTCCCCCCGAACGTGGCAGAGTCCTTGCTCCTCGCGGGGCGCGTGTCGGACGCGAGGAGGGCGCTGGAGCGGCTGAGAGAACGGCTGGGGGCGAACCGGGCCGTCCTGGCCCTGTCGGTGGCCCGGCTGGGCGACGGGATCGGGAACAGCATCCTGATCATCGTCATCCCCCTCTACGTGGCTCGGCTCCCGGCGCCTTGGTTTCCGCTGCCCCGGTCGGTCCTGGTCGGGATCCTCATCGCGCTCTACGGCCTGGTGAACTCCGCCGCTCAGCCGCTCACCGGCGCCCTCAGCGATTGGACGGGCCGACGCAAGCTGTTCATCCAGCTCGGCCTGGCGGTCATGGCCTGCGCGACCGCGGCCTTCGTCCTGGCCACACGCTACCGCGATCTCCTGGTCATCCGGGCATTCCAGGGCATCGGCTTCGCGCTGACCATCCCGGCGTCGATGGCGATCATGACCGCGGTCACCGAGCGGAAGACCCGAGGCGGCGCCATGGGCGTGTTCACGACGTTCCGGATGATCGGCTTCGCCGTCGGACCGCTGATCGGCGGCCTCGTCCAGGTGCACTTCGGCTTCGCGGCCGCCTTCCTGACCGGGACCGGCTTCCTGGTGGCCGGACTGGTGGCGGTCCAGGCGTGGGTGGAGGACCCGCCGGCCGGGCGGGACGAAGCGGCGGCGGGAGGCGAGTTCCGCGTGTTCGACACGGGCCTCCTGTCCGGGGGACTGCTGGCGCTGGGGGGCGCCATGTTCGTGATGGCGGCCGCGATCGCGATGATGTCCACTCTGGAGAACGCCTTCAACGAGCGCCTGCACCAGTCCGCGATCGGCTTCGGGGTCGCGTTCAGCGCCCTCACCGTCAGCCGTCTCGTCTCCCAGGTCCCCCTCGGATCGCTCTCGGACCGACTGGGGCGCCGTCCCCTGATCATCGCTGGGCTCCTGTTCCTGGCCCCGACCACCGCGCTCCTCGGCGTGGCCGCCTCGACCCTGCAGCTCACCGGCGTGCGGCTGGCCCAGGGGCTCGCCTCGGCGGCCGTGGCGGCGCCGGCTTTCGCGCTGGCCGGGGACCTGTCCACGGTGGGGGGCGAGGGGAGGCAGCTCAGCGTCCTCACCATGGGCTTCGGGCTCGGCATCGCGCTCGGCCCCCTGCTGGCGGGCCTGCTGGCCCTGGTGAGCTTCGAGACGCCCTTCCTGCTGGGGGCGGCCCTGGCGCTGATCGCGGCCTGGATCGTGTACCGATACGCGCCGGAGACGAGGGGTGAGCGAGCCGATGCCTGACGCGCGAACGGACGTGGCGATCGTGGGAGGGGGTCTCAGCGGCTTAGCCCTGGGTCGAGCGCTCTCGGCGCGCGGCACCGAGGTTCTCGTCCTCGAAGCGTCGGACCGCCCGGGAGGGGTCACGTGGACCGAGGCGCGCGAGGGGCGTCTCCTGGAGCTCGGGCCCCAGCGCATCCGGCCCTCGGGCGCCGTGGGCGAACTGGTCGAAGAGCTGGGGCTGGGAGATGAGCTCCTCCTGTCACCGGGTGAGCTGCCCCTGTTCGTGTACCGGGATGGATGCCTCGGCGAGGTTCCTCTCTCCGCCCGGGCGCTGCTGCGCACCGAGCTCCTGTCCACGGCCGGGAAGCTTCGGCTGTTGGCCGAGCCCCTCACCCGGGGCGCCCTGCCCGGCGAGACGGTGGCCCACTACCTCACCCGCAAGCTGGGGCGCGAGGCGTACGAGAACCTGGTCGGGCCCCTGTACGGCGGCCTGTACGGCTCGAACCCGTCCGAGATGCTCGTGGAGGCCTCGCTCGGGCACGTCCTCCGGCGCTTCGGGGTGGGGCGCAGCCTGGGGCTGGCCGTCCTCGGGCTGGCGCGTCGAAGGGGTCGGGTGCCGCCCCCGGCGACCTTCCGGGAGGGGATGGCCGCGCTGCCGCGCAGCATGGCGCGCGCGCTCGGCGACCGGGTGAGGCTCCAGGCCCGCGTGACGGCCCTGGCGCGGGAGAACGGAGGCTGGCGGGTGACGATCGGGGGGGGCAGCGCCCCCGCGTGGGCGGTGCGGGCGGACCGCGTCGCCGTCACCGTGCCGGCACCCGAGGCGGCGCCCCTCCTGCGGGAGGTGGCGCCGGAGGTGGCGCGACACATCGGGGCCCTGACCTACAACCGCCTGGTCGTCGTCCACCTGCTCGCCGACCGCGTCCTGCCGGGGCTGGGCTGCCAGGTGTCCCTGGCCGAACGGGACCTGGCGACGCGGGGACTGACCTGGAACGCACCGGCGTTCGGGCCCGACCCGGAGGCGCCGAAGCGCGAGCGGGAAGCGAGGGCGGCCCGGGAAGGGGTGTACACCGCCTTCCTGGGCGGGGCGGGACGGGAAGAGGTGGCCGACCTGGAGGAGGAGGCGGCCGCCGGGCTGGCGACGGACGAGTTCGCCCGCATCACGGGCGAGCCGGCACGGCCCATCCTGGTCAGCCGGGTGTGGATGCCCGCGTGGGACCGGACGTGGAAGGGCGCGGGCGCGCTCGACCTTCCGCGCGGGCTCACGGTGTGCGCGGCCTGGTCGGAACGCCCCGGGATCCCCGGGCGGCTCTCCCAGGCCGCGCGCCTGGCCGAGCGGCTCGCGCCCGCCGCCCCCTGACGGCTCGGCTCAGGCGGCGGCGTCGCGCTCCAGGTCGGCGTTCAGGCAGCGCGCCCCGTCCGCCCCCCGGCAGCGGCACGCTCGGAGGCGTGGGGCTTCGAGCTCCTCGGGCAGCTCGCGGTCCGCCACCACGGCCTCGACCAGATCGGCGAGCAGGGAGGGGAAGCGGGGGTCGCCGTGCGGGACAGGGACGCGGTGGAAGGCCAGGCCCGCCGTCTCAGCCACGCCCCGCAACTCGATGTCGAGCTCCGAGAGCGTCTCCGACTGCTCGTGCATGAAGCTCGGCGCGTCCACGACGACGGCGTCGGCCTCCACACCACGCACCACCTGGTCGATCTCGGGCTCCGTCCATGGAATGGAGCGGTTGCCGTGGTTCTGGAATCCCAGCCGCCAGTCACCGGCGCCGGCGAGGCGCGCCACCGCGCGGCAGTAATCGCGCACGTACAGGTCGTAGCGGGTTCCGTCATCGAGGTAGCGGAGCGGGGTGCCGTGCGCCGAGAACACGAGCCGCACCGAGGGATCGGCGAGGTCGATCCCGGCCGAGCGCGCGCAGCGCCCGATGGCCTCGGCTCGCAGGGCCAGGTAGTCGGGATGCCGGTGCCACCCGGTGATCTCGAGGCGAGGGCCGTCCCAGCCGAGCCGGGCGGCCGCGGCCGCCAGGCTCTCCAGCGCCGCGATCGTGGTCGAGCGTCCGCACAGGGGGTAGACGGGGAGCCCCACGAGCCGGTCGGCCCCGGCGGCCATGGCTTGCTGCACCGCGTCGGCGATCGAGGGCGAGGTGAACTGCATGCCGACCAGCGCTACGGCGTCGTGGCCGCGTCGCCGGAGCTCCTCCCCGAGCGCCTCGGCCTGAGCCTCCGCCTGGGCTCCCAGCGGCGAGCCTCCGATGGCCCGGTACTCGGCGATCAGCCCGGGCGTCCTCCGCTCGGCCAGCTCCCGGCTGCGGCGGCGCACCTCGCGCTCGTCCGCCTCGAGGGACGCGTTGGCGAGAAAGATGCGCTCCAGGTAGGGGAGCACCTCCTGCTCGTCCGCCTTTGATGGCTCACCGAAGTTCAGCATTAGCACACCGATTCGCATGCCAATATCCAGTTCTATATGAAGTGTTCAGGCCTCGGGGCGCGGCGCGGGCTCGAAGGCGTGGACTTCGTCCACGACGGCCCGGGCTACGGCCGGATCGGTGGCCGGCAGCATGCCGTGCCCCAGGTTGAAGATGTGCCCCGGACGCCGGGCGACGCGCTCCATCACGTCGCGGGTCCGCTCCCGGGCCACGTCCTCCCCGGCCAGCAGGGCCGCCGGGTCCAGGTTGCCCTGCACGGCCCGCTCGGGACCGGCGACGGCCCACGCCTCGTCGATGGGGAGACGCCAGTCCACTCCGAGGGCGTCGCCGCCGGCCGCGGCCACGAGCGGCAGGAGCCGGGGGTTGCCGGTGGTGAAATGAATCGAGGGGACCCCGGCCTCCCGAAGGCGCTCCAGCAGGGCCCGTGAATGGGGCAGGACGCGGGACGCGTACAGGTCGGGCTCCAGCGCCCCGGCCCAGGAGTCGAACACCTGGATGGCCGCGGCGCCGGCCTCGTGCTGCGCCACCGCGAAGCCGGCCAGCTGCTCGGCCCAGAACGCGAGCAGGCGATCCGCGGCGGCCGGCTCGCTCCACAGGAAGGCTTTCGTCTCCTCGAGGTTGCGCGACCGCGGACCGCGTATCAGGTAGGAGCACAGCGTGAGCGGGGCTCCGACGAACCCGATCACGGGGACGTCCAGCCTCGGCGCCAGGATGCGGATCTGCTCGAGGATGTGGCCGAGCTGGTCCCGGGCATCGAACGCGTGCAGACGGGCGATGTCCGAGGGCGACTCGATCGGGTCGTCCACCACCGGCCCGACGCCCTCCACCATCCGGACCCGGAGCCCGGCCGCCTCGAACGGCGTGGACAGGTCGGCGAACAGGACCGCCGCGTCCACCGGGTAGTACTCGAGCGGCAGGGCCGTCACGTCGGCGGCGGTGGGCGGGTCGCGCAGGATGTCCGACATGCTGCGCTCTCCGCGGATCTGGCGATAGCGTGGCAGCGAGCGGCCCGCCTGTCTCATGAACCACACGGGCGTCCGGTCGACGGGCTCGCGATGGAGGGCCCGGAGCAGTCGATCGTTCATGCTTCCTCGTCGGGGTTCCGGCGGCGTGACGTGCGGTCGGGCGGGCGGGAAGCTAGCGGCCGAAGGCACGCCGTGCGAGGATGGACCCGGCGGGGAATCGAACACGAGGGAGGCGCATGAGCGACGCGGAGATGGATCCACCGGCCGGCGGAGCGGGAACGGCTCCGACCGGCGGAAGCGAGGCTGCCGACGAGGACGGCCAGCTCCTGGCCATCCTGGCGTTCATGGGTGCCGGTCCGGTCCCGCTGTGGCTGTTCGCGGAGGGTCACGACCTGTTGCCACCGCCCCTCGAGTCCGTGGCCGCGGCCGGCGCCGGGGCGCTCGACGCCCCGGCCCGACGGCTGGCGCGACGTCATCTGGTCCACGTCGAGGCCGCGGAGGTGCGGGTGCCACCTGAGGTCGGCTCCGCCGTCCGGGAGTCGATGACCGGGGTCGAGCGCAGCAGGTTCGCGGGGCTGGCGCTGTCCCTCCTGGACCGCGGCTTTCCGGAGCGAATCGGCCAGCCGGAGGACACGGGCCGCAGCGAAGCCCTGGCGGCCGCCATCGAGGCGGTCGCCGGGCACGTGACCGGGGGCGGGAGCTCCACGGCCCGCGCCGCGCATCTCCTGGGCCGCGTCGGGTCGTTCCACGGTCTCTCGGGAGATCCGGAGCAGGCCCGCCGGGCCCTGGCGCGGGCCATCGCGCTCGCCGAAGGCGAGGCTGGAGGAGGGGGGCTGGACGGACCGATCCGTGCCGTACTGGCCGATGAACATGCTGCGATCCTCGTAGAGCTCGACCGGCTGGAGGACGCGCGGCAGGAGGCGCGGCGCGCGCTGAGGCTGGCCGAGCAGGCCCTCCCCGAGGACGCACCCCAGCTCCCCGTCTTTCTCCTCAACGTGGGCCGCACTCTCCGCCAGGCCGGCGATGTCGACGGGTCCCGCGAAGCGCTCGTGCGCGCGCTGGAGCTCGCCGGAGCGGCGGACTCAGCCGCCGCGCGGCCCCTCGTCGTGGAGGCCCGACTGGCCCTGGCCGAGCTCGCCCTCGGAGAGGGGGAGGCCGACGAGGCCGTCAGCCGGGCCGGTGCGGCGCTCGAGGAGATCTACGAGCGCGACGAGCCCGAGCTCGTGGGCCGGGCGGCCTGGATCCTGGCCGACGCTCTCCGGGAGGCGGGCTCGACGGAGGAGGCGACGGAGCTCTATCGGCACAGCCTGGAGGCCGACGTCCGTCGCTACGGGGCCGGCCACCCCGGCGTGGGCCAGAAGCTGCTCGGGCTCGGCCTGCACTTCGAGGACCTCGGGCGGATCCCCGAGGCGATCGAGGCCTACGGCCGCGCCGTGGTCATCTTCGAGGAGGCCCTCGGGCCGGAATCGGAGCCGGCCCGCAGCGCCCGCGCCTGCCTGGAGCGCGTGTCCGGCCGATCCTGATCGGGGCCGATCAGAAGGCCACGCCGGCCCGGGCCCCGAGGAAGATCGTCCGACCGCGGGCGGGATACCCGACGGCCTCCAGGTAGCGGCGGTCCAGCAGGTTGTCGATCCGCAGCGTGGCCTGGAGACCCGGCCGTCCCGGTGCGGTCCGCACCAGGGTCCAGCTCCCCGCCAGGTCCGTACGCAGGTAGCCGGGGAGCTCGACCCGGTCCGCGGGAACGACCGAGAAATCGCGATCCCACCGGGGCCCCACCCCCGTGAGGCTCAGGGTCAGGGATCCGTGCCCGTTCGGCGACCAGGTCGCCGACAGCGCCCCGGAATGCGTCGGTCGGCGGAGCAGCGGGCTCCCCCGGACGAAGGTCGCGTCGGGCCCGATGTCGAAGCCGGTGTCGAGGGCCTCCGTGTCCAGGTAGGTGTAACTCCCCTGGAGGGCGAGGTAAGGGAGCGGATTCAGCTCGAATCCCGTCTCCAGCCCGCGCGCCACAGCACTCGGGACGTTGAGGTAGTTGGGGGCGTCGGGGGTCGGCGTCGAGAAGGTGAACTGGATGATGTCGCGGAAGCGCTGCTCGAACCAGGTGGCGTGCAGCGTGAGGCGGCCCGCGGCCAGCGGCTGGCGGATGCCCACCTCCCAGCTCCGGCTGTGCTCGGGGGCCAGCGCCGGGTTCCCGCGGATGCCGCCCCCTCCGAAGTTCTCCAGGAAGGTGGGCTCCTTGAACCCCGTGCCCGCCGCCACCCGGAGCCGTGTCCCGGTCGGGAACCGGTAGGCGGCGCCGGCGCGCCAGGTGACGAAGCGCCCGAAGGTCGCGTCGTCGTCGAGGCGCGCGCCGGCCGTGAGCGCCAGGCCGGCGACGGGGCGACTCAGCACCTGAAGGTAGCCGGCCAGGTCGTGCCGACCCGCGTCGAGCCGACTCTCGTAGGGTCCGAAGGAGGAGCGGGAAACGCTGGAGTCCAGGCCGGCTTCGTGGTCCCACGCGCCGCCGACCGTGACCGTGGTCCCGTCCGCGGGCCGGACATCCACCCGGACATCCAGGTCCCGCCGGGTCTGCCGGCCCGTGCTGGCCGTCGCGTAGTAGCCCGAGGTGTCGGCCGGGCCGTCGGGCGCGTCGTGCAGTCCCGACCAGGACTCGTGGGTGCCGGCCTGGAGGTGCGCGGTCACTTTCCGGCCCAGGCTGCGGGTCGCCGACAGGCCGAGGACGAGGCTGCGGCCGTCGCGGTACTGGTTCCGGTCCACGATGCGTCCCGATCCGTCGGTCGGGAAGTGGGCCGTGAACGCCTCGTAGCGGCCGGTGAGGGTCGCCCGGGTCCCGGAGTCGGGCTGCAGGCGGATGCTGCCGGCGGCGCTGGTGTTGCCGTATTGGTCGTTGAAGGGGAGAGTGCCGTCCGTCGAGAACCGGCTCACCGAGGCGCCGTAGCGAACGACGTGCGTGCCGCCGCCGACGTGCACCGAACCATCCAGGCTCCCGAACGTCCCCGCCCCCGCCCGCACCGTCAGCCGCGGTGGACCTTCCCCCCGCTTCGTGAAGATCTGGATCACCCCGGTCACGGCGTCCGAGCCGTACAGGACGCTGGTGGGCCCGCGGACGACCTCGATTCGCCGCACGCCGGCCGTGGTCAGGGTGGAGAAGTCGAAGTCTCCCCCCGCCTGGTTCACGGGCACGCCGTCCACCAGCACCTTCACGTAGTTGCTCTCCCCTCCCCGCAGGAACAGGGACGCGGGGCTGCCCCAGGAGCCGCTTTGCACGACGGTGGCCGCCGGCACCCGCCGCAGGAGGTCGAGCACGTGGATGGCGCCGCTGCGGCGGATGGCGGTCGAGTCGAGGACCGTGACGTCACTCACCACGGCGTCCCGCGGCACGGGCAGCCGGTAGGCGGTCACCACGAGTCCGGGGAGCCGGACCGTGTCCGATCGGCTCGAGGTCGTGTCGGCCGTCGTGGAATCGGCGCCGGGGAGCCGGGCCGCGGCGCGTCCGACCGCCGCGGCGGGCCGAGCCAGGCCCATCAGGAGCGCGGCGGCCACGAGGGGACCGGCGGCCGCGAAGGATCGCCGGGTGGCCGCGTCCGGGCGACGGCTCACGGTTGCCTGCCTCGCGCGGACGGGTCGGCCGCCTGCGTGGCTGGTGCCAGGGGGACGACCTGGGGAGCGCCCTCGTCGGGACCCGGTCCCGGGTGCCGGGTCACCCGGACGGGCCAGCCGTACACGCGCTCCACCGTCTCCCGGACCAGCACCTGGTGCGGCCTCCCGCAGGCGGCCGGCCGGCCGCGCTCCAACAGGAGCAGTCGGTCGGCGAAGCGGGACGCGGCGTTGAGGTCGTGGGTGACGAGCACCACGGTGGTGCCGTCCGGCCCCGCCAGATCGCGCAGCAGACCGAAGATCTCCATCCCGTGGCGGAGGTCCAGCGAAGCCGTGGGCTCGTCGAGCACCAGGAGCTCGGGCACCTGGGCCAGGGCCCGGGCCAGCCGGGCGAGTTGGAGCTCTCCCCCGGACAGGGTGGAGAGGGGCCGCCCCGCGACGTCCTCCAGGTCGCAGCGCCCGAGCGCGCGGCCGATCGCCTCCCGGTCTTCGGAGGTCTCGGACCGCCACGGACCCAGGTGGGGATAGCGCCCCATGGCGACCATCTCCCGCACGCTGAGCGGAAAGGCCACTTCTTCGTGCTGGGGCACGACGCCGACGCGGCGAGCCAGCTCCCGTCGGCTCCAGGAGGCCAGCGGCCGACCGAGGACCCGGACAGCGCCCGAGCGGGGCGGCAGGATCCCGAGAAGCAGGCGGAGGAGGGTCGACTTGCCGGACCCGTTGGGCCCCAGGATCCCGAACAGCTCGCCCGGATGCACCCGGAAGCCGACTCCCGAGACGGCCTCGCGGCTCGCGCCGCCGTAGCGGAAGCCGAGTCCCTCCACCTCGAACACCGCCTCCCCGTTCACTCGATCCGCTCCGAACCGCCGCCGGAGTCGCGCACGAGGAGGACCACGAACAGCGGGACTCCGACGATGGCCGTCACCACGCCGACCGGCAGCTCGGTGGGCGCGAGCGCGCTGCGCGCTACCGTGTCGGCGAGCACCAGGAACGCGCCTCCCGCCAGGAGCGAGGCCGGCAGGACGAAGCGGTGGTCGCTCCCCCAGGCCAGACGGATGGCGTGGGGCACGATCAGCCCCACGAACCCGATGGCACCGGCGATCGCCACCGTGGCCGCCACAAGAAGGGAGGTCGACAGGTACACCGCGCGCTTGGTCCACTCGACCCGCGTGCCCAGGTAGAGGGCGGTCTCCTCGCCCACGGCCAGCAGATTGAGAGGGCGGGCCAGCGCCATCAGCAGGGCGCAGGCGGGCAGCACGTACAGCGCCAGCAGGCCGGTGTCGGACCAGCCGGCCCCGGACAGGCTCCCCATCATCCAGAAGATCGCGGAGCGGAACGTCTCGGTTCGGCCCAGGCTCAGGAACAGCATGATGAGCGCGTTGAAGAAGGCGCCGGCCACCACGCCGGCCAGGAGGAGCACACGCGTGTCCAGGGCGGGCCTTGTGCGCGCCGCCACCACGAGCACGACCCCGACGGCGAGCAGGGCACCCGCGAAGGCGGCCAGCGGCAGGGACCAGGGGCCGGCCGCCGCGAAGCCCAGGGAGAGGGCGGCCACGGCCCCGAGGGCGGCTCCCCCCGACACGCCGAGGACGTAGGGCTCGGCGAGCGGGTTCCGCAGCAAGGCCTGGAACGAGGCGCCGGCCACGGCCAGGCCGCCGCCGACGAGGCTGGCCTGGACGGCGCGTGGGAGGCGGAGGTCGAGCACGATCCCACGGGTCGTGGCGTCGCCGCCCCCGGTGAGCGCGGCCAGCACGCGGCCCGGGGAGAGCGGAGCCGCTCCGACCGCCGTGGCCAGGGCCACGCACGCCAGGAGCGCCAGGAACAGGGCCAGCAGACGGAGGCCTGCCGTGACGCCCCGTGGGGCGTCTTCGCGCCGCGGCCTTCCTGACATCGTGTCTCGAATCGGAGGTCCTCCCCACGGAGGCGTCGAGCCCGGCGGGGGAGGGAGAGGTGCAGCGCGACGCGCCGCGCCCGACCCTTCCCGCGAAGGGCAGTCCTCGGGCACGGATGGAGTCGGTCTCCTGACTCGAGGCGGCCGCGCTCGCCTTCCCGGTAGCCTGTCGAAGCTCCCAGTGGCTCGTCGAGCGCGCCGTTCCGCGTCCCCCCGGGGGGGAGCGTCGGGCCTCTCACAGTGGCGGGGCCGTGCCGGATTCACACCGGCTTCCGGTAGACTCCATCCGCCTGTCTTCGGCACGAGAGATACGGTGGATCCCGGGTCGGGGCAAGTCGCCGACGCACGAAGACCCGGCCGGCGGCCCGATCCCCGTCCCGGAGCGAAGGGCGGGGCTGGCCGGTGGCGCATTCCTGGCCATACGGGCATCTTCGGGGTCGTGAAGCCCACCCCGGCCCGCTTCCGGCGGTGCGGGCGCGGGGCCGGGGAGGGAAGGCGTCGGGCCGCGGGAGAGAGGGGTCAGCATGCCGAGAGAGGCGGTCGCGGGCCCCACCGGACCGGAGCGCGACGGGCGCGCCTCCGGCCGCCGCGCGCGTGGCGGTCCGGGCGCCATGGTCGCGGCCGCCTTCCTGGGGCCAGGCACCATCACTACGGCCACGCTCGCCGGGGTGCGTACCGGGGTGAGCCTCCTGTGGGCGCTCGGCTTCTCCGTGCTGGCCACGCTGGCCCTTCAGGAGATGGCGGCCCGTCTGGGCCTCGTCACCGGGCAGGGGCTCGGCGAGGCCGTCCGCGCCCGCTTCGCCGCGGGCGCGGGGCGAGCTCTCGCGGCCGGCCTCGTCCTGTCGGCCATCGTGATCGGCAACGCCGCCTACGAGACGGGCAACCTCCTGGGCGGCGCACTGGGCGCGCAGGCGCTCGGCGGCGGCTCGGCTCGCGCCTGGGGCCTGGGGCTCGCGGTCGCGGCCGGCGCGCTTCTGTGGGCCGGGCGCTACCGGGCCATGGAGCGCTGGCTCACGTCGCTGGTGGCGGTCATGGGGCTGGTGTTCTTCGCCACCGCGGTGCTGCTCCTCCCCTCGCTGCCCTCGCTGCTCCGCGGGCTGGTGGTCCCCTCGTTGCCGGACGCCTCGCTGCTCCTGGCCGTGGGCCTCGTCGGAACCACGGTCGTCCCCTACAACCTCTTCCTGCACGCCTCGGCGGTGCGCCAGCGCTGGTCCGGCGCGGCGGACCTCCCGGCGGCCCGGCGCGACTCGGCGGTGGCGATCGTGCTCGGGGGTCTGGTGAGCATGGCCGTCGTGGTCACCGCGGCCGGGGCCGGGGGAGGCGAGGTGCGAAACGCGGCCGACATGGCGCGCCAGCTCCAGCCGTTGCTGGGCGGGTGGGCGCGAGCCTTGTTCGGCACGGGGCTTCTGGCGGCTGGCCTCACCTCGGCCATCACCGCGCCCCTGGCGGCGGCTTGGGCGGCCTGCGGCGTCCTGGGCTGGAAGGCCGATCTGCGCTCGCCCCGCTTCCGTCTGGTGTGGGGCGCGGTTCTGCTGGCCGGGGCCCTGTGCACCGTGGTCGGAGTGCGTCCGGTCCCCGCCATCCTGTTCGCGCAGGTGGCCAACGGGATCCTGCTGCCCGGGGTGGCGCTCTTCCTCCTGCTCGTCGTCAACGACGGGAAGCGCATGGGACGGTGGCGAAACGGACCGTGGCTCAACCTGGCGGGTGGACTCGTCGTCGGCGTGGCGGCGCTCCTGGGACTGCGCGCCATCCTGTCGGTTCTCTAGGGGAGCGGGCGAGCGTGGAGCGACGACCGGCGGAGGGGGTGGCGCCGCGGGCGGCTGGACGCCCCGAGACGCCCGCGACGCGGGTCGCGGTCGACATCGGCGGCACGTTCACGGATTTCGTGGTCTGGGCCCCGGGTGCCGCGGACCTCCGCACCTTCAAGGTGCTGTCCACGCCGGACGACCCGGCCAGGGCGGTGCTCGCGGGCCTGGGGCGGGTGCTGGCCGGGGCGAGCGAGGCCCGACCCTCCCCGTCCATCGTGCACGGGTCCACGGTGGCCACCAACGCCGTGCTCGAGCGCAAGGGGGCCCGCACGGCGCTCGTAGCCACGGCCGGCTTCCGGGATCTCCTCGCCATCGGGCGGCAGGCCCGCCCGGAGCTCTACGATCTCATGCCCCGCAAGCCGCGACCTCTCGTTCCGGCCGATCTTGCGTTCGAGGTGGACGAGCGGGTCGATCACCGGGGGCGGGTGCTCCGGCCGCTGGAGGATGCGGAGATCGACCGGGTGGTAGCCGAGATCCACGCATCGGGCGCCGAGTCGGTGGCGGTGTGCCTGCTGTTCTCCTTCCTGCGTCCCGAGCACGAGCGACGCCTGGGCGAGCGGTTGCGGGAGGAGGGCCTCGCCGTGTCACTGTCGTGTGATGTCCTGCCGGAGTTCCGGGAGTACGAGCGGGCCAGCGCCACCGCCATCAACGCCTACGTCTCCCCGGTGCTGGGTCGCTACCTGGGACGTCTGGCCCGCGAAGGGCCGCGGGCGGCCTGGCGGGTGATGCAGTCGAACGGCGGGAGCGTGGGGCTGGAGGCGGCCGGGCGCGAGGGCGTGCGGGCCGTGCTTTCGGGACCCGCCGGCGGCGTGGTCGGTGCCCTGCACGCCGCGGGGGCCTGCGGCTGGGGACGGATCATCGGGTTCGACATGGGCGGGACGTCGACCGACGTCTGCCTGGCCGAGGGACGTCCCCGCGTAACCCGGGAGGGGACGCTCGACGGTCTTCCGATCGGGGTCCCCGTGGTGGACCTCCATTCGGTCGGCTCGGGCGGTGGGTCGGTCGCGCGCGTGGACGTCGGGGGCGCGTTGCGCGTGGGACCCGAGAGCGCGGGGGCCGACCCGGGACCGGCGTGCTATGGTCGGGGCGGCGACCGGCCCACGGTCACCGACGCCAACCTGGTCCTGGGGCGCATGGATCCGGAGGGCTTCCTGGGGGGGACCATGCGGCTGGACGAGGAGGCGGCCCGCGCCGCCTTCGGCGAGCTGGCGGAGCGGGCGGGGCTGGAGCCGCCCCCGGGCCTGTCGCCCGAGCAGGCCGCGGCACTGGGCGTGGTCCGCGTGGCGAACGCGCACATGGAACGGGCGCTCCGCGTCATCTCGGTGCAGCGCGGCCACGACCCCGCCGACTTCACCCTCGTCGCCTTCGGCGGTGCGGGGGGGCTGCACGCGTCCGCCCTCGCCCGGGCCCTGGGGATCGGCCGCGTCCTGGTGCCCCGGACGGCCTCCGTGCTGTCCGCGCACGGCATGCTCGCCGCCGACGTGACCCGGGACTACGGCCTCACGGTCATGCTCCCGGGCACGACGGGCGCCGACCGCCTCCGGGAAGGCTTCGCTCCCCTCGAGCGCCGGGCGCGCGAGGCGATGGAGGGCGAGGGCTCCGCCTCCGGGCTCCGTCTGGAGCGGAGTCTGGCGATGCGGTATCGGGGCCAGTCCTGGGAGCTCGACGTGCCGCTGGATGACGATCCTCCCGGCGCGTTCCACGCCGCGCACCGCGACGCGTACGGGCACGCGGACGCCGGCGCGGCGACCGAGATCGTGGGTCTCAGGCTGCGGGCCGTCCTCCCGGTACGCCCCCCGGAGCTCCCAGAGGCGGAGGAGGCGGGTCCCGATCCGGGCGCGGCGCTGGACGGGGAGCGGCCGGTCGTCCTGGTCGCCGCCGCTGGCGCCACGGTCGAGCCCGTGCCCTTCTACCGGGCGTCGGCCCTCCGGCCCGGGCATCGCCTGGCGGGTCCCGCCGTGATCGTCCGTGACGACACCACCCTGTTCCTCGGCCGGGGAGACGAGGCGACGGTGACGTCTCGGCTCGACATCGTCGTGGGGGTGGCCGGAACGGAGGTGGGGACGTGAGCGTGGACCCGGTCCGCCTGGAGATCTTCAAGCACCTGTTCGCCTCGGTGGCGGAGGAGATGGGCGGCGTGCTCAGGCGTTCGTCGTACTCTCCCAACATCAAGGAACGAAAGGACTTCTCCTGCGCGATCTTCAGTTCTGCGGGAGACATGGTGGCCCAGGCGGAGCACATCCCCGTCCACCTGGGCTCCATGCCCCTGTCGGTGCGGGCGTGCCTCGAGGAGCTGGAGCTGGGCCCGGGGGATGTGGCCATCCTCAACGACCCGTTCCGGGGCGGCACGCACCTGCCCGACATCACCCTGGTCGCCCCGGTGTTCACCGGACCCGACGGAGCCCGGATCGGCTTCGTCGCGGCCCGGGCGCACCACGCCGACGTGGGGGGGATGACGCCGGGATCGATGCCGCTGGCCACGGAGCTCTACCAGGAAGGTCTCGTGATCCCGCCGATCCGGCTGGTGGCGGGCGGGAAAATCCTGTCCGGGATCCGGGACCTGATCCTGGCCAATGTGCGCACGCCCCAGGAGCGCTCCGGGGACCTGGACGCGCAGCTGGCGGCCGTGCAGCGCGGCGCCGACCGTCTGGGAGGCCTGTCCGACCGCTACGGGGCGGACGCCGTGGGCGAGGCCATGGAGGCGCTGCTCGCCTACGCCGAGCGTACCACGCGCCGGCTGCTCTCCTCGATCCCCGACGGCACCTATCGCTTCCGGGATGCGATGGAGGACGACGGCCGGGGCGGCGGCGCGGCGGCGATCGACGTGGCCATCACGGTCCAGGGGGACGCCGTTCGGGTGGACTTCACCGGCACCGACGACCAGCGCGAGGCGGGCATCAACGCGGTTCGCGCCATCACGCTCTCGGCCGTCTACTACGTGTTCCGCTCGCTGGTGGGGCTCGACCTGCCCTCGAACAGCGGCTGCCTGGCTCCGATCGAGCTGGTCACCCGGCCCGGCTCCCTGGTGGACGCGCGCCGTCCGGCGCCGGTAGCGGGGGGCAACGTCGAGACCTCCCAGCGCATCGTGGACGTGCTGCTGGGCGCGCTGGCCGGGGCGTGCCCGGACCGGATCCCGGCGGCCAGCCAGGGCACCATGAACAACCTGGTGCTGGGCGGCCTGGACCCCGCGACGGGCCTCCCGTTTACCTACTACGAGACGGTGGCCGGCGGGGCGGGAGCGGGAGCGTCCGTCCCGGGTGCGAGCGCCCTGCACACGCACATGACGAATACGCTGAACACACCCGTGGAAGCTCTGGAGTACGCCTATCCGTTCCGGGTGACGCGCTACGAGGTCCGGCGCGGCTCGGGTGGGCGCGGCCGCTGGCCGGGGGGTGAAGGCGTGGTGCGAGAGGTCGAGCTCGGGGCGCACGCCCGCCTGACCCTGCTGACGGAGCGCCGCCGGCTGCGGCCCTACGGTCTGGCCGGGGGCGGCCCGGGCGCGGCGGGCCGCAACCTCCTGGTCCGGGATGGCCGCGAGGAGGAGCTCCCGGGCAAGGTGTCCCTGGACGTTCGGGCCGGAGACCGCGTGCGGCTCGAGACGCCCGGGGGCGGAGGCTGGGGCGAGGCGGGGGAGACGTGAGGCGCCCGTCGCGCGCCGCGCTGGGCGGGACGGCGGTCGCGCTGCTGGCCGGGGCGGCGGTGGCCTGGGGCCTGCTCACGACACGCAGCGGCCCGGGGTCCGCGGCGCCGGCCGACACCAGCGCCATGGCGGGGCTGCCGCCCGAGGCGCGCACGCCCGCGGCCCGCCGCGGCGAGGCGTCCTCGTCCGCGTGGCTGGAGATCCCGGCTCCGGTCGTGCCTTTCCGGTCCCTGGGAGGGGACACGGTGTCGCTGGCCGACTACCGGGGCCGGGTGGTGGTCCTGAACTTCTGGGGGACCTGGTGCCCGCCCTGCCGGCGGGAGATCCCGGGGCTGGTGGCGCTGCAGCGGCGGATCGCGGGGCACGGGGCCACGGTGGTCGGGCTCGCCATCGACTCGGGGACGCCGGCGAGCGTGCGAGCGTGGACGCGGGCGCATGGCATGACCTATCCGATCTGGCTCGGCGACACGGGCACCGCGGTCCGTTACTACCAGACCATGGGTTTTCCGACCACGCTGCTCGTGGACGCCGGCGGCGTCATCCGCCGCCGCTACCTGGGGCCCCAGACCGAGGAGCACCTGCTGGGCGACCTCCGCCGGCTGGGCGTGGACGTGCCGGAGGCGGCGGCCTCGGGGCCCGGGGCCGCCGCGGAGTCGCCGGCCGGCGATCAGCCCCCCAGCTCGAGTCCCAGATAGACGGAGCGGCCCGGCGCGGGCTCGTAGTACCGGCCGCCGAAGCCGTTCGGCACGACCGAGCCGGCGTAGCGCTCGTCGAACAGGTTGTCCACTCCCAGGAAGGGATGGACGCTCCATCCCCCGGGGACTTCGTTCGCGTCGGCTCTGAGCCCGACCACTCTGTAGGCGTTCGTGCGCGCCGTGTTGGCGTCGTCGACGTAGTAGGCGTCCACCCAGGTGGCGCGCGCCTCCAGCCGGACCCCGGCCGGGAGGTCCGCGCTCGCGGACAGGTAGGCTCGCTGCCCCGGAACGCCGGGCTCGCGGTCGCCGGCGAAGTCGCCCGAGGGCGTGGCGAAGGCCAGGTACCGGTGGTCCTGTAGGGAGTAGGCCGCCTCCATCGTGGCTCGCGGCACCGGGTGCGCGACGAGCCTGAGCTCGAGGCCTCGGCGCGACAGCCGGCCCGCGTTCCGGTAGTAGACCTCGCCGCCGGCGCCCTCCGAGGGGACCAGGGCGCCGGACACCCGTGCGTCGAAGGCGGTCAGCTCCCAGGCGAGCCGCCCGTCCGACAACGTGCCGCGCGCTCCGACCTCGCCCTCTACCGTGCTCTGGGGACCCAGCGTCGGGTCGAAGCCTCCCCGGCCGTCGGCTCGGTTGGAGAGCTCGCTCGTGGTCGGGGTCTCGAACGACGTGCCGAGCCGCGCCCAGCCGCCGAGCCAGGAAAGGGGGTTCCAGGTGACCCCCGCGGAGGGACTCAGGTGGCGCATCCAGCGCACGCCGGAGTTGTTCCCGTCGGCCAGGAACCGGTCACGCACCGAGTAGCGGTAGTCGTCGAACCGGAGGCCGGCCGAGAGGCCGACCTGAGCGCCCGGCCGGGCCTCGATCCGCACGAAGGGCCCGACCTGCAGTACGCGCTCGGCCTGGTCCAGGAGGCGCGCGCCCTCCCGGGCCTGGTCTCCGTTGCCGACGCCGAGGTTCTGGAACTCTCGTCGATCGTCCACCTGCAGGCCGGCGTCGAGACCCGCCGTCCACCGGAGAGGGCCGAGCCGGCTGGAGACCAGGCCCCGCACGCCTCCCGCGCTGCGGCCCAGTCGGATGACCCGGGCGGGGATGGGATTCCACACGCTCCGCCCCAGGGCCCAGACGGAGGCTCGGAGCGTCGAGCGGGCGCCGAGCGGCGTCGCCAGGGACAGCCCCCCCTGGAGCTGGCCCGAGCGCTTCCCCGTCCCCTGCGCGACCTGCAGCGTGCGGGTCGAGCGCGGATCGGACGTCGCGGCGGCGTGGTCCAGCGACCCGGGATTCTGCGCCAGGGGGAGCTGGAACAGGTCGAGGACGGCGCGCAGCTCGGCGCCGCCGGCGAGCGCGTCGCGGGCCACCAGGTTGGCACGCCACAGCTCGGCGGCCGCGTACTGCCGGTATCCATCCGTCCGCAGGTGCGTGCCGTGGAACAGCCACGAGACAGATCCGTCGCTCCCGCCGCCTTCCAGCTCTTCCTGGCGAAAGCCATCCGCTCCGGCCGTGACCCGAACCGACGGGGAGAGGGGAGCCCGGGGGAAGGGGCCGGACTCGACCCGGAGCACCCCTCCCGCCGCGTTGCCGTACAGGGAGGAGGCCGGGCCGCGCAGGACCTCGATGCGTCCCGCCGAGCCCAGGTCGAGCGGGCCCAGCTCGGCCTGGCCGTCGGGGAGCGTGAGGGGAATCCCGTCGGCCAGGACCTGGATGCCGCGCACGCCGAACTGCGCCCGCGCGCCGGCGCCACGAAGCACGATGCGATCGCCGAGCGCGAAGTTGTGGCGGTCGGCCACGAACACGCCCGGCACCCCTTCAAGGGCGTCGCGGAGGGACACCCGACGCCCGCCGCTCTCGCGGGCCGGAACGTCGACCACCGTGACCGCTCCCGCGACGTCCCGGAGCGGCTCCGGGCCCCGGGTGACCGTGACCCGCAGCGGCGGAGCGGGGCGGGGCGGCGTGGTGTCGGCGGCGGCGATCGTGTCGCCTGGGGTGGTGTCCGGCGACACGAGGTGCTGCGGCGACGCGGCTCGGACCGGGGTCGCGGCGATTGCGAGGGCGAGGACGGTCACCACCGGCTGCATGATGGCTAGACCGCGGGCGCTTCTTCCGGCTCGAGGACCTGGCCGCGGTACAGGCGCGCGTACAGGCCATCCCGGGCCAGGAGCTCGGCGTGGGCACCCTGCTCGACGATCCGGCCTCGCTGGAGGACGAGCAGCCGATCGGCGCGCCGCACCGTGCGGAGCCGGTGGGCGATGATGATGGTCGTGCGGTCCCGCATGGCGGCCTCGAGCGCCTCCTCGACCAGCCGCTCGCTCTCGGTGTCCAGGCTGCTGGTGGCCTCGTCGAGGATGAGGATCTCGGGCTCCTTGAGGAAGATGCGGGCAATGGCGATGCGCTGGCGCTGGCCGCCCGACAGGCGCACGCCCCGCTCTCCGACCGCCGTCTCGTACCCGTCCGGCAGCGCCTCGATGAACTCGCGCGCGTGCGCGGCGCGCGCGGCCGCCTCGATCTCCGCCCGCTCGGCCGCGGGGCGACCGTAGGCGATGTTCTCGGCCACCGTACCCTCGAACAACATGGGCTCCTGCGGCACGATCCCGACGCGCTGCCGGAGCTCGGCGAGCTCCAGGCGGCGCAGGTCGTGGCCCGAGAGCGTGATCCGACCGCGGGTGGGGTCCCAGTAGCGGGGGACGAGGTAGGCGAAAGTCGACTTTCCCGCGCCGCTCGGCCCGACCAGGGCCACGATCTCGCCCGGCTCGATGCGCACGTCGATCTCACGCAGGGCCCAGGGATCGTCCGACCCGTAGCGGAACCACACGTTCTCGAACGTGATCGGACCGGCCCCCTCCTCGCGGAGCGGCACCGGATCGGGCGGATCCGCGATGTCCGGCTCGGTCTCCAGGAGCTCGAACACGCGGTGCGCCGCGCCCTGAGCCTCCTGGTAGCTGCTCCAGATGGAGCCCAGGGCCGTGATGGCGGCCGCTACCTGCACGGCGTACAGGAGGAAGGAGACCAGCTCACCGGCGGTGATCTGGCCGGCCACGATCAGGCGGCCCCCCTCCCACAGCACCGCCACGATCCCGCCGAACGCCAGGAAGGTGATGGCCCCGAAGAAGCCGCCGCGCACCCAGGCCCGCTCGAGGGCCGCATCCAGGGCCGAGCGAATGCGGGAGTCGTAGCGCGCGCGCTCCCAGTCCTCCCGGACGAAGCTCTGCACGACCGGGATCTGGGTGAGCGCCTCCTGGGCGGTGGCGTTGGCCGAGCCGAGGCGGTCCTGCACCTGGATGCTGCGTTTGCGCAGGTAGCGGCCGACGACGAACCCGAGCACCACCACGAGTGGCGCCACGGCGAGCACGGTCACCATCAGGCGCGCGTGCAGGAAGGCCAGCAGCGACAGGCCGCCGATCAGGTAGAGGAGCTGCCGCAGGAGCTCGGCGACCTGGTGGCTGAGCAGGCTCTGGAGCGTCGAGCAGTCGGACGTGAGCCGGCTGGTGAGCTCGCCCGAGGAGCGCCGACTGAAGAAGCCGGGCGACAGGTCCAGCAGGTGGGAGAACAGGTCGATGCGCAGGAAGGTCACCACCCGCTCGCCGGTGGCGCCGAGCAGGTAGACCTCGGCGAAATTGAGCACGCCCTGCACGGCGAACAGGCCGAGGAGGATCAGGGCGATCTGGTTCAGGTGCCCCATGTTCCGCTGGATGAACGCGGCGTCCATCAGGTAGCGGACGACGAGCGGGAAGCTCAAGCCGATGGCCGCCGAGACCACCAGGCAGACGACGGCGCCGGCGAGCGCGCGCTTGTGAGGCTTGAGCCGGGGTCCGAGCTTGCGCAGGGCGAACAGAGTGAAGCGGCGCGCCTTCTTGCCCTTCCTCTCGTCCGTTCCCTCCGGCGACTCGTCGCCGTCTACGCTCGCCGCCGGCCGCGTCTCGGAGTCCCCGTCCACGGCCGTCACATTGTCTCGGTCGACACCCGCAGGGGCGCCCGGTCCCGCTCGATCGTCATGCTTCCATATCCTCCAGCGGCGCCGCGTGGCGCCGCGGCCGGTCGATCCCTATGTTCGCGCCCGGATCGGGCGCGGGGAACTTCGCACGATCTCCGAACCCGACGCAAACGATCCGGCGCGCCGGCCCGGCACGGCCCGCGTCCGGAGAGGCACCTCCTCTGAACGACGACATGGAATCCGGACCCGAGAACCCGAGCGGACGCTCACTTCGGCGCTGGGGCGGCCTGGCGGCTCTCACCCTCGCGGCCACCTACGGCCTCGTCGTGCTCGGCGGCATCGTCCGGATCACGGGGAGCGGCCTGGGTTGTGGGTCCGACTGGCCGCTGTGCCAGGGCCGGCTGATCCCGCCGATGGATGTCCCGACCCTCATCGAGTACGGCCATCGACTGGCCGCGGCCAGCGTGGTGACGCTGGTGACGCTTCTCGTCGTGTACGCCTGGTGGGCGGGGCGGCGCTCCGACGCCATGCGGCGGCCCCTCCGGCTCAGCGTCGTCGCGCTGGCCCTCGTCATCGTGCAGGCGCTGCTCGGGGCGGTCACCGTGTGGCTCGACCTCCCCCCCGCGACCATCGTGATCCATCTGGGCACGGCCATGCTCCTCCTGGCGCTGCTCGTGGTGGGAACGACGCGAGCCCTGACCGGCCGCCGCGTGCCGCGGTGGGACCGGGCCGCTCGCATGACCGCGTGGCTGGCCGGGCTCGCCTTCGTGGTCGTGCTCCTCGGCGCGCTGGTCGCGAACCTGGGCGCCTCCACCGCGTGCCGAGGGTTCCCGCTGTGCAACGGGAGCCTGGTGCCGGCCGGAGGCTGGCGGACGCACCTCCACTGGACGCATCGGCTGTTCGCGTACGGGCTGGCGGTGCTCGCCGTGTGGCTCCCCTTCTTCGTGCGTCGCGAGCGGCCGGGCGACGGCGCCGCGCAGCGGGCCGCCGCCACCGTGGCGGCCGTCGTGGTCGTCCAGATCGGCATCGGGGCGGGGATGATCCTGGGCAACCTGCCCGCCCTCCTGCGCGCGCTGCACGTGGCGGGCGGAGCCGCCGTGTTCGCCTCCCTCGTGTGGGCGGCGACGCTGGCGTCGCGGTCCCGGGGCGCCACCGCCACGGCCCGCCCGGACGGGCGTCAGGCGGCCGACCGAGACACCGATCCCGCGCCCGCTCCCGTGATGCCGGGCTCCGGCGTGGAGGGAGCCGCCCTGAGGTGCCCCGTACGCGCGCTCGAGGGGGGCGAGGAAGGTGGCGTGCGTCGCGCCATGCTCGACTACGTGGCGCTCACCAAGCCGCGCATCATCTCGCTCCTCCTGGTGACCACCGTCGTGCCGATGTTCGTGGCCGGACACCCGGCGGCGTGGCTCGTGGTCTGGACCGTGGTGGGCGGCTACCTGATGGCGGGCGGGGCCAACGCACTCAACATGTACCTGGACCGGGACATCGACGGGACCATGCGCCGCACGCGGCGGCGCCCCATCCCGAGCGGCCGGGTCCCGGCGGCGCGTGTCCTCCTGTTCGGGGTGGCGCTGGCGGCGGTGGCGTTCGCCGTGTTCGCCCTGGCGGCCAATCTCCTGGCCGCCGTGCTCGCTCTGTGCGGCCTCCTGTTCTACGTGTTCGTGTACACGCGGTGGCTCAAGCGCTCGACGCCCCAGAACATCGTGATCGGCGGGGCGGCCGGCGCATTTCCCCCGCTGGTCGGGTGGGCCGCGGTGTCCGGCCACGTCGGCCTCCCGGCCCTGTTCCTGTTCTTCATCGTGTTCTACTGGACGCCCCCCCACTTCTGGGCGCTGGCCCTGATGAAGGAGCGGGACTACGCCGACGCCAGGGTTCCCATGGCGCCCGTGGTGTGGGGCGAGGGGGAGACCAAGCGGCAGATGCTGCTCTACAGCCTCGTGCTGGTGCCGCTCAGCGTGATGCCGGTGCTCACCGGCGCATTCGGGCTCGTGTACGGCTGCCTGGCGATCGTGCTCGGGGGCCGGTTCCTGTGGCTGATGGTCGAGCTCCTCCGCGAGCGGGAACGCACCGGTCGGGCGTGGCGCCTGTACCGCTACTCGCTCCTCTACCTGGCGCTGCTGTTCGGCTCGATGCTCGTGGATCAGGCCGTGCCCGTGCCGATCATGGAGAGCGCCGGGACCCCGGTGGCGCTTCGGGGGGCGGCGCCCGCGGCCGGCCCGGCCTCCGCCGCGGTCCGGATCGTGCCGGTGGACCTGGTACGGCCCTCGCCGGGCGGGCCGCGGGAGGATCCGCCGGCTCCACGCTGAGCGTGGAGCCGGGAGGGAGATAGTCCAGACCGGGAGTCCCTATGCAGGCTCTCACCGTCGATCGACTCCAGTTCGCCTTCACCGTCACCTACCACTACCTGTTCCCCCAGCTCACCATGGGGCTGGCGCTCCTGATCGTGATTCTCGAGACGGTCGCGCTGCGCACGGGGGAGGAGCGCTACGAGCGGGCCGCGCAGTTCTGGGCGCGCATCTTCGGGATCAACTTCGCCATCGGTGTGGTGACCGGGATCCCGATGGAGTTCCAGTTCGGGACCAACTGGGCGGCGTTCTCGCGGTCCGCGGGCGGGGTGATCGGCCAGACGCTCGCCATGGAGGGCGTGTTCGCCTTCTTCCTGGAGTCCTCCTTCCTGGGGCTCTTTCTGTTCGGGAGGAAGCGGCTGAGCCGGCGGGCCCACTGGGTGACGGCGATCCTCCTGTTCGTGGGCTCGTGGCTGTCGGGCTACTTCATCGTGGCGACCGACGCCTGGATGCAGCATCCGGTGGGCTACGCGGTCGGGCAGGGAGGCGCGCTGTCGCTGCAGAGCTTCCGGGCCCTCCTGCTCAACCCGTGGGGCGTGTGGCAGTACCTGCACACCATGGTGGGCGCCGTGATCACGGGCTGTTTCGCCATGGCGGCCGTCGGTGCCTACTACCTGCTCCAGGGCCGCGACCGGACCCACGGGCGCATGTTCGTCAAGCTGGGCGTCCTCGTGGGCGTGGTGGCGACCCTCGTGCAGCTCTTCCCGCTCGGGGACGTCCAGGGGCGCATGGTGGCCGAGCACCAGCCGCCCACCCTGGCCGCCATGGAGGGCCTGTTCCACAGCGAGCGCGGGGCCCCGCTCGCCCTCCTCGGCCAGCCGGACGTGGCCAAGGGGAGGCTGGACAACCGGTTGAGCGTGCCGCGGGCGCTGAGCTTCCTCACCTACCGCCGCTGGGCGGCGGAGGTGCAGGGGCTCGAGGCGTTCCCGGAGCAGGACTGGCCCGACAACATCCCGCTCCTCTACTACAGCTACCACATCATGGTGGGGCTCGGCACGATGTTCATCGCGATCATGCTGCTGTCGGCGTGGAAGCTGTGGCGCGGGACCCTGTTCGACTCGAAGGCCACCCTGTGGGTCCTCATGCTGAGCCTGCCCTTCCCCTACATCGCCAACACGGCGGGGTGGATGACCGCGGAGCTGGGGCGGCAGCCGTGGGTCATCTACCGGCTGATGCGAACTTCGGCCGGGGCCTCGCCCGGCGTCTCCTCGGGGAACGGCACCTTCACACTCCTCGGCTTCATGGGCCTGTACATGGTGCTCGGCTTCCTCTTCCTGTTCCTGGTCGGCCGGGAGATCGCGCACGGCCCGGGAGCGGGTGAGGACGAGGGTCCGGGAGCGGGTGGCGAAGGCGGCGCCGGCGCCGCGCGGGGCCAGGCCGCGCTGGCCGGCTGAGGGGGGCGAGCATGGAAACCGTGTGGTTCTGGTTGGTGGCGTTCATGATCGTCATGTACGTCGTCCTCGACGGCTTCGACCTCGGCGCGGGGGCGGTCCACCTCCTGGTGGCGAAGCCGGGTGCCGAGCGGCGCGCCGTCCTCCGCTCGATCGGGCCGGTGTGGGATGGCAACGAGGTGTGGCTCATCGCGGGCGGGGGGACGCTGTACTTCGCCTTCCCGGTCCTGTACGCGTCCAGCTTCAGCGGTTTCTACCTGCCGCTCATGATCGTCCTGTGGCTCCTGGTCCTGCGGGGGATCGCGGTCGAGTTCCGGAGCCACCTGCAGGGCGGGGTGTGGGCCCCGTTCTGGGACGTGGTGTTCGCGGGAGCCAGCCTGCTGCTGGCCCTGTTCTTCGGCGCCGCGCTGGGGAACGTCGTGCGGGGGGTGCCCCTCGACGCGAACGGGTGGTTCTTCGAGGCGTTGTGGACCCACTGGAGGGTGGGGACCGACCCCGGCGTCCTCGACTGGTACACGCTGTCCGTCGGGCTCGCCGCCCTGGTGGCCCTGTCGATGCACGGGGCGCTGTGGGTCGGTCTGCGCACGGAGGACTCGCTGCGGGAGCGGTCCCTGGCGCTGGCCGGGCGCGCCTGGTGGCTGGTGGCGGGGTTCACGGTCCTCGTGACCGTGTTCACGTGGCTCGTGCAGCCGCTGGTGGCCGAGCACCTGCGCGCGCGCGCTTGGGGCTGGGCCTTCCCGGCCCTGGCGGTGGGATCGCTCGTCGGGATCCGCGTCGGACTCCGCCGGGGCGTGGACGGGGGCGCGTTCCTGGCGTCCTGCGGCTACCTGGCGGGCATGCTGGGGAGCGTGGCGGTGGGCCTGTATCCGTACGTGCTCCCCGCCGTGGGTGGGGCGAGCGCCGGTCTCACGGTCCACAACGCCGCGGCCGGCCCCTCCGGCCTGGCCATCGGGCTGGCGTGGTGGATTCCCGGGATGGTGCTGGCGCTGGGCTACGTGACCTTCATGTACCGGCGCTTCTCCGGGCGCGTGTCGCTGGAGGGCGAGGGGTACTGAGGCTCCGGCGGGGCCTCGTGACGCGAACCGGTCCGCCTCGGGGCTGATTCGCGAGGGCGGACGGTTCAGCTGAAACGTCCGGGCGCGCTAGACCGTCTCCAGCAGCGCCACGTGCCCCAGCCCGCCGGCCGCGCAGATGCTGACCACGGCGCGGCTGCCCGATTCCATGTCCGCCAGCTCGGCGGCCGCCTGCGACAGGATCCTGGCCCCGGTGGCGCCGAAGGGGTGACCCAGCGCCACGCTGCCGCCGTTGGGGTTGAGCCGGTCGCGCGGGAACGCTCCCAGCTCCCGGTCCACCCCGGCCTGCTCCCGGAGCCAGTCGCGGTCCTCCAGCGCCGCGATCGTGCACAGGACCTGCACGGCGAACGCCTCGTGGATCTCCCACAGCGCCACGTCGCCGTAGCCCATGTCGTGGCGGGCCAGGAGGCGAGGGATGGCCAGCGTCGGCGCCATGAGGAGGCCCTGCCGGCGCAGGTCGATGGCCGCCTCCTCCCAGTCCAGGAGCCGGACCCGGGGCACGTCCCCGGGGAGGCGCTCCACGCCCGCCGCGGTGCCCACCCATACGGCGGCGGCGCCGTCGGTGAGCGGGGTCGAGTTTCCGGCGGTCAGCGTGCCGGACTCGCGGTCGAAGGAGGGGCGCAGCCGCGCCAGCTTGTCGAGCGAGGTGCCGGGACGGGGCACCGCGTCGACGTCGGCCGGGAAGGTCCCCGGCGTGACCAGGAGGGGGCGGAAGAAGCCGCGCTCGGTGGCGGACACGGCTCGCATGTGGCTCTCGAACGCCAGCCGGTCCTGCGCCTCCCGCCCGACGGACCAGGTCTTCGCCATCTGCTCGGCGTGCTCGCCCATGGTGAGGCCGGTGGTGCGCTCGGTGGCTGTCGGGATGCGCACCCGGATGTCCTTGAGCCGGAGCTGCGTCAGGGTGCGTACCGCGCGCACCGGGCTCCCGGCCTGCACCGCGCGCCGCACGGTGCGGCTCAGGCGGAGGGGCAGTCCGATCTGGGTGAAGGACATCGACTCGACGCCTCCGCACAGGGCGAGCTCCAGTCGTCCCGAGCGCGCCTGACCGGCGGCGTGCGTGGCGGCGGCCAGGCTGGTGGCGCAGGCCTGTACGATGCCCTGGGCCGGCACGTGCGGGTCGAGGCCGGACTCGAGCCACACTTCGCGGCCCCAGTTGCTCACCTCGAGGCTCGGGATGACCGAGCCCCACAGGACCAGGTCCACGGCCTCCGCCTGCCCCGGCCCGCGTGGCCCCACGACGCTCTGCTGGACCACGGGCGTCGACAGCCTCAACGCATTGAGGTCGGCCAGCTCCCGGTCGATGCGCGCGAACGGGCTTCTTAGCCCGGGCGCGACGAAGATCTCGGGTCCCTGCGGCGTCATGGTTCCTCCGTGGCTCGGCGCTGTGCGTCTCTCCGCGCGGCGGGCGGGCGGGCGGTAGGGCCCGCGGCACGGTGGCGAGCGGCCGGCGAGCCGTGCAAGATGAGAGCCGCACGGATCGTGCATCCGGGTGGCCTGAATCCAGGGAGGGCCCCGCAGGTATGTCACGCCACCGAGAGGAAGACGCTTCCATGACCGAGAGCTCCGCGCCGCGCGTCCGCTTCGCCCCGAGCCCCACGGGCTACCTGCACGTGGGGGGAGCGCGCACGGCGCTCTTCAACTGGCTGTTCGCCCGCCGCGAGGGCGGCGTCTTCATCCTGCGGATCGAGGACACCGACCGGGAGCGCTCCAGCGACGCCATGACGCAGGCCATCCTGGCCGCCATGGAGTGGCTGGAGCTGGATCTCGACGAGGGCCCGTTCCACCAGGCCGACGGCCTGGAGCGGCACCGGGCCGACGTGGAGCGGATCCTGGCCTCCGGCGCCGCCTACCGGTGCTTCTGCGCGCCGGCCGAGGGAGGGAAGAGCGCCCACGCCGTGGGCGGGTGCCCCGGACGCTGCCGCGACCTGGAGTCCGACGAGGCGGCTCGTCGCGCGGAGGCCGGCGAGCCGTACGCGGTCCGCTTCCGCGTGCCGGCCGGGGAGACCGCCTGGGAGGACGCCGTGCACGGCCACACGGCCTTCCCGAACGACAGCCTGGAGGACTTCATCCTCCTGCGCCGTGACGGGACGCCCGTGTACAACATGGCGGTGGTCTCCGACGACCTCGACATGCGGGTCACGCACGTGATCCGCGGCGACGACCACCTGTCCAACACGCCCAAGCAGATCCTCCTGTACCGGGCGCTGGGGGCGGAGCTGCCCACCTTCGCGCACGTGCCCATGATCCTGGGCCCGGACGGGAAGCGGCTCTCCAAGCGCCACGGTGCCACCTCGGTGGAGGCCTACCGGGACGAGGGGATCCTCCCGGAGGCGATGGTGAACTTCCTGGCCCTGCTGGGCTGGTCTCCCGGGAACGACCGTGAGGTCATGACCCGCGACGAGCTGGTCGAGGCGTTCTCGCTGGACCGCATCCTCCGCAAGAGCGGCGTGTTCGACCCGGACAAGCTCCTGTGGCTGAACGGCCAGCACATGACGCGGTCCGTGCCCGAGCGGCTGGCCGAGCTCGTCGAGCCGCGGCTCGAGGCGGCGGGGATCCCGTCCGCCGCGCTGGAGGGGGACCGGGAGCGGTTCCTCGAGGTGCTCGAGGTGGTCCGCGACCGGGCCCGCACCCTGGGGGAGCTGGCCCGCCAGGCGGCGCCCTTCTTCGCGGACACGCTGGAGTACGACGAGGACGCGGTGAAGCGCTTCTGGAAGGACCCCGCCGCCGCGGCCGAGCGGCTGGAGGCGGTGCGGGAGCTGTTCGACGGGATGGAGGAAGGCGCGTTCGAGCCGGAGCCGCTCGAGGCGGCGGTCCGCGGCCTGGCCGAGGCGCGGGGGGAGGGGGCCGGCAAGGTCATCCACCCGCTGCGCGTGGCGCTCATGGGCGTGGGCGTCGGCCCCGGCATCTTCGTCACCCTCGCCCTCATGGGCCGGGAGCGGGCGCTGGCCCGGGTCGACGCGGCGCTCGACTACCTGCGCGCGGAGGCGGCGGCGGGGTGAGGGCCACGGAGCCGAGCGACGAGCCCCCGGACGGAGTGACCGACGAGGGCTGGATGGAGCGCGCCCTGGCGCAGGCCCGGCTGGCGGCCGGGCGCGAGGAGGTCCCCGTCGGGGCCGTGCTGGTCGGCCCTGAGGGCCTGGTGGCCGAGGCGCACAACCGAACCCGGGAGGCGGCCGACCCCACCGCGCACGCCGAGATGTCCGTGCTGCAGGCGGGCGCCCGCGCGCTCGGAGACTGGCGCCTTCTGGAGCACACCCTGTACGTGACCCTGGAGCCGTGCGCCATGTGCGCCGGGGCGATCGTGCTGGCCCGTCTCCCGCGCCTCGTGTTCGCGGCCGGTGATCCCAAGGCGGGCATGTGCGGCTCGCTCGAGAACCTGGTCCAGGACCCGCGGCTCAACCACCGGGTCGAGGTGACCGAGGGCGTCCTCGCCGAAGAGGCGGCGGAGCTCCTGCGGGCCTTCTTCCGGGAGAGGCGGTAGCGCGGAGGCGGCCGATGGTCGTACGGAGATTGGACCGGTGGGGACCGTGCTCGATGCTCCTCGCTTTATGCGCGTCCGGGGTCGCCTGTGGCCGCCCTTCGCGGAGCGAATCGAGGTGTCCCGTCTTCACGCCGAAAGCGACGTGGGACGGCACGACGGTCCGTGACGCCGGCTTCTTCAGCATCTCGGGAATCGCTCTGGCGCGAAACGGAGACATCATCGTGCTGGATGAGGGGAACGCCCGGCTCTACCGCTTCCGTCCGGACGGAACGCCCGTGTGGCAGGTGGGCCGGGAGAGTTCGAGGATCCCAAGGGTCTTTTGCGTTTCGGAGATCTCCTGGCCACGCGGGATTTCGGTGACGATCGTCTCTCGCTGTGGACGTGGACGGGAGAGCCCGCGGGCACACGCAACCTCGAGACGCTCCCGCTACGGGGATCGGCCGTCTGGATCGCTCCGGTGGACACGGGCCGCCTGGCGGCGACGACCTTCGTCCCGATCCCCAGCGAGGGACCGATCGCCGCGCTCCCGAGGGCACTGGTCGTCGCCTCCACCTCGGGCGAGCTGGACACGCTCGCCGATGTCTCTATCCCGGGCTTTCAGGTCGTTCGGGCCGAGGGACGGACCCGCCAGCTGCCGCTGCCCTACACGCCGGTACCCGTAGCGGCGGTTTCCGCCGGCCTCGTGTACGTGGCGAGGGGCGCCGGCTACGACGTGATCGGCTTCGGAACCACGGGCGATACGGTCCGGCGGCTCACGGGACCCGCGGAGCGGCCGCCCGTGACGGCCGGGATGAAGCGCGCCTTCGCCTCCGGCATCGGCGACTCCGCGTTCGCGGCACGGATCGAGTACCCGAAGCGCGCGCCGGTGGTGCGGTCGCTCGTCGCGGGCCCCGGGGGCGAGCTCCTGGTCCGCACGTGGTGGAGAACGGGCGATCTCGATCGGTGGGATCGGTGGTCCGGACAGGGCGTCTACAGCGGATCGTTCCTCCTGCCCACCGGAGCCGCGCACGTGGCCGTCGGAGTCGGGCGGATCGTCGCCCGGACCGAGGACGCGCTCGACCGGCAGCGGGTCACGGTCTTCACGCCCTCGGATTCGGCCTCGTGTCCCGGCCCCGTGCCGGACCCGGCCCGCGCTCCCATGGCGCCTCCCCCCGAGCGCGCCCCGTAGCGGAGCCGGAGCGTGGTGACGCCGCCCGGACCGATGAGCACGACGTAGAGCCGGTCGTACCCGGCCTCGGCCATGTCCGGGTCGGGATCGCCGCCCAGGGCGCGGACCAGGTCCGGCACCGTGTTGCTGTGCCCGACGACCAGGTAGCGGCCCGGCCGGCCCCGGAGCCGGTCGGCCAGCGCCTCGGTCGGCCCGGGATCGTAGATCCGGACACGCAGGCCCGCCGCCCGCGCGGTTGGCTCCGCCGTCTCCCGTGTGCGGCGGTAGTCGGTCGAGTACACGCCGGTGAGACCGACATCGCCCAGCATGCGTGCCAGGCGTGCCGCCCGGGCGCGTCCGGCGGCGGTGAGATCGGGATCTCGAGATCCGTCCTCGACCTTCTCGGCGTGCCGCACCACGAACACGACGACGGAGTCCGCCCGCGGGCGCCCCGGCGGCCGGGTGGGAGCCGGGGCGCCCGCGGGCAGGACCAGGGATGCGAGGGAGAGCAGGGCGGCGATCGTCAGGGGCATGAAACGGCTCCTTTCGGGTGTCGCGGACGCCGCCGCCACGCACGGCCGGGACGAGCGGGGCGGCGGGCGAGGGCAGGCGGACCCCGCCGGCGAGCGGGAGCGGGCATGTCGGGAATCTGTCCTGCGATGGAGGGTTCACGACAGGGGACGCTTCCGCGGACCCGTTCCCGGGGTGGGGACGGGCCGTGAGGCGGCTCGCCGGCGGCATGGAGGCCAACAACCTGGCCCGGCGGGAAATCGCGTGGCGCTGGACCGAGCCCGACCGCCTCACCTGTCACGAGGCGCTTCGCTACCGGTGGGCACGGTACGACCGGGTGGGCTACATCTACGGGCGGGGCGGGTGCGGATCATCCCTGCGCGGAGGTCGTCACCGACGTGCGGGCGGCTGTGTCCGGCTGCGGCCCGGAATTGCACAAACATCGAAGATCTTATGTAATTGTGCATATGGGAAACGTGAGCGTAGCGGAGGCCGCCAGCCGGCTCGGAGTGCATGTGTCTCGCATCCACCAGAGGATCGCGGAGGGTTCGCTGCGTGCCGAGCGCATCGGAGCCCAGTGGGTGGTCGACGAACTTTCGTTGCTTCACGTCGCCGAGCGCAGTGCCCCGGGGCGGCCACTGTCGGCTCGGTCGGCCTGGGCGCTCATCGCGGCAGCCGAGCGTGACGACGAGGCGCTCGTGGAGTTGGAGCCGTTTGCGCGAGCCCGGGCCAGGGATCGTCTCGAGGAGCTCCTCGCACTCGCGGCCGCGCCTCCGAACGCGGAGGCCGATGTCCGGCGAATCGCCTCCGCGCTACGATCGTTGTTCCGCAACCGCGCTTTGCGAGAGCTGCGAAAAGCGGCCAGCGCCGATCTCCCCCGGCTACGGGAAGACGTTCGCTGGAAATCGCTCGTCAGAGCGGCCGTGAGTGGCATCGCCTCACCCGATGTCGAAGGGTACCTTGCCGCCATCGACGTGAAGCCTCTGTCGGAGGAGTTCTTGTTGATGCCCGCCGACAGCGACGCCAACGTCATCCTCCACGTGCTCCCGGAAGGGCAGAAAGCCTACCCCGAATCGAAGCTGCTGCTCGCGGCGGACCTCGCAGAACATTGGGGGCCCCGCGAGGAGCTCAGGGCCGCCGAGCTCGTGCGCGAAGTGGCCGAGGACCACGAGGCGGTCGAGCGATGACCGTCCTCCCGCCGATGCCTCCCGAACAAACTGTCTCATGGCTCGGAGTCCTGGACCTCTACGAGCGCATGGGCGAGGGCTGAACGCTCATCGGCGGACAACGGGTCCATCTCCTCTACCCGGTCTACCCCCCCGTCGCCCCCAGCACGTCCGACGCCACCCACCACGCCCCGGCCGCCAGGATGGCCGCGGGCAACACCCAGCGCAGCCACGCGACCAGGAAGCGGTCCAGCCGGCCCGGCTCCTCGCCGCCGATCTGCTCGAGCAGGACGCCGCGCCGCATGACCCAGCCCACGGTCAGCGCCGCGAGCAGCGCGCCCACCGTCTGGCCTCCCGAGCCGAAGGTGAGGTCCCAGGGGACGAACACCTTCAGGTTCACCATGGGCGGCAGGGCGAGGAGCATGCAGGCGCCGAGCACCAGCGGCACCGCGCGCCTCCGCGGCATGCCGAGCGCGTCGCCGAGGCCGGCGGCCAGCACCTCGAACGCGGCGATCCCCGACAGGAAGGCCGCCCCGAGGAGCCCGCCGAAGAACAGGACGCCGAAGATCCAGCCGGCCGGGATCCCCGCGAACACGCGGGGCAGGGTGTCGAACAGGAGGCCGGGGCCGCTGCCGGGCTCGAGGCCGAGCGCGAACACGGCGGGGAAGATGGCGAGGCCGGCCAGGAAGCCGGCCGCCGTGTCGCCCAGCACCGTGAGGGCGGCGTCCGCCTTGAGCTCCTCCCCCTCGCCCAGGTAGGAGCCGTACACGACCATCATCGTGCCGCCCAGGGCCAGCGAGAACACGACCTGCCCCAGCGCCGCCACCACCACCGACGGCGTCACATCGGAGGGGTGGAAGGCCAGGTACCAGCGCAGGCCGGCGCCGGCGCCCGGCAGCGTGAGGGAGCGCACCAGGAGGACGAGGAGGGAGACGAACACGAGGGGTGTCAGCACCCGGCTCGCCTTCTCGATCCCGGACCGGAGCCCCCTGCGAATGACGGCGCCCTGGGCCAGGAGCAGCAGGGCGGTGAAGAGCACCTGGAGCGCGAAGGCGCGGCCGGAGAAGCCGGAAGGAGGCGGGAGAATGGCGGAGGCGTCCACAGGGCGGCCCAGGGGGACGAGGAGCTGCCCAAGGGCATAGTAGGCCACCCACCCGATCGCGTTGGTGTAGTAGCCGAGCGCCGTGAGGACGACGAAGAACAGGAGCCACCCCACCGGACGGCCGCCCGGCAGCCCCGCCCTCTCGAACGCCCCCAGGGGTCCGCGGCGGGTGGCCCGGCCCAGCGACCACTCGGCCATCACGCCCGGCACGCCCACGGCCGCGGCCAGCACCAGATAGAGGAGCACAAACGCCGCCCCGCCGTGGCGCCCGACCATGTACGGGAAGCGCCACACGTTCCCGAGCCCCACGGCCACCCCGATCATGGTGGCCAGCATCCCGAGCCGGGACGCGAAGGTCTCGCGGGCCGTCGGGCCGGCGGACGCCGCTCCGCTCCGCTCCGGCTCCTCCGCGCTCAAGCCCCTCCGCCCTCCCTCACCTCCGCCAGGGCGTCGAGGGCGCGCTCCACGTCCTCGAGGGAGCTGTAGAAGTGGGGTGCCAGTCGGATGGCCGGACCCCGGGCCGAGGCCAGCACCCCTCGCTCCCGGAGCGCGACCTCGACCGCGTGGCCGTCCTCGCACGCGAACGCGGTGGAGGGCGCCTTCCGGTCCGGGTCGTCCGTGCCGAGGAGCTCGAGTCCACGCGCCCGGCCGCCCTCGACCAGCCGGGCTCCCAGCGTCCGGGTCCAGGCGCCGATCGCCTCGAGGCCGACGTCCATGAGCCACTCCATCCCGGCGCGGGCGATGTACGCCTCCAGCACGGGCGGCGTGCCGAGGTCGAGCCGCCGCGCCCCCTCGGCCCAATCCAGCCGCTCCGCGTCGAACGCGAACGGCTCCCTGCGCCCGAACCATCCGGTGAGCGCGGGCCGCAGCCGCTCCGCCAGCCCGGGCCGCACCCACACGAACGCGATGCCGGGAATCCCCATCAGGTACTTGAGGCAGCCGGAGGCCACGAAGTCGGCCCCGCTCGCCGGGGCGTCGAACCGGGCGGTGCCCAGGGTCTGGTAGGCGTCGACGTAGAGCAGGGCGCCGCGGGCGTGGGCCAGCTCCGCGATGACCGGGATGTCCTGCTTGAAGCCGTTCTGGTAGTAGCCGTGGCAGGCCGACACGACCAGGGTGCGCTCGTCGAGCGCGGCCTCGTAGTCCTCCGGGAACGTGACCCCGTCCCGAACCGGCACGCGGGTCACCTCGGCCCCGAAGCGCTCCTGGGCCATCCACACGTGCGCCACGGTCGGGAACTCCGCGCCGCTCACCAGCACGCGGCGGCGCTCGCCGGAGTAGTCCAGGCCGCTGGCCACGCTGGCCGTGGCCTGGGAGACGGAGGTGGCGACCGCCACATCCGCGGGCTCGGCGCCGATCAGCCGGGCGAAGGCGGACCGGGCCCGCTCCACCTCCTCCATCCACAGGTCCCAGTCCATCCCGTCCCGGTCCCAGGAGGCCAGGTAGGCGTCGGCCGCCGCGCGGGTGGGCTCGGACTGGGGGGCGTGCGAGCACGCGTTCATGAGGACGAGGGGGCGGAGGAGGGGGATCCGCCGCCTCACCGCGTCGAGGTCGTAGTCGGGCGAGCCCATCAAGGGCGTATCTCTCGCGTCAGCCGCATGCCCCCGCGCTCCGCGAGGGCACGCCTTCGCCTACTCGCCGCCGCCCGGAGCCGCGGCCGCCTCCCGGTCCTTCCGCCGCAGCACGCTGTGCCGGCGCCCGTAGAACCAGTAGAACGCCAGCCCGACCAGGAGCCAGATCCCGAATCGGATCCAGGTGAGGACCGGCAGGCCCAGCATGAGGCCCAGGCAGGAGAGGATCGCGATCAGGGGCACGAACGGGACGAGGGGCGTCTTGAAAGGTCGCTCTCGGTCGGGCTCCAGCCGGCGGAGCACGATGATCCCGATCGCCACCAGCACGAAAGCGAACAGGGTGCCGATGTTGGTGAGCTCGATGATCTCGGCGATCGGCATGAAGGCCGCGAAGAACGCCACGAAGATTCCGGTCATGATCGTGGCCACGTGCGGCGTGCGGTGCTTCTTGTGCACCTTCGCCACCACCGGCGGCAGGAGGCCGTCCCGGGCCATGGAGAAGAGGATGCGCGGCTGGCCGAGCTGGAACACCAGCAGCACGGAGGTGGTGGCCGCGAGCGCTCCGACCGCGATGATGCCGGCCGCCATGTTCAGACCCCGCTCGCTGAACGCGGTGGCCAGCGGCTCGGCCGTCCCCAGGTGGTTCCAGGGCACGAGTCCGGTGAGGACCAGCGTCACGGCGATGTAGAGGACCGAGGTGATGATGAGCGAGGCGATCATCGCGAACGGCATGTCCGTCTGCGGGTGCTTCGTCTCCTCCGCGGCGGTCGACACGGCGTCGAAGCCGATGTAGGCGAAGAAGATGAGCGCGGCGCCCGTCCAGATCCCCTTGAGCCCGTTGGGCGCGAACGGCGTCCAGTTGTCGGGGCGCACGTAGCGGAGCCCCGCCACGACGAAGAAGCCGAGGATCGCGAGCTTGATCACCACCATGACCACGTTGAACCAGGAGCTCTCCCGGATGCCGATGACCAGGATCCAGGTGATGAGCGCCACGATCACGACCGCGGGGATGTTGACCACGATCGGGATGCCGAACAGGTGGGGCGCCTCCGAGAGGGCCTGGGCCGCCCGCACCACGTAGGGCGGCACCGAGGCGCCGCCGCCCGCCTGCGTCGCCTGGGCCACGGTGTGGACCGCCTTGGTGGCCGTGATCGGGTCGGTGGCCATCCACTCGGGCAGCGCCATGCCGAAGCCCCGCAGGAGCTGCTGGAAGTAGCCCGACCAGCTCACCGCCACGGCGATGTTGCCGACCGCGTACTCGATGATGAGGTCCCAGCCGATGATCCAGGCCACGATCTCGCCCAGGGTCGAGTACGCGTAGGTGTATGCGCTCCCCGACTCGGGGATCATGGCCGCGAACTCGGCATAGCACAGCGCCGCGAACCCGCAGGCGATGGCCACGCCGATGTAGGAGACGACCAGGGCCGGACCGGCACCCACGTGCTCGGATCCTCCGGCGATGGCGGTGCCGGCGGCCGAGAAGATGCCGGCGCCGATGATGGCGCCCACGCCCAGCGCGGTCAGCTGCCACTTGCCCAGCGTGCGCTTGAGGGTCGTGTCGAGGGCGTCTTCCGCCCGTGCGGGGATCGGCTTGCGTCGAAGCAGCTTGGCGAGCAGAGGCACCTCCCTGTGAGTCGCGGCGGCAACGCGGCCGGCGCAACGTAGAGAGGGGCAGAGGGCCTGTAAAGGCCGCGCCGTCCCCCGTTGATCGGCGGTGTCCGGGTCCGTATACTCCGGCCGACGCCGGAGCCGCCGGCCGGCAGCGGTCGGCGCCTCGAATCCCGCTCCCGCCCCAGGCGGGCGCGGGCGTACCCACGCCGCGAGCACGGAGGGTCATGCCCGGGACGACGGGCGGCCGCGAGAAGGTGATGGACCGAGACGCCGTGGAGGCCACCCTCCGCGAGCTGGCCGGCCTCATTGCCGACCGCACCGAGGACCCGGCCGACCTCATGGTGGTGGGGATCCGTCGCCGGGGCGTGGAGCTCGCCGACCGCATCGCCGACCACCTGGAGCGGGCCGGCTTCGCGCCCGTGGACACGGGATCCCTGGACATCACCCTGTACCGGGATGACTTCGAGCAGGTTGGTCCCCGTCCGGTCATCGGCCCCACCGAGCTCCCCGGCGAGATCACCGGCCGCAGGGTCGTCCTCGTCGACGACGTGCTGTACACGGGGCGCACGGTGCGCGCCGCCCTCGACGAGCTGGCCGACTTCGGGCGGCCCCGCCGCATCGAGCTGTGCGTCCTCGTCGACCGGGGCGGCCGCGAGCTCCCCATCCAGCCCGACTACGTGGGCCGCCGCCTCGAGGTCCCGCCCGGCCGCCAGGTGGCGGTCAGCGTGCCCGACCTGGACGGCGATCTGTGCGTGTGCCTGGTCGACACGGCGGAGGCCGGGTGACGGACGCGGCGCCGCCGGGGGCCGGGCTCGGCAAGGACCTGGTCGGCCTCGAGGGTCTCACCGGCGACCAGATCCGCACCATCCTCGACACGGCGGAGCCCTTCAAGGAGATCAGCGAGCGCCGCATCAAGAAGGTCCCGGTGCTGCGCGGCAAGACGATCGTCAACCTGTTCTTCGAGCCCTCCACCCGGACGCGCATCTCCTTCGAGTTCGCCGAAAAGCGCCTCTCGGCCGACACGGTGAACATCTCCGCCACCGGCTCCTCGGTACAGAAGGGGGAGACGCTGGTGGATACGGCCCGCACCCTGGAGGCCATGCGAATCGACATGGTCGTGATGCGGCACGGCTCCTCGGGGGCGGCCCGCTTCCTGGCCGACCGCATCCCCTCCAACGTGATCAACGGAGGGGATGGGCAGCACGAGCATCCCACGCAGGCGCTCCTCGATCTCCTCACCCTGCGCGATCGGTTCGGCGAGCTCGACGGCCTCAAGGTCTGCATCGTGGGCGACATCCTGCACTCCAGGGTCGCCCGCTCCAACATCTGGGGCCTCCTCAAGGTGGGCGCGGAGGTCGCGGTGTGCGGTCCGAGGACGCTCATCCCGCTGGGGATCGAGGAGCTGGGCGTGAGCGTGTTCGGGCGAGTCGAAGAGGCCATCGAGTGGTCCGACGCCCTCTACGTGCTCCGGCTGCAGCTGGAGCGCATGAAGGCCGGTTTCATCCCGTCCGTGCGCGAGTACAACCGCGTGTTCGGGGTGAGCGCCGAGCGCCTCGAGCGCGCCAAGGAGGCCCTCGTGGTGCTCCACCCCGGTCCCATGAACCGCGGGGTGGAGATCGACTCGGACGTGGCCGACGGTCCGCGTTCGGTGATCCTGCCCCAGGTCACCAACGGCGTGGCGGTGCGCATGGCGGTCCTCTACCTCCTGGCGGGGGGCAGGCCCGACGCGGCCGAAGCGGCCAAGCAGGGGGAGACGTGAGCGCCGCGCCGCGGCCGGCCGGCGGCCCGGGCGGGCGGCCCGTCCTGCTCAAGGGAGGGAGGTTGCTCGATCCGTCCCGGGACGTGGATGGGATCGGGGACCTCCTGGTGGTGGACGGCCGCATCGAGGCGGCGGGCGGGACGCTCCAGGGCCCGGACGGATGCGAGATGCAGGACGCGTCGGGCCTGGTCGTGGCGCCGGGTCTCGTCGACCTGCATGTCCACTTCCGGGAGCCGGGCGGCGAGCACAAGGAGACGATCGCGACCGGCGCCCGGGCGGCGGCCGCGGGCGGCTTCACCACCGTGTGGACCATGCCCAACACGGACCCGCCCATCGACGACCCGGCCGCGGTGGGCTTCGTGCGCGCCGAAGGCGAGCGTGCCGGCGGGGCGCGGGTCATGCCGATCGGAGCGGCCTCGGTGGGACTCTCCGGCGAGCGCATGACCGAGGTGGGGGAGATGGTGGCCGCCGGGGCGGTGGCGGTATCGGACGACGGCCATCCGATCTGGAACGCCGGCCTCCTGCGCCGGCTGCTCGAGTACACGCAGACGTTCGGAATTCCCGTCCTGCAGCACTCCGAGGTGCGGGAGCTGGCCGGGTTCGGGGTGATGAACGAGGGCAAGGTGTCGACGGCCCTCGGCCTGCGCGGCCAGCCGAACGCCGCCGAGGCGGCCATGGTGGCCAGGGACATCCAGCTCGCCGAGCTCACGGGCGGCCACCTGCATGTGTGCCACGTGTCCGCCCGGCAGACCGTCGAGCAGCTCCGCCTGGCCCGCGAGCGCGGCCTGCGGGTCACCTCCGAGGTGACCCCGCACCACCTGGCGCTGACCGAGACGGCCGTGCGGGGGTACAGGACCGAGGCGAAGATGAATCCGCCCCTGCGCACCGAGGAAGACCGCGAGGCGGTGCGGCGGGCCCTGGTGGACGGCGTGATCGACGTGATCGCGACCGACCACGCGCCGCACCACTACGAGGAGAAGGAACGGGAGTTCGACGATGCGCCGTTCGGGATCGTCGGATTGGAGACGGCGCTCGGGCTGGCCATGTGCGAGCTGGTCGAGCCGGGCCACCTGTCCCTGGCCGGGCTGGTGGACCGGATGTCCTGCTCGCCGGCGCGGATCATGGGGATCGACGCCGGGACGTTGCGGCCCGGCAGCCCCGCGGACATCGTCCTCTTCGACCCGGGGGAGCGCTGGACGGTCGAGCCCGAAGCGTTCCTGTCCCGGAGCAGGAACACGCCGTTCCGGGGACGGGAGCTCACCGGGCGGGTGCACGTGACCCTGGTGGGAGGCGTGGAGCGATACCGGCGGAGGGCGCCGGACGAGGCCGCCTGAGCGGCCACCGAGGAGCAGCGCGAGCGTGTCGGAGGATCCGATGGAGGACCAGGAAGGGACCGGGACGGCCACGATACCCGAGGAGATCTCCGAGCTCCTCGAGCGGCGCTCCACCTACCGGGCGTGGCTCACCAGGCTCGACGGCGAGGTCGGCGGTGTGCGCCGGACCGTGTACGAACGGGTGCGCGAGGACTACCTGGAGCGCCTCGGCGAGGTCGAGGACGAGCTCAAGGGCCACCGCGAGGGGCTAGAGGCGTCGCTGTCGGAGCGCCGGGAGCGCATGGCGGACCTCGAAGGACAGCGCGAGGAGCGGGCCGCCCGGATGGAGGAGGCCGAGCTGCGCCACCGGGTGGGCGAGTACTCCGACGAGGACTGGGAGACCCACCGGGCCGAGCATGAGGGGGCCCTGGAGGAGCTCGAGGGCCGGCTGGAGGAGGAGGCCACCGCCGTGGATCGACTGGAGGAAGTCCTGGGCGAGCTCGACGCCCCGGCACCGGGCGCCGGCGAGTTCGGGGCCAGGGCGGCCGAGGCGACGGAGACCGAGGAAGTCGTGGAGGACGAAGCCACCGTGGAGGAGGAAGCCGCGGAGGTCTCCGGCCTCGAGACGAGGCCCGGCTGGCTGTCGGGCACGATGCCCGAGCCGGCGCTGGGTGGAGGGGCGGCGGCCTCCGCGCTGTCCGATGCGGCGGCCTCCGGCCCGGAGGAGGTCGGTGAAGAGGAGGCGGAGGAGGACGACGACGTGCTGTCGTTCCTCAAGGAGCGCCCGGAGGCGCCGCCGGAGCCCGACGCCGTCCCGGCGGCGGACGGGGAGGCCGCCGGCGACGAGGACAGCGGAGAGTCGGGGTACGAGGACGAGCTGGACTTCCTCGAGTCGCTGTCTCTGGACGACGCCGATTCACTCGACACCCTCTCGCTCGTGCTCGACGAGGGCGAGGATGAAGACGAGGACGACGGAACCGTGGAGCGGGAGGGGGGGGACGGCGCGGCTTGAGGAGCCGCGCCGGTCGGCGTCAGTCGGAGAGCGACTCCACGTGGCGGGCCAGTCGCGACTTCTGACGGGCGGCCGTGTTCGCGTGCAGGACGCCGCGTCCGGCCGCGCGGTCGATGAGCGCGTACAGGTCCGGAAGCATGGCCTGCGCCTCTTCGGCCGAGGTGGTGGCCAGGAGGGCGCGGATCCGGGTGCGGATGCGTGACCGCACGGACTTGTTGCGGACGCGGCGGCTCTCCGACTGGCGGAGACGCTTCTTGGCGCTCTTGATGTTCGGCACGGTGCGTCGACTCCGGTGTTCTCAGGGTCACGAATCGAGTCTTTCAACATAGATGCGGAATCGCGCGCGATCAAGGTGTAGCGGGAAGAGCGCGCGTCCGCCGGGTGTGGGGACGGGAACGGGATGAACTCCATCAGCACGCTGGTCCTGGTCTTGCCCGTGCTGCTCCTCGCGGTGGTGCTGCACGAGTGGGCACACGCGCGGGCGGCTGTGTGGCAGGGAGACCCCACGCCCGCCATGCTCGGGCGCCTCACGCTGAATCCGCTTCCTCACATCGATCCCATCGGCAGCATCGTCGTGCCGATCGTCCTGTGGCTGCTTCCCGGTTCGTTCTTGTTCGGCTGGGCCAAGCCGGTGCCCATCAACAGCCGCAACTTCAAGAACTACCGGAAAGGGGACATCCTCGTCTCTCTGGCCGGGATCGCGATCAACTTCGCCCAGGTGATCGCTTGGGTGCTGGTGTTCGCCCTTCTGAGTCATCTGATCGGATGGACCGGGGGTGGCCTGGCGCGGTCGGCGTCGGTCCTGCAGGTGATGGCCCGGTACGGGATCTTCATCAACCTGATCCTGGCTGTGTTCAACCTGATTCCGGTGCCGCCGCTGGACGGTTCCCACGTGCTCTACCACTTCCTCCCGCCGGCCCTCGGTGCGCGCTACCGGGCGCTGAGCCGGTACAGCATCGTCCTGCTGGCGATCGTGTTTTTCTTTCCGGGGGTCCTCGGCGTGATCCTCTCGCCGGTCACCGTCCTGGACCGGGCGGCCATGGCGCTCGCCTACGCGCTGAGCTGAGATGGCGCGGGCCCTCGCCTCCGGACCGGCGTCCTACCTGGGGCCGGAGCCGTTCTTCGTCGAGCTGGAGCGCTTCCGCGGACCCCTGGACCTCCTCCTCCACCTGATCCGCTCCCAGGACATCGACATCTTCGACATCCCCATCGCCACGATCACGGCCCAGTTCCAGGCCGCGCTCGGGGTCGGTCTCGAGCGGCTGGAGCTCGACCGGGCGGGGGAGTTCCTCGAGATGGCCTCGACCCTGGTGCGCATCAAGGCGCAGCTCCTCCTGCCCCGAAACGTGGTCCCGGACTGGGACGAGGACCCGCGCGCCGACCTGGTCCGGCGACTGCTCGAGTACGAGCACTTCCTGGAGGTGGCCCACGTCCTGGGAGCGGCCGAGGCGGATCGGAGCCGGCACTTCGAGCGCGGCTACTCGCAGCCGCGGCCGACGCCGGGGATCCTCCTGCCCGAGCTGGAGACGAGCCGGGACGACTTTCTGGACGCCGTGCGCACCATGCCCGAAGCCGGCCCCGAGCCCACGCACCGGGCGCCCGTGCGCGTGGTGACCGTCGACGAGAAGATGTCCCTGCTGGGCCGGCTGCTGAGGACGGTTCAGCGGCTGGCCTTCGAGCGACTGGTCAAGCCGTGGGGCACGCGGCCGCACGCCGTGGCCGCCCTCCTGGCCTGCCTCGAGATGGCGCGCCAGCAGCTCGTGCGCATCGAGCAGTCGGTGCCGTTCGGCTCGATCTGGATCTTCCCGCGACCCCGGCTCGCCGAGGAGGCCGACGAGCCGGAGGACGAGGTCGCGGAGGCGGCCTCGGGCGGGGCGGCATCGTGAGCGCGCGAAGGTCGGCCCCGTGAGCCCGGAGCAGATCGTCGAGGCGACGCTGTTCGCCAGCCAGACGCCGCTCACGCCCGACGAGCTGGCGCGGGCGGACGAGGCGCTCACGCCGGACCGGGTCCGCGAGGCGCTCGAGGCCCTGAGGGAGGCGTACGACGCGTCGAATCGTGCCTTCCAGGTCTTCCGCCTCGGCGATGGATTCCAGATCCTCACGCGGCCGGAGTACGCGCCCTATCTGGAGCGCTTCGACTCCGTGCCGCGCTCGCCGGTCCTCTCCGAGGCGGCCCTCGAGACCCTGGCCATCATCGCCTACCGGCAGCCGATCGGGCGCGTCGAGATCGAGGAGGTCCGCGGGGTCGGGTCCAGCTCCGTCCTCAGGACACTGCAGGAGTGGGAGCTGGTCGAGGTCGTGGGTCGGGGCGAAGGGCTGGGGCGGCCCCTCCTGTACGGCACCACGCAGCGCTTCCTGGACCACTTCGGCTTCCAGGGTCTCGACGACCTGCCCGAGCCCGAGGCCCTGAGCGTGACGCTGGGCGGAGGCGAGGAGGGAACGGCGGGAGACCAGCCCGGACTGTTCGCCGCGGCGGCGCAGGCGGCGCAGGCGAACCCGACCGACGAGGAGGGCCCGGAGGAAGAGCCAGCCGCGACCGGGGGCCCGCCGCCGTGACGGCGGGCTCGATGCGACTCCAGAAGTACCTGGCGCGCGCCGGGGTGGCGTCGCGGCGAGCCAGCGAGGATCTCATCCGGCAGGGACGGGTCCGGGTGGACGGCGAAGTGGTCACGGAGATGGGCTCGCGCGTCGACCCGGCGAGCAGCGACGTGACCGTGGACGGCCGGCGGGTCGAGTGGTCCCCGGCGCGGTGGATCGCCCTACACAAGCGGCCCGGGACGCTGTGCACCCGCTCCGATCCGCAGGGTCGTCCCACCGTGTACGACGGCCTCCCCGCCGAGCTCGGCGAGCTGTTCCACGTCGGGCGGCTGGACTACATGAGCGAGGGACTCCTGCTCCTCACGAACGAGGGAGACCTGGCGCACCGGCTCCTGCATCCCTCGGCGGAGGTGGAGAAGCGCTACGAGGTCGGGCTGGTGGCGCCCGCCCCGCCGGGCCTGGCCCGGCGGCTGCTCGAGGGCGTGGGGCTCGAGGATGGTCTCGCGGCCGCCGATGCGGCGAGCCTCCTGTCGGATGCGGGCCCGGGCCCGGTCCTCCTGGTGACGTTGCACGAGGGACGGAACCGTGAGATCCGGCGCATGCTGGATGCGCTCGACGCCCGGATCCGCTACCTGAAGAGGGTGGCGTTCGGCCCGGTGGAGATGGCCGACCTCCCGCCCGGGGCGTGGCGCGAGCTGCGCCCGGCGGAGCGGGAGGCCCTGCAGAACAGAGTTCGTACGCACGGAGGATAGATGGAGCTCGGGGGAAAGACGGTCCTTCTTCTCGGGGGCACGGGGCTGGTCGGATCGGCGATCGCCCGGCAGGTGCTGGCGCGCGACCCCTCGCGGGTCGTGGTGGCCGGACTGCGAGAGGACGAGGCCCGGGAGGCGGTCGGGGCCCTGGCCGCACATCCGGGCGCGGGGGGCGTGGAGCTGGTGCCGGAGTGGGGCGACATCTTTCTCCGGGAGGCCGACCGGGAGCGCTCCCGCCGCGAGCTCCTGGGGGACGAGGAGGGCAGGGGCCGGCTGCTGGACGACCTGTTCGGGCCGCTCGATTCGGACGCCGTGGGACGCTCCGCCCTGGTCGCCCTCCTGGAGCGCCATCGACCGGACATCCTGGTGGACTGCATCAACACGGCGACGGCCATCGCCTACCAGGACGTGTTCGGCTCGGCCCGCCGTCTCCGCCGGCTGGCGGACTCGGACGGGGGCGTGGACAGGGCCGAGGTGGAGGCTCACCTGTGCACGCTCTACCTGCCACAGCTCATCCGCCACATCCAGCTGCTCCTGGAGGGGATCGGGCGGGCCGGCACCCGCGTGTATCTGAAGATCGGCACGTCCGGCACGGGGGGCATGGGCCTCGACATCCCCTTCACCCACTCCGAGCAGCGGCCGTCGGCCACCCTCCTGGCCAAGTCGAGCCTGGCGGGGGCCCATTCGCTCCTCCTCTTCCTCATGGCCCGAACCAATGGCGCGCCCGCCGTCAAGGAGATCAAGCCGACGGCGGCCATCGCCTGGAAGGAGATCGGCTACGGTCCGGTGCTGCGCGGCAACCGGCCGATCCAGCGCTTCGACGCCACCGGGCCGATCTCCCTCGCCTCGGCGTTCACCCGGGACGGAGCCGGAGACACGTATCGACCCGCGGAGGGCGTGCTCGAGTCCGTCTACCTGGACGCCGGCGAGAACGGCCGTTTCAGCCTGGGCGAATTCGAGGCGATCTCCACCCTGCGGATGATGGAGGTGATCACTCCCGAGGAGATCGCGGCCACCGTTGTGGCCGAGATCGAGGGCCGGCCGACGGGCCGCGACATCGTCGGCGCGCTGGACGGTGCCTGCTCGGGCCCGACCTACCGGGGTGGTGTGATGCGGGAGGCGGCGCTCCGGCGCATGGAGGAGCTCGAGGCGGAGCATGGAGTGCGTTCGATCGCGTTCGAGATGCTGGGGCCGCCGCGGCTCAGCAAGCTGCTGTTCGAGGCCTCGCTCCTCCAGCGGCTCCTGCCCGACCTCGAGGCGGCGGCGGCCATGGACCCGGAGGACATGGCCAGGAGCAGCGCCGAGCTCGTGGAGGAGGACGCCACGCTCCGCTCCGACATGCTGTCCGTCGGCATCCCGGTCCTCCTCCCCGATGGGGCCAGGCTGCTGCGAGGCCCCGACGTGGAGGTGTCCCCGGGCCCGGATGAGTCCGTGGACGTGGACCGGCTGGCGGCGCGCGGCTGGGTGGACCTGCGCGAGCGGTCTTGGAAAGACTGGTCGGAGCGGTGCAGGGCATTCCTCGAGGAGGAGGTGGAGGGACCCGGGGCCGGCGCGGGCTCGGTCACGGACCTGGACGTCCGCAGCCGGAGCGGTGAGATCCGGCCGGGGGCGCTGGCCGCGTACGTGTTCCGGACCGAGGACGGGGGACAACGCCTCAAGCGCTGACCCCCGGGACGGCCGAGGCGAACTCCTCGCGCGGCCCTCAGCCGGCCCCTTCCTCGTCCACCACCAGGGGAACGAAACGCGCGCCCTCCAGCGGCTGCTCGCTCAGACGTCCCTGCGCGTCCCGGCGCACGCGGAGGATCCGCTGCAGCGCGGGGCCGCCGACGGGCGCCACCAGGATCCCCGGGGAGGCGAGCTGGTCGAGAAGGGCGCGCGGCACGGCGGGCGCGGCCGCCGTGACCAGGATGCGGTCGAAGGGGGCCTCCTCCGGCCAGCCCTTCGAGCCGTCCCCGAGTCGCAGGTGGACCCGGTCGCCGATGCCGGCGCCGCGGAGGGCCTCGGCGGCGCTCCGCTGGAGCTCCGGCAGGCGCTCCATGCTCCACACCTCCATGCCGCAGTCCGCAAGGACCGCCACCTGGTAGCCCGAGCCCGTGCCGACCTCGAGGGCGCGAAGCCCGTCCGCGGGCTCGAGGGCCTCGGTCATGAAGGCCACGATATAGGGCTGGGAGATGGTCTGGCCTCGCCCGATGGGAAGGGCGGCGTCCGCGTAGGCGTCCGAGCGGCGCCCGGCCGGGAGGAACAGGTGCCGGGGGATGCGGGTCATGGCCTCGAGGACGCGCCGGTCCCGGACGCCCCGCGCGCGGATCTGGCGATCCACCATGCGCGCACGCAGCGCGTCCGGGCCCTCGGGCCCGGATCGGCGGTCGGGTCGGCGAAACCATCGCATGATCGCCCCACGAATCGGGTGGACTCCCGGGGTGCGTCGCTCGTTGCCGCAAGGCCCGCGCCGCCCCTACCTTCGCCGGGTCCTCTGTCACGGCGGAAGGGCCGCCGGGCCGACAGGCGAGACTCGAGCCCCGCACGCGAGGGTCCCACATGAACACACCGGCCGCGGCCCGGGTGCGGCTCACCCAATATTCCCACGGCGCCGGGTGAGCGTGCAAGCTGGGTCCGGAGGACCTGGAAACCCTGCTTAAGCACGTGCCCCTCGGGTCGGTTTCGAGTCTCCTCGTGGGCCTCCAGGCGCCGGACGACGCGGTCGTGTATGCTCTGGATTCGGACCGCGCCGTGGTGGCGAGCCTGGACTTCTTCACGCCTGTGGTCGACGATCCGGCAGACTTCGGCGCCATCGCGGCCGCCAACGCGCTCAGCGATCTCTATGCCATGCACGCGAGGCCCCTGTTCGCGCTCAACATCCTCGCGATCCCCGCCGCAGAGCTACCCGAGGAGGTCGTGGCCGCCATCCTGGTGGGCGCGGCCGAGGTATGCTCCGAGGCGGGCATCCCGGTGGGCGGCGGGCACTCGATCGACGACCCGGAGCCCAAGTTCGGCCTCGTCGCGCTCGGGGAAGTCCACCCCGATGCCGTGTGGAGGAAGGGCGGGGCGCGGCCCGGCGACGCCATCGTGCTCGGCAAGGCCCTGGGGACCGGCGTCGTGAGCACGGCACTCAAGAAGGGCGAGGCATCCGCGCCGGTGGTGGAGGCGGCGGTGGCCTCCATGCGGCGCTTGAACCGGGATGCGATGGAGACGCTGGAGAGCTTCGAGGTGCATGCCGCCACGGACGTGACCGGCTACGGCCTGCTCGGCCACCTCCTCGAGATGTGCCGAGCGGGAGGGCTGGGCGCCACCGTCGCGGCCGGAGCGCCACGGCTCCTCCCCGGGGCCCTGGAGCTGGCGGGGGAGGGCTTCATCCCGGGTGGCACGGAGCGCAACCGGGCCGCGGCCGAGCGCGCCACCACGTGGGAGGAGGGCGTCGCCGAGGCGCTGCGGGTGCTGCTGTGCGACGCGCAGACCTCGGGAGGTCTGCTGGTCGCGGTGCCCGCCGACCAGGGCGAGGCCGTCGCCGCGGCGCTCGTGGCGCGCGGGTACGAGGCCTCGGTCATCGGCCGGTTCGAGGCCGGCGAGCCGCGCGTGCGGGTGATGGCAGCATGAGCGGGCACCTTCGAGGCTTCCGGCTGGTCGAGCACCCGCTGGTGCGTCACAAGGTCACGCTGCTTCGCGACGTGTCCACGCCCAAGAAGCGGTTCAAGGAGCTCCTGGACGAGGTCACCCTGCTCCTGGCCTACGAGGTGACGGCGGACCTGCCCACGCGGCGGCGTGAGGTCAGGACGCCGCTGGAGCGCACGACGGGTGAGGAGGTGGACGGAGACCGGCTGGTGCTCGTCCCGATCCTGCGGGCCGGCCTCGGGATGACCGAGGGCTTCCTGCACGTCCTTCCGACCATGCGCGTGGGCCACATCGGGATCCAGAGGGAGCACGAGTCGCTGGAGCCGGTGGACTACTACTTCAAGATCCCTCCCGATCCCGGTGAGCGGGAGTTCATCGTCGTGGATCCCATGCTGGCCACGGGCGGCTCCGCCAGCGCCGCCATCGGGTTCCTGAAGCGCTCGGGCGCCGGAGGGATCCGGTTCGCCTGCGTGGTCGCCGCGCCGGAGGGCGCGGCGCGGCTGGAGGAGGAACACCCGGACGTCCCGGTGTACGCGGCGGCGCTGGACCGGGAGCTGAACGAGCACGGCTACATCCTCCCGGGCCTGGGGGACGCCGGGGATCGTCTGTTCGGGACGGAGTAGGCGCTCCGCCGCTCAGCCGGGGCTCTCGCCCAGCACCTCGGCCACCCGCTCGTCCCGGCCGGCGACGATCGCCACGTCCGATTCCTTGAGCGGCTTCTCGGCGTCGGGCACCACCTGCATGGTGTCGGTGAGGACGTCGTACACGGCCACCACCTGGATCCCGTAGCGCTGGGGGAGAGCGAGCTCCCGGAGCGTCTTCCCCAGCCACCGGTCGGGAATCGCGATCTCCTGGATCGAGTAGCCCTCCGAGAGCGGCAGGTAGTCGAGCACCGTCTGCGAAGCGATGCGGTGGGCCAGCCGGTAGGCCACCTCGCGCTCCGGGAAGATCGTCTCCCGCACCTGGAACGCCTCCAGGGCGCGGGCCGCCTCCGGGCTGGTCACCTTCACGAAGATGTCGGTGACCCCCATGTCGCGGAGCGCGAGGGTGGCCAGGATCGAGGTGGCCAGGTCCTCGCCGGTGCTGATCACGGCGGCGTCCACCGTGCCCGCTCCGATCTCCCGCAGGAGCTCGCGGTCGGTGGCGTCCCCGACCACGCCCCGGCTCACCATGGAGGCGTGTCGATCGACCAGCTCGCCCTGCTCCTCGACCGCGATGACCTCGTGGCCCTGGGCGTGGAGCGCCCGCGCCACCCACGAGCCGAAGTGCCCCAGGCCGATCACCAGGAACCGCTTCATCGCCGGCATGCGTCCTCCTCGGTGGACCGCGACGGGTCCCGCGGGCTCCAGTTCGACCGGATCGCCGTGCCCTGTCCGATCATCCGATCACCACGTCCTCGCGGGCGTAGCGGTAGCGCGGCCCGCCCCGGCCGCCGGCCAGCGCCATGGCCGAGGCCACGGCCAGCGGACCGACACGTCCCAAATACATCAGTGCTATGATGATGAGCCTTCCCATCTTCGTTAGTTCCGAGGTGACGCCCATCGACAGGCCCACCGTGCCGAAGGCGCTGTGCGCCTCGAACGCGAGCCGCAGGAAGCCGGCCCGCTCGGCGGGCCCCTGCACGGGCAGCTCGGTCATCGACAGGAGGAAGACCGCCACCGCCAGGATGGAAAGCCCGCCGATCGTGAGACCGGTGGCTCGCTGCAGCGTCTCGTCGGGAATCGTGCGGCCCATGAAGGAGACGTGGTCGCGCCCCTTGAGGCGGGACCACAGCACCAGGAGGAGGAGGGCGACGGTGGTGGTCTTGAGGCCGCCGGCGGTCGACCCGGGCGAGCCCCCGATGATCATGAGCACGATCGTCAGGAACAGGGAGGGGTTCGAGACCGTGTCGTAGTTCACCGTGTTGAAGCCGGCCGTCCTGGGGGTGGCCGCCATGAACCAGGCGTTGGTGAGCTTGTCCGTCCACCCCAGCCCCCGGAGCGCGTGACCCGATTCGAACACGAGGAAGAGGATCGTGGACCCGGCCATGAGCACGGCGGTCGTGAGCAGGGCGAGCCGGGTGTGGGTGGAGAGGCGGTCCGTCTTCCCTCGCGGGTGGAGCGCGTACACGTCCGTCATCACCACGAAGCCGATCCCGCCCAGGATGATGAGGCTGGACACGGTCAGCAGGGTCACGGGTGACGTGCGCAGCCCGACCAGGGAATCGGAGAACACCGAGAAGCCGGCGTTGCAGAAGGCCGAAATGGCGTGGAACACGGCCGGCCACAGGGCGTGGATCCAGCCCATCCGCCCGGCCCAGTCCACCCACAGGATAGCGGCGCCGGCGCCCTCCAGGACGAGGGTCGAGACCACGACGGCGTGGACCAGCGTGCGCGGATCCAGGTGGCGGAAGGCCGAGGCGTGGCCCCCGGCCGCCTCCTCGGCCCCGAGGCTGGCGCGCCGCCCCAGAAGCGAGATCACCAGCGTCGTGAAGGTGAGGATGCCCAGGCCGCCGAGCTGGATGAGGAGCGCGATCCACGCCTGTCCGAGCGGGGTGAAGTACTTCGCCGTGTCGACCACGATGAGCCCGGTGACGCACACCGCGCTCGTCGAGGTGAACAGGGCGTCCACGACGCCGAGCCGGGGGCCCGTGTACAGGCCGGGCAGGACGAGGAGGCCCAGCGCCCCGAACAGGATGAGCCCGGCGAAGGAGAGCAGGAAGAGCTGGGTCGCCGGGAGCGACCGGCGGCGGTCGGACGCCCCCTGGCCCAGGAGCTCCCACGGGCTGCGGCCCAGGAACACGGCCGGCTAGGCTCGGAGGTCCGGGGACGGTGAGGCGCGCATGCGGTCGCTCCTTGGCGGCACGGGGATGGCGCGGGAACGTATCGCTACCGCCCGTTCGGGGCGGGCGCAAGCATCGTCCCCGCGGGCCGCCTCTCACCGGAGGGCGAGCCGGAGGCGGTCGACACCGCTCCGCGGCCCGCGTATGATGCCGGCGCGGCGACGCCGGTCGCCGGGGGCCCGTAGCTCAGCTGGTCAGAGCAGGGAACTCATAATTCCAAGGTCCCGGGTTCGAGTCCCGGCGGGCCCATCCTACCCGAGGGGACGACGGTTCCCAAGACACGCACAATGTCGTAAATACAAGAGTGGCATGGCTGGATCGGATCGGGCCGAGGCGATGTCGCCGTCCGGTCGCGGCAGCCGTCCAGCGGCCCGACGCCTGGTGGACTTTCCACGGACCGCATGAAATCCGAGACGCAGCTGAAATCGGAAGCTCGCCGGCTGGAGTCGGCGGGAGACTACGATCGCGCCCTCGCGCTCTACGACGAGGCGCTGCGTGCGGCGCTGCGTGATCCGGATGCGATGCCCGAGCCCACGCTGTACCTGAGGATCGCCGACCTGCACTTTCGACTCGGGCGGCCGGACGACGCGATGGAGTACTACCGGGGCGCCGCCGGGCTGTACCGTGAGCTCGGCCTCATGGTCAACGCCGTCGCTGTCTGGAAGAAGGTCGTCCGGGTGTATCCGGAGGAGCCGGAGCCGTTGCGGCGCCTGGCCGAGCTCCAGCTCGACATGGGCCTGGTGGCGGAGGCCCGGGTGAGCCTGCGGGCGTACGTGGAGGCTCGAGCCGGGGCGGAGGCCGGGGTGGACGGGGCAGTCCACGATGACGTGGTCGAGGCGCTCCGTGCCTTCCTGGACCGCGATCCGGATCCCGGACTCGCCATCGTGCTGGCGCGTCGGCTGGCGGCGCGCAACGGCCGCCCCGAGGCCCTGCAGACGCTCCGCGACGTGCGGGAGCGCGCCATGGCCGAGGGGCGGGTGGCCGCAGAGCTCGAGCGCGAGCTCCGGGCCCTGCGGCAGGGGAAGACGTAAGGTCGTTCGCGGGCGATGGACGGGTCGCCGGACGGCGGGGCCCGGATCCACGGGGGGCGGGCAGGGTAGCCCTCCGCCGGAACGATGGAAGTAGAAGTGGTCACAGAGACGACGCCGCGTCGGCCACGTACTGGGCTCGCGGCCTCACGGAAGCGATTTCAGGACGATGGACATGCGAACGGAAACCGAGACGGACACGGACGCAGACGCACCGACCGAAGTGAAGGACGCACCACGAGAGGAGCCGTTGCCGGGCTTCGACTCTCTCGGCCTGTCGGCGCGGGCGCTGGAGGCCCTCGACCGGCTGGGCTACGAGGAACCGACGGCCATCCAGCGTGGAGCGATCCCGCCCGCCCTCGAGGGGCGCGACGTGCTGGGATCCGCGCAGACGGGCACCGGGAAGACGGCCGCCTTCTCGCTGCCGATGATCGAGCGGCTGGCGGAGGACGAGGCGGCGCAGGGAACCCTCCGGGGCCTGGTGGTAACCCCGACCCGCGAGCTGGCGCAGCAGGTCGAGCGTGCCATCCGCGGCTACGCGGCCACGACCTCGATCGAGTCGGCCGTCGTGCACGGCGGCGTCCCGATCGGACCCGAGATCCGAGCCCTCGAGTGGGGCTGCGACATCCTGGTGGCCACGCCGGGACGGCTCCTGGACCACGTCGAGCGGCGCACGGCGAACCTCGGCACGATCGAGGTGCTGGTCCTCGATGAGGCCGACCGGATGCTGGACATGGGGTTCATCGACGACGTCCGCCGCATCGTGGCGGAGACCCACTCTTCTCGGCAGACCTTCCTGTTCTCGGCCACCATCCCCAACGCGATCCTCTACCTGGCCCACCAGGTCATGCGGGAGCCGGTGCGCGTCCAGGTGGGGCTCGAGAAGGCGGCCGAGGGGATCGACGAGGTCATCCACCCCGTGGACCGCGCCGAGAAGCACGAGCTCCTGCTGCACCTTCTCGAGAGTCGGACCGAGGGACAGATCCTCGTCTTCACCCGCCGGCGCGACACCGCCAGCTATCTGGCCGACTACCTCCGGGACCAGGGGCTGTCGGTCGAGGACCTGCACGGCGGGCGCTCGCAGGCGGAGCGAACGAAGACTCTGCAGGATTTCCGGGACGGCAAGACGCGGATCATGGTGGCCACCAACGTGGCGGCCCGCGGGCTCGACATCCGCGGCATCAGGCACGTGGTCAACTTCGACGTGCCCGAAGACCCGCGCGACTACGTCCACCGGGTCGGCCGCACGGCCCGCGCCGACGAGACCGGCGACGCCATCACGCTCATGTCTCCACACGAGTGGTTGATGGTGCGGGACATCGAGAAGCTGACCGGCGAGGCCATCGAGCGCCGCGCCGTCGAGGGTTTCGAGCCCTCGGTCGAACCGCTGGCGGCCGCCGCGGCCGAGGAGCCGGAAGCGTCGCGCCCGCGGTCGCGGCTCAGCCGGGGTCGGCGTCGCCGCTGATCCGCTGGCAGGGCCTCTCCTCTTTCATCGGCCTCCGTCTCCCCATAGCTTGCCGAGTTTCTGGCGCGGCGGGGTACCGGCCGCGATGCCGTAAACCGAGCTTCGACGTGAGATGCTGAGCACGATCAAAGGACGCATCGTTCTCATCGGCGCCCTCCTGCTGGTGTGCGTGTGGACGCTGGTGCCCAAGCACGGGCCCGACGGGAAGGAGATCTCCCCCATCAACCTGGGGCTGGACCTCCAGGGAGGGATGCACCTGGCCGTCGAGATCGACGACCCCAACCACACCCTGGATGCGCAGCAGCGCGCCGACGCCATCGATCGGACCCTGACCACGATCCGCAACCGGATCAATCAGTTCGGCGTCCGGGAGCCCACCATCCAGAAGGCGGGCAGCGACCGCATCATCGTCGAGCTGGCGGGGATCGAGAACCCCGAGCGCGCCAAAGAGGTCATCGAGAAGACGGCCTTCCTGGAGTTCAAGATCGTCAAGAGCGGGGACGAGTTCCGGCGCGACCTGCCCCGGCTGGACCGGGCCATCGTCGACACCCTCGGCCCCCAGAACCTGAGCACGCCGGGCCTGGCAGGGGAGTCGGCGAGCGCCAAGCAGCCGGGCCTGGAGCAGATCCTGAAGGGTGGCGCGGCGGATACGGGCGCCGCCCCGGACACGTCCGGCCAGGCCGTCGCCGACACGGCGAAGGCGGACACGCTCGCCGCGGCGTCGTCCGACACGGCGGGCACCTCGCTCCGCCCGCTGAGCGCGCTCCTCCTCGAGTCGGGCACGCCGGGCGAGTTCCTGGTGGCACAGCAGGACGTGCCCACCGTCCAGAAGTACCTGGCGCTGTCGGGGGTCCAGAAGGCCCTGCCCCGGAACACGGACCTGGCGTGGGGCTCCAGCCCGGTGGGCGAGGGGGGCAACAGCTATCTGCCGCTCTACGTGCTCGAGAAGCAGGACCTGGTGACCGGCGACCAGTTGGCCGACGCAGGGCCCGCCACGCGCGATCCCACCTACAACCAGCCTGTCGTCCCCTTCACGATGACCCGGCGGGGCGCCCGCATGTTCGAGCGCGGCACCAGCCGCCACGTTGGTGACTTCATGGCCATCGTGCTGGACGGCAAGGTGCAGAGCGCACCGGTCATCAAGCAGACCCTGAGCCGCCGGGCCCAGATCGAGATGGGCACCGGGTCCTCGCTGCAGGAGGCCCAGGACCTGGCCCTCGTGCTGCGGGCCGGCGCCCTGCCCGTGAAGATCAAGATCGTCGAGGAGCGTACGGTCGGGCCCTCGCTGGGCGCCGACTCGATCCGCAAGGGCAAGCTCGCCTTCGCGATCGGCATCGTCGCGGTCATCTTCATCATGGTCGGCTACTACCGGGTGGCGGGGTTCATGGCCGTGTGCGCGCTGGCGGTCTACATCCTTCTCGTCCTCGGCGGCCTGGCGGGCCTCAAGGCCACGCTGACCCTGCCCGGGATCGCGGGCCTCATCCTGTCGGTGGGGATGGCCGTGGACGCCAACGTGCTCATCTTCGAACGCGTGCGGGAAGAGCTGGATCGCGGGAAATCGGCGCGGACCGCGGTCGAGGCGGGTTTCCAGGAGGCCATGTCGGCCATCGTGGACTCGAACCTGACGACCCTGATCACGGCCGTCATCCTGTTCCAGTTCGGGACCGGTCCCGTGCAGGGCTTCGCGGTCACGCTGTCGATCGGCATCGTGGCGTCGTTCTTCACGGCTGTATTCGTTACGCGCACCTTCTTCATGATCTACCTCGAGCGCCACAAGACCGGCGAGCCGGTCAGCATCTAAGCGGAACACAGGACAGGTCACAGCCGGGACGCCATGAGACTGTTCAAGAACGCGCACTACGATTTCCTCGGAATCCGGCGGCGGGCGTACATCTTCTCCGCCGCCTTGATCCTGATGGGAGGCTTCTTCCTGTTCGTCCACCACGGCCTCCACTACGGTGTGGACTTCACGGGCGGTACGCTCATGCAGGTCCGCTTCGACTCGGCCACCAGCGTGGGGGCCGTGCGCGGCGCCATCTCGGGGTTGAGCGGCGGCGAGGCCCAGATCCAGCAGTTCGGGACCAGCAACGAGTACGTGATCCGCTTGCCCAGCTTCCAGGCGACCTCGCAGAAAGACGTGGGCGAGGACCTGCGCAACGCCCTGACGGGCACGTTCGGGAAGGACTACCAGGTGGTCCGTACCGAGGCGGTGGGACCCAAGGTGGGCAACGAGTTGCAGCGCAAGGCGCTCGAGGCGATCCTCATCGCCTTCGGGTTGACCCTGATCTACCTGGCGTTCCGGTTCGAGTGGCGCTTCGGCGTGGCGGCGGTCGTCGCGACGGCGCACGACATCATCATTACCTTCGGCTTCATCTCCGCCTTCAACGTGGACATCACGCTGGCCACGGTGGCGGCCGTGCTCACGATCGTGGGTTACTCGCTGAACGACACGATCATCGTGTTCGACCGGATGCGCGAGAACTTCAAGGGGAAGCGGAAGGAAGAGTACGTCCAGACGCTGAACCGGAGCATCAACGAGACGCTGCCGCGCACGATCCTCACCAGCGGCACCACGCTGGCTACCCTGATCGCGCTGTTCATCTTCGGGGGCGACGTGATCCGGCCCTTCGCGCTCGTCCTCATCCTCGGGATCGGCATCGGAACCTTCTCCTCGATCTTCGTGGCCTCCCCGGTGCTCCTCGAGATCGAGAACTGGTACCGCCGCCGGGAGGCGAGCGCGTAGCAGGGTGACGCCGGCGCGCCTCTTCGACTCGCACCTCCACCTCACGGACGAGAGCCTCCTCCCGGACCTGGAGGCCGTCCTCGCCGCGGCGAGGTCGGTCGGCGTGGAGGAGTTGGTCACGATCGGGACCACGCCCGAGGATGCGGCCGCGGCCTGCGGTATCGCGGGCTCGAGGCCGGGGATCCGAGCCAGCGCGGGGCTCCATCCCCACGAGGCCTCCCGCTTCGACGATGCCGTCCTCGGCGAGCTGGATCGGCTGGCCGGACGCCCCGAAGTGGTGGCGATCGGCGAGACCGGATTGGACTACCACTACGACAGCGCGCCCCGGGACGCGCAGCGCGCGGCGTTCCGTGCCCAGGCGGAGCTCGCCGCACGCCACGGCCTCCCGGTCGTCGTCCACACCCGTGACGCGGACGGGGACACGGCCGACCTGATCCGCGACATGGGCCGGGACGTGACGGGGGTGCTCCACTGCTTCACGGGGGGGAACGCCCTCCTGGACACGGCGCTCGAGGCCGGCTGGTACGTTTCCTTCTCCGGCATCGTCACCTTCCGGAGCTTCGACGGGGCGGAGCGGGTGGCCCGCGTGCCGGGTGACCGGCTTCTCATCGAGACCGACAGCCCCTATCTGGCCCCCGTGCCGGAGCGGGGCCACCGAAACGAACCGGCCTTCCTGGTGCACACCTGCCGCGCGGTGGCCCGGCTGCGGGGGGAGGAAACCGACCAGGTGGCTGCCTCCACGCGGGCCGCCGCCCGGACGTTCTATGGACTTCGGGAGCTGTCGGGCTGAGTCGATAGCCGCGCCGGGCCTCCGGACCGCCGAGAGGAGGTGACGCCATGCGCACGATCCACCAGTTGTTCGGTACTTCGCCGTTCGGTCCCCTGGTCGAGCACACGAAGCGAGTGCACGCGACCGTCGAGCTCGTCCGTCCGCTGCTGGACGCGTACCTGGACGAGCAATGGGATCGCCTGGAGGAGCTGTACGAGGAGATCTCGAAGCGGGAGCACAAGGCAGACGTCCAGAAGAACGAGATCCGAGACCACCTTCCCAAGTTCCTCTTCCTCCCCGTGGACCGCGGCGACCTGCTGTCCTACCTGAAAGAGCAGGACGCCATCGCGGACGCCACCGAGGACCTGGCGGTCATGCTCACCTTCCGGCCCCGGCCGACGCCCGAGACCCTCAAGCCCATGATCCGGGACTTCGCCGACCAGGTCATCCGGACGAGCGAGCTCCTGGTCGAGGCCGGCTCCGAGCTGGTGGATCTGTTCGAGGCGTCCTTCGGCGGACCCGAGGTGGACCGGGTACTGGAGATGGTGGCCGAGGTGAACCAGCAGGAGTGGGAGGCCGACAAGCGGCAGCGGAAAGTGACGCGGGCGCTCCTGGACGAGGCGGACGGGCTCGATCCCGTGGCCGTCTTCCTGTGGATGCGAACGCTGAACGTCCTGGGCCGGATCGCCAACCACGCCGAGAATACGGGAGACCTGCTGCGGATGATGGTCCACCGCCGTTGAGGGGCGCGTGAGCGCTTCCACCGTGGCTCTGCTCATAGGGCTGGTCTCCGCGGCGTACATGGCGTGGAACATCGGGGCCAACGACGTGGCCAACGCCATGGGGACGTCGGTCGGCTCCGGTGCGCTCAGCCTGGCCGCGGCCGTGGTGCTGGCCGGGATCTTCGAGTTCGCCGGGGCCTCGCTGGTCGGGACCCACGTGACCGAGACCATCCGCACCGGCATCCTGGACACGTCGGCGTTCGCCGCCGACAGCCCCATCCTCGGCCCCGAAGGACCGCGCATTCTCCTGCTCGGTATGGTCTCCGCCCTCCTGGCGGCGGGCCTGTGGTTGCAGCTGGCCACAAGCCTGGGACTCCCGGTGTCGACGACCCACTCGATCGTGGGCGCCCTGGTCGGGTTCGCGCTGGTCTCGGTGGGGAGCCACTCGGTGCGCTGGGGCGTGGTCGCCAAGGTCTCGGCCAGCTGGGTCCTCTCTCCGATCCTGGGCGCCATGGTCGCAGCCGGGATGTTCCTGTTCGTCTCCCACGGTATACTCCGACGGGAGGATCCCGCGGGAGCCACCCGGAGGCTGGGTCCACACCTGGTGGGAGCCGTGGCGTTCCTGCTGGTCCTGAGCTTCATCTACAAGGTCCTGGGCCACATCATCACCTCGCCCCCCTGGTGGTCGGTCGTCGGCGTGGCGGCGGTCCTGGCGGGCCTCGCCTTCCTGATGACGAAAGCCCTCATCGAACGGGGATGGCAGCAGCCGGAACAGCCCTTCGCGTACGTGGAGCGGGTGTTCGGCCGGCTCCAGATCGTCACGGCCTGCTATGTGGCGTTCGCGCACGGGGCCAACGACGTGGCCAACGCCGTGGGCCCGGCGGCCGCGGTCGTGCAGATCCACTCCCTCGGGTCGCTGCCCCCGAACGTCCCGGTGCCGGAGTGGATCCTGGTCGCGGGCGGCATCGGGATCGTGGTGGGCCTGGCCACCTGGGGCTACAAGGTCATCGCCACGGTGGGCGGGGCGATCACCGAGCTCACCCCGACCCGGGGTTTCAGCGCCGAGTTCGGCGCCGCCACCACCGTGCTGGTCGCGTCGCGCATGGGGCTCCCCGTCTCGACGACCCACTGCCTCGTGGGCGCGGTGATCGGCGTGGGGCTGGCCCGGGGGCTGGCGGCGATCAACCTGCGCATGGTCGGGCGCATCGTGAATTCCTGGATCGTGACGCTCCCGGTCGCGGGAGCCCTGGCGGTGGGCCTGTTCGAGGTGCTGCGGTACTTCCTGGCTTGAGGCGTCGATCCTCGGAGACGGCCGCCGAGGGGCACGGCCGGTTGAGCCCGACGGGTTCCGGGAGTAGCTTCGGCGCCGCCGGCAGGCGCGGTAGCGACGGCTCCGCCCGTGACCCGGCAGGATCCATCTCCCGACCCGAACAGCGAAGGCCCCTTTCCGCATGACGCGCCGCATCCACATCCTCCCCGACCGGGTCGCCAACCAGATCGCCGCCGGCGAAGTGGTCGAGCGCCCGGCCTCGGTGGTCAAGGAGCTGGTCGAAAACGCGCTCGACGCCGCCAGCCAGCGGATCGAGGTGTCGCTGCGCGGCGGCGGTAAGACCGAGATCCGGGTGGCCGACGATGGAAGCGGCATGGAGCGGGAGGACGCCCTCCTCGCCCTCGACCGCCACGCCACCAGCAAGATCCGCGAGGCCGAGGACCTGCACCGTGTTTCCTCCTTCGGCTTCCGGGGGGAGGCGCTCCCCTCCATCGCGGCCGTGAGCCGATTCGAGCTCGAAACGGCACCCGCCGCCGGCGGCGTCGGTACCCGGATCCGGGTGCGGAGTGGGCGGGTCGGGTCGGTGGACGACGCGGCCCGGCGGCCGGGCACGACGGTCACGGTGCGGGCCCTGTTCGGGGACCTGCCGGCGCGCGCCAAGTTCCTGAGGTCGGCCTCGGGCGAAACGCGGGCGTGCAGCGAGGCCGTCTTGCTGCTGGCGCTGGCCAACCTGCCGGTGGCCTTCCGGCTCGAGTCCAACGGCCGGGTGCTCCTCGATCTCCCGTCCGCCGGGAGTCTGCGTGCGCGCGTGGCCGACTTGTGGGGGGAGGAATCGGCGGCGGAGTTGCTCGAGGTCGACCGCTCGACGGGCGAGATCCGGGTCGGGGGCCTGATCCAGCGTCCGGAGGCGGCGGGACGGGGGACCAGCCGCCGCTACCTGTTCGTGAACGGGCGTCCGTTCCGCTCCGCGGCCCTCCACCGGATGGTGGACGAAGCCTATCGGACGACCGTCCCGGGACAGGTCCGCCCGGCCTTCCTCCTCTATCTGAGCGTCGAGCCGCGAGAGGTGGACGTCAACGTCCACCCGGCCAAGGCGGAGGTGCGCTTCCGGGACCGACCCGCCGTCGAGGCGGCCCTACGGTCCGCGGTGCGGGTGGGGCTGGGTGGCCTGGAGAGCGCGGCGCCCGCGAAGCCGGAAGGCGCAGGGACCGCCGGGGTCGCCGCGCCGGCCCGCCCGGCCGCGGCTTCCGCCGTCCGGGAGCGGGGCCCCGGTGGCGACGCCGGCGCGGCGGATGCCTCTCACCGGAGCCACGACCGGCCGTCTCCGTCCCAGCTCGCCCTGTTCGTGCCGGGGGGCGCGCGGACCGGCGAGGACCGATCCGCCGCCGGGGAGGAGGCGCCCGGCGCGCCCGCCGTGCGCCGACGACCCCTGCTGTGGCAGCTCCACGACCGTTACATCCTGGCCTCGGTACGCGACGGCCTCCTCCTCATCGACCAGCACTCCGCCCACGAGCGGGTCCTGTTCGAGGAGATCATGCGCCGCTTCGAAAAGGGAAGGGGGGCCTCGCAGCGGCTGCTGTTCCCGGTGACCCTGCGCCTCGGGCCCGATGAGTACGCGGCGGTCGAGGAGCTGGCGGGCCTGCTCCGGCAGACCGGGTTCGAGATCGAGCCGTTCGGCGACCGGACCGTGATCATCCACGCCGGACCGCAGCCCCATCCCGGCTTCGATGCCGAGGGGTGCTTCCGGGCCATGATCGACGAGCTCACCCACGGCTCGCCTCTGGTGGACTCGGCCCGCAACCAGCACGAGCGCATCGCCAAGAGCCTGGCGTGCAAGGGGGCGATCAAGGCGGGACAGCCCCTGACCTTCGACGAGATGGCCGAGCTCGTCGATCGCCTGTTCGCCACCGAGCTCCCGGGCCACGACGTGCACGGGCGGCCGACGATCCTGCGGCTCACCCTGGAGGAGCTCGAGCGTCGCTTCGGTCGAACGTGAGGGACGCGCGGCGCCGCGTGGACACCGGCGGCGCGCTCCCGGTCGGGCTCGCTCTCGTCGGCCCCACGGCGACCGGAAAGAGCGAGCTCGCGGTGGCCGTGGCGGCGGCGCTCGACGGCGAGGTGATCTCCGTCGACAGCCGCCAGGCGTATCGCGGCCTCGAGGTGGGGACCGCGGCGCCCACTCCGGCCCAGCGGGAGGCGGTGGCTCATCACGGGGTCGCCTTCCTGGATCCGGGCGAGCGCTACTCGGCCGGCCACTTCTCGCGGCTGGCGCGCGGGTGGATCGAGGAGATCCGGGCTCGGGGGCGCGTTCCGATCCTGGCCGGCGGGACCGGCTTCTTCCTGGCCGCGCTCACCGACCCGGTGTTCCGCGAGCCGCCCCTGGACGCCGGTCGGCGGGAGTCCCTGCGCGGGTGGCTGGAAGCCCGCCCCCCGGGTGAGCTCCGGCGCTGGACCGCCCGGCTCGACCCGGACCTGTCTCGCACGCTGGACGCCCTCGACCCGCAGCGCTGCGTCCGCACCCTGGAGCTGGCCCTCCTCGCCGGTCGTCCGGTCACCTGGTGGCAGGCACACGGTGACCCGGAGGCCCCTCCGCTGCTCCTCCTGGTGTTCGCGCTCGAGCTGTCTCCGGCGAAGCTCCGGGAGAGGATCCGGGCGCGCACCCGCCGGCTGGTCGAGGGCGGCTGGCCGGCGGAGGTCCGACGGCTCCTGGCCGCCGGAGCCGGGGAGGGAGACCCGGCCCTCAGCGCGCTCGGCTACCCGGAGGTCGCGCGACTGGTGCGCGGGGAATGCGACGCCGCCGAGGTGATCGAGGCCGTGACGACGCTGACGTGGCAGTACGCGCGGCGGCAGCGGACCTGGTTTCGCCACCAACTCCCCGGGACCGCGGTGCGGCTCGATGCCGAGCGGCCGACCGGAGAGCTGGTGGCCAGGGTGGTGGCGGACTGGCGTGAGGCGGTGGACGCCCCCGGCGGCTCCTAGCCGCCGTCGGTGGCCGTGTCGCCGGTGGCCGTGTCGCCGGTGGCCGGCGCGAACAGCTGCGTGTGGATGCGCCAGCGGTCGTGGCTCAGCCGACGCAGAGACATCACGAAGGTGCCGCGCTCGGTGCGTCCGGCGGCATCGTTGTATCGATAGTCGCCGAGCACGAAAGCCAGGTTCTCTCCGGCGTCGAAGTCCCGGATCTGGAGGCCCATCGAGCCCACCCGCGCCAGCATGTCGCGGTACGTCACCTCGATCGCCTTCTTCCCCTCGATCATCGGACCGCCCGGAACGAGCTGGATGTGGGCGCTGTCCGCGTACTGCCCGGCCAGGGCGCCGGCGTCGTCGTTGGTCCAGTCGTCCTGCCACTGGGCCAGCTGGCGCGAAATGGCGACCATCGCCTCGGCCCGCACCCGTGCCAGGCCCGCCTTGAAGCGCGACAGCTGCTCTCCCGGCCTGCCGCCCGGCACCTGGGCGACGGACGGAGCGGTGGGAGCGAGGACGAGCCCGAGGAAGAGGAGGGTGGGAAGGGCGATTCGGACACGGTATCGGGACATGACGGTAGCTCCGGAGTTTGGGCCGGCGGCCCGGGGAGGCCGCCGGCTTAAAGCGGCCTCCGATCCAGGAGCCGACGAGGCCGCGAAGTTCGTGAAAAACGATGGCGCTTCGTGCCACGGAGGGCAAGCCGCGCGGCGACCGGAGGCCGCACGGGCCCTCCCGGCATGCACCGGCTCCGGACGCGCGGCCGCCGCGTGCCTACGGCTGGACGACCGGGGGCCGGCGGGCGAAGTTGCACGCCATGCGAGGATGCGGCGCGCGCCTCGGGACGCGGCACGAGCGGGATCGAAGGCCCGGCGGGAGGCTGGATGAAGGTCGGAATCACCTGTTATCCGACGTACGGGGGATCGGGGGCGGTGGCCACCGAGCTCGGTCTGGAGCTCGCTCATCGGGGGCACGAGGTGCACTTCGTCTCCTACGCGCAGCCCTTCCGGCTGACCAGCTTCCGCCCGGGCGTCTTCTTCCACGAGGTGGAGATGATGCCCTACCCGTTGTTCGAGTACCCTCCGTACTCGCTGGCGCTGGCCGTGGCCCTCCACAGGGTCACGCTCGACCACGCCCTCGATCTCCTGCACGTGCACTATGCGGTGCCGCACGCCACCAGCGCCTGGGTCGCGCGCGAGATGCTCCGGGCGGACGGGGGGGACGTGAAGATCATCACGACGCTTCACGGAACCGACATCACGCTCGTGGGCCAGGACCCCTCGTTCGAGCCGATCACCCGATTCTCGATCGAGCGCTCCGACGGCCTGACGGCCGTGTCCGAGCACCTCAAGCAGCGCACGCTGGATGCCTTCGGCTGTGACGGCCGCCGCATCCAGGTCGTACCGAACTTCATCGACCCGTCCCGTTACGATCGGGAGAACACCCCATGTCACCGGGGTGACCTGGTACGTGCCGGAGAGCGGCTGGTGATGCACATCTCCAATTTCCGCAAGGTGAAGCGGGTGGACGACGTGGTCCGGGTGTTCGCGCGGATCCAGGCCAGGGTTCCGTCCCGTCTCGTGCTCATCGGAGACGGTCCGGAACGCGCCACGGCCGTTCAGGTGGCGGAGCAGGAGGGCGTGACCGACCGGACGATGTTCCTGGGCAAGCTGGAGTCGGTGGCCGAGCTCCTCTCCTGCGCCGATCTCTTCCTGCTGCCGAGCGAGGAGGAGTCGTTCGGGCTCGTGGCGCTGGAGGCGCAGGCCAGCGGTGTCCCGGTCGTGGGATCGGCCGGGAGCGGCCTCGACGAGGTGCTCGAAGGTGGCGTGACGGGATGGCTCCACCCGGTGGGTGACGTGGAAGCCATGGCCGCGAGTGGGATCCGCGTCCTCGACGACGCTGACCTGTGGATCCGGACCTCGAACGCCGCGCGGGAGCGAGCGGCAGGCCGATTTGCGGCGGATCGCATCGTGCCGCTGTACGAGGCCTTCTACGAGGAGGTCATGGCCGGCGGCGGAGGTCGAACCCGGGGGACCGACGCGGGCGCGCCGGGCGCGAACGGGACGCTGGAGCCCGGGGCGGAGCCCGGGCGCGGAGAGGCGGGGTGATCCGCGCGCGGCGGGGGTCGCTCCGTCCGGATGAGCTGGTGGCCGCGGCGCTCGCGGAGGACATCGGCGACGGCGATCGCACGACAGCGTGGACGGTCCCGGACGATCTGCCGGGACGGGCCCGCATCATCGCTCGGGAGGCCGGCGTCGTGGCCGGCACGCGCGTCGCCGGGGCGACCTTCCTCGCGGTGGAGCCGGCCCTGGAGCTGCGCTGGGAGCGTGAGGACGGAGAGGCGGTGAGCGCGGAGGAGACCGTGATGACCGTGAGTGGTCCGCTCGGAGGCGTGCTCACCGCCGAGCGGACGGCCCTCAACTTCCTGGCCCGCCTGTCGGGGATCGCTACGCTGACCGCCCGGTTTGCGGAAGCGGTCCGGGGCACCGGCTGCAGGGTGACGGACACCCGCAAGACCACCCCGGGCTGGAGGACCCTGGAGAAGGCCGCCACGGCAGCGGGCGGGGCCGTGAACCACCGCATGGGCCTGTACGACATGGTGCTCGTCAAGGAGAACCACATCCGGGCGGCCGGCGGCATCGGACCGGCCCTGCAGCGCGTGCGGGAGCCGGCCGCGCGGGAGGGCCTCGAGGTCGAGATCGAGGTCACCTCCCTCGAGGAGCTGGAGGAAGCGCTGGAGGCGGCGCCGGACCGGATCCTGCTGGACAACATGGACCCCTCGTCGCTGCGTAGCGCGGTCGGGCGGGTCCGGCGGCGTTCCGGGCCCCGGCCCCTCCTCGAGGCATCCGGGGGGGTCGATCTCGAATCCGTGCGCGAGGTGGCGGGGACCGGGGTCGACCTGGTCTCGGTCGGGGCTCTCACCCACTCCGCGCCCGCCCTCGATCTGTCCCTGCTGGTGGAGGCTGGATGACGACAAGGAAGGCGAAGACGTGGGCCGGCCTGTCGGCCGCGGAGCTCCGAGACCGCTGGAATCGAGAGGACGTCCACCTGTACGGCGCCGTGGACTCCACCAACGACCTGGCCCGGGAGCTGGCCGACGGGGGCGCGCCCGCGGGCACCGTGGTCCTGGCTCGCGAGCAGAAGGGGGGACGGGGCCGCGCGGGGCGCTCGTGGCACTCGCCGGCGGGCGGGCTCTACTTGAGCATGGTGTTCCGTCCGGGCCGGGTGGAGAACCCCGAGCTCCTGCCGCTGCTGGCCGGACTCGGCATCGTGCGCGAGCTGGAGCGCCGCTTCGAGGGGCTACGGCCCGGGCTCAAGTGGCCCAACGACCTCATGGCCGAGGATCGCAAGGTGGGCGGCATCCTCAGCGAGGCGGTGTGGGGCGACGAGGGGATCCGCCACCTCGTGATCGGCGCGGGGGTGAACGTGGCGCCGCTGAAGAGCGGAGCCCCGCGCGGCCTCCGGAGCCGCGCCTCCTCGCTCGAGGCGGTCCTCGAGCGGGACGTGCCGCTCGAGGAGGTCGCCGACGCGGTGATCGCGGGGCTGGAGGCGTTCGTGCCCCGGGCTCCGGAGCGGCTCGATGCCGCCCTGCTCTCGTTGGCCGACCGCTACGACTGGCTCCGCGACCGCCGGGTGGGGGTCACGCCCCTGGACGGGGGCGACTCGGTGGCCGGAACCTGCGTGGGGATCGCGCCGGACGGTGCGCTCCTGTTCCGTCCCGACCGGGGCGCCCTGCGGCGCCTGACTCGGGTGAGCGTGGAGGCGGAGTCGTGATCCTGACCATCGACGTCGGGAACACCGAGACGGTGCTCGGTCTGTTCCACGAGCTGGACCCGAAGGTGGAGCCGAGCGAGGCCGGAGCCGACCTGCGGCCCGTGCACGCCTGGCGCCTGGCCACCGACCGGCGCCGCACGGCCGACGAGCACGCTTCCGTCCTGCAGGGATTCCTGGACCGCTCCCTGTCGCCATCCGACGGCCCCCTGCGTCGCGGCGTCATGGCCTGTGTGGTGCCCGTGATGGATCGCGTGTGGAAGCGGGCGTGCGAGTCCCTGGGCCTGTCGCTGGTCGCCGTGGACGCGGACGCGGAGCTGCCCATCCGCCTCGACGTGGAGGACCCGGCGGGCGTGGGCGCCGACCGGATCGTGAACACGCTTGCGGCCGCACGACTGTACGGTCGGGACACCGTGATCGTCGACCTCGGCACGGCGACGACGTTCGACTGCATCACGGCCGAGGGCGTCTTCCTGGGTGGGGTCATTGCGCCGGGCCCGCGCGCCGGTCTCGAGCGGCTGACAGAGGCTGCGTCCCGGCTCCCACAGGTGGAGATCGCCGCCCCACCGGTCGTCATCGGCCGCCGTACGGAGGCGTGCTTGAGCTCGGGCGTGTTCTACTCGATCGTGGACGGGATCGATGGGCTGGTGCGGCGCATCCTGGAAGAATGGGGGCCCGAGGACCCCCTTGTCGTGGCGACCGGTGGGCTGGTGGGGTTGCTGGCTCCCCACTGCCGCAGCGTGCAGAGGATCGAGCCCCATCTGACCCTGATCGGACTGGCCCTGGCGGACCGGGAGCTGGCGGCGCGCTGAGGCGCCGGCCGTGTCAACTCCCGTTCTGGAGGCGCGAGCGGTACTTCTCCGCCAGGTCCGGTCGGACCAGCCTCAGGATGAAGTAGCCGACCAGGAGCACGAGGGCGACCTTGACCGCCACCATGGCCAGGGGCAGGAGCACCCCGAGCAGCAGCCCCAGGGCCACCATCCCCACGATCCCCACCACGAACAACATCAGCAGCGCACGGATCATCGATTCCTCCTCGTCCCGCTCCGGCGCCGCCTCGCAGGGTTGCGACGCGGCACCACGGGTTCCGGGTGCTCGATCCATTCTCTCAAGTCGCGTGCCGGACTCTCCGGCCCGCACGCCTCCCTACGTGGCCGGATCGCTCCCGGTTTCAGGCGGAATCGGTCGCCGCGGCCGCTGGCGTACGTCATTGTGACAGGTTAGCGTCAGGCTGGCAGCCGCGGGGGGGCCGGAGGGGGCCGGCCGCGGGGCCTTATGGCTGGCATGTATAGTGCACTAGGCAGTCCGCGTGGGATCGAGAGCCCGTTCGGGCCCGCTCCCGTTTTTTCAGACCGTCTTCTTAGCACTCGCGGAGGATGAGTGCTAGCAGGAGACGTCAGGACGACTTCAGCGAACAGGCAAGGAGGACCCGGGAGATGGCAACCGCATCGAAGGCCAAGGCGACGGTGAGCGTGCGACCGCTGGCCGACCGTGTCGTAGTGGAGCCCCTCGAGGAGACCGAGGAAATGCGCGGCGGGCTCTACATTCCAGACACGGCCAAGGAGAAGCCGCAGCAGGGGAAGGTGGTCGCCGTGGGCCCCGGCCGCCTGACCGACGAGGGCGAGCGGATCGAGGTCGAGCTGCAGGTCGGCGACCGGGTGCTGTACGGCAAGTATTCCGGCACCGAGGTCACGCTGGATGGGCACGACGTCCTCATCGTTCGCGAGAGCGACGTCCTCGCGGTGCTCGAAAGCTAGGCGACCGATTGGACGCACCCGGCGGGTGGCCGGGCGGAGCCTCTCTCCGCCGCGCCGGACCGCCGGTCGAACGGGCGAACATCGACACAGGACAGGAGTGAAGCACCATGGCGAAGGACCTTGAATTCGATACGAGCGCACGGCAGCGCCTCAAGAGCGGCGTGGACAAGCTGGCCCGTGCGGTGAAGGTGACGCTCGGCCCCAAGGGCCGGAACGTCGTCCTCGAGAAGAAGTTCGGCAGCCCCACGATCACCAAGGATGGCGTCACGGTCGCCAAGGAGATCGAGCTCCAGGACCCGGTGGAGAACCTGGGCGCCAAGATGGTCAAGGAGGTCGCGACCAAGACCTCCGACACGGCCGGTGACGGCACCACGACCGCCACGGTCCTGGCCCAGGCGATCTTCCGCGAGGGCCTCAAGAGCGTCACGGCGGGCGTGAACCCGATGGCCCTGAAGCGCGGCATCGACTCGGCCGTGCAGAAGGTGGTCGAGAACCTCCACCAGGCCTCGATCGAGACGACGGGCAAGAAGGAGATCGCCCAGGTCGCCACGATCTCGGCCAACAACGACCGGGAGATCGGCAACCTGATCGCCGACGCGATGGAGAAGGTCGGCAAGGACGGCGTGATCACGGTCGAGGAGGCCAAGGGTCTCGAGACCACGCTGGAGACGGTCGAGGGCATGCAGTTCGACCGCGGCTACCTGTCGCCCTATTTCGTGACGGACTCCGAGAAGATGGAGGCCGTGCTCGAGGAGCCCCTGATCCTCATCCACGACAAGAAGGTGTCCTCGATGAAGGACCTCCTTCCGATCCTGGAGAAGGTGGCCCAGATGGGCCGTCCCCTCCTGATCGTGGCCGAGGACGTCGAGGGCGAGGCGCTGGCCACCCTCGTGGTCAACAAGCTGCGCCAGACGCTCAAAGTGTGTGCGGTCAAGGCGCCCGGCTTCGGTGATCGCCGCAAGCAGATGCTCCAGGACATCGCCACCCTCACGGGCGGCCAGGTGATCAGCGAGGAGCTCGGCTTCAAGCTCGAGAACGTGGTCGTCAGCGACCTGGGCGAGGCCAAGCGCGTCGTGATCGACAAGGACACCACGACGCTCGTGGATGGGGCCGGCGAGGAAGACGACATCAAGGGCCGCATCAACGAGATCAAGGTGGCCATCGAGAAGTCCACCTCCGACTACGACCGTGAGAAGCTGCAGGAGCGGCTGGCCAAGCTGGCCGGCGGCGTGGCGGTCATCAACGTCGGCGCGGCCACCGAGACGGAGATGAAGGAGAAGAAGGCCCGCGTCGAGGATGCCCTGCACGCCACGCGTGCGGCGGTCGAGGAGGGCATCGTCCCGGGGGGCGGCGTGGCGCTCCTGTGGTGCCAGTCCGCGCTCGACGAGCTGCGCTCCATGGGCGTCAAGAAGGACTCCGACGAGGCGATCGGTGTCAGCATCATCCGCCGCTCCCTGGAGGAGCCCATTCGCCAGATCGCCCACAACGCGGGTGCGGAAGGCTCGATCATCGTCGAGCGCGTCCGCGAGAAGAACGAGCTCAACTGGGGCTACAACGCCGCGACCGACACCTACGAGGACCTGGTGGCGGCCGGCGTGATCGACCCCACCATGGTGACGCGGACCGCCCTGCAGAACGCCTCTTCGATCGCGGGTCTCCTGCTGACCACCGAGTGCGTGGTCACGGAGCATCCCGAGGAGGAGAGCGACGAAGGCATGGGTGGTGCCGGAGGCGGCATGGGCGGTATGGGAGGCATGTACTAGAGCCCGCCCCTCCGGGTTGGCTGCCGGGCCCGATGTCCGTGCAGCTCGCCCGTCGCCGAAGTGCGGAGAGCCCGGCCTCGTGCCGGGCTCTCGGCGTTTCGGGAATCGAGGAACGCGTTTAGGGGGACCTTTCGTTGCCCAAGGGAGGTAGCCAAGCCCTTGGTGGGGTGGGTGACGGAGGCCGCTCGGACTTCGTCTTCGACCAGAAGCCGGGACCCGCGACCGGGGAAGGGGAGCGATGGCAGGCAAGCGGACAATGGGCCCGAGGAGCCGGGATGGGACTGCCGCTCGTGCGGCGATCTTCGTGGGCTTCGCGGCCCTGCTGGTCGGCTGCGGAGGCGGCACGACGGCTCCCAAGCCGACGGGCGACAGCACCGCCGTCAACCTCGACCTGGCCCTCGGACAGGGTCAGACGGTGACGGCGGACGGCAAGATCCTCAAGCTGCAGTTTCCGGCGGCCAGCGGGGCCCGTGAATACCGGCTCGCCGTGCAGAGCGCGTCCCAGACCACGGCCTCCACCTCCATGAAGCTGGTCACCTCGGCGTCGGGCTCGGGCTCGGCGGACGTCCGTACGCGGTACGCGGCGGCGCCACGCCTTTCATCCGGCCTCGCCCAACGCTGGGCGCAGCGCGATGCGATGGAGCTCAGGCTGCGGCTCAACATCCGGGCCTACCTGCGCGACCATCCGCTGCAGCCGGCGCGACCCGGCTCCGGGGGCGGGGGACCGGCCTTCGCTCTCCGCGCCGCCACGGCCCCCGCGGTGGGCGACACGCTGCACTTCAACTACCCGGTGCAGAAGACCGACCTCACCATCACCTGTGACACCACGAAGGACAGCCGGATCACCGCCGTGGTCGAGAAGGTCGGCCAGCGAGCCGTCTTCGTGGCGGACACGGGCAACACCGCCGATTTCTCGGCCACCGACTACCAGCAGCTCGCCGATGAGTTCGACAATTACATCTTCGCCATCGACAGCGCCTACTTCGGCGGGCCGGCCGACATCGACAACAACGGCCACGTGATCGTGCTGTTCACCAAGGAGGTGAACGCGCTCACCTCCAAGGGCTCCCAGACCTTCATCGGCGGTTTCTTCATCCCCACGGACCTGGCGCGTCGCAACGCGAGCTCGACGGCCGGGTCGCAGACGGCGGGTACGTGCCCGACCAGCAACCAGGCCGAGATGCTGTACCTGCTGGCGCCCGATCCGAACGGCGACTTCAGCGACGCCGTGTCGATCACCCGAGCCAAGGAGAACGCCCGCAGCGTGAGCTCGCACGAGTTCCAGCATCTGCTGGGGGCCGAGGACCGGATCATCAAGTCGGACGGTACCTTCAACGACCTCAACGACGTGTGGCTGGACGAGGGACTGTCCCACGTGGCCGAGGAGCTGGTCGGCCTGGCGGCAGGCGGGCACGGCGTGCGGAACAACCTCACCTTCAACGACGTGACCGGGAGCGGTCCGGCGCCCATCGGGGTGACCGAGACCCAGACAAAAGTGTTCAACACCTTTTTCCTGGACGACTTCGGCCGTCTGGCGCGGTATTTCCTGAACCCCTCTGGGACGCAGACGGTGGTCGCCGACAAGGACCCCGGCGGTATCGCCTCGCTCGAGATGCGCGGCTTCGCCTGGGTGTTCCTGCGCTGGCTCGGTGACCACTACGGCCCCGCGGGCGGCGGCGCGATCCCGGGCAGCGACGAGCAGGTCCTGTTTCAGCGACTCGCCAGCGGCGGCCCCACGCACCAGGCGGGCATCGACGACATCATCGGCGCGATCGCGGACGTGACGGGCCAGCAGGTGACCTGGCCGGAGCTGCTGGCCGACTTCTCGATCATGCCGGACGTGGACGACGTTGGGGTGTCGCTGTCGTCGAGCCTTCAGGACCTGCCCACATGGGACCTGAGGGACGTCTATCTGGGGCTGCACAACAACAGCGGATCGGGACAGAACCCGGAGTTCCTGAAGCCCTATCCGCTTACCGTGACCAGCTCCGACTTCGTGGCCGATACCGTGTCGTTCTCGGTCAACGGGAGCGCGGAGAAGTACTTCGAGTTCAGCGGAACGAGCTCGGTTCCGACGTTCGAGTTGAAATTCACCGACCCGTCGGGCGGGGCGGTGGCGGGCTCGGCGAGCCTGCAGGTCACGGTGGTGCGAACGCAATAGACCCCGGGGACGGGCGGCGGGAGCCGGCGGAGGGCGACCGCTCCCGCGGCCGGAGGCGACCGAGGCGAGAGGAGGCGCGGATGATCAGGACGGTTCGGACGGCGCTCGTGCTGCTCCTCGCGACGGGAGGGCCGGCGGCGTGCGCGCGCCAGGCGCGCGTCGAGTCCGGCCCCGCCGACAGCGCGGCCACCGATACCGCGACCGGCACGGTCCGGCAGGTCGGCAATACGCCCTTCGTGCGCACGATCGTGGAGGATCCGTCCGGGGCGGTTCGGATCGTGGGTCCGTACGAGAGCGAGATCAGCCGCCTGGTGGGAGCGCGCGTGCAGGCGGTGGGGGTCATCGACTCCGCCTCCCGTGGCCGGGCCATGGGGCCGGACCTGCGGGCCTCCGGCTACACGATCCTCTCGGTGGACGGCGACCGTCCCACGGTCGGCTATCTGCGCCGCTCGGACGCCGGAGACTTCTTCCTGCGGACCGAGGAGGGGCACGACGTGCCCCTGAGCTCCGTCTCGAGCGCGCTGGCGGACCAGGTCGGCGCCAAGGTGTGGGTGGTGACCAATGCGCAGGGAGCCGTGGCGCGGTACGGCATCCTGAAGCGGCCCTGATTCGGGCCGGTCCGCCGCTTTCGGCGGGCCCTCGGCGGGCCTAGGTTCTGCGGCCCGGGCGTCGCCGACGCCCGGGCCGACTCACATCACGGATCATCGACGGGTATGCGATGAGCGACCAGACGATCACGATCACCCTCCCCGACGGCTCCACGAGGGATCTGCCGGCCGGGACCACGGCCGCGGACCTGGCCGCCTCGATCGGACCGGGCCTGGCCCGCGACGCGGTGGCGGCCAGAACGGACGGCGAGCTGCGGGACCTGGATCGGCCGCTGCCCGACGGAGCCCGAACCTCGATCGTGACCCGGGACGACGACAGCGCCGATGCGCTGTACGTCCTGCGGCACACGGCGGCCCACGTGCTGGCCTCGGCGGTGCGCGAGCTCCACCCGGAGGCCGGGATCGGTTTCGGTCCGCCCATCGAGGAAGGGTTCTACTACGACTTCGACGTCCCGGAGCCGTTCACCCCCGACGACCTCGAGCGCATCGAGGCCGCCATGCGGGACGTGGTCGAGGCCGACCTCCCCATGCAGCGGCGGGAGGTGAGCCGGGAGGAGGCGCGCGGGCTGTTCGAGGGAGACCCCTACAAGCTCGAGCGGCTGGCGGAGATCCCCGAGGACGAGACGATCTCGATCTACCGAGACGGCGAGTTCGTGGACCTGTGCCGGGGACCTCACGTGCCGCGTACGGGCGAGGTGCGCCACTTCCGGCTCCTGTCGGCCGCCGGCGCCTACTGGAGAGGCGACGAGCACCGGCCCATGCTGCAGCGCATCTACGGCACGGCCTTCTATTCGGAAGCCGCACTCGAGAAGCACCTGCACCAGCTCGAGGAGGCCCGCAAGCGGGACCACCGCAAGCTGGGCCAGGAGCTCGACCTGTTCAGCATCGAGGAGGACGCCGGGGCCGGGCTCGTGTTCTGGCATCCCAAGGGGGCCACGGTGCAGCTCCACCTGCGCCGCTGGATCGAGGACCTCCTGGCGGCCCAGGACTACGATTTCGTGTTCACGCCGCACGTGAGCAGCGAGAAGCTGTTCGCCCGCTCCGGTCACCTGCAGACGTACGCCGAGAACATGTTCCCGCGCATGCAGGGGGAAGGCGAAGGTGAGGCCTACCGCGTCAAGCCCATGAACTGCCCGGGGCACATCCTGATCTACGCCTCTCGCCAGAGAAGCTACAGGGACCTGCCGCTGCGTCTGTCCGAGATCGCCAACGTGTACCGGTACGAGCGCTCGGGCACCCTGCACGGGCTCCTGCGCGTCCGCATGCTGACCATGGACGATGGGCACCTGTTCTGCACGCCCGAGCAGGTGGAGGACGAGATCTTCACCTGCCTGGACCTGGTCGACACGGTCATGGGCACCCTGGGCCTCGAATACCGCTTCGACCTCTCCACCCGGCCGGAGAACCGGATCGGCGACGACGAGGTGTGGGACCGGGCCGAGTCCGCCCTGCGGCAGGCGCTGGAGAGGGCCGGGGCCGACTACGGCCTCGACGAAGGGGGCGGCGCCTTCTACGGCCCCAAGATCGACATCAAGTTCCGGGACGCCATTGGCCGCGAGTGGCAGGGAGCCACGATCCAGCTGGACTTCAACCTGCCCGAGCGCTTCGAGCTGGAGTTCATCGGTCCCGACAACGCACCGCACCGGCCGGTCATGATCCACCGCGCCATCTTCGGTACGTTGGAGCGGTTCACGGGCGTGCTCATCGAGCACTTCGGCGGAGCCTTCCCGACGTGGCTGGCGCCGGTACAGGCCAGGGTGATCCCGATCACCGAGGACCAGGAGGAAGCGGCCGGCGATGTGGTCCGTGCGCTCAAGGCGGCAGGGATCCGGGTCGAGATCGATGCCCGCTCCGACACGCTGAGCTACCGGGTGCGGGATGGTGAGCTGCAGAAGGTGCCCTACCTCCTGGTGGTGGGAGCCCGCGAGGTGGAGGCGGGCACCGTGGCGGTGCGGGCCCGCGGGGCCGAAAAGAAGCAGGAGGTCATGTCGGTGGAGGCCTTCGTGGACCGGGTCGCGCGCGAGATCGATACTCGGTCGCTGGCCCCGGCCTGAGCGGGTTCCCGGGAGGCCCCGCGGCGGGCGGCGCGGCTCAGCCGCCCGAGGCTTCCCCGCTCGTCGCCCCGCTCTTCGGATGCTCGTGCTCGTGCTCTTCGCTGCTCTCGGCGGGGGTCGTGGCCACCAGCGAGTCGTACTGGGCGGCGGTCATGCCCCGGCGCAGCCGGTTCACGAACGCGACCATGTCCCAGATCTCGGCGTCGGAGTGGGAGCCGCCGAAGGCGGGCATCCCGGTCATCTCGACGCCGTACTTGACCTTCCAGAAGTTGTGCTGGTTCTCCCGCATCTCGTGCGCCTCGCGGTCCGCGCCTCCGCCGGATCGCCGGCCCTCTCCCGCCTCCGCGCTCCGGGCCTCCATCTGCTGCCGACGGGCCCGCAGGCGGGCCAGGTCCTCGGGCGTGCGGAAGAAGCGTGGTGGCACGGGGTTCATGTCGGAGGCGAACTCCTCACGGCCCTTTCCGGGCACGCCGTGGCAGTCCACGCACGATTCGCGGTAGTGGATAAAGCCCTTGCGGATGCGGGCCGTGTCGTCGAGGTCGGGGACGGTCAGGTTCTTCGCCCGCCGCTCGATGGAGTGGCTGCGGACGGTGTTGAGCACCCAGCGCTCGAGGCCCGAGGTCGGCGCGGAGGCCGCCACGTCGAAGGTGCCGGAGACCATGAAAAGCCAGATGGCGCCCGCCGCCACGACGAGGCAGACGACGACGGTTCCGATGATCGTGAGTGCCCTGGATCCCTTCAAGGTCTCCCCCGCTCGCTTCCCATGGAGTGCTCCTGTGTGCGGTGCGCGGCTGCCCAGTCTAGGGCACCGGGCGTCGTGCGTCGAGTCGGACGTCGCCTCCTCGACGGCCCGGCGTCCGGCCGTGACTCCGCGCGCGACGCGGGGCTTGTCCCGCGAACGCCGTGCCGGAGTCCGAGAAGGGGGGCGCCGTCGGCCGAGTCCTCGATTGACGATGGGAGCCGCATCGCCTAGCTTCTCCTTCACAACGAGGCAAGTGGAGCGGAGGCTCCCACCTTTCGGCGCGCCCGTGGACGGGCGCGGCCGCCGGGTCGCAGGGGACGAGGCGAGCGCGCGGGGCGCGGTCGCTTCGCCGTGACTGCACCCGGTCGGCTCTGCCGAACCGGGTTTTTTCGTGCCGTCGGGCGCAGCGTGGCCGCCGGGCCCCGGCGGCGGACGGCTGTCGGCCGCGAGGTCCAGTTGAGCCAGGGCGAGCTCCGCGTCAACGACGCGATCCGGATCAGCCCGGTGCGTCTGGTGGACGAGACGGGTGCCCAGGTCGGCGTCCTGCCCATCGAGGAGGCCCGGTCCATGGCCGAGGAACGTGGCCTGGACCTGGTGGAGGTGGCGCCGGACTCCCGGCCTCCGGTGTGCCGGATCATGGACTACGGGAAGTACAGGTACGAGCTGGCGCGGAAGACCAGGGAATCGCGCCGCAAGCAGCACGTCGTGCACGTCAAGGAGGTCAAGCTCCGCCCGGCCATCGACGAGCACGACCTGGGCGTGAAGCTGCGCCGGGCCCGCGAGTTCCTGGCCGCGGGCGACCGGGTCAAGTTCACGGTCAGGTTCCGGGGCCGAGAAGTGACGCGCCCGGAGTTCGGGCACCGGCTCCTGGAGCGGATCCGGACGGAGCTCGAGGAGCTGGCCGTGGTGGACTCGGGCCTGAGCCACGAGGGCCGGAACATGAGCCTCGTACTGGCCCCGCGCCGCTGATGCGGCTCGGACGAGAGATCGGACCACAGAGGACGCGATCATGCCGAAGATGAAGACCAACCGTTCGGCCGCGAAGCGCTTCAAGAAGACGGGAAGCGGCAAGTACCGGCGGAACCGGGCGTTCAAGAGCCACATCCTGACCAAGAAGACGACCAAGCGGAAGCGCCGTCTGCGCCACTCGACGCTGGTGTCCAAGGCCGACGAGAAGCGCGTGCGCCGCCTGCTGGCGGGGGGCTGACATGCCGCGCGTGAAGACGAACGTGGCGCGCAACAAGCGCCGAAAGAAGATCCTCGAGGAGGCCAAGGGCTACTTCGGGGGCCGCTCCAAGCTGTATCGTCCGGCCAAGAACGCCGTCGAGCGCGGCTGGCAGTACGCCTACCGCGATCGCCGGAGGAAGAAGCGGGACTTCCGCCGCCTGTGGATCAGCCGGATCAACGCCGCCGCGCGGCAGAATGGTCTGTCCTATTCTCGCTTCATCAATGGACTAAAGACCGCTGACATCAAGCTCAATCGCAAGGTCCTCGCGGACCTGGCGGTGCGCGAGCCGGAGGCTTTCGCCGAGTTGACCCGCATCGCCGCCGAGCAGATCGGTTGAGCGAGGGGGGTAACCCCCTCCTCGAACGGCTCGCGGCCATCGAGGAGGAGGGGGTGGCCGCCCTCCGGGACGCCGCTGACGAAGAGGCACTGGAAACGGCCCGCGTCCGGTACCTGGGGCGCAGCGGAGCGGTGGCCGACGTGCTGGGCCGAATCGGGTCGCTGCCGGCCGACCAGCGTCGGCCCGTCGGACAGAAGGGCAACGCGGTCAAGCGCGCCCTCGAGGAGACGCACGAGACGCGCGCCGCGGAGCTGCGGATGAGGGAGAGCGCCCGCGCGGCGGCCGATCGCGACCTGACCCGGCCCGGCCGGACCGCCTGGCCGGGGGGCTCCCATCCGGTCACGGCCGTCATCGACGAGATCTGCGACATCTTCCGGGAGCTCGGCTTCACGCGCGTGCGGGGTCCCGAGGTGGAGACCGAGTGGTACAACTTCACCGCCCTCAACATCCCGCTCGACCATCCCGCGGCCGACGTGCACGACACCTTCTATCTCGAGGACGGGGTCGTCCTGCGCACCCACACCTCGCCCGTGCAGGCGAGGACCATGCAGACCCACCAACCTCCGGTGCGGGTGGTGGTGCCCGGCGTGTGCTACCGGCGTGAGTCCATCGACGCCTCCCACGCCGCGGTCTTCGACCAGATCGAGGGCCTCGCCGTGGACGAGGGCGTGGACTTCGTCGAATTCCGGTCCACCATCGAGCACTTCGTGAGGCGTTTCTTCGGCGCCGAGACCCGCACGCGCTTCCGACCGGACTTCTTCCCCTTCACGGAGCCCTCCGCCCAGGTCGAAGTGAGCTGCACGATCTGCGGGGGCTCGGGCTGCGCGACCTGCAAGGGCACCGGGTGGATCGAGATCATGGGCTCGGGCATGGTGGACCCGGCGGTGTTCGAGGCCGTGGGCTACGACCCGGAGCGCTACACCGGCTACGCCTTCGGGATGGGGCCGGGGCGGATGGCCCTCCTGCGGCACGGGATCCCCGACCTTCGGCTCCTGCACGAGGGCGACGTGCGCTTCCTGCGCCAGTTCGCCTCCACCTGAGCGGACGGGGCAGGGCGTGCGCGTCTCGCTGAACTGGCTCCGGCAGCTCGTGCCGGGGCTCGAGGGCACGGCCGAGGAGCTCGCCGACCGGCTGGCCATGACCGTCACCGGCGTCGAGGAGATCGTGCCGGTGGGACGGGGCCTCGAGGACATCCGCGTGGCGCGGGTGCTGGAGCTCCGCGAGCATCCCGACGCGGACCGGCTCAGCCTGTGCCTGGTGGATGGCGGCGAAGACCCCGTGGAGGTGGTGTGTGGAGCCCCCGTGATCCACGAGGGGGGCCTGTATCCCTTCATCGCTCCGGGCTCGACCCTTCCGGGAGGGTTGCGCATCGAGGAGCGGGCCATCCGGGGGGTCACCAGCCACGGGATGCTGTGCTCGGAGCGGGAACTCGCTCTGGGATCCGATGCGTCGGGAATCCTCCGGCTTCCGGACGGTCTCGAACCGGGCACCCCGCTGGTGCAGGCCTTCGACCTCCCCGACGCGGCCCTCGAACTCGAGATCACGCCCAACCGGGTCGACCTGGCCTGCCACGTCGGCGTGGCGCGCGAGCTGGCGGCCGAGGCTGGCCTCGAGGTCCGGGTGCCGCCAGTGGAGGGCGCCGACTGGGAGCCGACGTGGCGCGACGGCCACGAGGCGGCGAGCGCCGGAGGCGTGACGGTGGGGATCGAGGATGCGGCACGCTGCGGTCGGTACCTGGGGGCCGTCGTGCGCGGCGTGGAGGTGAAGCCGTCGCCCGCCTGGCTGCAGGCCAGGCTCCGCGCCGTCGGGGCCCGTCCCATCAACAACGTGGTCGACGCCACCAACTACGTTCTCCGGGAGCTGAACCAGCCGCTGCACGCCTTCGACCTGGCCCGGGTCCGGGGCGGGCGGATCGGCGTGCGGGCGGCCCGGGCCGGGGAGCGGCTCCGCACGCTGGATGGCGTGGAGCGGGCACTCGAACCGGCCGCCACGGTGATCACCGACGCCGAGGGGCCCGTGGCGGTGGCCGGGGTGATGGGCGGGGAGGAGAGCGAGGTCACGGCCGGGACCACCGACGTGTTCCTGGAGTGCGCCTGGTTCGACCCTTCGCACACGCGTCACACCGCGCGGTCCCTGGAGCTGAGCACCGATGCCTCCTACCGGTTCGAACGCGGTGTGGACCGCCGGGGCTGTGAGGCGGCGCTCGCGCGCTGCGTGCGGCTCATCCTGGCCACTGCGGGAGGGAAGGCGGAGGCCGATGCCGTCCGCGTCGGAGAGCTGCCGGGACCGAGGACCGTGGTGCCCCTGCGTCCGGAGCGCGTCCAGCGTCTCCTCGGCCTGGTCCTCGATGCCGGGGCGATCGAGGGCCTGCTGGCGCCGCTCGGCTTCGAGCGCGACGAGACCGGGGGCCTGGCCTTCCGAATCCCTGGCTGGCGGGAAGGGGACATCCGGCGGGAGGTGGACCTCATCGAGGAGGTGGCGCGCCGGCACGGCTACGAGCGCTTCCCCACGGCCACGCGCCCCACCCGGCCCTCGACGGTACCCGACGATCCGTCCTTCGCGCGGAGCGACCGGGTCCGAAGGCTGCTGGAGTCGCGCGGCCTGCTGGAGGCGAGGAGCTCGAGCCTGGTGGCCCGGTCCGAGGCCGACGCGGAGCGGCCCGTCGACCTCCTCCATCCGATCTCCGCGGAGGAAGGATTCCTCCGCGGAGCGCTGGTGCCCGTCCTCCTGCGCCGCCTCGAGCACAACTGGGCTCGCGGGACCGGCGACGTACGGCTCTACGAGATCGGCACGGTGTTCCGCCGGCGTGCCGAGGACGAGTCGGGCGAGGTGCCCGTGGCCGAGGAGCTTCGCGTCGGGGCGCTGCTCACGGGTCGGCGGCGGCCGCCGCACTGGTCGGAAGAGCCTGCCGCCGTGGACGTGTGGGACCTCAAGGGCCTGGCCGAGGAAGTGGCGTCCGGACTATGCGGGGCGACGGTGGAGCCGCTTCCGCTCGCCTCCGGAGATGAAGCCCCGGCGCTCGGGCGCTTCGGAGCGGCGAGATGGCTGGGCGCGGAGCGGTTCGAGCTGGTGGGCCCGGCGGGCCGGATCGGGGTGGCCGGCGGCGTGCGTCGGGAGGCCGTCGACGCGCCGCCGTGGGCGGAGGCCGTGTGGGCGCTCGAGTTCGGCCTCGGAGCTGTCGAGCTCGCCGCGCCGACCCCGTACCGTCCGCTCTCGACCTTCCCGGCCGTGCCCCGCGACCTGGCCCTGGCGGTGCCGGCGAGCGTCCGGGCCGCCGAGGTCGAAGCGGTCATCCGGGAGGCCGCGCCGGAGTGGCTCGAGGACGTGCGGCTGTTCGACGTGTACGAGGGCGACGGCGTCGAAGGCGGACGGCGGAGCCTGGCCTTCCGCTTTCGCTTCCGGGCGCGGGACCGTACGCTGGAAGACGCGGAGGTGGAGAGCGCGCTGAAGCAGATCATCCGCCGAATCGAGGAGCGCTGCGATGCCCGCGTCCGATCGGCCTGAACCAGAGACGGCGCCCGCGCCCCCCGCGGCCGAGCGCCGCAGGGAGGGTCGACCCGACCCCGAATCCGAGCTGCACAGCCTCGCCGCGGCCGTCGAGCGGCTGCTGGAGGCGTACGGCGAGCTCCGGGCCCGGGCCGAACGGGCCGAGTCCACCGAGCGCAGCCTGGCCGACGCGCTGGAGGGCGCCGACCTGGAGGGCATGGACGCGGAAGAGATCGCTTTGCGCCTCCAGGAGATAGCTGACCAGAACCGTAGCCTGCGGCAGGTGATCGAGGAGAGCCGCGAGCGCGCGCAGCGGATCCGCAGCCGTCTCATCCTCATGGAGGATGAGGCATGAGCGACGAGGCGGCCAAGCGCTCGGTCAGGGTCGAGATCTTCGGCGAGGAGTATACGCTCCGCTCCGAGGCCGACGAGGAGTACACCAGGGCCTGCGCCCGGTACGTGGACGAGGCCATCCGGGAGGCCCACCTCCAGAGCCGGGTCTCCGAGCCGCACCGTGCCGCCATCCTGGCGGCGCTCGAGATCACCGACGAGCTCTTTCGTCTGCGCTACCACACCCGGCGACAGGATGAGCGTAGCGCGACCCGCGCCTCCGAGCTCCGCAGCCGGATCGAGGAGGCGCTGGAGGACTGAACCGGCGCCGTTCCGATGCGCTTGCGGGGGGCCCGCGCCGCAGGCAACTTGGAGGTCGATGATGCGGCTTCGCCGGCGCGGCAGGGACCCTCGCGGGATCCAGACACTATAGATCGCCACGGTACGACGGCTGGCGACACCATGCGCGAGACCACGGCCGGCGGGGTCATCGATTCCGCTGGCTTTTTCGTGTCCGGGACCGATCCGGAACGCCGCGAGGGGAGTCGGAGACCGGGAAGCGGCCTTCTTCTTCATAGATCCGGGGAACGGCGGTATGAGCGTCCAGTGGATCCTCCTCATCCTGGTGGCCGCGCTCGTCGCCGGGCTGATCCTGGGCCGCCTGTGGGCAGGCGGACTCTCCAGGCGTCGTCGTGGCGCGGCCGAAGACGAGGCCAGGGACCTGGTCGAGGCCGCGACGCGGGAGGCCACCAGCATCCGCCGGGAGGCCGAGCTGGCGGGCCGCGAGGAGGTCTACCGCCTCAAGGAAGAGCTCGAGGTGGAGGCCCGCGACCGGCGCGGCGAGCTGGAGCGGGCCGAGAGCCGGCTCGACGAGCGCGAGCGCATGCTGGAGCGCAAGCTCGAGCTCCTCGACGAGCGCCAGACGCGCCAGGAGGAGCGCCTCCAGAAGCTCGAGGAGCGCGAGGAAGCCCTGGAGACCCGGGCCGGCTCCGTGGAGGACCGCGAGTCCGAGGCCCGGAAGCGCCTGGAGGCCCTGGCCGGGCTGACGGCCGAGGAAGCCCGCACGATGCTGATCTCCCGCCTGGAGGACGAGGCCCGCGCCGAAGCCGCACAGCACGTGCGCGAGCTCAGGGAGCGGGCTCGCCGGGACGCGGAGCGCGAGGCCCGAAAGATCATCTCGATGGCCATCGAGAAGCTCGCCGTGGACCATTCCTCCGAGACCACGGTGAGTGTCGTCGCCCTCCCCAGCGACGACATGAAGGGCCGCATCATCGGCCGCGAGGGCCGCAACATCCGGGCTTTCGAGGCCATCACCGGCGTGGACGTGGTGGTGGACGACACCCCCGAGGCCGTGATCCTCTCCTGCTTCGATCCGATCCGGCGGGAGATCGCCCGCCTGGCCATGGAGCGCCTGGTGGCCGACGGGCGCATCCACCCGGGCCGCATCGAGGAGGTGGTGGAGAAGGCCAGGGGCGACGTCGACGCCTCCATGCGCGAGGCCGCCGAGGAGGTGCTCTACGAGCTCGGGATCCACGATGTGAACCCGCACCTCGTGGACCTGCTCGGCCACCTGCGCTACCGGACCAGCTACGGCCAGAACCAGCTGCAGCACGCCCGGGAGGTGGCGCTCCTGGCGGCCAACATGGCGGCCGAGCTGGGGCTGGACGTTCAGATGACCAAGCGCATGGGACTGCTGCACGACATCGGCAAGGCGCTGAGCCACGAGCACGAGGGGAGCCACGTCGAGCTCGGCTACGAGGTGGCCAAGCGCTACGGGGAGCCGGACCAGGTGCTCAACGCCATCCGCGCCCACCACGACGAGGAGCCGGCTCGCTATCCGGAGAGCTTCCTGGTCACGGCGGCCGACGCGATCTCGGGCGCGCGTCCGGGCGCGCGACGCGAGTCCTTCGAGCACTACGTGAAGCGGCTCGAGAAGCTGGAGGCGATCGCGGCCTCGTTCGAGGGCGTCGAGAAGGTGTACGCGATTCAGGCGGGCCGGGAGATCCGGGTCATGGTGATGCCCGATCGGATCACCGACGAGGAGATGGCCGAGCTGTCCGAGAAGACGGCCCGGACCCTCGAGGAGGAGCTCCAGTATCCGGGGCAGATCAAGGTGGTCGTCGTCCGCGAGACGCGGGCGGTCGACTTTGCGCGATAGACACACAGGGGACGGAATGGCGGCAGAGCTGATCGACGGCAGGGCCGTCGCACGCGACGTGCGGCGGGAGGTGGCCGAGGGGACGGCGGAGCTGACGGCGGCCGGCACGCGACCCGGACTGGCGGTGGTGCTGGTGGGAGAGGACCCCGCCTCGCAGGTGTACGTGCGCATGAAGACGCGCGCCTGCGAGGAGGCGGGCATCGAGGCCCGCGACACCAAGCTGCCCGCCGACACGCCCCAGGCGGAGCTCGAGGCCGTGGTGGACGAGCTCAACGCCGACCCGGACGTCCACGCGATCCTCGTGCAGCTTCCGCTGCCCGAGGGCCTGGACGAGAAGGCGATCGTGGAGCGGGTGCGGCCTGAGAAGGACGTGGACGGCCTTCACCCCGTGAACGTGGGCCGGCTGGCCCTCGGCGACCCCGCCGCCATCCGGCCCTGCACGCCGGCCGGCGTGCAGGAGCTGCTGCGGCGCATCGGCTTCGACCCGGAGGGACGGCGAGCCGTGATCGTGGGACGCTCGAACCTGGTGGGCCGGCCGCTGGCCTCCATCCTTCTCCAGCGCGAGCCGTTCGCCAACGCCACGGTGACGGTGGCGCACAGCCGCACCCGGGACCTGGCGGCCGTGACCCGCGAGGCCGAGCTGCTGGTGGCCGCCGTGGGACGCCCGGAGCTCATCACGGCGGACATGGTGCGCGAGGGCGCCGTCGTGATCGACGTGGGCGTGAACCGGGTGGACGATCCCTCGGCCGAGAAGGGCTACCGCCTGGTCGGCGACGTGGCGTTCGACGAGGTGCGGAAGCGGGCGGGCTGGATCACGCCGGTGCCGGGGGGCGTCGGGCCGATGACCATCGCCATGCTCCTCAGGAACACGCTGGCGGCGGCCCGCCGGGCCGCGGGCCGCACGGTCGGGGCGGCGTCGCCGGCCGGGGGCGCGTGACGGCGGACCGCGAGGCCGGGTCCACGGGGGAGAGCGCCGAGACGCAGATCTCGCTGTTCGGGTCGCCCCCGGAAGACGGGGCCGCCTCGACTCCCGCTGGCCGCGCCGCCGGGGCGGAGGACGGGACTCCGGCGGCTCCAACCTGGGGCGCAGCGGCGAAGAGCGAGCCCGCGCCCCACGCTGCCCTCGAGCCCGCCGGCCCTCCGGGCTCCTCCCGGGAATCGCCGGTCTCCGTCTCGGCTCTCAACGCCGCCGCGCGGCGGATCCTGGAGGAGAGCTTCCCATCCCTGTGGGTGGTGGGCGAGGTGGCCAACTGGCGGCGGGTGAGCTCGGGCCACTGCTACTTCAGCCTCCGCGACGAGGACGCCCAGATCGCCTGCGTCCTGTGGCGGAGAGACGCCCGCCGCCTGCCGACCGACCCGGAGGAAGGCATGGAGGTCCTCGGGTTCGGCGAGGTGTCGCTGTACGAGGCGCGCGGCTCCTACCAGCTCATCGTGCGCAAGCTGGAGGCCCGCGGGGAGGGGCTGTGGCGCCTGGCCTTCGAGCGGCTCAAGCGGAAGCTGGCGGCCGAGGGACTCCTCGAGGAGGCGCGAAAGCGGCCCCTGCCGCGCGTGCCGCTCCGGGTGGGCGTGGTCACCTCGCGCACGGGAGCGGCGCTCCGCGACGTGATCACGGTGGTACGCCGGCGCGCGCCGTGGACCGAGCTCCTGGTGTCGGACTGCCGGGTGCAGGGAGAGGAGGCGGCCGGCGAGATCGTCCGGGCCCTGGACCGCCTCGTGCGGGACGGGCGGGTGGAGGTCATCGTGGTCACGCGCGGCGGCGGGTCCGTGGAGGACCTGTGGTGCTTCAACGAGGAGGCCGTGGCCCGGGCCGTGGCGGCCTGTCCCGTCCCGGTGATCTCGGCGGTGGGGCACGAGATCGACGTCACGATCACGGACCTGGTGGCCGACGTGCGCGCCCCGACGCCTTCGGCGGCGGGCGAGCTGGTGGTCCCGGACGCCCGCGTCCTGCGCGCCGACCTGCGCAAGCTGGGCGACCGGCTGGTGTCGGGCCTCCGCCAGCGAACGGTCCGGGGCGAGGAGCGGGCGCGGCGGGCCGCCGACCGGCTCCTGGGGGGGATGGACCGCCGGCTGGAACGGCTGGCGGGTCGACTGGAGGGACTCGGTGGCCGGCTGGACGCTCTGAGTCCCCTCGGCACCCTGCGCCGCGGGTACGCCGTGCCGCTGGCCGGGGACGGACGGGTGCTGCGCCATCTGGAGGATTTCCGGCAGGGGGACCGCTTCCGCCTCCGGGTCGTGGATGGGCGGGTCGCGTGTGCCGTGGAGGGGACCGAGGCGATGACGGAGGAGGAGACGGGTGGCTGAGGAGCCGTCGCGCACGTCGGAGTTCGAGGCGGCGCTGGCCGAGCTGGAGCGCATCGTGGCGCGGCTCGACCGCGAGGAGCTGTCGCTGGACGAGGCCCTGGAGATGTTCGAGACGGGCGTCTCTCATCTGCGCACGGCCAGCCGTCTTTTGGACGACGCCCGGGGCGTGGTGGAGGAGCTCATCGAGGATGCCTCGGGGGAGCTGGCCACCGTGGACTTCGACCTCCCGGTGGGAGAGGCCGCCGATGGCGACGGCGGTGACTGAGGCCCTGGGCACGCGGCGCCCCGGCCCGGAGCTCGCGGCGCTGGGAGCGCGCGTCGCGGCGGCGCTTGCCGTGGTGCTCGACCGCGAGCTGAGGGGTACTTCCGACGCCGTGGCCGGCCCGGTGCGGTATGCCGTCCTCGGACCCGGCAAACGGCTCCGGCCGCTGCTGCTCCTGGCGGCGTGGCGCGCCGCGGGAGGGGAGGCGGGAGCGGCGCCGACCGAGGGCGATCCGGCGGCGGCCCTGGCCTGCAGCGTGGAGCTCGTCCACGCCTACTCCCTCGTGCACGACGACCTGCCGTGCATGGACGACGACGTGCTGCGCCGCGGCCGGCCCACGGTGCACGTTCGCTTCGGGACCCCGGCGGCCGTACTCGCCGGGGCCGGGCTCATGCCCATGGCCGCCCGGACCGTGTGGCGGGCGGCCGGGGCGCTGGGCCTCGAGCCCGTCCGCGCACGCCGCCTCCTCTCGATACTGGCGGACGCGGCGGGGGCGGGGGGCATGGTGGGCGGCCAGCTCCTGGACCTGCGGGCGGAGGGCCGCGCCACCACCCGGGAGGAGCTCGAGCGGATCCACCGCGGCAAGACGGCCGCCCTCATGGCGGCGTCGGTGCGCATGGGGGCGGTCGCGGCCCGCGCTCCCGAGGAAGTCGTCGAGCGACTGGGGCGGTTCGGGGTGGCCCTCGGGCTCGCTTTCCAGGCGGTCGACGACATACTGGACGTCACGGGCGAGGAGGCGGAGATCGGCAAGACGAGCGGCAGGGACGTGGCGCTCGGCAAGGCCACCTACCCGTCCGTGCTCGGGCTGGAGGCGTCCGAGCAGGTGAGCCGCGAGCTGGCCGGCCTGGCGCGGCGGGAGCTCGCCGGCCTGGAGGACACCCGCGAGCTGGAGCTCCTGGCGGAGCTCGTGGTGGAGCGACGCCGATGAGCGTCTTCAGGTTGGGCGTGCTCGGCAACGCCGAGCACCGGGAGATGGCCGAGGTCCTCGAGCGGGTGCTGCGGAGCGCCGACGAGCTCGGAGCCGACGTGGCCCTGGGGGAGGCGACGGCCCGTCTGGCCCGGGAGGAGCTCGGCGTGCAGGGGGTGGCCAGGCTCGAGGACGCCTGGGAGGGGCTGGACGTGCTCCTCACGCTGGGCGGCGACGGGACCCTGCTCAGCGGTGCCCGCCGGGCGGGTCCGCGCGACGTGCCGGTCGTGGGCTGCAACCTGGGCCGGCTGGGTTTCATGACCGCCGGTCCCTCGGAGAGCCTCGAGCGCATGCTCGGCCGCCTCGTAGCCGGCGAGTACGAGATCGAGGAGCGGCTGGCCCTGGACGTCACCGTGGTGCGCTCGGGGAGCCAGCCGGGTCCGCCGGGCTACTACGCGCTCAACGACGTCGTCGTACACAAGAGCGGCTTCGCGCGGCTCATCACGCTGAGGCTGTGGTCGGAGGGAGAGGAGATCGCCCAGTACAGCGCCGACGGGATCATCGTGTCGACCCCCACGGGCTCGACCGCCTACAGCCTGTCGGCCGGGGGGCCGGTCCTGGTCCCGACGCTGGACGCCCTGGTGGCCACACCGATCTCCCCGCACACGCTCGCGGTTCGGCCGGTGGTGATCCCGGCCGACGGCCGCGTCACGATCGAGGTGTGCCCGCACAGCGCCGAGACCATCGTCACGGTGGACGGGCAGGTGGGCAGCGACCTCGAGGTCGGCGACCGGGT